>LWDU01037575.1_pt1 | contig 128671 bp, 100 predicted proteins | sample 727161 | NCBI WGS metagenome assembly LWDU01 (sample SAMN04566230, study PRJNA314399) | hydrothermal vent metagenome | isolation source: deep sea hydrothermal plume seawater | place: Mexico: Gulf of California, Guaymas Basin | collected 2004-07-11
TAGGATTGGACCACCAGCTTTCCATCTCGGCCCAGGAGCGCCAATTTGTTGGATGGACCAGGGAGAACGACGCAGTCGCTGATGAGGGTGGCTCCTTTCAGGGAAACGACCCTCTCCAGGCGTGAACGCAGGAGAGGTTCATAGAGCACCCCAAGCGCCTTTTCTCCCGGAGCCTTCTGGTTTGCCTCCAGGGCCATGGTCAAAGCTGCAGTGGGACTGTCCACGACCTTTTCCACCGACGCTTCGCGCAGGCGCCGACCAATGAGCAGGTCATTGGCAGCCTGCACTCTCGACAACAGCACCAGTGAGATGCTCAAGCCCACCACCAAGACACTGAAGAGTCCCATCAGACCGCTCGCGATACCTGGGGAACGCCGGGTCCATCTGGCAAGACGCAAGAAGACCCCCGCCGGGCGAGCATGCACCGGTTCGAACTCACAGATGCGCCGCAGATCCTCCGCCAGGGCCAGAGAGGTGGGATAGCGGCGGGCGGGGTTCTTGTCCAAGGCCACCTGCAGCACCGCCACCAGGTCCTCTCCCACAATCGGATTGAGCAAGCGCGGATCCGCAGGAGGCTGATTCAAGATCGCCATCTGCAGGGCGATGAAGTTGGCTCCTTGAAAAGGCCGCTCGCCGGTCAAGGCCTCCTGCAAGGTGACACCCAGGGAAAATACATCGACCCGACGATCCCCGCGCGCCTCGTCCGAATCACCAGCCTTGGAATTAGCCTGCTCGGGTGGCATGTAGGCTGGCGTGCCAAACACATCTCCAGCCTGGGTCAGGGTCTCGGCTTCTTCCGAATCATCGTGGGCCAGTCCAAAGTCGAGCAGCATGGGCTGGCCGTTGGTGAGCACAAAAATGTTGCCCGGTTTGATGTCCCGGTGCACCACACCCGCTTCGTGAGCCGCGTGCATGGCCCGCGCCGCTGTTTCAAAGAAACGCAACACCCCCTGCAATTCCGTTCGGGTGCGGGGCTTGAAGTGTGGACAATGGGGGGGTAGTGGGTCTTTGGATGTGAGAATCTGACGCAGGTCATGCCCCTTGAGCACCGGCATCGCCAGGAACGGAATCTCGCCCTCGATCTCAGCCTCCAGCACCGGACAGATCGCGGGATGGGCCAAGGCACCCAGGGCCTCTGCCTCACGCCGCAAGCGCGCGCGACCAGCCAGACTGACGAAGACCCCGTTCAGCAACTTGAGGGCCACCGTGCGGCGAATGCGTTGGTCCTCCGCCAGAAAAACGCTGCCCTGGCCCCCCGCTCCCAATTCGCCCAGGATCCGATAATGACCCACCTGTCGGCGATCGTCCCCGACCCTCTCGGCTTGAGGGATACTGTCCACTTCCTGGTTCTCCTCCGCCTGAGCAGGAGTTGCGGACCTTGTCAAGCGCAGGTACTCGTCTGCCACCGCCGCCTGCTGGCGCGGAAAACGGGCCAGATATTCCGCCAACGAGCGATCGCAACCATCTTCCTGGTCCTCCTCCCAGAGGCATAGGAAGTCAAATAGGGCCGCAGCCCCCTCGTTGGCGTGGGCATCCATCGCTCGGCATGGTACAAACTAGGGCAGCATGGTCCCCGCTTCCCACCCCAGCGCCCAGGACAATCCTGACCACGAGGGCCCCCACCCCGACGATTCCGGGGCAACGCAGTTCTGGGTAAGAGCGTATAAGGACGGAGACAAATCAGCCTTTGAGAGCCTCTACACCCATCTGGCTCCAACGATCTTCGCGTGGGCATCCATGCGCATCCGTCCCAGCCTGCGGGGACAAGTCGATCCGGGTGATGTGGTCCAGGAGGTCTTTCTACGAGCCTTGAAAGGATTCGCTGGCTTTGATCCTGATGGCCCCTCGATCCGCGCCTGGCTCTTCCGCATTGCAAAGAACGTGCTCCTGGAAGCAGGCCGGGCAGGCCAAAAGCACTGGGTTGCAGGAGCTGGATCCAATACACGCTTCCTGCAATTGAAAGGGGTCCCTGACTCAATCACAGCGATCTCTGTGCGTCTCGCGCGGGACGAGAACATGGCTGCCTTCAACAAGGCCATCGAAGCTCTCAAAGATGAGGAGCGCGCCCTGGTCATCCACTGCGGCTTGGAGGGCATGCTGCACGCCGAAGTGGCCGAACGCCTGGGATTGAATTCTGAAGTGGTGACCAAGCGCTGGCAACGGCTGCGCAAGAAACTCGTAGAACAGGGCTTGCCCACGATCCTGATAACGGAAACCAATTGACCAGAGACCATGACTGAAGCCAGCCAAGCCCAGGGCCCGGAGACCAGCACAAGCCAGCACAAGTTGGCTGGAGCGTTGATCTGGCGCCAAGGAGCACAGGGACCCCAGGTCGCCCTCGTCGAACAGGACAAGCGCTGGACCCTGCCCCGCGTAGCGGTCCACCAAGATGAAGATCGCGCCACTATCGCTGGCCGGCTGGCGACCCAATGGACAGGGCGCCCCGCAACACCCATGGGCTTTGCGGGTCAGGCGCGATCGAAACTCGACCAGCATGAACTCTCCACCTGGTACTTTTCCTTTGTGGTCGACACATTGGGTGTCGCCAAGCAGCAGCCATGGTTGCGCTGGGTCACACCCGGGGACGCAGTCGCCCGACTTGACTGCCCCGAAGAGCAGGCTCTCTTGAAGTCCACAGCAGTACCTCAGGAGGTGCGCAACACACAGGGGCTGCGGGACAGTTCCAGACCCAGTGCCCAGGCATTGTGTGCCACATCACTCCTGGTGCTGGCGGCCTTCAGCAACGACAACGCCACGGCTCTGGGCCAGAACCTGCTCTTGGGAGCTCTGGCGGCCAATCTGACCGCCCTGGTGACTGCAGCGCGCATCCAGCGCCTGACCCCGGCGCCAGCCTGGATCACAGCCTGCGCCGGGGCGTCCTGCGCCTTCTTGGCCCATACCCTGCAAGCGACCTCGGGCACAGTCATCGCCCTGGGAGTCGGCATCAGCCTGCTGACGATGGCTTGGGAGCGCGACTCACAAGGCGCGTGATACCGAAGCCCGCGACCCCAACCAGAAGCGCCAACAGCAACTGACCCAGCCCCGGAGAAAAACGCTCAAGGGCCTCGGCCTTGCGCTTCAGTTGGCCCCCATCAAGGCCCTGACACTCACTCAACAAGCGCGCCAAGGGAACTTCGTCCCCCAATCCCCAGTGCTCGCGCACGGCTGCCAGCTCCAAGTCGGGCTGCGCCAGTCTTTCTGCCACGGCCTTGCGCACCGGCTTTCGGGCCAGCCAAGGATGAACGGGTTCCTGAAAGGGATAGAGGCCCATGACCGAGCCCAACATCAAACCCAGTAGCACGCCATGACTGGGCCGCGGCGCCCGAGCCAGCAGCGCTCTCAAAGCGTTCGACAACAATGCAATTCCCAGAGCCGCCCCGATAGCCACGGGCACCAGAATCCCCAGAGCTTCGGCGGTGTTGTCCATCAACTCCGGGCGAGAGAGACTTCCGATCACGGACTCATAAAGCCCAAACACCAGCAACAGGTAGGAACCACTGATCCCTGGCAGGATCATACTTGAGGCAGCGATTGCCCCCACCAACACCAGCGAGGGGAAGGTCTCCGGCACCTGATACCCGGTCAGTCCAAAGACCACCCAACCCATCAGGCCAAGTCCTAAGAGGGGAAAGCCCAAGCCCGCCCCCCGCAGGGGCCGTACCCCTTCCAGGACCTGGGGCACGCCCCCCAAAGTCATGCCCACAAAGAGGCTGTACATCAACCAGCGATGACTGGACACCAGCCCCACCAGAAGACCCGAGAGACTCGCCACGGCCAGCAGGGCTCCACCGCCAAAAAGCAGCAAAAAACGCAGGTCCCGCCGATCCACCCGAATCCGGGTCAGATTGGCGATAACCCCCACGAAACGGTCGTAGAGCCCTATGGCCAGGATCATGGTGCCCCCGCTGATGCCTGGCACCAAGTTGGCAAAACCCATCAGGAAGCCCCCCAACAGGGTATGCAAGGGCAGATCACGAGTAGAAGGGTCCCTGGGATCCATAGAGGGGAGACCAGACTCTTGCATACGACCAGCATGCCAAACCCAGCAGCTGCGTTCACTCCCCCCAGGGGCCTTTCTCAATCCCCTCAAAATGGCCGATTTGGGGCCATTTTCAAACTCCTGGCACCTAGCGAAAATCAGGCTTCTAGGCTAGGCTGCGCGAGTCCCCCCATGTGGCCCGTGTGGGGAGTCGGCAAGGCCGCTATCGCCCACCCGAGTACAGGGCATACACTTCCCCAGACCCTTCCCTAGTAATGATTCAACGGATTCTACTCAAGGCCAGCGCAACTGGTCTCCTTCTGACTGCCCCCGCCCTCGCGCAAAGCCCCCAGTTCAACGAGATCTACGGCTCCATGTCGGGCACCGATACTTACGAATACATCGAGTTGGTCGGCACCCCAGGCGCCGCTCTCGACAACTGGTTCGTGGTCATCCTGGACTCGGATGGTCTGGCCTCTGGCACGGTCGATCGTGTTTGGGACCTGTCTGGACACACGGTCCCCGGCGATGGTTACTTCCTGCTCAGCTCGATCAACGTACCGGGCATGGACTATGACCTGGATCAAGGTCCTCACGCGCCCTTCGGCGATGCCAACCACCTCGAGAACGGCTCCAACACCTACTACCTGCTGAACATCACGGATCCGGCCGCAGTATCGGATCTGAACAGCTACTGGAACACCAACACAGATGCGGACTACGACGGCATCACCGCCATCGGCACTGATCCGCGCATGACGATCCACGAGAGCTTGACGATATGGGAGGGCAACTACAACACAGGTAATCTCGACACGGCGCTTGATTGCGCCGCCGCAGTAGGCCCCGATCTTGCTGGCCCCTGGACCCCAGCAGGCGTCTTCCGTCCGGGTGACTACCCCAACGACTGGTGCTCTGACACCTGGCTCGACTTCTCCAATCCCCCGGGCGTGATCAACACCCCTGGAGCGGCCAACGGAGCCTCCTCCTGCACCACGGCCCCGGGTTCCTCAGGCCCCTGCACCGGTGGCGGTGGAACCGCAATCGGAACCAACTACTGCACGGCCAACGCCAACTCCACCGGCTCCACGGCTGCCATGTCCGCCTTCGGGTCCGACCTGGTCTCCGCCAACCACGTAGAACTCACCGCCAGCGGCATGCCGAACTCTCAGTTCGGATACTTCATCGCCAGCGCTACCCAGGGCTTTGTACCCAACCCGGGTGGCTCACAGGGCAACCTGTGCATTCTAGGCAACATGGCTCGCTTCAACGCCCAGATCGCCAACAGTGGCACAGCTGGTTCGATTGGCGCGACAGTCGATGTGATGGCAGTTCCCCTTGGTTCTGGCCCGGTGGCCATCCTGCCGGGAGAGACCTGGAACTTCCAGGCCTGGTACCGTGACTTGAACCCGGGCACTACGTCGAATTTCACCGACGGTATCTCGATCACCTTCCAGTGATCTTCCCCTCTGACCCAAGAACATGGGTCAGCGGTTCATACAACGGGCGGCAGTACCCAGAAGGGGTCCTGCCGCCCGCTGTCTAGTCGAGGCTCCCGGTGCTCCGCCCCACGGGGCTGGAACCCCTGCTGGGAACCAAAGCTGGCTCCCAATCGTCCAGATGCGAGAATGCAGGACCCGCCAGTTGAATTCGTGTCTACGATAGAGTCCCTCTCCTGCCCGCTCCCCGTCCAATGATCATCCACAGCCTCCTACTTCTTTGTTGTGCCTCCCCAGCGGCTCCACAGGCACCGCCCGGCTACTACGCCACGGTGGATGACTCCAACGCGAACAACCTGCGTGCCACCCTGCACAATGTAATCGACGACCACACACGCAGGCCCTACACCTCCAGTGCCCTTGACACCTGGGACATTCTGAACCTGGCCCAGGAGGATCCCAGCGATTCCAGTCGCATCATCGATGTGTACAGAAACGAGTCCTATGCGAAGGGCTCTTCGGACTACAACCGCGAACACACCTGGCCCAAGTCCTATGGCTTTCCCATCGATGGCCCGGACAACTATCCCTTCACCGACTGCCACCTGCTGCGCCTGTGCGACGACGGCTACAACTCAGCCCGCAGCAATCGGCCCTTCCGCCACTGTGCATCCACGTGCACCGAGTACACAACCGCCGGCGGAGGCTCGGGAACCTATCCGGGCAACTCCAACTGGGGTAGCGGTGCCTTCACAAATGGCACCTGGGAGGTATGGGCAGGACGTCAGGGGGATGTGGCCCGAGGCCTGCTCTATGCGGATGTGCGCTACAATGGGGACAGCCACACCTTCACCGGCATCGACGAACCCGATCTGATCCTGACCAATTCCACCAGTCTGATCAGCCAATCAAACACTGGCAGCAACGAGGACGTCGCCTACATGGGCCTGCTCTCAGTCCTGCTTCAATGGCACGCAGCGGATCCGGTGGACACTTTTGAAATGAACCGCAACAACGTGGTTCATCAGTTGCAAAGCAACCGCAACCCCTTCGTCGATCACCCCGAATGGGTCGACTGCCTCTTCGCTTCCAACTGCGGTGGGACCGGCGGTAATGGCGGTTCCAGCGACTACTGCATCCCAGCAGTGCCCAACTCCACAGGCCTGCCGGCCATCATCCTGCCCACAGGCAGCTTCGCCGTAGCGGACCAGAACTTTTCTTTGATTGCAGCCCAATTACCCAGCAACCAGTTCGGCTACTTCCTGGTCAGCGCCACTCAAGCGGCGATTCCCGGACCCGGAGGTTCCCAGGGCATGCTCTGCTTGGGAGGCTCTCTAGGCCGCTTCAACACCCAGGTACAAAACTCCGGACTCTTGGGGACCTTTCAGATCTCCGTAGACATCAATGCCCTGCCCCTCAATCCCAACGTGGCAGTGCTGCCCGGGGAAACCTGGAACTTTCAGACCTGGTACCGGGACCTGAACCCGGTACCCGCCTCGAACTTCACCCACGCGATCGCGGTGACTTTCGAGTAAACCATCGAGAGCAGTTGCCAGGGGCGAGTGGCCCGCTGGAGCCGTACACTCCTCCCCATGGGAAGAGTGTTTTTGTTTGACGGTACAGCGATGGCCTACCGGGCCCACTTCGCCATGGCCCGCTCCGGCTTGACCACCAGCGATGGACGCCCCACGGGGGCGGTCTATGGCTTCACCGCAAGTCTGCGCCGGATCCTGCGGGAAGAGAAACCCGATCTGGTTGCGGTGGCCCTCGATCCCAAGGGCCCCACCTTCCGCCACAAGCAATTCAGCGACTACAAGGCCACGCGCCAGAAGGCTCCCGAAGAGATGATCGACCAACTCGACGACATACGCGAGGTGGTGCGCGCCCACGGGATACCGATCTTTGAAGTGCCCGGATTTGAAGCGGACGATGTGATCGGAACCCTGACGCGCCAGGCGGAAGCGGCCGGGCACGAAGTCATGATTGTCACCGGGGACAAGGACTTGATGCAGTTGGTGGGGCCCAGAGTCCAGCTCTACAACATCTTCAAACCGGGCGTGGATCTGGTCATCGAAGGCATCGATGCGGTCGAGGAGAAATTCGGCACGACTCCCGATCATGTGATCGATGTGCTGGCGATCATGGGCGATTCCTCAGACAACATACCCGGCGTCAAAGGCATCGGCGTGGTGGGCGCCAAGAAACTCATCCAAGAGTTCGGGACCGTGGCCGGTGTGCTCGAAAACCTCGACCAGATCAAGGGCAAGAACAAGGAGCGCATCGAGGAACAGCGAGACATGCTGCTGCTCTCGCACGAGCTGGTAACCATCGATACAGAAGTCCCCCTCGACCCGGGCTTTGAATCGATCCAGACACCCGCCCCCGACAAGATAGAACTACAGGGCGTCTTCCAGGCACTGGACTTCCGCAACATGGCTCAAGAGCTGAGCGAAGACACAGAACGGCAGGCCATCGATCTGGACTACATCACCGTGCGCGATGCTGATGACCTCAAGGCCATGCTCGATGAGTTGCGCACAGCGGAGACCTTTTCCTTCGACACCGAAACCACCGGCCTGAAAGCTCTTGAGGTCTCCCTGGTAGGCGCCTCCTTCAGCGCCAAGTCGGGACGCGCCTTTTATGTGCCATTCAATGCCAGCCCTGAGGTTCTTCCCGCTGGACCCGAAGCCCTGCTTGATGCCTTGCGCCCCCTGCTGGAAGATCGCGACCTGAAGCCCGTGGCCCAGAACTGGAAGTACGACGCCCTGGTCCTCGGCGCACAGGGAATCGATCTCGCGCCCCCCCACTTCGACACCATGGTGGCCAGCTTCACAGTGGCGGGCTCCACCCGACGGCACAACTTGGACAGCCTGGCACTTTCCTACTTCGGCCTGCAGAAGATCCCAACCAGCGCGATCATCGGCAAGGGCAAGAATCAGGTCACCATGGCCGAAATCATGGTGGATCAGGTGGCGGAGTACGCCTGCGAAGACGCGGATGTGACCTTCCGACTTTATGCAGAGTTGGCCGCGGAGATCGACGAGAGTGGCAACCGCGCCCTTTTCTATGACCTGGAAATGCCCCTTGTAAGCGTACTTGTGGCAATGGAGCGACGGGGTATCAGGCTCGACGTGCCCAAAGTCAAAGCCATGTCCCAAGGACTGGAAGAGGAAATCGAAGTCCTCCTGGGCCAGATCCAGGAGCTGGCCAAGACACCCGACCTGAATCCTGGCAGCACCAAGGCCCTTGGCCGGGTGCTGTTCGAGGAACTCTGCATCCAAGACAATGCCGGGGTCAAACGGGTGCGCAAGACCAAGACCGGGTACGCCACCGACCACGACACCCTGACCCAGTCCTACGGGGATGTGGAAATCGTCCAGAGACTCCTCAGTTGGCGTGAACTTACCAAGCTCAAGAACACCTACGTGGACGCCTTGCCCCGCAGCGTAAACCCAAATACCGGCCGCATCCACTGTTCCTTCAGCCAGATCGCCGCAGCCACGGGACGCCTGGCTTCCTCCAACCCCAACCTGCAGAACATCCCCGTGCGGACCGAAAGGGGGCGCAAGCTGCGCGAGTGCTTTATCCCACGCGAGCCCGACGAGCACGGCCCCTGGATCCTCCTGGCCGCAGACTATTCCCAAGTGGAACTCCGCATCATGGCCCACCTGGCACAGGATCCCGAAATGATCGCCGCCTTCGAACGCGGCGATGATATCCACGCGGCCACCGCCAGTCACATTTTTGGGGTTGAGGCCAGCGACGTGGATCGAGCCATGCGCTCACAAGCCAAGGCAATCAACTTCGGCCTGCTCTATGGCATGGGGCCCCAGCGTCTGGCTCGAGAAACCGGTTTGACCTTGAACGAGGCCAAGGGTTTCATTGAACGCTACTTCGCCGCCTTCCCCTTGGTCCGCAACTGGCTTGACAAGACCTTGGAGGATGCCCAGGAAGTCGGCTATGTGACCACTCTTTCCGGCCGTAGACGCCCCCTTCCGGATCTACATTCCAAGAACCGCATGGCCCAGGTCAACGCGGAAAACGCAGCGGTCAACACCCCCGTACAGGGTTCGGCGGCGGACATCATCAAGCGCGCCATGATCGACCTGGAAGAGGCCCTAGCGACCTCGGACTTGCAATCCCAAGTGCTGCTGCAGGTACACGATGAACTGGTGCTCGAACTGCCGGAAAGGGAACTCACCGCCACCAAAGCCATGGTCAAGCAAGCCATGGAGGGCGCGGCAGATCTCAGCGTACCGCTGGTGGTCGAGTTCGGCCACGGCAAGAACTGGCTCGAAGCGCACTAGCCGCTGCCTGGCCCTGGCCCTGGCCAAGAGTAGCCACTACTTGTCTGGCGAAGTCCGCTGCCAGAGGCACAACCGCCAACAGAAGTGGGACTCCTAGGGCACGAGGCATGGTTTTTGGACTGAAACCCGCTCTCCATTCACCCGGGCACACCCCCCCACCGGCCTAGGATGCCCCCCCTTCTGCGTACCCATCCTCCACGACTCGCACCCATGATCAAGACTGCTCTCAAGAACCCCCACCTGGTGATCGTCTTCGCCCTAGGGGCCCTGGTCCTGGGAACAGTCTCGTATCGGAAGATTCCAGCCGACCTGCTGCCGATCTTTGACACCCCCGCGGTGCAGATCGTGACCTTCTATCCGGGCATGCCCCCCGAGGTCATGGAACGCGACATCATGAGTCGCTTGGAACGCTGGACCGGCCAGTCCGTGGGCATTGAGCACCAGGAAGCCAAGGCCATGTTGGGGGTCTGTGTGGTCAAGGACTTCTTCCGCGAAGGCATAAGCCTGGAGACCGCCATGAGCCAGGTCACCAGCTACGCCATGAGCGACATGTTCTACCTGCCGCCGGGGACCATTCCGCCCATGGTGATGCCCTTCGACCCCACGGCATCGGTGCCCCTCTGTCTGGTGAGCGTGGCCAGTCCGGAGATGACCGAAAAGGAACTCTACGACATCGCCTACTTTGAGCTACGCAACCGCCTGCAGGCGATTCAGGGAGTGATTGCGCCAGCGGTGTACGGGGGCAAGCTGCGCCGCATCCTGGCCTATGTGGACGAGGAGAAACTCACCGCCCGGGGCCTTTCCCTAATGGATGTGCAACGCGCTCTGGTCAGCCAGAATGTGCTCATACCGGCGGGCAATGCCAAGCTCGGGGACCTGGACTACCAGCTCTTCACCAACTCAATCCCGACCCTGGTCTCGGAGATGAACCAGACCCCCATCGGCATGTTCGATGGAGCACCTGTGCTGATGGGCCATGTGGGCGAGGTCAAGGACGCGGGCCAGATCCAGAGCAACATTGTGCGCACCAACGGTGCCCGTCAGGTCTACATCCCGATCTACCGCCAGCCCGGGGCCAATACGATTGAGATCGTGGACGCGATCAAGAGCCGCCTGAGCCAGATCCTCTCGCGCCTGAAGGACATGAACGCGGACGACCCAAAGATGCAAAGCCTGGTGCTGAGCGTGGTCATGGACCAGTCCGCGGGCGTGCGCACCAGCATTGGCGGCCTGCAACTGGCCGCGGGCCTCGGAGCGCTTCTGGCGGGGCTGGTGGTGCTCCTTTTTCTGCGCAACCTACGCCTGACTTTGATCATCGTGATGGCGATTCCGCTCTCTATTCTGATCGCCATCATCGGTCTGTTCTATACGGGAGACACGATCAACGCCATGACCCTGGGGGGACTGGCACTGGCAGTAGGCATCTTGGTGGACCAGGCCATCGTGGTGCTGGAGAACATTGTGCGCCATGTGGATATGGGCAAGTCCGCTCCCAAGGCCGCGCTGGAAGGCGCCCAGGAAGTGGCCATGCCCATGCTGGTCTCGACCCTGACCTTTGTCATCGTCTTCTACCCGGTGGTCTTCCTATCGGGTCTGGCACGCTTCCTGTTCACGCCCCTGGCAATTGCCGCCAGCATAGCGATCCTGGGTTCCTATGTGCTGGCCTTGACTTTGGTGCCGGCCTACTGCGCGCGTTTCTTGAAGGGCCGGAGCCAGGCCCAAAAGCAAGGGGTCGATTCACCCTTGCTGGTGCGCTACAAAGACCTCGTCAGAGACCTCGTGGAAAACCGTCAGCGCACGGTGCTGATCAGCGTGGTCCTTTTGGTTCTAGCAGGCCTGGGCATGAGCAAGATGGGCACAGAACTCTTCCCCCCGGTGGACCCTGGGCAATTGAGCATCAACGTACGCATGCCCTCCGGCACACGCATCGAGCGCACGGAAGAAACCGTAGCCAAGATCGAGCAGATGCTGATCGACACCATCGGCCAACCGGACCCGGGCTTTGCGCTTGGAGACGAAGCCCACCCGGACTCCAACCTGCAGATCCTGATCAGCAACATTGGTGTGTTGATGGATTGGCCCGCGGCCTACACCCCCAATATCGGGCCAATGGACGCCTTCATGCTGGTGCAGCTCAAGGGCAAGGATGGGCACCAAAAGACCTTTGAACTGGTTCAAACCCTGCGCGCGGATTTGAACCGGGAGTTCCCCCAAGTGGAATTCGCTTTTGACACAGGGGGCATGATGACCGCCGCCCTGAACATGGGCGAGCCCTCCCCCATCCACTTCCAGATCACCGGCTCCAAGCTTGATACGGCCCAAGAGATCGCACGTCTGATCAAGCGCGAAGCGGCCCAGGTTCCAGGCGCGGTGGATGTGCGCATCGCCCAGCGCATGGATTATCCGATCTTGAATGTGGAGATGGACCGCACCCTGGCGACCCACCAGGGCGTAACGGTGGAAAATGTGATGAAGAACCTGGTCAGCGCCACCAACAGTTCGATCAATTTTGAACCCGCATTTTGGATCGATGAGCGCAACGGCAACCACTACTTCATGGGAGTTCAATACCGGGAAGAGGACATCAACTCTCTGGAAACCCTGCTCAACATTCCAATTACGGGGGAGAACTCCGACCAAGCCACACCCCTGCGCAATGTGGCCAAGATCCACCAGTCCACCGGACCCGCAGTGATCAACCATCGCAACATCACCCGGGCCACAGACATCTTTGTCAATGTGGAGCCTGGTTATGACACGGGATCGGTGGTCGCAGCCATTGAAGCTCGCTTGAACGCCTCCCAAGAACTGGGCGTCGTATCCAAGGGCGAGGGCAGCGAGCGGGTGTTCGAGATCGACGGGGACGCCTTTGCAGGCAAGGGCTATCTGCTGGAAATGCAGGGCGAGGTGCGCAGCATGCGCGAGTCCTTCGAGCAGTTCAGCGGAGGACTCTTGATCGCCGCACTCCTGGTCTACCTCATCCTGGTCGCCCAGTTCAAGAGCTTCACCGACCCAATTGTGATCATGCTCACCGTACCCTTGAGTTTAATCGGTGTTGTTGTGGTTCTGAGCCTGACGGGCACAAACCTTTCGATCATGACCTTCATGGGCTTGATCATGACCGTAGGCATTGTGGTGGAATACTCGATCGTCTTGATCCACTTTGCCAACCAGCGGCTGGCTGACGGAGCCAGCCCCACCGAAGCGATTCTCGAAGCCGCCCATGTGCGTCTGCGTCCGATTCTGATGACTTCCTTGACCACCGCCCTCGCACTTCTGCCCATGGCCATCGGTCTGGCGGGAGGAGATGCCAACGGCGCCCTGGCCCGCACGATAATCGGTGGAGTCCTGGGTGCTACCGTGCTGACGCTCTTGGTGGTGCCCTGCCTGTTCGTGCTCTTCAAGGGTGGAGACACCCACACCGCTGCTGCCTGACTCAACCATGACCTACTCCCCTTCCAGCCTGCGTCCTGCCCTCTTTCCCCTGGGCCTGATCCTCTTTGCCTGCGGACCCACGAGCCAAGCCGATGTGGTCCGTGCAGAAGCATCCCAGACGAGTGGCCTGACCCAAGTGGTTACCACCCCCGTGATATCCGAAGACTTGAGCTTCTCGATCACCGTACCGGGTTCCGTGAAAGCGATCCAAAGCGCCGACCTCTACGCCAGAGTAGGCGGCTACTTGAGTGGAATCGCGGTGGACCTGGGAGACACAGTGAGCCAGGACCAGATCCTGGCGCGCATCGCTGTGCCCGAGATGCAGGCGGAACTCAACCGAGCCAGCGCCCTGATCGAACTGTCACGCAGTCAAGTGGCCCAACAGGCCGCTCGGGTGACGGCGGCGGTGGCAGGAGCCCAGGCGGCCGAGGCCAACAAACGCGCCGTGGATTCTACGCGCCAGGAAAAGATAGCTCAGGTCACCCTGCGCCAATCCGAATTTGAGCGCTGGCAGGTACTGGTCACCGAGTCCTCCGCAATCGAGCCAAGGAAACTCGACGAGGCGCGCCAACGCTTGACCGCCGCCCAGGCCAGTCTCGCTGCGGTAGACGCGGCAGTAGCAGCGGCCGAGGCCCAGATCCAACAGGCAATTGCCAAAGTGGAACAAACCCACGCAGACGAACGGGCGGCCCATGCCGGAGTGCAAGTGGCCGAGGCCAGCTACGCCGCCCTGGTGGAGCGCATTCAGTACTCCACCATCAAGGCCCCCTTCGCCGGCGTAATCACCCAACGCCATGTGCACCCGGGCGCCTTGATCCAAGCCGCCGACAGCAACAGCAACGCCAGACCTCTCTTGCGACTGGAGCGAGTTGATCGCGTGCGCATCGAAATCCATTTACCCATGGATGCAGCGGCGGCTCTGGACAAGGGCGACCGTATCAGCTTCGGCAACCTGATCAACGCTCCTGGCGCTCACTTCGAGGGCACGATCACGCGCACCGCCGGAGCCCTGGGCCAGCGCTCGCGCATGATGCGCGCCGAAGTGGAATTGGACAACCCAGCCAACGCAGAAGGCCAACGGCAACTGCAGCCGGGAGCCTATGGCGACCTGACCGTGTACCTGGAGCAATTCAAGGCCAGCCCCACGGTGCCCGCTTCGGCAGTCTTCACCCGCAACGGAGAGCTCTCGGTCTTCGTACTCGATGGAAGCACCCTGCATCTGACCCCGATTACCGCGATCTTCCAGGACGGCTCACGAGTAGGGGTCAGCCGAGGCCTGAAGCCCGGCCAGCTGGTGGTCGCTTCGGGCTTCAGCGAACTGAGCGATGGTCAGTCCGTACGCACCCCCGACGGAGGCCATTGATGCGCTTGCAAGAGACTCCACAACCAAGAGGAAAAGGGCTGGCCAGCCTGGGATTGGCCCTTGGCCTTTGCGCCTGCCAAGGCCCCAGGGCTCAGGCCCCGCCACCGCTTGCGATCAGGAGCTTCGTTCCGGCCAAAGACACTTCTGGAGTCAAGCCGAATCTGCCTGCCAGCCAGGAACATGCTGGAGCGCAGACCCTCGACCTCGCCAGCGCTCTCCGGATCGGCGGCGCCAGCAGCTTGCAGGTTGCCCTCGCGCGGGAAGAACTCGCAGCCGCCGAGGCCCAATTGGACGCGGCTCAAGTCCTGCTGCTACCCACCCTGACCGTGGGCGGGGGCTACCAGGATCACAGTGGTGCCCTACAGGAAACGACGGGCAACATTCTGCAGGTGGACCGCAACTCGGCCTACCTACGCGGAGGCCTGATCGCCACCATCGACCTTGCCCAAGCCTTCTTGGAACCTACCCGCGCAAGCCATCAGGTAGAGGCAGCTTCCCAGTCGGTGCGCGCCAGCATCAACCATAATCTCACGGCCATCGCCATGGCCCACCAGGACTTGCTACAGGCCCAGGCCCTGGCGAGTCAGGCTCAGGTGGACACAGCCCTGGCAGGAGAATTGGTCGAGCTTACTGAGGCCTTCGCCTCCGCCGGCCAGGGCCTCGAAGCGGACGCCGCTAGGGCCCGCGCCGAGTTCGCCCAGCGGGCACGCTTGGAGTCCGCAGCGCAGCAGAACCTCCAAATGCGCTCCACCCATCTGGCAACTCTCCTGCGCCTGGACCCCACCAGCGCCCTGCGAACAGCAGAAGAACAGCTGATCCCCCTGGCGCTGTTCAAGCTGGAATCCAGCCTGGACGAACTCCTGCTCCGCGCCCAAGAGTCCCGGCCGGAGTTGCGCGCACTCCAAGCGAGCCTGCGCGCCCAAGAGCAAGCCGAGCGCAAGCAGGAGCTCAGCGTCCTGATTCCAGAACTCAACCTGGGCCTGCACACCGGTCGCCTGGGAGGCGCGCCAGACTCCAGCTTCCACAACTTCAGCGAGGAAGATCAGTTCAGCGCGACCCTGACCTGGAGCCTGCGTAACCTGGGGCTGGGTGAATCCGCCGCCCGTCGCAACGCTGCCGCCGAAACCAAGAGCGCCCGACTACGGTTTTTGATCGCCCAGGACAGGATAGCCCAGGAGGTCACCCTGGCCCACCTGCAAATCCAAGCGGGCCAGGTCCAGATCGCCTACGCCGCCCAGAACGTGAGCGAAGCCGCGGCTGCCCTGGATCTCAGCCTGCGTCGCTCGCGGGCCGCCGAGGGACTCCCGATCGAAGCCCTGCAGGCAATCCGCGCCAACGCCCAAGCCAAACGGGCTTACCTGGAAGCAGTGGCGACCTTCAACCGCTCACAATTCCGGCTGCTGCAGGCAGTGGGCAGCGTGCCCTGAGCGCGACCGGACACGAGTGGCCGGGCAGCGATACTTTCCGTATCAATAGAACTGCACGACCAACGCATCCGAAAAGTTGGAAGCGTTGCCTTGATCTCGATGCCAGAGCTGAAATGCCCAGGTCGATCCCGGCAAGATGACTCCCCCCGGAGGGCTGGGAGCCGCAGCGGGCAGGTCAAAGCCGCTGAACACGCTGGAAGTTCCAGACAGATTCTGAAAAGTACCAGACGCATCAAAACGACCCAGGGAGTTGAGCGAAGGACCCGCCACACTGTTGTAGCGCCCAATTGGTGCCTTCAGGCAAAGGAACCCCTGACTCACGGCCAGACCCGGTTCCTCCAGGCCTGCAGACATGAGGAAGTAGCCAAACTGCAGAGGCGGACCCTGTCGGGCTTCCAAGTGGAACAACCCCGGCCCCGAGAAATCCGATTGCGCCAGGGTGGTGGACTGCCCGCTGCTGTTGGGGGCAGCGGGTCCACAGAACAAGTCGCCGCTGCCCGGCACACCGCGCCAGGAAGAAGACACCAGACTCCCTGTGGAACTGGGCAGAGCAACAGAGTGGATCACGTTCCCTGTCTGGTTGTCGATCACCAGGCCCCTGGGAGGGCCACTGACGCCAATGAACGAATAGGCGCTGTCCGGGGAAAGGGAAAGGGCGTTGGCGTCCGAGAACTGACCCGAACCCACACCAAACTCCGTGAAACTCCACTGATCAGGCGTTACCCCAAAATCCAAGCGCCCGATCCAACCATGTTGGGAGCTGTGACCCGCACCGCATACGATGGCTTCATTGGAACCGGGCAGGAGTCGAATCCGGTGCCCAATGCCCAGGGGAATGCTGATGTGCTGCACCCCTGGGAGTACCGGATCCACATCCACCCAAGCCCCGGCCAGAAGGTCGTAGCGCACAAACAGGGTCTCAAGACTCGCGGCCAGAGCCACCGTAACCATCGACTCGTCAGCGCTGATTGCAACCGAGGTTCCGATTGCAATACCGGGTGTCCCGGACGTGGAGGGAGTACTGATCGCGGTCATGTACCCCGGGCTGGAGGGGTCTGTGTCATAGACCGCCAATGTTCCATTGAACAAAGCAGGCACTGCCACTGCAATTCGGCCGGGAGGAGACAGGCCCCAGCGCTCGATCAAACCCAAGGCCAGCAGTGGCCCGCTGCTTGCGATCACTTGCCCGTATGTGCCGCTATTGGGGTTCCCATCCACCACCTGCAGATCAAAGCCAGAGCCCGTATTGACCATTGCAAGATATCTCTGATACCAAGGGTCAACAGCAAGGCCATAGGGACTCCCAATGAAATTCGTCAGAAGAGTGAACCCCATGCCCAAACCAGGAGGCGTCCCCACCGACAGAGTGTCATCCAGAGATGACAAGGCCAGCAATTGCTGGTCGCCATGGGCAAAACTGGCACCAAAACAGTTGTTGGTGGCAACGTCTGCGCCTGAGTCAATCAGCGTTCCCGTGAAAGGGTCAATCAACCACCATGGGTCTGCGCCACCAGAAGTGGAAGATCCAAGGAAAATCGCTTGATGGGGTCCTTGAGCAAAACCCATCGACAGTAGGGCGCCAACCAGCAGAACAGGAGCCAAGAAATGAGAAGCGGTGTTCAGCAGGAATTGTCGAGACATGATCAGGTCCTTTGGTATGAACCCCATTGAATTCAGGGTTCTGGCTTGAGAGGGGGAGCCCGAGACCATGTTATCGGAACTCGACACAAACTGCAGAAAGCCCCTTGGAGGCTCGTATCAGGAGGGATCCTCGAAAGGGCCGAGGTGCCCCTTCGACCAGGCAGGTACATCCTTGTGGCCCCATATTAAGAAGGAACACCTCCCGAACAGAGCCTCGCATTGGGCCTCCAGGAAACACTCCTCAGTCCTCTCGGACATTCACAAGCTGGCCGGGCACCAGATTCCGAATCGGATGAGTCGGCGTTGGCAAAGTCCCCAACAAGAGGATCAGACTCTCCAACTGCAATGTGTCAGAGTCAAAGCAACGACCAAGAGTTGGACGTGGGCAGCAAACGGAAATCTATCCTAGAAGCTGGCTTTCACCCCAGCGGCCCAACCGGATCCGTCCAGATCCCCAGCCCCTTCAAAACCGTTGTAGCGGTATTCGAGTACTGCCCAGAAACCGTCGGCGACTTTCAGGTTCAACTGGGGTTCAAGGATCCAACGATGAGGGGCACCTTCAATCAAATTGAAATCCGCGAAGCCGCCGATGCTCATGCTCTCTGTCAGAGGCAGGGAGTAGATCAAGCTGGCCTGACCGCCATTGCCATCTGTCTCGATGGGAAAGGCGCGCCATTGCAACCAGCCGGTGCGGCCAGTGCCGGGCAGGGGCAGGTCGTGACGATAGGTCAGTCCGAAGCGCCCCAAGTCCTGATCGCTTGGAGTCAGGAGGTTGTATTCCGCCTGCATGCCCAGGCCCTTGACTCCCAGAGCAGCGCCCAGACCTCCATGGGACAAACGGTACTCAGAGAAGGAGCGTCTCAGATTTCCAAACCCGTGACCCACCCCTTGATTCCCATGGAAGTCCGTGAATCCCCAAATAGACAGGTTCCCAGGCAGCTTGGTCGCGATCTGCAAGTTGAGGGTATTGAACTCACGGTTGTCGAGATAGTAAGTGGCATCGAGCGAATCCAAACCCACGGAACTTGGGCCGACAGAGGAGCAGGAACTGACCAGGATCAGCAAAAGGAGGGCAGCGAGGTTATGGGATGACAGAGTCATGATATGCGAGGTCTTGGTTGCGAGAGATCTGCAAGCGTCGCCCGACTGAACGGCTCCAAAGACACGGTCTCTTGAACCGAACTTGGCCGGTGTGTGGTACTTCTCGTATTGAAGGCTCCATGCAGAGCGAATCGGGAGAGCCCGCTAGGCCAGGATGCCGTTGACCACCCGGGCCCCCTCAACTCCCGTCAGGCGCTGGTCCAGCCCCTGGTAGGGATAAGTGAAACGCTGGTGGTCGATGCCCAACTGCTGCAGGATGGTAGCGTTGAGGTCGTTTATGTGCACAGGATCGCGAATGATATTGTAGGAGAAATCATCAGTCGCGCCGTGCTCGTGACCTGCGCGAACGCCCGCACCGGCGATCCATGTGCTGAAGCAGCGCCCATGGTGGTCGCGGCCATGGTTGGTCTTGGTCAGATTGCCCTGGGAGTAGATGGTGCGGCCAAATTCACCCCCCCAGATCAAGAGCGTGTCATCCAAGAGGCCCCGTCGCTTGAGGTCTACCAACAGAGCCGCTGAGGCCTGATCCGTGTCCTTGCACTGACCTCGGATTTCTCGCGGCAGATTGTTGTGACCGTCCCAGCCTCGGTGGAACAACTGGATGAAGCGCACATCACGCTCAGCCATGCGTCGGGCCAGCACGCAGTTGGCCGCGTATGTGCCGGGCTTTCGAGCCTCTTCTCCGTAGAGCTCGAAGGTGGAGTCGGGCTCGTCCGAGAGGTCCATCAAGTCTGGCACGGAAGTTTGCATGCGGTAAGCCATCTCGTACTGACTGATGCGCGCTTCGATTTCCGGGTCGTTGGTTTGCGCCAGTTTGGCGCGGTTGATGCGCTCGATTCCGTCTAGCATGCGACGGCGGGTAGCGGGGTCGATGCCTTCAGGGTTGGCCAGGTACAACACAGGATCAGCGCCGCTACGGAACTTGACGCCCTGGTGCTGAGAGGGCAAGAAGCCCGAGCCCCAGAGGCGCGCGTAGAGGGCTTGAAGGTTGCCCTTCCCACGAGAAATCATGACCACATAATCAGGCAGATTGCGATTCATGCTACCAAGACCGTAACTCAGCCAAGATCCCATGCTGGCCTTGCCGGGTTGTTGGCTGCCCGTGTTGATGTAGGTGATCGCCGGATCGTGGTTGATGGCCTCGGTGTTCATGGACTTGATCAGACAGATCTCGTCGACGATTTTGGCCGTGTGGGGCAAGAGTTCACTGACCCAGGTCTGATGTTTGCCGTGACGCTTGAACTCGAACATGGGAGCCACACAGGGGAATGTGCTCTGGCCGCTGGTCATGGTGGTCAGGCGCTGACCCCGGCGAATGGATTCAGGCAGTTCCTGGCCGTGGAACTCCTGCATGGCGGGCTTGTAATCGAACAAATCAATTTGCGAGGGCCCTCCGCTCATGAACAAGTAGATCACCCGCTTGGCCCGCGGAGCGTAATGGGGCACGGTCTTGAAACGGTCCCCGGCGGTCGCATTCGCAAGCACGTTCTCTCCCAGAAGTGACGAAAGCGCCAGGGCGCCGAGGCCCGTGGTACTGCGCCCGAGCAGGTTCCGGCGGGTGCTCAATCGCCTGTGATTAGAAAGTGGGTCCATCATTACTCGCGGGTCAGGGTTTCGTCCAGGTTCTGAATCATTGATGCCACCACTGTCCAGGCCGCGTGTTCGGCCGGGTTGAGTGTCTCGTCCAGAGGACTGTCCCCCAGAGCGAGCAATGCTTGAGCTGATTCGGGATCAGCTGCAAAGACCTTGCGCTGGGCTGCATAGGTCATCTGCATGACCTCGCGCCTCAATTGGTCGGCGGGATGCGCCGTACAGAGCATGAAGGCCAGATCCAGACGGGAATCAAAGTCACTCTCGGCCAAGATAACCCGCTGAGCCAGATTACGGGCTGCCTCCACGAACTGCACATCGTTCAAACTCACAAGCGCCTGCAAGGGAGTGTTGGTGCGTTGGCGCTGGACCACGCACACATCCCGTGTAGGGGTATCAAAGGCGGTCATGCCCGGATGGGGTGCGGAGCGCTTCCAGTATATGTACATGGACTTGCGATAGAGCTTTTGGCCGCTGTCGCGAACAAAGCGCAGTCCCCCGTCAAGGGAGACCTCATTCCAAAGACCCTTGGGCTGGTAGGGTTTGACGCCGGGCCCCCCCACCTGATCCACCAGCAGGCCGCTCACGCTGAGAGCCTGGTCCCGAATGAACTCAGCGTTCAATCGGAAACGGCTGGCTCGGCCCAATAGTTGGTTGTCGGGATCCCGCGCGAAACCTCCCGGCTTGATCGAGGAAGACTGGCGATAAGTAGCGCTCGTGACCATCTGCTTTAGAGTGCGCTTCACATTCCAGTCACTTTGAATGAAATCCAAAGCCAGCCAGTCGAGTAACGAGGGGTGACTGGGGCGCTCCCCTTGAGACCCAAAGTCCATCACGGAGGGGACAAGTCCGCGCCCGAAGAGCATGGTCCAATAGCGATTGACCGTGACGCGTGCGGTCAGGGGATGATCTGGATCCATCAACCAACGGGCCAGGCCCAAGCGGTTCTCTGACTGTCCTGATCGCGCAGGGAAGATGTGCTCGGGAACCTGTGGGTCCACTGGCTGATCCATGCGCGGACCATCGTACTGCCCACGTTCCAACACATAGGTCTGGCGGCCCTTGGGCAGGTCGTCCATGATCATCACCGTGGACACTCTGGCGTTGACTTGGTTCTGTTCCCTCTGAACCGCTTCACGGGCCTCGGCCTTTTCCTTGCCGGGAGGCCAAACCCCTCGAATGAAGTGACTCTTGAGAGCCTCTTGGGCAGCAGCATCGCGCGCTGCAGGTTCCAGCCCCAGGGCCTGCACCACCAGCTCGGGCAAGCCGCTGCCCAGCATCTCGAAGGCGTAGCCGCTGACTCCCCCACCGTTCACGATCTTCAACAGCAACTGACTCTTGCCAGCGGGCAGGGACAGACTGACCTGATCCTGGTTCAAGACAGCGCCCCGGGCAACGTCTTTGGCAAAGACCTCCGTCCCGTTGAGAAAGACCTTGATGCTGTCGTCGCTACCAAGGGCCAGCTTCACGGATTGAGCGCATTCGCTATCAATTGTACGCAACAGGTACTGTGCGGAATTGCTGGGCAGGCCCAGACGGTGGACCTGGCCATCCATGTCGGTGGCCCGGGACTGCCAACTGAGGCCGGCCACCTCTTGGGTCACGTCGACCTGGATCGTCTCAGGCCCGTGATCTGTGTTGTAGGCGAAGGGCTTGCCCTTACCACCGAAGGGACCAAGGGAATACCATGGCCCCAAGCTGGGACGCTTTCTTTCCAGCAGCGCGGCGCGCTCGGACTTGCTCCAGGCATCGAGTTCTTCAACAGGGGGTTGAGCTTCGGCCAAGAACAATTCTGCCAACCGCAGAGACTCCGCCAGGGAATCCAACAACACTGCTTGATCGCTTGTGGGGATCGAGACCAACGGCTTCTCGTTGCCTCTGCGCGTCTGAAAGCCCTTCTCCACGCTTTGGTTGAAGTAAGCGTAAAGCGAGTAGTAATCCTTCATGGTGAAGGGGTCGTACTTGTGATCGTGGCACTGGGCACACTCAACGCTCAGGCCGAGCCACACGTTGCCGGTGGTCTTGACCCGATCGACCATGTACTTGACCCGCAACTCTTCGTCGATAGCCCCCCCCTCGTCTGAAGTGGGCGTGTTGCGGTGAAAACCCGAGGCCACCAACTGCTCGAGACTCGGGTCAGGCAAGAGATCTCCTGCAAGCTGTTCAATGGTGAACTGATCGAAGGGCATGTTCTGGTTGTAGGCCCTGATTACCCAATCCCGCCAAGGCCACATATCCCGCGGACCATCCGCATGATGGACGGAGGTGTCGCCATAACGGGCGGCGTCCATCCAGGCCAGAGCCATGCGCTCGCCAAAGGCCTGGCTGGCGAGCAGGCGATCCACCAGCCGCTCGTAGGCCACCGGACTGGAATCCTCCATGAAGGCCACTACATCTTCCGGAGTCGGGGGCACGCCACAAAGATCAAAGGAGAGGCGCCGAATCAAGGTGGCCCGGTCTGCTTCGGGAGATGGTTCGATTCCCTGGCGCTGGAGTTGTGCGCTGACGAAACCGTCAATGGGGTTGCGGGCCCAATCCTGATCGCCAGCAGCGTCAGGTGGCTGACTGGTCAAGGTCAGGAAAGCCCAATGCTGCTGATACACCGCCCCTTCCTTCACCCAGCGGGTGAGGACTTCGATCTCTTCGGGGGAGAGCGCCTCGGCCTCTTCGGCGGGAGGCATGCGTTCGGCTAAGTCCGTGTGAGTGACGCGTCGAATCAACTCACTCCCAGCAGGATCCCCGGGCACCAGGATCCCGCGCTCCCCGCCGACCACGCTGCCCAGGTCCAGACGCAGGTCCTTTTTGCGCGTACCCTCGTCGGGCCCATGACAGACAAAGCAATGCGATGAGAGGATCGGCTGAATCTCCCGGCTGAAATCAACCGGGACATCCCCGCAAGGGACTGCCAGAATGAGAATCGTAATCATGGTCGGAAACTCCCGTCGCAGGGAAGCACCATCCTAGCAGTTCGAAGAATCTTCGTCGACGACCCAGTCAAGTCCTTTTGAAGGCCTGACAACTGGCAAATGTTTTTCCCAAGAGATACATGTACATCTTGAAGACAGTTTCTCTCCCTTTGGTGTGAAGACAGCGCGGAACACAACTCAAAGGCCGGCTCCATACCCAACAAGGCCTGCCGCCAATTGACCATCCTTCAACGGGCTGCGCAGGCCTCAGGAGCCCCACCCGTTACTGGTGGGCGCTCGGGTACTGATCGCTCCAAGAACCAAACCACGAAGCCTCCCCAACCTGGACTTGCTTCGGCGATCAACCCAGGGAAGAGCCGCTCCTGCACCAAGGTCAGATCAGTCCCACAATCGGAAAAGTCCCCTCCCCGACAGCCCTGGAACAACCGCTCCGCTATTCCGTTGAAAGGCGCGCCTTCGGGAGGAGCAGCAAGTTCCCCTCAGCCCGAAAGCTGCTCGGTCTTCTGTGAAAAACAGGCTCTTGGTAGACGAATAATGGCTCACAAGATCTTGGCCACCGGAATCCAACAAGGTATATTGGCGTGCTCGGCGCATGCCTGTGAGTCCTCGACTCCCCCTGCAACCAGACCCCTTTCCAAACACGACAGTCCAACCATGGCCGAAACCGAACTGGAAAAGACCGCCCAGGCAGGTCTGTTCGATGTGGACCCGGTGCTCTGCATCGCCTGCGATGCATGCTGCCAGGACTTCCCGGAAGTCTTCTACATGGGCGGGGACGAAAAGGCCCATGTGCTGGATGACCAAGAGGCCGCCAAGTACAACGCCCGAACGGTGGTGGATGTCTGCCCGACCGACGCAATCGGCTTCTCCGGAGAGGTGCCCCCCGCAATCCTGACTGTCGAGCTGGAAGAAGTCCCGGGATGGCAAGCGGAATTTGCCCGCTGGAAGAACCTGACTGAAAACCGCGTTGAACGGGACCGCCGTTATGGGCGGGACTATGTGGTGGCGAAAACCGCCCACGGGTTCGAAATCACCTTGCACATGCCCACTCGGGTGCCCGCCGTGCGCGACCGCTTCCGCCTGGGGGCGCCGGAGATCATGCCGGAGTACAACACCCACATCTACTCTGATGGCAACAAGGTCTCCCTCACAGCCTGGGTACCGCGCGTCTCTCCCGACGACAAGACCGACATCAAGATGCTCAAGACCAAGATCCTGGCCTTGACCCACACCTCCAACTCCTTCCCCGGCCGCTTCACCACCGAGTGGGACTTAGAAGGGAAAGAGATCGTCGGCCTGCGCTCACGTCACGACGCCCACGGTCAGATCACCATCCTGGCCTTCACCGATCGGGTGGCCATGGAGGCCCATCAGTGGCAGTCGCACTTCATCACCGATCAATGCACTGCCTGCTCGATCTGCGAACGCGTCTGCCCCACCAACGCGATCACCTCCGGCGAGCGCTACTACATCGATCCGGCGCTGTGCATCAATTGCAGCGTCTGCGGGGTCTATTGCCCCTTTGACGCCATCGACGACAGCTTGGATGTCGTGGTCCAAAAGATCAAACCCAAGCAGGTGCCAAAGGCCCGGGTAGACGAAGCCCTCTGCACCGGCTGCGAGTTTTGCGTCGATGTCTGCCCCTTCGAAGCGCTCGAAATGCAGGACCTGGTGGACCCGGGCGACTACAGCCTGCCCCAGACCTCACGCATCGCCATTGTAATCGACAAGAACTGCGTCTCCTGCAAACTCTGCGAACAGGTCTGCATCAAGGACGCCATCGATGTGCCCCGTCCGCACCAGTTCGAGGACATCGGCATGTCCTTCATGAGCTACCTGACCGACGAGCACTGACGAGCCGGGACTTCGGCCTCAGAAGCACTGATCCCGTTCCGGCTGGCGCCCTACTCAATCCGCGGCGGGCCTGGTGCGATCAAAGGCCCCGGCGCGTCCTTGTCCTGCAGGAGCCCACCACCTCCAGATGTGCTCAGCCGGACCTCGGCCTTGGGCAATGACTGCCAGTTGATAAGGCGATAAATCCGCAATGCCTGTGAGAAAACCTCACCCTGGCGGCGCACATCGTGAGAACTGAGCAATTCCCAGGCATCTCCGCGCTCCTGAACAAGTTGATCGAGCAGGGTGTGGTGAGAGAACCACTGGGCAGGGTTGGTACTGGAGTCAAGTACCAGGAGCGCAACCGGAAAAGCCTCCAGTCGGGCCTGCATCTCGTCCAGAGTTCGGAAGTGCAGCTGATAGTCGCGCCCGTTCCAGTCGTCGGAAATCAGGACCTTGCTTGCGCGCAGAATGTAGTGCCGAGGCCGGGGGCTGTCGGCCGCGGCGCCACCGGCGATCACCAAGCCCTCGCCGATCGCGTCCCCAGCCACCATGATCACCGCCTGCTCGTAAAGGGGATCCCGTAGCAACGCCATGACCGGTTCCCGGTAGCCCCCAAAGTCCTTACGCACCACTCGCAGTTCTTCCAGGCCAAAGAGCCCCAGCAGCAAAGCCAGTCCCCAAGCGGGGGCCAGGCCCAAGTCCTTGCTGGCCCTCACAACCCCATACACGGCGCAGCCCACCAGGAGGGGCGTTGCCAGCACCAGATGCCGCCCGTCCACATCGCTGGGCAGCACCACCAACAGGAGCAGGAGACCCAAGAAGAAGCCAGCGCTGGCAATCCAGACCCCATTCTTGCCCTGGCCATCACGACACCCCTTGAACAATCCAAAGGCCGCAGCCAGCAGCAGCCCCCAGCCCCCCAGACGCACGCTGGCGGCCAGATAGGAAGGCAACGCGCGTAGGGAATACTCCAAGTTCGGACGCGTTCCCCCAGACCAGCTGCTGGCCTGAATCTCGGCGGTCACGCTGTACCAGGGCGCGCAGATCACCAGCACCAGCACCGCGGGCAACCAAAAGACCTTCGAACGTAGAAGCTCAAAGCGCCGGGTGAACACCAACGCCAAGAGCGGCACCATACCCAGTGCCAGGGCATTGCCCTTGGTCAGGATGCCCGCCACTGCGAATAGACCAAAGGCCAAGGCATCTCTCCTACCACCTCGATCCAAGTAGCGCCCAAAGGCCAACACGGCCAGGGTGCAGAATAGCGCCAAGGGAACCTCGGTCATCAGCGCGCCGCTGAACTCTTGCACCAGGGGCAAGCACAAGAACACGAGCACCGCCACACCAGCTCCCCACGCCCCGATCTCTTTCTCCATCCAACGAAAGAGGACGGTCGCGCAGCACGCGGTCAAGAACGCCATCCCCAATATCGCAGCCGTAGCACTGACACCGAAAAGCGCCATCCAAACACCGATCAGGGCATAGAGCACCGGTGGCCACTGACCCAGGGCAATCTTGGGATAGTGCAAGTACCAATCACGGGCGTAGTCCAGGGGCGCAAACCAGTCGCCACCCAGCAAGTAGTCCCTGGCCATCATCGAGGTGGCGTAATGCGCGGGCTCGTCGTTGAGGGAGCCGACGCCGCTCACCAAGGCCCCGCGCAGATGTACAGACAAGGCAGCCAGGGCAAATGCCAGGCACAGGACCAGAACAGGGGTCCTAAGGCGCACAGATGAGATCATGGGGAAGACTGAAGAAAGGTCCCCCCTTCATCGGCAGGTCAGGCGCCGTATTCCCCATCCGGGAGAGGTAAATCCAACCCCCCGGAAAACTCTTCAATACTCTCCTCCGAACCCCCAGTCCACTCTTGCTGACCCTCGGCACCCCCCCTCTCTGATTCCAGCGCCTTTCCGGACCCTCGAGATGGCTGTCCCCGCCCGACCAGACTGCCAGGCATGACGATCCCGCGACCATGACGCTTGCGCAGTCGGTCGAGGCTCTCCGTAGCACGGGCCAGGCGCGAGTTGGACTCCATCCACTGGTCCCGGCCAGAGAGCTGGCCATTGAAGAGGGACTCCTGTTGGGGTCGACGCACATCTTCCAAACGGCTTACCGAAACCCCCAGCAGCCGCAGAGGCCGGAATTCCACTCGCTCCAGTAGTTCCTTGGCGATGGAGAAGATCCGCGGCCCGAGGTTGGTGGGATAATCCAGGGTCTTGGAGCGGGTCACAGTGCGGAAATCACTGAAGCGCGCCTTGAGAGTCACGGTCCGTCCCCGCAAGCCCTTGTCTCTCAAAGTGAAAGCTACCTCTTCACAGAAAGACAGCAAGAACTGGCGCAACTCGGTCCGATCGGCAAGGTCCTCCGCAAAGGTCCGTTCCATACCATGAGATTTCTCTTCACGAACGGGGTTCACTCGACGGTTGTCTATACCGTGGGCCAAATCATGAATCCAAATGCCTGTGGCTCCAAAACGGCGGCTGACTTCATCGCGCTCAAGCCTGGCCAGATCCCCCACAGTTTCCACGCCCAACCCATTCAGTCTCTGGGTCATGCGCGGACCCACCCCAAAGATCTTGGAGACCGGCAAGGGATCGAGAACTTCCCGAATCTCCGCAGGCCGAATCACACAGAAGCCATCGGGCTTGTCCAGATCGCTGGCAATCTTGGCCAGGAACTTGGTAGGCGCGACTCCAACTGACGCCACCAATCCGGTTTCGCGCAGGATGTCCGCGCGGATCATATGCCCCACCTGTTCTCCATCACCAAAGAGACGCTCAGTGCCGTTGATGTCGAGGAAGGCCTCATCCAGGGAGAGAGGTTCCACCATCGGCGTGTAGCGCTGAAAGATGTCCATCACCTTGCGGCTGACTGTGGTGTACTTGTCGAAGTCCGGGGGCAAGAGCACCAGGTCAGGGCAGCGCCGCCGCGCCTCGGCACTGGGCAGGGCCGAGTGCACGCCAAACTTACGCGCCTCGTAGCTCGCCGCTGAGATCACCCCGCGCCCGGAGGCAGGCCCGCCCACGCACACGGGCAGCCCAGCAAGGGACGGATTGTCCCGCACTTCGACGGACACATAGAAGGCATCCATGTCCACATGCAGAATGGACGGAGCAGGTTCGGTGGGCATAGCCAGAGACAGGGAATCCGCAAGAAACCCGATTGTTGGGGGGGGTCCTTTTCGAATGGGGGTCCCGCATCCTAACCGGGGCCACCCCGGGCGCTGCGAGGACCCAGCAAAAGCGCCTCCCTGGTCGCCTGGAAGGGGTGTCCGCCAGCTAAGATCCGGCACCATGTCCCCGCGCAAGGTCTGTATCGAAGCCCTCGGACTTGAACTGCCCGCCGAACGAGTCACTTCTGATGAGTTGGAGCAGAGAATCGAGCCACTGCTGACCCGGCTGGGTCTCTCCAGAGGCCGCCTTGAACTGATGAGCGGCATCGTCGAGCGTCGGCTCTGTCCTCTGGATACCCAACCCAGCAGCCTCTCCATCGCTGCCGCCAGGGACGCCCTGGGGCGTACGACCCTGGATCCCAGCCGGATCGGACTCTTGATTCATGCCGGGGTCTGCCGGGACTTCCTCGAACCCGCCACCTCATCGGTGGTGCATGCGGGCTTAGGCCTGCCGCCCAGTTGCGCGGCCTTTGATCTGTCCAACGCCTGCCTGGGTGTGGCTGACGCCATGGCTGTTGCGGCTCAGGCGATTCGTGGCGGCTCGATCCAAGCGGCGCTGATCGCCACCGGCGAAGACGGGCGGCCATTGATCGAGACCACAATTGCCTCCTTGATGGCCATCGAAGACGACCGAGAAGCGCGCAAGGCTCTCAAGAAGGCCTACGCCTCCCTGACGATCGGCTCGGGGGGCGCGGCGGTCTTGCTGGTGGCCGAGGAACTCGCCAGCACATCCCATGTATGGCTCGATTCCACGGCCCAGGCAGACACCAAATCGGTGGGGCTCTGCGCGGGCGATCGTGCCGCAGATGGCGGACTGGTGATGGTCACCGACTCCGAGGCTCTCCTGCAGGCGGGCAACGCTCTGGCCGCACGCACCTTCGAAGAATTCCTGTTCCAGCAGAACTGGACCCGAGACAGCATCGATCGCATCATCACACACCAAGTTGGCAGTGCCCATCGCAAGTTACTGCTTGAGACTCTTGAACTCGATCCCAACAAGGACTTCCCCAGCGTGCAGAAACTGGGAAACATGGGCTCTGCGTCTTTGCCCGCCACATTGTATCTGGCCGCGGAAGAGGGCTTTATTCAACGGGGCGAGCGCGTCGCCCTGCTGGGCATCGGCAGCGGTTTGCACTGCCGAATGACGGCCCTTCAGTGGTAGACACAAGGCCAGAACCGAATATGACTTCCTCCTCTCTGCTCGAATGCGTTGTGATGGAACCTGGCCGCCCCGCCGATTCTGCGGTGATCTGGCTGCATGGTCTAGGTGCCAGCGGTTTTGATTTTCCGCCCATCGTTGGAGAACTCGGCCTGCCTGACGACCACGGCATTCGTTTCATCTTCCCCCACGCACCCCAGATTCCCGTAACCGTCAACGGGGGCATGGTCATGCCCGCCTGGTATGACATTCTGGCCATGGACTTTGATCGCCAGGTCGATGAGCTGGGGGTGCGAAACTCAGCGAAACACCTCGTGCGCTTGATAGAGCGCGAACGGTCGCGAGGCATCGAGGCCGAACGCATTGTCTTGGCGGGGTTCAGCCAGGGGGGTGCCATCGCCCTGCACCAGGCCCTGCGCCACCCCGATCGCCTGGCGGGTTTGATCCTGCTCTCGACCTACATCGCTGCAGACTGTGACCTGGAAGCGGAACGCACAGCCGTCAACCAGAACATTCCGATCTTCCAGGCCCACGGCACCCGGGACCCCATGGTGACCCACGGAATGGGGCTCAAGGCCAGGGCGCGCCTCGAGGACTTGGGTTATGGGGTGCAATGGGAGGAGTACCCCATGGAGCATCAGGTAATGGCGGAAGAGATCACCGCCCTGGGAATCTGGCTGCGCGGGATCTTGACCCCTGCAACCATTTAGAGAGGTCCTGAGGGAATCGACGGGACCTGGGCATAGGAATCCCCAATTGTGAGGGGGAGATTCCTCTTCAAGGCTTGCGGGCACTCCCACCAGGGCGTACAACCCTTGCCTACGCAGATATCAAGAATTCGTGAAATCTGTGACGACTCCATTGAGCGCCCCCGTGAAGCCCCCCACCGAGACCACCCAAACCGAACTGGTCCCCTTTCTGGCCCCCGACCTGGCCGCGGAATTGCCGGCCTTCGAGGCGTTCTTCAAGGCCTTTGGCTTCAAACAGATCCACGGACGCATCTGGGGTCTTCTAGTGCTCGCAGGCAAGCCCATGTCGAGCAAAGAAATCGCGGCCGAACTCGCGATCAGTTCCGGCGCCACCAGCACCACCCTCAAGGAGTTGATCGACTGGGGCGCGGTGCACTCGACCTTTGATCCCCCCCGACGTTGCAATCTGCACGCGGCGGTGGAGAACACCCTCTCCATCGTGGCGACGGTCTTGCGCCGGCGTGAACAGGTCGCCTTCCAGAACTTCCGCGAGGGAGCGAATCGCGCCCTCGATGTGATTCGCAAACGCCACGGCAACAAGGATCCGCGGGTACTGACCCTGCGTTCTGTGCTCTCCACCTGCGACATCGCCGATGCGGTCATGCAGTTGGTTTTCAGCAGCGTGCACGGTGCCTTGGGTGATCCCCAGAGCCTCTTATCAAAGGCAATTGGCACAGCCCTCAAAGTGGGCGGTGTGGCCCTGCCCGGTGCACGCAAACAGCGTGCATTCGAAGACTTCAGCGGAGAAGACCTTGCCAACGAAGAATTTCTTGAAGGGGCGATTTTGAAGCCGAAGGGTACCGAACCCGAGCAAGCCGGCGGGGACAACAGGAATGACTGACCTTGCGCGCATCGTGATCACGGGTGTCGGGTTGACATCTCCCAACGGCAATTCCCTCGCCAAGTACCGCAGCAACCTGCTGGCGGGCGTCAGTGGCGTCAGTCCCTGGGAGATCAGGCACTTCGGCAAGACCGTAGCGGGCCAGTGCGACTTTGAAGCCACGCGCTACCAAACCCGCAAGGCCCTGCGCAGGGGCACACGAGCGGGCTCAATCGCGATTTTTTGCGCCCACGAGGCAGTCACCGCCGCCCAAATGGACCTGGACAAGCTGGGCCGAGATCGAGTGGGCGTCTATGTAGGCACCACAGAACACGGCAATGTGGAAACTGAGCAGCAAATCCACGAAGTCAGCCAATACGACTTCGATCTTTCCTTTTGGTCCCACCACCACAACCCGCGCACGGTGGCCAACAACCCAGCCGGGGAGGTGACCCTCTCCCTTCCGGTTACAGGCCCCCACTACACCGTGGGCGGTGCCTGCGCTGGAGGCAACCTGGGTCTCATCCAGGGGGCCCAAATGCTGCAGTTGCACGAGGTAGACATGGCTCTCGCTGGCGGTGTCTCCGAGAGCATCCACACCTTTGGCATCTTTGCCTCCTTCAAGTCCGAAGGGGCGCTAGGCAAACACGAGGACCCGACTCAAGTCTCGCGCCCCTTCGATAAGGGCCGCAACGGCATTGTGGTCAGCGAGGGAGGCTGCTTGTTCGCCATGGAACGATTGGAGGACGCCCAACGCCGGGGCGCGCCGATCATGGCCGAAGTCCTCGGCTGGAAGGTGAATTCCGACGCCACGGATTTCGTGCTGCCGAACCCCGAGCGCCAGAACCAATGCATGCGCGGAGCGATCCAACGCGCGGGCTTGCAAGCCGAGGATATTCACATCGTCAACACTCACTCCACGAGCACACCATTAGGCGACGTCCAGGAGTGCAAGGCGATCAACGAGGTCTTTGGGGACAGCGCCAAGACCAGCATCAACAACACCAAGAGTTTCATCGGGCACACCATGGGTGCCGCCGGTGCCCTTGAGTTGGCGGGCAATCTGCCCTCCTTCCAAGACGGCTGGGTGCACCCGACAATCAATGTGCCGGACCTGGACCCCGAGTGTGCAATGCGCGGGTTGGTGCTGGAAAAACCTCACAAGAACGAACAAGTCGAGACCATTCTGAACCTCTCTTTCGGAATGCTCGGAATCAACTCAGCGGTCATCGTTGGCCGCCCTCCCTCCTGAACTGATCGACTGATCACCACGACACCGAAGCCAACGGGCAGCCCTGACATGACAAACGAAGACATCATCCAAGCCATCAAGGACATCATCAGCACCATTGCTCCCGACGAAGAGGTCGAGGGTCTCAAGACAGATGTCTCCCTGAGGGAGCAAATTGAGCTGGACTCCATGGACTTCCTCGACATCGTGATGGAACTGCGCAAACGCTATGGCGTGAATGTGCCGGAGGAAGACTACAAGGCTCTGGCCAGTCTGGACAGTTGCGTGGATTACCTCGCACCGCACCTGGCGGGCAAAGAGCTGGTCACCAGCTAGGCCGCAGGTCCTCACGGTGAAACCCACAGACGAGCGCGCGGATGCCGTCGTAATCGGTGCGGGTCCTGCGGGTCTCGCCGCTGGAATCCGATTGGCACAAGCAGGCCTCTCCACAGTGGTGCAAGAAAGGCACTGGCTGTGGGGCGGCCTGAACTCGTTCTACAAACTCGGCGGCCGCACCTATGATGTGGGCCTGCACGCCCTGACCAACGCAGCGCCAAAAAGCGCGCGCAAGCTGCCCCTGCCCCGGGTCATGCGCCAGTTGCGGATCCCCCTGGAAGCTCTGGAACTGGGAGATCAACTCGGTTCGTGCACGGTGTTTCCGGAAGTCTCCCTTGACTTCAGCAACGACTTCGAACAACTCGCCAACGAAGTGCGCGTCAAGTTCCCGACCTCCAGTGAGGCGTTCGATGAACTGGCGCGGGAACTTGCCGCCAGCCCCCATGATGTCCGGGGGGGACCTGTCAGCACGCGTCAGGAACTGCTTCGACGCCTGAGAGATGAGTTGCTGGTGGATCTGCTTCTGCATCCCCTGCTTTGGTATGGCTCCCCCACTCCAAACGACATGGCCTGGTCCTTGTTTGTTGTGCTTTGGAAGAGCATCTATGAAGAGGGCTTTGCACGACCCAGAGGGGGCGTGCGGCCCCTGCTCAAGCTGCTCACCAGGCGTTTGAAGGCCGCTGGCGGCACCCTGCGCCTCAGGTCCGGGGTCCAAGAGGTGCTGCACGGAAACGGACAGACCGAAGGGGTGGTGCTCGACGACGGCACTGTTGTGCGCGCACCTCTGGTGCTCTCAAGCGCGGGCCTCGTGGAGACGCTGGGCATGCTCGGCGATGATGGGCAACAGCACGCACGGAAAAAATCAGTTGGCCCCATGACCTTTGTGGAGAGCTGCACTCATCTGAAGCAAAGCGCACCGTCTCTGGGCTTCAACAAGACGATCACCTTTTGGAACAACAGCCCCCGGGGTATATACGCCCCTAGCACACCCGAGCCATTTGACGCCCGCAGCGGCGTGCTGTGCATCCCAGAGAACTATGCCGGCCAGGATTCCGAACCAGAGGGCATCCTGCGCATGACCGTGCTCTCCCAGGCAGCCGCATGGGAAGGCCTGGAAGAGAGCCACTACGCAATGCAAAAGGAGGCCGCCTACCAGGCATCCCTGGCAGCGGTTGCCCAGTTTGCCCCTGATCCCAGCCCCCATGTGGTCGCCCGGGATGTGTTCACCCCACGCACCATCACGCACTTCACCTCAAAGCTGGGTGGCGCGGTCTATGGCGTCTCGGCGAAAGTGCCCCACGACGCGGCGAAAATCGCCGGCTTGCACATCATCGGTACGGACAACGGCTTTCTCGGCATCGTTGGGGCTTTGGTGGGCGGGGCGGGCGTGGCCGCTCTTGCCGCTGCAGGTGCCCAACCCCAAGGCCAGGGAGCAGCCCCATGAGCCGCGACACCCACTTCCACGCGGGCAGCCGAGACGGCAAGCGCGCCCTAAGAAACGATCCCCTCAGCAAGGCCAAAGACCACTACGACGTGATCGTGATCGGCTCGGGCCTCGCCGGACTGACCAGCGCCAACATTCTTGCCAGGGCGGGGCACAAGGTCTGCGTACTCGAACAGCACTACAACCTGGGTGGCATGGCCACCTGGTTCAAGCGTCGGGGAGGCCATGTGTTCGACATTTCCCTGCACGGTTTCCCCTTCGGCATGAAGAAAACCGTGCGGCGTTACTGGAGCCCGGAACTGGCCAAGCGCATTGTCAAACTCGACGGAATTCGCTTCGACAATCCCCAATTCAGCTTCGATACGGCCTTCACCAAAGAGGACTTCACCCACAAGTTGGTTCAGATCATGGGCTGTAGCCCTGCAGCGGTGGATGCGTTCTATTCTGACCTGGCCGAAATGAACTACTACGACGAAGACGCGCGCACCACAGGCGATGTGTTCGAGCAGTACTTCCCCGGCCGCAACGATGTGCACCGCTTACTCTTGGAGCCGATCTCCTACGCCAACGGCGCGCACTTGGACGACCCGGCGATCTCCTTTGGCATCGTGTTTTCGAATTTCATGTCCAAGGGGGTGTTTACCTTCACCGGTGGCACGGACCTTTTGATTCGAGACATCAAGGAATCCCTCAAAACCAGCGGAGTGGAACTCTTCAGCCGAGTGCAGGTGGAGCGCATCCTGATCGATCAGGGCCGCGTGCAAGGGGTCCTGGCTGGAGGCCGAGAAATCGGTGCCGAGGTGGTGATCTCCAATGCAGGCCTGCACCCCACCATCAAGAATCTGATCGGCCCCGATCATCTGAGCGAAGAGTTCTACACCGGCGCCATGCAAGTGCGTCCCAACTGTTCCTCGGTGCAGGTCTTCATGGGCCTCGCCAAGAACTACGAATTGCCCTGGATCGCAGACCTCTTCTTCACATCCACCCGCAGAACTTTCGACAGCCAGGCTCTCTGCGATCAGTTTGGCGAGAGCCGTACCTACAGCTTCTACTACCCCAAAGTGCGCCCGGGAACGGGGCGCAGCTCTGTTGTGGCCTCCATGAACGCCAACTGGAGCGACTGGAACGACCTGGACGAGAACGCCTACGCAGCAGCCAAGACCCGTCTGGAGCAGGAGACCCTCGCCGACCTGGAGCAACGCATGCCGGGCCTGACCCAACACATCACACACACCGAAGCCGCCACGCCCCGGACCTTTGAGTTCTACACCCAACACCTGCGCGGTGCCTCCTTTGGCACCAAGTTCGAGGGCCTTACCTATTCCATGCAACTCCCCGAACAGGTGGAAGGCCTCTACCACGCAGGCTCGGTGGGCATCATCATGAGCGGTTGGTTGGGCGCTGCCAACTACGGCGCAATCACCGCCAACCGTGTGGACGCCCACCTTTGCTCCGTGCTAGAACACATGCTCAAACAAACGCCATAGGGCACATCCCCCATGAGATTTTCCAATCAACGCGTCATCATCAGCGGCGGAACCCGTGGCCTTGGCCGAGCGGCCAGCCTTGCCTTCCTCTCTGAAGGCGCCCAGGTGCAAGCCACCTACAGAGGCAATGAAGAGGCCGCCGAAGAACTGCGCTCCCTGGCCGGAGACAACGTCGAGCGCCTGACCCTGACTCGCTGCGATGTGAGTCAAGAGGCAGAAGTGCAAGCTCTCTGGGATGAGATCGGCGACCAACCGATCTCCGTGCTGATCAACAATGCGGGCATCCGCCGGGACGCCCTGATGCCCCTGATGGACAAAGCCGACTGGCAGGCAGTACTCGACACCAACCTGACCGGCGGATACCTCATGAGCCGTGGCGCGGTCAAGAACATGATGGCCCAGCGCTATGGCCGCATCCTGTTCGTCACCTCCCCCACCAGTCGTATCGGCTTCCAGGGCCAAACCAACTACGGAGCCTCCAAGGCCGGGCAGATCGGCCTGACCCGTAGCCTGTGCAAGGAAGTGGCCTCCCGTGGCATCACGGTCAACTGCGTCAGCCCGGGCTTCATAGCTACGGAGCTGCTGGATGATCTGCCACCGGAGCTGATCAAGGAGTACAAGAAGTCCGTACCTGCCCGACGCTTCGGCAGGCCCGAGGAGGTGGCGGCTGCGCTCATGTTCCTGGCCTCCGCCGATGCCGCCTACATCAACGGCACCACCCTGGAGGTTGCAGGTGGCATCTGATCAGGCCCTCGACCTCGACCCCGCCACGATCCTGCCACACGCGGATCCCTTTCTGCTGGTCAGCCGTGTACTGGAACTGCAGCCGGACGGTGTGACCTGCGAATGGGATGTGGCCGCAGATCTGGACATCTTTCAGGGCCACTTCCCCGGTAATCCGGTTCTGCCCGGTGTCTACATCTGTGAGCACTGTTTCCAGAGCGCGGCCATCGCGATCTATTGCGCGGACCAGAACAAGGCCGATCCCCCCACCGGCACCCCCGTGCTGGTGCGCATCGAAAACGCCCGCTTCAAGCGCATGGTGCGCCCCGAAGAAACTCTGACCACCCAGGTGGAGATCACCGACTCCCTGGCCAACGCCCGCTGGTGCAAGGCAGAGGTGCGTGTACAAACGGAGTTGGTGGCGCGCATCAAGTTCATGCTGGCCGTGAAGCAAGAAGATGGAGACGAATTCTGATGGACGACTGGCTGCAACTCAAAGGCAAGCGCGTGTTGGTCACGGGCCTCTCGAACCGCCGCAGCGTGGCGGCCTTCATCGGCCAGGAACTGCGTGCCGTGGGCGCCCTACCGATCTGGATGGTACGCACGGAAGAACGACGCGAAGAGGTCGCCAAGATCACACGCGATGATCCCGTCTTCAGCTGCGATGTGCGAGAGCAGGACCAGATCGACGCGCTGGCGGAAGGACTCAAACCCCTGGGTCCCCTACACGGTCTGGTGCACTCGATCGCCTTCGCGCGCTACGAGGGCGGAGCCCAGGCCTTCCACAAGACGCCCCGAGAGCACTTCTTGGAAGCGGTGGACGTATCCTGTTTCTCCCTGATCGCCCTAGCCGGAGCGTTGGAAGAGCAAATGGCAGCGGGAGCATCGGTGGTCACCATCTCGATCTCCACCACCACCATGGCCGCAGAGAGTTACGGCTACATGGCTCCAGCGAAAGCGGCGCTTGATTCCGCCGTGGCGTTCCTGGCCAAGTCCCTCGCGACGAAACAAGTGCGGGTCAACGCCGTGCGCGCGGGCCTGCTCAAGACACGCTCTTCCGCTGGCATTCCCGGCTATGCGGATGCGTGGCTGTTTGCGGAACAAGCGACCCTTCGACATGAGGGCTTGAGCACAGAAGAGGTGGCCCAGGCCGCCCTGTTCCTGCTGTCCCCTCGCTCATCGGGCATCGCTGGCCAGGGCCTGGTGGTGGATGCGGGCATGGGCTTGAATTACTTCGACGCCACGATCCTGGACCGCGCGACGCGTCTCGAGGGTCTTTGACCCGCAGCAGGGGCCCGCTGCTGGCCCCCCTCAGACTCTGCGCTGGAATCCGCTCGCCCCCTCGCGAGACCCTCCCAGGGGGACTCCGTCTCTGGCCACCCTCTTTCCAGGGCATCAGGAGCCCTCGTCCCCGATTTCAGCAGCAGGAGGGGCCAGCCCCCTTTGAGAGGTCAAATCTAGATCGCAACCCAGCAGTTCCCTAGTCTGACTGCCGAGGGGGCTTGGTCTTCTGCCGGGCAGAACAGCAGGAGCGACGGCCGAGATCCATGCACAAGATCCTGTCGAAGAAAAATGCGCTGACCAAATTTTCTCCTGCCCTGCTGCTGCTCTTCGCGGCCTGCGGTGGAGGCGGCACGGGACCTGGGCCCGGGGTCATCGGTGACCCCACCCCAGGCTCCCTGATCACCATCGGTCCCGGTCCCCACCCGCGCATCGACCTGCCCGGACGCCTGTCGGTGCTCTTGCAGGTGCTCGCCGATGATGGCCGCCCGGTACCTGGCTTGAGCGCAGCGGACTTCCTTCTGCATGAAAACGACTCCCTGGTCAGCACCAGCGAGAGCCAACATAGATTGCTGCCCAAGCCTCGCATCTTCCGGGCCTACGCGCACCTGTTGCTGGACCTTTCTGGCAGTGTGGCAGGTAGTCCCGAAGGCCTGGCGGCAGAACTTGCCGCCGCCCATGCGTTTGTGGACGAGGCCCTTGCTGAGCCCGCGGTGGAGGTAGCTATCTCATGGTTCTTTGGAGCCCCCGACAGCGTGCCCGGCTATCTGCCCGGATCTTCAGGCCCGCTGGGCTTCAGCGCCAGCGCAGCCCAACTGCATGCGGCCATCGACAATGTGGACGATGTGACCGTGACCAGCAACTCCACCAACCTCTTTGGCGCGGTGCTCGATGGCCTGGCGGTATTGGATGAAGCCGCTGCAAATGCAGATGCCATTGGTCTTGAGTTCTTCTCCCTCAGCCTGATCACCTTCACCGACGGCACTGACCAGGCGGGCCTGGTGACTCGAGATGCTGCTGTGGCGGCCCTTGAGGCAGGAGACTACTCGGCCTACACCATTGGGCTGGGGGACGAAATCGACACCCAGAGCCTGACCCTGCTGGGCCCCGATGGGTTTGTACAAGCGGCCAATCTGCCAGACCTGACCCCGGGCTTTACCGATGTGGCCAAAGATGTGCGTGACCTGGCCAACAGTTTCTACCTGGTGAGCTACATATCTCCCAAGCAACACGGCTCGGGTAGCAACACCCTGCGCATCACCGCCAGTCGCGATGGGGATTCCGCTTCCCTGGAATTGACTTTTCTGGCGGACTACTTCTGCGGAGGCGCAGGCTTTCTGGATTCCATGGCCCAGACAAGCACAGGAACTGGCGCAGCCCTGACCCAGTTGGCCCACTGGCCCAACAACGGCAGCCTGACAGCAGGCTGGCAGGACAACGGCACCGGAAGCCAGCGCACTCTGTTCCTGGAGGCGCGTGATCAAGATCTCGCTCCGGATGCAGACTTTGGCGTGGCGGGTCGCCTGGAAATCGCGGCCCTGGGAGCCGCCGACCATATCACCTGCGGCGAACTGCTCTCCGACCCCCTGACCGGCCGCAGCCAACTCGCCCTCACCCTGCGCTCGGAAGCGGCGGACCCCAGCCCATCGGTGCAGGTGTTGCGCCTCGATCAAGACGGCAGCACAAGTGACAGCTGGACTCCTGCTCCGGGTGCGAACGCCCCACGAGGAGTGGTTGCCCTGGCCTCCCATCCCGGCGGCGGCCTCGTACTTCTGGCCTCTCGGGACAGTGGAGACCTTGCGATCTGGCGCATCCTGGAGACCCCATTCGGACTGGACACATCCTTTGGCGTAGATGGGGTTGCCTCCTGGAACATCTCCGCTGACATCACTCCCCGGGCCCTGACCGTGCGCGCAGACGGACGCGTCCTGGTGGCAGCAACTGCCCACAATCCAATGGCCGCCGCAACGGACATGCTGCTCGTCCAATGGAATTCCGATGGCAGCTTGGACACAGACTTTGGCACCCAAGGGGTGGTGCGCAACTTTGGCACCTTCCAAGACGATGTGGTGGGCACGCCTCAAGCCCTGCGGATCGACGCCCAGGACCGGGCCGTGTGTGTGGGCTTCTTGGCCGCCGCTCCGGGCGCCGCCCACCCCTCACCAGCATTTTGGCGCAGCGATGCCAGCGGACTACCGGACCTGACCTGGACCGGTAATAGCTCCGGGCCCTATGCGGGTAGCGGATTGGTTGCCCTTGGTCCGGTATTCACCGGCGAACCAGCGGTCCTTTTCGGTCGTGACTCCGGGGCGACCGCGTTTACATTGCGAGACGATGGTTCAATCCTCGCAGTGGGCACACGCCAAAACGCCGAGGGACACACAGACCTTGCCTGGTGGCGGCTGGACAACCAAGGACGCTTGGATCACTCCTGGAACGGCACAGGTTTCATGATCGAGGACGGCACCCTGGAGGACAACGCCTTTGAAACCTCTGCCGCGCTCCTGATCGACGGCACCGGGCGCGTGCTGGCGGCGGGTTCGAGCACTCTGGGCACGGAACCCGAGCGTGCACTCTTGTGGATCGACCAGGACGGCGCACGCACCTTTGCGCCCCTGGGAATGCACTAGGTCGGCACGACTCCCAGCCATACACGGTGCACCCGTTCGGCCACCCTTGTCCAGGCAAAGGGAGCGCATGTCTGCAGCGTCACGGGGGGCGCTGGACCCGCGTCCAAGGCCTCGGCCAAGGTCGCTTCCAGATTCTGCACGAAGCCCGCCTCGGCACCCGGAGCCAAGGAATCGGGTCCCACGAGTTCTGGCATGGGACACAGATGCAGTCGATCCCCAAGGGCTTCGGACAACCCGGAACGCACTCCAGGCAGATCAGTGCAAACCAAACGACAGCCCGAGGCCGCTGCTTCCACCAGCACCAGCGGCAGGCCCTCAAAAAGGCTCGGCAGAACCAGCACCTGACTCTGGACCATTGCCTCGGCGAGGTCCGGAGGCCGCAAGCGCCCCAGCGAACACACCCCAGGAGTATTTTCCAGACGCTGTTCCAGCCGGCGTCCCTCTTCGCCGCTGCCAGCTCCCGCAATGGCAAGCTCGATTTCTGGCCGCTGAGACCTCAGTTGGCTGAAAGCCGTAAGCAGAGGCCCGAGCCCCTTGGCAGCGGCCCACTTGCCCGCAAAGAGCAACCTGCCCCTTGGTGCTGGGGAAGACCCAGGCACAAAGATCTCCTGATCAAAACCCGCACCCACTATGTGCACCTGTCCCTCATCCAGCGCAAGCACCCGGGCATAGTCCTCGGCGTGTTGCTCATGCAGCACACACACAGCGGTAATCCTTGATAGAGCCGCGCGCACGCCCTCTGCCAAGCGCGGCAGCAGCCCCATCTGGCGCAGCCCCGTACCGTGACCGTGGACAATCACCGGAACCGAACCCGCCAACTCGCAAGCGATCCCAGCTCCAATCCAAGCGTGATGGGCATGAATCACATCGGGCTGAAACTCGTTCAGGCTGCTTGCCAGGCGCGTCCCCAGCACCTGCCCGTAGACCTCCAACTGCTCAGCATCCATCTCACCAAAAACCGTGCTGACATAGGGCATCACATCGCTCATGCCTGGAATCGCAAAGGGCAATTCGCCGCCCTCGCCGCAGCGGATCACTTGCAGATGCGCGGGGTCAAGGCCCCCTACGCTCGGCACATCTTCTCCCACAGGCAATAGGCACAGCACGCGTTGCTCGAGCCCTTGCTGCCGGCCCCACTGCACCAAGGCATGCAAGGTGGTCCCGCTCCCGGTCCACCCGGGCCGCTGGGTCAAGAAATGAAGAACGCGCATGGGTCAAGGCAGAATAACTGCTGGGGATGCTCACGGCCGCGCCCCATCCACTGGTCCTCTCCAGCAGGCGTCAGAATGATCCCTACAGGCCGCACCCGGCGCAATGAACCCGCTCTCGCGCCCTGCTGACCTCCCCCTAGCCTTGATCCCAGCCGCTCCAACTACGAGCCAGGGCCCACTTGATGGTCTCGGGATCCTTGGCCGCCTCGGTGCAGAGCCGCTCTGCCCGGGGCATGACCCCCACCCGGCCAAGGTCCAAACGATCCGCGTCCCAGCAGGTCTGCACCGTGGGATGGGCCTCGGTCAGACCCGCGGTATGGGCCCTGCATGCAATCAGAAGATGCTCGAAGGGCTCATCCTCGATCTCGAACCACTCACCGCGCATTTCTACCGCCAGCTGAGCCCCGCGTGCGCCGTGGCCTGGATCATGTCCATCATTCAAGCGCCTGCAATCGTGATAGACCGAGAACAACTCGACCACCTGGGGATCAGCGCCAGTTCTTACCGCCAAGAACAGACCATTGTCCCTCACCCGGCGCCAATGGGGAATCCCGTGGATGCCTTCCAGCTGCAGGCTGTATCCCTTGAGGACCTCTTCAATCAGATTTTCGATGTGCATGGGGATCATACTCAAGGTCCGCAATCAGGATTCAAAGGGACATAGGGAACCAGGCCCTGCGGCACCGAGAAGTACGCTACTCTCTAAGCCCATGTCCTCAAGAAGTCAAATCGCTGCACACATTTGTGTCCTGCAAACTCCAGTCGCGCCCCTTAAGGGGCGCGAAAAAGTTTTGATTCAACGAACCGCTTCCCGCGAGGCCCTCGCCATGGCAGCTGCCCGAGCCGGAGCACCGGGCGGTCCCTGGGAACAGGAAGAGGAAGGCGGACGGCCTCTGCCCAAGGACGGCTGGTACTGGTCCGTGACCCATGACGCGCATTTTGTCGCGGCAGTTGTGGCCCAGGTTCCTGTGGGCATCGACACGGAACAAATAACTCTTCGCCGTCGAGAGATGATCGAGCGCATCCTGGATGGAGCCGAACGAGATCTGCTTGAAGGCAACGGTGAGGCCTTGGCCTTCACCCGAGGTTGGTGCGCCAAGGAAGCCGTGCTCAAGGCCACGGGAATCGGGATCGGTGGACTCTCGCGCTGCAAGATCCGGGGACGCGAGGGGGCAGAACTCTCCCTGTGCCTGGAAGGCAAGGACTGGCGGGTGATTCAGAAGCGCAAGGGAAAGAGCCTCTTCGCAGTGACCGTGGATACTCCCGAGGTACAGTACGATTGGAACGAGACGGAACTTGCGTTTGATCCCTGGAGCGAAGAGGAATGCGAATGATGAAGACCAATCATGGGTTGCTGAGTCTCTTGGCCTGGCTGGGATGTGTCAGCTTGGGTATTGCGGCCCAGGTGAAAGGGCAGGAGGGCCCGCCCCGGCGCCCCCCCAACATCGTCTTTTTCATGGCCGATGACCTGGGCTATGGGGAAGTGGGAGCCTTCGGGCAGGAACTGATCCCAACCCCCAACATCGACTCCCTGGCCCGGGACGGAATGATCTTCACCAACCACTACTCGGGCAGCCCGGTCTGCGCCCCCAGTCGTTGCGTGCTCTTGACCGGCCTGCACACGGGCCACGCCCAGGTGCGGAACAACTGGGAGAATGGCGGCTGGGGCGAGGACCAGCCGGAAGGCCAATGGCCCCTGGCCACAGACACGGCCACTCTCGCCCGAAGACTGCAAGCCAGCGGCTACGCCACCGGCGGTGTCGGAAAGTGGGGCCTGGGGGGACCGGGCACCACGGGTGCGCCCGAAAAACAAGGCTTCGATCACTTTTGCGGCTACCTCTGCCAACGAATCGCCCACAACCATTACCCCACGCACCTTTGGTGCGACGGGGAACGAATGGACTTGCCGGGCAACAAGTGGTTCGACGCACACCACAAACTCAAGGACCCCCTGGACACGGAAGCCGAGTATTGGGAGCGCTACAACGGAGCGATCTATGCCCACGATGTAATGCTTGAAGACGCGGTCTCATTCGTGCGCGATCACCGGAACGAGCCCTTCTTCTTGTACTACGCTTCCCCCATTCCCCACGCTGCCTTGCAAGCACCCCCGCAGGATCTGGATGCGTTTCCAAGGGAATGGGACGAGAAGCCGTACCTGGGGCAAAAAGGTTATCTGCCCCATCCCCGTCCCCGCGCCGCCTACGCCGCCATGGTGGCGCACCTGGATCGCGAGGTGGGCCGAGTGCTGGCAACCCTGGACGAACTCGACCTACGAGACAACACCATCGTGGTCTTCACGAGCGACAACGGCCCAACCTTCAACGGCGGCACGGACTCGACCTTCTTCAAGAGTGCCGCCGGAATGCGTGGCTTGAAGTGTTCGGTATATGAAGGAGGCCTGAAAGTCCCGACCCTGGTGCGTTGGCCCGGCCACATCGAAGCGGGTCGCAGTTCGGACCTGATCAGCTCTTTCCAGGATTGGATGCCGACTCTCCTGGAGGTGGCTGGAACAAAGTGCCCACAGGGACTGGACGGGATCTCTTTGGTGCCAACCCTTGAGAACAAGGGCGAGCAAGCAGAGCACGAAGCGCTCTACTTCGAATATGCCGGCCAACAGGCCCTACGAGCGGGCCGCTGGAAGGCCGTACGCAGAAAACTGCGCAAGGGAAACCTGGAAACTGAACTCTATGACCTGGAAGCGGACCCCGCCGAAGCCAAGAACCTGGCCAGGTCCAGACCCGAGGTCCTGGCGCGCATGGTGGCCCTGCTCGAGTCCTCACGAACTCCATCGAAGCAGTTCCCCTTGCCGGGAATCGACAAGCCGGTAGACAACAAGAAGTAGCCTCTGGTCTACGCGATACTCCCAAACGCGACTTCAAGAGCGCAGCGAACGATCTGGAGAGCAGCTGGGAAGAGGTGGACAAGTACATGCGGCCCACCGGCCCGGCCCGCACTGCTCTTGTACTCTGGATACCATTCAGGAAGGCCCCTTGCCCGCGCGGGCGGTGCGTGATGCCGACCACCTGCGGGATTTAGCTTTGGATCAATTCACTGCCCGGCCTGAGGTGGACCATTTAGAAACCTCGCTCATTTTTGAGCATATCCGAAAACCCCTCGACCTCTAGAGCAACCTGTCGAGCAGGGTGGGGCAAAATCTTTGCATGAAAGCACCGATGCGTGCATCTACACCCACCAAGTATCTGGCTTTGCAGCGTCGGGCAGTAAGGGCTCTGCGGATGGCACGGCTGACATGGTGCGGTGCAATCGCACGTTTTGCCGCAGCAGCAGATTCACGTTCAATTTTTCCCATACCGGCTGTGTAAGGGCCGAAATCGGTTGTCGCAAAAACTTCGGCGGCGGCATGGCGAGACTTATCCCAAATAGGGGTATCTACGGCACCCGGTTCTATACATGCCACCTGGACGCCTTGGTTGCGTACTTCGCGCCGAAGGGCATCACTAAGACCCGCCAATCCAAATTTGGAAATGTTGTAAGCACCGGTCAGCGGAGTGGCCACCCGGCCCGAAATAGAACCAACGAAAACCATGCGGCCGCGGTGTTGTCGCAAAGTGGGCATTGTGGCGCGGACTACCCGCATGGCGCCAAGTAAATTGACGTCTAGCTGATGGTTGAAGGTGGATTCAGGAATCAGTTCTAAAGGACCAGCCACCACAATGCCGGCGTTATAAACCACCGCGTCCAATTCCAGTTCACCGAGAGATAGGCAATCCTCGGTGACATCCAGCAGGATTTCGGTGATTTGCTCATGGCATGGCGCATCATTTGGATTGCGGACTGAAGCCAACACTTTCCAACCGCACTGGGCCAAATCCAAGGCGCAATTTCGGCCAATTCCAGTGGAGGCACCCACGACAAGGACGGTTTTTTGCATGCCCCAGTCTAATATGGTGCATGCGAAAAACACTGCCCTACCTCCGCCGGGGAATCCCCCCCCCCGCGCTGACCTTGGGCACGGGTTTGCCGTGAGCGCGCTGCTCGCTGCCCTTGGTCTTGGTCAGGTTGTCCCCCAGGCGTGTGCGCAGGTCGTCCGCATGAGCGAGCATGCGGGCCAGGACCTCGGGATTCTGATCTGAAACATCGGTCCTCTCCCCGGGGTCCGCAATCAGGTCATAGAGAGCCAGTGGCGTAGAGAGACCGTAGTTGTACTTGCTCGGGATTCCACCGCGGCCACCGGGGCGTCCTTCCAGCGAACGGTACTTGTGGGGCAGGTGCAGCTTCCAGCGGCCGCTGATCACCGCTTCCAGATCATTGTTGCCGTACCAGAGTCCATAGAACTCCTGGGGCGATCGAGCGCCTGGCTTTGCTTGGAAGAGATCCCAGGCGCTGCGCCCATCAATAGGCAGCTCGGGCAACTCGGCACCCACAACCTCAGCCAAAGTGGGCAACACATCGATGGTCATCAATGGCTCGTCCACCACCTGCCCCGCTGGAATACGCCCGGGGAAACGAACAATTGCGGGCACGCGCACGCCGCCCTCGAATGTTGTGCCCTTGCCCTCGCGCAATCCGCCGGTGGTCCCCGCGTGTTCCCCGTAGCTGAGCCAGGGTCCATTGTCCGAAGTCACCAAGACAAAAGTGTTCTGCGCGCTGCCGGTCCGATCCAAGGCGTCCAAGACCTCCCCCACACTCCAATCCAATTCGCGCACGGTGTCGGCGTAGGGAATCGGACCCCGGCCCTTGAATGGCAGGGATGCAAAAATCGGCACATGGGGCATGGAATGGGCCAGGTACAGAAAGAAGGGCTCGCCGGCAGCGGACTTCTTCTCGATGAAGTCCACCGCGCGCAGGGTCAGTGCCCGGGTCATGGTGGTCTGGTCCGGGTCCAAATCCACGATCTCTTCCCCTCGAATCAAAGGCAGGGGCGCCCAGGCATTGGGGGACACCGGGTGAAAGCGCCACATGTCATTGGAGTAGGGCAGGCCATAATACTCGTCGAATCCGTGACGAGTGGGCAGGTAGGGCGCCAGATGTCCCAAGTGCCACTTGCCAAAGAGCGCCGTGGCGTAGCCTTCGTCCTTGAGCATTTCAGCAATGGTGGTTTCTTCGAGGGCTAACCCATAGCGAATGCTCGGACCAAGGGCCCCATGAATGGAAACCCGGTTGGAGTAGCAACCGGTGAGCAATGAAGCGCGCGAGGCAGAACAGACCGGCTGACTCACATAGAAGCGCGTGAAGCGCACGCCTTCCTCGGCCAGCTGATCCATGCGCGGCGTCCTCCAGCGGGTTTCCCCTTGGCAAGAGAGATCGCCCCAACCCATGTCATCCATGAACACGATCACGATGTTGGGCTGGGGATGATCCAGTCCCGCCCCGGGGACAAGGGTGTTGGGGTCCTGCTCCCCTGCATCCTCCCCGAGGGAATCCGCTTCGGAACTCGCCACCCGCGCGATGCCTTCTCCCGGCACATCCAGAGCCGGCACGCTTGCCAGGCCAAGGGCGCACACCCCCATCATCCCCAAGGACCGAACTAGAAGCAACCCGATCACGCCTTAGGGACCGTGCGGAAGGTCGCTTCAAAAATTGCACGGTCTTCGTCGGAGGCAATCGCTGCCCCAAGTTTCTGCGCCTCGGCGTAGGTCGGCGTATAGAACTGCATCTCCCCCGCCACAAAATGCGCATGAGCGTGGATCGCTTCCAACGTGGCTGCTTCCCAATCGGGCATCTCAGTCTTGAGGAGAACCTCACGGCTCTCATGGACAGCCGCAATCGCCAGCTCCCCATGCCCGAGACAACAATGCACCTGAGCCACCAGCAGCTGAGCCCGTGCCCGGTTCAAATCCGTCCCCACCTTGTCCCAATGAAACGCAGCAGCATAGGCCCCCGCCAACATCGTCGCATCCTCCTCCGCCGTACGCGACTCCTGCTCAGTCAGAGTCCAGGTCAGATTGTTGCATTCAATGGCATGCCACTTGTGGGATGTTTGCTGCTGGTCTTCGTTCATGATGGCCGCTGAGGATACAGAACCCGGCACGGCACATACTTCAGCGCTGCATCTTTGCCAGAGCCGCCAGTACCCCCAGAGGCTGGCCCCCCCCATTGAGCCGAGGCGACTGGGCCCCTCGGCGTTGCAGTTCGGCAGCCAGGAGTTGAGCAAGACGCCTGGTTTCCGCGGGGCGCTCGGTGGCCAGGTCCTGAGCCTCGCCAGGATCGACGAACACATCGTAGAGTTCAATGCGCCCGTCCCCCTGAAAGAAGAGCAGCTTGAGATTCCCCTGGCGCAGAGCGCTGTAGGGCTGAATTCCGGGGCCATTGACTCCCCAAAAGTGCGGCATGTGCCAAAGCAGAGGATGCTCGCGCCGCAAGTCCTCCCCGCGCAAGAGAGCGGCCAGGTCCACCCCATCCCGACCCTCATCCTTCGGCAATGAAACACCTGCCGCCGCCAACATGGTGGGATAGAGATCGTGACTGATCACGGGCTCGTCACTCACAGTCCCCTGCTGCACCACGCCGGGCCAACGGATAATCCAAGGTACACGCACACCACCCTCGTAGGCCGAACCCTTGCCCGATCGCAGGGGCGCATTGTGAATGTGCCGCTCCCCACCACGGCCATGGGCCGAGAGCCCCCCGTTATCCGAGGTGTACACAAACAAAGTGTCCTTCAACATGCCCTCGTCCAGAAGAGTCGCGAGCAACGCGCCCAGTGCATGGTCCACAGTCTCCACCATGGTGGCGTAAGCCGCTTCTTTGCTATCCAGGTCCGGGTAATGCTGCAGGTACTTCTTGTTCGCCATGATTGGCGCGTGCACCGCATAGGGCGCAAAGGACAGAAACAAGCGCTTGTTATCCCGAGCAGCCTCCCGCACGGCGCGGCAGGTCTCCATGGCAATCGCTTCGGTCAAGTACACATCATGGTGGTGATAGGCCTTGAGTCCGGGCACATCCCAAACGCTCTTGCCCGGTTTGCCCTGGCGGCCATTGGACCGAAAACCGTGCAAGCCGTAGTAGGAACCGGGGCCACCGGGAGCATGACCCGCGATATTCACATCAAAGCCCAGGTTCAGAGGATCCTCGCCGGAGGAACCAATCGCTCCCAGATGTGCCTTGCCCGCGTGAATCGTGCGGAAGCCGGCGTCAGAAAAAATCCGCGCCAGGGTCGCATCCTCTTGGCCCAGACCGTTCAAATCCCAAGCCGGTGCGATCAGACTTGAGCCATCGCCGCGCTTCCAGGGCCGGGTCTGGTCCCGATCCGCGTAAAGAGTCCAGTAGGTGATATGAGTGCGCGCGGGGGAACGCCCGGAGTGAATCGAGGTGCGCGTGGGAGTACAGACCGGAGCCGAGGCATAGCCATGACGCAAAACCAGACCCTCCCTGGCCAACCGTTCCGCATGGGGCGTCCGGTAGCGCTTGTTGAAAGGCGTGATCTCGGTGTGATGGGGCACCGAAATGTCCTGCCAGCCCAGATCGTCAACCAGGAAGAGCACCACATGGCGGGCCCGGGGAGTCTCGCCGGACTGGGCGAACGCCGGCGCAATCAATAGAAGCGCCAGCAATGGCAGCAGGAAAAACCGATGCATGGCCCCACCCTACGGGGAGAAGTCCGCCACTGCAGCAGCCAGACCAGCCAGACACGCGAGTTTCTCCCAGCGCGAACGGTCCCTCCCCCGTTATCCTGCCCCCGCGAGATCTTCCCATGCCCATCGAGACCATCGGAAAACCCGGCAGCCTGGTGCGGCGCCTGCGCCCAAGCACCTTGGAAGAGGACGCTCTCCTGGTGGCACAGGACCTCAGCGCGCCGATCGCAGAACTCTGGCCCTACAGTCCGCGCTTCTTCGAGATCGAAAACGCTCTCTTGCACTTCGTGGACGAGGGGCCTCGGGATGCCCCGGTGATGCTCTGCGTCCACGGCAATCCCACCTGGTCATTCATGTGGCGCAAGATGATCGAACAATTCTCGGCCAAGTTCCGAGTCATCGCCCTCGATCACATGGGCATGGGCCTTTCCGAGCGCCCCCATGATTGGAACCAGACCCTGACCAGCCATCGCACGGCGCTGGAGATGCTGATCAATCACCTCGACCTCAAGCGCATCACCCTTTGCGTCCACGATTGGGGTGGAGCAATTGGTCTCGGTGCCGCCGCAAACTGCCCCGAGCGCATCGAACGGCTGGTGGTCACCAACACCTGCGTCTGGCCCGAAGCAAAACTCCCGGCGGTTCTGGGCCTGGCTCACCTGCCGGGCATCGGGCCGTTCTTGACTGGATCCCTGGGCCTCATGACACGCGGCCTCGCGTCTCTCTGCACCACAAATGGCCTGTCCCAAGAAGTCGAGGCGGGTTTCCTGGCACCTTACCTGAGCGGAGAAAGAAGGCGCGGCATCGCGGCTTTTGTACGCGACATCCCGCGCAGTCCAGGCGACAAGAGCTACGAGGCCCTTGCGGCCGTGGACGCGGGACTGGCTCTGTTGCGGAACAAACCCACCCAGATCCTCTGGGGCATGCAAGATTGGGTCTTCACTCCGGAAATCCTGCGCGGTTTCCGGGAGCGCCTGCCCCGGGCACAGGTCACGATCTTGCAAGACGCCGGTCACCTGCCTTTTGAGGACGCGCCGGAAGAATGTCTTCAGTCTGTGCAGAATTTCTTGAGCAACACCTGAGGGCTGCCACCATGACCGCCGCCAATCAGACTGCCAAGCCCCCCGGTCTTGAGACCGAGCACAACATCGCAGCGCTCTTCCTGGCACAAACCCGCGCCAATCCCGGCGGGGAAGCAATCGTGGAACGCAAGGATGCGAAGCGGCGTTCCCTGAGCTTTGGCGAGTTGGAAGAACGCACCGCTCGCATGGCCTCGGGCCTCGCCAGCCAAGGCCTGAAGGCGGGAGAACGCGTAGCCCTGTTCGTGCCTCCTGGAATTGAATTCGTTGCCATCACCTGGGCCCTGTTTCGCTTGGGAGCCATCCCCGTATTGGCAGATCCGGGCATGGGTCGGACGCGCTTGCTGGCGGCGCTTGAACGCACCGCTCCAACAGCGATGATCGGTGCTGGGCGAGCTCTTTTGGCCCGCCGACTGTTTCCGCGCTCGTTCCGTTCCGTGCGCCGAGTGTTTGGTGTGGGACACATGCTGCCCGGACTCGGACGGTCCATGGTTATGGTTGAGAGCTCGGGCCAGGATCAACATTCTCTGCAGCCGGTACTGGCGGACGACACCGCTGCGATCCTGTTCACCTCCGGCTCAACCGGTCCCCCCAAGGGCGTGCCCATCAGCCACAGTCAATTGGCCGCAGAGGTGCGCGGCCTGCGGGCGACTCTTGGATTCGAGCCAGGGGAACGGGATCTGTGCGGGCTGCCCGCCTTTGCGCTCTTCGATTGCGCTCTGGGCATCACCTCGGTCTTTCCCGGAGTGGATCCCGCCCGCCCCGCCAATGCAGATCCGGCGGCCCTGCTGCGGGTCATGGTCGAGGAGCGCACAAGCACCGGGTTCTTGTCCCCTGCCCTTTGGCGCATTCTGGTTGCCCACTGCATTGGGAATAACAAGACCCTGCCCCATCTCATCCGAGCAGTGTCCGCGGGCGCTCCCCTGGACATTGATGTGGTGCGTCAGCTGCGCTCCCTCCTGCCGGAAGAGGGCGAGATGTTCACCCCCTACGGCGCTACCGAAGCCCTGCCGGTGACGGTGATTTCTGGGACCGAATTGGTGGACCTCACAGATAGGATCAAGGCTGGAGAAGGCACGCCCGTGGGGCGCGCGGCGCCAGAGGTGGAAATCCGCATTTTGGATCCGGCGGCCACGGACCTGACTCTGATGGATCCCGCCCACTGCCTGCCTCAAGGGTCTGTGGGCGAAATCCTGGTGCGCGGCCCGATTGTCACCCAAAGCTATGATGCGGCCCCAGAGGACCAGGCCGCAGCCAAACTCGCCGATCCGGATGGGGCAACGCACTGGCATCGCATGGGCGACATGGGCTGCTTCGATGCGCAAGGAATCCTGTGGTTCTTGGGCCGCAAGAGCCATTGCCTGTTGACCTCGCGTGGACTGCGTCCGCCCGTGGGCGTGGAGAACGTGTTCCTGGGCCATGAGAGTGTTGCTCGCTGCGCCCTGGTGGGCCGAGGCGCAGAGGGAGCCGAGCAGGCAGTCTTGATTGTTGAGCCCAAGCCCGGCCAGACCCCCAACAAACCGGGCGCTCGGGAGGCCTTCGTGGCTGAGCTCAGGGCCAGAGCCCAGACTTCCCCCATGAGCGAGGACATCGAGCAGTTCCTGTTCCACCCGTCACTGCCCGTGGATCCCCGGCACAACTCAAAAATCCATCGCGGCGAATTGAAGGCCTGGGCTGCAACCCAGACTCCCCTGGAGGTGCGCCCATGAAAGCCCTGGTCACCGGCGGAATGGGCTTCCTGGGCCACGGAATCTGTCAACGCCTGGTGGCCCAGGGCGATCAAGTGCTCTCGGTCAGCCGCGGTCATTACCCCGAACTCGCAGCCCAGGGCATCGAACACCATGCCCTCGACTTGAGCCAAGGGGAAAAAGCCCTCCTACCCATGATGGAATCGGTGGATGTGGTTTTCCATTGCGCCGCCCGAGCCGGAATCTCTGGCAAGGCGGAATCTTATCTGGCCCCCAACACCGACGGCACCCAAGCGGTTTTCTCCGCAGCGTTGCAAGCCAGGGTGGGCGCCATGGTGCACACCTCATCCCCCAGTGTCTGCTTCGACGGCAAGGACCACCGGGGCGTGGACGAGTTGCCCCTTGCCAGCAGGTTCCTGAGCGCCTACTCCGCCTCAAAAGCCCGTGCCGAAAAGCTGCTCATGCGTGGCCTGGGCGCTGACCTCCCCCTCACCATCCTGCGCCCGCACCTCATCTTTGGTCCCGGCGACCCACACCTCATCCCGCGCCTGATCAAACGGGCGCAAAAGAAGAAACTGATCTCCATCAAGCCGCGACTGGAACCCATGGAGGTCAGCCTGACCTACATCGACAATGCGGTGGACGCCCACCTTGCCGCCGCCAAGACCCTGCTCGCCAAGGGCTCCAAAGCTCCCTGCCACGGCCGCGCCTACTTCATCGCCCAAACCGAACCCGTGGACCTTTGGAAGTGGATCAAGGACCTGCTCCAAGCCCTCGACCTGCCCGCCCCCAAACGCCAGGTCTCTGCCCGCACAGCCCATCTGATCGGCACACTCCTCGAGACCCTTTGGAAGACCCTGCCCCTCGCCGGCGAACCGCCCCTGACCCCCTTTGTCGCCGCCCAACTCTCCACCAGCCATTCCTACAACATGGCCCGCGCCCAGTCGGACCTGGGATACAGCGAGAAGGTCGCGCTCACGGAGGCAACGGCGAGGACCGTGGCCTTTTATTTGGGAGGCTGAGGCAAGAGACGACTTGCAACCAGATTCAGCTGCTTGTCCCCCTCGCCTCATCCACCAGTCGCCAAAGATACCAGGAGGCCACACTGCAAAGGGGCTCCCAGGCTTCCGCTCGCAAGCCAAGCTCCCTGGAAGTTGGCCGTTCAGCCAGTCCATCCAGGAGGCGCAGGCCCTCCTGCAGACCCAGGTCTTCAGGCGCCATCACATTCAGCCTGCCAAAGCGAAACAGCAGAAACATCTGGGCGGTCCAGGGACCTATTCCACGAACTTCCTTGAGGGCCTCGATGATACGCTCGTCTTGCCAACGGGACATGCGCGCAAGTGGCAGGTTGCCCTCGTCCACGCGAGTTGCCAGGTCGCGCAGGCTGAGATACTTGTTGCCCGAGAGGCCAGCGCCGCGCAATGACTTTTCTTTGAGGGCAAGTAGCTCTGGCGCCCGGGGAAGACCCTTGCCAGGAGTCAACGCACAGACCCGATTCCAGATGGTGCTGGCCGCAGCGCCGGCGAGCTGCTGGTAGACAATTGCCCGGGCGAGGGCCTCATAATGACTGCGATACTCCCCAGGAATGGGGAACCCAGGGAAGGGTTCCAGACGCTTGATCGCCCGACCCAGGGCAGGGTCCCGACGAGCAAGGGCGCGGACTTGAGCAGATGAGGGCGGGTTGGGTTTCATCTCGGATTCGGAGCGACCCCATCGAGCAGTTCCAAAAGGGTCTCGCGGGTGCGGACGCTGGTTTCGGACTCCATTTGGGTGCGAAGTTTCTGAGAGAGCGGGTCCCGGGCCGTGAAGGGGCGGGATTGGATGTGGTCAAGCAGAGAACGGGCTGCCTGACTGCGGACAGGGGCAAGTTGATCTTCGCAGACGGCCCGCACCAGGGCTGCGCGGGAGGCCTCACTGATCCAGGTGACCTGGCGGGCTGCCCTTTGACGCAGAAGGGGTTCGGAGTGTTCGCGCAGGATCCGCAGCATGAGCGCACGGGCAGCGGGAGAGGAGCCGGCGATCTGGCGCAGAGCGGGAAGGGCACGCCAGACTCCGAGCGCTTGCTCGAAGTCAGCAGCCTGGTGCAGCCATGCGGCGGCGGACTTGGTTTGGCGCAGTGAACAGAGCAGCGCCCCTTCGGGATCGACGAGTACATTCAAGAGCTCACCATCGAAGGGCAAACGCCAGGAGTGGGATCGCTCAAGAAAACGCACCTCATGGCGCGCGCGTCCCGTGCTGGTGATCAGGTCCACAGTCAACGGGCAATCGAAAAGGGGCACCAGGTGCGTGGTCTCTTGGGCCTGCTCCAGGGACAGGACCAGCTCCTGGCCCAAGACCTCATGGTGCATGGTCAGCTCTGGCAAGCCGCCGGACCAGACCCACTGTTGCACCTGGGGCATCAGGTTGCGCCCGGTAGCGTCGAACACCGCCTGCACAAGGTCATCCGCAGTGACCAAACTGTCCCGGTGGCGCTTGAGGTACAAGGCCAGGGCAGCATCAAATTCCTCAGCACCCACCAAACGACTCATCATTTCGATCACCCAAGGCCCCTTGGTGTAGACATGGTGAGCCCGATTCGGGCTGCATCCCTGGGTGTGCCAGTCCAAGGCCATGGGCAGGGACACGCGCTCCGAGCGAGCCAGGAAGCGCTCACGGTACTGCTCCATGCGCAAGCGCCTGGCGTTCTCCCCCTCCACCTCCCCCACCCAGGCGAGCTCCAACCAGGAGGCAAAGGCTTCGTTCAACCACAAGTGGCTCCAGCCCCAACAGGTGACCTGATCTCCAAACCACTGGTGCGCCAACTCGTGGGCGATGATCCGGCGGGGGCGACCCTCCAGGTCCTGGTTCTCCTCGCGGGTCCCGAGCAGGCTCTCCCCCACCAGGGTCAAGGTCGCGTTTTCCATGCCCCCGGTCACAAAGTCCGCCAGGGCGGCCTGGGAGTAGCGCGGATAAGGAAAGGGTGTACCAAGCTTGGCTTCGAAGAAATTCAGCATCGCAGCAGTCTCCCCGAAGGTCTCTCGAGCACGCTGCTCACCAGCCCCCTTGGCCACGATGAATTCCAGCTCAACCGACCCATGGGGCGCCCTGAAGCGATCAAAACGCCCGGCGATCACAGCCAGCAGGTAGGTGGGCACGCGCTGGTCCAGGCGCCAATGAAAGCTGCGCGACTCGGCAGAATGACGCTCCACCTCAACCAGCTGCCCGTTGGAGACCACCTCCATGGAAAGCCCCACCCGGACGCGCACCTCCAGGGTCGCACGGTCGTTGGGCTCATCCCAAAGGGGCAGCCAGTGCCGATGGTTGTGTTTTTGCCCCTGGGTGAAGAGCGAAGGAGAAAACCCCTCGCTGAACCTGCTTCGATCCCGAAAGAACAACCCCCGCTCCGGACGCGCACGGTACCGCACATGCAACACCTCTTCTTCCCCCTTGGCAAGTGGCCGGGCCAGGGTGATGCGAATCTCAGGCTCTCGCACCTCGAACTCCAAGGCCTGCCCGGTCGCATCCAGAACCTCCTGAATCTCCAATCCCACCCCATGCAGCAGCAACTCGGTCGTGCCCCCACGCAGGGCGCGGAACCAGCTGGAGGCCACCCCGCGCACCTCCCTGGCCTCATGATCAAGCTCCAGATCCAAAGAGAGATGCACCAGATCCGCCCGCCGCTGACCCCCTATCGCCGCCACCGGGTCCGGACGGAGGGGCCAGGGCTGGGGCGTGGGGACAGGGGCCGCGCAGGCGACCAAGAGGGCCAGGGAGACAAGGGGGTAGCTGGATATTCGCATGGTCCGTGTGCCAATGGTCACGGGGAGCATCCCAAAGCGCAAGCGTCAAGGCAGAGCACTTCGCCTCGGAGGTGGACCGCAGGGAAGTCGAGCAGAGAAAGACAGTCCAGTCCACCCGGCTCCCACTACTGGGCCAGCCAGGCTCATCAGAACGGCTCCCCACTGAAGCAGAAAAGATCTCCCCCTTCGCTCTGGTTCCTCCCGGGACCGCTCGCTAGGATCAACCTCCGTTCCGAGTGGGCCCGCCCCCCTTTGAAGGGTCCCTCGCAAGAGCCCTTCTGCAACGACCGCCCCATGGGGGCTTTTCATAATGACAGCAAGCACCCGTCACGAGGCGGTTCGCAGCATTGCCCACGAAGCGGTGATCGAGCCTGAGAACATGACCGAAGAACCCAACAACGCACGCATCCCCGAGTACTTCGGCAAGTACGTCTTCAACGACAGGGCGCAGAAGCAGCGGCTGCCCGCACCGGTCTACGAGGCTCTACGGAGAGTGATCGAAATCGGCGCTCCCTTGACCGCAGAGATCGCGGACTCGGTGGCCAGCGCCATGAAAGACTGGGCCATTGAGAACGGCGCAACCCACTACACCCACTGGTTCCAGCCCATGACGGGCTCCACCGCGGAGAAGCACGACTCCTTCCTCAAGCCCACCGAGGACGGAGGGGCGCTGCTGGAGTTCTCCGGAAGCCAACTGTTCCAGGGAGAGCCCGACGCCTCGTCTTTTCCTTCCGGCGGCCTGCGTGCCACCTTTGAAGCTCGGGGCTACACCGCCTGGGATCCCACCTCTCCTGCCTTCCTGCGGTGCACTCCCGAGGGTGCAACCCTGACGATCCCCACGGCTTTCTGTTCCTGGACCGGCGCGGCCCTGGACAAGAAAACACCCCTCTTGCGTTCGAACCAGGCACTATCCAAGGCAGCTACCCGCCTGCTGCAGATGATCGGCGAGAATCAGGTCACCCGCGCCTCTTCAAGCGGCGGCATCGAGCAGGAGTACTTCTTGATCGACGCGGACTTCTTCAACCTGCGGCCAGACCTGTTGGCCTGTGGACGCACGCTCTTCGGTGCGCGCCCCTACAAAGGGCAAGAGTTCGACGATCACTACTTCGGCAACATCCCCAGCCGGGTCCTGCGATTCATGCACGACCTGGAGCACGAGCTCTGGCTGCTGGGTATTCCCGCCAAGACGCGGCACAATGAAGTCGCCCCCAGCCAGTTTGAACTGGCCCCGGTCTACATGCCGATTTCGATCTCAACGGATCACAACATGCTGACCATGGCCCTGCTGGAAGAAATAGCAGAACGCCATGGGTTCGCCGCCTTGCTGCATGAAAAACCCTTTGCAGGCTTGAATGGTTCGGGCAAACACCTGAACTGGTCGGTAGCGGACAACCTGGGCAACAACCTGTTTGACCCGGGCAAGACGCCCCACGAGAACCTCAAGTTCATCCTCTTCCTGACCGCCGTGGCCCGCGGGGTGGACCTGCACCAGGACCTGCTGCGCAGTTCCATCGCCAGCGCCGCCAACGACTATCGTCTGGGCGCCAACGAAGCACCGCCGGCGATCATGTCAGTCTTCCTGGGCGCGCACCTGGAGGGGATCGTGGACTCGATTATCGCCGGAGACATCCCCGAAGGCAGCACCACCGAGCCCCTGCGTTTGGGAGTCACCAGCTTGCCGGACCTGCCCCGGGATATTTCCGATCGCAACCGCACCTCGCCCCTGGCGTTCACGGGAAACCGCTTCGAATTCCGGGCAGTGGGTTCAAACCAGTCGCCGGCATATCCAGCAACCTTCCTCAACACGATCCTGGCGGAGTCTCTTGATTACCTGTCCGACACAATTGAAGCCAGCGGAGGACCGAGCACCGAGAACATCCAAAGGGTAGTGCGCGAGACCCTGAGCAAGCACCGGCGTATTCTGTTTTCCGGTGACAACTACGCCGCCGAGTGGCGAGTAGAAGCCGCCAAGCGTGGACTGTTGGAACTCAAGGGTACGCCCGAAGCACTCAAACCCCTGCGTGATCCCAAGAACGAAGAGCTCTTCAACAAGATGGGCGTGTTCACTGCCGAGGAACTGGAGTCCCGCTGGCATGTACAGACCGAGATCTACACGAACAAGATCAACGTGGAAGCCATGGCAACCCGCGACCTGGCCATGACCATGCTGCTCCCCGCGGCAATGGAACATCAAAAACGCCTGGCAGACTCCATCAACGCCCTGCAAGCTGTTGTGGGCGAAGAAGGCACATCTCCGCAGAAAGAAACCCTGGCCCTGGTGACCAAGACGATTGGAGACCTGAAGAATTCCGTGGACGCACTGCTCAAGGTGCAAGAACGTTGGGAGTCGGACTCCGACGATGTGGCGGCTCAGGCGATGGGCTATCGCAACGAAGTGCTACCTGCCATGGAGCAGGTGCGTGACGCGGCGGACTTCTTGGAGCGATTGGTAGACGACAGTCTCTGGCCCCTGCCCAAGTACCGCGAGATGATGTTCATCCGCTGAGCCCGAACGCTCTTGATCGGTCCTGCCAAAGCGCCCCCCACCCCGCGACGAATCCTCGCCGCGATCTTGGGGCTCGGCTGCCTGATCGCCTGCGACCCGCCACGCCCCAGCCAGCATGAGCAGGGGGTACGGCGCTACCAGGGCGAGGGCGCTCCCGGCGCGGAAGAGGGTCTTTGGACCGCCTGGTACTTCGACGGCCAGATGCGCAGCAGGGGACACTACTCAGGCGGCCTCAAACTGGGCACCTGGGAGACCTGGTATCGCAACGGGCAACGGGAATCCCAGGGGGAGCGCGTGCCGGTCCCGGGGACCCGGGTCAGCCTGCGGGAAGGGACCTGGACCTACTGGCATGAAGGATCCGGACGCAAGAAGAGCGGGGGCCGGTTCGAGGCAGGCCGCCGTGAAGGACCCTGGTCCTTTTGGAAGAACGATGGCTCAGTAGATGAACAGCGCACGGGGAATTATGTGAACAGCGAACTGACGGACACAGATGGCTGAGCCACCCAGACCCCAGAGGAATTTCAGACGCCGAAGGCTGCCCGCCGACAGCCCTCCCGTATGCTCCCGAACATGAAGGTTCGCCTCAGCACCCTGAACCGAATCGCCGCCCTGATCTGGATCGGGGTAGGCGGCATGTTGCTGGTGCGAGGCTGGCTGATGCTCAAGCCCCTGGCAGAGACCAATCCAATTGGTACCACCGCCTGGCTTGTGGGCGGATTGATACTGGGCGCAGCCAAGGGGCGCTACGTACTTTGGAACACGGCCCTGCGTAATCGGCGACGCATGCGCGATCTCGCGGTACCACGCCTGCAGCTTGTCTTCGCCCCCAGCTTTTGGCCTCTGATTGCCTTGATGATCGGCGCGGGGGTGGGACTCAGGGCCTTGGCCAGCAACGGATACCTGTCCTATGGTCCGGTGGGTGCGCTCTATGTGGGTATTGGCGCGGCACTGACGGCGAGTTCCCTGGCCTATTGGGGTTTGCTGCCGCCGCCGATTGAAACCAGCGCCAAGAGTGCTGACCCAAATAAGAGGCCCACAACCCGAGGCCTCCTGGTGGTCAACCTGGGCACCCCCGATGCTGCGGAACCAGGAGCCGTCCGGCGCTATCTGCGCGAATTCCTCAGCGATCCCCGGGTGGTGCGCCTGCCGCGCCTGCTCTGGATCCCGATCCTCAATCTGTTCGTCCTGCCCTGGCGAGTGCGGCGAGTAACCCGGGCCTACGCGAGCATCTGGACATCACAAGGGTCGCCTTTGCTGATGCACACCGAGGCTCTGACCCAGGAACTGGCCAAGGAGCTGGGTTCCCCATGGCGGGTCGTGACCGCAATGCGCTACGGCCGGCCATCGATTCGCCGGGGAATCGAGCTGCTGGCCGCAGAAGGACTGAGCGAGTTGGTTGTGCTGCCCCTCTTCCCCCAGTGGTCTGACACCACCAGCGGAACAGTGCAAGCTGCAGTAAGCAAGGCACTCGCCCAACGCCGGGATGGGCCGGCCCTCAGAATGATCCCGGCCTATCCTGCGGATTCCACCCTGCTTGCGCGTCAAGCGGAGTTGGCGCGAGCGGTCACCGACGGTCAGGATCCCGAACTCCATGTGTTCAGCTTCCACGGCCTGCCCGAGAGCTATGTGCGCGCAGGGGATCCCTACCTCGCCCACTGCCAGCAGACCGCCCGAGGTCTGGCGGCAGCCCTTGGGCTCGGCGATGACCAGTGGGAAATGACCTTTCAGTCGCGCTTTGGCGGTGAACCCTGGCTGACCCCGAGTACCAGCGACCGGGTACCCGAATTGGCGCGGGAGGGACTGCGCCGCGTTGCCATACTGACCCCGGGCTTTCCCTGCGACTGCCTTGAGACCCTGGAGGAAATCGGGGAGCAACTCAAGGAAGCCTTTATCAGCGCGGGAGGCGAGACCTTCCTGTGCGTGCCGTGCCCCAACGCAGATCCCGACTGGGCCCGGGCCCTTGCCCGCCTGGTGCGCGGAGACGGATGAGGCACCCGGCCCCCGCAATTCAGGCCAATCCACTCGCAATATCGCCTCCGGGTCCTCGTAAGAGCCCCCGATTGGACAGGTGCCCCCCCGCCTGCCACCATAGGCCCACGCGCCGAGCAATTCCCATGGTCATCCCCCTCCCAAGCCTCTCCTTGAGCAGCAAGTGCTGCGCCACCCTCTCCCTATTCACCCTTCTGATCCCCGCTGCCCAAGCGGATCGGGTGGTCACCATCGACGGCCGGGTGATCGAAGTGGATCGCATCCGCGAGCGGCCCGAGGGAGGCTACATCCTGGAGTTCGCTAACGGCACGATCGAGGTACCGGGCCACATCAAGTTCAAAGCAGTGGAGATGGCTTGGGATCCCAATGAGTACAAGCCCAAGAACGACAACGAGCGGGACAAGCTCGCCCAGGGATTCGTGCGTTTCGATGGCAAATGGATTTCAAAGAGCGCCTACAAGAACATGCTGCGCAAGGCCAGCGAGGCCAGCGCGAAGCGCGCCACCGCCATGGCCGCCTACTCCAATTGGAAGACGGCGCCATCCAAGGAGAGCAAACACTTCATCGTCAAGTCCAACACCTCGCCGGAGTTGCTTGAATACTACAGCGACCTGATGGAGTCCTACTACAAGCTGATGGACAAGCGCATCGGCATCAAACCGACGCCTTCTCTACGGCGCGCGAAGATGCAAGTCAACATCTTCAAGAGCCGAGCGGAGTTCTCACGGCTCAAGAAGACTCCTCCCGGGGTAGCAGGGTACTTTTCGCCCCTGGAGCAGGAACTGAACTTCTATCATGACTATCAAGAACCCGCCATCACCAACTGGGTGAGTCTGCACGAATGCACTCACCTCCTGACCTATCTGATCGATCCGCAATTCAGGCCCCAGATCTGGATCAACGAAGCGGTGGCGGACTTTTTCGGAAGTTCGGACATCAAGATCGATAAGCGGGGCAAGATCAGCATCACACCGGGCAAGATTCAGACCGACCGGGTTCTGACCGTGCAACAGGCACTTGCAGACGACAAGGCGATTGCCCTGGAAGACCTTTTCATGATCGAAAGGTCGGACTTCCAGGCCTTCGAGTACGCCCATGCCTGGTCCTTCGTCTACTTCTTGAACAACTTCGACGACGGAGTCTACTCCAAGAAATTCGCGCGCTTCTTCCGGGAGCTCTACACACGCAAGGGCGTGGAATACAAGTCCATACCGAGTTACGGCAAGGAAGGCACAGGTTTCCAGGTCCAACCCGAAGTAATCCGCTCCTTTCTGCTCAAGAAGCTCGGGGTCAAGGACGTGGCCCTGTTGGAAAGCAACTGGCACAATTTCATCGGTGATATCGAAATCAATGCCCCGGAAGCACGCCTCAAGCGTGGACTACGGGCAGTACAGAACCGAAAAGTGGAAGAGGCCCTGCCCGACCTGACCGCAGCAATCGACGCGGGTCTGGCCGATGCACGGGCCTACGCCTCCCGCGCCCGAGCACTGGCCAGCATTGGCATGTTCCTGGAAGAGGGAGAACCCGCCGAAGAACCGGATGACGGCATGACCCGCAGCGAACGCATGGACCTGGCCCTCGAAGACATTGACAAGGCGATTGAACTCGACCCGCTCAATGCCTCCTATCGCTTCGACAAGGGCATGCTGCTGCTGGGTTTCAGCCCCTGGATCTACATCATCAACTTTGAACACGAGGGCAGCGATCGGGACGAAGCCCGGGCATCAGTGCGCCTGGCGCTGAATCTGGCCCCCGACAACGAGCACTATGCCGATGTGCTCGAGTCCTTCGACGACTAGGACCCGATACCCGTTTCTGTCGCGGGGCAGCAGCCCGATCCCCACCAATTCGACCCTGGCCGCTTTACAGTAGAACAGAATCGAGTACGCCTCCAGGACACCTCCCTTGCCAATCCGGGTGCCCTAGAAATAGGCTGACTGCCCATGGTCACTACCCGCACACTGCCCCGAGAAGGAGCCCCGAATCAATTCCAGCGCCGCTGGGCCCTGGACAACCCCGGCGGGCGCATCCTGCTTGTGCACGGATTCGGGGAACACAGCGGCCGCTATGATCATGTGGCCGCATGCCTGAATGATCTGGGCCTCGATGTAAGCGCCTTTGACCTGCGGGGCCACGGGGAATCCGGAGGCAAGCGGGTGTTTGTACAGCGCTTTCAAGACTACCTCGAGGACACACGCTACGCCCTGGAGGGAGTTGTGCGGGAAAGCCGAGGAGAACCGATCTTCCTGCTGGGTCATTCCATGGGCGGCCAGATCGCTGCGCGCTTTGTGCAGCAATACCAACCGCCCTTGAGCGGCTTGATCCTCTCCAGCCCGGCCTTTGGCTTTGCGGTGCAGGTGCCTCTCTGGAAGGCTCTGGCAGGGAGGTTTTTTTCCGCCGTCTATCCAAGCCTGGCCCTGCCATCGGGACTGGACCGGGACCTGCTATCCCATGATCCAAGGGTGGCCAAGGACCTGGCCATCGATCCCCACGCCCAGCTGAACGCCACCGCCCGTTGGTACACCGAGTGCCTTGATGTCCAGCCCAAGCTGCTCGAAGATGCGCCGGGGGTCAAGATTTCACTGCTCTGCATGCTGGCCGGGGCGGATGAAATCACTCGCATCGAGGCTTCGCGGGCCTTCTTCAAGGCCGCGGGATCCCAAGACAAGCAGTGTCTGGAGTATCCCGGCCTCTACCATGAGATATTCAATGAACTGGAACGGGACAAGGTGCTCGCAGACCTCTGCACCTGGCTAGGCGAACACATCCCCAGCACACAAGGATGAACGACCCCATCAGCAATCAGTTTCACAAGCACCGGGTAGTGCTGGCTCTGGACGGCAGCACCTGGCCCCTGGACAGTTATCTGGACTGAGTTCGCCAAGCAACAACCTTCATGTCACGCCTTCAAAACCGCAAGCTGAGCCCATGGGCCATGAAGTGGATGCTGAACCTCTTCCCTCCCCTCTTGTTCCAGCGCATCAAGATTATGGAGGTAAGCCAGGACTTTCAATATTGCCGTGTGCGGGTCAAACGCAGCATCTGGACTCGCAACCTGCATGGCACAACCTTCGGCGGCACGATCTACTCCGCCGCAGACTCACCTCTGCCCATGCTTTACTGGCAACTGTTTGCCCAGCGGGGCCTGCAGGTAGAGAGCTGGTTGCAGGCGGGGCAGATCCGTTACGAGAAGCCAGCGGCCACAGAGCTGATCCTGGAATTTCGCCTGAGCGATGAAGATGTGGCCTGGGCGACTGCGGAGCTCGAATCCAAGGGCCGTTTCCGCCAGTCGATTGATGTACTGGCGGTTGACCTCAACGGCACAATCTGCGCGCGCATCAGCATGGAAGCCTATGTGCGCCTGGCCCGAGATGAACAAGGTGCCCACGCGGCTTTCTGACCCCGTGTCTTTTGATCTTGTAGCATCCTGCCACCCAAGGTCATCAAGCCAGCAACGGCGACCAAGCGCGCGCTTCCCCCAAAGCTCGGGAAATGTGCCCCGTGATCCAACGGTACGGACCACCCCGCGGTCGATGAGGAGTTAGTATCTATGGGGTCGCTTCACACACCCATAGCCCCTCAGAGCCTCAAAACAGGCCCGTACCTTGACCTAGGCCTCGCTTTTCCTCCATCCTGCAGCAACGAATAGCCCCTCCGAGCTGCTCACATGATCCTCCACCAAGCCAGCAAACGAACCCATATGCAGCGAGCCGCCATCGGTCTCGCGGTCTGCATGTGTCTCGTTATGAAACAACTGGCAGGAGTGGTGGCTTGTCTTTGCCTGGCCACGGGATCTCCAAGTCAGGCTGTTCACCAGGGAGAACACGCACACCTGGATGCTGGCGGCCATGCGCATCAGGTGCACGGGGCGAAGGAGTGTGCTGATGAGCACAAGTGCTCCGAAGCTGACGACTGCCACCCCGGTCATTCCTGTGAACAACACCTGCCGCACTCCCTGGGGGACCACGAAGAAACCCTGAGTGAGCCGCACCAGACCAATGATGGTCCGGTACATGTTCTGGCCTTGGTGCCAGACAACCGGGTGCATTTGAACTTCACATGGCCCACTGGAGTCGCCTCTGACTCCTTGGGCAATCTTCCGCTGGGACCGCCTCCTCCAAAGAGCGCACGTCCCCGGGCACCGCCCCTTCCGAGCTGAATTTGAGTTTGTCCCTTGGGCTTGCAGCCCACGGCGACCCGTCCTTTGGGCCATTGGCCCAGAGAAATATTCAGTGATGAAAGGATTTGTGACCCGATGCGATGAAGAATTGGATATCCAAAGAAATACCCGCCCCTAACGCGCCTCTCTTACCTGGCCCCGGCTTGGGAATACTGGTACTGCTAAGCGCTTGCCAGAGCTATGCGCCGAGCCCTCTTGATACCGCTGCCCACCAAGCGGCGTGGCAGGCGAGGACTCTGGATGACGGCAGCCTGCAAGCTTTTCTTGAGCAACGCCAAGCGCCTCTGCCCGGGCCCCAAAGGGAACTCGACCTGAGCGATGGCCTGGACTTGCACGAGGCAAGACTTGTGGCACTTGCATTCAATCCGGAGTTGCGCCTGGCCCGCCTGGAAGCAGGCCTCGCCGCCGCCCGCGCCCAATACGCCGGTCAGTGGACTGACCCGGAGTTCGCCCTCAGTGCCTTGCGCGCCACGGACGACATTCCCGATCCCTGGATCATAGGCCCAAGCCTCTCCTTCTCGCTTCCGATCACAGGGCGCACGGGAGCAGAAACCGAACACGCAGCAGCCCGACACCAGGTTGCTCGAACAGCCGTCCTGCACTCAGAGTGGCGCATATGGGGCGAGGTCTGGCGGGCATGGCAGGAGTGGTCCGCGGCCTTGCTGCGAGAGCAGGAAACCAAACAGCTGCAGGCCACCCTGGGCGAGTTGATCCCGCGCGTCAGCGCCCTGGCTGAAGCCGGCGAAGTCTCCGCCCGAATAGCGAGCAACTTCAAGATCGAACACAGTCAACGCACGGGAGAGTTGCTCCGCCTGCACGGATTGACCCAGAACAAGGAACAGGCTCTCCTGGCTCTGATGGGCCTCACAGCCGCAGCCAATCTGGAATTGGTGCCGTACCTCAGTCATCTTCAAGAAGGCCGAAGCCACGAAGATTTCTTCCCCGTTACCCTTCACACGGATTTCAATAGCAAGTTGGCGCAGCGCAACCTGGAACTGCTCCATTTGCGCGACCAATACGCTGTCGCAGAAAAATCCCTGGCCCTGGAGATCGCTCAACAGATCTCTGACCCGACCATTGGACCTGCGTTTGAATCAGACTCGGGGCAGCCTCGACTGGGCTTGATCGGAGGAATCTCGTTGCCTTTCTTCCACGCCAACCAAGAGGGCATCGCTACGGCCAGGGCCGAACGCCTCCTAGCCCGCGCCCGCTATGAAACAGCCCTGGAAGTCCTGGGAGGCCGTTGGTGGCAAGTGCAAGAAAAGATCGAAGCGATCACGCGCCAGCGCAGCCACATGGAGCAGCACTTGATGCCCCTGATCAGCCAACAACTCAAGGATGCCATGAGACTAATGCAACTGGGCGAAGGCCAGGACAACAGCGAGGCTCTCCTGATGAGCCTTGTCTACTCTCATCAAGCCAAGCTCGATTGGATCGATGCGACCCTGGCGATCAGCGCGGAAGAAAGCAAACTCGTCCAGATGCGAGGCCCGGAACCGACTGTGGAGCAACTCGAAGAAACCGAAGGAAACAAATGATGCAACGCAACCAGTCCAATCAACTCATTCCCGTCCTGATGGCTCTCGCCATCCTGCAGAGCTGCTCCGCAGAAAGCGACACGCCCCAAGAGGAAAATGGCAATCAGGCTGCGGAAACCAATTCCGCGCGCATCGAGATTCCGACCACGATCCAGCGCAACTTGGGAATCGAGTTCACCCAGGTCCAGGTACGACGGGTGGCCCAAACCATCAGGGTCCCAGGTGCTTTTGAGTTGCTGCCCCTGGCCCGGCGCGAATACCGTCTGGCGCTTCCCGGTCGAGTGGAATTGCTGGTGGATCAAAACCAGGCGGTAATCCCGGGGCAGATCCTCTATCGCTACCAATCAACCGCCTGGCCGGAGCTGCTGCACGAGATTATCGAGGGCGAACAGGCCATTGCCACCGCCAAAGGCAAGATCAAAGTGGCTCGCACGCGATCCGACGAAACACGCACCAAACTCGAGCTGGCCCGTGAACGCCTGCGGCTGCTGGCCAGAGCTGAATTCAAGCGCGCGGACCTGGAAGCCAGCGCACTGGAATTGGAAGCCAGCTTGCCACGCCTGCAAGCGGAGCTCGACCTCGCCCAAACCGCACTGAGCAACGCAGAACGCACGCGAGGGCACGCCCTGCACCGTGCTGCGGCGGCAGTGGGTCTGACCGAAGAGGATCTGCTGCAGGAGGTGCAAGTGGGTGATCGCACGGTGGCCGCCTATGAGAACTATGATTGGATCGATGTGCGCGCAGAACACGGCGGCTTCGTAGAGCTCCTGGCCCTGACCAACGGTTCCTTTGCGGAGGCCCCGAGCCTGGTTCTTTCCACCGTCGACACCTCCCAGGTGCGCTTCCGCGCCCTGGCCCTGCAAGCTGATCTGTCACGCATCGGCACAGTCAACGAGGTACGCATCGTGCCGCCCCTTTCCCCGGGAATGGCACCGGATGCTGGCGTTCCAGCGACTATGACCCTGGGCCTCGAGGCCCACCCCATCGAGCGCACCATGACCTTGCTTGCGGTGCCCAAGAACCAAGCCCCGTGGATCAGGCCTGGTGTCTCGGCCTTCCTGGAGATCGTAGTGGCCTCAAGCGATGGACCCCAGTTGGCGGTGCCCACCTCCGCCGTGCTGCGCGATGGTTTGACTCATGTGTTCTTCCGGCGCGACCCCGAGGATCCGGGCGTAGCGATTCGAGTGGAAGCGGACTTGGGCATCAGCGACGGACGCTGGGTGGTGATCCAAAGCGGACTCATGCGCAGCGACGAAGTGGTCTCCGCAGGATCCTATGAATTGAAGCTCGCCACCCAACAGGGGTCTTCCCCGTCGATTGGCGGACACATGCACGCAGACGGCACCTTCCACGAGGGCGAGGACTGATGCTCAAGAGCCTGATCCGATTTTCCATTGATCACGCCACCTTGGTGTTGATCCTCGCGGGAGTGCTCTTGGGCGCGGCGGCCTATCGCCTGCCCCGTACACCCGTGGACGTGTTCCCGGAACTCAACGCCCCCACTGTGGTGATCATGGCCGAGGCTTCGGGTCTGGCGGCAGATGAGGTGGAACAGTACGTGACCTTCCCCATTGAAGCGGCGGTCAACGGTATCCCAGGGCTGCGGAGGGTGCGAACTTCCAGCGCCATCGGCCTCTCGATCGCCTTTGTGGAGTTCGAGTGGGGAGAAGACATATTCCTAGCGCGGCAAATGGTCTCGGAACGCTTGGACACGGTGCGCGAAGAGCTGCCACCGGGAACCCACGCCGAGATGACACCCATTACATCGATCACTGGTGAGATCATGCTGCTGGCCGTGTCATCCCCGGATGGGAGCGTAGACGATCTGAACCTAAGGGCCTACGCCGAGTTTGACCTGCGCAACCGGCTCCTGACCGTGCCAGGGGTCGCCCAGATTTCGGTCATCGGCGGCGAGTTGCCCGAATACCAGGTGCTGGTGGAGCAGGAGCAGCTCAGGCTCTATGGGCTCACCGTCCAGGACGTGGTCGTAGCCGCCAGATCCGCCCATAGCACGCTCAGTGCTGGATATTTGCCTGATGTGGATCACCTGGAGCTGCCCATCCGCCAAAGCGGGCGGGTGCGCTCAGTGGCAGACATCGAGGGCACCATGGTCAAGATCCACCAGGGGGCCCCCGTGACGATCGGGCAGGTGGCAGAGGTGCGCCTCGGTCCGGCCCTCAAGCGGGGCACGGGCTCGGATGGTGGCAGGCCAGCGGTGATCATGACCATCAAAAAAGCGCCGGGCACCAACACCCTGGCAATCACGGCTGGAGTCGATGCGCTGCTCAAGGATCTCGAGCCAAACCTGCCCGCTGGCATACACATCAACGATGAGATCTTCCGTCAAGCGGACTTCATCAATCTCTCTGTCAACAATGTGGTCCACGCTCTGAGGGATGCCGCGATCATCGTGGCGTTGATCTTGGCTCTGTTCTTGCTCAGCCTACGAACAACGCTGGTAACGCTGACCGCCCTGCCCCTCTCCCTCGCCGCGGGTGTATTGGTGCTTGAGTATCTAGGGGAGACGATCAATGTGATGACCCTGGGAGGCCTCGCCATCGCTGTTGGCAGTCTTGTAGATGACGCAGTAATCGATGTGGAGAACGTCTTTCGACGCCTAAAGCAAAACGCACGTTTGCCTGCAGACCAGCAACAATCCAGGCGGGACACGATCTTTTCCGCCAGCAACGAGATCCGGCCCGCAATGGTATTTGCCACCCTCATCATCGGACTTGTGTTTGCGCCGCTGATGTTCCTTGAAGGAATCGAAGGGCGCTTCTTCCGCCCCCTGGGCATTGCCTTTGTGGTCTCGCTCTTGGCTTCTCTGATGGTGGCTCTGACTGTGACCCCGGCCCTTTGTAGCTTGCTTCTCAATCCCAACCCTGACGAAGCAGAAGCAGGGGACGGATTCCTGGTGCGCATTCTCAAGAACCTCTACGCACCCCTGCTACGTCTGGCCTTGCGTTGGCGTTACCTATTGATGGGTGCCGCAGCCGCTGCAACTGCCTTGACCCTTTGGGTCGGATCGACCTTTGGAAGCTCATTTCTGCCGGAGTTCAACGAGGGTACGTTCACGGTAGCCCTCTTCGCGCCCCCAGGAACCTCACTGAGGGCCAGTGACCGCTTGGCCTCCTCAGTGGAACAGCAACTCCTGCAACTGGAGGGAGTAGCCAGCGCCTCACGGCGCACAGGCCGTTCCGAGCGGGACGAGCATGTTGAACCGGTCAGCAACTCAGAGATCGATGTGACCATTCGACCGGGCTTCGCAAAAGAAACAGTGCGCAGCCAGATCTCTTCGGTGCTGGAAGAAATCCCTGGGATCTCCTCAAACATCGGACAACCAATCGAACACCGACTGAGTCACATCCTCTCGGGCACCCCTGCCGCCATCGCCATCAGCGTCTATGGGCAAGAACTCAGCGTCTTGCGCTCCATCGCCAAGGAGATCGAGGTGGTCCTCAAGGCCCTGCCTGGAACCCGGGATGTAGCCGCCAACCGCGAAGTGATGGTCCAGTCCGTACCTGTGGAATATCGCCCCTCCCTACTGGCTGCCTACGGCCTGACCCCGGCCTCTGCCGCTCTACAGGTACGCGACGCGATGTTCGGAGCAAGCGTGGCGCAGGTCAATGACGGAGTCCGACGCTACGGCCTGGCGGTGCGTCTGCAAACTCAAGACCGAGACAGCATAGAAGATCTGAGGCGCCTCGTTCTGCGCGGGGCAGGAGGTGCGTTGGTACGGCTGGAGGAGGTAGCGGACATTGGCCGTGAGCTCACCAGCAATCTGATCGCCCGAGAAAACTCCCAGCGCAAGGCTGTGATCTCCCTCAATGTAGCGCAGGGCTCAAACCTGGGGCATCTGGTAGCCGAAGTGCAAACCAAGGTCGACCCCATCGTGGCACGCCACGGCTACCGGGTGAAGTACGGCGGACAGTTCGAAGCCCAGCAATCTGCCAGCCGAGCTATCCTGCTCTTCGGTGGAGTGGTGCTCCTGATCACGCTGGTGCTGTTACACCTGGCAATCGGCTCTCTGTCAGTGTCCCTGTTGGTGCTGATCAATCTCCCCTTGGCCATGATCGGTGGCATCGCAGCGGTGTTTTGGACCGAATCAGATGCGCCTTTGCAAAATCTGGCGGGACTGGTTGGCCTTGGGAGCTACACGCCGCCGGTGCTTTCCATTGCCAGCATGGTGGGCTTCATTACCCTCTTTGGCATCGCCGTGCGCAACGGAATCTTGCTGGTCAACCACTATGCCCATTTGCGCGAGAACGAAGGCTGTTCCACGCACCGTGCGATCATGCAAGGTTCCTTGGAGCGGCTGGTACCGATCTTGATGACCGCCTTGACCGCGGCTCTGGCCCTGGTACCCATCGTGTTGGAGGGAAACTCCGCCGGCAACGAAATCCTGGCTCCCCTCTCCGCTGTGATCTTAGGGGGCCTGCTCACATCCACCTTTTTAAATCTTGTACTGGTTCCCGCTGGTTATGCCGCCTTGAATGGGCGCAAACGACCGATCAGTCCCAGTAGAAAACCCTGACCCCCGTTCCCATGCAACAAGCCATTACCATCATCTTGAGTTCTCTACTTGCCGTCGGCATCTGGTCATGCTCAGACCATTCCGACCACGACCACGAACATGAACATGCTGATGAGCAAACCGGCGGAGAAGACCACGAGCACGATGAAGTCTCCATCGGCAGTGCTACTGTCGGCGAGTGGACAGTCGAACTGGCCCAGGGCCACGGAGCTGTAACCGCGGGTGAAGAAGGACACCTTGTAGTGGTCCTGCCGTTCAATGACCAGGGAGCCACGACCGTAAGAGCCTGGATCGGCAGCGCGGACCGCACCCTCTCCTATGTGGGCAAAGGCGAATATGCCCCCTCCCACAACGACTATGACGTGCATGCCATCGCACCCGACCCTTTAGACAAGACAGCCCTCTGGTGGATCGAGGTCGAGCGGCCCGATGGCACCAAGGCCACTGGGTCGGCTGAGCCGCTGCGCTGAACCGGAGGCACAACAAAATGAAACGAGGGGCCCGCCAGAGCGGTCCCCTCGTGGTCAAAACAGTGCTGGGGTCAACCCCCTAGTACTCCATCTTGGTGCGTGCCACACGAGTGGCTTCGATAGCCGCCTCAACCTGGCTGGCAAAGTAGGTGCCTTGGTGACCCTTGAGCAACCTCTCAAGTGCCACCACCCGCTCGTCACACTCCTTGCGCCGACGAAGATCCTCCTCCATAACCTTGGCCAGCCGCTTCTGCAATTTCATGGTGGCTTTCATCTCTTTGTCCTTTGAGATGACCTTCAGCATCGCCTTGAGAGTGTCTGCCTCCGGCAGCCCATTGAGCCCCTTGAGCAATACCTTGGCACCATCGCTGGCGGCGAGTATGTCACCCACCTCCAGCGCAGCCTGCAGACCCGCCACACGCGAGGTCAAAATACCCTGCAGCAACTCGGCCGCTTCTTCTCCAAAGGGATCGTTCTTCGCAAGTTTCCGCGCCTCGTCAAAGGCTTTGGCAAAGTCTCCCTTGAGGAAATTCTTCTTGATCTTGCCAGCCTTGCCGGACCACATATAGAGAGGCTTGGAGATCGCCCCCTTGATGTGCTCCTTGATCAGGTTGGAACTCAGATTGCTGGGATGACCCTGCCAGACAATCGTGCCAGAAGGGTCCACCAAGAACGCGGCAGGGATGCCGCCGACACCGAGGGCGCGCTTGAGCTTGCCGCCTTTGTCATAACCATAGGCATAGGCTGCCTTCTTCTTGGCAATCCACTTCTCGGTTGGTCCACTGGGTTCACTGGTCACGCCAATGACCGAGAGTCCCTTCTCACTGAACTCCTCGTCAAGCTCGTTCAAGTGCGGCACGGCACTTCCGCAAGGGCCTCACCAATGGGCAAAAAATTCAAGCAGGACCAGACGCCCAGTGAATTCCTCATAGGAGGTGGCTTCGGTTTGAGCCAATCCCTCCAGGACAACTGCGGGCAGCTTGTCGCCGACCTTGCTAGGGGTGATATTGGATGGCAGCGCGAGGGCTCCAACCGATGCCAATAGAATCTGTGCAATCATGACGTTTCTTGCTACAGCGGCCTATCCGCTGCGGGCTCAAGGAGCTTAGCAGAGATCCCCAGAAACTCCTGCAGCTGCAAGAAAATCGGGTCCTGGCCCTTGTTCTGAAGCCTCAATCGCCCACGCACGCAGTTCAGTCAGCGCCCCCCTGAGTGACTACCGGAAGGCATCACACGGCCTCCAAGCTCCTCGTGTCCGCCCCGTTACATGCGATCCGCAGCTCAAAATGCCGCCGATTCAGGTTATCTCTCAGGTCCTCACGCAGTTACCATGCCTGTGTGGACACACTGCCTAGGATCATTCAGGGAGGTATGGGCGCCGGGGTATCCGAATGGCGTCTTGCCAATGCAGTTGCGCGCTGCGGGCAGTTGGGAGTTGTGGCCGGCACGGCCCTCGATGTCATCCTTGCCCGCAGACTGCAGATGGGCGACCCGGAAGGTCACCTCCGTCGGGCCATGGCCGCTTTCCCCTTTCCAGAAATCGCCAAGCGAGTGATGGATCGCTACTTCATCGAGGGCGGAAAAGAGGAGGGCAAGGCCTTCAAGAGCAAGCCTTCCCCTAGTGCCACCCCTGGTCGCGCTCTGAACGAGCTGACCGTGACCGCCAACTTCATCGAAGTGTTCCTGGCCAAGGAAGGGCATTCAGGAACAGTGGGCGTCAACTATCTGGAGAAGATTCAACTGCCCACCCTGCCTTCAATTTTTGGAGCCATGTTGGCGGGAGTCAGTACGGTTTGCATGGGAGCTGGCATCCCCCTCGCGATACCCGGCATTCTCGACCGCCTGGCGATGGGCAAGGCGGTGGAATTGCGCCTCGACATCATCGGGGCTTTGCCCGGCGAGTCTATTGTCACGCGCTTTGATCCCGCAGAGTTCATCGGGGGTCCCGCACCTACCCTCACAAGGCCAAAGTTTCTGGCCATCGTCTCCACCGGCATTGTTGCCAATGTGATGCTCAAGAAAGCATCCGGCAAGGTCGACGGGTTTGTGATCGAAGCCGCCACAGCCGGCGGACACAACGCACCGCCCCGGGGCAAGGGCCCCTTGTCTGATGAGGGCGAACCGGTCTATGGCCCCCGGGATCTGCCCAAGTTCGAGGAATTCCGAGGCTTCGGCGTTCCATTCTGGCTGGCCGGTTCCCGCGCAGCGCCTGAAGGACTGAAGGATGCCATTGAGGTAGGCGCAGCTGGCATTCAAGTGGGCACGGCCTTCGCCTTCTCGGAAGAGTCCGGTATGGATGCAACCTGGAAAGCCAAGATCCTGCAGATGAGCCGCGAGGGCACTGCGCGGGTCTTCACCGACCCCATCGCCTCCCCCACTGGCTTCCCCTTCAAGGTAATCCAACTGGAAGGCACCCTCTCCCATCCGAGCACCAACGACAAGCGGCGCCGGGTTTGCGATCTGAATTACCTGCGCCATGGCTACCGCAAGGAAGACGGCTCCATCGGTTGGCGCTGCCCCAGCGAGCCAATCGACGATTACATCCGCAAAGGCGGCAAGGAGGAGGACACCGTTGGACGCAAGTGCATCTGCAACGGCCTGCTCTCGAACATCAGCCTGGGTCAGGTCCGCAAGGACGGAAACACGGAGCCCGCGATCTTCACCTCCGGCGATGACGTGACCACCGTGGCCCGCTTCCTGGCTCCAGGCGCCACCTCCTACAAGGCCGCCGATGTGATTGAGCACCTGCTCTCTCCTGTGCCCGCCAGCTAGAATGGGCCCAAGGGGTCAAACGCGCAGACTGATGCTGACCTTGGGGGCATGGCTCGCCCCATTGCTCTCATTTGCACCCTCTGCGAGTGCGCAGCTCACGCTCGCCAGCTACCTGACCGATCACATGGTGATCCAAAGGGAACAGCCGATTTCCCTGTGGGGGTCGGCCCTGCCCCATGCCCAGGTCACTGTTCAATGTGGCAAGGAAAGGCGGCTCACAAGCGCAAGCAATAACGGCTTCTGGCAAGTTGCCCTTTCCTCCAGACCAGCCACTTGCCAATCGTTTGCCATCACCATCGAATCAGGTGGAAAGAAGATCAGCATCGACGATCTGCTTGTGGGAGATGTTTGGATCTGTGCTGGCCAGTCGAACATGGAGTTCCCGCTTTCAAGGGATCAGGACGGACCAGAGGCACTGACTGGTAGTGCTCCCATGGGGATCCGTGTCTTCCAGGCCCGCTACCCAACTCAGAACGCTGGCCTCAAATGGAGCCCCAGGACTGTTTCCAGCCTGGCAGCCGATTCCTTCATGCAGGGGAAGTGGACGCGCTGTTCACCAGAGGCTCTCGGCAGTCTTTCGGCGGTCGGCTACTACTTTGGGCATGCGCTCTGGGAGCAACTAGAAATCCCCATCGGACTTGTGGATCTGGCAGCAGGTGGCACACCCACAGAGGCCTGGATTTCGCCCGATGCGCTTGCCTCCCAGCCCCAGACAAGTGAGCTGATTCAGCGGAGGGACTGGCTGAAGAACCCCTTGTTGGGAGAATGGTGCCGACAGCGTGCAGCCCTGAACCTGGAGAACGCTCTCGCCGCCGGACTTGATATTCCTGGGGATCAGCTCGGCTGCAACCATCCCTTCAAGCCCGGTTTCATGTGGCGCGCAGCCCTGCACCCCATCCGCAACAGTGCTGTACGCGGCATCTTGTGGTACCAGGGTGAGTCCAATGCTGAGTCCCCAAGCAGGGTAGATCAGCACGCTTCCTTGTTTCCCCTGCTGGTGCAAGACACAAGAAACACCTTTGGCCAGGCGCACCTGCCCTTCCTGTTCGTCCAACTGCCAGCCATGGGGCGGCCCCACTGGCCAGAGTTTCGAGAACAACAGCGCGGATTCTCCCAGCAGATTCCCCATGTGGGCATGGCGGTCACCATTGATGTGGGCCATCCGACTGACGTGCATCCACGGCGCAAGCGTCCTGTTGGAATCCGCCTTGCCAGGTTGGCGATGCATGTGAGCTATGGCCAGAGCCAGGCCCCCACCGGGCCGATCATCAAGCGAGCCAGCATGCAGTCAGGTGGAATAGAATTAGAATTCGAAAACATCCAAAGCAAGCTCAGCACCAGCGATCAGAAACCGCCCAGGGGATTTGAAATCATCGCTTGCGATGGTGCAGTCTACGCGGCTGAGGCCCAACTCATGGAAGGCGCAGTGCTGCTGATCGGGGCTCCGACACAAGATCCCTGCGAAGTGCGCTATGCATGGAAACCAGTCCCCGACTGCAATCTGACTGACAGTCAAGGACTCCCCGCGTCACCCTTTCGAATCCCCATCGAGCGTTGAGCCCCAAGCAGGTGGCAACGGGCCTGATTCTCGATGATTATCATTAGCGCCTCGCCGCGCCGGTCTCGAAACGACTGGCCCCAAGAGGTCGCATGCAAAGAGGACCCGGCCGGAAAAGGCCAGATCCTCTACTTGGAAATGGTAGCGGGGGCGGGATTTGAACCCGCGACCTCAGGGTTATGAATCCTGTGCTCTCACCAACTGAGCTACCCCGCCAGGCTGGAAGCCGAGAAGGTTACGCAGGGGCGGGGACGGGGTCAAGGGGGCAAGCCCTTCTGATGCCCCTAGGACCGGAAACGGGCGCGGATTGTCTCGGCCGTGGCGCTTCCCGAGAGCTCTCCGCGCACGGAGTGATAGCCCAGGGATATGTCCTCAGGCCTCCCCGTCTCGGGGCAAAAAATACGGCAGGTGTCGATGGGGTTGGCATAGAGGTGCATGGAGACCGCGGGCGCTGCCCCCATGGGCCGAATCAGATGGTAGGCGATGGAATCATCGATGAAAGCCACACCCCCCGCTTGAAACGTCTTGCTGCGTCCTAGTTCCAGAATAGCGGGCGCAGGAGTTGCAACCCCTGAAGTGTCGGCCGTTGAAACGGGCTCGGGCAGGGTGTAGTGAGTCTCTTCCAACTCTCCTTCCATGACCGACATCCAACAGTATTGGTCGGCGTGATCGTGGATCGGGCTCTCTTGATCCGTCGCCCATCCTAGGAGCAGCAATTCGAAGGCCTCGCAGCGCATGATCAGATTGCGCGTGTACCGCTCTTCGGAGAAGAACACCCAGTCCCTCCAGCCCTGGTGCTCGGCTTGGTAGGCAGCCAGGAGAGCTGGCACCGCCTTACCACGAGAATCCTGGTCAAACTCCGCCTTGAGGGCGGCACACAGATCATCAATAGGTTGCTGGGTCATGAAATGGACAGGATAACTGCCGAATGACCCAAGGGCACTATTCCGGATGGGCATTTCACTCATCAGCTCCTTGGGAAAGCAGCTCGGTCCCACCCCGGGCGCAAGCGAAAAGCACGCAGGCGGGATTGGTCGAGGCTTCCGGTTGCCCCTTATCCCCAAGCGCGATCGGAGCATGTTCGCTACCCGCGGGATAGCGCAGGTAGCTGCCTGCCAGGTGCTCTCCCAAGTGGTCCCTGTAGCCACCGGCAAGCACAAGAACCTCCTCGATTCCCAAGTGACGATGGGCCGGATAGCCCCTGCCCGGAGCCATACGGATCAGAACCGTTGCTCCCTCCTCTGTACCGCCGTCCTGGCCCTCACTGGCGAGCAGATACCAATCGACCCCCGGGTAGGAGGTGGCGCGCCAGGGAAGGTCCTCTACACCAAGGGAGAGATGAAAGCCGGGTATCTGCATGGGAGATATGGATTCTGGGAACAGGTGTGGATCCTCCATTGCCCACCAAGAGCAACTGCGGGAAGGTTGGTGAGGCAAGACCCTATAGGGCCCCCTTCTTGGCTCGCCTGACCTCTGAAACAGGCAGATGCCAGTCTTCAGATTCTGATGTAGTTCGTACCAGGGTCAGACCTGTCAAGGTCACGGAGGTTTCCAGGGAAGTTGTGTGCAAGATCCTGATCTCAACCGGCCCGGACAACTCTGTCTTCAATGGACTCTCCTTGCTCGCGACCAAGGTAGGGGCCACTACTTCTGTGGAGAACGGCTTCTCGCCAGCTGCGTCCCAGATCTCACTGACTGTGCTCCTGTCTGAAACATCAAACATGGTGGCCAATATGACCACATCTCCTTGCAGGACTTCCATGTTCAGCAGTTTTCTTCCCGGTGGATGGCAAGCAAACAGATGGAGCAGGAAAACCACACAGAAGAAACTGACCAGATACTTCACGCCTTTATCCTAGCATCTCCGACTTCATTACAAGACACCGAGGGAAGGTCACGCTTGCGGACAGGACCGAAGCAAATTGAGCGCTGTCCATTGAGGCCCGGAGCATGAACGCAGAGCCTGATCGACTCTTCCACTAAGCGAGCAGTTGCCCCAAGAGTCCATGGGAGAGGCCGACGGTCCGTGTCCATCCCCCCTCGGCTGCGAGGCTCTCCAGGGCAAGGCCCAGACAGAGCAACCCCGCAGGCAGAATGGAGACGCGCTCGGACTCAATCGGCCGCGATCGGCGTTGGTCCAAGTCTTCGAGCCAAAGGTCTTCGGCCAGGGACAGGATCTGGTCAGTGGTCACCCAGACCCGATCAGCCTGGGTGTGATCAAACTGTTCAAGGCCCTTGACCAGGCAGGCCAGATTCACGGCGCTGCCCCCGATCAAGGCCACTGGATGATCTCCAGCAAGGCCAGACGGCAGGTCGCTGAGTTGCTCACGCGCCCAGGTACTGGCCGCGGCGAAGGAATCGCGCGGGGAATCACTGGTCCCATCGAATGACTCGCTCAGCGTCATGGCTCCCAGATCAATCGACCGCCGCTCGTCTCCCCCATTCCAGACCACCTCCGTACTGCCGCCACCCACATCCACGGCGACGGCATTGGGATTGCCCATGGCCACTGCCCGATGACTCAAGCGCGCTTCCTCGTTGCCCGGCAGGACCTGAAGGGAGCAACCCGTGGCCTGCTCCAAGCGAACAGCAACCTGCTCCCCGTTGCTGGCCAGACGCAAAGCAGCGGTGGCCACCACCTGCACCTCTGCAGGGACCAGACCGTACTCCGCAGCAACGACCAGCAGTTCCCCCAGACTCTTGATGCCACGCTCCAGGGCGTCCTCGCAAATCAAGCCCGTGGCCTGCAAGCCCTGGCCCAGACGCGGGATGCGGATCTCCTGGCGCAAGAACTCAAGCTGGCCCTCCCCATCCAATCGGCCCACCACCAGCAACACACTGTTGGTGCCCACATCGATCACCGCGCTTGGTTTGGATTGCTGGGAGGTCATGCGCTCCATGCTAGCCAAACCCGAGTCGGACCCTGCAAGAGAACTCGCACTGTCAAAGCTAGCGTGACTTGAGTCGCACCTCGATGGGACCCTTCGTATCCTTGATGCGCACCACATCACTGTACTTCTTGGAGGAACGATGGGACACGGTCAAGCGTAGACGCTCCCGTGGAAGGCGCTTGAAGGTGGCGCGGCCCTGAGCATCGGTACGAGCCTTCCAACGGGCCGAAACCACCTCTCCGTCTTGCTCCTTGGCAAGCTCGCTGAACACCACCCGGGCACGGGGCACGGACTTGCCCTCGGCATCTCGCACCCTGACCTCCACCTGAACCGCCCGACGCAATTCAATGCGCCCCAGGTTGATCGAATCAGCACTGAGCACATCGACCGGATTCAAGCGCAGTTGCTCGAAACCCGGCGCGCTCAGGACTGGTGTGTAGCGACCTGGACGAACACCTGTGATCCACAACTCCGGCCCCACCAAGGCCACAGTGCAGTTGCCCAGGCCCGTCATGGAAAGCCCAGGAACGGGGTCTCCACTTCCCTTCCTGACCCCTTCCACGCGCAGACTGCCAGGATCCATGCTCAACTTGCGCTGCACTGTCAGGATGATCTCATGTGAAGTACCCGGTTGCACTTGAATGCGATGCTCTGTCTTCTGAATCCAGCCCGATCCGCTGGCACGGATGAGGATATCGATCGTATAAAAACCAACAAACTCAAATGAGCCATCAGGCCCGGCTATTGTCCGCTTGTAGGGTCCCGAAGAACTCCTGGCCCCAAACTCTTCGGTGGCACTGACCAGCAAACCAGGCACTACCCAGCCATCCGAGTCGCGCACGACGCCGCGCACGATCACAGCAGGCTGCATGACCACTTCAGCAATCCCCCCGGGCACCAAATCTATTTTCCCCCTCACCCAGCCATCCCGAGTGACTTGCGCCAATTCCAGATCCTTCGGTGCCAAATCAAAGTGCGCTTCCCCTTGACTGTCCGTGAGTGCCTGGGGACGAAAACCGCTAGTGAACAAACTAATCCCACCTGCCATCCTCAACACGACCAGCGCGCCCTCCAAGGTTTGTCCCTGAGGATCCCGAACGCGCACTACAAAAGAACTCACCTGGCCTAGAGTGATCTGCACATTATCCCGAATGCTCCCCTCTGGGACGGTTACCTGAACCTCCGCCACGAGATGTGGATGGGGTCGCACTTGCAGGCAAACAGGACGGTTGGCAGCCACCTGATCAAAAACAAAACGGCCTTGCCCGTCTGTTGTCGTTTGCTGCACCAGTTCAGAGTCTCCTCGGGCAGCATCACCTCGCAGCTGCCCATAGCGCCCATCTCCCAGGTCCGAGGCATTGTTTGGAACCAGTCGCACTTCCTGTTGGGTCACGGGCTGACCAGCATGATCACGCACAAAACCTGATATGCTCCCGGAAGGGGCCACCACCACACGCTCGGTCCGGCCACTGTTTTGAGCGCTGAGCACATGGCTCAAGCGAAGAACCTGCCCCCAGGGGGTGCGCAAGGAGATGAGAACTTTCCCTGGGCTCAAGCCTTCGAAGGCGAAGCTGCCATCCTCCGCGCTGACGCAACTCAACTGCAAGGATCTGCGCACAGCCCTCGAAACCCCGGCAACTTCCTGGCGCAGGTCCAGAGCCACCCCAGGCACTCCCTCATTGCCGAGCTTGAAGACCACCTTGCCCCGGTAGATCAGACTCGGCGAGAGAGGTAGATGCAGCGTGGTTTCCTCTCCCATGCGCACCTCAAAGGACGTCTCAAAAGAACTGCTCTGGTCTCTGCGATGCAGAGCCAGACTCCAGGTTCCGGCGGACAATTGAGCCTTGAAATGAGGCTCCGCGGTCAGGGACAACACATGGGCAGGCTTGCGGGCAGCATTGGAAAGGGCGCCGCGAAAGAACTGGACCTCGCCGAATGGCTCCAGCATGAGCCCCGTGGGCCACTCAAAGGTACCGAACACGACCCCCAAGGGGTTCATCTCCAACTCCAGGGGCTCCTCGTCCCAGTTCATCCCGGGATGCTCGCGCTGCTCAAAGCCAGGGGCAAACAAGCTCATGGTAAAATGGTCGGCGCCCAGCCATTCGATCTCGAAGGATCCGTCAGCGTCAGTGACCGCTTCACCCTGTCGACTTCCATCGTTGATCCGAACCTGACCCCCTTCGATGGGTACCTGGGTCAACTTGGAACGCACTTCGCCCCTGATCCATCGCCAGTACTCGCCCTCGGTGCTGCGCGCCGGAGAAGAACCGGTTGCATCGCTTGCGTCAGAGATCACCTGATCTTTGGAAATCGAGCGCCCGCCCATGAGCCCGGGCTCATCCCCATCAGCCGCCAAGCCCGGCACAAGGGGCGCTGGCACAAGCCCAGGGCTCCCCTCAAACGACCAGAGCATGAACCCAATGGCGCCTAGTAGAACGAGCAGCAAGAGACCATGAACATGGGTCGGGCGGAACATGACACACATCCTAGCGACAAGCGCTCGCATGGCTACGGATTCAATTCGAGGGGGTTTGCGAGGCCCAGGAGCAGCTCAACAACACTCAGCCACTGCCCACTTCGCCGCCGCCCAAGCTGCCACCCACAAAGGCTCCATAGCAACTGCCTTCCAAATTGAATACCTGCACGCGGCTGCCATCGTGATCGAGCAGCACCACCCGGGTGTGACGATCATCAACACCGGGCACACACAGGATTCCGGTGGGATGGGCCACGCCGCCGACCTCTTCCCCCGCCGCCGCCAGACAACCGTTCACCCGGCCATCGGGGCCGAGCAGCAAGACCGCTCCCCGCTCACCACCCCAGGCCACCACGGGGCGGCCACCCGGAGCCAGGGCGAAGGCCATGGGCCGGGCCCCTTGGATCTCGGGCAAGGGCAGAGCGTAGTGGAACGCGCCCTCCTTGAAAACCTGCAGACGCGGGGTCTGGGCCTCCAAGACCCAGGCCTCGTCCTCTTGCAGCACAATCCCGCGAGCATCGAGGAAGAACCCCTCGGGATCCCCCAGGGGGCGCAGAGAAATCATGCGCCCGGTGGCGGGTGAAAGCAGCTGCGCCGCGTGGCGTCGACGGCCACTGCTGGTCACACCCACCAACAACTCATCATCCACGCCCCAAACATCCACACCGGAGGGACGGCCCAACTGTCCGGCCCGATCTTCACGACCAGCGGGCACAGAAACGAGCTCTCGGCCAAAAAGAGAGAACGTGCGCAGGCACTGACCTTCCCCGTCTGCAACCCAAAGACGCCGATCCGTGTCCACCGCAACACCTTCGATACTGGAACGTTCCCGCTCCGGATCCCGGAACGTGAAACCACCACCTAGACGATGTCCATTCAAGTCATGGGTTCGAAGCCGCGCGGTGCGCGCATGGGAACCGACAAAGAGAACACCACCCCTCGTTGTTAGGGCGCCACTCACGCTGCGAAGTCTAGAAGCAAGAGGGGGGGGAGGCGGAGAACTTGAATAGAGCGGAAATCTTTGAGCAGCCCAAGAGTATGAGCGCACCAAAAATCAACCGGCACTCAACTCAATCAACACGACTTCCGCCGGAGCTCCCACGCGCAAGGGCAAGCCCACCACCCCCAAGCCGCGACTTGTGATCAAGGTCGTCGACCCCAGTTCCACGCGCAGCCCGGGGTGCGCAGGCCCTAGACCCCGCAAGAATGGCAGGTCGATTTGACGACCGTGGGAATGACCACTCAGAACCGCAAGGCAGCCCTCACGCGCCAGGGATGGTCCCGTGCTTGGATTGTGGCACAAGCAGACCTCCAGATCAGCGGGCTCCAGGGCCTCCCGTGCGGCCTCGATGTCCAGCACCCGGCCCTCTTCAGGGTCCTCGATGCCTGTCACCACCAGGGGCAACTCCCCCAGACGCTGGCCCCGGTTGCGCAGAAAACTCCAGCCAGTACGGGCGAAACTCTCCTCGATCTCAGACTCGCGCCGACCCCGGTAGTCGTGGTTGCCGAAGACCGCCAGGGCCCCCAGAGGCACCTGGGCCAGGGGAGCCATGACCTCAGCCAAGAGGACACCGGCTTCGACCCGATGGGCGATGAAGTCCCCGCAAAAAACCACCAGATCAGGCCGCGCGGCGAGTGTGGTTTCAATCACCCCGCTCATGGAAGCGGAATCAAGGAATGGTCCCGCGTGCAGATCCGAGAGGAGTGCGATGCGCAGACCCTCAAGGGTCGCAGGCAGGCCCGCGCGGGAGATCACCTCACGGCGCACCAAGGGCGGGCTGAGAAACCGCCGAGAATAGAATCTACACCCTCCAAGAGCCTGGGCAACCCTCTCTGCGAGACCAAAGGCGAACAGCCGCAGATCGGAGTAGCGCCGGGGAGTTTGACGGAGAGAAGAAGCCATGGAAATTCGAGCGGAGTCCCTTCGCACCCCCGCGGCCCAATCATAGGGCTTGGGCGCCGCATCGACGAGTCCTGGGCCACAAGCCCAAATGCGTGGGCCTCAACGCTCGAAACGCAGCACTTCCCCACGGGAAATGGTCTGGGTCAGGGCCGCACTCGTGGCCACCGTCTCACCTCCCATACCCTCGAGAGTCACCAAGCTCTCGGTCACATGGATCAAGACCTCATCCCCCTCGTCCAGGATCACCAGACCAAGGGGCGTGCGCACACGGCAGGGTCCAAGGCAACGAGTCCAGCCGTGCACCAGATCCACTGCCAGGGGTTGGTTGCCTTCCATGCGGAACATCGTTGAATCGGCCAATTCGATTTGCGCATCGCCGCGAACCAGACGAGCACTGCTGCCATTGCCCAACTCAACCTCTTGGCCCAAAGGAACCGTGCGCGCTTCACCCACGGGTATCAGGATCCCCGAGAGATGCACCTCCCCGTACACCGAACTCAACTGGGCACTGCCCACAGCAAACCGGGGAGACCCGCCGGAGAACCACTGCATCGAAATTCCATACAGAAGGAGAGCGAGCATCAGCAGAAGAGCCAGAACCCACTTACCACCTGGAGCCGCCCCACTGGAACGCCAACGCGCGCGGGCATAGGCATGGCGAATCGCCCAGCGCTCTTCTGAACCGTTGAGCTGTTTGCCCCTCAGCCCGGCGGCCAATGACTCGTGCAGTTCCTGAGCGCACTGGGCACATTCCCGGTTGTGCTGAGAGAGCAGACTGCGATCCTCAACGGAAATCTCTCCGCCCAGCAATTGGGTCTGAAGCGCGCGAGCGGATTCGCAGGTAAGGGAGTCGGGGGGGACCATCCTGTCCCTTTCGACCAACGAAGAGGCGCGTCTTGAGGAACGGACCCCACTGACCTCTAGGCCAACGCGCCAACCATCCTCTCGATCCGCAAAAGAGCCTCCTGGCGTCCCAGCAGGCTGATTATCAGGAACAGATCGGGCCCCCCGGGCTGACCAGTGAGAGCACAGCGCAGGGGCTGGAAGAGGGACCCGATCTTGGCCCCACGATCCTCCAGCCACTGCCGGGCGGCAGCCCCGGTGAGCGCTGGGTCTTCACTTGCGGGGCGCTCTCCAAGCCACGCCGCAAAGGCCATGAGCAAGTCCCCTGCGCCCTCATGCTTGCGCGCACCCTTCTCCGCCTTGGTTTCATAGACCAGATCCTGGGCGCCCACAAAATACGGCGCAAGCCACTTGGGCGCGTCCGAGTAGAGGCTCAAGCGTTCTTGCACCGCTTGAATCAACTGCACAAACCAATCCCATCGACCACGCAATTCGTCCTGACTGGCTAGACCCTCAGACAGCACAAAAGGCAGGCAATGCTCGGCCAGATCAGCGGGCGATTCGGCACGCAGATACTCCCCCGCCAACCACAGGAATTTATCCGGGTCAAAAATCGCGCCACCCTTGGAGACCTGAGCGGGATCAAAGTGCTCGACAAAAGTCTCCATGGAAAAAACCTCGGTCTCCCCATCCAAAGCCCAACCCTGTAAGGCCAAGAAGTTCAGAATCGCGCCCCGGGGATAGCCTTTGGCCCGGTAATCCCCAAGGCTCGTATCCCCCGTACGCTTGCTCAGCTTGCGCCGGTCCTTGCCCAAGAGCAGGGGCAGGTGTCCAAAGGCAGGAGGCTCCGAACCAAGAGCCTCATACAACAGGAGTTGCTTGGGCGTGTTGACCAGATGCTCTTCCCCGCGCAACACGCAGGTGATACCCATGGCCATGTCATCCGAGACCACAGTGAAGTTATAGGTGGGCATGCCGCCACCTCGACGCACGAGCACCCAGTCGTCCACCTCCCCATGGGGCAGGGTGACCTCTCCGCGCACCAGATCTGTGAATCTGGTCTGCCCTTCCGGGATGCGGAAGCGCACTGCAAAGGGCTCCCCCGCCTGAACGCGTTCCATGCTCGCCTCAGGGCTGAGGTCCCGGTCTGCGCCGCGGTAGGCCACGCGCTGCTTGCGCTGCTCTTGCTCCGCCCGCCAGACCTCTTGCTGTTCGGGAGTGGAGAAGTCCCGATAGAGATGGCCCGCAGCAAGCAGGACCTCAACATCTTTGGAGTAGTTCTCCAAGCGCTGGGTCTGAAAGTAGGGCCCGTGCTCGCCTCCCACTTCAGGCCCCTCATCCCAATCCAATCCCAACCAGCGCAAGCCCTCCAAGATCGCCGCCAAACTCTCCGGCGTATTGCGCTCGATATCCGTGTCCTCAATACGCAGAACAAAAGTCCCACCCGCGTGTCGCGCGTGGGCCCAATTGAAGAGGGCGGTACGGCAGAGGCCAAGGTGAACGGAGCCGGTTGGACTGGGTGCGATACGTACGCGCATGCTCAAGGGGTGCTCATCGGAAGGAAGGCCAATCAAGAGCATAGCGAGAAAAGCGGCCGCAGCCCGGTGGCAAGTGCCCAAGACTCTCCGTTTCTGCCCACAGGGGTCAACGACAGGCACCCCACAGAGAAGTATCATCGACCCATGCCCACCGGACCTCTCGACCTCGACTTGCTGCGCCGCCTTCCCAAGGTCTCGCTCCACGATCACCTGGACGGGAGCGTACGCCCCGCTACCCTGATCGAGCTCGCCAGCCAGTGCAATTACGACGGCCTGCCCACAACGGACGCCGACGAACTCGGCACCTGGTTCTTCAGGGGCGCGGACCGGGGCAGCCTGGCCCTGTACCTGGAAGGCTTCACCCACACCATCGCCCTTCTGCAGGATGCCGAGGCTCTGGAACGGGTGGCCTACGAATACGCTGAAGACCTGGCAGCCGATGGAGTGGTCTATTCCGAGGTGCGCTTCGCCCCACTCTTTCACACGCGAGAAGGCCTGGGCCTCGACGGGGTGCTGGCAGCAGTCCTGCGCGGCCTCAAACGCGGCAAGGAGGACTTCCGCATCGAGTCGCGGGTCATCGTCTGTGCCCTGCGTTCCGAATCCGCGGAAATCTCCAGCCGTCTGGCGGACCTGACAACCTCATGGCTTGACCGTGGTGTGGCGGGCTTTGACCTAGCCGGCGAAGAGGCGGGCCATCCTCCCAAAGACCACTTGGACGCCTTCCACACGATCAAACGCGCCAACGGCTCGATCACCATTCACGCAGGCGAAGGCTTTGGGCCTGAGAGCATCTGGCAGGCCCTGCAATACTGTGGCGCCCACCGCATCGGCCACGGCACCAGACTGATGGAGGACATGGCGATCTGGGAGGGCAAGGTCATTCGACTGGGCCGCCTGGCGCGCTTTGTGCTCGACCATCGGGTGCCCCTGGAAATGTGCCTCTCATCGAATGTGCACACGGGCGCCGTACCGGATCTGACCAGCCACCCCTTCCCTCATTTCTTGCGCGAGGGCTTCCGAGTCACCATCAACACGGACAACCGCCTCATGAGCGGAACCACAATGACCCAGGAATACCTCTTGGCCCACCAAGAATACGGCCTGAGTCTCTCGGAGCTTGAGCGTCTGGCAGTCAACGGCATCAACGCCGCCTTTCATGATTACTGGGAGCGCCGGCGCATTTTGCACGAGCGCATCGTGCCAGGTTATGTAGCTGCGCGTGAAGAACTCGCCGAGCTGGGTATGGAAGCAGGGCCATCCCTTTCCCACGGAGACAAGGAAGCCTAGAGCGAAGCCTATGAAGTCAAGTCCCCATCAGAGTGAACCCCGTCTGGTGGAACCCCACGCCTTCCGCGGCCGGCTGGAAGTGCTCAGTCTTGACTCGGAACTCCTGGCTCAAAATCCCCTGGGCGATCCGAGCCAACGAGATGTAGCGGTTTGGAGCCCGGCTGAAAGCTCCAACCCTCTGCCCCTTGTGCTGGTCCTGGCAGGCTTCACCGGCCGCGGCCAAAAATACCTGGACACCCATCCCTGGCATCCGGGCCTGGCCCTGCGCTTGGACCGCGCCCACGCCAACGGGGAGTTCCCCGCCTGCCATGTGGCCTTCCCCGACTGCTTCACAGCCCTGGGAGGCAGCCAATACCTGGACTCCTCTGCCGTTGGCAATTACCAGAGCCACCTCTTCGATGAAGTTGTGCCCTTCATAGAAGAGCGCTGGCCTTGCATGCCCTCTGCCCGGGGAGTAGTGGGCAAGAGTTCCGGTGGCTTCGGCGCCCTGCGCCTGGCCCTGGCGCGACCAGGATATTTCAACGCCGTAGGGTCCCTCAGCGGTGACTGCGGCTTCGAATTGGCCTACGGAGCGGAACTCCTGAACGCCTGCCGAGGCCTGATCCCCTGGGGGGGAGACCCGGCGCGATTTCTCAAGGCTTTCCGCCAGCGCCCCGACCTCTCTGGCGACGGCCACGCGGTGATAGATGTGCTGGCCATGAGCGCCTGCTACGCCCCCAACCCCGAGACACCCCTGGGCTTCGACCTGCCAATGGACCCACACACGGGCGAGCGCCAAAACCCCGGCTGGGATCGCTGGCTCGAAAACGATCCCCTGACCATTATCGAGCAAGATGCCACGGGGTTCGCTGCACTGAACCACTTGGACCTGGTCGCAGGTACCAAGGATGAATTCCACCTGCAGTTCAGTCTGCGCCGCCTCTGCGCGCGGCTGAAAGAACTCAACATCTCCCACCAGCACACGGAGTTCGACGGAGGCCACTTTGGCACGGACGAGGAACTCCTGGGCCTGACGGGACGCGTGGCCAAGGCCCTCGTCTAAGAACGGGCCTGCGTCTCCCCTCAGGGGTACGCCACTTCCACCACCGTGTGGATTCCCCCACGAACCATGAAGTCCCCTTCCACCACCATGGAGCGTGGTGCAATTGCACTGACCAGGTCGTCAAGGATCTGATTGGTCACCGCTTCATGGAAGGCACCCTGATCTCGATAGGACCACAGGTAGAGCTTGAGGCTCTTCAACTCCACGCACAAATCTGCCGGGGTGTAGCGAATGCGAATGGTGGCAAAATCCGGCTGGCCAGTCTTGGGGCAAAGACAAGTGAATTCAGGACACTCAAAGCGAATCTCATAGGAGCGCTCGGGGACCGGATTGGGAAACGTGTCGAGGGTTCTTGAGGGCTGGGTGGACATGGGGGCAGCAAGTTAGCGACTCGGCCGATCTAGCGCAATTGAAGCAATCCGCTGGCAGCCGCAATGACCACCCCATCCAACCGGCACTCCACCCCCCAAAGACCCAGAAGAGCACTTGGGCTCTCGTGCTGCTCATTGGAGGGGATCTGCGCTACAAGACGATCTGCATCAAGGGGCTCAAGGACAAACTCCTCACGCTTCAGGGCTCCCGGGCTCATGCGCCACAAGAGCCACTCTGGAACCTGATCTGCACCCTCCTGCACGCCCCCGACCAGGGGCACCTCGAACCCGTGGGTGTTGACGATCCAACCCTCACTGCTCCAATGGGGCATCACCCCCACAGGCAAGGCGGATGGTTCGCTGCTGAAGACCAAAGGATGTCCTGCCAGAGGGCCCACCGCCCGCAACTGGGTCAGCCACTCCGCAAACACCCAAGCGGGCTCCGCGCGCAAGTCGAAGCGCGCCTCCATGAGATCGGGATTGGTACTCCGCACCCACACACCTTTGGTTGAACCAAGCAGTCCTCCCGGTGCTTGCCACTCAATCTTTGGCGCTTCGCTCACTTGACGCCCCCTTGGAATGTGCACCGTCAATTGGGTGTACCAACCGGGAACCAGGCGGCCCTGCGCAATCGGGCTTCCATTGGATCCATGGAAGTCCTCATCGGCCAACTCCAGGACCGCAGGCAAGTCTCCCATGGACGGGACATCGAAAGCCAACAGAGGCCCCACCTCCAACCCCAACAAGTCAGGCGGCACGAGGAAACACAGACCCTCTTCCACGCGCTTGAAGAAATCAGGACTGCCCCACCAGCTTCCAAAGGCTGCGCGGTCGATCGCGCGCACAAGAGGTCCACCCTCGGGGACCCTGCCCCAGGCCCCTTGTGCCAGGCGCCTGGAGAGCAAGACCGACGGATCAGATGGCAAGATCTGATGCCCTGCCACCTGTTGCTTGGGCTCAAGCAGGACATAGCTGCCCCGGAAGTTGCGCCGCCCCGCCGCCTGCTCCAAATCCGTACGAACCAAGTCAACCTGATAGCTGGCCTGTCGAATCGGTTCGGCGGTCCCATGGGCCAACCAGGCAAAGAGCAACAACAGGAGTACTGGCAGCAGGGTTCGACGAAAATCACTGATAGCCGTGGCCGCCAACCCCCAGCCCGTACACAGGATCAGGGTGGCCCCCAGCAAGACCTGAGCCCCAACGAGATCCAGGCTGACCACCCGCTGGTGCGCATCAAGGATCAGGGAAAGCACCAAAGACACGCCCCAGACCGCCACAATCCGGCCCCACAGGCGAGGTGCACCCCGGGCAGCCACAAAGCCCGGATGGGTGGCCAGAATCAAGGTAGCCAGAGCAACCGGAATCGCCAATACCCCAACGGATCCCACCGGCGCGGGCATGAACAGCACCCCGAGTTTTTCCACGGTGAAAGGGATCGCCGAGAGGTGAACGGACAAGTACTGGAACGTGCGTGCGCTCTCGGGAGCCAACTGACCGCGCAGCACGAACTCAGCAGCCACACACACGGCGCACGCCACAAATGTCAAACCCGCTGATCGCCAGCGGGCGGCAGTTGGGCGATGGCGCTGGCTCGACACTCCCTCCAGAACGCAATAGAGAAAAGGCAAGAACAAAGCCCAGCGTCCGCACATCCCCGCTAAGAATGCAAACAGAAACGCTCGTCCCAGCAAGCGTTTGTTGCGCTCCTGGCGCGCCTCCAAGAACGCCGCCAGGCCAAAGGTGCCGAAGGCAAGGGCCAACAACTCTCCGCGCAGGTGCACCATGGCCACCGCCGCTACTGGCAGGGGATGCACCATCAACAACAGGCCTGCTGTCAGTGCCGCAGCCCGGGCAGTCTCTCCTCCAAACCAAGGAGTGAAGAGCCGCTGCAATACCAAGCGCAGACCCTGGGCCGCAATCGCCAGACAGATGAGGTTCTCAAGCCGCAGCCAGGTGGCCAGGTGCGCAGGCCAAACTCTCTCGGCACTCCAAAGCCCCCGGGACAAGAACAACGAAAGCGCAGCCAGCGGCCGGCCGTCCGTGTGGGGCACCGTATAGAGAGCAGCCGACCCGCGCCCCGAAAGCCCCGCCAACAGTTCCAGGTCTGCCCCAAAGGGCCCCGCCGACAAGATCGGAGAGTAAGCCCAAGCCACGAGGCCTAAGTAGAGCGCCACCCAAAGCGGCTTGTTGAGACCCTGGCCCATGGCCCTACGGTAGCCACCGGGGAGGCGCTACCCTAGGGAGGGTTTGAAAAGAACCCCTCCCATACTGGTTCCAGAAGCGGTCCGTCCCTGCCCAGCACATACACAAGCAACGGCTCGCAACAGAATGGTTCCCCTCGGCCAATTCCGTCTGCAACACTTCTCCCGACAGCACCCCATCCCCATGCTCCAGACCTTTCAGCCCCTGATCCACGCGGCCAGCGACCTCGACCTGGACAATCCAGACGCAGCCCAAGCAGAATTGACGCGCCGTCTCGACCCCCAAGGCCCCGCGGGCAAGGCAGTCACCCAAGCACTCGAGACACTCCTGTCAGAAGGCAAGCTAGCAACCCGAGGAGAACTCCCCGTGCGCTGGGGGCGCGTCTCCAAAGCCAGCGCCGAAAGCAACGACTTCTCCATCGATGTGGTGCACATGAACGGCGCCGGCCCCAAGCACACTCACGGCCGCGGTGAAATCAACTGGTGCGTCAGCCTCTCAGGCGAGCCCACCTTCGACGGCCACCCCCCCGGCTGGGTGGTGCTCCCCCCTGGCTCGACCCATGTGCCCACAGTAGCCGGAGGTGAGATGATGATCGTTTACCTGCTGCCCGGCGGAGAGGTCGAATTTCACTGAGCAAAGACCTGGGAATAGCGGGCTCCCAACAGGTCACCTACGTCTTACGAATAATCCGTAACTCCAAGGCGATGATGCGGTTGACTATCTAGCATAGGAGCCAGAGGCGGCGCTCTGAGAACCCACCTGTGATGCATCAACTTCCCCATCGTTCCCTGAGAGCATTGACTCTCGTCGCCACCCTCGTCACCAGTCTGTTTGCCGCGACCAACACAGCGAGCGGAGACATCCCCTGGGAGGGAGACTGGGCCATGGCCAACGAGCGCAGCACCAAGGAGAACCGTGTGCTCTTCCTGGCGGTCAACATGGACGGAGAACGAGCGAACGATCGCCTGGCCGAGAAGGTCTACCGAGACAAGAGCATTGTCAAGTTGGTAATGCTCACGGTACCTGTGATCGCCAGCGCCCATGAACATTCAAGCCGCACCTGCAAGCGCTTTGGCCAGATCGAATGCGCCCAGCATCAAGAAGTGGACATCCGGGTGCGGGAAGCTCTCCTGCCAAAGGATGAAGGCGGCTATGTGGTGGCCCCCCAGCATGTGTTCTTGGGTCCCGGCGGGGATGTCCTGCTCTCGGTGCCCTATGAGATCAGCGCAGGTGAGTTGGAGTGGTGTTTGGTGGAAGCAATTCGACGAGTGGACCCCGAGTCCAAGCTGCAGGCCAGCGCCCGGGCCCGGGCGCCCAAGCGACTGGTAGACGGAGGCCTGGCCCCGATCATCGGCGGCGAGGGAATCGCCCCTGCCACGCGGGAGGAAGTGCTGGAGTTGATCGCACAGGTGCGCAAGGGCGCCATGAAAGATCGTAGAGCAGCCCTGCTGCGGATCATGACTGCTGACGAAAAAGAAGCGCGAGAGTTCATCCTGCAGGAACTACGCGGGGGTGGTGGCACGGGCGGTCGAGGCGGTCGTGGCGGCGGTCGAGGCGGCGGCGGCGGCAGCGGCGGCAGCGAAGGCAGCGGCCGCAACGAAGCGGGACAGGGACCCTGGGCGCGTCAGGAACTGATCATCCGCAACATCGGACGCCTATCCCCCGCCAGTTGGTGGGTCGTAGTTGAGAAATTTGCCCTGTCCAAGGACGAAGACCTGCGTAGCGAAGCGATCGCTGCCCTGGAGCAGCTGCAAGCTCCCGAGTCGGTCAAGCTGATCCAATCTGGCCTGCGCAAAGAAAAGGACGAGCGCCTGGAAGGCAACTGGCTGCGTGCTCTGGCAAGTTGCGCTTCCGCCGATTCAAAAGTCGCTTCAATGCTCTTCAAGATCGCGGAGAAAGACAAGAGCCCAACAGTGCAAGTGCAAGCGGTGGTAGCACTCGGTTGGCTGGTACCCTCGGAGAAACGCGACGAGCTCTTGGGCGAATTGCTGGCGGGGGATCAGCCGAGCCTGCAGGAGGCGTCGGCCATCGCAGCCGGACTCTCCCGGGAAGAGTCAATGCGGGCATTGCTCGAGAGCCACCAAGCCCAAGCGGAAGGGGACGTGAAGGCTGCTGTGGATGCGGCCCTTACGGTCTTGAAAGAAGGCTCCCTCGCACCGCTGGGCCCCCTGGTCAAGGACTCCTGCGGGGATGATGTTCCCCGGGAGAGGTTCTTTGGCCGCCCACGGGAATAGGAGGCCTGCGGGACAGCACTCCAACACACGCTGGAGAGGCGAAGACACACAAGAAATGAAGGGGCAAGGTCGCAGCGAGCTTGCCGTGAGGGGTCAGGCAACGGACAAGACCGCGCAGAACGGCAACGGTGGCCGCGCAGGTTAGGATGGGAGTACCGCCGAGGTCCCGATGGCTCTGCCCCCTCTACCCATGAAACTCACCCTTCTGTTTCTCAGTACCCTGTTGGGCATCTCTGGCTCAACTCCCGCACCGGTTCTGGCCCCCTCCGGCCCGCGCTCACTCGCAGAACCACCCCTCACCCTGCTCCAGGACGAAGACTTCCCCAGTGCCCGAGCGGCCCTGAACACGACCCACGCCAGCGCCCTCGAAACACTCGCCATCCGCTGCACCAAAGCCCGCGCATATCTCCAACGGGACCTCTGCTTTGAATTGCTGCTCACGGCCGACCCGGAGCACAAGGGCGCGCGCAAGACGCTCAAGTACAAGAAGGATCGCAAGACCGGCGAGTGGAGTCGCAAGAAGTACAGGGCCCCCAAGGACCGCGATGCTACAGCGGTCGCAGCATTGACCAGTGAGCGAACCGGGCTGCTGGAAGACTATGCGCTGGCGATACTGAAGTTGCTCGACGCCCACCAGGCGGACTTGACCGCCGAACAAATCGATGCCGAAACCAGCGCCCTGCTGGAAGCCCTGCCGAACAACGCTCGGGTGCGCACTTACCTGGGCCAGGTACAACTGGAAAAGAACGGAGATACGCACTGGGTGCAGGCCTCCACCGTACGCGCCCTGGAACAGCGCAAGGCTCAGAATGCAGCCTGGAAAATAGCCCTCAAGGAAATCGACGAGATCGAAGAGTCTGAGCTTCTTGCCAGCGAAGAGATGCTCGGCGTCAGTTGGAAATCCTGTTCACAGGGAGAGCACTACCGGGTGCTCTCAAGCAACGCCAAGTCCGAGACCTTGGACCTGGCTCGCAAGCTCGAGGCCCTGACTCTCTGGATGCACCCCTTGATCGGAACCAACGAACCCCAGGACCCCGTGCATGTGTACCTGGTCCTGAATGAAGAGGGAGCGGACTTCATCAGCGCTTTCCCGGACCTGACAGACAACGCGCGCAAGGGCCTCAAGGCCTCCAACGGCGCCTGGCTCGGCCGCGCGGATCGCCTGGGGGTCTGGAATTCCCACGGCAAGAGCCGCATGGACCAGACCATTCGCCTCATCATCAGCTACGCGCTCTTGGATACATATGGGCGTGCCGATGGGGGTTGGATCAAAGACGGCCTGCCCGCTTGGATGGATCAGGGCCTGGGCATTTATCTGTGCTGGAGAATGAACAAGACCAAGCTCTCGGTGCAACTCAGAGAGTCGGGTTATGTGGAGAAGGCCGATGACCCCACCAAGAAGATTCAAGAGGGCGAAGACGATTGGATCGTGCATGCCCGGGCCTCAATGACACGCAAACGCAAGCCCACCAGCCTGAGTGTGGCCTTGGGACGCAGCGTTGGTTCCCTCAGCACGCGCGAGTTATATGTGACCTATGGTTTTTCTGCTTGGTTGCTGGAGGGCCACGACGCGGAGACAGTGCATACGATTCTGCGTCGGGCAGGACAGCGTGAAAACCCTGTGACCTTGCTGGAAGAGGTGCTCGAACGACCCTTCCCCCAGATCGAAGAAGCCTTCCGCAAGTGGTTGAGGGAGATCAAGCACTCTTGATCCGATCTGGCTTGTTTATCCTGCTGACTGACACCTCCTGCCCACGATGCTGATTTTCCTTCTGATTCTGCTGGCCCCCAGCACTGCCCCTGTCGGCACTGCCCCTGTCAGCCCCGCTCCTGCCACCCAGCCCGTTCTGCTGCAGGAGGACGGTCGCCTGGCAGAACTCAAACGCCGCATAGCCTGGGAGCTTGAAAACCTGGCCCTGGAATGCCAGAAAGCCAAGGCCTTTGTGGAGCGCAACGCAACCTACGAATTGCTACTCGCCTTTGCACCCGAGCACGCCACCGCACGCAAGACCCTGGGCCACAAGAAGGACCGCAAGACCGGCGAGTGGTCTCCTCCCAGCAGGCCGCGCAGAGCCAAAGCCGCAGAAGAAGAAATCGCCGCACCCCTGGCAACGAAACGCGCCGAACTCTTGACCGCTCACATCGATGCTGTCCTGCTGCTGCTGGACAGCCAAGAGCTCGCCCCAATCGCATTGCGCCGCCAGGAAGAAGCACTCTTGGCCCTGGCCCCGGACCATGTGGTGCTGCATGGACGCCTGGGAGAGGTGCTGCACGGGGAAGGCTCCGACAAGGTCTGGATGCTGGCGGAATCCGTACGCGCACTGGCCGCCTTCAAGACCAACACCAAACTGCGCGACCGCTTCGAAGCAACGGTCCCGGAACTGACCGAAGGCAGCCAGACCGATCTTGAAAAGGACGGCGCCCTCGGGGTGCCCTTCACTCGTGTGCTGAAAACCAACCGGGTGCGCTGTGTCTCAGCCCTTTCGGAAAAGGAAACCCAAAAGATCGGCAAGCTGGCCCACGCGACTTATACCTACATGGACTCGCTGCTCGTCTGCGACCAGAAACTCAACCCGGGCACGCTCTATCTGTTCGAGGGCAAGAAGGCCACCGCTGAGTTTATTCAACTGTATCCTGACCTTGAGCCCGCCCGCCGCAAGATGATGAAGGATCTACTCTGCTCCTATCTCTCCCACGATGCGGCCAACTCTTCGAGCAAGGAAAAGAACGAGCGCCTGGATGGCGCCCTGCGCATGACCATCGCCCGGCATCTGGCTTGGACCACTGGCACCTACGGCAAACATGGTTGGATAGCCGAGGGGGTCGGCATCTATGTCACCCACCAGATGTGCGGCACGCGCTTGATTTTCACCAGGGACGCCACCGAAGGCAGCGCCGCAAGCCAGGGCGCTGATCCCCTCGATCGCATGAAGCGGCCCAAGGCAGATTGGCTGGCTCTGGCACGCACGACCATGGAAAGCAAGAAGTCGCCCAAACTCGGGTTCACCCTGGGCAGAGATGTGAACAAACTCACCCGGGAGGATGTGCTCGTCTCCAGTGCCCTGGCGTCCTACCTATTGGAGGGCTGCGAGCCAGGGGTAGCCATGCGCATCTTCAAGCGCATCGGTCACGGGAAACTCGGCTCGGCCCAGGTGCTCGAAGAGGAACTGGGCCTCAACCCGCCAGCCCTCAAGCGCCGCCTGATTCGCTGGCTGAAAGAGATCGGCAAGTAGCTCTGAACCCATGTCTGCGCTCCCCACAAAAGACCAACGGCCTGGACGCTTGGAGCGTCTGTTGTTGTCTTGGTCAGGCCGCTGGCTCCTGGCGCTGATCGCGGTGCTCTTGTTCGCCGGGGCCAACACTCTGGAGTTCCGCGGACTGTTCACGTCTTCCCGCAATCCTGAGCTGCTCAAGATGTTCAACTGGCAGGCCTTCTGGTTGAGCCAGTCGATTCGCTGGGGGCTATGGGCCTTGATAGCCCTATTGGGCATCGTGCCCTTGATGAGCCTGGCGGCGCGCTGGCCTGGAGGCAAACAGTTTGCGGCCCATGGAGTCCTTGCCCTGGGCGCGGCCTGGAGTGTTGGGCTTGCCTGGAACAGCATTCGACCGGAGCTCCCCAAGTCCATTGACTTCGAACAACGCATGGCCCTGCGCCAGGAACATTACGAACAGATGCGGACAGCACCCCAAGAGGGGCCCGACGAGGGAACCGATGAGGAAAGGCGCCGCCCCGAAGATCGACGCCAAGGAGTCCGACGTGGCGAAGAACGTCGGCCGCGAAGCGAACGCGGCGCCGGTCGCAACCCCCTGGACGCCGACCGCCGCCGAGGTTTCGGCGGGAGAAACCAGTCCGATGGGCTGCTTGACCGGCTCCTGAAGCATGCCTTCCTCTTGCTCCTGTGCGGGGCTGGCGCGAGCTACCTGAGATCCCAAAGAAATCGCCGCCAAACTGCGCGGCTCGCCCTCGAGCACGCCTCCCTTGCCGCCGAACTGGGAGAGGCGCGCCTCTCCGCGCTCGAGTCCCAACTGCGACCGCACTTCTTGTTCAACGCCCTGCACTCGGTGGGTGCCCTGGTAGGGGCTGAGCGCAACGCCGAAGCGCGCACAGCACTCGTCACCCTGGGAGATCTCCTGAGGGTCACCCTGGACCGGTCCACCGAGGGGCAGAGCTCTCTGGATGAAGAAGCCGATCTCTGCCGCAGTTACCTCGACCTGGAGCAATTACGTTATGGGGACCGCATTGTGGGCAGGATCACGATTCCGGCGGACCTCAAGACCAAGGCAGTTCCACCCCTGATCCTGCTGCCCCTAGTGGAAAACTGCGTGCGCCATGTGGTCAGCAAGAGCTCGGAGCCCATCGATATTCATCTTGAAGCCACAAGTGATGCCAAAGACCTGATCCTGGATGTGACCTGCAGCGGGGGCTCGTTTGGAGACGACATTCTGGAGCTTGGTCAAGGCCAGGGCATCGGCCTGGCCAACACCCGCGCGCGTCTGGCTGCGGCTTTCGGCACCCGGGCCAGCATGGACCTCGAAAATCTCGTCCACGGTGATACCCCCGTTGGCACCCGGGTCCGCCTGCGCCTCCCCCTGAGCACGCAACCATGACTCAGACCCTACGCGTACTGGTGGCGGACGACGAGCCCCTGACCCGAAGCGAGTTGGTCTCACTGGTTGAGTCTGAAGCGGGCCTTGAGTTGGTTGCGGTCTGCCGCGACGGAAAAGAGGCCTTCGAGCGCCTGGGCCAAGCGGATGTGGACCTGGCCCTGCTCGATGTGGAAATGCCACTGATGAGCGGCATCGAGGTGGTGCGCTCCCTCGGCAGTGCAGCACCGCCCGCAGTGGTTTTTGCCACCGCCCACCCAGAGTTCGCCGTGGCTGCCTTTGAAGTGCAAGCCATTGACTACCTGTTGAAACCCTACGACCACGCGCGCTTCGCCGCCGCCCTGGGACGGGTGCGCGAGCGCCTGACTTCCCGAGATGGGGCTGATACTGGAACCCGCCTGGTCCTGCGGCGAGAAGGGCGCGTCGAAGTGGTCATGGTGCAGGACCTGTTGTGGGTCGAATCCGCCGACCAGTACGTCCAGTTGCACACAACTGACGGGGAGCGACTGATGCGCGAATCCATGAGTCGCATGGAAGAAGCGCTGCTACCCCATGGCTTCCTGCGGGTGCACCGCTCGGCCATAGTGCGTTTAGAGCAGGTAAGAGAATTGCATTCGCTCCCAGGCGGGGCAAAGGAATTGCTGCTCGGAGACGGCTCGCGGGTGCCGGTCAGCCGCGCCCGGGCGGCGGAAGTGCGCCGAAGCTTGCTCTAGGGCCAATTCGAGACTTCTACCGTCCCCAGGATCCCCGCTCACAACAGGCTTCCCCCCACTGGCGACGGGATACACAAGCGGGGTTGCCCTACCCCCCACGAGCACCGATCATGGATGAATCAACTTCTTGCCCCCCCCCAGAAACATCATGAAGATCATTACCTGCCTGCTGCTCTCTCCCCTCGCCCTCTTGGGCACACGCCTCACCACCGACTACAGCGCCGACCGTACCCTGCGCGTGGAACGGGTCATGACAATTTCCTCTGAGGTCGTCGACATGGTCATGGTGATTGACGGAGAAGAACGCGAAGGTGGTTTTGGTGGCGGCGGCGCCAGAGAGAGCGAACTGACCATCACCACCCTGGACAAGGTCCTGGCCCACAGCGATGGAGCGCCCACCAAGGTTCTCCGAACCCTGGAGACGATCTCCACGGAAGGCTCCATGACCTTCCGCGATGAGCCGCAGGACTTCGAACGCAGCAGCGAATCCGAAGGGCTCGTAATTGAACTCTCCCTGGCCAAGAACGGCGACATGGAGTACGAAATCAAGGAGGGCGACGAACCCGAGGGCACCGACTTCGCCTCACTCCTGCTGACCCAGGAACTAGACTTCCTGTTGTCTGACGAAGAGCTGGAAGAAGGCGACTCATGGGATCTGGAGGCGGAAGCCTTGATCACAGGCCTGGGCCTCGGCCTGGAAGAATCCCTCTTTGGTCGTCCCGAACCGCAAGGCGAGCGCGGGGAACGCGGGGAACGTGGGGGCGGTCGTCGCGGCGGCTCGCGCGGGGGTCGCGGCGGCTTCAACGGCGCAGCCATGAAAAACCTTGACTGGGAAGGGGAAGCCACCTGGACCGACAAGACTGAAGAGGTCGATGGAGTCGAGTGCATCGTGATCAAGCTCGAACTGGAAGCGGAGGGCACCCTGCCCGAGCGCGAGTTCCGCGGCCGCGGCGGCCGGGGTGGCGGCGGAGGCTTCTGGTCCCTGCCCACAGGCAACATCCTCGGGATCCCCGAAACCACCGTCGAATTGGAACTCGAGGGTCACCTGCTCTGGTCCCCCAAAGAACAGCGGGCCGTCAGCTTGAGCCTTGAAGGCGACTTCATCCAGGACATGGAGCGCGACATGTCCAGAAACGACCGTGAAATGTCCATGAGCTCGAGCACCGAAGGTGAAATCAAGATCGAGATCACCGTCAGCGCTGAGTAATTCCTCGAACACTATTCTCCAAGGGCCCAACTACCCAGACCATCGGTCCCTTCACAACCAACCAATACCCACACACCCTTTCTACCATGAGCAACTCACTCCCCCTGGTGGCCGCAATCGGCCTTTTCTCTGGACTTGCAGGCGCCGCCTTGAGCAGCGTCCTGATGGTGTCCAACACTGTGGAAACCAACGAAGCACTCGGAACCAAGCCCGCTGAAGTGGACCTTTCCGGGGTCATGACCCAGTTCAAGGAGATCAATTCCCGTCTCGATGAAATGGAAATGGAGGTGGCCCAGGCCGCCGTACGAAGGGAAGTCCCCCCGGCTGGCGCCGTGGACATGGATGATGTGATGGACCAGCTCAAGGAGTACATGGCCCAACTCAACAACCCTGCCGCCGCCATGCCTCCGAACTTTGAAACCTGGGTGGAAGACGCGAACGACGCGCTCCGCGCCCGAGAGCGCGAAGAGCGCGATGCAGCACGGGCAGAACGCGAAGAAAAGCGCATGGAAGACAGGCTCTCCGAAATGAGCGAAAAGCTCGGCCTGGACAATGACCAACTGGCCAGCATGCGCACGACCCTGACCGATGCACGCAGCGCTCAGAGTCAACTCATGAGCGACATCCGAGAAACGGGCTGGGGTTCAGACAGCCGCGACATGATGCGCCAGGGCATGACCGAGATCCGCGAGACCTCCGCCACCTCCCTGCAGGGTTTCCTCAGCACGAGCCAGTACGAGGCCTACCAAGCCGATTACAGCAACGACAACTGGGGCTTCGGCCGTGGCGGCGGCGGTGGTGGCGATACCCGCGGCAACAACCGGCGCGGTGGCAACCGCGATGGAATCTAGGTACCTCTAGCCATCTCTATGACTCGCTCGGGGCCTTCCCTACCCAGGGAAGGCCCCGAGTTTTCGTCTTGGCCCAGAGGTTTGCGCTAGGCTAGGGTCATGAGTTCTGTTTCAGAGTGGCTGACGAGGGATCTCTGTGAAGAGCTGATGCGTGCGGGGCAGGCCGCGCTGCCACGGGAGGCCTGCGGGATCCTCGTGCGTCAAGGGGATCGAGAATTGCACGCAGTGCAGTTGCCTAATCGCGCCAAGGACGAGGGATGCTTTGAAATGACGGCGGCAGATGTGGCGCATGCACTGGAAGGAAATGCCTGGGTCGGCAGCTGGCACAGTCATCCCGGGGGAGACAGCACTCCGAGTCCAGCGGATCGTGAAGCTGACTGGGAAGGGGGCCTGTGTTTGATTGTGGGCCTTGGCTCTGACAGAAATGGCGCCTGCTGCAGCCTCTGGGGCCTAAAAGGGGGCGTATTCGAGTTGCTGGAGCGTCAGGAGATCCACCCGCAAGAAGCGACGCCTGCCCCGGGTCAACCTTGCGCAAGTTCTACCTGACCGGGAACCCAGCCCCACCCTCGCCTCCCGATCCAAGGGGCTAGAATGCCCCCCCCCGATCCCCAAGCAACTTTGCTCCATGCGTATTTCCCCATTGCCTCTGATCTTCGTGAGCGCTCTCAGCGCCGCGAGTTTTTTTTCCGCCACAGCCTTCGACGACAGACCAGAAGATCGATTCCGGCAGCTGGACGAAATTCTGCCCACGCCCAATGCCCAGCGCACCGCGTCCGGTTCCCCCGGCAACGGCTACTGGCAGCAAAAGGTCGACTATGAAATCGATGTGGCCCTGGACGAAACCGCTGGGCGCATCACTGGCCGTGAACACATCACCTACCACAACCAGTCACCTGACACGCTGCGCTACCTCTGGCTGCAGATCGATCCCAACCAGCTCAGTCCCACATCCCACGGAGCACTCAGTCATTTAGCACCAGACATGGACAGCATGTCCTACCGCGAGTTGCACTCCCTGCTCTCAAGGCTCGAGTTCGACGGTTCCTGCACGATCATCGATGTAAGCGATGGAGCAGGCGACAAGCTTGATCACACGATCAACGACACCATGATGCGCATCGACCTGCCTGAGCCCCTAGTCAGCGGCGCGAGCACAGACTTCCAGATCAGCTGGACCTATCTGATCAATCACTCCAAGCGCATCCGCGCACGTACGGGGTACGAGGAATTCGACGATGGCACACGACTGTTTGAAATCGCCCACTGGTATCCACGCCTCTGCGCCTACACCGATTATGCAGGCTGGCAGAACAAGCAATTTCTTGGCAGTGGAGAGTTCACCTTGGAGTTCGGCGACTACCAGGTACGCATTACCGTGCCTGATGATCATGTGGTCGCATCCACCGGGGTCCTGCAAAACCCCGGCGAAGTGCTGGAGCCCATCTGGCAGGAACGACTGGCCATAGCTTGGGAAGCGGGCGAGCCGACCCTGATCGTGACTCCTGAAGAAGCTGCTGAGCGCACCAAGGGCAAACCAACCGGCACAAAGACCTGGGAGTTCCACGCACAGAGGGTCCGGGACTTTGCCTGGGCATCCTCGCGGCGTTTCGCCTGGGACGCTTTTGGACACGATGTCAAGGGCGCGGGTCGCGTCTGGGCCATGTCCTACTTCCCGCCTGAGGGCGAACCCCTCTGGAGCCGCTACTCAACCCACGCAGTAGCCCACACCCTGGATGTGTACTCGCATCACGCCATCCCCTATCCCTACCCCGTGGCTATCAGTGTCAACGGACCGGTCGGAGGCATGGAATACCCCATGATCTGCTTCAACGGCCCGCGCCCCGAGAAAGACGGCACCTACAGCGCGCGCACCAAGCACGGCTTGATCGGAGTCATCATCCACGAGGTGGGGCACAACTGGTTCCCCATGATCATCAACTCCGACGAGCGCCAATGGACCTGGATGGACGAGGGGTTGAACACCTTTGTGCAATTCCTTGCCGAACAGTCCTTTTCAGAGGACTACCCCCCCCGCCGTGGAGTGCCCGACGACATCGTGAGCTTCATGATCGATGAGAAACAGGTCCCGATCATGACCAACTCAGAGAGTTTGCTGCAGTTTGGCAACAACGCTTATGCCAAGCCAGCCACAGCCCTCAACATCCTGCGCGAGACTGTCATGGGCCGCGAACTGTTCGACTTTTCCTTCCGAGAATACAGTCGTCGCTGGGCATTTCGTCGCCCCGAGCCGGCGGACCTGTTCCGCACCATGGAAGACGCCTCAGCCGTGGATCTGGATTGGTTCTGGCGCAGTTGGTTCTATTCAACCGACCATGTGGACCAGGCGATCACGGGCCTGACCCACTGGACAGTGACAAGTGGCGACCCGAACATTGAGAAGAACTTGAAGCGAGAGAAGCGCGACGCTGACAGAGAGTCCTTGACCCGCAAGCGCCATGCCCAGAGCCCCAAGCGCAGCGACCGCTTCCCGCGTCTCTTGGACTTCTACAACAAATTCGACCAGCTGGATGTGACCCCAAAAGATGAGCGCAAATATGAGGCGCTCCTGAAGAAGCTCAGCGAGGAGGATCGAGGTCTCCTGGCCCTACCGCTGAATTTCTATGAGCTGGAGTTGGAGGACGTGGGCGGCGTGCCCATGCCTGTACACCTCGCGATCCACTACACCGACGGCAGCACCTCCCAGATCAACCTGCCGGCCCAGATCTGGCAGGAAAACTCCCGGCGCATAGCCAAGCTCTTGGTGACCGAGGGCACTATCCAGAGCATCGAACTCGATCCCCTGAGCGAGATAGCGGATGCGGATGAAGCCAACGATCATTGGCCGCGGCGCATTGAAGAAGGACGCATCCAGCTGCGGGACTCGGACAAGGAGGGTAAAAACCCCATGCGCGCTGCACGTGACGAGGCGAAGCGCCAGGACAAGCAGGCACAACAGGAAGAAGACAACCAGCAAGGTAGCGAGGACGCCGAGGACAAGGACTGAGGCGATTCAGGTACCTGGCACTGGACATGTGACTGGCGTGTTGACTCCCTCGTCACCCCAGCGCACTGGCACATCTCCCAACTGGACCCCCGTGGTTTCAGCAGGGCAGTCTTTCGTCAACCCGCCAGTGCCAAGACAGACCTTGACCTGTTCCCGGCCAATGGTCTGAGCAAAATCCTCACCTTGCGTTTGCTAGTTGAGCTGAACCGCAGCTCTAGGGCGTGCTGGAGGTACCGAGCCCCCCCCCGTCCCTGCTCCATCACTCTTGGAACCTGCGGGAGGTTTAGGATCTGGTTTGGCTCGTTGGGGTGGACGCCGTCCCCGAGGAGCCTTCTTGAAGTGAAAAGGCTCAGCCCGTAGGGCCGCGGATCTGGCGATCTCGGTGAACATGCGAGTCGCCACGACCGCATCGACCCGGTTGATCTTGCTGGAAACATCACGGGGCGTGTGATAGTCATCGTGAAAGTCCGCGATGATCCCAAACAGCACGGGCACGCGTTTTTGATAGAAGGTGTAATGATCGCTGGCGGCTGGAGTGCCCGCCTGACTGACGATGGTCAGACCGCTGGCATCAAAGAAGGGTTGGACCCATTTCTCCAAGCCTTCCGCGGTGCCCACCCCCGAAACCGAAAGGCGTTTGTTCTCGATGCGCCCGATCATGTCAAAGTTGATCATCAAAGCGTGGTCGCCAATGGGCAGGATCGGCTCATTGGTGTAGTGCCGCGCTCCGTTGAGACCGGACTCCTCAGCGCTGAAGGCCATGAAGAGCACCGTGCGTGCTTCGGCATCGTCGGGCAGTTCCTTCCAGGTCTGGGCCATGCGCTCGGCGATCATGATCACCCCGGCCACGCCGGAGGCATTGTCGTCCGCACCGGGGTGCAGCACGCGCCCGGCACTGGCGCTGTCCCGAGAACCAAAGGCGCCCATGCCCAAGTGGTCCAGGTGCGCCCCAACCACCACCACCTCTTTGGCCAGCGACCCACGACCCGGCAGAATCGCGCCTACATTCTCGGCCACCAGAGCATTCTCGGAAATCTCGCAGGACACTTTGGCGGAGCGGCCCAGATCGCGCACGCAACCGGCCTCGTCGGACGCTTTGCGCAGGGCGAGAAGGTCCTCCCCACAGTGATCCAAGATTCGGGCACCGGCCTCTGTGGACACATGCACCACTGGCAGGTCCACCATCTGCTGCAAGCCTCCGGATGCTGCCAGCAAGGAGTTGACTCTGGGATCCGCTGCGCCTGGCGTGTTGACCAACAGAATCCCAACCGCCCCATGGGCCGCCAGTGCATTGAACTTGCCCTGAAAGCCCGCGCGCCGACTCCATCCCCTCCGAGCCCAGCGACTGACGCCTTCCTCATTGAGAGGCTCAAAGCGCAGCAGCACGCAGATCTTGCCACTTAGATCGCAGTCCTCTGGAAAACCAACATAGTCATCGGGGCCCTCTTCGATGCCATAGCCCACAAAGCACAGCTCTCCCTCCAGGTCTCCACTGCTTCCATGCCCAGTGGTGGAATAGTCATCGCCTGCGGTCAAGGTCAGCCCCTCAATCCGCAAGGATTGCTTTTCGAGTTTACGTCGCATGCCCAAGGCGAAAGGCTGACGAAATGAGGTGCGCGGACCATCGAGGCCTTCGAAGGCGGGGGTCAAGCCAGCTTTGTCAAACCAGTGCTCCACATACTCCTTGGCAATCTCCATTCCCCGAGTTCCAGGCAGCCGCCCACCCAGGAACGGGCTGGCAAGGAAAACCACATGATCGTTGTATTCCCAGACTTCGGGACCAGCCTGTTCAAGGGCGCGCGAGATCGGCGCCTCAATTGGAACCTGCGCAAGCACCGGAGACAGAAGCAAAGAAAGGGACAGGATTGGGCGCAGAGGCAAAGTCATCGTGATCGGGTGTAGCCCTTTGGAAGCAGGCCGCAGGGCTCATTCTAATCCGCCCCAGCACCACGAATTGCAGGCGGAGTGCAAGAGTTCCGTCTGTCCTGGGTTCGGACGACGCAAGCTGGAGGGCCCGCCAAGGCCACTGGCAGCGTAGAATCCAACGACCGACCTCCCATGCTGTCTCTGGGCCTCTTTTTTCTGCTCCTCACGGGGGCCACTCCCTCCCCTCCGGACGCCCCATCCAACTGGGTGCACCCCCAGGATGGGCCCCATCTGGATTTCGAGCTGCGGGTGGAACAGCAGACCCTACGCCTGTCTGTGCAGTTGAATCTGGCCTGCGCGGATGAATTGGTCGGGGTCTTGCGCGAGGACCTGCACCGCCTTGATCCGGTAGAAGTGGAGGGCCTGCGGGAGACCCTGCTGGAGTTTGTCAGCGAGCACAGCGAATTGCGAGCGGATGGAGTGTTGCTCGAGGGAACCCCCCACCATTTCGATTGGACCCCGCCAGATTTGGAACGCCTGCTCTACTACCCACGCTTTGGTACCAGAGCCCTGACCACTCTGCGCCTGGCCCTGGAGTTTCCCGCTGCCCAGGCGGTAGAGAACCTGAGTTTTTTCTGGACGAACTATCCCCCAAATCTGACCGTCAGCGTGGAGCGAGAAGATGCTCCCGGCCTGGAAGTGCGCACGCGAGTGATCGCCTATGGCACGCATCAGGCCTTTGTGCTGTCGAGTGACTCACCGGGTTTGCAATGGACCGCGCCGCCAGAGTCGCAACGCCTGCGCATGTTGGAAGTCCCCGTCCCTGGACACGACAACAAATCCACCCTCGGTTACCGACCCGGCTTGTTGCTGGGCTTGGGTTTGGGAGTTCTCGGCTTGCTGATCGCAGGGCGCGGGGGTCAGCATCGCCGTCATGGTCTGGGGATCAGCCTGGCCGGGTTTCTTCTGGCCCTGGGAATCGGCCTGGGCCAGGATGCGGCTTCCGACGACGTGCTCACTAGTGCGGACGGGAAAGGCATTTTTCTGGCCCTGCACACAAACCTCTACCGTTCCTTCGACAGCACCGGCGAAGAGGAGATCTATTCCGCCCTGGCCACCGCGGTGGCGGGGCCTTTGTTGGAGGAACTCTATGTGGACCTGCAGCAGAGCCTCTCCATGCAAGAGCAGGGAGGTGCCCGGGCGGAGGTGGAAGACCTGCGGCATGGCAGTGTCCAGATCGACCCCGATAGTTTGAGCCCGGATAGTTTTGAAGTGCTTGCGAAATGGCAGGTGGACGCAGCCGTGCATCATTTCGGTCACTTCCACCGGCGCACCACCGGTTACGAGGCGCGCTACACCCTGGCCCTTGGTCCCCTGGGGTGGAAGATTCAAGAGTATGACCCGCTGGCCCAGGAACGGCTGGCCAGCAGTACAGATGACCCGGCGCTGGCTCTCTCGGATGAGGACACACGCGATGAAATTGAGCCCGATGAGGTTGAGCGGAATGAAACTGCGCCGCCTGATGCTCCACCTGCCAAGACCAAGTCGAATCAGGAGGGCTCGCGCTAATGCCGGTCCCCGTCGTCACCTCACCAGTCATCCTGGCCAAAGATCTCGAATTCCACCACCAGGACGGCGACTTCAAACTGCAAGTCCCAGAACTCCGCCTGCAAGCTGGCGAGACCCTGGCGTTGGTGGGCCCCTCCGGTTGCGGCAAGACCACGCTCCTCACCTTGATCGCTGGCAACTTGCAGCCCATCACGGGCCAACTCATGGTCCTGGGGCAGGACCAGACACAAGCCAGTGAAGCCCAAAGACGAAACCTGCGCCTCCGCCAGATAGGCATGGTATTCCAGGAGTTCTGCCTCTTGGACTACCTCTCCGCCCGGGACAATGTGCTGCTGCCTCTGCTCTTAGCGAACCAACCAATCGATGAAAGCGCCAAGGCCAAGGCAATGGACTTGCTTTGCGCGGTTGGAATGGAGAGCGCCGCCCACCGGAGGCCGGCTGCCTTGAGCATGGGCGAGCGCCAACGAGTTGCGATCTGTCGGGCACTGCTGATGGACCCGCCTCTCGTGTTGGCGGATGAACCCACGGGCAGCTTGGATTTCGAGCGCGGAGCCGAAGTCCTGAACCTCTTGATTGCCGCCTGCGCCGAATGCCAGGCGAGTTTGATTCTGGTGACCCACGACCGGACATTGATGACCAGGTGCGACTCGGTGATCGATGCCCAGGGATTCAGCGCCCAACAGAGCAATGCCCCAAGAGGCAATGGAGGCGCAGAGCGATGAAGGGCCTCCCCGCTCTGGCTTTACGCCATGCCCTCTACGCCAAGGGTCGCACAATCCTGGTGCTGCTGGCCCTGACCATTTCCATGGTGGTTCCCCTCTGCAGCGAACTGATGATGGGCCGCTATGACAAATCCATGCGGGCCCGCGCGGCGGCATCACCGCTGTTGGCGGGAGCCGAGGGCTCAGCCTTTGATCTGGTGCTCGAAACCCTCTTCTTCAGGCCCTCGGACCACGAGGAAGTGACCTTTGGATTCTTTGAGGAACTCAGCCGCGCCCAAAAGGGCCTGGTGATTCCCCTGCACCTGGGACATTCCATGAGGAAGTACCCGCTGGTGGGCACTTCTCAGGAATACCACGAGCAGCGAGGTTTGCAAGCCGCTGAAGGGCACCTGCCCCAGCTGAACGGGGATGTGGTCTTGGGTGCGACGGTCGCAATAGCCTTGGAAGCCAGCCTGGGGGACGAGTTTTTTTCCGATCCTCCTAGGCTCTACGACCTGACCCGTCCCGCGCCCATGCGCCTCTTGGTTGTGGGCATCCTCGCGCCAACCGGAACCGCCGACGATGGCGCGGTGTTCACCGCAGTACAAACCTCCTGGACTCTGGATGGTTACTACCACGGGCACACGGACGCCAAGACCCTGGCGGAAACCAATCCCGAGTTGGTGATCAGCGAGGCCCCCGATCGAGTGGCTCTGTCCGGCGCCTTGATCGAAGACAACTCTTTCAGTCAAGAAAAGGCCCAGGACTTTCACCTGCATGGAGAGCAAAGCCGTCTGCCCCTGAGCTCTGTGCTGATTTTTCCGCCGGACGCGGAGAGTCGTACGATACTCAAGGGCCGCATCAACAGCCGCGCTGGCTGCCAGGCGGTCTCGCCTAGCGCGGTACTCGACGATCTGTTGGGCATCGTCTTCAAGATCAAGCAACTGCTGGATCGCCTGGGCTTCTTGTTGAGCGCAGCTACCATGGCCCTGGTGGCCTTGGTGGCGGCCCTGTCCCTCCGCCTTCGCCAGAGGGAGATGCAGACCATGGATGCCCTGGGGGCGCCGGCGGGTTTCAAGCTACGCCTGGTCGGGCTTGAACTCGGTTTGATCTTTGTCACAGCAGCCGCCCTGGCCACAGGACTCTCTCTTCTGCTGGCGCGCGTACTGCCCGACCTGGTAACGCTCCTATGAAGTACCTGTTCCACTTGACCTGCATGCTCTCGTTCGCAGCTTGCGGCGAAACTTCCAAGCCGCAGCCCGTGACCCTGGTCCCGGAAGTCCGCACCGCCTCCTGGCCCGTGGCCAGCCTGGCCCAGGCCCTGGTGCCCGAATCAATCCCCGTGCACTGCAGCTTGCCTCCAGGAGCGGACCCGATCACCTGGCAGCCGAGCCGCCCGGAGATCATGGCCTTTCAAAAGGCTCAATTGATCGTGCTCAACGGAGCGGGTCTTGAGGGTTGGGTAGCCGGAGTCAGCCTGCCCGCATCCCGAGTGATCGACACGGCTTTTCCCCTGGCCTCGGTGCTCATTGAACGAACCGACAGCCTGCACAGTCACGGTCCCCGTGGTACCCACACCCATGCGGGCATCGACCCCCACACCTTCTTGGATCCGAACCAGTTGAAAGCCATGAGTGGAGCGATCCGCGACGGCCTGCAAAGGGCCTGGCCCAAGGAAGCAGTCAAGATCGAGGCGCGATTTGCTCGCCTCGCAGAAGAGATCGACGCCCTGGATCAGGAACTCCAAACCCTTGGAGACTTGCTGCAAGAAAAAACCCTGCTGGCTTCACATCCTGCCTATGACTATCTGGCCCGGCGCTATGACTGGCAGTTGATCTCCTTCGATCTGGATCCAGAAACCCTCCTTACCCAAGAACAGATCCAAACCCTCGCCGCCGCCATCGAATCGAGTCACCCCAGTGCCCTCCTGTGGGAGAGCGAGCCCAACGCAGAAGTATCTGCCCAAGTACTTGCAACTTGGAGCCTACCCTCAGTGGTCTGGGATCCATGTGAATCTCCGCCAGAGGGGGAACCCACTGGGTTCATTGAACGCCAACGTGCAAATGCCGCGCGCCTGACCTCCCTGCTGCGCTAACCTGGGCCTTCGACCCACCCCATTCCATGCCGCCCTCTGACCCCACCATATTTGACGCAATTCTCGCGGGAGACATCCCCTGCGAGCGCATCTATGAGGATGAGCATGTGCTCGCCTTCCTCGACATCCAACCCCTCTCCCGGGGGCATGTACTGCTGATTCCCAAACAGCGCGCGGCCCAGTTGCACGAGTTGGACGAGGACCACGCTGCTGCCCTCGGGCGCGCGCTGCCGCGCCTCGCCAGAGCGGTGATACAGGCCACGGGCTGCAAAGACTACAATGTGCTTCAGAACAACGGCGCCCCGGCCCACCAGGCGGTCATGCACGTACACTTCCACATCATTCCCAAGAATGCGGACAATGGGTTGGAACTGGAGTGGAATGCCAGGAGCCTCACCGACGCAACAGAACTTGGAACCGCGATACGCGCGGCCCTCAAACAAGATCCCCGATGACCTACGATCCCGACAACAAGAGTCTTCTGGTTCGTGGAGGACAGCTGCTGACCCCAAGCGGACTCGAAAGCACCGACGTCCTGATCAGCAACGGTCTGGTCTCAAAGATCGCCCCCAACCAAACCGCCTCCAGTGGGTGCGCCACCCTGGACGCCTCCGGTCAGTTGGTTTTTCCCGGCCCTATCGACCCTCAGGTGCATTTTCGAGAGCCAGGAGGCGAAGAGAAAGAAGACCTGGCGAGCGGTTCCGCTGCCGCCATCGCGGGGGGCGTAACCGCTTTCTGCGAAATGCCCAACACCAACCCCGCCACCACCAACCCGGCAGCACTGGAGGACAAATTCGCACGGGCAAGAGGTCGCTCCCGGGCGGACTACGCGTTCTTCCTGGGCGCCAGCCCGGAAAACGCAGACCAGCTCGGAGAATGGGAACGTGTCCCCGGTTGCGCCGGGGTCAAGGTCTTCATGGGCTCTTCCACGGGAGACCTGCTTGTGGAAGACGATGCCACCCTGGAACGCGTTCTGCGCTCGGGGACTCGACGGGTCACGGTGCACTCGGAAGACAACCCGCGCCTTTCTGAGCGCTACGCCGCCCTGACTCGGCAACATCCCGCAGGCGCCGCAGTAGCCTTACATCCGGATGTTCGCGATGTGGAGTGCGCTGTGCGTTCCACCAAGCGCCTCTTGACCCTTGCTGAGAAGACCGGCCGTCCGGTGCATCTATTGCATGTGTCCACCGCCGAAGAACTCGACCTTGTGCGCGACCGCGACCTGGGTGATCTGGTGACAGTGGAGGCCACCCCCAACCACCTCTTCTTGACCGCGCCCGAGTGCTACACCGAGTTCGGAACCTGGGCCCAGATGAATCCGCCGGTGCGCGATGCCCGGCACCAGGATGCTCTGCGCCGGGCTCTGGTGAAGGGACCGGTGACCTGCATTGGCTCCGATCATGCACCTCACACAGCGGAAGAAAAAGCACGCTCCTTCCCCAACTCCCCCAGCGGAATCCCTGGAGTGCAAACCACCCTGGCCCTGCTCCTGACCGCGGTGCGCGATGGTTGGTTGCAATACGAAGACATCCTGCGCTTGTGCGTGACGGGGCCCGTCAAGGTCTACGGCATCGAAAACCGTGGGCCCTTGGCGCCGGGCCTGGAAGGCAACCTGATCCTGGTCAACCCGGATTTCGCCGGCCCCCTACGAGCAGACTGGTTGCTCTCACGTTCCCCCTGCAACCCCTTTATCGGGCGTGAGCTGGCTGGCCTGCCCACGACGGCGGTGCTACGCGGGCAAGTGGTCATGCGCGCGGGAATCCCCGTGGGCCCGGCTCGTGGTGAACCTTTGAGCTTTGCCTGAAGGGCGCAGGGTTGCTGAGCGAAACCTGGGCAAGCCCAACTCCTCAGACGGCCCTATTCCCCAGGCAGTCCTATTGTCCAAGCAGCGCCCGATCCAAGAGCTCCTCAAAACGCTCCCTGTTCGCACGGCCCTCTTGGCGATCAACGACCTCGCCATCCTTGTCAACCGCCAAGGTCACAGGGATTTCCCCAGCTAACCCGAAGCGCTCGTTGATCGCCTCAAAGTCATCTTCGTCATAGAGCAGCACATCGAAGTCGAACTGCTTTTTGGCCAGGAAGCGGGCCATGGTGTCGGGCAGACCTTCGTAATCCGCCCCAGCCACCATCATGTCATAGCTCAAGCCGAACACGTCGGCTCCGGCGGACCGCGCCCGGGGGGCTACCTCAAGTAGCTCGGGCAGTTCCGCCACGCAGGCGCCTCACCAAATCGCCCAGAGGTTGAGCAGATAGGGCTGACCCTTGTGCTCCGTCAGGAACGCTTCCAGGCCAGCGTAGTCCACAACTTGGATCGTTGGCGTTCGCTGTGAGGTCTGGGCAGTCTTCTCCTCCGAATCCCCGCAGGCCAGGGGCAGCACGAGGAGCACGATCGCGCACAGGGCGCGGGACATGTGATTCAGCATGTTGTCTTGCTGGAGCCGCACGGGCTCCGGGTAGCACTAGCGCTTGATGCGTCAGCCGTAGGGCTTGGTGGTGGTGATCTCGGGGCGCTTATCTGCCAAGAGGGCGCTGGCGGCATCCACCAGATAGTTGGTGGCATCCTTGCCCTTCTTGCCACGGGGATCATCATCCAAAGCGCCGGAGTAGCTCAGCTTACCCTTCTTGTCGAACACAAAACAATGGGGCGTCGAGCGAGCGGCAAAGAGATTGCTGACCTTGTTACCGTGATCAATGAGCATCAGGTGATTGAGTTTCTCCTTGGTGACCTTCTTGCGAAGAACCTTGTATGCCTTGCTGTGATCCGTGCCCTTCTTGGGCTGCTCACCGAGTTCCCCCTGGTTGGAGCAGATACCCACCATGACCACATCCTTGGAGCCCTTGTAACGCTCTTGCATTGCACGGAAGACAGGATTAGCGTGACGCTCCGCCGGGCAGCGTTCGGACCAGAAGTGAACGATGACTACCTTGCCGCGCAGATCATCGAACGAGTGGCTCTTGCCATCAAAGTCCGGCAGGCTGAGCTTCTTGGGCAGCACGGAACCAATCTTCAGGGGCTTGGCCTTTTTCTCGGGCGAGTCCTTGGGCTCTTGAACTTTATTCGGGGCGCTGTCACTGGGCGACAGAGATGCGATCGCGGGCAGCGCGAGGCCGCTGGCAAAGGCGAGGGGAAGAATCCACTTGGTCTGCATGATGGGATTGTTGGTTCGTTTGGTTGAGGGGCGTGGCCTTGGGGGCCGGTATCGGGGCCCAGCGTAGATCAAGGAGGAAATGCCTGTCCAGTAGGGACTAGGAAAGTGGGTGCAGGACACCAGATGGTCTCAGAAAAGGGGCACCCCATCCCCTGTTGTGCCCCTGATCACGCTCCTCCTGGGTCCCGAGAAGCTCCGTGATGGCCCCGGAGAGGTCTGCCTGAAGACCCCGAGCGGGGGGGGCGGCGAAATTTCAACACCGAAAGGGGCAAGAGTGCCCCGGGAATTCCTGCTCAGGTGCCCCAAGACCGGGCCTCCGCGATCTGAAGCGCGTTCCAGGCTGCCCCCTTGAGCAGGTTGTCCCCCACGATCCAAAGCTGGAAGCGCCGATCGGAGCCCGCCACGGCGCGCACCCGGCCCACATGCACCCCAAGGTCTCCGCTGATTCCCCAAGGAGTCGGGTGCTGATCCCCACGGTGCAGGACCACACCGGGCGCAGCCTCCAAGAGTTCCTCAATCTGCCCCAGGCTCACTACCTGCTCGGTCTCGAGCCAAACGCTCTCCCCGTGTCCACGCAGCACCGGCACGCGCACCGAAGTCACGTCCAGGGGAAACTCTGCCCCTAGGATGCGCGCACTTTCGTTCATCATCTTGCGCTCCTCTTCGGTATGCCCCTGCCCATCCAGCTCGCCGATCTGGGGTACGACATTCAGCACGGTCTCCGGCAGGTCTACCACTTCTCCCATCAGAGCCCGCCGGGTTCCCGCCTCAAAGTCCTCCAAGGCCTTGGCCCCAGCGCCAGAAATACTCTGATAGGTCGAGACCACCACCTGCCGCAACCCAGGACCCCGCAGCAAGGGGGCGAGAACCACGACCAATTGAATAGTCGAACAGTTCGGATTGGCGATGATCGCGCCCTGCCCGAGCTGCATGCCCCCAAGCTCGGCACCGTTGACTTCGGGCACCACCAGGGGAACATCGGGATCCAAGCGATAGGCACTGGTATTGTCAATGCACACAACCCCAGCGGCCACCGCTTCCGGCAACCACCTGCGGCTGACATCGCCCCTGGCGGTGGAGAGCAACAGATCGAGCCCCGCGAAGGCCTCTGGACTGGCTTCAAGGTAGTCACCCCGCAGGGAACCCTCTTCCCAGACCTGACCCGCATGCCTTTCGGAAGCAATCAAACGCAACTCACCCAAACACCAACTCCGCTGCCCCACCAATCGCAACATCTCACGCCCAACCAGACCCGTGGCACCGAGGATGCCGAGCTTGAGGGGCCGGGTTGGGGTCACAGGATTCATGGCTGCAGTATCGCTGAAAGGGCCATCAGGAGGAAGGACTGCTCTGTTTCGAGTGAAGTGAACGCTGCTGTTCAGTCCCCGCACCGGCGCAGCACCATGCCATGCACGGGCAGTCCCTTCCGCTCGAATTTGCGTTGAAAGTTCGTCACGATTTCTTCCTGTTCAGGCCAGGGGACTCCGTTGCGCCCCATGTCTTCCACCTGAGCAAGGATCTCGAAGGGCTGATCCACAATGGCCGATTCCATCTGGCTGAAATTCAGGAGCGAGTCGGTCTTGAGCCGCAGCTCCGAGCCAGGCCGCAGGGCAAGAGCTGCCCACTGCGCAAAGAAAGGACACAGCAGTCGGTTGCGCGTGTGCTTGCCCTTGGGCCAGGGGTCAGGATAGTTGAGGTACAGCCCGGACAATTCACCAGGGGCCAGAACCTCGTCCAGCCACCAGGCGTCATAACGGACAATACGCGCATTCTCTTCGACACCAAAGGCGCGGATTTTCTTGGCCGCAGTAACGATCCTCTTGAAACGGATCTCGACCCCGAGCACATTCCACTCGGGATGGACCTGAGCGATACCAGCCAGAAAGAACCCATTTCCCGAACCAATTTCCAGGTGCAGGGGCTGCTCTTGGGCGAATTGCCGAGCCCATGCCCCCCGTGCCCCGACGGCTGCCTCTGAACGCACCACCGGGGACCCGAACTCCTCGTACTTCCGCAGGAACGGATTGAGTTCAGGAAAGCACACGGGCTGCGTGCATCGCACCTGGAAGGGGCGTGAGTGTCGGCCGAGCTGGGTCATTGAAACACACCATACGACGCTCCATGGAGTTCGCCGCAGGCTCCTCGCAAATCAATCTGCCTGGACTGCCTCGGGTCTGCTGCAAGAGAATTCATAGCACTGCAACCTCTATCCTAGCGGGAGCTCAGCGGGCGGTCCGCGCCCCTCTCAGCATGGGGAATCAGCGCGCTCTACGCCGGCGACCCCCGCCCCCTCGCCTGCGAGAAGAATCTCTGTCCAACCCAGCACCAAAGGAGGTGGAAGAGTCACCACTCCGGCCACTTGAAGGCCGGCCCCCGGAGGAATGTCCAGAGCCAGAACCACCAAAGCGCACGCCCGACTGCTTCTTGGCAAAGGAAGAGCTTCCTCGGCCACCATACCCACTAGCGGGCTTGCCCCGGTGTCCCTTGGGGACTGACTCGGAATACTCTTGGGCAGGACCTCGGGAGAACGCAATCTGCCCTCGACCTCTTGCAGCTGTCTCGCGACCGCCACTCATCATGTCCCGGATCTTGATACGGGGGATTGTCATCTTGAGCTTTCGCTCAATGGCCTTGACCGCAATCAGATCATCACGGGTCACAAAGGTGCAAGCCTGTCCACTCTGTTCCGAGCGACCAGTACGACCGATGCGATGGGTGTAGGCATCGGGTGTACCTGGAAAGTCAAAGTTGATCACATGACTGACATTGGCCACATCGATGCCTCGGGCGGCGATATCGGTGGCCACAAGCACATCGTATGTGCCCATCCGAAAGCCTTCCATGGCCTTCTGGCGCGCGCCTTGACTCATGTTTCCCTGCAGGGCTATCGCGCGGTGCCCGGCCTTTTCCAAGTCCCGCGCCAAACGCTTGGCTCTGTGTTTGGTTCGCAGGAAGACAATCGCCGACTGAAAACCATCGTCAGCCAGAAGGTGCTTCAGAAGAGTGAATTTACGCGTCTGGTCCACGGGATAGAGAGAATGCTCAATGGTCTCCGCAGGCTTGGAGTGGCCAAGCTCCACTATGTGAGGATTCTGCAGCAAGCCATCGGTCAGCTTGAGAATTTCTCGGGGCATGGTGGCTGAGAACAAGAGGTTCTGCCGACGCCGGGGCAGAAGCTTGATGATTCGCCGCACATCCGGCAAGAAACCCATGTCAAGCATGTGGTCGGCCTCGTCCAACACCAGCATCTCCACATTGTCGAGACGCACATTGCGGCCATTGGCCAGGTCAAGCAAGCGCCCAGGACAAGCCACCACGATATCAGGATTCTTGCGCAGAACGCGAATCTGCGGCCCGGCGCCCACGCCACCAAAGACAGTCATTGCACGCACATTGGTGTACTTGGCCAACAACTCGATCTCTGCGTGGATTTGCAGGGCCAGCTCGCGGGTAGGTGCAACGATCAATGCCCGTGGGCCACTGTTGCTGCGAGGTTTCTGGGCAATGAGATGCTCCAGCATGGGCAGCACAAAGGCCGCGGTCTTGCCGGTTCCTGTGGCTGCCAGGCCGAGCACATCACGCCCCTTGAGGACGGCTGGAATACCCTTGGCCTGGATCGGCCGGGGTTCGGTGAAGCCCATGTCGGAGAGCGCACGGGTTAGATTTTGAGCAAGGCCAAAACTCGCAAACGAGTTATTGGCCTGCGTCTTGGAGGACGAGGTCACTTGAGTGTTTAAGGATTGTAGGTTTACTGGTGCAACCCGCTGCCCGCGGCATCGCACCCAACCCATCCAGCAGTCAAGGGGTCACGATCAAATTCAAGGCGCGTTCCGTTTCGTGGCTCAACCCTTTGGAAGAACCCCCCCACCGGAATCTGCTGTGCGCCCGGCCGCCTATCGTTAGGCGGCCTCTTTAGATGGCGCGGAGTCTAGCAGTAAGGGCTCAACAAAGGTGACCCCAATTCCCCAGAGCCCCTAAATCAGTCCTAAAGGCCCCTAGAGGGCCTTCCAAACCACAGGAAACAGCTCCCCCGCCACCAATTCCCCTTGGGAAAGGTGAGGTGCCCCGCGCAAGAGTGGCGCAGAATCATCCGCCACCCGCGTCTCAGCGCACATGTAATTGAAGGCCAGAGCCCGCCTCGGCCGGCTCGAGCGATTGGGACCAGAGCCGTGCAGGGTGTGACTGTGATGGATCGTTGCTGAACCCGCTGTCACGGGCACCGCGCGGGGTACAAATTCCTGGCCTGCAAGGAGACTCTCCCTGATCTTCTCCAGAGGCTGATCAAACCCCACTGAAGGCAGCAGCCCCCACTCCTGACTGCCCGGTACAAACTGCAAGCAACCACTTTCTTCGCCCGCATTGTCAAGCAGGATATTGATGGTCACATGCCGCGCCGGTGCCGTACGTGTCCAATAGGAATAGTCTTGATGCCAGGGGACGACTCCCGGATGTCCCGCCGGCTTATAGAAGACCTGGTCATGCCAAAAGCGCAAACGATCGACTTCCAACAGTTGCGCGGCGGCCCCGGTCAAGCGCGGATCAAAGACAAGCTCCCGCAGTCTCTCATCAACCCGCCAGCCTCCCAAGAAGTGACAGACCACGTCTTCCGGGTGCTCTGTGTGAGCAGCCTCCACCTCATACAGCTCAGGCTCCAGGGAATCGAGATTCTGGCACAAGTAATCCACCCGCTCGCGCAAGTCCAGGACCTCCTCCACTTCCAGAATCGGCACAGGCCCCAAGAATCCATCCCGCTGGAAGTCCGCGACCTGTCCAGGGGAAAAGGGCGCGGTCTGACGGTCTTTCGACATGAGAGCGAGGGTACCGGAGTGATGCCCCCGAACCTCAAGTGTCTTCACTGAGATTTCTGCATGACAGATACACGCCACCTGACCAGGCCATGAGCAAGGATGAGAAGAAGGCCAGTAGGAAATTGCGAAGCGCCTCGAAGTCTCCGAGCAGCCCTATTACCTCTGGCGTAAACAATTCGGAGGGATGAAGCGCCTCAAAGAATTTGGATGAGAGAATCGGGCGCTCAAGCAAGTGCTGTCGCACCAAGCACTTGAGAACCGTGCTCTCAAATGAAGTGGACCCGCCTTTGGGGTCCTGCCATCAGGGAAGCCGGAACACCGTCTAATCTTGATCAGCCTGACTTGGTTCTCTCTAGTATGGACATTCTCGAGCCACAACTCACGCCCCTCAATACTTGGACTACATCCTGTGACCACCTTATCGATACTCATCACTCTCGTGTGCTCCGCCTCCGTTTCTGATGAACCCACTTGGTACAAGCTTCCCTTGCGAGAGATGGACCAAGTTCCCGTGGCCGCCGTACATCCATCGAGTTGCGTGGAGTTGCTAACCACCAACCATCTTGGCTTGCCGGGCTCGAACTCCACCGCCCTGCTGGAGAGGCTTGCTGGACGTGTACAACGCACGAAGAATGGCGACTTGGCTGTGGACCCTGTTGGAATCGGAAACAAATGGAAGACCCTCGATGAGGAGAAAGTCACTGTGCTTGACTGGTTTCAGGCTGGGCGCACAACCAAGCTGCAGTTCTTCCGGAGAAAAAATAGCTGGTGGGCCTGTTCGGCTGCCTTGCTTGAGACCACCAAAGGCCAGCCCATCTTGCAGCTCTTGGATGCAAATGCAGATGGGGACTACTTGGACCCCTCTGACCTGATCCGTTTTCACGATGGCGTCTTTCGCCCAATTGGATCGGAGGCATCGGTAGACGACGGTGAAGTCTCCTGGGTGTTCCGCCTTGAACCAAATCGCAACAAGATCCGGCTTCAGTATGCCGTGCGGCCAGACTTTTCCAAGATAGCCAAGGCCCATCAGCGAAAGGCCTTCCAAACTGTGAATCGTCTTCGTAATGACCAGGGCTTTTCGCCAGCGGTGTACTCGGAGAGTATTTCTGATGGTTTGATGAAACACACGCAGTACCTGCAGCATCACGACCCCAACAAAAAAGGAACCCTGCCCTCCTACATGAGAGAGGACAGGGAGCGCGCCCTATACACAGCGGAAGGAGACTTGGCTTCGAGCGGAGGTAATGTGGCCTTCCTTACCCAAGGTATAGACACGGAAAGACATGTAACCTCCCTCTTGGAAGGCACGCACCTGCGTAGCAGCCTGTTCATTGCCGGCCGTCCACAACTAGGTTATGGCAAAACAAAAGCTTGGAGTTTTCTGCGCGTCATGGCCAGTGAAGGTGAGACCGGCGCGGACTATTGGGTCTTGCCTGGCGCTGGCGCAAGAAATCAGCCCGCAACATGTTCCGGCGGATGGCCCTTCCCCAAGTCCTACCCGACTCTATACGAGGCGCCTCGCGGAATGCCTATTTCAATCACCATTCCCAACTACATGCAGGACGATGACAGCTTCCTCACGACTCGCGCCCTCAGTCTCGTCTACGCAGAGACGGCTAAAGAGATTGGTGGGTTCTTCTTTAGCATCGCCGATATCCCCACGCAGGCGCCACCCGACACCTGGTTCTTCGTACCCGAAAAACCCCTGGAACGCGGTACGGCTTTCCTAGCACAAGCCACACTTGAGCGCCGGAGGGGCACCGTCAATGGCCCGGGAATCCTAGTCACCGAAGAAACCGTCCAGTGGCAATTCACCACGGCTGACTAGTGCCGCGAAACCTGCTGCCACTCCAAAGACCAACCCACCCCAGACGGGGAGTATTCCAACGAGTGGGCTAATCAAGCGAACCAGCAGTTTCTCTTGAAACGCACCCCAGACCACAAGCCCGACTCCTCAGGCAAGACCCGGCACAAGGTAAGTGAAAAATACTGGGCTATGTATGCTCACGATTACCGTTGGCCGGGTGGCGATTCGGCATCGAGCGGACTCAGCCCTCTGCGCGACTTGCTGCAAGCGAGCAGCGCTCTCTCAGTTTCATCAAGCGCCGAGTGTGTTGCTCCTCGCGCGCCAGATTGTGCTCCTCGCCGGGATCGCTTTGAAGGTCGTATAACTCCTCGTACTCTGGATGGTCAAGATAGCGGATGTACTTCCAATCCCGTGTGCGCAGGCCCTCAGTACGGGGAATACGCCTGGACTCCCAGAGGTGCTCACTGAAGACCTCGTCGCGCCAAGTCGTGCTCGCATCATCTAAGAGCGCGCAAAGGGACTGACCCTGCATTGCAGCTGGCACCTTGACACCGGCCAACTCAAGTAGCGTCGGCGCAATGTCCACGTTCAAGGCAAAAGCGTCAATCAACTCCCCCCGCTTCTCTGCCTTGCATCTCGGATCGCTAATGATCAATGGCACGCGAACCGAGCGGTCGTGCATGGTCCACTTGCCCGCATACCCGCGCTCGCCAAGGAAATAGCCATTGTCTCCGATCAGCATGATCACGGTATCGTCGCCCAGGCCCAGTTCATCCAGCGTGCTTATCAAGCGACCGATGGCCTGGTCCACGCCACTCAGCATGCGGTAATAACCCTTGACCATGCGCGCATGCTTCTCGGGAGTATCAAAGCGCCATTTCCAGCGTTCACGATTGAGACCACTACGGAGGAACTCGGGGAGCGCCTTGAAAAACGCTGGATCAGCTGTGGCCGGAGGAGGAATCACATCTCCGCGATAGAGCTCATCGCAACTGGAGGGCCAGACATACTGATCGGGGTTGTTGTCTTCAGCATGAGGAGCTTGAAATGAAAGGGACAAGCAGAACGGCCGCTCGTCCCTTGAACGCAGGAAATCAATCGCCTGATCCGCATTGATCTCGGTCAGGTGCCGCGGAGGTACTGCGGCAACACCTTCCTGCAAACGTTTCGGACGACTCCTGAAATAGGGATAGGTTCCAGGGACATACTCATCAAACATTTCCTTGCGGCCCTTGCTACTCACCTTCACCCCAAACTTGCCCACGAATCCCACTCGATACCCGGCCTGGCGCAGGAGGCTCGGATAGCTCTGGTGCACGATGCCGTCGTCCAAGGCAGGCTGACCGAAGGTGTAGCCATGAGAGCGCTCGTATCTGCCGCTGAACAGGCTGGCCCTGCTCGCTGCGCAGATCGGAGTGGTGACAAAGGCGTGAGTGAATCGAGAACCTCGTTCTGCCAAGGCATCCATGTTCGGAGTACTCAGAATCGCGTGGCCTGCGCACCCCATGGCATCGAACGGATGATCGTCCGTAACGAGCAGGATCAGGTTCGGGCGTTTCTCCGAGGTCAGGGTGCGACGCTCACCGACGGCGACAGAACTGAATGCCAGGTTGACCGACAGGAAAAGCAACGCCAAAGAGACATTCATTGTTCTGATCATAGGAAAAAGCCCTCGATCTGCCTCTTTGGGCATGCACCGGGTGAGTGCGGTTCTGCTCATCTTGGTCGAAATGGTAGCACAAGATCGGTTCTCCTGGTTGGCTTCGGCATCGGGAGGAGATGAAATCGCCAGGCAACTTTCGTGTGAGTGGTAATTCCACGCTAAGGTAGGAATTCATCTACCACTACGGAGCCCCAATATGATCAAGAGATACTGGTTCACAACAGCATTGACTCCCTTGCTTGCTGCCGCCACCGTCGCGGCCCTGTGTGGGCAACCCAATCTACAGGACGCTCAACACCCGACCGTCATCACACCTGGGTTGGGAACCGCTCCCCCATCGGACGCCACGGTTCTCTTCGATGGAACGGACTTGAGCAACTGGTCCAAGCCCGGCGGTGATGCCGCAGGTTGGAAAGTGCAGGAAGGCGTGATGCTCGCTGTGCGTGGACAAGGCCCTGTTGTCAGCAAGCAGGAATTCGGAGACATTCAACTCCATCTAGAATTCGCCACGCCTTCGACCCCCCAGGGTTCTGGTCAAGGTCGCGGCAATAGTGGTGTCTACCTGCAAGCGCGCTACGAAGTTCAAATCCTCGACTCTTTCGAGAACGAGACCTACCCCAATGGACAGTGCGGTGCCATTTATGGTCAGCATCCACCCCTCCGGAACGCATGCCGCAAGCCCGGTGAATGGCAGAGCTATGACATTGTCTTCCGAGGTGCGCGCTTTGATGAGAGCGCAAACAAGACCAGCGGGGCAACGCTGACCGTTTTTCACAATGGGGTTCTCATCCAAGACCACGCGACGGTCAGCGGGACTACAACCGCTGCCATGCAAGCTGAAGGCCCAACCCGGGGACCTCTCTATCTTCAAGACCACGGGAATCCCGTGCGCTACAGGAACATCTGGATACGAGAACTGTAGGGAACAGGGCCGAATCCAATCGCGATGCGTCAACCAATCACCTCCCTGGTGCTGCTTCTTGCGGTCCTGTTGCTTCTGAATGGCGATTCTTGGGCGGCACAGGACCTTGAATCACAACTAACAGGAGTCTCTCCAACAGACCTGGCAGAAGAAGCGAGGCGCTTGGGTGACGCAGAACGGGGAGCGGTCGTCTTCTACCAGCGGGACCTTGCGTGTACCCGTTGCCACATCCCTGACGAGGCCGCGAACCGACTCGGTCCGGACCTGACCGCTCTTGCCGATGAAGTAACCGACGAACAGCTGATTGAATCCATCCTCAATCCCTCGCAGGTCATTCGAAAGGGATACGAGGTCGTCCTGCTCGAGTCGGATGGAGAATTGGTCACGGGCCTGCTCGTATCTGAAGATACCGAGTCAGTGCTGATCCGTGACTCCTCGCGCAACTACAAGGAGGTACGCTTCCTACGCGAGGAGTTGGATTCTTACCGCCAGAGCTCTCTCTCCCTGATGCCTTCTGGGCTCGTCAGTGTTCTCGCGAGCAAGCAGCAGTTCTTGGACCTGGTTCGATACCTGATCGAATTGCGCGACGGAGGAAGCGCCCGCGCACGGGAGCTGGAGCCCAACCCATCCCTCTATGCCCAGCGGGCGCTCCCCGATTATGAGAGCGACATCGACCACGCTGGCTTCATTGGGGATTTCGATGAGGGGGCATTTCAGCGCGGCGAAGAAATCTACAACAGCTCTTGCGTCAATTGCCACGGTACCCGAGACCGAGAGGGATCTCTCCCGACCTCGCTCAAATTTGCCTCCCAGCCTTTCAAGAACGGTTCTGACCCTTTCACCATGTACCGCACTCTGACCGAGGGCTTTGGGATGATGGTCGCCCAAACCCAAATGGTGCCGTCAGAGAAGTACGACGTCATTCACTACATCCGCCAAGAGTACCTGCGGGAGCACAACCCCTCCCAGTACTTCAAGGTGGAGCAGGCCTACCTCTCACTCCTTCCCGAAGGCTCGTCCCGGGGTCCTCATCCGCCAGATCGATCTGAGTGGCTACAGATGGACTACGGACCGAACCAGGTCATGACCATGGAGATCGGCAATGACGGCAAGAACTTTGCCTACAAGGGCAATGCGATCCGCCTCGATGCGGGCCCGGGGGGCGTGGCCCAGGGGCGCTATTGGATGGTCTTCGATTTCGACACCCTGCGCGTGGCGGCGGCCTGGAGCGGCGAAGAGTTTATCGATTGGAACAGCATCCACTTCAACGGCAAGCATGCCATCCACCCTCGGCTTGCCGGCGACCTGCATCTCTCGAATCCGACCGGTCCTGGTTGGGGCCGCCCCAGCGATGGAAGCTTCGAAGACACACGATTGGTCGGACGAGATGGCCAACCTTACGGCCCGCTGGCCCGGGACTGGGCCCAGTATCGAGGTATGTACTACCACGGCCCGGATACGGTCATCGAGTACACCGTGGGCGGGACACGAATCCTGGAGCTGCCGGGAGTCCTCCCCAGCGACCGTGGGCCAGTCTTCACGCGCACCTTCAATGTGGGTGCCCGCGACGAGCCCCTCATCCTCCAAGTCGCCCATAGGAATGACCCTCTCGCCAGCTTGGACACAAGAGGCCTCACGGCCTGGTTCGGTCAGCTCGATGAAAACCCGGGGCCTCCGACGAACACAGAGGCTCCCACAGAAGCTCTTCGCTTCGAAGGGGCTACCTACCTGGAACTCGAAGACGCCACCGGCCTAAATCTAGGAACAGGCGACTTCACCATGATGGCGCGCATCAAGACGGGTCAAGACGGCACGATCATGGCCCAGACCGCCAACCAATCCGAGTGGGTTTCTGACGGTCTGACCTGGTTCGTGCGGGGAGGGCGCCTGACGCTGGACATCGGCTGGGTCGGAGCCTTTCGGGGAAGCCAAACTGTCGCGGACGAGCAGTGGCACGATGTTGCTATCCGGTACCGCGAGGACTCGGGAGAAATTCAGTTCTTCGTAGACGGAGAACCGGACCCGCTTCTCGGGCACCTGCAGCGCAAGGCGAATCTGGATGACCCAGTGCTGCGTATCGGCTACACGGCAACCAATTTCCCAGACCCTACCTTCTTCGAGGGCAGGATTTCTGAAGTCCGCTTTTTCAATTCCGCCCTCGAAAGGGAAGAAGTCCAAGACTGGGCGATCGGTAGCCCTGCAGTTGGCACTGAACCAAGTGGATACTGGAACCTGGACTTGAACATCGATGGAAAAGTCCAGGACGAGACGAAAGGCGGGCATCATCTCTCGGTCCTGGAGGGATCCAGTTCCAACAGCTCTGCCGGCGAGTCAGGAATAACGGTCGCAGGTGTCGAAGGACAAGTGAACGGAATGCACTGGGATTCCAGTAACGGCGATCTGCGCCTGCACATCCCTGCGGGCACGGACGATCGGATGTTCACGCTCTGGTTTGCCAGCAGCCAAGATCTGAACAACGCAAAGACCATGGCCAATGAGGTGGTGATCGACATTCCCGCGCGCGACCTCACCCCCAAGACAAAGGGTGGGCCTTCGCGCTGGGCGCAAGTCCTGACAGCTGAAGCCATTATCGACTCGAACAAGGGGCCCTTCGCCGTCGACGTACTCAAGCGTCCAACAGACAATCCTTGGTCCTGTCGTCTACGGCTCACGGGCTTTGATTTCACAGACAAGGGCGACACCGCCATCGTCAGCACCTGGGATGGGAGCATTTGGAAGGTGTCCGGGCTCAATTCGCTCCCCGAAGAAACGAGCGGGGACGGTCCACAAACCGTTGCAGTCACCTGGCACCGAATTGCCTCTGGCCTGTTTCAGCCCCTGGGCGTGAAGCTTCTGCGAGGAAGAATCCATGTCACATGCAGGGACCAGATCGTGATCCTGCACGATCTGAATGGTGATGAGGAGATCGACTGGTACGAGTGCTTCAACAATGACCACCAGGTCACGGACCACTTCCATGAATTCGCAATGGGCCTGCAAAGCGATGCAGACGGCAACCTCTTGTACGCGAAGTCAGCACGCCACGCACTTCCCGCGCTCGTACCTCAGCACGGCACATTGCTACGGGTGAGCAAGGACGGGCAGCGCACCGAAATAGTTGCCAACGGATTCCGCGCTGCAAATGGTGTCTGCATCAATCCAGACGGCACCTTCATAGTCACTGATCAGGAGGGGCACTGGAACCCGAAGAATCGCATCAACTATGTCAAGCCGGGAGGGTTCTATGGAAACATGTACGGCTACCACGACGTGACCGACGAATCTGACGCCGCAATGGACCAGCCCCTGGTCTGGATCACCAATAGCTTTGATCGTTCACCGGGTGAACTCCTTTGGATTGACAGTCCCAAGTGGGGTGCACTCCAGGGGAAACTGCTCAATGTCTCCTATGGCGCCGGCAAAGTATTCGTCGTGCCACACGAAGAGGTAGGCGGTCAGATGCAGGGAGGCATGTGCGCCCTTCCTATCCGTGACTTTCCAACCGGCATCATGCGTGGTCGATTCCATCCCAGGGATGGCCAACTCTACCTTGCCGGCATGTTCGCCTGGGCGGGGAACAAACATCAACCCGGCGGCCTCTATCGCCTGCGCTACACGGGTGCTCCCGTGCACTTGCCGGTTGAGCTGAGCGCGACCAAAACGGGTCTCACCCTTGGCTTCAGTGACACGCTTGATCCAGGCGCCGCCAGCTTGACCACGAACTACCAACTGAAGATCTGGGATCTGAAGCGAACAAGGAACTACGGCTCACCACACCTGAACGAACGGGACCTGCAGGTCTCGTCCGCCAAGCTGTCGTCCGACGGCAAAAGTATCCAGCTCGAAGTTCCTGACATCGAACCCACCTGGTGCATGGAAATCCGCTACGAGCTTTTGACCGCAGATGGTGAGCGGATTCAAGGAACAATCCACAACACGATTCATCAGCTGAAGTAGAGGTGCACGGGACAAGAACACCTTTCGCCCGGTCTGCCAAGTTACAGCTCCGCTGAACCGATGGCGCTGAGTGTGACCTCTGCTGTACGCTCTACAGATTGTCGGATCAAAACCTCACGCCCCCGCTGAGACTCACCATGCATGACTTCCTCCTCACCCTGACCATCCTTTGCGCATGCGCGAGCACCGCATCTGCCCAAGAGGACAACAAGACCCTGCGGGTCTTCATCTTTGCAGGCCAGTCCAACATGGTGGGATCCGACTCGAAGGCCGCGGATGTCCACAAGTTTCCGCCTTTCGAGGGGCTGGAACAGCCACAGAACAAGGTGCTGTTTTCCTACTGCATCGGCCGAGAGGACAAGCACCGCTCCGACGGCTGGGTCCCACTCGCCCCCGTCAATAATGTGATCGGTCCAGAGCTGAGCTTCGCCCGAACGCTCGACGAGAACATCAAGGCTCCCATAGCAATCATCAAGATCGCGGCCGGAGGCACGCACCTGGGAGGAGACTGGAATCCGGACGATCCCAGCGGCTTCAAGATGTATCCCCTCGCATTGGATTGGATCCGCTCCTCGCTTGCCGCGCTGGACAAGAAAAAGATCCCCTACCGGATCGAGGGCTTCATGTGGCACCAGGGCGAGAACGACATGTTTGAAAAGGGGTACATGCCCGCCTATGGCCAGAACCTGAAAAACTTCCTGGCGTGCTGGCGGCGCGATCTCAAGGTGCCCGACCTGCCTTTCTTCATCGGCGAGCTCTGCACCAAGACCATCTGGGGCATGGACCTGCGCCCCCGCATGCATGCGATCAGCATTGGCCAGAGATTTGTCACCGAGTCCGACCCGCTTGCGGACTATGTCCCCACATCCCATGTGGGCGTGGAGATAGGCGGAGGCGTGGGCCTGCACTATCACTACGGGACCCTGGGTCAGCTCGAACACGGAGTCAACTACGCCGATGCCTACCTGAAGAAGATCGACAAGCCACGCAGCGCGGATCGTCCGCTCAAGTCCTGGCCCTATCCAGAAGGCCGCAAGGTGAAGCTCTTTGTGCTCGCCGGACACCGCAACATGGAAGGCGAGCGAGCCTTTGTCCAGGAGCTCAAGATGCTGAGGGGAAAATCCTCGCTGCTCAAGGACAACCACCGGATCGCCTATCGCTACAGCATCGGCGGAGGCTACAAGAAGTCCGACGGATGGGAGCCCCTGGGACCCGCCGGCTTCTACGACACTTTTGGCCCCGAGCTGAGCTTCGGCGCTGCACTCACAAAGAAAGTCAGGGACCCCATCGCCATTGCGAAGTTCACCCACAGCGGCTCGCAGATCATCGACTGGACCCCTGAAGGCAGCGAAGCAGAAACCCGCAACCTGTACCCGGGCTTCCTGAAGTTCATCCAGGAATCCATGCAACAGATCACAGACCGCGGTCAGGAGGTCGAACTGGCCGGGATCTTCTATCACCTGGGCGAGAACGACATGTCATGGGGTCCATTCAGGAGGGGTGCATCCAAGAGGCTGCAGTCACTCGTGAATCAGAGCCGGGAGGACCTGGGTCTCCCGCAGCTGCGCTGGTTTGTCAGCCAGCAGCCGCCGACGGACGACAAACAGGTCAACGAGATCGATGTCACCGCCAAGATCGCCGATGTCGCCGCCGCTGACCCCTACCTGATCCACGTCAAAGCCTTCAGTCTTCCGTCCCAGGAAAAGAAACTGGTTCTGGACACCAAGGGTGTCATCGCACTGGGAGAAGAACTCGCCAAAAGCTGGCTGGATCATGAGTAAGGTAAACTAGGACGAGCGCGTGAAACCTGATCTCCGTGATCTGCAGGTCAACCAATCAGCCCTATGAGAGACGCTCTCCCGTAAGATCCAAAACACCCACATCCCAAGTCCTCAACACACCCTCCCCATGATACGCACAGCCGCCTCCCTCCTCCTCGCAGCACAATTGCTCTTGCTTCTCAGCGCTCCTGCCCTGGCCACACAAGTACCCGACCAATTGCCAGACCCCGATGGCAAGTCGGCGAGCCAAGAGAAACCCGTCAAGGTGTACATCCTCTTGGGCCAGTCCAACATGCTCGGCCGTGGCCAGGTGCAACCTCTGGAAACAAAGGGCACCCTGCAGTACCTGACCCAGAAGGAGGGCAAGTACCCGCACCTTCTCGACCAGGAAGGCAACTGGACCGTGCGTCGCGACGTGCATTATGTGCAGACAACTGTGGAGAACCGACAGCACCCACATACCGTCCAGGGCCGCTTCATCGGCGTCGAACTGCAATTTGGTCACATCATGGGGCATATCCATGAAGAGCCCGTCCTCATCCTCAAGGCCTGTATCGGCAACCGCAGCCTGGGCTGGGATCTGTTGCCCCCCGGCAGCAAGCAGTACGAATTCGATGGAAAGATCTACGCTGGCTACAAGGAATCCCCCCTCTCATGGGACAAAGGCACAGAACCGAAACCAATCAACTGGTACGCCGGCAAGCAGTACGACACGGATACTGGAAACGCCAAAGAGGTCTTGGCGAACCTCTCGAAGTACTACCCGGAATACAAGGGCCAGGGTTACGAGGTGGCCGGATTCGTCTTCTGGCAAGGGCACAAGGACCAGAACGCAGCCCACGCGAGCCGCTACGAGCAGAACCTGGTGCACTTCATCAAGACCCTGCGCAAGGACTTCGACGCACCCGAGGCGAACTTCGTGCTCGCGACCATCGCTTTCGGTGGAGAGAACCTCAAGAGCCACGGCCTGACCGTCGCCGAGGCCCAGCTCGCCGTCGATGGCGAAAAGGGAAAGTACAAGGAGTTCAAGGGCAATGTAAGGGCGATCGAGGCCCGGCCCTTGTGGCGTGAGAGTGATGTCTCTCCAAACAACAAGGGCTACCACTACAACCACAACGCCGAGACCTACATGGAAGTCGGCGACGCCCTGGGACGGGCGATGGCGGAACTCCTCGAGGGCAAGGCTCAGAAGTCCAAGTGAAGACGCTGAACGCCTGGACCGCGAGCGGGAGCGCATAGGGGTTGACGGTGGGCGTACTCGCCGATGTCGACGCCTTGCGGCGGCAGAGGCCTCTCTTGCAAGCAGAAACCTGCCACATGTCCCAGCCTTGAGCACCCGCAACCTCCTTTCAAGGAGAGCAAAGGTCGCAACCCATTCTCAGGAAAATGAACTGGACACTACAGCGCCCTTTTGAACAATGAATATCGCATGACGCGTATCCGACGATTCAAGATGAAGTGGGCCATTGCAACGATCGCATCAGGTGCATTGTGTCTGGCGGGTATGCTGTATCCGAACTTGGACAAACACTGGTTCATCGACGAAGACTATCTCTTCGAACACGGGAGCTCGTTGAGCGCGACCTATCTGAAAGAGCACACGCCTGAATTCGCAGATCGACTTGAAGAGTTGCAGCAGTGGGTGGTGCGAATCGAGGTCCAGCACTCGGCAAGCGAAGAGTCCTACAGTTCGAATCATGGCACAGGGATCCTGCTGGGAGACAGCCAGGTCCTGACCGCCAAGCATGTACTGCACGAGAATATCACGGGCGATATATCGAAGATCCTCCTGACGCAATCAAATGGGCGCGTGCTACGCGCCGAGGTGGATCGACAGGGAACGGAGGACTGGACGCTTCTACGCATCCTGCTGGGCAAAGATGCTCCAGCGCGCAAGAACTCCCCCATCAAGCTGGGAAACGCAACCGAGGGAGAGACCGCTATCTTCTTCGGTTATCCCGCCATGGTGGGTCTGAACGAAGAGGGCGAGGTGCTGCCCTTTCGCAAGGGTGATGCCCAGACGGAATCGGCGGGGAGCGCGCTCGCCCCCATGCTGGTCGTGGGATCCGTACTGGATGCGAAGGCCATGACACTCGCTCCCCTTGCGGGCTTTCCTCCAGTGGGAGGCATGAGCGGAGGTCCCATACTCAACTCCAAGGGACAAGTCATCGGTGTGCAGGTGTCGGTGTCCAAGACCATCGACAACCAAACGGGACGCACGCTCCACTACCGCATCAACGCGGTGCCTGCCAGCGCCGTACCTGCCA
>LWDU01032089.1_pt1 | contig 128243 bp, 71 predicted proteins | sample 727161 | NCBI WGS metagenome assembly LWDU01 (sample SAMN04566230, study PRJNA314399) | hydrothermal vent metagenome | isolation source: deep sea hydrothermal plume seawater | place: Mexico: Gulf of California, Guaymas Basin | collected 2004-07-11
GCAGGGGTAATCATAGATGTTCTTGAAGAAGGATACATGTATAACGGGCGTTTAATTAGAGCGGCAAGAGTAGTTGTAGCGGCTGAATAATATTCACGAAATTCTAATTATCCCGGTGTTTCAACATTTGGGCCTAAAAAGGCAAGTCGTCTTATTCTCTCATTATCGGCAAAAAACCAATTTATTATTTCATCCGGCAAAGACTCCTGCAAGACATTCCGCAGAACATCTTCCTCCTGTATCATTGAAATCATTTTCATCGTTTGCCGTACCCGCCATCCTTGCAAGTTTTCCCGCAAGGACATTGGAATTTCATGTACTTTCCATCCTGCTTGGCGATAGAGTTGAGCAGTTATTTCATCACTTGTTGCTAAGGCTCCATCGCCATGGTAATCTGTTGCGTGCTTAACCCAATTAGGTGGGTCGTTGATATCTGGGATACAAACAACCTCTATCTCAATACCTTCACTATTTGCCCACGCCCTCACCATTGCAGTTCTTTCTTCCCTTGACCATGGGTTATCTGGGTCCTGTTCTGCTTCAGAAGATCCGATTGCGATTGTAACTTTTCCGAGGCTTGCGGCGCTTTTGACTAGATGCTCATGCCCTTTGTGAAAGGGCTGAAATCGGCCAAGAACCACTATTTTTTCCATATGCCTCACTCAAAATGCGCTTCGACGTCGATGTTTTCAATTTCCATTCCAAAGTCAATAAAACATTCAATCATGCGTTTACACCCTTCAATCATTTCGGGAATTGGTGTTTCACCCATAGAGCCAACTCTAAACATCTTACCCTTCATGTGATCTTGTGCACCGATTACTTGGGTTGAATATTTCTCCATCAACGCGGCCCTCCATTGGTCGTTAATTCCTTCAGGGTATAGAATAGCCGTGACAGTAGAGGATAATTGTTCTTTATCAGCAAATAATTCAAGTCCAATGCTAGAAAATAAAGAACGCACGCCAGCAGCCATTTTTTCGCATCTCTGCCAACGCCCAGCAAGTGTTTCCTCATCCAAAATTCGCAATGCAGCAACCCACCCAATGGCTAAATTAATGGCCGGTGTCCAAGGGGTTTGATCATCTCCTCCTTTCTTTAGTGCCGGTAAAATGTCAAGATAGTAAACTGGATTTGCAGTTGGTTTGCTTCTGCGCGCCTTAACTCTCTCAATGAAATCCTCTGAAACTGCTATGGCGGCAATTCCGCTTGGACCAGCCGTACACTTTTGAGCGCCAACAACCACTGCTTCAGCCTTCCATTTCTTTGGGTGAACAGGTAATCCACCTACGCTGGTAATCCCATCGAGTATCAATGAAACGCCATGCTTTGCAGCAATTATTGAAAGTGCCTCTGCATCTTGGACAATTCCTGATGATGTTTCGTTGTGGCAAAATGCAAGTGCAGTATGCTCTCCCCTTGCAAGTATTTCATCAATTTCATCCAAGTCAAATGCTTTCCCCCATTCACCCTTGAGGTGAGTGACTTCGGCAAATACATCTCCAAGAAGAGCAACTCTTTCTCCAAATTTACCATTGGTTGGGACAAGCACCTTCTCATCTTTTGAGAAGCGGTTAGCCATTACCATCTCCATTGCTGCAGTGCCCGAGCCCGAAACTACAATTATTTTGTATCCATCTTCACCAGTCCAAGATTCCTTTCCTCTTTGGCTTGGGCTTGGGCTCAAATTGAATGTCATTCTAAGTAAACTATTCAATTCAGCCATAACATCACGATACTCGGTTCCCCTTGCAGTCATCGTTGGGGTTGCCATTGCAGAAAGGGTTGATTGCGCAAGTCGAACGGGACCCGGGACAAGAAAACAGTCGCCTTGGTATCTTTCCATGAGTAAGGGGGGGTGAACTCGGTTCATCAATTCCGCGCTTGGAGCAACTCCTTAATGGGTGGTATTGATGTTCTATGCCTTCGCCGGTCTATTTATGGCGATTCGGGTCGGGCTGGCAATGCTACAGGGCGCCCGACACGAACATGCTCAGGCAATTATTGCTGCATCAAAGCAACTTGATCTAAATATTAAAGTCATTTCATTAAGGACTGCAAGTGATTTGAAAGATGGTATTGATTGCCTTATTTTACCTGGTGGTGAAACAACGGCAATGCGAATTGCTAGTAAATCTGAACGGCTCTATCCTGCACTCTTTGAGTGGATGAAAGATAATCCACATTCGCCTGTTTTGGGCACTTGTGCCGGAGCAATTCTAATGTGCCAACTTGGTGAAGAAACAGAGTGCATTGTTGATGCAGTAATAAGTAGAAACTCATATGGTCGGCAAAAGGAATCCTTCCAAGCCGATGTTCAAATCAGTGGTTTGACATTTGAAGTGGAAAAAGAATTGTCAAACGAGATGACGCTACCTATTACGCCATTGGATAATTCATTCCAGAATATTATTGGTGAGACCTCTCTCAATCATCGTCCATTAATTGTATCCAGCAGTTTGATTGAATCACATGATGAACATATTTTCCCGGCAATATTTATTCGTGCACCGCGCTTTGGTCAAATAGGTGAAAATGTTAGCGTAATTGCTACAAATGGCGACGAAGTAGTCGGAGTATTAGAGGGGAATAAAATGGCTCTTACATTTCATCCCGAATTGACTTCAGATTACCGTTTTCATCGCTGGCTCCTGCAAAAAAGCAATGACGGGGATGCCCCCACCCACCGATTGAGCAAGATGGACCAAGTACTGCCGATGGCGTCAAGTGTATTCCCCCCAGAAAGAGGCGAAGCCGAGGGTTGTGTTCAGTGTCAAAAGGGTAGCAAGTTAGTACTTTTTGTGACGGGTGAGTGCCATTGGAAGTGTGATTACTGCCCGCTTTCAGAGAACCGTCGCGAAATTGATATCATGTATGCAAATGAGCGCCCCTGCACTCAAATGAGCGAGGTTGTTGAAGAAGCAAGAGCAATGCGGGCAACCGGTACTGGAATCACTGGAGGAGACCCGATGATGGCTCTCGAAAGGACACTTGATGCTTGCCGCATTTTGAAGTCAGAATTTGGCCCTGACCATCACATCCACATGTATACAAGTTTACCCTTTGATCCACGCCATGCCTCAAGATTAGCGGAGGCTGGTTTAGATGAAATTCGTTTTCACTTGCTTGATCTAAAGATGGAAAAATATATTGGAACAATGCAAGCATGCACAGAAGCCGGACTTTTCGTTGGAGTGGAAATACCTGCAGAGCCGGACAAAGAGGTTGAATTATTTGCTCTTATTGAGGAATTACGCAGCGCCCCAATTCAATTTCTAAATCTCAATGAACTTGAAATCACTACTGGTAATCAGGAAAATATGGAAATTAGAGGGTACAATCTGTCCATGGAGATTACTGCAGGTGCTGCGGGAAGTGCGGAACTTGCCATCGCCCTAAAAAAGCGAGTAAATAATGCCTTGCGGGGCTTGCCAGATAACATAGATAATGCAATCCATTTACCCTTTGGTTTTCATTTAAAGTTCTGCACAGCCAAATTCAAGGATGCAGGTCAGTTAAGGTCACGCTTTCGCCGGCGGGCAGAAATGTCTATGCGGCCATATGAAGTTCTAACCGAGGATGATACTTTGTGGTTTGGAGCATTATACTGTCCTCCTGAACATGCACAGGATGATATTGCAGAAATAGCAGAATATTACGAGATTGACAAATCTTGGTTGCATTGGGATGCGAAGAATTTACGAATTGAATTGCCTTTATTTTTGGCCGAGGAAATAGCAGAAACTGTTTCAGTGGCAATTGCTGCGGTTGAAGTTCATCCCACGCACGAGCGTTTGGAGGTTGGATTAACTTGGCTCAATACCCATCGGCCCAAATGATATTCTATTGCTGCCAAACTTGCCACTTTTCATCTCCGGAACGGAAATAATTTTTTCCAGAATTTTCTGGCCATTGCACCCATTCATAACCGGAGTCATCTTTGGTGCCTCGTAATTCGTAGGGAGGGCTTTGGTCTATTTCATTGTCCATGGAATTTGAATCACTGTTTATCTTTTCGCTCTGATTAGAAGCATCAATGATACCTTCTTCCTTTGCAGGCTCCCCATCTTTTTGTTCAGTAGTTTGTGAAGTTGGTGGTACTGAAGGCGGAGTTGAGGGGGGTAGGGCCGATGGAGAGTCACCACCGAAATCGGATTCCGGTGGTTTTTTCCGTTCAAATTCGCTCTGGGCAAACTGCTCTTCATCCTGCCAATCAATATCCTTCTCTTGCCGTTGCATTTGCAAAACTACAATTGAAATCAATATGACAATAAATATTCCTGCTCCCATCAATACCCAATCCATTTCCCCTCCGCCTTCGATTTGTTCATCCAATTTTGCAGTTGAGTTGTCAGGGCTGGTTTGATTGACAGTTGTATTAGTAATATTTTGGTTCAATACGGAGGTATTGAGATTTGTTGTGTTGAGGAAATCGTTATCAATAAAGGTTTGATTCTCCCATGACTCATTAAGGAAACTATTATTGGTGTAAGATTGGTTATTGAATTGGTCGGTATTATTGACAAAGGTATTGTTTACCCATGTGGTGTTATTATGATAGTGATTTTCGTTAACTACGGTTGTTGAATTTCCCGAATCCCCACCAACTGAGCCAACGGTTTGGATATCTCCCTCAGCGCACCCTGTTTCATCAACAACAGAGTTCGAAGGGGTTATTTGACAGAGGTCAATTAAGTCATTTACTCCGTCACCATCATCGTCCCAATCCTCATTGAAGTCATGACAACCATCCTCGTCAAAGTCAACGCTTGGGTTTGTCCTCCATCCGAGTGGACTCCTTGGACAATTATCATTTACATCTAATACTCCATCGTTATCATCGTCCAAGTCTTCATCAATATCTCTACAACCGTCTCCATCATAGTCGGTAACTGCACCTGAGGGCCAACGAATTACTCCGCTAGCACAATAATCATCTTGGTCCAAGAAATCATCATCATCATCATTATCGTCTTCGCTAATGTCCTGACATCCATCTCCATCGTTATCACTTGCACTTCCGGATGTCCAATTTAGCACGCCAGCGGCACAAGCATCATCAACATCAAGGATAGAATCTCCATCGTCATCATTGTCTTCTCCGGAGTCACGACAGCCATCTCCATCTCTATCTGTTGCGGCTGAACTTTGCCATCCAATTTCGCCGAGAGGACACATGTCAAGTGAATCAAGGACTGAATCCGCATCGTCGTCAAGGTCTTCACCCGAATCCTGACAACCATCAGCGTCGTGATCAGTTGAGGCTGAACTTATCCAGCCAGTTGAGCCAATTGGGCATTGATCGTTACTGTCTTCCAACCCATCATTGTCATCATCAGTATCCTCGCTACTATCTTGGCATCCATCACTATCGTGGTCGGTCAGTGCTCCACTTTGCCATCCAATTTCGCCATAAGGGCAAGAATCATTGGAATCCAATATTAAGTCTCCATCATCATCTGGATCACATAAATCTCCTGTGCCGTCCGTATCAAGGTCTGCTTGATTGTTATTGTATATGCTCGGACAATTATCCAAATTATCTGTGATTTCATCACCATCTTGGTCTGCACTCATTTTTGCAATAAAAATATCGACTCCACGGGATGTTGTTAGCGTACTTAATCCGGCAGATGTAGTTTCACTAATTTCTCCAGCCACAACAAGAGTTCCATTTGCAGCAGATGCAATTGCACGGGCATATGAATAACCTGGATTTTGTCCAACATTGTGTAAATGTGAGGCCCAAGCCCACCCTCCGGCTGATGTTGCAACAGCAACGAAAGCACGGCCATTTGATGCCAAGGTGTTCAACCCGACACTTATCGTTCCAGTCTTCATCCCGCTAACTCCAATCGTATTATTTGCCAACAAGGCAATATCGATTATTTCATCTTCGCTATTTCCTCCAAGTGATATTGCCCATTTCCAAGAACCTGTTGAATTAGCCTTGGCTAAAAAGCCATCTTGGTATCCACCACTTTGGATGCCAATATTTGAGTTAAAAGTGACTCCTTGAGTGAAATAGCCACCTACATATACATCACCTTGATTACTAATTGCAATAGATTTGGGGTTGAAATATTGATAACCGCTGCTATCAATTGGCCATGTGTTGACATATGTTCCATTATCCAATACTTGAATTAATCCTCCATAGCTAAATACGGAAGACGAAGATGACGTGCCGTAAAAACTACATCCACTCTTTCCTCCAAAAATAGCACCATAATTAGGATGTGCTTCCAACGCCAATATTTGACAATTTGAATTTCCGCTTTTATGCACCCAATCCCATCCGCTTGTGCTTCGCTTAGCAATACATGAACGCACCCCATAACCGGTATTTAAAGCCCCAAATGTGCCATAGGAATAGCAAGAACCTGTGACAAAAACGCTACCGTTTGAATCTACTGCTATTTGCGGTTTAGAGTCGTATTGAAGAGGGAGATTTTCAGCATGAGTCCATCCAATTAGTGGATCCCAAATTGCCAAAAAAGTTTGATATGTATATGTCTCGGTAAGTTTAGTTGAGCCAAACTGAATCCATTGGTCGTATATTCCAACCATATATACAGTGCCATTTGGCGCCACATCCAGATCTCCCTGATACCAATCAACATTATTTGAATTAGTCCATTTTTTTGCAAATGGCGCAGTTCCTCCACTAAGCCAATTACCATTAGAATCAGTCCTCGAAATAAAATAAGCACCTCCTTCTCCTTCTGGATTATCGCCACCATGTAATATGTGGTTTCCCATTCTTAATGAATGGCTTTGCATCATTCCTCCTACAGTCGTTACGCCAGATGTTGCGGAAACATCAAGTCCAAAAACCACATCTTTTCCGGCACCTCCAATACTAGTTTGCCACTGTTGATTATATCCATTGCTGGATGAATTTACTATCATTACCGCTGGTGAGTCGGTAATAAGGTCCGCATATGCATTTGTGGATGAAGATTTACCATGACGGTCAAGGATAGTAATCATTTTGCTGGACTGTTGTTGGTATACTGCCCCTCTGACAGATGTATCATATGCCGTAAAACAATCATTATAATTTGCCGTACTAGCGGAAAGTCTGAGAATTGTTGTACTCATGTAATTGTAGTTTGAATTTCCACAACTGCTCCAATAATTAGAACCGTATGACCTAATAGAGTATGTGTTTTCACTCCCGACTAATAGAGTAGAGCCGGACAAATTTAGGCTTGTTAATTCAGCATGATAGTTAGAATTTCCATTATTGTATGTTGTGCAGTAATATTGCGCCCAGCCAACAGTTCCAGCCGTTGAAATTTTTGTTACATAAAAACCGAATGAACCTCCATAGCATCCAGCGGTAACTGCCCCCCATGTCATTGAATTGCCAGTAGTGTATTTCCCGCCAACAAAAGTATTTCCAATGCTGTCAATAGTGATGTGAGTTGCCTTGTCCTCTTTAGTGTAAATTGGCTTTCTCACCCATTCTACTGCCTGATCTGTAGAGCGTAATACTATGCTATCCTTACCAGTACCTCCTCCATGAGATACTGTAGATGAATTAAATTGAAGTGAAGCACTATCAAATTCTCCAACAGCAACAAATTTATTATTTGGGCCCCATACAATATCGTTTGCTCTTTCATCGCCACTATTGCCATAATGAGTAGACCATGACCAAACTCCGCTATTTGAAATGCCGGCAAAGAACATATCTTCACCGCCGTTTGAAGTAAAGTTTTGTAATCCAACTTGGGCAAAGGAGCCATCAAACCAACCTGATAATACTAATCCTCCCGATGAATTCACATCAACTCCAGTGACGTTTTCATTTCCATCTCCGGTAACAGTTACAAGAGATTGCCAGCCCCCACTTGAGTTTTGATAATTTGCAATAAAACCATCAAAGCCGCCGGTATTTGCAATTGTTGTGCTTCCCGCTGAAACTGAGGTGGAATTTGTTGAGCCAACAAGGGTAATCACATTATTTGAATCAAGTACCATGTCCTCAATGAAGTCATCACCAGTTCCGCCAAAACTGATGCCCCATTTCCAGTTCCCTAAATAATCCAGTTCACCAAAATAAATATCATATCCTCCTTGATTATACAACATGGTATTGCCAAGAGTTAAACTACCTCCTGAAAAGATTCCTGCAACAAAACTATTGCCTGCCGCATCAACTGATAGAGCCCTTGAATAGGCAAATCCTGCATTTTGATCTTTAGTCGCCCATTCCCAACCGAGTTGGTTTATTGAGCGCGCACCGACATCTTGTTGCTTGACAACAGGCCTTTCAGTTTCAGTTAGGATATTTTCTTCATTTTCAACATATGGTGCTTCACCAACTTGTCCGGCGAAAGAAGAAAACACCATTAATGAGAGGATTGCTAGGGTCAATACGGGTTTCAATTGAGGATACATCATTTGCGGAAAGCGCCTTGATACTTTACTTTATTGGCCCCTACTAATTGAAGGGCTTGGGCAAGTTTGAGTGAGATTCAATACCTTTGCCCTCTCCGCCAAGGATGGTTGACATGTCATTTGGGCAAAGATTCGGCATGGATTTCACAATTTTCAAGGAAAAACAAACTTGGAAGGCTTTCGCTATTTCAGTCGTGCTATTCAGTATTATTGCCTATTCTGCATTAGGCGTAACGAATCTTTCATCATCCTTCCAAACATCAGATGATATCAAACCAGTTGCTGATTTTGAATTACAAACAGTTAATCGAACTGGGATTGAGGATAATGTTACTAATGAAACCGGATGGTTTAGATTATCTGAACATCGCGGCAAAGTAATTGTTCTTGATTTCATGGCGCATGATTGTAGTGCCTGTCATGTTGCCCAAGAGCATCTTGAGGCAAACATGGACGAATGGCAATCCCGAGATTCAGAACATGAATTGTTGATTATTGGAGTTGGCTCATGGTATCGAGGTGATGCTGCTGAAACTCTAGGATATCTTAATACCAGTGATAATGAATATCATGTACCTCACTATCCAACGGGATTAGCAAGTACTGAAGCGGTTATTGTCAATGCTACAAGTGATGAAAGGGCGGATATGAGAGAGAGATACGGAATTATTGCAATCCCTGTATTAATGGTCATTGATGACGAAGGTTATGCCTTGAATATCAAATTGGGTGGTGTGGGTGATTGGGGAGATTTTGATTCTGCTATTACTACTGCGATGGACGGAAAGGGTGAGGACATTCGCATAGGGGTAAAAGCTACTGAAAATAACATGACAGGGGTGCTATTTTTCGGCCTCATGTTGTCAATATTAGTTTATTTTTCACCTTGTGCATTTCCAGTTCTCCCCGGTTTCATTTCATATTATATTTCTCTCGGGGCACGCGAGGATGAGTTGTTAGAATCCGGGAAAATAAAAAAGCCTATGCCTAATTCCGTCACTATAGGCTTGATGTCTGGGTTAGGAATGTGGACTTTTTTCCTGTTCATAGGAATTATTGCATTGATAATGGGTGATGCATTTGCCAGGTCTGGCTTGATACATTATTTGGCTTTAGGGATCGCTATATTATTACTAGTCCTCGGTTTTTTCATGCTGACTGGAGGAACTGCTCATTTCATGGGTTGGGTGCAAAAAATTGTTGATAAATACTCTACAACTGAAACAGATGAGGTATTTACTCCACGAAGAAACATGTATCTATACGGACTTGGATACGCAGCAGCAAGTATTGATTGCACTGCTGCAGCCGTACTTCCGTCTATTGTTTGGTGGTCAACTCTTGGTGGAAATGCAGTAATGATTGGCCTTGGTTCTCTAATGTTTGGCCTAATGGTAATGATGGTATTAGTGACCGTTTTCGTAGGACTCGGAAGAAATATGATGGTTGATTTCTTACGCCGCTCTACAGGTACAATCAAGATGATAGGCTCATGGATGATGATGTTTGCTGGTTTTGGGCTGATACTATTCCTGACAAATCCAAAGTTGTTCAGTTTCTAAGATAATCTTTGAGAATAAACACGTTGCCGTAAATTGTTGGTGCGGAAATGCTAATTATCGTCCCATTTTGCAGTGTATTCACTGGCCTCAATTGTTGCGGCCCAATGCAAACTTGGCTTCAATAAATAATTCCAAGCCAATAGGCCAACTGCTAGTCCAGTGATAAAATCAAAGATATAGTGTTGTTTGGTGAATAGAGTTGATAGAGCCAGCAACACCCACATGAATCTCAGCAAAGTTATTCTAATGAATACGGCCTTTTCACTTAATCCAGAGGGGGAGTCTTGCTGTATTGGTTCTACCTGATGCCCCCTCTGTTTCCACCAATATTCTATTGTCAAACCTATTAGAACACTATGTATAATGTGAAGGCTTGGCCATGCATTCCATGGATAATCCACTCTGTGCAAAGAACTGCCGTATACCCATCCCCAGACGCCCTCTCCCATCCTAATGTCAAGTGGAATTTGCTGGCGCAAAGTAATCTCGGTAGGGAATATAATGAATATCATGAAAGTAGCCCAACTCGCCAGCAGGAGACACTGGAGGAGCGCTATTACCTCCCTCCCCCCTCTGTCAGTTCTCGGTGCGAGAAAAGAGCCAGCCGGATAGAAGATATATAGGAATGAATACGGAATAATCATCCAAGCGACAAAGGGTATTGAAGTGTCTAAAGGTGTTGTCAAGTCAAAAAAAGAGGTATCTCTCTCATTCATTAGTTGATTAATTGCCGAATAAGGAATGCCAATAAAAATACAAATTGAACTGATTATTGCAAGGGGCAAAAACCAACCGTTCCATTTTTCTCTTTTTCGCCAAATTGGTTTCCAACATGGCCAAGTGAGCAACAACTTGTGTATATTGCCCATATTTATCGGAAATGCTATTGGTTTAATACAGTTGCATATTTTTTCAATAGTCATTGATTTGTTTAATCTTTTCTAACATCGTAACAAAAGCACTAATATGTAGTAGGGCACAGAAGGTTATGGGATAACTATGATTGGACTGCCGACAGATGCTTTGCCGTATGTGCGCGGGATTCAATTAGTAATCTCTGGATATAGCGGTTATACCAAGGATAAACGACGTGAAACAGATTTGGCAGTGAGGCATGAAATTATTCGCGCTGCTGGTCGTGCACAAGTCCATTTGGAAAATGTTCATGATCAATCCTATCGCGATGGCAACTTGGATATTACGCGCTCTTGTAAGCAGGCTATGGAAGAAATTGACCAATTTCGAAATGAATTGGATAAAGCCGAAACCGGGCACGACCATCCGTTCTTTTCTACTCACAAAAGTATATCAAAATCGGATTTGAAGAAATTAATAAAGCATGACCATGATGTGATTGAAATGGTGACAAAAAGCGTTAACATTGCAAATAGTTGTGAGCATGCCCATTCGGGTGGTTCGGATAAAGTAGATGTAATAAAATATGCAAGGCAATGTCAGCAAATGATTACAAGTTGCAGGGGATTTTTCAATGCAAGGTCAAGTATATTGAAAGGAATGAAAAGGACGTGAAATCATGACTCAACACAGATGGAGAGATAGCCCCGATGTAGTGGCAAGATTGATTGATAAGGACCGCATTATTTCTTGGAAAAGCAAAGATATTGTTCTAAAACCAAATGAGGCTTGTGCAATCATTCAAGATGGAAAAATTAGAGATATTATTACCGAGACAGTTATGAAAAATCAAGTTGGGGGATTTGGCAGTTGGCTGGCAAATTCAATGGGTTTAGGAAAAATCGATAATAAGTTGCTTTTTGCAATTACTGGTCCAGTTACACTTAATCTCGCAATGATTGGGCAATTAGCAAATGGTGAAGAAGTCAAAGGAGTTGCTTCACTTCGCATCCAATTTCAACGAGACCATTTGCCCAAGTTACTCAATCTGTTTACAAATGGGCCGCGAGAGATCACGCGTAGTTGGTTATCCTCACAATTACAGCGAGAGTTTGACACAAGAGTTGTTCATTCGCTTCTTTCAACAACCACTGATGTTAGTGCACTTCGTTCCCCTTCTTTTCAAGAGAATTTTGAAATGCGCACGGAGGTTGAAATGCGAAATGTCTGCCAATTATGGGGTGTTACATTACTGAAATCATTTTGTTCAACCGATCCTACAGATCTTGAACGGGTTGAAAAACTTCGTGCCAAAATGGCTGCGAAAACTGAGCAGGGACAAGTCATGGCAGATGCTGAAATCGCAGCACTTGAGCGCCATGAGTTGGTTATGCTCCGGCGAATTGAAGTTGAATATTCTCAAGCACAAGCTCGTGCGCGAGGTCAAGTTGCGGTTGAAGTTGAAGCCGAATTGAAAGAATTACGTGCTGAGGAAATACGATGGGAAGCCGAGTTAAAGGTTGAACGTCAACGGCATGAGATGAATAAGGATGATCGTCAGCACAAAACAAAACAAGCAATGGATTTGTTTGCTCAAGTTCAAGAAGCAAAGCGAGCACGGATGTCTCAGCATTCTGACTCAAACTTAAAACGTCAACAACATACAGATGAGGTTCAAACTCAAATGATGGCATTAGCCGCTGAAAAAGGCGCACTCACGCCCGAAGTAATGCAAACTTTCCTTGATAATCAAAGTACACAGAAGCAAGCCGATCAACCTGGGCAAACTTCAGTTGCAACACCCTCTACTACAGAAACCGGCACAATAATCCCTCAGGCAACAGTGCAAATTTGTAATTGTGGGCAAGTTCTTCAAAATACTTGGTCTGCATGCCCAATGTGTGGAAAGCAATTGTAGGCGGCCCATATCGCCAAAGTTTGCATTAATCCCTACCTTTTCAAAAAAAGGTTAGGCTGAAAATAGAGGTTTTTTCATTCAACTATAAACATAATTTGTCAAATTACCATCTGGAAAGGCAATCAATACTACAGGCAACGAAACGCATTTAGTGTTTCAACAAATCGCAATCTGATGTGTTCAATGGGTCTATCCGAATACGCATCAAATGTAATTGTTGCTTGAATGGGCTTTGCGTGGGGCTTTCTATTCCCTATGATTTGCTCATTTGGACAATTCTATCCGCAAATAATTCCGCTTCTTCGAGGTCGTGAGTTACCAATATTGCAGTGATGTTCTTTATCTTTAGAAGGTCTCTAGTATCGCGGATTAATTTATTCTTAAGATCTTTATTTAGTGCACTAAAAGGTTCATCAAGCAGTATGATTTTCGGCTCGGAAAGAAGTGTTCGTGCTAACTCAACTCGCCTCGCTTCACCTCCCGAAAGACTAGCAACATCGCGTTTCTCAAATCCCTCTAAACCAATTTCAGTTAGAATATTGCTCGCCAGTTCAAGTCTTTCATTTGCATTATTATTTTTGTTTTTACTTATGCCTAAAAGCAAATTCCCTTGAACATTTTTGTGAGGGAAAAGTGTGTTGGACTGAAAAACCATTCCAACATCTCGTGACTCAGGAGGAATATTTGCGCAGTCTTTGCCGGTCAATTTTATGTAGCCTGAATCAATTTCCTCAAAGCCACAAAGGCATCTTAGTAGAGTAGTTTTTCCACATCCCGAGGGGCCAAGGAGAGCAATTATTTCGCCTTCATTCACCTTCAAACAATAGTCATTAAGCACATTATTATCTAAATAGGATTTTCGGATATTTTCAATTTCAAGAATTATTTTATTACTCATCAGAATTCACCACCGGCCCCATCGGGGCGATATTTTTCAACCATTACATAGAGAATTAATGTAATTGCCATTAGTACAGATGCGCCTGCCATAGCAGTAGGGGTAACCAAGGGGTCAAATCCCGGTTTGGAAAACAAGGCATCAATATGAACGGGTAATGTAGATGAGGCACCATTTCTCAACACAACCCATGTTGCGCCAAATTCACCAAGGGATATTGCAAGTGCAAGACTTGATGCGACAACAATTGGTCCGCTGAGTAAGGGTAATGTAATTTTGAACATTCTTTCAATGGGTCCCAGCCCAAGTAGTGCTGCTGCTTTTGAATAATCAGGATTTAGGCTTCTTATTGCGGGAAGAATGGAACGAACGACAAAGGGAGTTGCAATGAGTATGTGTCCTATTGCAGGGAACCACCACTTCTGTGACAAACTCGGCCATGTGTTGAGGAGACCTAAACTAACTCCCAGACCAATTAGCACTGCGGAAATGGCTAATGGAAACATCACTAGTAAATCGTTTCCTCTTGCCCAGTATTTCCAAAAAAACCTTTTCCCCCTCGTTCTTGCATTTGTTGCTAATTCATCGCTCAAATGAATATTGTGGGCAAAAATTATTCCCAATGGCACTGCTATTAATAGAGTTAATGCAGCATATCCGAGTGAGTTGAATAGGGCCTCAGTGATAGTTGTTTGATTCCAAGAGAGAGTGCTAAGTGAGTTCCAACCTTCAAGGGTCCATTGTTGCGTGAAGCCTACATCCCCTGTGCGAACTCGAATCCGAAATGATGAGCGGAATACTGCAATCAGGGGTGCCATAACAAAAATCAAGATTGAAATAAAGTAAAAGGTTTTGAGAATGGAAGTAAAACTCATTTCTCTAAACGGTTTTTGTCTATTTTGTCCCTTTGATAAGGCAAAAGGCACTGCGGTGCTGTTTCTTTTTTGCAACCAATTTAGCAAGATCAATGAAATCATTATTGTGATTAATTGAATAGTGGCACTACCTAATACAATCTGTGCATCACCCATGCCGTAATCTGGAATCCCTGCTGCACCTCCATGCTCGGCCATTAACCGCTCTAGTGTGTAGGATGAAGGGGTTAACCATCTTACCAATGCGAAACTTGTGAAACTAAAAATAAATGTCATTACGCTTGCTGCTGCAATATTAGGCGATAATAACGGCAGCCAAAGGTTTTTCATGCGTGAAAAAATATTATTTCCTCCTGGTAATAATTTAATACTCTCCTCAATATTCGGGTTGAGATTTGACAATGGTGGTTCTAGGAAGCGTATTGTGAGGGCGAGGTTGAACCAAATGTGCGCAGCAATTAGTGCAATGAAATGCCCAGGGTTTTCCCAACCGGTTGCATCAGAAATCTCGCCAATAATTCCGTTTTGTTGTCGCAAATCAATACCAAGAGGATACAAAGGTCCATCGGTTCCAATTAATGCTAAAAAACCAACTGCAGCAATAATTGAAGGCATTACGAAGGGCATTGTGAAGATGGCTCTAAGGTAAATGCGCCCCGGCCAATTATCTCGGGCAAGAGTCCAAGCAATCGGGATGCCCAGTAGAATTGTGATAATTGTAGAAATACTGGCTTCAATAAAAGTAAAAGCAATTGCTCCTGTACCAGATGGTCTAGAATCAATTTGCCAAATGGCGGCGAATGGGCTCAACTCTGCAACTGTAATTAATCTCGTAAAGCCGAGATAAAGTGGGAAAAAAACTAGAACTGAAAATAGTAATGTGGGTGCCACATGGAGCAATAGGGCTCCTTTTCGCATTAATCTCACCTCTTTCAAATTGCAGCATCCCAGTTGTTAAGCCACTCATCGATATGTGATTCAATATCTTCCGAACTAATTTGTATATCAATAGGGCTTACAGAATGATGACGGTATCCATTTTCTTCAGGAAGAGAATACCCATCCAATACACTGTACATGAAATTTTGAGTGGGCATTTGTGAATTTACCTCAGGGGATATCAAATATTCAATAAATGACTTTGCCTGACTAATATCTCCTGCACCATTAGGTATTGCAGCGTATTCAATTTGTAGAAACGAAGCGCCAGATAGGTTTAATGCAGCAGATTGAGTCCAATTATCCCCATACCATGCTTCTACGCCAGGGCTATGGCAATACGAAACCACGGCCTGAGCATCACCAATATAGCCGTCCATCCATGGTCCATATCCACCCGAATAATGAGTCTCATAAGCCTCAGTCCAACCACTACTTACTATTACGTCATTAGCAGACATTGCTGCCCACCAATCAGTATAGTCTGTACTTTCATCTGCATCTTCTGCAAAGTATTGTGTTGTTGCAATAAGGAAACTTCTGCCTGGGCTTGAAGTACGTGGATTTTGAACTGCAACCCTTCCCTCCCATTCCGATTCAGTAAAATCCCACAGACTCGTAGGAGTAGTGACATTTTCCCCATCTACAAATGAGGTGTCATAATTGATGCAAATGCTTCCCATGTCATAAGGCACAGCGTACGAACCATCATGTGAGGAAAGTGCTTTTTGCGAAATATTTTCGACGTTTACATCATTTGCTTTAAACAAAGAAAAGGCCAAGGCATCACCTAAAAAAGAATTATCGATGCCGATAATCAAATCGTATTGGGGGTTGGCTTTGTTTAGAATAGCAGTTTCCAATACTCCACCTGCATCATTTGCTCGAATGAACTCCACAGAAATACCAGTTTGGTTTGTATAAGCACTAATCATTTCATCAGAGAGTGCCATAATGTCATATGTGAGAATTCTGAGTGTATCGCCTCCATTGTCTTTTTCAGCCCTTTGCAAATTGGAATTCCACGGTCCTTCAATACAACCTGAGAGGGGTGTTGATAGCATACACAAAATTAGAAATGCTGCAGAACAAATCTGTCTCACGGATCCACCGCCTTTAATGCAGAAATAAATTTATGAGTATTATCCACTAATTCAAGAGGATTATTGGCTAAGAGGTACATTGTTGGTTCCCATCCAAATCCACCAGTATCAAGAAGCATGTCACAAAATTCGGGAGTGCCAGATATTTCACCACGCGGTGCTTCAACAAGAGTCCAGTTTAATTGAGAACAGGCACTGCGAATGGAACTAGTATCAACACCATCTCCCTTACTAGCCAGAGGGGGGCGCAAATTTAGGATTGAGCCCTTATCGCGGTCAATTTCCCTCGCACGAAGTAATACTCCTGCTAAATGATTACTAGTTCCAAAAGAAGCAGCCTCAATTGGCTTAAGTTTGCCATTGATGAAAACAAACCGGCCTGGAAACGCGCAAACATCGTTTTTCCCATCTGGGTTTTCTGTGCAAGCGGCAATATTCATCCCCACCTCTGGCAAATATGGCTGAATAGTTTCGGCCATTATTCTGCTACTCGCCCAGTCCAATCTTCTTAATAGAGCAGTTCTCATTTGCCCCTTATCAAGGTCTGTGCCAGTTAATGTTGAATCAAAGCGAATAATTTGGTTTCCACTCAGTTGAAATTCGGTGACAAACCGTTGCCTAATCACCTTAGTTTTTGGGCCCAACTGAATCAATGCTTGTGCAAGTTCATTGGCCCACCCATCAATTACCGCCTCGTCGGCACTTCCCGGAAGTGAAGGCAATTGCCTTGATACTAGACGCGAGATTGTACTTTGCGTTGTGCCCAATATTTTTGCCGTTTCAGATTGTGACCAGTCGGTTGCGAGTAATTTTTTTGCAACCAACATTTGCAATCTTGTCATCCAGTCAGTACCGCCATCTCCTAGCATGAAAGGCCCTGTGGGTGGAAGTTATTCAACTTGCCTCTGCTTTGATGCAAGATGCATTGGTTGTAAGACACCCTCTACTATTCGGTATTTGCCGAAGTTCTTCAATTGGCCAATCAGCACGTTATTGCTGGGGAAGTTTGTTGAACCCCCTCCCTCCCCCTTGCATCTATGACTGGTGAAGACGAGGTAGAAGTTTTTCTCAATTCGGTCTTTGTCCGCGTAAAATCATGGCTCAAAGAGGCAGATGGCTCAGAGGTTCATCTTGACGAAACGCCTTCTGACATTCGCCGTCAAGTTCGTCTAAGCCTACCTCTAGAAGGTGAAGGATTAGAGGGCGCTTTGGAAGGTATTGATGATTTTCTTCTCCATAGTGTTAGGACTCACCACTCCAATTTCATGAATCCACTTTGGGGTGGTTTTTCAGCATCAGCATTTGCGGGTGAAGTAATTTCAGCCGTGGCTCAATCGTCAATGTATACCTTTCAACTCGCCCCTATTGCCACTTTGGTAGAGCAAGAAATAATTTCCCGAATGTCTGAAATTATTGGTTTCAGTGATGGAAATGGGGTTTTGACTACAGGAGGATCAAATGGTAATATGCTTGGGTTGCTTTGTGCTCGCCATTCGCATTATCCTATTGGAATGAAAACAGGAGTTGATGGTAGAAATTTGGTCATGTATGTTTCCGCGGAATCTCACTATTCCGCATTAATGGCTGCTAATGTGATTGGAATTGGCCATGATAATGTGGTCAAAGTATCCACCGATGAGGATGGGCGGATGAATTGCAACCGTCTGGAGGAAGAAATTGAGATTACCTTGACCGAAGGAAAAACTCCTCTTTGCATTATTGCGACATCTGGAACAACAGTTAGGGGTGCATTTGACCCCATTGCGGAAATCGCAGAAATAGCGAATCGGAATGGAATTTGGCTTCATGTGGATGCTGCATGGGGAGGCGCCTGTCTTTTTTCAAACACTCATGCAGAATTGATGAGAGGTGTTGAATTGGCCGACTCAATATGTTGGGATGCACATAAAATGATGGGTGTGCCACTTATCTGCTCCGCATTTATTATCAAGAACCCACGGATTCTGAGACAAACTTGTAATCATACTAGGGCTGCTCATTACCTATTTCATTCCAATACTGAGGATTTGGATCTTGGGCACATGTCATTACAATGTGGAAGAAGAATTGATGCGCTTAAATTATGGTTGGCATGGAAGGAAAAGGGCGATGCAGGTTGGGCCAAATTAGTAGATGGCTATGTGGAATTGGCTGAATATCTTGAGAAATTAGTAGTAGATGAGCCAAGCCTTGAATTAATGTCAACCCGCATGTGGGCAAATGTTTGCTTCCGCTACAATCCTAGTTCAAGTGAGAGGAATTCAGAGATTGATTTAAATCTCCTAAATAGTAAGTTGCGAGATGAATTGAGTGCAACAAAGCAGTTTTTAATCAGCCGCTCAAATATTGCTGAGGATGTTATACTACGCCCAGTTATTGCTAATCCCGGAGTCTCCCTTGAAGTATTAGACAAATTAGTTTCTGAAATTGTGCGAATAGGAGACGAGTTAATCGCCGCCGATTAATATCATTTGCATTACTTTCTAATCAATAATTCTCAAGAGCAGTATGCGAAAGGGATAGAAGATAGAGCCTTCGGCAAGAGGTTGAGTGAGATGAGTGGGCGAGTGAATATACTCCTGCAAAAGGACAAGGTTGACTTTGTTCTTTTTGCAACAAGCACCTGTCCCTTTTGCCACAAGGCAAAGAATTTATTGAGTCAGTCAAAACTATCTTGGAAGTCTCATGATGTTCGAAAAAATCAGAAACTCCAGATGGAGGTCATTCAAATGACAGGACAAAGAACGGTTCCAGCGGTATTTGACACAAGAGGTGAAACGCCACAATTTATTGGTGGCTTCGATGACCTTCATGAATTTCTAAGGATAGAGTTTGGCGGTGAAAAAAAGAGAGGCTTCCTTGCTCGTTTCTTCGGTTTTTGAATTTGCTAATGTTTCATCCTAATCAGCCGTTGTGCCCATTCACATTCCCAAATCCGCAATAATAACGTGCATTAACAGTAAAGCAGCATTCGTGATAGAAATTGGGTTTGCAATATCACTCATCAGGTTGTAAGAATCCATATCTCCAATCCTGCGGTGTGTCTAAAGTTCTCTTGACTGAACGGGGTGAAATCCACCGAAGGAGGTTGAGTGGGCTACCTGCCTTGTCGTTTGTTCCAGAGGCTCTTGCTCCTCCAAAAGGCTGTTGTGCTACTACTGCACCTGTTGGTTTATCGTTAATGTAAAAATTCCCCGCAGCAAAGCGCAGTGCATCAAAGGCAGTTTGGATATTTTCCTCTGAACTTGAGAATATTGACCCGGTAAGTGCATACGGTGAAGATTCATCACACAGTTTCAATGTCGCATCAAAGTCTTCATCTTGGTATATGTAAATTGACATTACTGGGCCAAATATTTCCTCACACATACTCTCATATTTTGCATCGGTAGTGACAATTGTCGTAGGCTCAATAAACCATCCTTTGGAACCATCATACCCCCCTCCAGTAATGATTTCACAACTCGGTGATTTATGTGCCCTGTCAATGTATCCAGTAATATTAGCAAATGATTTTTCATCAATTACTGCAGTCATGAAGTTTGTAAAGTCGCGAGGGTCGCCCATGGTTATTTTTCCTACCTCTGTCACATAGTCGTCCTTTATTGCGTTCCAAACACTTGTTGGGACATATGCTCTACTTGCTGCACTACACTTCTGGCCCTGAAATTCAAATGCCCCTCTAAGTAATGCCACTAGTAATCCTTGGCGGTCACAATCCGAGTGGGCTACGATGAAATCTTTACCTCCAGTTTCTCCAACTATTCGCGGATATGACCTTATCTTCGGTAATGCTGCTGCAACATCAGACCAGATCCCCTGAAAAACTTTGGTGGAACCTGTGAAGTGAACTCCGGCAAAGTCTGGGTCGGCCATAACAATACTTGAGACCATAGATGCTTTACCTGGAATGAAGTTGATGACTCCAGCAGGCAGTCCGGCTTCAATTAACAATTCCATCAATTTCCAATTGGAGAAAATACTATTGCGGCTTGGTTTCCAAATAGCGGTATTGCCAAGCAACGCTGGAGCAGTTGGTAAATTGCCTGCAATGCTGGTGAAATTGAATGGTGTGACTGCAAAAACAAATCCCTCTAATGGTCTAATTTCAGTAGAATTCTCAACGCCAGTCGGACTAACTAATGGTTGATATTCATCATGGAAGTTGCGGGAGTAATATGCATTAAAACGCCAAAAGTCAATTAACTCGCATGCCGCATCAATTTCTGCCTGATATGCGGTTTTGCTTTGGTTGAGCATCGTTGCTGCATTCAGCACTTTTCTCCATTCCCCTGCTAATAAATTGGCCGCCTTTTCAAAAATTGCTGCCCTTGCTTCCAATCCAATGTTAATCCACTCTTCTTGCGCTGCAACAGCACTCGCACAGGCCGCTTTTACTTCGGCCTCTCCAGCTAAATGCACATTTGCTAATACATGACTATGGTTGTGTGGCATTACTTGAATAACAGTATTTCCAGTGAATATTTTCTCCCCATTGATAATGCAAGGAATCTCAATAACTTCTGCTGATTGACGGTCTAATTCTTCTTGAAGTTCCTTTCGTTCAATACTTCCTGGCAGAAATTCGAGGATGGGCTCATTCACAGGGTGGCTCATGGCACACGGGGGCGGTTCGGACTCCTTGATGATTACCGTTGGATAAATTTTCAATGCAATTACACATATGTTCAAATGTTGCAAAATAATTCTTCCTGCCCAGAAGTAAGATTATTTCAAGATTCTAATAAGAGGTTTGAAAGACTGAACACACACGCCAAGGACGGGTTCAAACATGAGTGGCGTGGCAGTAAGAACGGCACTTTTTGATGATCATGTCGCACTGGGTGCAAATATCGTTGATTTCCACGGTTTTGAATTACCAATTTGGTATAGCAGTATTACTGAAGAGCACATTGCTTGCCGCACCGGTGCAGGTCTCTTTGATGTATCTCACATGGGGTTTTTCCGCTTTTCAGGAAGTGGATTATTGCCTTGGCTCGAATCTCTTGCCACACAGAAAGTCAGTGCAATTAGTAATGGGAGATGTGCATATACAAATTTCCTCGATGAAAATGGGCATATTATTGATGACATGATTTTTGCAGTAACCGATGATGCCGAAATAGAACTAACTGGGTGCAATGAGTGGACTGTAACTTCGGAGCCAGTCATATTAGGAGTTCCAAACGCAAGCATGGTTGAGGTCATGTGGGATCATTTTCATGAATATTTGCCTTCAGATGGTTCTGTAAAAATAGAAAATTTGTCTGCGGCAACAAGTATTCTCGCATTGCAAGGTCCAAATGCACCGGCGATTTTGGCTGATATTCTCGGTCCGGATAATATCATTGGCCGCTTTAGGGGCCAAGCCATTCGTGAGAATGATCTTGGAATCACGGGGTGGATTCAAGGAACTGGATATACTGGTGAATCTGGTGCAGAAATATTCATTCCAAATGATCAAGCCTCTGTACTTTGGCAGGCAATTATTAACTGTGATCCATCTCATGGATTAGTTCCAGTTGGTCTTGGAGCCAGAGATACTCTACGCTTGGAAAAGGGATATTTACTATCGGGGCAAGACTTTTTGTGGCCTAAACTCGGTTCTGCTGAAGGTGACATACCAAGTGATTTTTTAGCAAGAAATACCTGGGAAACAAATGTTCCCTTTGGACTCAACTTAGAGCATGATTTTATGGGCAAGTCTGCAGTACTCTTGAGCAAGGAAAATAATTCATCACGATGGTGGGGGATAAAGTATATTGCAAAAGGTCCATTACCCCGCCCCGGCAAGGCAGTTGCACGATATTGCCAAGACGTTGATGCTTCAAATTGTCAAGTAATTGGCTATGTCACTTCTGGCGGCCCTTCTCCGAGTTTAGGCAGAGTTGGCATCGGCATGGCCTATCTTGAAGGCGTATCGGAAGGTGACAAAGTATTGGTTGTTGCAAGTCCGCGAAAATTAGTTGAGGCTGTTGTCATTTCGCCACCATTTGTATAATGTTGAGATTCACCCCTTAGGGGTGGATTGATGAATGAGCCCTCACACCGCAATTTATGTCCGACCGCCCTAGACTGCTGGCCTTATCACTGGTTATTTTGTTCGTACTCTCGACTTCTTCAATGACGGGCTTGCAATTTGTTGATCAAAAACCCTCCATTTCGGGTGAACCGGACGCGGAAGATATTCAATACCGTAATGGGCGCTCAGACCTTATTCTCAATCCTGCTCAAGAAACATCATTTTCTGCAACTGGGCTTGGTAGGAGTAGCATCACTGCTTGGGCTGCGTCTGGCGGTTCTGAAGGAGATGATACAATTTACGAAATGGCATTTGATAGTCAAGGGAATGTGCTAATATGTGGTTCAATATTTGTTGATTCGTTATTTGGCACAATACAAGTTTATTCCGAAGGCTTGGGTGACATATTGGTCGCAAAAATGGATTCAAATGGCACCTGGCTTTGGGCGGCGACTGCAGGTACAGCAACTGCATGGGACGAATGCCGCGGTCTATATGTTGACAAAAATGATGATGTATATGCCAGCGGTTATATCCTCGGAACAGTTGCTTTTGGTCCAAATTATACTCTTGAGCCTCAGGTCTATGATGGGTATGTTGCACGTTTAAACGGTAGTACTGGTGCTTGGGAATGGGCGATGCGTTATGGTGGATTTGATGTCGATGTAGGTTGGGATTTATTGGTTGATGATAATTTGGATATTTATGTCACTGGCTATTTCCAAAACACTACAGAATTTGGTTCGACAGTTCTTGGAGGTGGTGTGCAGCCGAGTGAAGACCCAAGGCTTTTTGTTGCAAAATATAACACTTCTGTGAGTATGTGGGATTGGGCAAAAACTTCCACAGGGAACGGTTTAGCGTCATCATTCCAAATGGCTTTTGACCAAAATGGCGATATCTATGTGGTCGGTTACAATACAGGGACTGAGTCATGGAATAGCAATTTTACTTCCACTGCACAAGGAACTTGGGCTGGTGTACTATTGAAATATGATACAGATGGAAATTTGATTTGGGGGAGAAGCGTGGGTTCTCCTTCATGTCCCTTTGGAATTAGTTCATGCGGGGTATATTTCAATAATATTGTTGTAGATTCACAAAACCGTGTGGTACTCGGTGGTAATTTTCTTTATCATGCAGAACTAAATGGGCAAATGTATTACGGCTCGGGCAATTGGGATATCCTAATTGTGCGATATCTTTCAGATGGTACTTTTGATTGGTCTGCACGAGCGGGTGGTGCAAATGATGACAGAATTCAAGCGCTTACTGTAAATCCAAATGATGAGGTAATCGTCGGTGGCTATTTCCTTGGTTGGATTAAATCGACGCCAAACAAGTGGAATGTAACGAGTGGTAGTGGCACTTATTACGAAGCGTTCGTCGCTAATTTAGACTCAAATGGGAATTGGGCATGGGCAACTTCCTTTGGCGGTGGAGCAAATGATTCAACAGAGGCCCTCCTTGCTTTCTCCGATGGTAGTTTGTTGGCAGGAGGTTATTTCTCAGGTTCATATACCTTTGGAAATCAACAACATTACGCCACAGATGAAGATGTTTTCGTTTGGCGTTTCCAATGGGATTCTGATGATGATGGAGTTCACGATTATACTGATAATTGTGATTTCATACAAAATGCAAATCAATCTGATTTTGATAATGATACAATGGGTGATGCTTGTGAGACCGATGATGACAACGATTTACTTCACGATGTTCTAGACGATTGCCAATATGGCGATATTGGTTGGGATAGTTCCAACCTAACATTAGACCATGACGAGGATGGTTGCCGTGATGCCGGTGAAGATACAGATGATGATAATGATGGCATCTTGGATATTGATGACCTTTGCACACCTGGTGAATTAGATTGGATTTCAAGCAATCTTACCGATCAAGATGGTGATGGTTGTCAAGATGATAGTGAAGATCTCGATGATGATGCAGATGGAATTGAGGACCTAATTGATAATTGCGCAATCATTTATAATCCCTTGCAAGAGAATTATGACTTAGATATTTTTGGTGATATTTGCGATCTTGATGATGATGATGACCAAGTTAACGATGTTGACGATAATTGCCCAATGAATGAAACTAATTGGTCAAGTAATGGAGCAACCGATAATGATGCCGATGGTTGTCAAGATAGTGGTGAAGACTTGGATGATGATAATGACGGTATGCTAGATCTTGACGGCGATGATTGTCCAAGGGGTAATATTGGCTGGCTAGTTTCTGAAGAAACTGATTTAGATTGGGACGGATGTCAAAATAATAGTGAAGATATTGATAACGATAATGATGGCTTGATTAATTCCGAAGACGACTGCAATATGGGCTTCACAAATTGGACCCGAGATTCAAATACAGACCAAGATGGAGATGGTTGTCATGATGATATTGAGGATTTGGATGATGATAACGATAATTTCCCCGATATTGAGGACGACTGTCCCAACGTAGCAGGAAGTTCATACCTCGGCGGAGCCAAGGGTTGTTCTGATGATGATGAAGACGGATGGGGAGATATCTCCGACGCTTTCCCCTTTGATGGAACTCAATGGGATGATGGAGATGAAGATGGTTATGGAGACAATCCATTTGGCTCATATCCCGATTCATGCCCACTTGTTGGGGGAAACTCCTCCGCTGACCGCTATGGTTGCCTCGATAGTGATGGAGATAGCTACTCTGACCCGGATGATAATTGGGGGGTGACTGACGGCGCTGATGCATTACCTTTCGTTTACGACCAACAAGTTGATGGCGATGGTGATGGATTTGGAGATAAATATCTTAATAACGCAGGTAATCTAGCAGAAATGGCTGACTTTTGTGAATTTGTAACTGGGACTTCAACAATTGATCGTCAAGGTTGTTTGGATAGTGATGGAGATGGATATTCAGACCCCGATAATTTCTGGGTGTATGAAGATGGTGCAGACCATCCTTCATATGTTTTTGACCCAACGCAGTGGGCTGACACAGATGGTGATGGCTACGGAGATAATTGGGCAGACCCAACTTGGAATGAAACTCGCAATGAAAGTGGAATTGGGCAATGGATAGAGGGTGCAACAAAGCCAGATTTATGTCCGACCCTTGAAAATTCCTATGCAGATACTGCTGGTTGCCCCTTGGATAGTATTCCAGTTATTGATGATGGTTCGGATAGTGAAAATTCTTCTGTTGAAGATGAAAAGGATAGTAGCACTCCTGTATTAGTATTCGCAGCAATTGGAGGAGGCCTACTGGTCATCGGTCTTGGAGTAGTTGTGATGATGTTGCTTAAGCCAAAAGCAAAGGCCAAAGGACGTCGGTCAACAAAGTCAAATCCAGATTCAACTGATGTACCGGCAAAGGTGGCAACTGGTGGAGAAATTGGGGACAAATCCTATGAAACTTATCTCGATGAATCCTTTTCAGGAGATGCAGAAGAAATTGAAGGAACGGAGAAATTATCTGAGCAATCAGATTTGGTTGAATCAGCAATGGAACCTCAAACAGTTGATTCATGGGAAAAGTTACCTTCGGGTGGTGAATATTTGGACCCAGATGACTCGGGCACTATTTGGTATCTTGATGCACAGGGTATGCATTGGTTCCAAAATGCAGATGAATCTTGGACTCAATATTTCAATTAGGAAAATCCGAGTTGAAGAATCACTCAGGGGCACTGCTGCCTTGGTAAGAGACCACTATTTCCGCAGAAATGTGCCGGATGTCAATAGGGATTGTCTACTGCATAAGCAACTGCTTCAGTTAATATTTCTTCAAGGCCTATTTGAGGACTCCATTCTAAGCGACACATAATCTCTCGAGGATCAACAGGGCCCCATAGTTCATCAACTTCCTTAGCGAATAATTGTAAATCAGCCCCATTTTGTTGTGCAATTGACTGAGCAAGTTGGGCAATATTTGCTCCACAACCTATTCCAATTGCATGTGCTTCCCGAGTGGGTGGCGGATTTTTTGCTACTTCAATAATGACATTTATCAAATCTGAAATGTGAATTAAGTCCTTGATATCTTCGCCGCTTCCTTGTACTGCAATCCAACCAGTCATTGCTTGGCGAGCAAATTCATGCAAAAACCCTCTACCTTGCCCCCCTCCAGGAGGTGTGCCATGTAGGTTACTCACTCGAAGAACCGAGACCGGATGTGAATCCTTTGCATGTTCAAGACACCTCTCCTCAGTCCATAATTGTCCTTCAGCGGCAGCATCTCTTGGCGCAAGGGTTGAATCTCCTGTAAATGGATCAAATAAATTATCTGCATGAACTCGCAAAGAGCCTATCAATATCAAATGTAGTCCCTGGTGGCGATTCTTTGCATTTGCAATCTTCAGCGCCCGGCTTCGCATTATTGCGACAACTTCAGGGTCATTCCGGTCCATTTCGGCTTTGGGTGCATGACCATTAAGGTGAACGAGACAACTGCAACCAGCCAAGGCTGCGTCTAACATTTTTTCATTTTCAAAAATATCGTCATCAATAACTACAGCGTCATTGCCAAGAGCATCAATAAGATAGGTGCTAATGAATCCATCATCACCCGAAATGCCGACTTTCATCCCCTTCCCCATATTGGTCTGTAACTTCAACTAAATATATTATTGGTTTAAATAAGTAGTTGTAAAAGAGTCAAAAAATTCTAAATTTGTCGAAGAATAATTCCCCTTGAGGTATCATATATTTTGTGGCTTTACCTTTGCAGTGAGTCGATTAATGACGTTATTCTTACAATCTTCATAATGCCAATAAACTGCAATTCCCGAAAAACCTTCAGTCATTAGCAAATTTTCCACCAAGCAACTAGAATTACAAATAACAGGTCCCCCACAATTTCTTCATCGGAGTCGAATTCTTCATTTCGTTCAAAAGTAATTACTTCAATATCACGGCCTTTGGGGTGCAGCACAATGGCTACCCAGCGTGCCCTCGGGCTAGGGCGAGCCGTTTGAAACCAGCATTGCCACTTCGCAATAATTGCCTGTGAGCGGATTAGTGCACCAATCCTTTCACAAGTATTGTGCTTTTGAATAACAAATGTTCATGAGTAGTCAGCATCCGGTTGCACCTGTTCGGTGCGAGCACCGGGTGGTGAGGCCATGACTGACCAATTACCAAATCTTGGTCGCGAAGCAGAAATGCTTAGCGCGATGAATCTAAATTCCATAGATGAGTTATTTGCAGATGTTCCTCTTGAGGTGCGATACAAGGGAGAATTGCCTCTACCTGAGCCACAATCAGAGGAAGAATTATTGCGCGATGCAAAGCGATTGCTCGGCGCTAATCGCCCGCTCTCAGAATCAATTTCATTTCTTGGCGCAGGGCTTTATCGAAATTACGTTCCAGCATTAGTTGGGCAATTGATTCGAAGAGGTGAATTTCTTACTGCTTATACTCCATACCAACCCGAAGTGTCTCAGGGAATGTTACAGGCAATGTGGGAATTTCAAACATTAACTTCTGAATTATGTGGTTTGCCAGTGGCTAATATGTCTCTGTATGACGGTTCAACTGCTGCTGCTGAAGCCTTAACCTGTGCAGTTAGAGTGCACAATCGCAAGGCAACTCAAAAAGATGTAGTTTATGTTTCAGAATTAATATCTCCCGCAAAAAGAAGTGTTATTTTCAACTACACCCAAGGTGGAGGGATAGAAGTTAGAACTCTCAAACATACCAGTGATGGTTTACTTGATTTGTCCTCCTTAAGTTTGGCCAAAGGTGCTTGTGGAGTATATGTTGAACAACCTAATCCACTTGGATTATTGGATGGTGGGCTTACTCAAATCAAACAAATAATTGGCGAAAATACCGCCCTAATTGTAGGAGTTCAGCCAACCAGTTTAGGAGTCGTCGAGGCCCCAGGAAACTATGGCGCAGATATTGTAGTTGGTGAAGGGCAAGTCTTTGGAACTCCTATGACTGCTGGTGGACCGCTATATGGGATTTTCACATGTACTGAGAAGTATTTACGACAAATGCCAGGACGCATCGTTGGTCGTACAATTGACAACAAAGGAGCCGAGGCATACTGTTTGACCCTCTCGACTCGAGAACAACATATTCGCCGTCATCGGGCGACATCCAATATTTGCACAAATGAGACTCTAATTGCCCTAATGGGTGCGATGCATATGTCACTATTGGGTCCAGATGGGCTCAATCGTTTGGCATTGAGAAACATGGCTTCTTGTCAATTAACAAAGCAGAAAATTGCTGAGTTGACTTCTGTTGCAATTCCTCATATTCATGGTCATCATTACAATGAGTTCGTAGTCGAATTACCCGGGTCTGCTGCAGATTGTTTGTCCTATTTAGATACGAAAGGGATAATCGGTGGTTTTGATTTATCCGGTTGGTATCCTGAGCGAAAAAATTGGTTATTAATAACAGCAACTGATCAAAATACTTCTGCCGAAGTAGAGTTATTAGTCGCTCATTTAGCTGCGTGGTCAAGTGCCAAAATACAGGGGTTGAGTGCATGAGTCACTTATTTGATTCACATGGAGCTGCTGGTTCGGGCTGGAGTCAACCGGAGCCACTTCTTCCGGAATCAAGGATATCTTTGCCAGCAAATCTCATTCGTCGCAAAATGCCACAATGGCCTAGGATCTCAGAATCTGAAGTTGTTCGCCATTTCACTTGGCTGAGTACAAGAAATTTTGGCATAGATACTGGTTTTTATCCACTTGGGTCTTGTACAATGAAACATAATCCAAGAGTAAATGAAACAATTGCCGACATTTCAGGAATCGCCGAAATCCACCCGATGCAACCTGAGCATCACATCCAAGGCATGATGGCTATTTTCAGTGAAATGCAGAAAATGCTTTCAATATGTGCCGGCATGGACGAAGTTACTTTGCAACCTGTTGCTGGTGCCCAAGGTGAATTTGCTGCTATGCGTTGTATTCAAGAATACCACCGCGCAAATGGAGATGAAATGCGGGACAAAGTCATCGTCCCTGATTCTGCTCACGGCACAAATCCAGCAAGTGCCGTAATGGCTGGTTATCAAATCGTTGAAATACCAAGTGGCCCAGGTGGCTTCTTAGATTTAGAAGTGCTACGTTCAGTTGTTGGTGATGATACGGCTGCAATGATGATAACTAATCCAAATACACTTGGAATCTTTGAACCTGAAATTACGGAGGCAGCCGAAATTGTTCATGCCGCTGGAGGGCAAATGTACTATGATGGAGCAAATTTCAATGCAATTCTTGGAAAAGCAAATCCAGGCTTGATGGGCTTTGATGCAGTTCATTACAACCTTCACAAGACCTTTGCCCAACCCCATGGAGGTGGAGGTCCGGGTTCTGGCCCAATTGGCGTCAAGTCTCATCTTGCAGAGTTCCTCCCCGGGCCGATAGTAAAGCGAAGACCTTTGGTTGAAGGTGATATTACCGAGGCATCTGACGAATGGTGGTTCAGTTGGTATGAGCCTAAGAATAGTATCGGCAAGGTACATCAATGGCATGGAAATGCCGGTGCAGTAATTCGATCTTGGGCTTTTTACAGGCGTTATGGACGCACCCTGAAGCAAATGAGTGAGCATGCAGTCCTCAACTCCAATTACCTACGCCACCGCATCCATCAACTTGCAAGTGAAGCGGGAATTGGTTCAATGATAGTTGATGGTTCTTCAGCAAAATTTGTGAAACATGAGTTCACCCTTTCTCTCTCCCCTCTAAAAGAGGCAACAGGCATTAGTGCATTGGATATTGCAAAGGGTTTGTTAGATCAAGGATATATGGCTCCGACAATATATTTCCCTCTAGTTGTGCCTGAATGTATGATGGTAGAACCAACCGAAACTGAATCAATAGAAACACTTGATAAATTTGCTGAAAACTTTGTGAAAGTATTGCAAGAAAGCCCAGAAGTTCTGCATGCAGCACCTGTTTCAACTCCCGTTGGGCGCGTCGATGAGGTTCATGCAGCACGAAATCTTACACTACGGCACCCAATGGAGTAAATTCCATTGATGCAAATAGCAGAGCCCAAATTAGTAAAGGTTGTTGTATTTTCCCTTCAAAGATTCTGTGTGTCAAGTAAAGCCATTGCCGCATTTCCTTGCAAAAAAATTGAACTTGATGTTAAGAATCATGGGTGATTATCAAGGCCTTAGTCCGCCACGGCCTGCTATGGTCGGTGGTCCTAGTGTGGGGGGTAGATCGCCCGGTCATTTTCTTAATGGCGAAGTGAAATGGTGGGTTCCACCCGCAGGAAAACCATTTTCAAAAGAGCGCAAAGAAGAAGATCCGAATGACTACCTTGGCCGCAAGAAGCGCATTTTAGATGCAATTGCCGCAAGAGAAATGGCGGTGCCAGATGGATGTCAGCATTGGAGGAGACAACGCCTTCGTCCACTAGCAATCAGCATGCTTTTACCAACTTCATATTCACTTTTTTTCGTAGCCTTAGGTGGAATGTTGACAATATTTTCTTTTATTGGTACGACTCCTCCCCAATACGGTGTCTATTCGTGTTATTTTGCCGCAGCACTGTTATCAATTGTCTGGCTTCTTGTTCTTAACAAACGCATGGAAGGAGTTCATCCGAATGCATTTACCTTGCCATTTGCAATTTTACTCGTCGCATCAATGTGTACCTCAGTAATAATTGCCCTTGCATCTACAGAGGCAAATCTTCTTTTCATTGCTCCAACCGCATCTGCCATATTGCTTTTCACATATTATTTGCTGTTTGTTATTGTGCTTGAAGGAGGGCCGATTCAAGGCGCTCGTTGGTTATTACCCATTGAAGGTAGCAAGAATAAATTGCTTTGGAAAAATGAAGTTATTCGTCGGACTTCATTATCAAAAGGCCCAGTCGTTACAGTAGAAGGAATGCTTTTCCACGGGCAAAAATTCATTTCACTTTCATATCAGCCAAGACCTTTTTTACCGCGTAAAGACCCGTTTTCTATTGATACTTCAGAGAATGTTAAGTCGCATATTACTGCCATAATGCACAGTTATTTACCGATTTGTTGTGAGTGGCCCAAATGGGCTGAGCCAATAATTAGTACCGAAGAAGAGTAGTTGTTTACTTTCACTTTCACCTTACCCCCCATAGTAAATACTGTGGTGTCCTTAATGCCCCAAATGGGATATGCAAGTCAAGAAAATGGTTCTACCAATGAGTCTCGAAGGTCTTATCCAAAAGTGGATATTTTGTCAACAGAGGCGTTTACAAGTCGAATGGGTACCGCCATATGTAATGTCGCACAGGAAATTACGGGTTTCAGATTTGCAATCAGTCGGTTTCCATGGGCGCAAGAGAATTCATCGCCTTTTCGCTCTCGATGGCGCACCAACTGGGCCATGGATGGGGAGGGCTATTGGCGCCTGTGCGAGAATGGGGCGTATCGCTCTAGCAACATCTCTCCTTGAATGCTGGATTGAAGCATTAGAACCGGATGCTTGGACCGCTGCAAGAGGGCGGCGTATTCTAGAGGTAGAGGTCCAACGCTGCCGCAATGTAATGCATTGGCAGCGCGAATGGCCGCGCGGAGTATTGCATTTGGAAGACCAACCTTCTTGGATGATAATTCCAATGGTTCGCTACTTTAGGAATCTTAAAGTTAGATCTGACATAGAAGTTCTTAGCGGAGGTCATCGCCTTCTTCCTGAACGAATGCAATGGTCCTTTCCCGAATCATCAATCACTCCAAAAAAGGTTAGTATTATTGATTGTTCAGGAGAGTTTGAGGCCTTTACGGATAATATAATTCTCGCGGCAGTTTGATGAACCTGCCTCACTGGGCATTTATCATGCGAGTAACCATACTCATGGGCAGCGCGTCGGATATGCCGGTAGTAAACAAGTGTACTGCCATTCTAAAAAAATTCAATATTGACTTTCAAGCCCGAGTTGCAAGTGCTCACCGCTCACCTGTTTTTGTTGAAGAGATTGTTAGGCAGGCCGAGGCCGATGGGTGTCAAGTATTCATCGCTTTTGCAGGTCTTGCCGCTGCACTTCCTGGTGCGGTTGCGGCATTGACTACAAAGCCTGTCATTGGAGTTCCAGTTGGAGGCAGAGTCCCTTTCGATAGTTTGCTTTCAATCGCTCAACTCCCTCCGGGCGTCCCTGCAGCAACAGTAGGTGTTGACCGCGGCGATAATGGAGGTCAATTGGCGGCTCAAATTCTTGCCCTAAAAGATCCAATTCTCGCTCAAGCATTACTAGATGATAAAATAGCACAGGTTGAACGCGTAAAGAAGCAAGATGCCGATATTCAGGTGGATCTCTGATGTTCGATGTAAAGCAATTTGTGGATGATGCAGTTGAATCTTTGCGAGCCACAGTAGACCAAACTGCAATCATCGCTTGCAGCGGAGGTGTTGATAGCACAGTTGCTGCGGCAATCGCAAATATCGCCGTTGGTGACAAACTTCACTGTGTATATGTTGACACAGGTCTAATGCGCAAAAATGAAACCGCAGAAATTGAAGCCATGCTAAAGGAAATAGGCGTAAACCTCACGACTGTTTATGCTGCCGAGAGATTCTTCAAGGCTCTTGCCGGAGCCACTGAGCCCGAAAGAAAGCGTAAAATCATTGGCGAGATGTTTATCCGTGTTTTTGAGGAAGAGCAGGAAAAAGTTGATGCGAAATATTTGCTACAAGGCACAATCGCCCCCGATTGGATTGAATCCGGAGGCGGTGTCCGCGACACAATAAAATCTCATCATAATGTAGGTGGCCTGCCAGATGACATGACTCTTGAAATCATTGAGCCACTCCGCGATTTATACAAAGATGAAGTTCGTCAAGTCGGTGCTTATCTAAAAATAGAATCTTCTTCACGCCAGCCATTCCCCGGTCCTGGCCTTGCAGTAAGGTGCCTTGGAGATTTAACTCCTGAACGCGTTGAAATTGTCCGTGAAGCATGTCATATCGTTGAGGAAGAATTAGAGGCCGCTGCTGCCGAAGGGAAAATGGAATTGCCATGGCAATATTTCGCAGCCCTCCTCCCTGTTCGTTCAGTTGGAGTTCATGGTGATGTGAGAGCATATGGCGAGACAATCGTTGTACGAGCAGTTGCAAGCCTTGATGGAATGAGTGCAAGGTATTCCACAATTCCTCATGAGGTGTTACAGAAAATCAGTAATCGTATCACTAATAAGGTCAAAGGGGCAGTAAACCGAGTTGTTTATGATATTACTCATAAACCACCAGGTACCATTGAATGGGAATAATTACAAGCAACTTCTAATTGCACTGATGGCTACATTGCAGTAATATTGTAATGCATTGATGTGTGATTGAAATAATCATTGTCAATATATTCAATTCCGAGGTGCATCCAAGCAATTTCACTCAATTTTCCGCTCTGAAAACCAAGATGCTCGCGAGGGCGCATTCGCACGCGAGAGGGGCAGAATTGAAAGAGGACCGCCTAGAGGTCAATTCAATGCGGAAGGTGCTATTTGCGGTTTTTCTCGTTGCCACCTTGCTGGCTATGAGCGCCAGTGCGCCTTTGGCAAGCCAAAACTTGGATGCTAATTCACCCCAAACTCCTTTTGCTGATGAAGCCACACCGGCAAAGGCTACTCTCGCAACTCATTCAGATCCAATTGACCAAGCGCTTAAACATATTTTGCAGCAATCTTCACCTGAAACTTCGTTACAAGTAATGATTCAATTTACAACTGGAGCTACTGAAGAAAAGTGGGATTTTCTGCGTATTCGGGGGATTACTCCACTCCATAATACACGGGTCGTGCCTTCGGTTTTTGCGGTTGGACCTGCACGGGCGATAGAGGAATTAGCAACTTCCTCCGAAGTTCTTTGGGTTGAATGGAATTCTCCAATTGAGCAATATATGAATCAAACCGTTGATACTATTCTCGCCCGAAATGTGTGGAATCGCGAGGTACTTTCCAAATCGGGAACAACTACTGCTGAAAGCACAAATTTACGCGGTGATGGTGTCACAGTGGTAGTTTTGGATAGTGGTATTGATGCAACCCATCCCGATTTAGATTACAATCCTCAGAGCCCTGCATCCCCCGATGTTCCTGATGCTTCTGACAAGGTTATTTACAATGCTAAATTGGACCAGGGAAGCGGTTCATCTACTCCAAACTTTGTGTGGTTGCCATTGCAGAACACCGATACAACGAGTGGCCACGGCACTCATGTTGCCGGGACTGTTGCGGGGAATGGTGATGCAAGTGCAGATGACAAATTAGGTGTGGCACCTAATGCCTGGCTAATTGGATTATCAATGGGCGAAGCCGTTTTCACTATTGATGAATATTCAGGATTAGAATATGTCTATGATTTATCAGAACCTGGGTCTGCTACTCAAGATGCTTGGAATATTCGCGTAGTTAGCAACTCATGGGGTCCAGGTTTTCCTTTTGATTCAGCAGATAGCAACGATTTAACTGTGAAAATTATTGATAGGTTATCATGGGAAAATAATGTTGCAGTAATTTTTGCTAATGGGAATGATGGCGGTGATGGTTCAGAAGACAAATCAAATATTTTCGCTAAAGTTCCAAGTGCAATTGGAATTGCTGCAGCAAATAGAAATGGCGTAGGTATGTCAGATTTCAGTAGCAGAGGTATTGATTCTGATATTACGACTTGGCCGGATATTGCAGCACCAGGTGTGGATATTTGGAGTGCCGCAGCCCGCGTAACAATGATCGGTGGAGCAATAGGTGCAGGTGATACCGCATCAGGGGATTTAGATTACTACTATCTCGCAATATCAGGTACAAGTATGGCGACTCCACACGTTGCCGGTTTGGTTGCAATCATGTTCCAAGCCGCACCGAGTTTGCATATGAGTCAAGTCGACGAGGATCTTTCAGAAGATGGAGATCCAGCACTATACGATCCGACTGGTACTGCACCTCCAGCTACCGCTTCGCGACAAATACATGAAGCGGAATTAATTCTCAAATTAACCGCAGACCGAATAGTCAGTGGAGAAAATTTGGCCGCATTTAATGAAACGGGAATAATGGGGCTGCCATTTGACTATGCTCAAGGGTACGGGATGATAAATGCAGACAAAGCAGTTGCAACTGCCCTTGCTCTTCAGCAATTAAGAGACCCTAATGGTGATGGTGAGATTGACTACCCCGACCTAACTGTTTGGGATGCGATTAACCGTACAGCGCATATGTTGCTTGAGGAGGAAATTGTTCGCAACGGAGATATGCTTGAGAGTGAATGGGATGGGGAGTTTGCAGTATTCAGTACTGGTGCTGACTTCCCCCCTGCGAGTGCCCATCGAAAAGAGATTTGGATTCCGGCTGGAACAACTAGAGTACGTGCTGATATGGATTATTCACCTCTTCCGACAAGCATTTTGTGCCCAACGAGTGCAAATTTACGGCTCGCCCTCGATAAGGATGGAGATGGGAATTACGAGGAAAACGATATTGCTGGTGTTGAACTTACCTTTACAGGCGGAACTGAAGAAGGCGCATGGTGGGGTTTTGATGTTCAAGGAAATGCTGCTGGAACTTGCTTGACACCTAATCCAAGCACAAGCGGCCCTCGTTCACCATATGCAATTGATGTAATTGCCTGGCTGAAGCCAGGTGAGTATTCTTTGAATTTGAATCAATCAGAAGATTGGATTGTGTCGGGCATAGAAGGCCCATCAGTTCATCTTGACCGACTTTGGTACAAACATGTAAATGATGATGTGGTAGCAAATGAAGAAGAAGGCAGTGGTTTTGCAGGCATGTTCAAGTGGATGCAAAAGAATTGGTGGGTGCCGACAATAATCGCCTTGATTTTTGCAATGATGATAATTGTACTTAATGAGAACTCCCGAGAGATGATAAATAACTGGCGCACAAAGGACGACTACGATGAAGATGAGTACAGCGGGGATGTCTTGGACGGAGAGGTTTTGGAAGCAGAGGTCTTGAACGAAATGCCTAAGTTGCCATCTTTTCCAGTTTCCACTCAAAATGTTGCACCGGTGGTTCAACCATTATTGGATTTAGGAGAAGAAGTTGTTGAGACAGAAGTCGTTGAGGCAGAAGTCGTTGAGGCAGAAGTTGTTGAGACAGAAGTCGTTGAGGCAGAAGTCGTTGAGGCAGAAGTCGTTGAGGCAGAAGTCGTTATTGATCCGCTAGAAGTGGAATTTGTTGAGGCAGAAGTCGTTGAGGCAGAAGTTGAAGATGATGAATTGGATGCCTTTTTGGATGATTTTTAGTGGATTTGAAAACGCTTTGGAAGCATATGATTTGAGCGCCGCTTGCCGGGTTCGAACCGGCGACCTTGGGATTAACAGTCCCACGCTCCACCATCTAAGCTAAAGCGGCAACAAGCCGCCGAAATGACCCACCCTTATCACCTCATCGCCCAAAATGTGAGAACACCAAAAAGCATTTTTTGCAAGAATAAACACAAAAAGAGGTAAGAGTAGAAAAAATGATTTAGCCGTTTTACTATTATCCTTCCCAAAGAATTGTGAGTGCATTAGCCAATAGTATCTATGAGGCGTTCCAATTTCATTACCTTTTCACTGCTCAATGAAATGGAATTATCAAGAAGCCTAGAATCCTCCATGCTAAGATTTCCATTGTGATAAACACTAACCCAGGCCTGCCCGGGATGAAGTTCCATACCAATTTCACAATGAAGGGCCAAGCCAACGCCGGCGTCAATATCATCTGATATCATAAAGCGGCCAGCACCCAAACGGCGAGTAATTTCAGCCATATTCAAGGCATTTAAATCAGCAACCCATCCTCCAGTATTGGTAGTGAGTGTGGTAACTTGACTAGCCAGCGGAAGAACCTCACTTGGTCTTTCACACAATTTTCTCGCCACCACCTCATTAACCCCTTGGGCCACACACATTTGACGAAACTTATTCAACGCAGCGCCGCTTTTTAGCGCATTTCTTATCATTGCTTCACCTTCTGAATCATTTATTGATACTCCGGCCATTTTCAAAAGGCTACCACCCTGTAAGGCAATAATATCTTCCGAATCAAGAGGTCCTTTTCCCTGCATTAATTCTACACTTTCAATAATCTCGAGGCTATTTCCAATCATTCTGCCGATTGGGTGATCCATTCTAGTCAATTGGGCCTTCGTACTTATTCCAAGCCCCTTTGCAGTGTTGACCATTGCTTCTGCTAATAGTCGCGCATCCTCTTCGGTTTTCATGAATGCGGCACGTCCGCATTTGACATCAAGGACTAGTGATTTCGGGTTTTCTGCTGCTTTTTTTGATATGATTGAAGCGCAGATTAAGGGTATGCTATCTACAGTGTCAGTAACATCTCGAATTGCATATAGGATTCCGTCAGCAGGTGCGATAGCAGCATTTTGTGCAGCGATACAACAGCCAATATTTGCTATTATTTTTTGCATATTTTTTGGACTTTGTGAAGTATTGAATCCCGGAATTGCCTCCAGTTTATCAACAGTGCCTCCGGTATGGCCGAGACCTCTCCCAGAAAGCATTGGCACTTTCAAGCCACAGGCAGCAAGAGCAGGCGCAAGGGGAATTGACATTTTGTCGCCGACTCCACCAGTACTATGCTTGTCAACGATAAGTGGATGTGAATTGCCCCATTCAAAAACAATCCCAGATCTCATCATTGCACTGGTTAAGGTTGTGGTTTCATCAATGTTTATTCCATATTCGTGTACTGCCTTCAACCAAGCCTCAATCTGAGTTTGGTCTATCTTGTGTTTCGCAACTAAATCAATGAATTCCTCAATGTCCTTTGCTGACATTGGATTATTATCTTTGATTTGCTCAACCAATTTTGAGATGTCCATAATATCACACTCGTCAGCAATAATTTTTCATCAGCCGAAAGTGGAAAGACGGAATAATTGCACCATCATCTTCTTCCTGACAATTTTATCAAAAGGCGTAGAATTTCTATGTATAGCCAAATTAAGGTAACAAGTAATCCAAATGCACCCCACCATTCCATTTTCTTTGGTGATCCATTTCTAATTCCCTCCTCAATGAAATTGAAATCAATAATGAAACTCAATGAGGCGATTACAATGACGACTAGTGAGAAACCAATTCCAATGAGTCCTGAACTATGGATAAAAGGTATTTGAGGTAATCCGGGTATTAGGTATAGGATAAACGAAAACATGTAGATGAGGACAATTGCTCCAGTTGCCGCAGCAATTCCCATGTGCAAGCCTTTTGAGTAAGGAATAATTTCCTTTTTGTAAAGGAATAGCATCATCCCAAAGATCCCTATTGTAAGGCCCATTGCTTGAATTGCCGCACCTGGGACAAACATCTCTGCCATTGCAGAAAAAGTTCCAACTACAAGTCCTTCAAAACCGGCATAAATGAACATCAGAGTTTTTGGATTTTCAGGGCGTGTGAACCAAAGGATCATTGCACTGACTAAGCCGCCAAATATTCCTACAAGCATTAGAATAATAGTCATGCCTCCCGCACTACCGCCGGCCTGCATTGCCTCGATTTCATTCCATGAAACTATCCACGAAAGGCCAGCAAAGAAAATAACAACGGTAAGTAGCATTGCTGTGTTGTTGATAACTCCCCCCATGCTCATACGTTCTTCCTGGAAGCCGTGTGAACCAAATTGTGAGTCCTTCAAAAACGGATTACTTGAGCGAAACATACCTATCCCTAATGAAGCCGAGCGTGTGGGTCATTCTTCAACCTTGCTCAACTATTATTGTCGTACCATTCCTTCAATTGAGAAACAGTCCATCCTTGGTCCAAGTATGCTTGAACAACATCTTCTGTCCACCCAGAGAATAATGTCATGTCCATTTGGTCTTGCTCAGGCAAGACTAAATTTTGTGTTTGAGCCCCCAAATCAACAGTTGCTATTTGAGCCGCTTCAACAAATGGTACTTCTTTGGAGCCATCAAGAATAGGCCCTGTTGAAGCGTCGAGAGTTGGTATTGACCAAACATCATCGCCCTCTCCAGCAAGTTCCTGCCCGCTATCGACCATTCCACCAATGTCGTCCATTGCATCAAGTGAATTCTTTTTATTCATGAACATGCCTCCAAGTGCACCAATTAATAGTAATGCTGCCAAAGCAATAATGATGAGTAATGGAGTTGAAAGGCTTTCTTCAGATTCTGCATTTGTTTCATCCTCTGCCTTCTGCCTCAGTTGTTCATCCGAACATCCCCTTACGGTAACAGATGTGTCAAGTGGAGTTTGTGGGCAGTCATCATTCTCATCAGGAACATTATCGCGGTCAGAGTCAAGAGGGCCGGTCTGTACACAACCAAAATCATCTACTACTACACCCGTGCCAGTGCCTGGGCATTGGTCATCAACGTCTGCAACTCCATCATCATCCGCATCAGGAGGTATGAATACTACTTCCTCGTCAAAGTCTGAACCACATTGGTATTGCGTTCCATCATTAACTCCATCTTCGTCGGCATCAACACTCCTCATCGCCTTTCGCGCAAACTGTATTTTTACTTCTTCACTTACACCAGTTAGGCTTGTTGCCCAACTTAATTCAAGGTCATCTGAAATACAGTCTCCGTCTGTGTCATTTGTAAATGGGTTGCCATCATAAATGAATTCTTGAGAGTTAATTAATCCATCACCATCTGTGTCAAATCCTTCCTCGCCAATTGTGCTATCAAGTATTAGGGCATTGGTTCTGTTTAGTCCAACTGAGACTTCCCACCAGTCAGGCAATCCATCACCATCAGTATCGGTTCCCTCTGGCCAAATTAGATTGTTATCTTCATCTCTCGCTTGATTTTCAATATCAGTTCGGTCCCAATCTTCCAACCAACTTTGGCGGTAAACATCTGCAACCGCAGGGCTATCTATCATCAATCCCATTTCACGATTTCGCATGATTGAGTTCGCACCCCAATTTATTGAAGAGATTAATACAGATTGCCCATCAATAATCATTCCTTTGTTGTGCAATTTGGTAATGTTATCGCCTGATGACATTATGATTGCTGCGGTATCCCAACCGTTGGTATGATTCCACTGATGGTTGAAAATGTCAACTGCTTCACGTATTTCATCATCATAATAGTAACCATTGATAATCATTCTAATACTGACTCCGCGGGAAGCCGCATCTTCAAGAGCACCAATTATTGGACTTTCACCCCAACCCCAATACCAATCCATGTCAAGGTACTGAAGTGACAGAAGTATCTCGGAATTTGCACCTTCAATTGACTCTTTCAAACCCTCTACACAATCTTCTGGACATGTGAGTATTTTGCCGCTAAATGAACCGCTTATTGCCGTACCTTCTACTGCTTGTGCAGTGCCATCCGGCGCAGGTGTAAACCAGCCACCGGGGGTGTCTAATGAGGGGTTGAAATGACGAATGTGTAACCGTTCTGGATCTTCATCCCATGCTAAACGATCAAGGAACATCTGAGCAAGGCTTGAACTATCTACTATGACTCCCCAATCGCGATTTCCAATATATCCATCAAGAGGTAAAGAAGAATGTTTCCAGTTTCCAGAACCAATCCAAACACTCGAATCATCCTTTACTGCAACTTTAGTATGAATATATTCGTAGGGGCTATCGGGTGCACTACTATCAAGTGATTCTCCAAGAATTAATACATTTATACCCGCTGCTGCAAGGTCGCTTGCGTGACCCATATTTTGTGTGCGATCATCACTACCCCACCATCCCTCTGCTTCATTCAATACAAGGGTAATGTTAACGCCTCTCCCTGCTGCCTGTCGAAGTGCAAATGCTAGCTCATTACTATGCAAATGATACATGTGAACATGAATACTGGTCGTTGCTGAGTCAATCCATGCCAACAAGTCACCAAGTCCAACATCTGGACCAATTAGTGGTGTAACCGAACCAGTAGTAGAGAAAGAAGAAACAAGACAAAGGTGACTACCACCCAACCTGCTCCACTTTTGCTCCCAATCAGCCGATGTATTCGTGTCTGGAGCATTACCACAACCATCTCCACGAAGATGAATTAAACCCTCCTCTGAAGCATTTGGCTGGCTCATTGAAGGACCATTCCACCCATCTATAGGCAATAATGCACCACCCCATGCAACTGCATCAATCACAGTCCCATCCGGTGAAACAAGTTGTAATGTCCCCCCCGCATCGGGTAGGTATACTGCTGAGGTCATTACATCAATTGCATTGACAGCATTAAAACCGCCATCACTTGAGAGGTGCTCTGCGTCAGGTGTGAGTGCAATCGCCCCACCTGCTGGAATAACCATATTGGTGAATTCAGAATCATATGCAGTTCCGGTTGAAGAAGTCTTAGTTATCTTCCAACCATTTAGGTTGGCTGCTGCGTCGCCGAAATTAGTCAACTCAAAGAATTCATTATTGCGTTCACTGAAATCGGTTTGGAAGGGCATTAGGCGGCTAAACAATACCTCAGTATCAAAATTATAATCATCAGGATTTGGGTTCTCCTCTCCTGGTGTAGGCCAAAGAGTTGGTTCCCAGTCACCTCCCTCGGCAGTGGGGCCAAGTGTTCTACAATCAGTAGTTACTGTCCACTCAATAGTTTGTATGAGGTTTCCGTAGCCATGCACATCGGGGTCCCGCATTTCAATTGTATCCCCATATCCCTTGGCGAACCAATTTGGTGCTTGGACTACTAAATATTCGCTTGGGGCAATTTCGGTAACATTTGCCGCAGCTGATGAGCGATTCCAGATGGAATCGTGACGTACCACCATAGTTTCTCCATCAGAAGATGTGAAAGTCCAACGCGACATATTTATGATTCCTGTGCCATTATTGTATATTTCAATCCAATCATGATCGGGCGTAACCGAGCCATCATAACAATGAGGCAAAATTTCAGTCATGTCAATAGTTGTACCTCCGGTATATGGACCAAATACTGGATTTGCTGCCCCAGGTGTAGGCCAAAGTGCTTGTAACCAATTTCCATTAGTGGATTGAGGAGGAGGTGCATACAAACTTTCGCCTTCAGTAGGTTGTATTGTCCAAACAATTGAGTGTACGATTTCGCCCAATTCATTTCGCAAACTTAGGCTATCACCATTGGAATTACGGATGTAAAAACTACTACTTCCATTCATCGCAATCAATGCAAAAGCACCTGATTCAAGGCTCAAATTGTCCATGTTTACAAGACGATCTACATTTAATTCAAACACCTTATTTCCACCAGCGACTAATGCCCAATTGGTCAAGTCAACAGTTTCATTTCCGGAATTAATTAATTCTACCCATTCTCCATTAGGCCAAATTGAAACGTCTGCACCTAGGGGGTCGGACATTACTTCATTGATGAATACACTTGTGTTCTCAGCAACGGTAGTACCTGGAGTTGGTAGTCCGGGTGTAGGATAGGGAGTTGGAGTCCAAGGCTGGGAAAGGTCGGAAGTATTTGTTAAAGAGATATTTTCACCGTAGTCGTTTATCCAATGAATCGCATCAACAATTTCCCCCATTTGATTAATTAAACAGAGACTATTATAATCATCCCAAAGTCGTGTTTCAGAAGTTAACTGAAGTAAGCGCATACCGCCTGCATCAATCAGAGTTCCTGCCTGAGTTGAATTAACAACCATACTTGAAGAGTCCAAATAAGTAATGTTGCCAATACTATCAATTATTTTCCAACCCACTAAGTCTAATGGGTTAATGTCAATATTCATTATTTCAATCCATTCTCCATCGGGGAATGCAGAGCCATCAGTACTGCTGTTAGGCATTACCTCCGTAAATCTAATCATATCGGTGCCATTAATTGTTGCAGGGATGAAAGGCACATTAGTTTCACCTGGTGAAGGGAATATTGAATACGACCAAACACCATTTGGATTTGCTGAAATCGAGACTCCCGGCTGGGTATTTGACCATTGTACCGTTTGGGCTTTGCTGCCATTTGGCCATATCAAATCAAGACTTTCTTGACCATTATTTAGAACTCCATAATTTGCCGTAGCATTTATTGCAATTACTGCACTTTCACCTGGACTAAGTATCCATGAAGCATTATTCGCAGCATCAAATCCAACTAGGTGAGTTTCATTAAATTCTATTTCATTTCCGACAGCATCCTTTGCCATCCACCCAGTTAGGTCGAAGTTCGTAGAACCATTATTCATCACTTCAAACCATTCGCCACCTGGCCAAATGGCGTTGTCAGATGAAGGCCAAGGGTTGGCCATTACTTCAGAAATCACGAGATCAGAAGGATAAATTATTGGAGGAGTTGCTCCCGAATTGGATGAACCGGGAGTAGGGCCATTTGAGGTAATCCAATCAGCAGCAGGATTAGCAGTGTTTTCCACATATGATGCACCGGAAACAGCATTGGTCCAACTGGCTTGGTCAACTGCAACTCCAGATGCATCTATGAGAGTGAGATCTTCTTGACTATTAGTGAGCCAAAAAGTTGTTGAGGCATTTCTTGCAAGCACCATCCAATCTCCTGGTTGAATTGTCCATGTGCTACTATTGCCTGCTTCATATCCAACAATACTTGAACTATCAAAGTTCAATATTTTCCCCACTCTATTTTCCAATGTCCAACTTGAAACATCAACGGGCGAAGAACCTGTGTTGATTATTTCTGCCCATTCTCCGCCTGGCCACGCTGCATCATCCGGGGTAGAACTTGGGTTCGGCATCGCCTCATTTAGGCAAATAGTGCCAGTACAAGCATAGGAGCGTGCTCCGGTGGCTGATGCTTCTTGCATACTTGCTAAGGGGGTAAAGGACATCCCTACCATTAACAAAATTAGTGTTGCTGTGCGTATTATTGTGTTATTATTCATTTTTTTCACATCCTCATAGGAAGCCAAAGGCGTCGAGTTTTTGTGCAAAGGTATACATCATAATAGGAACAAGTATTATCCCCATTCCATGTGACCTTCTAATGCCAATTCTTGGAGGCATCAACCCCATTACAGTTCCAACAATTAGTACTCCCATGCCAACCCACCCGGTTGATAGGTAAACAAGAATCGTAATGAAAATAATCACTGAAAAAACCATCATTTGTAGCGGAATTATCTCATGTAATTTGAGGACACCCTTGCCGACGATAACCATCATTGGTACTGCGATTAATCCAGCGGCAATTGTAACTGCAATAAGGCGAATAAAATCTGAAGTTGGTGAAATGCCCGACCATGTGTCAATAGGATACATCATTTTTAGAGCAAGGGTTGCTCCACTTCTACTTCTGCCAACGATGTATAAGAAACCAAGAACCATTACTGTAACTGCAGTGTTTACTGCGGACAAGATTGCAATAATTTCCAAATCTTGTTCGGAGTGAGGGTCATCAATGATTTCTCCTGCTGCCTCCCTACGTGCGCGCTCAAGAATCTCTTCGTGGGAGATTATCGGTAGCATTTTGTTGTCAAAATCCATGTCCCAACCTTCCTCTCCTCTAACTTTAGCGACCACGTTTCTTCCTCCCATTACCAGCACAGTTGCTTGCGCAGCGGTCATTCCAGGTAAAATCGCCATCCATGCACCGGCGACTGAGGATAAGAAACAAGGTATCATCAGAGGCCTTGCCTCAGGCAAATCCCATTCTTGTTTTTGAGGCGGTAATTCACTTGTTGTCATGTAAATATCAATCAAGTTGGCTATGCCGAACAAGCCAGCAAGGCTCGGTAGGAGTAAACTCGCATTTGGCATTCCAACAGGTGAACGGGCAGGTAGGCTAAAAACCGCCCAGCCATAAAATCCAGCGAGTAAGAAAAAGGCCGTTGCAGCAATCATTCCAGCAACACGGGAATCTCCTCCAAGCCTCCCTCCGGAAAGCAATTGAAGCCACTTGGGCCATTCGAGTTTTGTAGTCTCAGTAACGAGCAATAGTGCGGAAATGCTGAGGAGAATCCATGGAAGTTGCCCTCTCATTTCTTCATAGAAACCAAGTTCAGGGCCGAAAAGAATTCGAGCACAGAAAATTAGTGGTAAAGAAAGAAGCAACCCTAGTTGTGAACCTCGAGCAGAATAGCCAACACCCTTTGGTGCATTTCCGGCCAAGAGCATTCGGTGGCCGGGTAATAAGGAGAGCGCAGTATCTCCGTCAGGTGCGCCAATTAGAGCAGAGGGAATATAATTTAGGAATGTGTGAACTACGCCACAAGATACAATGATAGCAGCAACTGAAGAAAGAGGGATTCCTATTGCAAGCATTGCAGGCGATAGAGATAGTAATATTAATGCAACATTATTGACGTGGAAACCGGGAATTAATCCCGTCAGGCTACCAAGTAAAATACCGCCAAATAAGGCTCCGTAGAGCCACATAAGGTCAACTACCCACATTTCCATGACTTCACCTCCAATCATTCCGGTACACTATTTTCATCAAGCGGGTCTGATTCCGCCAAATATTCTTCCGCATCGGAATGTCCATCTCCATCTGAATCAGATTCATTAATATCAGTTCCTAGGGCAATTTCCTTTGAATCAGATAATCCATCTTCATCAGCATCATCAACGACTCCTGCGGAAAGACATAGTTGCATTGAACGCGAATCCCTATCCTCAATCTCAATTAACCTTCCAGTCCAAATTTCACTACTATCGTGTAATGCGACAATTACATTTATGTCAGCAGGGTTAATGCAAAGTTTTTCATTTGTTCCCGGCCTTTCCAACCACCAAGAAGTTGTTTCTATTCCAGTGTCGGAAGTTTCAGTTGTAGAGTTGAGAATCCCGTCAATTGTAATCATAGTATTGGCCGAATAGCCCCATATTAGAGGTCCATTATTCCATGAAAGGCTTGAGGGTGAAGGAATTGGCCCAGCCTCATCCCAGTAATTTGCGGTAAGCACAATTTTCCCATCACTTTCACTCCACCCAACACTAACATTGACAACCAATTCTTGCCCTGCTTCTAACCATGCATCACGGGCACTTTGAAATTCTGTTTTTATCGCAACATTTCTGCTCTGGTAATTAGGACCATCTCCTAAATATCCGGTTGCTTCTGCTGACCCTGGCTCAAGGCTATAAACCATGTAAGCAGAAATTGTGTACATTTGTTCTGGATTTTCAAGATAATATACTGGCCTAGCTGCTATGTCGCCAAGTAAATCCTGAATATCATCTGGGTTTATTGTCACCTCATCTCCCCCGTCGTCAATACACCACATATGGCGTAATCCGGACCAGACATAGCGTCCCGACCAAGTACTTTGGTGAGACATATTTGCATTTTGAATGAATATGTCCAAATCATCTTCTGCAGGTACAATACATGCGATCTGACCTTCAGTCGGCCCTTCTAACCACCAAAGTCCATCGTCATCAATCATTGGTACCCCTTCAATAACTACCAATTTGTTATCGTTATAAGACCATTTTGAAATATCATCCCAGTTTAAATCAACTAGAATTGGCAATACAGTGTAATCAACTAGAATTTCAGGCCCCTGTGCATACATTACATAGCGCATATCTCTTTCATCATAATGGATTTCACCTACAACTGTGATTTTTGAACCTGCTTCAATCCAAGTTCCGGTTGCACTGCTTACATAGAGTTTCAATTGATGCTTGGTATTGGCGTAATTTGGATGGTCTGCAATGTAAATACTAGACCAAGTTGAATCGGGAAGAATTGTCTTTGTAAGGTAGCCTTCAATACGAACCGTTTTACCATCAAAAGCCGCAGGGTCGATGCTTATTTCAGTCAATGACTGGTCCTTGGGCTCTGCAACATCATCTTCGGACCATTGAATTGATCCACTTCCAGTTGCTTGAATCCAAAATCTTCCATTCCATTCAATTACGTCTCCAGATGCTTGGATTGTTGAACCAATTGTTGGCAACTTGCCAAATTTATACCAGCGGATTTCCATTACCCCAGAATCATCTTCAAGGATAATATCCAATCTCTGCTCGCCTTGACCATAGGGGTCCTCGACCCATGATATTATCCGCCCCTCTATTTTTACAACTTCGTTTACATGTTCGTGCACATCGCCAATCTCTATTACATCTGGTTCTCGCTCAATGGCATACCAGTTAAGTGCGGCGACTAACAAAACGGAGAGGAAAAACATAGACCATATTTTGCCCATACCCAGCCGAGGTGTAATCAAGGGATATGTCTTACCCTCTGTTTGGCTGGTGAATAGATTGCCTTTTCAGCAATAAACTTGAAAAAATAAGGGTTTGATTGAAGGCACATGAGCAACCGCCAATAATAAATGGGGTTGTCAAATGCGCGAGCGAGTAATTCGTGATGAAGTCCATAAGGATATTCTAATTACGGCCAACATTGGCAAGTTAATTGACACAAGGGAATTCCAACGTCTTCGCTGGGTAAAGCAACTTTCTACCTGTTACTATGTCTTTCCAAGTGCAAATCATAATCGCTTCGTACATAGTTTGGGGGCGTATCATTTGGCCTGTGTGCTTACAGATCAGTTAATGGCAAATCATTCTAATAAATTAAACGAAGAAGATAGTGAACTGGTGAGAATTGCCGCGCTTCTTCATGACATTGGCCACCCTCCCTTTTCTCACCTTCTTGAAACTCCTGAGGTATTTGCGACATATCATTCTCATGAGCATTGGGGGGCGTTATTATTGAGTAGCAAGGATACCGAAATTGGTGCGGCCCTTCATGAAATTCTCGGTGAAGAGAGGCTGGGCCGGCTATTTGCAATTATGAATGGTGACTTTGAATATGCAGGGAAGGCAATAGCGCCATTTTTGAAAGAAATAGTTTCCAGCCAGTTAGATGTTGACCGAATGGATTACTTGATGCGAGATGAAGCCAATACTGGCGCTCAAATTGGCGGTTTTGATGTTGAACGAGTTTTCCGGGCTCTTCGTTTAAATGACGAGGGAAAATTTTTCGTAATGAATTGGGGGCTGCCGGCAATTGAGGCATATTTAGTCACTCGATTCCACATGTATTCTCAAGTTTATTTTCACAAAGTTAATTTGCTTACTCAAGCATATTTAGTTCGTATGTTGAATCGTGCACGAATTTTACATATGGATGGTAAACTAGAGTTGTCGAGGCCGTTGAAGAATATGCTATGTAATGATAAGTTAACGGTAAAAGATTACGTTGAACTATGCGATTCACACATCATCGTCGCCCTACCTGAATGGGCAGAACATGAAGATGTAATTTTATCTAGCAATGCAAACCGCTTAATCTCGAGGCGAGATTTCCATAAGTCCCTTAGGATTTCCAATTTAACTTTAGAAATGGTGGATGTATTTAGAGAGCAAATTGAAAAAGTTGTTGCTGAAAATGGATTTGATCCCAAGGTTGATGTGATTGTGGCGCGGATAGCCAAAACCGGTTATATGCCCTACGAAGAGGGGATTTATTTACAGGAGGGGAAGGATGTTTCCGAAGTTTCTGATTTGATTCGTTCACTAACTATTCCTACTGAACTCGTGATGGTTTTTGTACCCGAGTCTGTCCGTGATGAATGTGATGTATTGGCTAGGTCTATCATTAAACCTAAACAAGCGAGTTTAGGAGAGTTTTGAAAAAAATCTTCCATGCGTGTCTTACTTTTTGATTCAAGGACTCCATGGGCGAGCCATGCTGTTAATTGTTTTAGTGGGCCTGGCCGGATTTGAACCGACGACCACCCGGTTATGAGCCGGGGACTCTAACCAACTAAGCTACAGGCCCTACAAGGTGGGCGAGAGCATCAATGAAATGAATGATTCGCTTCAAGGGATATGAAAATAGGACATTATTTTGGGTGATAGTAGGTAGTGGGCCTATCATAGTCACACATTATTGGTAGATTTTGCCCGTTTCGGCGTGGGAAAAAAGCAAATGGGCAAAATGAGCGCATGGGCATCAAAAATAGGGCCTACTTCGTAGCAGTTGGGCGATTAGAATGCATGTGATTAATGGCTTATGTCAATACTATGACCCATAAGGGTTATACCATTAGGACTATCCCATTTTACTTAGGTGATAGCATGAAGGCAGCCAGAACTAGTATATTCCTTTTGACCATATACGTTGTAAGCATGTTAGCAGCCGCTGCTCCTGCAGTTGCTCAAGGCTCGCCAACTCCAAACATTGATATTCAATGCTCCCCCTCAAATATTGAAATAGATGTTTATCCAGGTTCATCTCGTTTAGGCTCTACCACTTGTACTGCTACAAACCCTACAAACTATGCTGAAGATGTCCAAATCACCGTTCAATCAGATGGTCTTGGATATGCTGCCCCCGGTTCATTAACAGTTCCTCCTTTGGGTCAAATTGATTTCGATATCACGGTCCGTGGAGAACTTCGAGCACCTGAAGGAACTCGCAACCTACAAGTTACCGCAGTTGTCACCAACGCAAATGGTGTGGCAAACCCGACTCCAGTACCAAAGACTGTAGCAATCATGGTCGTATTGGTTCAATTCTCCCGCCTCCAAGTAGAAGCAGAGGAACCTTTCACTCAACTCCGCCCCTATGTTGATTACACCTTCGTATTCAATGTTCACAACCAAGGAAATGCCATGGACAAGTTCAAGGTAGAAGTAACTGAAAACTCCATGGTTCGTCTTGAGGATGCAGGCTTCCAAGTGCAACTTCCATTAGTTTCTACTGAAATCGAATCTCAATCTCCACCACAGAAGATCCGCGTTCTCGTTCGTACACCAAAGAATCAGGGATGGACAGACCAATACTACCAACTTGAATTCCAAGCAACAAGTGATTTCAGTTGCCGAACCGAAAATGCATGTAACTCCGAGTCACAACAAATCACGATTTATGTCCGTGGTATTTACCTGCCTGGCTTTGAAATTATCCCAACTCTCTCAATGCTTGCTTTCGCAGCAGCAGTTGGCTTTAGACGCATCAATGATGAAGATGATGATGAAGAGAGTGCTAAAAGGAAAAAGCAGTTAAGTGCTGAATAATTAGTATTATTGAGCGCCTTGGCGCTGATGCAACTACTTAGCCATCCACTGTTTGTTGATACCAAATAGGGGAGAGGTTGATAACTGAGCACATTAACCGTTAGATGAATTACTCGGATGTGAAGCAATGGGTGGACTACTAGATAAGGCTAATCTTGCCGATAATGATGATGACGAACAGGCTACAGATGCTGAAGGTGAGGCAAAAGTAGAACCGGAAGCAACTGGTGGCCTTCTTGCAAAAAGTGGTACTGAAATAAGCAATGATCCTTCCTCCGGAGTAAGTATTCGTGTTGATGATGACGACGATACTCCTGCTTGGCTAAAATATGGTTCAGTAGTAGGCGTATTTCTGCTCATTGGCTTCATCGCTTATCAATTGATGTTAGGATTCAACATGGGTGGTTATTCAATTACTCTAACTGAAATTGAGATTGATGAAAATGACAATGCTCTTCGCTTTCAGATTGCTGTCGGCACTCCAATGTTTGGAAGTGTGGCTGGAACCGATGTAAATCTCTCAATATCTTACGGAGAAGATGAAGTATGGTCTGGAGTAACTACTATTGACCGCAGCCTCAATTGGATAGAAGTTCCATTCGCAGATTTTTACCAAGGCAATTCTAGAGACTCGACTGGTTTCAACGATCACACTTATTACACAATAACGGCAACCCAAGGTTCTTCTTCTGATGAATTAAGAATTACTCCACCTCAACAAATGGACCGTACTTTATCCGCAGCAGATAGCGAGTATATTGAGATGAAGGAAAATGGAGAATGTGACGGAGATACAGATACTACTATGGATCTTTGCCATATAGGGCTTTGGTTCCGCGTCGGAGTTGGTATTGATGACCCAATTAATGATGGGCTACTTTGGCACATTGATAGCGACTATACAATTGACGCAGTAGTAAAATATAACGGTAATCCTGTACTTACTTTCCCCCCAATAACCGTTGATGGTGCTAAGTCCTCATGGTCAAGTAGTGCTGAGGTAAATGAAGGTGGGACAATGGTAGAGAATGCATGGATGGGGATGGGTGGTACAAAATCAGTCCCAGATGTGGCTGAAGGTACATATGTTGAAAGAGACAACTTCTTTGATGATGATGGATGTTATTCTATGACAGTTACTGTCACACACAATTCTATCTTTGGCGGTTCATATTCTGTTGATACCGAGGGAATTCACCTATACTGGGTTTACAATGAAAACCGAGGCGATAACGGCCCTTATGAGCCTAGTGTTGCCTGTGAAGATGTGTAATAACGAAGAAATGATATTACTGCTAATTGCAGTCAATGATGTTGAGATTTGCTATTGAGGCCTCGTCTTCACTCAACCTTTTCTTCCTCTTCAACATCGTCTTCAATAATGCCTTCCTCTTCTTCATCCTCAACTTCATCGAGGTATTCTTTTTGAGATTCTTCCTCTTCCTCGTCGGAAAAAGCACCCCTTTGTGCCATTACTCCAAGCAAAACTACTCCAATTACTGCTGCTGCTATTAAGGCGATGACCATTCCGTTTCCATCCTCTGCATTGACTAATGCATACCAAGAAACAACTTCGGAATCAACACTTGGACTCATTTCACCCAGCCACTCTGATGGTTGTAGAATTGAACAAGATATACCATAATCTCCTTCCACGCTTCCTCTCCAAGTAAATTCAACCTGCGATACTTGGCCTGCGTTTACTGATACTTCAGGGTAAGCCGGAGAAATATGTGCATCATCCCCCGTTGTTCTAATGCATTCGAGAGATACTCCTTCTGCTGAGGTTATGCCGGTATTTTCAACTTCGACAGTAACAGTAACTGGTTTATTCACTGAAACACTTGTCTGATTCACACTTACAGTTTTCACCATTAGGTCAGGTAATTCCATATTTAGTTCACTATATTCTTCTGGTGTAAGTTGCACTTCAGTTGAGATGTTGCCCCAAGGGCCATTCCAAACCACTAGGACAGTTGCTGCTTCATACCATATTGTGCCGCTGCTATCTTGCAAAGAGATAATTCTTTCAGGCATGCTGATAGAAAAATTGCCGGAATCATCGGTAGAACCTTGTTTTGTGAGGCCAAGCCACCCCAGACCGCTAACTAATACTCCCGCTGATTGGAGAGGAGTGTTGATTATTTGTTCATCAGCAACTACCACCCACTGGTCAACAAATCCACCGGTCCCGGTGCTATCTTGCCATATAATTTCACTATTCCACCCCGCAATAATATCCTCATCGTCCATACTTCCAATTACTGAACTATTTATTACCGCAATAGAGCCTGTGTCTGCTACAACTACTGGGCCACTCATGTGGATTACAGAATCATCCACAGTTGCATTCCCAGCCACTATGATATTAGCCCCGACAATTGACCCCGAATTCATGTCAGCAAGACCTCCTTCTTGGATTTCCATTGTCCATGTTTTTGCACAACAATAATACATTCCTTCTTGGACTAGATCTGCTGCATATGAGATATCAGTGTCATCTGCCCAATTTACTACAACGGTTGTGATAACTGGAATTGAATTAGGATTATGTGTAAAGTCAACCCAAACATTATCCTCTCCACTTTGGGAAGAATAGTCAATAGTAATTTCACTACCACTGACTGCTTCAGGTGTCTCACCAGATATTCCAACAAGGGGTGCGAAAGAAATTAGTTCTTCAGTAAAAGAAATAGTAATGTCAACCTCTCCTCCTTGCCCGTTAAGAGGTATTTGCATTCTTCCATCCTGAGCATAAAGTTTGAGGCTAGTTGGAGCATTTTGTGCAGTAAGATTTGAGTTAGTCATTTCCAACACACCGCCATCTTCAACCACAATTTTCGCATCATCTGCAACATCAATATTACTTCTTATTGTCAACTTCGCTCCACTTGCGATGCTTACTTCACCATCAAAGACACCATCATCAGTCCAAATTTCGTCCGCAGTAATTGTTATTGATGAACCATCTGAAGGAGGTGTGCCGACGCTTGCATCGGCTAATACGCCCATGCTCATTGAAGAAAATGAAAGTAGTAAAAGCAAAGCGGTAACGGCAATTGAACTTCTGCGCATAATGCCTCTTAAGTAACACCTGTTTTTCAATAATCCCCAAGACTTGGCAAGAAAATAGACAATTTGGCTAATTAGCGTATTGCCACCCACTCTTAATACGGAACATCTTTCCAGCCGAGCTTGTATCCAAGAATATTGAAAGCCCTGTGAATAATTGGGGTGAGAATTAGAAGACCTAACATCCCAATCCAAACTCCCTCAGCGGAATGATAGGTTGAGGGTAGGAAAATAAGGCCCCCTATGAAAGTAAAGATGGCAAAAGGTAAGGTGTCAAGTAAGGGTGCCTTACTACTAACACCCCCCTCTCTTTTTAATCCACGTCTGCGTTTCATAAATGAACCTGTACTATCGCCTACAAGGCTAAAAAAGCCGAGTAAGGTTCCTAAATAGAATGCACTTCCAATCCATCCAAGGTTAAGAAAACTGAATGTGCCAATACCGCTGCCATTAATTGAAATATCAATAAATGGAGCGTTGGTCAAATCGTTGCCACTAACTAACCAAACCATAAAAATGGCGAGCAAACCACTGGTTAATGACCCCCCTATTAGTCCATTCCAAGTTTTCCCATCACCAAGAACACGATTTCCATCCTTGTGGGTTCTTCCGCCGTCAATAGGCCACGGACCATACCCTGTTTTAGGAAGCCATTTTCCCCACATCATTGCAAAGGTGTTGACCAAATAACCTGGTAAATAAAGCCACAGGACACAAAGAACCAATGTGAATATTCCGAGTTCTTCAAGGCTAACTAAACCCTCCATATTGTGTCCTATACTCAAGCAGCCTAAGAGGTAAACCCATTTGAATGATAGATATTGAAGCACATTCTAGATGCTTTTCGAAGCGAAATAAATGAATGATTCGCCACAATACTATTGAGCCATGCCTTTGAGCGCACAACATGACAGGTGACGAGGGCCGAGTAGTACTTGTTGTTGGGGGGGGTGGGCGCGAACACGCTTTGACCATGTCCTTAACTTCAAGTCAAAGCGTGTCTGCAGTTCATGTTGCACCAGGTAACGCAGGAACTGCAGCAATCGCAACTAATCATCCAATTTCAGCATCAAATATTGATGGAATGCTGGAATTAGCATTAGAATTAGCAGTAGATTTTGTAGTTGTTGGCCCCGAAGCTCCGTTGGTTGCCGGTCTTGCCGACCGATTGCGTGAAAATGGAATTGCTTGCTTTGGCCCTGATTCAGAAAATGCAATGCTCGAAGGTAGCAAAATAGTTGCCAAACAAGCAATGGCGGATTTGGAAGTCCCTACTGCAGATTATTTTGTCTTACAAGCTGGTGAGAGTCTTGAGGAAGATATTGAGGAAGCGTTGGATGTTTTTTCTGGAGAACCATGGGTTATCAAAAGAGATGTTTTGGCTGGTGGGAAAGGAGTTGTAGTTACAGAAAACCGCAATGAAGCAACCAATTTCATCAAATCTTCAATTGAAACCGATGGTGAAGTCTTGGTTGAGGCATTTCTTGCTGGTGAAGAAGTAAGTATGCTAGTAATAATGGATGAGCATTCAGCCATTTGCCTTCCTCCAAGTCAAGATCATAAGCGAGTTGGAGATGGTGATTCAGGCCCCAACACTGGTGGAATGGGCGCTTATTGTCCTGCTCCCGTTGTAACTCCCGAAATCAATTCACGAATAATGCAACGAATTGTAATGCCTATGCATGAAGGTCTTTCTTCGCAAGAAATCCCTTATCGTGGAGTCCTATTTATTGGGCTAATGATCGATGCTGAAGGTAATCCATTTGTGGTTGAATTTAATGTTCGCTTTGGCGACCCAGAGTGTCAAGTAACTCTACCACTGATTGCTTCTGATTTTGGCGACATGTTATACTGTGCAGCAACTGGAACTTTAGTCGAACATGAGGATGAGTTTAATGACTTATGCAGCCTTACTGTTGTTTTGGCTTCAGAGGGTTACCCTTCCACGCCGATAAAAGGACGAATGATAACTGGTGAGGGGATCACATCATCTGGCAATTCGTGGATATCTCATGCAGGTACAAAATTGGTAGATGGCGAATTAATTTCAAATGGCGGGAGAGTTCTTTCATGCACTGCTATTGGTGGTTCCTTACAAGAGGCTGCCGAACGTGCATATTCCTTAATTGAATCATTAAAATTGGAAGGCTCACATTATCGAAAAGATATCGGCTATCGCGCACTTTAATCGTGCGCCTACGCGAGAGGGATGAAGTTTTTTTTTCCCAATACTGCCCTTTCGTACTACTGCAATACAATTAGAGCCTTACGGGCAATAACAACGGCTAAAAGGGGCAGTTAGTTCGCCAGCGTGCTCAGCCTACTGGCTGAACGCTGGACCACGAGGGTTCTACTATGGGAGAAAAAAAAATAAACAGGAATAGTCCGGCATCTTTGTTGGGGTGGCTAATAGCACCCCTAGCAATATTGCTGGCCTTTGCGACAAGCCAAATCATCGGCTTTGAATTGATGGATGAAGAAGGCACAGTGGGCTTTGGCTTGCTTGCAGTTGCTGCAATTGCAGCAACAATACCTCGCATTTTGCGTGAAAACAATATCCTCTCCCTAGGAAAGACCCGAACCTCTTTGTTGTTTTTCGCAGTATTTGTACTTGCATCTTTTGGCGTTTCGTCAATAGCTGGCCCACTCGTAGGATTGCTATTCTTTGTGCTTTCTTTTGTAGGGCACTTGTATGATAAAGGCCTTCGGCATGAAGAATACACAATCCTTACTTTTGCAGTAATTGGATTCTTCTTTGCTCTCGGAGTTGCAGGGATGGCAGATACTTGGGCTCCAATTGACTTTGATCTAGATGGTGATGCAATGACTTATGAAAATTTCACCGATCAACATAGAGTGGTTACTGGATTCCTATTCTTTAGCACATTAATGTTGAGCATCTTAGTGGGCTCAATAATTGCAATTTTGCAACGCGGAGTTATCTTTGCTTCAGGTAGCGGCAGTTGGATGAGTTACTTGCCAAGTACCGATTCAAAGAATCCTATAAAGAGTGCTTTACCACTTTTATTGGCATTATCTGTTTGGGCTGGTGCACACATCGGCTCATTAGTACACTTCGGTATTAGCGACGAAATCGTTCGTCTTGGATTAACTGTCGAGGAAGTCTCATATGGTCACATCGGCTTCTTTTGGTCACTTTTCACGGGTATTATTGCCTGTGTTGTAGCATTATTCTATGCTGAGAGATGGTTTACCCGTGCAATGATATTGAGTTCTGTATGGATTCTTTACACTGCAGGTCTATGGCAAGAACATGGACTTTACACTGCAGATTGGTTGGAAGGAACTTGGGGTGTTGTCATGTGGGCAGCATTTACTTTCTTTGCTTTCGTAGGTGCTTTCTATCTTGCAAGCCATGAAAAATACGGCAATTGGAATATACGTCCAAACTATGACCCAAGCCCAGCTCGCCAATGGTGGTCTGCGCATTGGGTAGGAATAATGGTCTTCTCTGCTTTCGTAGTTGCACTATGTGTGCGTATTCTATGGAATGTAATTCCAGCAATGAACGCTACTGGTACTGGCGGATGGGACCTTACTGGAGGTTCTGACCCTTGGTACATGAAGAGAGCCGTTGACTACATAATTGCAAACAATGCTCATTTCATTTTGGATGCAGACCGTGCTTACCCACTTGGGGATATCAATCCTCGTCCACCACTATTTACCTGGTCTCTTGCACTTGGAGGGGTTCTCGTTGCTCCATTCATTGGAGAGACTCCTGAAAATGCAGTATGGTGGGGCGTTGCGGCATTACCGGCTCTATATGGTTCTCTAACAATACTCCCTATCTTTGCAATGGCCAAAGAACACTTCGGAAAGGGTGCTGGTGTAATCGCAGCATGGTTGATTGCATTAATGCCTGGACACGTTAGTCACAGCACTTTCGCTTTAGCAGACCACGATGCTTTCGTATTGTTATTCATGGTACTCGGTTTCCATTATTATTTGAAGGCAGTAAAGTATGGTGGATTCGCAAGACTTACGCCTGAATCTTCATTGTCTGTAAGTTATGTTAAGACTGCAATATTAGCTGTTATCGCTGAGCGTAAAGCAGCAGTAAATTATGCTATTTTGGCTGGAGTGTGTATTGGCGTAGTTGCTCTTGGATGGAAAGGTTTCGTTTATGGGCCTGGGATTCTTTTCTTAGCATTCTTTACTCAAGTTATCTTTAACCTAATTTACCGTAAAGATAGTACAATTCTTACTGTAATTACAATAATGATGTTTGCGACAACTTTTGCTTTGGTATTACCGGTTTATGCTCATTACCAATTAGGACTAATTTGGGATGCTTCTGGTATGCAGCCGCTATTCTTTATCTTTGGCTTCACACTTGCATTAGGAATAATCGCAGTTTGCTTCCGCGACAAACCATGGTTACTCGTATTTGGAACTGCTTTCTCAAGTGCAGTTGGAATTGCATTGATTCTTTGGATTCTTCAATTAGCCAATTTGTACAGTGGTTGGGATATCCTAACAACCGGTGGTTATTATTTCAGTAAGAACAAGATATTCGGAACAATTGCAGAAGCACAGGCTCCACAACGCGGAATGCTATTCGCATCTTTCGGACCGATCGTCTTCGTATTGGCTCTTGGATCTGCAGTATTTGGATTATGGAACGGAATAAGAAATAGTAAAGGGCCGCAATTAATTCTGGGATTGTGGCTACTTATTGCAGCATACATGGCCTGGAGTGCAGGTCGTTTCGTATTCAATGCAACACCGGCAATGGCAGTTCTTGGAGCATGGGCAATCGTAATGGTTTGGAACCTATCTGGCGTTGCAAAATTCAAAGAAACATGGAGGCGCAACGGCCTAAGAACTCCTGCAGACAGATTCAAATCTGCTCGAAAGGCTCTTTGGAAGAATCCTGCATTTGGTGCAGTATTCTTAGTTATGCTTCTACTGATGAGCCAGCACGCTACATATGGCCTTGATGCTGGTATCCCACGTGGAGGCGAGGGGGCTGCCGAACTTGATGCTGAATTCCATAACATTGCACCTGATATTCTAAGGTATGATATTTGGGATATGTCTATTCTTGACCATGAGGATTACGATCCAGCCACAGGAAATATGTGGTATTTGGGCTCTTTTGGTCCAGGATTCAATAGTTATGGTTGGAATGTAGCATATGATTGGATGGCTAATCAAGATACAGACCAAGCATTTGGCGAGCGCCCAGCATTCGTATCTTGGTGGGATTATGGATTCCAAGCATTGGCACAAGGACAACATCCTACCGTGTCGGACAATTTCCAATCTGGTATTCCCGCATCTGGTAACATGTTGTTATCAAGAAGCCAAGCAGATACAATCGCATTATTCATTTGGCAATTGTCAGATGGTGACCAAACATACAACGACAATCGTGTTGGTGAATATGAACTCACTGAGCGCTTTGCCAATGATTTGTCGAAGTATTTAAATGCAGAGCAACTTGCCGAATTTGAAGAAATCGCAATTTCAATGGATTCTTCTATTGTAGTTGATCGTTCATTTTCAGTTGAAGTTAGCAACCAAGATGCAGTTCTTGCTAAAGGGCAGCATCTAGTTAATGGTATACATGATGAGGATGCACCTGTTGTTTGGCAGATTTACCAAAATGAAGAACTGGTAGCATGTACTGGTGGCGATTATGATTGTGATGGCCCAGCATATGCAAATGAAGATGATGCACGTCGTATTTTTGAAAGCCCAACCTTCATCCGAACTGCTGATGAAAATGTAGTTGGCACCACTCACTATATTATTGACGATTACTGGTATACGTCTGATATTGTTGAAGAATTTGAGAGCGTAAGCACTAATCTTCATCGCAAGAATGCTCGCCTAGCATTAACTCGTAATTTATTGACAAGTATCCTCTCTGAACAACAATTAGTTGACTTATATGCAGATTTAATGGACAATGAAATGTACCAAGTGCAAAATAGTGAAGGCCTACCTGGAGAGATTCTAACTCGAAATCATGAAATCCGATACTTCGCAGTTGACAATCGTCTATTCCCAGTCGGTGGCCATTATACTCAAGATCGCTACTATAATTATGGGAATCCAACTGGTATTTTCCATGCGCCAACAGGCTTGAGTGGTCAAGACCTTGACCACTTTGTTGATACTGTTTATATGACCGAAAGAGGCTCTTTCAGTGACGAAATGACTTCTAGCCAATATGATGTCGAGCAAGTATCTGACTTCATGGCTCAGCAAGCAGGGGCAGACTTCGACCCAATTCGATTAATTGATGTCCGCGTAGATCACCTATCGGCATTCTATGAAACAATGGTTGCAAGAACATACGTTGGCTATGGTGCATCAACCCTTGGTCTTGTTTCTGGTTCCAGTAACCCCTCTCCTGCTCAGCACTTTGGACAAACCGGTACGCCTGGTTCAATTCTTTCACAAGCAGTGCCTCTGCCTGCGGCAATGATGAACCATTTTGTTATTGCAAATTGGTATGGTGCTGGAATTCCAGACGATGTTGACTTCCCAACTGAATCAGCAGATCAACGTTCGATTCAATATGCAAATACAATGGTAAAGATTCTCAAGTATTACACTGGTACAGAAGTTTGTGGCCAAGTAGAGATGAGTGACAGTGGTGAAGGAATGGATGGCACACGTGTCCTTGTTGAACGCGATGCCTTTTCTGGAGAGGATGCAGTTGATATGGATAACAATACATATTGGATTCCAATTGCTGCAGTTGATGCTGATGAAAACGGTGATTGGTGTACAACTGTTCCAGCAGGACATATTCGATTCAGCGCATATGTGGGTGATAACAATCCCGAAATGGACCGTGATGTCATCCGCACCATCGATTATGGAGGCTCATTAGGTGACTTATTGCTTGTAGATAATACTGCCCGAGAAACAAATCCATTTACTGGACTTCTTGGTGAAGTATCCAATATGACTTGGTTGACCGAATCTCACCTCAATATTACTGGGGTTCAAGGACACTCTGGCGAAGCATACCCTACTCCGGTATCGCTTGAAGTAGAAGCATCTGGTGTTAGTGGAATTATCGCTTGGAGTGGACATGAAGATTTCAATGGTGTTCCACTCGTAGATACAGAATTTATTCTACGTAACATTTGGAGTGAAACTGATAACCGTACTGTAATGACTACCAATGGTTCATTCACTACCGATGAAACAAGAATTGTCCAGGGAACTGGTCAAGTAACTTTCGTTGAATCTGGTGAATTCACAAGTGACGGAATTGCAATTGCCCGAAACTTTACCGGCAATTTTACGCGTACTTTCACTGATAAGCAATCCTACACAGGTAATGGTACATGGACGGGAACCGGAACTTTAGATATGGTTTGGATAGATGCCGAAAATGTACTTGCATGTAATGGTACAGGTGAAAATCAAACAATGCCCGAGGAGGAGAGTGTTTGTTTACAAGATGATGGCGAATATTTCCTTGATGGTACAATGACTGCTTATGGTCGTTTCACAACCAAAGGTTCAGTTTCATTCACCACACAAATGGAATCTGCAACCTTTGAAGGCAATGGAATCTATGTGGGAACTGGAACAATTAATGGGACAGGATTATTTATTGGAATTGGAGAATTCTCTGGTGAAATGGTGGAACCGGGTTCATTCTATGTTACTGGATTAATGCCAGGGCGCTATAACATGATTGCACAATTAGCAAATGGCCGAGAAATATTGCTTCCTGACCCTGTTGATATTGGATTAGAACCAAGCTTTGACTTAGATATGTCAATTCCGGGTTCAATATTCATGGCCGAAGAACTTCATGATATGGAAGGTGAGTTAGTAAGTAATATGACTTTTGAATTACAAGATCTCGGATTAGAAGATTCGGAAGTAGTTTACATTACTACTGATGAAAATGGTTCCTTTAGTCATGGGCCCTTGCCATCAGGTGACTATTATTATCGATTTGATATTGATTCTGATGGGTTTTATGAATTGAATAATACTTTCTACGCTATTGGTGACTCGGAGAATTTCACTATTGATTCATCAATACCGACTCATCATGATGTAACAGTTCACATTGCAAGCACTGTTTGGAATAGTTCAACTGGACAATTTGAAGTATGGGAAAATATAAACCAGACAGTTCTCTTTACTGAATCTTCTTTCCCTGATTTGACTGTTGAAGCAACATCTGACGCCAACGGAGATTTGTTGGTTGAATTGCCAATGGGCATGTGGATTGCAACCGATTTAGCTGACCCTACCTTCATCCTATATTCTGAATTTGAATTACTAGATGATGATTTAGATCTTGGTGAATGGAATTACACTAGAAGTGTGAATGTTACCGGACAGGTCTGGCAGCCCGAAGATTTCGCTATAGCCGGACAAGGCATGGATATTAATTACAATTTAAAGTCTGGACTGGGTGTTGAGTTCCGTTCTGGAAACATTGTAATAACCGATGTTACCGATATGAATGGTTCATTTGAGGTTTCATTACCCGAAGGAATGATTTTCGATGCAACTACTTTCTCCACTACTAGTTTCTCTACAGCAGGGGCACACTTTACCGTTGTCAATGAAATGGATCCACTGAATTTGACTTTGCAACTTGCAACAAATACCATTGGTTATTTGACAGTATATGATAACATGACACTTTACGAATCAAGTTTGCCAGGTTGGTCTGTAGTTGAGATAAAGGCTACAGATGCAGAAGGAATTAGTTGGTACACCGATGTTTCATCCGATGCAAGATTTGAGTTCCGCCTTCCAGATGGGGAATATGTTCTTTCTGCCGAAGATTCAAGTTTAAATATTTCAAACCTCAATATTACAATTGATGGTGAGGGAGGAGTGGATTTGAATATGATTGCCCAGCCGGGATTAATTACTGTTTATCTCAATGTATTCCTAGATACAAATGACGACTCGGTATTTGAAAATGGAACTGCAGTCAGTATTGACCTAAAAATCACCCCCCTACTTGCAGGACATGGCGAGCAGGTGAATCTAACTGTTTCTGATTATTCCGACATCGGTAATTTGTCAATTGACCTTGAATTGGGTCGCTATGATGTAAGTGTCGTTGAGCAAGATGCCCGTGACGCAAATGCTACTGACCATCAAACCGCAACTGTAAATCCAATGATTGGATTAGACATTGGTCTCGACATTTCCGAAGAAGCAACACTTGTTGCACTTCAAGCATCTTGGCTTCTTGAAGCAACTATCCTAAACGCAACACTTGGGCCCATGGCGAATGCCTCAATATTCCTCCACGATGAGGATGATAGTGGTTTTGTTCTAGTAAGTTCAGATGAAAATGGAACTATTGCACAATATATTGCTCAAGGCAATTACAGTGTTGTTCTTCAGGGTGTTGATGTAAATGGCGTGCAAGAAGAATTCCGTGGATTAATTAACATCAATGAGAATTCAACTCGTCGTAATGTTTCATGGATCGCAAAGCAAAGCACTTGGCTTGATATTCATTTGGATGAATCATCAACCGGGACAAATTTGTCAAGTTACATTATTACTGCGGTAAGCCAGGAAGGTCTAGGAAATGTAAGTCTAAGTTCAACAAATGAAACTGGTGACATGCATGTGTCCCTATTCCCTGGTGAATGGACCCTCTTCATGAATCGCACTGATTTGCAAACACGCTGGACTATTGACGAAGGGGTATACAATCTCAATGCAAGCCAGATGCTACCAAATGAAAACATTACAATGAATGTTTCAGCACAAAGATGGGTTGAAATTGGCGGTAAAGTATTCTGGGACCTTAACGGTGATGAAGCTCCAAGTTATGGCGAGGGAATTGATGATTTCAATGTCACTCTACTAGGTAATGTGACTTCGGTAAATGCGACTATTGCTACTGATTCAGAAGGTGTTTGGCGCCTATTTGTACCTATTGAGGACACATTCAACGTGACTGTTGAAAAAGAAGGTTTTGATACAGAATGGTATGGCAATGAAACCATGGAAGGCTTGGTTGTTGGAGCAGATCATGTGAGCGAGGACATTATGGTTTCTGCTGGCTCAGTTAGCGCATCTGGAAACATCACTCATCTCTTTGATGATGAGGATGTCCTTAATCAGCTAGAAGTATGGTTATTCCCACAATCCGGCCAAGACCGTGATGCGATACAGATTTCTCCAGTCTTTGACAATGGTTCTATGACTTGGTCAGCAGATGTTGAACCAGGTACTTGGATTATTTGGGCAGGCCTGCCTGAAGGCGAGCGCAATAATACTGCAGTTGATGTTGGCATTGGCTTGCTCGATGCAAGTGTTGCCACTGGAGGAGTTGTTGATATTGAAGTAAGAGATGGTGGAATTGTTAATATGGATTCCAATTGGCTTGACTTTAACCTCGTTGAACTCAACTTTGGCGATTCAAATACTTCTGATGCCCCAATAAGTGATGCACCGGTAATTGTAAGCGTGGACCTTGGCGAAGGAATCCAATGGGATGTATCAGTCAACAATGAAGGACAAGTTTCTCTTCTTGTACCAGCAGGTAATGTGTATTTCACAACTGAATTTACAACCACACAACGCGGCATGGAAATGAATTATACTGGCGGTATTGGAGCCGAAGTAGCGCCACAAGTCGATACCCCTGCACTACTTGATGCAACACGACGAATCAATCACGATGTAACATTTGACTTACAAAGTATCACCAATGCAATTGAAATCACAAATGAAACACTTGCCTATGATCTCTCATGGGAAAGTGGTTCCGATGAGGAATATGCTGAAGTTTTGATGAATATCGAAGTGACATACAGTGGTAATGACGCTTATGACTACTTTACAGTCACTCCATCAGCACAAAATGGAATGGACAGTGGAGATTGGATTGTTGAAATCAAGAATAGCACTGGCGAGTGGGCAGAATCCTCTACCGTTGAATTAGGTATTGGTGATGTTCTATCAAATGCGACTTTGACTGCAAACCTTGAGATTAGAATCCAAGCACCAAATGCAAGTGTATCATATGCGCTTACTGATGGCCATCGGGTTAATGTGCGTTTGGAAGCAGTAAATGGCCAAGCATCTGAACTTAGCGTGAAGGTTGTTCTCCCTCAGAAGTATGGTATTGAATGGGTTGATGCACCCGAGTCCGCTGGCGCTGGCGCCGGAGGAGAAGGAACTCTTGACTTGATTATTGGAAACAATGGTAATGGTGACGATTCACTTCTCGTTGAAGTAGATGATTCGCAATTACCAGAAGGTTGGGATATTTCCCCACTATCTTCTACTATTACTCTTGCAAGGGATGATAACCGATTGCAAACTTTAGTTATTCATGCACCAGAAGGTGCAGCCTCAGGTGAATGGCCAATTGTAATTACTGTAACAAGTGAAGGTGGTCAAACAATTACCCACATTGCTCAAATCCGCCTTGCAAAGGCTGACCTTTCAATTGAATCTCACTCATGGGATGGCGACTCTCTATTCGGAGTTTCTAACACAGTTAGAATCACTGTAGCAAATGCAGGTCTTCTTGACGCAGCAATGGTTAACATTTCAATCAACTCACAAGAATATAGCGGAGTTTCTGACTACTTTGTTCAAGCAGTTCCTGCCGGTGAAACTGTTGAGTTTGCTCTTACTCTAGATCTCGCTGATGCCACACCCGGTTCTGCTAACTTCGAAGTTACTTTATCGCTTGATGAAGAAATTGATATGGAAGACACCCCTGATGATTATTCATTCAAGGTGAAGCTTTCCAGCCCAACTCCGGAATCAACAAGCAATACAATTTTCTATATTTTGCTTGCTGTGTTCCTTGGCGCAATAACTCTTGGTTTCAATTCCTGGAGGAAGGCTGGACTAAGCAAGCGTTTCTGATTTTACAGTCAGAGCAATTACCCAAGGGCGCCTTGCCCTTATTTCCCTATCAATAAGTGTGAAAACTTTGTACTCCGTTGATGTTTCATTTTGAGAATAGCATCTGTACTCTATGATGGATGACTGAAAAACTATCATAGGGCTTACCAACAAAGCCAAATTAGGTTTCCTTCAAAGGTAAGACTACTGTGCAAGATACATGGCGAAGGGAATCCCTCCGGAAATGGATGGGATTGAGTACCTTCCAGAACCAACAGATCCGCGTATACTTTCAGCAGTTGATCCATCTATCGCTGGCTGGCAAGATGATTTCCGTGCCCGGGTGACCGGTTGGGAACCTCTAATGCCACCTATTTCCGCTCCACCTCCTAGACGTGCGACCCGAACAATTGGTGTATGGGTAATAGTAATGTTTGCAATATTCATGTGGATGGCATATAGTACTGATGCTCCTTTTGGCAAGTTGACCTATAATGATTCTGAATGGGCTTGGGAAGATAGTCAAATCCGCCAATTACAACAGTTAGGGTTGAATGGAACAGGTGTACATATCTGTATCGTTGATACAGGATTTGATAACTCGCACCCCGACCTCAAACATCTTACTCCTCACTTTAGGGATTTTTTGAATGGAGGGACGAAGCCAGTTGACCTCGGCGCAGACAAACATGGTACTATGATGGCAGGGATAATAGTTGCAAATGGACATGTTAAGGGTTCATCTCCACAAGTTGAATTATCGGTCGCTGCAGCATTAGGCACTTCGGCAGAGGGTGAAAACCGAGGCGATTCTGCTATTGTCGCAGATGCAATAGATTGGTGTTGGGAGGAACAAAATGCAGACATTATTTCCTTGTCATTGGGAGGTGTCCAGGATGGTGATGACGAAGCCATGAATGCTGTCGAAAGAGCCTTGTCCCAAGGAGTATTTGTCGTTGCGGCGGCAGGTAATGATGGTGAGGATGATGACGGATTATTATCCAGCCCCGCTAATGTACCATTGGTAATCTCAGTCGGCGCAGTTGATGAGAAAAAGACAATTTGGGAGGGCTCATCACAGGGTTCTACTCTTTTCAACGGTAATGCACGCGTTTCGCCTAATGAGAAACCTGAAATCGTCGCTCCTGGCGTTTCAATAATTTCTACTGGTCTAGACAAGGCCTACTATAGTAGCTCAGGGACAAGTGGTTCTACTGCTTTCGTATCTGGATCACTGGCATTAATCCTACAAGCATATCCTGAATTGATGAACTCAAGTGATTCTAGTTGTATCGAACTCGTGAAAACCTCACTGATGCAATCGGCAGCAACTGCATCTGAGCAAATAATTCCGCATGATGCTCATTATGGCTATGGAATACTGAATGCATACGATTGGAAGGTAGAAGTTGGGCAAAACTTGCCCTGCTAAGCAACCTCCAATTGAATCGGAACCCTCGCAACCCCTTCATTTACTCTACTTTTCCGGCTAATACTTGTATCATTCGATACAAATCCTCGGCAACTATGCTTTGATATTATTTCTAATAATTGATATTAACTGTGTTTTTTAGACTGATATTATTTCATTTATTTGATACTATTCCTGCCACATGGCCACCTCATGCTTATAGGCAGCGCCCTCTTGGGCATTTTTGAGGAACAAATATGCGCACTGGAAAAAGTCTATTTCTCGTTATGCTGATGATGATGAGCACTTTGGTATTGTTGGTACCTGTCGCCCCACAGGCAATGGCAGTAAATGAAACAAATGTCGGAGTAATCACAGGAACTGAAACTTGGAGTGGGACACACTCGTTATCAGGGGATGTACAAGTAGCCCCTGGTGCTAAATTAATAATTAATGCGGGAACTACGGTCAATATTCCTAATGGTACCTACATAGAAGTTGAAGGTTCAATTTGCGCTGGTTCAAGTATTTGTGGGGCGTCTCAAGCAAGTACAGGTAGCCCGGTGAGATTTATTTGGGCAGATCCTGCCAATGCTTCCGCCAATGGACGTTGTTCATTTAATTCGGATGCAAAATGTGGGGAGGGGGTAATTCTCCGTTCCAGTATTGATTCTGCACCTAGTAGCACAGGAATGTCATTTGTTGAATTCACCAATGGTTATGGTTTCCCAATTCTCGCTACTGGGCAAAGCAATCCATATTTATCAGTTCTAATTTTTGATGGTGCAAGTTTTCATGCAGATAACCTAAAGTTTTCTGATATCAATACGTCAAACGTATTAGCGATGAATTTAGCTGCCCCAACAATCACTGATTCAACCTTTGTAGTTGGTACTGATGAAGAAGGATGGAAGGCATCTGCTGTGCGAGCCTATGGGTCTGGCAATGGTATTTTGTCTACATTTACAATTCGTTCTTCTACCTTTACGGGTGCTGCCGCCGACGAATGTGGCAGTCAAAGTGGAGGTCTTGCAGCATTATTAACTGAAGATTCTTTCATTGACTTGGAATCAATTTCAATAACAAATAATGCCTATGGTGCTTTCTTTGCTAGTTCTTCCGGTTCACTAAAGACAAGTACTTTTGACATACAGTGTAACGCCATCGACACAAACGGTCACAAAACAACAGGGTCTATCAAACACTGGTTGGCAATATCTAATTCCTCAATTACCACTGAGGAAGGGGCTGGCCTAACTGCATATGATTCGGCGCGCGTGAGATTCACAGACAGTACCATCACAGGAGCCAGTGAAGGTTCAGGAATAGGTGTGCGAGGTGCAACTCTAGTTGCAAATAACAATGTAATCGGCCCAATCGGCGGATGGAATGGAGTTTGGGTATATGGCGATGAGTTTGATGTTACCTTTGAAAATAATACCATTAATGCTACCAAAGAGCCAATTCTCATTGGAGAATACCATTACCAAGATGAAGGATGGAATGTGCCATCACCATCTCAAGGTGTTGCTTATATTGCTAACAATACAATAAGTGGAAGTACTGATACATGTTCTTCTCAAGAAATGTATGGGGGGGACTTTGATTGTCCTACAATCCACGTATTTATGTCAAGTGCAACAATTGTTGATAATGTTGGTACTGGGGGTGCAGGTGATGCAATAAGGGCAACAGGTTCAATTCTAAATGTTCAGCGAAATAACATTGAAACTGGCGACTTTGCAGTTAGAGCAAGCGTGATGGATGATAATTACGGTAATAAGTACGCGACTTTAGGCTTCTTTGCAGAAAATGTTTGGCCCGGTGCCGGACAGGTATACAATATCACCGAGTCAAGTATTACTGTTCAGTCAGAATACATTGCTGACCCAGACCCATCTTCCAATGAAACTTATCCAGTAAGTCTTTCTTGGGGGGGGGCAGAGTGCCCATACCTATACAATGAGTGCTTACAATTAAGCGATTCGAAATATATGCCGCCAAGAGGTATGCCATTAGGGATGGAGATAATAAATAATGCGTCAATATTTATGTACGCCAATCTCACTAACTTCGACCTTGATAAGGCACATATTCAAAACCAGAATACTGCATGGGGAGTTCAATTACAAGAAGGTGAACTGGTCCGACTTCGAGCAATGGTAAAGGGAGTTCACGTATCCAATGCCGACATTATTATTCGTGATGCAATAGGCAGAGAAATATACAATATGACTACAGACCCTTGGGGATATTCTCCGTGGGTTTCACTACCAAGTGATTTCCACATTGACACTAACTGGAATCATTTGGCTAGTGGTGTAAATGAAAATTCTTGTGATGATGGTATTGACAATGATGGAGATTCAGTGATGGACTCAGCCGACCCCGATTGCCAAGGAGGTGGCCGAGAAATGTCCACTTACCATGTGACTGCAAGTAAATTTGGAAAAGGAAGCATTGACTATACATTCAACTTAATTGGGCAATTAGATGATGTTGTATCCCTCAATAATATTGGACCAAATTTGGTAGTTGATCAGCACGACAATCAGCCGTTCAAGAAAATCATCACAATTACTGGTTCTGCAGTTGATGGAATCGGTTGCGATTGCGCTACAGATTATGAGGCATGGTTGTCACAATTTGGTAATATCAAAGAGGTACAAGTCAAACCCCCCGGTGTTTCCAATTGGGATAATGCCTATGTCGCAGTGGATACAAGTGGTTCAAATGGAGAAATTACTCGTGAGAATCACCCTTGGTCTTCCTGGACCTTTGATTGGGATATGGGACAACAAGCTGAAGATGATTACACCTTTGAAATCCGCGCATTTGATGGATTAGATTATAGCCCAATATTAACAAGGGTTTTCCAATTAAACACTGCTGCTCCTCTAATTTATGTCGATAGTCCGGCGAATCACTCTTCTCACGATGGAAGTTCAATAACATTCACGGGTCGTGCAAGCGATCCATATGCGGGCATTAACGGAAATGACATTCAAAAAATCCACTTTGAAATCCGTTCAGTAGTTGAAGGCTCAGATGATTTTTATGTTACGACAACAACACCCGGCGGGCCTGCTTGGAGTTATACTTGGGATTTCAGCGCACAAATTTCGGGAGAATATACTTTCAATATTTGGGCCAGTGATTCAAATTTCTGTAAGTCTTCAAAGGATGAATGTGCTTGGAGAAGTCTTGTATTAGATATTGAAAATGAAAATGCACGTCCAATTATTGAGTTATCCGACCCCCTACCTGATGCCGGAGGTCGCATCTCTTCCTCCGAAACAACTTTGATTGCTGGAGTTTCCAAGGATGCTGATGGTCAAGTCACAAAGGTCAAGATTGAGATAACCGACCTTCAAACTGGCCTACCGTTACAAAATACACCAGCCCCAATCACAAATTTCGATGCAGTTGGTGTATGGCAAGCTTGGTCTGTAACTTGGGACACAAGAATGCTCACTCATGACTTCCAATATAAGTTGACTGCTAAGGCTTATGATGGCTATGATTGGTCCTATGAGTCTGAAGTGATTTTTACCATTGACAATCCACCTGATGCCAATAACCTCCGGCCTGTTTTCAATACAACTGGTTGGGTTGAAAACATACAATTATTCTGTGATTCCAACAGTCAATCCTTTGACCGCTGCACAATTGCTCAAATCAATTTGCACGATTGGTTTTATGACCCAGACGGTGAATTAACATGGTACAATTTTGTTGTGGTAAATGATGCATCTGATCCAAGTGATGATTACTACGATGATCTTGTCATTATCAATGCAGATGGAATTGCAAAGTATAACCCCTTGACCGCATTAGACATTCTCGGCGCAGATATGTCTCTTTGGACATTGGAAGGAGTTCAATTTGAAGTGATAGATAGATCCGGAAGCCGAAATTCATCATTCCTAGTTAATTTTGTAGTTCAGGCAATTGATTTCACCGCGACAAGATCTGATGGTGAAATGGATGAGCCTATTACAAAGAATAATCCAGCACTATTCGAAGGCCGTGGGCGTCCAGGATCTGAAGTTTATATTCGCCTTGTTGATGGTGGACGTGAAGTAAACCACACGACAATTGGTTCAGATGGCTTTTGGAGAATGGAAGTTTCAAAAAATGACCTTGCAGGTGCTGGAATAAATGACATTAGTTTCGAATATAACGGTCAAAAGATAGTTCATTCAGTACAATCTGGTGTTGCAGATGAAGAAGGATTAAGTACAATTATCTGGGTAATTTTGATTATTGTTATTATTGCAATCCTTGGCGGAGTCTTTGTATTCCTCTTTGTAGAATATGAAGAAGAAGACAATTTGGATGACATGACTGAAGAAGTCGAGATGGAAGCCGCTGACCCCTACGCATGGGCAAAGAAAAAGTTAGCCGAAGAGGCCCAGCAAAGTGCATTATCTGTCGCAGCACAAGCTGCACCCGCCCCTCAACCTGTTGCTAATCCAGAACATCCGGGTTGGCTCTGGGATCCAACAACCCAGCAATGGGTGCCTGATCCAAACTTCAGGCAATGAGGTAAACATTGAAACCCGACTATTACATAGCATAGAGGGAGGGCTGAGCGCATGGTATATGTCAAACCGGGTGTACAGGAGCGAATTTTACTCCACCTTAGAGATTTTTCAGATTATATTGACTCAGTTGAAGTGCCCTTTTCCCTTTCTCAAATGGGAATCGCCAATGCAGTTGCAATTGCCCGCTCAAATGTTCCAAGGGCTATTGCCGGGTTGAAAGATGATGGAATGTTGATTGTACGTCAAGCGCATGTTTCTGGAGTTTCGCGAAAAAGAAAGGCATATTTTTTGACTAATGCCGGAATTGCTTTGGCTGATGAAACATGGAAGCGTCTTCAAGATTTTTCCTTGCGGGTAATATTGTCTGCTGGAGATACCCAAAAGACAATACTCGGGGAGATCCATGAAATACTACCATTTACAATGCGCATTGTTGACATCATCCGATATTTAGATGAAAATGGCATATTGGATGCCCGTTCTTTATCCGAGGATTTGATTGAGAGAGATTTGTCTAAACATGTTGAAAAACAGTTGGTGACTTCTCTCGAAGACTTACCCCGCTTGCGCCATTTTTACGGGCGTGAAACCGAATTAGATAATATGGTAAAACTCCTTGATGCCCGTGCAACCACATTGATTGTACCGGGTATTGCTGGAATTGGCAAGACAACAATGGCAGCTAAATTAGTTGAGAGATTTGTCCATCGTCGTAATCTGTTTTATCATCGTTGCCAAGATTGGGAAGGTGCCCGCACATTCCTTGAAGCCATTTCTGAATGGTTAGCAACAATTGGAGACACTATGCTATCCGAATACCTCGTAGCAACTCCTGTTCCAAGAGCAACAGATGCAGCAAGAATAATCAGTGATTCAGTATCTTCATTCCCCTGTTTAATAGTTATTGATGACTTTCACAAAGTTCACGATAAAGTCCTGGTTCAAACCTTACAAAGTATCTCCTTATCGCTTGTTGAGATGGAGGAAGACGTCGGTCTTGTATTGTTTAGTCGTTCCTATCGTGAATCAATTCCATTGAAGGATGCTGAGGGACGAATTGTTTGTATCCCAATGGAATTAAGGGGTCTTGACCAAGATGCCTGCCGAAATTTATTGACCGGATTTGGGGAAATGGAGGATGATCAATTCCTGTATATTTATCATCTTGCACGCGGCCATCCATTAGTTATTGAATTAATAAATAGAGGTGCGCCGGCAACTGCGTTCCACGAAACTCTCGAGAAATATGTAACTGTTGAGATTTTTAGCAAACTTTCGGGTGAGCAAAAGCGGGTACTTGGAGCACTATCAGTATTCCGTGAATCTGTACCTCTTGCTGCATTGGCTGAACAAAAATTGAAAACTGATGAACTGGATTCCCTAGTTGAACAAGGTCTTGCACGAAGTGGCGATTCCGATACATATGACGTTCACGATTTAGTTCGCGAATTTATTTTGCAGGGGCTTGATGAACCTGCTGCTATTGCTCTTCATCAACGTGCTTCGGAATGGTATGCTTCTAAAGATGAAAGTCCAGAGAGGCACATTGAACTCGCTCACCATCTCTTGTCTGCTGTTGAATACGAAGCCGCTGCTGAGCATTTGGATAGCATTGGCAGAGGATTGGTCAGGAGTGGGCATCTTGAGATTTTAGAATTGCTCGATAAGGTCGTGATGGACGAATTACCGGCCAAATTAGTTGCCTCCATTTTCCAAATAAAGGGAGATATATATTCATTATTGGGCAAATTTGATGATGCGGAAGACTGCTTTAACCAGTCCTATGATTTTGCAATATCATCCAACTCAAATCTAATCGGTGCCCAAGTATTGTCTAGTAAAGCAGATATTGCATTGAAGCGAGGGAGTCTTGAAAAATCACTTGAATTGCATTTAGATGCATTAAATATTTTTAATGAATTAAGTGATAGTATTTGGTCGGCGCGCACATACAATAATTTGGGTTTTCTTTATCGTCGTAAGGGCGATAAAAACAATGCTCGCAAAGCATACTCAAATGTAGTAAATATTTTGGAGACAGAAAATAATCCAAGCCTAGCACCAGCAAGAATATCGCTGGCGCGAGCCTATCTTGACATGGGAGAGGTTGAATTAGCACGTGAACATGCATTCGCCGCTCACTCCGAAACAGATGAATTAGGCGACTCAGTATTACATGCAAGAGCACAAGCAGTATTGGGCAGATATTATGCAAAAACCGATGATTTTGAATTAGCATTGCACCATTATTCAGAATCAATGGCGGCAATGGAAGATGCTGGAGACCCAATCGCGTTGGTCGATATCAGTCTGTTACTCGGTGAAGTATTGGTTGAGGCTGGTCGGGCCGAGGAAGCAATGGACCACTATCGTCAGGGTTTGGCAATTGCTGAATCCAATGATTTGCGAATGCAGATGGGTGAGTTATTATCAAGGCTTGGTGGGACGGCTCCTGATCGTCAAAGGAGAATGGAGTACCTTCAAAGAGCGTTAACCGTATTTAGGGAATTGGGCGCAAAAGCGCGTATGTCTGAAGTGCAACAAATGGTACATCAGTCAATAATGGGTCGATAATTACCAACTTGGATGTTTTGTGGTGATATACGTTTGACCATTTTCATGGATGACCCAAATTACATCAATACCATTCAAATTTATTTCACCAGAATGACTTGAATTCCCGGCGCCTGATAATTGAATTGTAAGGGAATGTACATTTGTCGAATCGTCAACAATTAACTCTCTCTCAAGTAGCAACAAGGTGATTGTATCTCCCGCCGCATCAAAATCAGTAAGATGTACTGGTTCCGCATATGAGGCATTATTTATGTTGCGACTTGCTGAATCGGCTCTTTCAATTGCAGATGCGATCCGGTCAGCATTGTCCTTTATTGCGGCATCATTCCAATTTTCACGAGTTGAATTTTCAATCCCAAAGGCCCACAAACTAAACATTGAAAGAAGCATTACTCCAAGTAAAAAAGTAAAGATATAACCGAGTTCGGTTGCAGCAGCAGATTCGTCTGCCTTAAATTTTCCACTCATCAGCTCACCCCATTGGCTTCATGCTCAAGAATGCTAATTTGCAGGGAAAAATGTATCGGTTCCCCTTGGGTATGATAAACAGTTTCAGGGCTATTTGGTGTTGGCGTAGGGACCCATCCCTTGTAGTCATTTAGCATTTGTAATTGCTGTGGAAATATTGCCCAATCTTCAGAATGAGTAAGGTCTTGGCTGGACCAAGCTGCAAGAACGCCACCATAAGGGCCAGTCCATCCTCTCCTAACTTCATATGCAACTGAAGAGATTAATTGGTCTCTCCTAACTAAGGTCAAATCAACATCAACTGCACTACTGCCACTAATTTGGTCTCCAGTAGGGTAAGCAATCGGAATCGTTGCCGAAAATCTAGGGCCGGGTCCGGAACGGTCAGATGGGCCACTTATTGCTGTTGCTTGTACTTGTGGATAATTGGTCATAATAGCACCTGCTGTAGTTGCTAACTCAAGCCCACTAATACTAGTGTCAAAAGTGTAGGTGAGCCTCGGCAAATGGAATGCCCAGCCAGTTGCGAGGGCAGAGGATGGATTGTCATCCACTTCTGCGTAAATCCTAATTCTCAAACTCGAAGGATAAGTTCCTTCCTTCCATGCAGAATTAATTTCCTTCTCACCTGCACGAGAAATATCCCCCCAAGGGAGAATCGTCTTTATCCAACCGGATGCTTGCACATTAATTGCAACGCAGCGCTCAAAACCATCGTGCGGAATAACTACTGCTCCATTGGCGCCAGATGAGGAAAGAATCCTTCCTCCATTTCCGCTGCTATTGAATAGTACTGAAATCACACTTAAGTCCACAGCGCTTTCTTCACTTGTTGAAGGTGATGTAATGTTTCCATAAATATTCCAATTTGGAATGGAATAACTCACAAATGGGCCGGCGGGGAATATTTGGTAAGAGGTACTACTTATTCCTCCATTATCGGTTACTGGGATATGGTTAAACACTGACCCTGAAATGCGTCCCGTATCAGTTGCGCCAAGGAAAAACATACTTCCATTTCGGTCCTCATTTGAGTTATCCGAATTGGGGACCCAATGCAATTGTATTGGTTCATCTGCACTTAACCATGCAGCCCCATTTGCATTAATTGGGGGCCATGTAATTCTCAGAGTATCATTGGCTGCTACAGAAAGAGCACCGCCGAGTGTACGCACGACAATAGCACTTTGAGATGGGTTTTCAACGATTAACTCACCATCTAATGCAGGTGGCAGAAAATTGATTCCTTGGCTTGAACCGGTGACTGAGGGCCAAGGCGCATTACCTGCCCCTTCTTCTCCAATTACTAGTAGTAATTGAGCTGGAGATGATGTAGATAAATGAACCACGGAATCCTCATTTGAGTTGAACGATTTACTCCATGATGCTCCTTCATCAAAGAACCCTCCACTAGCAATGGCATATTCGCGATACTCAACATCACCGTAACCGTAACCTTTCCAATCAATACGGAAACTATCCTTTGCAACAAGATGTAATTCTACCTTGCCGCTTGGAATAGGCACGAGCCAATTTTGCCCCTCTCCAGTGAGGGGGTCTGCAGAGATAGGCGGAAATACAGTCACCCCTCCCTCGCCTCTAACAAATAATTTATTTGTGGAGGCAGATGAACTAAGAATTGCTTGACCACTTTCTCCATTAAGAGGCAACTCAAACACCTCGCTATCAATACCAAGTATTTTTCCTTCTAATTGGCTATTTCCCTGAGTAAGTTCAAGATTTATTGGCTCAAGGTTTTGTGCTATCCCGAGCGATGGAGTAACAAACAATTTTCCAGAAAAATCTCCGATTGTTGTTTTCTCAATTCTCGCGGGTCCAAGGCGCAAATCATCCCAACAAACAACACCCAATTCACCATCTGGATAACGCAATTCAACTAAGTCGTCCAAATCCAAGATGCTGCGCATTCGGAAACTTTGTTCTTCCTGCCATGTTGCTGACATCCACATGCCTCCGTTCTGTTGATCCCAACCTAATTCCCCATCTAGGGGGTCAAGGGTAATTTCAACTCTATCGCCAGGCATTCCTGATTCTGACAACCTAATGGATTCAAATGAATACTTTTCAAATTGACCAGACATGCCATTCTTCTCCACCGCTCCTTCAAGGTCGTTGATAACGGGAATCATTGAAACCATCATGACTCCGATAATGGACACAACTCCAGCGAAAAGTAATACGGTACCAATTACCGCAGATACGGCTTCTTCATCTCGTCGCAAGTGAGCAGTTCTCATCCAATAACCTCCACTTGCTGTAGATTTATTTGTAGGAGAAATTTATTATCACTAGGAAATAGTGTGAGGCCGTCACTTCCGGATTGACGCTGCCATGGTCCAAATCCACGATATTCTCCGCTGGAGCTAATTGCATTATGAATTGAGTAATCTCCACTCCAGTGTGCGATATACTGAGGTGTAATAATTTCATGTACATCATTTACCATGCTAAAACGTAAGTTACGTGCCAGCTCATCAAATAATGAGATTGGCCCCTTAGACAATAACTCTAAAGTTGCAGAATTGCCGCTAGGCATCGACCCCTCGGCCTCAATGTCTGTAAGAGTCAGTGATACCCGTTGTTGGCCTGCACTGGAGTCTTCAAACCTAAGTTTAGGCCAAGTTTCAATAGTCCACTGTTCATTAGGCATTCTTTCCAATCTTGCTGAATTAATAAGTGCCATTGAATGCGTGCCTACATTCATACGCGTGCTAAGAATAATTCCGCTCAAACGAATACTAATGTAGCGATGAATATTTTCACCCTCTGAATTATATACATTAATTATCAAACTTTTCTCATGAGTTCTGTTTATGTCAATAATTTGGGCATCGGGTCCTGAAGATAAATTGTAACTAGTGAGAAGGCCATCTTTTTCGACCGTAACTAATGAAGCGGTTTCGTTTTGCGAATACAATGAAATTAGTGATCCATTTTCAAGCGAGAGAAAGACTCTATCATGTCCTTCAAGGTCTGCTTGAATAGTCCATGTCTCAGCCATACCCATTGACCCCAAACTGCTTGAAATCAAAGGTATGGTAAATGCTATACCTGTGCCATTTGCTGCACTCCCTACTAAATTAATTCTGTCTTGGATTTGCTCAGCAGTTACACGGGCAACAGACCAATTCTTATTGTCGTCAAAGTCGTTGACATATGGTTGTAAGGCAACGAGCACTAAGCCAAGAATACTGATGACCATTGCGAGTAGCATTACTACACCAATTATCTCGCTTACAGATTCATCTTCATCCGCAATTCGGCGAGCATAGGTCTCACAACGTACACCCTCCATAGCCTCCGAAACACGGCGTGCTTCATAGGGCTTGCTGAATGAGACACTAGCGTTATCCAATTAAGCGAAGTTATCAGCGTCACCATTAGGGCAATCTCACAACAATAATCTTTGGTCTAGAGGTGATGGTTTGTGTTTTATCAAGTGGGATAGAGGTATTATGTTACTAGAGAGGCCAACCACTTCACAATATTTCTATTACCTTTGCTTTTTCCTCCTTTGCACCGATATAATGTGAGAATTGGGGTCCAGATTGGCTAGTGATGGCAATGTCACCTTCAAAAAACTCACCAATATGGAATAAGACAGTACTTTCTGCTAAATGGGGGCGATTATTTTCTTCGGATAAGTGTGTTAAAACAATACTTTTGGTAGATTTGGAAACAACTTCTCTCAGGAATAAGCCCGTTTGCTTATTGGATAAATGGCCCCCTCGGCCCGAGATGCGCTCCTTTAGGCGAGGTGAGTATGGGCCATTCCACAATAATTTTTCATCGTAATTAGCTTCAATTGAGATGTAACTGCATCCAGTAATATGAGAGATTATTTCATCAGTCCAGGAACCTAGATCCGAAAATATCGCCGCCCTTTCGGTTGAATCATGATGGCTAATAATAAAACCCACATTGTGTGCCTTGTCATGAGGTACTGGAATTGGTAAGACGCTTAAGTCCGAAAACTCCATCCTTTCAAGGTTCTCAAAAATAGTCACCTGGTTTATCAAATCATAACCTAATGCTGCTGCGGTCTGAAAATTTGCGAATAATGGCACACCCCATCTTTTGTGAGCAATTGCGGCACCACCGGAGTGGTCTCCGTGGTGATGAGAAATTATTATCGCATCAATTTCGCTAGGGTGGATATTTATTTCCTTTAGGCGGAGTTCTAACTGGCGGCCTGAAAAACCTTGGTCTATCAATATTTTTGCTTTCTCTGAAGCGACAAGTGCGGAGTTGCCTTTACTTCCACTTCCGAGGTGAGTTATTGAGAGACCCATTTGAATAAAGCGCTCCGGTCGCGTACGCTTCATAATGAATGCCATCATTTATTCGCATAGATGTCAGTTTGGGCCTAATGGCTCGAATGCCGAGATCTATATTTCATTCTGTTTCCCTCTAGGTCGCAATGTCATATTTTTTTATTCAAATATAGCGGGAATTGTGGCGTATTATTTTGCTTGTATGATGCATCTGTCCGAACTTTGCTCCATCACTCCTATAAGCGAACCCAAGGGGTTCGGGATATAGGTGAGCCCATGCGCCGTAAGCAGACAACCCTCCTCGTCACACTCGTTATGGTTTCTGGACTTCTGTTGATGTCTCAAATGCCAGCAATTTCACCTGTTGAAAATGTACACCCCGGGGAGACTACGGGAGAGGGTCCACCGGTCACTGATACCGATGGTGATGGAATCCCTGATGTCCATGAAAACTTATTCAACACTTGGGTAAATTGGACGGCAGTTGATGGGCGTGAAGTCAATATTGAAGGACTTGACCGAAATATTTCTTCAGATGCTGAACTTGACCGAGACATGGATGGGCTGAACTCAAGCGAAGAGTATTGTTGGCCATATACTTATGCTGCATGTTTTGGTAATTTACGTTCTGGACTTACTGGTAAATTGGATATTTCAACTGGATTACGTGAATATTTGGACCCGCGAACTTCAGATACTGACGGGGATGGATTGCCAGATGGTTTTGAGGTTGCAATGTGCGCAAGAACGAATGGTGCATTGGATGTCAATTCAGGTATTTACGATTGTGATAATTTTGATCCACTCAATGGAAGCGATGGCCAATATGATGTAGATGATGACGGATTTGATGTAGATCGAAATGGAATATTGGCCGCCCATGAGACCCTTTCAAGTGCCGAAGAATACATTTACGGCGCTCCCGAAAATTGGACTACAGAATTAGATGGACTCCGCTGCCAATTCACTCCTCCAGAGTTGCCTAATGTGACTCATTGGCCCTCGATTGGTAATGCTTGGGTTAATATTGGAGATGCTTGCACATTGAATGCCACCACCACATTTGGTGAAAATCTGTGGCTAGGTACCGACCCTATTGATCCAGATAGTGACCGTTATTACTTTGATGGATATTCAACAAGGCAAACCTGGCCATTAACTGGCGATGGAATTCCTGATGGTTGGGAAATACATTTTCAAATGAATCCCCAGAATAGAAGTGATAGACTCGAAGACCCAGATTTCGATGGATGGGACCTTAACCGTGACGGCGTTATTAGTGCTGATGCGAGCCCTTCTCCAATTGATTTGAATATAGGTGAATCTTTTTCAACATTGCAAGAGTATCTTGTTTTTGAGGATAATGGAAATACTGTCCGTGCAGGCTTGAAGAGTGTAGGTATCGATTCTTCAAGCGGCACTTTGTATGAATATCCACATTATCTGTCTCTGGAAGGCCAAGGTGTTTCTGCAATAATGCATTCTGATGTCAAATCAGTGCAATTAGATGGTTTAAGCGAGCAACTTTATGTTGGAACTCGCTTAGGTATTAGTGTCATTTCACTAGATGATGATTCAAGCCAACAACATTTCCTTCCTTCTGGAATGGAGTTGAATGATATGATGCTATTGGAATTAGTTAATGGCGATGTATTAGTAATTGCTACAAATCAGGGATTAATTCTAGCGAAACTCGATCTTTCTGGCCAACTTGTTCTTCCTCAATATTGGAATTTTGTTAGTGAAGAAGCAGTATTAGTATTGGAAGAATTGCTTATAGATGCAGCGAACACACATGTTTTGGCACTTGGAGGTAATGGCGAGGCAATAGTAGTTGAGGTTACTACTTCTGGTGATTTGGGTACTTTACATCAAGCATCAAGTGACATTAGTACTCCATTAGTTGATTTGAGTGCAACTCCCCAAGACATTACTCATGTACAATTTGAGTCCGAAGCACCCAAGTTGTATGTTGCAACTGATGTTGGCCTACTCGTTTGTCCTTCCGCAAGCATGAGGGATGTATTTGCTTGTCAGTGGCGTTTTACCGAATTTGATGATAGTGAACTTCGTCTGAAGCCAGTAGGCGATACAAGAGCAACCGATGTTAGAACAGTGGTTGCCGATGGGCCCAGTCAACAAGATCATGTGTTGTGGATTGGAACAGGTTCTGGTGTGCATAAATTGGATCTTGCAACAGATGTAATCGAGCATAGTTTCAATATGGAATGGTATGGCCCAGAGAATAATTCCAATGATGAGGCAAATGATGTATATTCAATTCTACCTGGGGATGGAGAGGTATTTGTTGGTAGTGCAGGTGGTGTTTGGTCTATCATCGGCGGATATGCAAGTGCATATGGGCCATCAAATCAAGAGCGAATTCCTGGTGAAATCCAAACAATGGCATTAGTTGATGTAGGAGATGATAGTTTCCTCTTTGCTGGATTGAATCCCGGTTTGTTTTCAAATATTAATCTAATTGACCCTGGGAATAATGATTCCGACTTTGATGGAATCCCTGATGGTTGGGAATATGTCTATGGGCTAGACCCAACTGATCCATATGACTCAATATTAGATTCAGATGGTGATGGAGTAAACCTTGATATTGCCCAAGACCCTTATCTTGAAAGGCCGTGGACAAATCTCGACGAATATCGCTTCTTACCCACTACTGCTGAGGGATATGCTGGCACTGACCCGCGTCAAATGGACACCGATATGGATGGTGTATCAGATGGTTCAGAAGTATTTGGATTCTTTTTTGATTCAACAAATCTTTGGTGCCATTATTTGCCCAATATGACTTATGATTGTGATTCATCAGCAGGTGCAGACGCAAATTTAACTTATCTTGAGGGGAATGCAAATGACCAACCATTGGACCCTACAAATGCCGATAGTGATGGTGATGGAATGCCAGATGGTTGGGAAATTGAACATCGAAGATGGATTGGCCTCTCCTTCAACGGGGGAAATAACTGGACCTTAGACCCATTGCGCCCAGAGGATGCAGGTTGGGATGCCGATGGTGATGGTTTGTTGAATTTATATGAATATGAATGGTCATTGACTCTTGAGGAAGCCCTTAATGGTGAATTAATTGAGTCACATGGTGAAATGCCTTCACATGTTGCTACTTGGTCTGTCACAGATCCGAATAACCCCGATAGTGATGGAGATACTCTGCCAGATGGCTGGGAGGCGCGATATCTTCGCGATTGGCCAATGGCTTATGTTGGAGTTAATCCAATGAATGGAAGTGATTGGTTAAATAATCCTGACGGAGATGGCTATGATATCAATCACGATGGGGTCCTCTCTCTAGACGAATCTTTGCCTAATTGGCTTGAATTTCACATGCGTGATGGACTTTACAATGATAATCTAACAATGGGTACTCCTTTGCCAGATGGCTTAGAGACTGGGCTTTGGGCTAATGTGCTTGAATGGGGTATCCCCGAGATGCCATATGGGAATGAAGCCTCGCAAATATTGACTAATGGACAATCCGCTGCAGACAGAGGTTCTGGCAATCCAGTTAGTGCCGATTCTGATAATGATGGCATGCCTGATGGTTGGGAAATATGGTTTAGTCGTTGGGCGGTTCTCGAAGATGGATGGACCTTAAATCCATTAAATGAAACTGACCTTGGCGGAGATCCTGATGAAGATGGCATGACAAATTGGGAAGAATATAATGCGATCAACCCGTTCTTTACTGAAACTAATTCAAATCAATCTTCTCCTCAATGGTTTGTAACTATTGTCGGTACAACACATTTACTTAACCCATGGAGTCGAATCACAACGGAACAGTCATTTGGCAGTTTTATTTCTCCCGAGCAAATAAATATTTCAGGGCAAACTGCCGACCCAAATAACCCCGATACTGACGGCGATGGCGTAATTGATGGAATCGAAATGCTCTTTACAACGTGGAATGAAACTGCTGAAGTTTGGACATTAAATCCTCTCGTTGCAGGAGATGGTGCTTTTGATAGCGACAATGATGCTCTAACTGATGCCCAAGAATTTTCCATTGAGGAAAACCTACCTGACAATGGCGGGCAAAATCCTTCAGATGCTCCATTATTACATGAAGATGCGGAATGGAATCAACCCCTTAAAACGGTAGTTCGCGTTCACAATATGCTGATAAATAAAGAAGGCCGTCAAACAGTAGTTTACCAAGATTTCCTTGATTGGCAAGCTGGTGAGCCACCTACTGCTTTCTTGAGCATGTTAATGACAGTCACCGACCCAACGCATGCAGATACAGACAGAGATGGAATGATTGATGGGTATGAGTATTGGTTCACTGAATGGGACCTAGATGAAAACCGCTGGTCAATGAATCCACTTATCGACAATGATGTATATCTCGACACAGATGGCGATTCTTGGGATTGCAATCAAGACGGGACAATTTCCGTCAATGAGACTTTCAACAATATAGAAGAATGGAATTCACGCATTTATGGCAAAGAATCAATGATTGGCTCAATTCCATCTGGAATGGGCTTGGTAGATTTTGGTATGGATGCAATTGACGCTAGAATGGATGATTCAGGTGATTCATATATTGAGGCAAAGGCAAATCTATGGCTACTATATACTACAAAAGATGCAGAAAGTGTATCAAGGATGAACAAAATCAATGAATTGGATTCTCAGAATTACAATCGCAGCCTTTTTGGTATTTCTGACCCAACTCATTCTGATTCTGACATGGATGGAATCCCCGATGGTTGGGAGTGGTGTTATGCGATTTTCAATATGCCTGATAGCACAACGATAAACCAATGGTCTGCAAATCCACTTAATCCACTTGATGTTATTTATGATGGTGACCATGATGGCTGGTATGGCCGGACTGGATTTGACCAACCAGCGCCCCAAGGAACTTGGGAGGACCGTATTTTCACAGAGGAAGGCTTACAAATCACCCCTGGAATTGGCGATTTACCTTTTACAAATTTTATGGAATATTCCAACGACACACGACCTGATGCGAATGATTCAGACGGTGATTCCACTGCGATGCGGCGTGAAGGAACTGGCCAAACCACAACACTTTACGAGATAGATTGGAATTTATCTGATGGCCGAGAGGTATTTAAATACGGGACAAACCCAATTGATAACGACACCGATGGCGATATGCTTCCCGACTGGTTTGAATATGCTCGCGGATGGAATGAGACCAATGATAATTACAGTTCTTATATGCAAATCCAAGTATGGTGGGATGATACAAATGCTTGCCCTTCGGCATTGTACAATAATGGAATGACAGGTGACATTGAGCGCGCACGCTTGAATAATACTTGGTTTAATCTAGATCCTCGCAACCCAGATGATGCTAATGAAGACCCAGACCTTGATGGCTGGTGGGATTGTAATGGAGTGGCGACATACAAACCATATTCAAACTTCCAAGAGTTTTATGCCATTCACGATCAAAGCTTGACTTCGCCATCTGCGGTCCGCCTTTCAGGTCTTTCTTGGCAAGGAGCACCAATTACTGAATGGTGGCAATTCCGAGGCTGGACATTACAACTCGATGACATCAATGTCCATCTTACAAATTATTTGCGAATGTATAAGAGGGATTCCACTGATACATTGTGGGCATTAGTTATTGATGATCACGATGTTGATTTCCAAACAATGGATCCCTTGGATGATACACCTCTGTGTAGAGGTGATTGGACCGATTCCTGGGATATCTATTATTCCGCATCACCAACAAGCCCCCCGAGTCTTGTTGTAGGCGAAAGGGAGTATGGCTGGTGGCATTTAGATATCGATGGCGATCACATTGCAGAGGGAACCGACCCTACGAAGTGGGATACAGATGGCGATTGGCTGCATGATGGCTGGGAAGTCGCTGAAGATGAAGTGGATGGCATCCGCGGAGATTCATCTCCAATTCACTACGATTCAAGATCTACTACATCTTCTTAATTTCATTATTCAGACAGGCTTTTTTGCTATCCCCAAAGCGGTGCATTGAAATCAAAGACCTCATGTGGTCAAACCGTTAGGGCTTACCATGGATGTTGAAAATTCTTTTTCACGAAGTATTGCCATTGGTTTGGTACTGTTATTACTCATAACACCTTTTGCTTCACTTGCACCAGATGTATTACCCTCAGCAAGTGCTGAGGGAGGAACTAGGCACATCTACACCTTTGCTGGCGGTGCGCCTGATGCGATGGCTCTATACACCGGTTCTACAGCAGATAGGACAACAAAAATCAGTATTCCAAAGGGGGCTGAAATACTTGATGTTGAAATGACTCTATCGGGCGCATCTTCTACAGGTTGGTCAAGTGTAAGTAGTGTGACTAGGGATGACTGGATGTCCGGCACATCTGCTGGAATCGACCAACGTTCTGAGGATTTAGCGATGGGTTTAGAGTCACCAGAATCATTATTCTTTGGGCATGCACTTGATGAGACAACAACATCACCCAATTCTGCTTGGCTTGACAATGGGACGTATTCAATCCGCCAAACTCCTCTTAGCAACTCATCCGAAACTCGTTTTACAATGCAACAACAATTTTCAAGTTCAACATTTATGTATCAAAGCCAAGGTGCTATTCTAAGCCATCACGGATGGTTATTTTTATCAAAATGGTCCAGCAACAATCCTACAAAAATGATCAATCGTCTATATGCAAATAATGCAACGAGAGAGTCAACAATTACTTTTGACCAAGCCAATTGTCAATTACAACCAGTTTACCCCTCAACATACTATGGGCAATACGGGTTCCGCGATTGGACCTTGGGACCTGATGAGAAATTATATGGCATTCTTTCTGGCTACAAAAATCACTATAATAATAATTTACAAACCCCTTATGAAAGGGTTGTAAAAATAGATGTGCGATATGATGATGTCTGGACTTGCGAGGAAGTTTACGACATTTCATCTCAATTTGGCGATTATTCAGCAATTTCATATGATCGCGTTGAGGACAAAATTTGGGTTGTTCACAATAGCGGAAGGCGATTGGTGTCATATGATTTCCAAGATAACAGTTATTTTGAAAGAGATAATGACATGTACACCTTCCAATCATCGAACACTCACAAGTGTGGTAAATCTGGCGGATTGGTGCGCGGACTTGCAGTTCATGGAAATTTATTTTTCATGCGTTGTAAGGATACTGATTCAAGTTGGCCACCTAAGGATGTTCTAAATGCTTGGGCGGTTTCTGGAACCTCAACTTCTCTTGTTGCGCAACCGGGGGTTTCTTCAATTCAAGAAATTGGTTATGGCCTCCAATATGATGGGCAACGTCTCTTAACACAGGATTGTGGATATTATTCATGGGGTGGTGGAACCTTGTATTATCGCCAATATGGTTCTGGCATTCAATACCCAACTAATCCAGCACCGGGCACCTCCACTTGGATTGGAGAACCAATTGAATTAAGCGAAGACCTTGTTGCAGTAAATATGGAAACTAGTTGGAGTGCTACTTCAGCTGGAGATCGTGTTGATTATTGGGTGAGCGCAGATAATGGAACACATTGGGAATCTGTTGAAAGCAATAATACCATCCACTTTTCTTTTCCCGGACATATTTTGCGTTGGAAGATGCAACTAATCGGTTCAAGTTCGGTTTCATGGTGGGTAAATTTGGAGTATGCCTCATCTTATGAGACTACAGGAGTTTGGACCTCAGCACCAATACCTACTGGGACAGAAGTGGGCAAAGTGCGGCCATCCTGGGCTGCAACTACACCAAGTGGGACTTCAGTGTCTGTTCTCGTTTCAAATGATAACGGTTCGTCATGGACAGTCGCACAAAATGGGGTTGATACTGATTTCACTAATGAGGGGAATATTCTTCGTTACAACATCCAATTGGATACTTCTGATGTTGCAATGACGCCACTTATCTCTTCATTTACCCTTGAGTACTTAGAGGGTTTCCCCGACAAAGTTGAAATTGATATTGGCGATGATGGCACGTGGGATTGGAAGGGCCTGACCTTCCTCGGCGATAGTAGCGTTATTGCAAGTGATGCTTCAATAGTCGGTTCTGAAGTAAGTGACACTCCAACTCTCGTTCAGGCATTTAATGACCATGCCGTTGCTAATGGCCTTGGTGGTGAAGATATTGTAGTTGCAATCAGGGCTCATTCAAGTGGGCGTATTTTACTTACCAATCTCGACCTTACATATCGCCTTAATACTCGTGTACTAGATGCAAAAGTAGAGGGAGGCGTACTAGTTCCAGATGGCGAGCTTAGGACATTGGTTGTTCGCGTTGCACCAGGTGATGGAGTTAGCAGAATTGACCGAGTGGTGGCTGATTTCATGCAGAATGATGTGAGTCCAATCTTGGAATGGACACAAGGTGACACCTGTTCACTACTTTCTAGCGGTAATGGCAAACTAGTCTTCGATAATGGGAACTGTACCTCTACTTCAGATGTTTTTGGGATTGTGTCAATACATTTTCCCATTATGTCAACTTGGGATTGGGATGACCAAGTTAATCTTGAATTAAATGTGTCAGTGAATGACAATTTTGGAGTTGCAGTGGCGGGATGGACCACCGAGGACTTGAACCTCCGCGTGGAAAATGATATCCAATTAAATGGAATGAGGGTTGTTGATGAAACTAATCGTGAGTTATGGAGCAATGACTGGTTGAGGGGTGGCTATAATCTAACTTTTTCGGGTGGAATAAACTTCGAAAACACTCAAATTAGCCCTGAGTCTGGGCAATTTATGTTACGAATACTCGGGCAGAATCTCACTATGGATGGAGACCCAAATGAAGATGCTCCGGTATTATTACATGAAGAGCCGAATCCAAGCCATGGTTCATACAGTATGGCTTTTACTAGCCCTCAAGAATCAGATCCAGGTGGAATGTTGTTTTCAGTTGAAGCATTTAATTTGACTAACGGTTCAAGTTATGCCAATCAGCAGTACAACACAATTAGGCTTATCCTTGATGGAAAGAGCCCACTTGTGCTTGATGCAACGCCGGCTGATGGTTCTGAAATGCATAAAGGGCCTCCCGCGCCAGGCGGTCAATCAGTATCCATTACGATTCAAGATAGCGTTGACCCGCCGACTCAAATTAGTCTAAATTACTGGCTTGGATGCACAAGTCGTCATGAATATTGCTCAGATACTAATTTCAATGGTCTTCCTGAGCCGGTTGAATACCGCACAGTATCACTTACCACACCTGAAATGCGCCCAGGTGGAATTAATATTTTCCAAGGATTAATTGATGATTCAATGCTCATACACGGTGAAAAAGTTGCCATTTATGTGTCGGGTAAAGATGATCAAGGAAATGTAGTTGCAATGGGTGGCTCCTCGGTTTGCTCTAATAGCGGAAGTGGATGTGGAAGTGGAATTGGTGAGATTGAACCCGAATGGGCAAACTCATTGGTTAATTACCATATTCGCGAGGAATTTGAACCAACATTAATTGTTGAAAATTCAACAATCATTGGGCATGATGACCGTGCGCCTCTTCACCCAGGCATCCCGTATAACCTCATATTGCAAATCGGTGATGGAAATGGCTGGAGTGATATTGCTGGCCTTCATCTTGCATTGGCTGGAGATTTTGATGATGAAGAAACAAGTATTTGGGTGACTTTTGGTGATTTGGTAAATGGTGTGCCAAGTATGCATTTGGAAAGTGGCGGTGCTGGCTTAGCAGTTTCTAATTTGTATAGCATGGTTGCCCCTGACTTTACTAATGAATCATTATTAATGGTTAATTTGAGATTCCAACTGACCTGGAATTTCCCTGAAAAATGGGATTCAGATGGGGTCGACTTGTTTATCCCCAAACTCGAGGTTTGGGATCGCCCTTGCTCTGAAATCGAACTGATTCCATGCCACGAAGAAAAGGCCGGTCTTGGAAATGACGTTTGGAGTCTTGACAATGATTTGCGCTTTGATACTGCCCAAGGCCACATTACTGCAATTGAATTGCGAAATGGTGCCAATCATTATTATTCCGATGATACAGAATCCTTAGTTGGTGCAGGTCAAGTTGTTCGCTTTTCAGGACGAATAATGTTCAGCGAGGATGCAACCCCTGCCCCCGCAGGTGCCCTTGATGTTCAATTGAGTGATTATGAATACGAGTGGATTACTCAGCCACAAAACAATGGATATTTCACAATGGACTTCCTTGTGCCAAGTGTTCGCAGCGGCCATTTGGATTTGTATGCGTCACTTTCCAACTTACCCGGTTTGGCAACCGACCAAACTATTGAACAACCGCGCCTGAGGCTTGCTATCGACAGTTTAAACCCAATTATTTCAGATATTGCGATTGGTGGTGTTGCTTCTGGTGAAAGCATTTCGCTGAGCGACGTTTCTAATTTACGAGCAAGTCTTGAAACATGGGATGATAGCGGTTTTGATGAATCATTACCAACAATGATGCATTATGTGCTACGTGCTGGAGAAAGTGAAGTAAGTCGTGGAAGTGTTATGCTCACAGAGCCAACCATCTTTGAGGAGCAGATTTTCTGGATTGGTCAGTTTGATCTTACCGATGGTGGTGCTACAAGTGTATTACCAACTTATTCCATTGATGTTTGGGTGACTGGTGCTGATGCTGCAGGTAATCCATTTAATGCAGATTCCAATACAGAATCCTCGCCCCTCGGTTCTTGGACATTTATCTGGAATGGTCCTGAAATTGACCTGAGCGATGAATTAACAGTCATTAGTTGGGATGACCCAAGTCCACATCTTGGACAAGTTGTAACTCTTCAAATCGATGGGGTTTCATTGAATGGTGTTGGAGGCAATGTGCAATTATTACTTGAGGAATACGATGGTGAAAATTGGATTAATTCAGGAGAATCCGAAATTGAAGTTCACCCAACAAAACCTTTCCATAGCGAAATAGAATATGCTGTTACAAATACCGGAACATTTGATCGCCATACATTCCGTCTAAGATTAATGGATGGAAATTTGGAATTGGATCGTATTAGCGTTTCACCTTTGTTAATGACTGAGGAAATATCTCGCGATGGTCAAGCCTTAGTTGAGCAAGTATCTGATTCGCGCCTTTCAGTTGTTCTATATTTCATCGCTATGGGCGCAGCATGTTATGGAATGTACACGATGGTTATACATCGTCGCTTCTTGCGAGATGAAGATGAAGAAAATGTTGATTATACCGATTCAGTTGTAGAGGATATGGTTGGAAAAGAAACTCCCGACCTGCCGCCAGGTTTTACTCCAATTGATGTGAATAACCCCCCACCCCCGCCTTTTGCCGCCGCATACCCACCACAACCGACTTTACCTCCACAACCTTCCACTCCTTCAACAGAGTTGACCCCTTTGCCTTTGGCTAGCCTTGATGCCTTGTCGCCCACTCCTCTACCTACTACTGCCGCCGGCCCGCCAATTCCTGCAGAGGGATTGCCGCAAGGATGGACCGAAACCCAATGGGTACATTATGGGCAAAAATGGTTAGAAGAGAATGCTTAATTGGCAGAGGTGAACTCTTTGAGTGAGCAATACAAGGAGGGCATGCTTTTCTTGCATGAACAACTAGTTGCAATAATTAATCAAATGACAATACCTCTCATTGAAGTTAGTCTTGTTATCTCTAAATATACAAAAACTCTATCCTCAAGGCTGATTGAAAATGCCGCTAATTACGGCGAATTAATTCCTGCTATTCTGTTGGCACCTCAACCTCTTGAAGATATTGGAAAGGAACAAGCAGTGCAGGTTCAAACCAGTGATGGTGAAGAAGTTGTGAATGTTTCTATGCCAAATCCTATTGCACAAATGGACCCCTCTCTCCTCATTTCACGAACAGATATTGATCGAATGGACATTCTTGATACAGTAATTAGGACCGCAATTAATAGCAAAGAACTTCCATTGATTAATTCACTGCATGTCTTGCGTGATTGGGAGCATTTAGTTCGGATACAATTAGCCAAGACAAAAACTCCGGGGCAATTATTTAGTCCACTTGAAATTCCTGATGGATATTGAGATTTGTGGAACAAGTTTTGTAAGATTAATGCTTATTAAGCAGAAATCACGCTTTATTTCTGCGCATTACTCGCCCCAACAATCCACTCTTTTTCGCACTACTCCCTCTATTATGACGGCTCCTTGACTGTCCAGTGGCTATATACCAAGCATCAAAAATGGACCATAGCCATAGGCCAATGGCAAATATGATTGTTAGAATCAAAGGAATTTGTAGTAAACTCCAATCAAATGCCTTTCTATGCTCTCGATTAAAATGCTGACCCAAATATAAAAAAGGAATAAGGGCTAATAATACTGCAAAAATAGGCCGCATTGAACCCCATATCCCAATTCCAGAAGTTAATTCTGACCAAATTACTCTGAGAACATTTTTTGTAGAGGTGCCACTATCAAGGCGAACAACAATCTCCTCCTCATGTGTCGCCATAGCAGTCCCTCAAGCCCCCCCTGTTGCCCCTATGGGTTGAATCCTTCGCCCATTTTTATTATAGCAATGATGTTTAAGCAGTTATTGTTGGGGGGGAGTAAATGGTTAATGTGTTATTGACAGGGTTTGACCCATTTGGAAGTAATTCGGCCAATATTTCTCGCCAAGTATGCGATTATTTGAGGAAAAAAGGTATTTCAAAAATATCCCCACTTCACTCCTCAAAGTGTTCCGAAAAGGGCGCTGCGTTGCCGTCAAGAGGTAGTGAAGTTGAAATTGAATGGTATATTGAAGACTTGAGTGTTGATGAAGCAGGCTCATCTTTAGTGGCCAATAATCTTCTTTCATCAAGAATCATCCACTCGAGGAATAAGCAATTTACTCCGCACCCTCAGGCAATTCTCCACCTAGGTCTTTGTAGCGAGTGCGAAGTTCCGCGAATTGAATTGGTCGCAACAAATAAAATGGATTTCAAAATAGCAGATAATTCCGGCCGTCAAATCTCCTCTACATCTTGTGCGGAAAACAATCTAACTCAGATAATTCAAGATGGGCCTTCTAAATGGGCATCTACAGTTCCGGCAAAATATTTCCCTCGGCATCTCCTATCTATTCCCATTGAAATTTCTACTGACGCTGGAACTTTTGTCTGTAACGAAACTTACGCGAGAACTCTTGATGCAGTAACTTCCCTTTCCATCAGAGACCGACTGAATAGGCAATTACCCACCTTATTCTTACATCTTCCTCCAGTGGAAAAAATGTCTCTTCTTAAGCAGGTAAAATTAGTTGAGGAATTAGCCGCATGGATGGTCACACCTCATACACTAACTGTCGCAGGTGCAGTATTAATAGGGGACGATGGTAGAATATTCTCTTGCCGCCGATCCCAAAATGAATCATTCGCAGGAGGCTGGGAATTTCCCGGTGGTAAAGTTGAGTCTGGTGAATCAATCAAAGAATGCCTAGTCCGCGAGATGGATGAGGAATTGGCAATTGAGATTGAAGTAGGCAACCCCCTCGGCATTATTAGGAAAAGTACAGGCCCATTTGTGCTGGAGATTCATGCATGGTCATGCAAACAAATATCTGGTGAAATACAATTAAGCGTACACGATGCGAGTCGTTGGCTGGATTTGTCTGAACTGCAAGATGCTGAATGGATGGACACCGATGCTGAACTGATTCCACAAATTATTAATTCATTATCTAATTGACCCAACCTCTTGGCTTACCATCGGAAAACATTTGCAAATCATCACCAATATTACGAGGTATTTCCTCACGCCCAGGATGCCAAGTCGCTTCCTCTAACCAAATGTCAAGGTCCTCACCCTCAAGATCAATTGAGATTGTGCCGCCGAGTGGTCTCTCTCCTATCACCGTGAAAGATAGTTTTCCGGCAAGGGCGGCTTGCCGACTCAATCGAAAACGCGTATGTCCTCCATTCAAACTTGCGCTCATTGAATCAAGTGCAGTATCCAATATTCTTTGGTTTGCCGCTAATTCAAGTAGATTTGCAATTGAAACACCCACGGCAGAAAATGAATGCGGGTTATTTGAAAGGGGAAAATTAGGCTCAATGTATTTTTCAGAGTGCGGAAATTCAGGGAAAATATTTCCTATTGCTTCTAGGACTTTAGCAGGCGACTCCCCAAGTTCTACTTTAGAACTCACTCTTACCTCGATACCTTGGCCGGCTCCATCTGCTCGTGACATGTTATACCCCTTCCAGATAAAGGTCACCTAAAACGCTTGCCGAATAAAAATCAGGGGTCATCTTGACAAATGAGAGGTATGGGCTATTGACTATGGCTGCCCCCTCTACAGTTGTCTCAGTGGTTCCAACACTCAACGAGGAAAACCACATTGAACGCTGTTTGCGAAGCCTAATGGAACAGACATATTCCCCGCAATTACATAAAATAATTGTCGTTGACGGTGGAAGTGACGATGCTACAGTTAATATCACTTTGAGGTTGGCTAAGGAATCCGAAGAAAAGGACGGACCAGTCATCATTCAATTAGATAATCCGCAAAAATATGTGCCACAGGCAAGAAATATTGCTCTGGAATATTGTGAGGATGAGGATGAGTTTATTTTTGAAATGAATGCACATGCATATGTGGATGCAAATCATATTGAAAAAAGAATCCAAGATTTACTTTCAATTGAGGAACAACAAGGAAAAAAGATTGCCGGCGTTGGAACAAGGGTAGAGGCCGATGAACGTTGGTCTGGTTTTGCAGGAAGATGGGTTGAGGGTGCGATCTCATCTCCATTAGGCCATGGGGGTGGACAGTTTGCTCCATTTGTAGGCCGGCAGCAGCATCGCGTGCCTGCCTTTGTTATTCATCGCCGTGAAGCGCTAATCGACGTAAAAGGTTGGGGTGAAGAATGGCAAACAAATCAAGATAGCGACCTCTCAATGCGGCTATTAAAAAGCGGTTGGGAATTGTGGAGAAGTGATGTATCTAGATTAAAAATGGCAAAGAGGGATAGTTTGTTTGGCTTTGCCAAAATGATGTTTAGGTATGGCGCATGGCGCGGGAAGTGTATTTGGGTGCATCCCAAAAGAGCAAATCCCTTGGAATTTTTACCGTTCATTGGCTTGTTAATTATTTGTGGACTGGCATTATTATACCCCCTAGATAATGTTTGGACGTACCCCATTTTTTCATATATTGTGGCATTATTGCTAATTGGCATTTTTCAAACATTTAAATTTCGCTCAGTTTCAATGGTCGTCGGTGTTCCAATCTCATTGCTAGTAATGCATACTTCATTTACTACGGGGTTGGTATTGGGACTTCTTCGCTTACCTGTGGGGCGTCATGATAGATGATGCATGTGGTTTCACTTAGGGGTAACCTTCAACAGTAAATGACTCCCACAGTAGTTTGATGACTCGTAAGAACATACTCACCTCGTGGGTAATGTTATTGATGCCCGCATTCATTGTTTTTTTATTATCGGGCTTGATTGCACCTCTAAAAATAGCATTTTCTGAGTATCCAGATGCAAAATATATTTCCTACGGAATTGCCCTTGGCCTCGGCTTTTTGATGTTTAGGAGGGCGCGATTAGTAAGGGATCACGAATGGTTTCGTCAATCTGCACTGAAGAGTGTTGACAAACATATCAAAGCTGAGGAGCGTGGTGTTTGGGAAAAGGATGTTGCTGTGCCTAGTGGTCTTGCGTCAGAGGGAAAGGCGTTTCTTGCAGGAAAAACTGGCAAACTTACTTCTGAAAGGCAAACCGTAGAGTTAGGCCAAGATGATAAACGAGATGTTGTGCTTCTACAAGAATCAAGCCATGTGGTAAAAGCAACTCGCAGAATTGATGGGGTTGAAACCTTTACTGCTGATGCGGTTGAATCAACCATTGGCGCTACAAGGCGGGCAGGCCCAATGGACCGCTTTTTGGATTGGATTTCGCGCAAAATCAGCGGTACTGACCGAGCCGAAGAGCGTTTACAGGAAAGGCAAACAAGGCTAGCAGAGGTTGCTGCAACTGCACCTATGAAAGACCCTCAAGTAAAGGAATATGCCCCGCCGTCTAATCACTCTAGTGAGCATCTTGAGCCAGTAAAAGATGCTTCGTCTCACTACGAATATGACCCAAGTGCTATTGTGGTTCCACAACCAACTACGGCCCCTTCGCCCCCTCAACCAGCAGTTGCTCAAACTCCTAAACCAACTCCCATGGACCCGGAAATGGAACGCCTATATGGTTCAAGTTCACAGTCAATTGAAGCAATGGCGGGGATTGCTGCTCCCGGAAGTAACTCTCCTTCCTCAAGTGGCTCATCATTTTCAGACCCTAATAGTACGAAGCAAAGTGGATACACAATTAATCGGTGTCCCGAATGTAGGCATGGAAATGAAGTTAATGCTCGCTTTTGTGCAATTTGTGGCGGAAACTTGTAAGTTTCCACTGGTATTCTAACGAGACAGTTATTACTTTGCTATCGTCCTGAGGCGTGGGGTTCATCAATGACTGACTGACCGCCGGAGTTGAATGGCAGATAAGAGAGACTACTACGAGGTTCTCGGCCTTGACCGCAATGCCACTGATAAAGACTTGAAAAAGTCCTTTCGTAGCCTTGCGAGAAAGTATCATCCCGACCGTTCAACCGAAGAAGATGCGGAAGACCGATTTAAAGAAATCCAAGAGGCTTATGCAGTATTATCGGATGAGCAAAAGCGGGCACAGTATGATCGTTTTGGACACAAAGGAGTAGGATCGTCATTCGGTGGCGGTGGTTTCCAAGGGTTCAATATGAATTTTGATGACATTTTTTCGGGAAATTTAAATGACATTTTTTCATCAATGTTTAGCGGCAGTGGAGGCGGCAGTGGAGGCGGCAGAGGTAGTGGCCGTTCACGGCGAGGCCGAGATATTTTGGTAAATCATCCAATTTCTTTCCAATCAATGTATGACGGCGACAAGGAAGAAATGGAACTTGATTTGCAATCAACCTGCTCATCTTGTGAAGGTAGCGGCGCTCGGGATTCCAGTTCAGTCAGTACCTGCGATACGTGTAATGGGGCCGGTCAAGTTGTCGTTAGGCAGCAAATGGGTCCTTTTGTTCAACAAAGCACTCAAGCCTGTCGCGATTGTCGTGGCGAAGGACAAATAATAACTCATCCATGCCAAAAATGCCATGGCGATGGAACTGTTAGCAAATCACAAACAATTCGTTTCACAATTCCCTCAGGAGCACCTGATGGAACCAGAATGCGTTTGCGTGGGCGTGGTGAACCTGCGCCACGCGGCAAGGGCGTTAACGGAGATTTGATAATTGAGTTGGATGTTCAACTCCACCCTTGGTTTGAAAGAGACGGAGCCGATTTGATAATGTCAATACCTGTTGGCTATCCTGATTTAGTTCTTGGAACTACAGTTTCACTTGATCATATAGATGGAAAAACTTTGGAAATAAAAATCCCGAAGGGTGCTACTGCTGGAGAGACTCTTGAGATTCACGGCAGAGGTCTACCTCGTCAAAGAGGAGGAAGGGGGAATATCGTAATATTACTAAAACTCCACATTCCTACAAAATTGGATAAGACAACAAAAAAGCGACTTCAAGAATTGAAGGAGTCATTAGGAGTTTCGCCTAAGGATTTCGGGGATAAGGTTCGTGAGCAAGCCGAAGAACGTCGTCAATAAGCAGGCCAAAGAGAATCCAACTCTCCTTTTCAAGGTGTGGGCGAGGGGCAATTATTCCTCTTCATTCCAGCAATCAATGAGCATTTTCTTATTTGTTTTTACGCCACAAGGATTTGAATCAACAACTCCTGATAGTGCAAGTTCAATGCCACTTCCATTGCCAATAATCTCGATTTGAATGAAAGTTCTACTTCCCTTATTTAATTGGTCAAGGAAAATCTCATCATCTCTATAGAGAAGTTTTGGTTTTACATCTACCACTGTCCATAAACTGCCTTCTGGTGCCTCAATACGCAAACCAGCATTTTCCCAAACGCCTTCACTAATGTGTATTCCTAGAACGAACGGTAGGCCACCCTTGCTTGCTATTCGCTCATCCAATGTCCAAACTGCCAAGTCCAATTCGCCAGTATTGTACCGCATTGCTGGTTTACCCCATACTCCAATACCCTCTTCCCATGATAGAATACTGATGAGTTGCAAATTTTCTTCTACGCTTTCTCTCGCTTCAGCAATATCTCCCCTTGAAAGAATATCTCGAAGAACTGAAAGGCGGTTCTGCTTGCCAATAAGGTCGAGAGCATTCTTTTTTCTCGCTCTTTGAATAATAACAATGTATGTAAACGGCAAACAGAATGAGAATCCAATGACTACTATGAACCATTTAGATGCAGTTAGAGCAATCTCGTCAGGAGGGAACCAAGGTTCTTTACCGACATCAGTGCGGAGAATATTCAATTTGAGACTGTAGTCGCCATCACTGCTCACCTCCATATCACCCCAGGACCAATTTGCTGGTTGCTGAGAGAGATTGAAGTCGGAGACGATCACCAAATGAGTTCCCGGTCCCACTGAAAGGGTGATGTCTTCACTATCCCCCGGTTGAAGGGTAATGTTGGCACTAGTATTCTTACTTCGGTCAAGCCAATTTATCTCAACCACTTCAATGAATAGTGGTCTAGTTCCACCATTTGTGCAGGTAATGCGTGTAAAGAACTTGCTCTCTGGCCAGCCCTCGGTGCTGAACCAATATGTGTCTTGGAAGTCATACACCTCTATGTCTAAACTTTCACTATTTTCTACTCCCTCAATCCACTGCTGCCAATTACTCAGTGCATCCAATTCGCTTAATGGCACACCACCCGGGGTGTCGTGAATTACTTCCAAGTCTGTTGATAAGCCCCAATATGTGGTGCTGTTAGAATTAATACAAAAACGAATCCAAGTGGTTCCTGAAGGGATTGAGGTCAAAGTAATATTGAGTAGAGTTCCGTTGCTAATACTCTCGTCCATTGTGCTCAAATCTGACATTAATGTCCAACTACTTCCCGAAAACACATGTATTGCAAAATCAATTGTGGATTCATTTTGACTTGCCAACGGAGTGACAGTTCTAGATGCTAAGGAGTGCATCAAATGGACCTCCTCGGCAGGGACTAGTAAGGCTAAACAATCTTCATTAGTTTCACCAATCCACCCTTCGGCTTCATATCCCAATTTAGATTCTTCATTCATCTCAAAGGCAAATCCCGGAGGTGGCCCATCCTTGCCAAGATATTCACCCTTTTCGGATTCCTCATTTGGGAGGTGGCGGGCGAATTGCAGTGACCAATAGCCGTGGATACTCTCACTTTCTATTTCAAGCCACAATTCCTCTCCTTCTAATACTTCTACATATTTCACAAATAGTTGGTCAGAGTTGATTGAAGTGTTTACCATGGTTTCAAAGAGAACTCCAATTTCTCGCAATGAGGTTGAGCGCCCCCATGCGGTAACCTTGAGATCTACGGTGGCCTCCTTTAATATAAATTCAAAAATATCGCCCGTGGTTGAATTAAACCGCAGAGCATCACTGTCATTGGTACTCATAATTGAGCCGTTGAACCATGTTGGGTTCTTCGTAGTATTTTCCTCACTTCTATGTTCCTCATATTCAACGTTTGAAAAGCGATTTTCTTCGGCAATAGCAACTTCTGAAATATCATTAGGCGGGGTGATTTCATCCGCATTATCCACAACACTGAGATGGCCTATAGGCAAAATGGCATTGACTTCAATTGTTTGCCCTGCATCGCCATTGTTCACTACAATTAATTCGCCCATTCCTGCTGAGACATTGTGATCAAGAACTATTTTTGTCGCTGAACTAATGGTTGGAGTATTTACTATTCCATCCGAGTCGGTCAAAGTTACTGAGATACTATTGCACTCGCAAGCAAATTCCAGCCATAGTGAGCCCGCTGAGAAATTCAAGCCAAGATGTAAGTCCTCCCCTGGTGCCGAAAAAATGCTACTAATTTCAGTTGGTTCACCAACATTCATATGATAATATGTATCACTTGAAGTGGTTCTACCTTCGGCACTAATTGAGGGCTGCATCGGCAATAAAAGCAAAATCACTAGAGCAATAATGGCCCAATGCCGGCTCTTGTAAAAATCCCCCATAACTACTGCTAGAAGCCAAGCCGCTTTGAAATGATTGAAAGCATGGATGCATGACAGGCTATTATGGCAGACGAGTTTCTCGGGGTCAGCACAGCAGCTCGATGGCGATATTCTCGGCTAATTGGTCTTGGAGACCGTAAGCAGCCTTTGGCTTATTCTCCTTGCCTTATTCAAAGTAAAGGTGACCCCGAATTGCCTGTTGCACTTTCTCCCTTTACTGCAACACAAAACTCAGAAATACCTGCAACATTAACAATTACTGCGAAGGGGAAAATGTCTCCGCCATTTGAGGTAGATGGGCCTACCTGGTCAGTTGGCCTAGGGCATGTTCTCCCCCCTAGTTTGGACGAAGCAGATGTGGGTGAAGTTGGTGGTCAAGGAAGTTTATTGCCTATTTCATGGCAACGAATGAAGCATGATACTGGGCTTCTTAGTCTTGAAACTCAGCCTCAAATAATTGTCTTATTAGATGCATTACAATTGGCTAATCGCCCCGGTCGATTACCTGAAGCACTAATTTCTCTCCGCAATCTTTTCCCCGGTGCACTGATTTGGGCACCAGGTATCGGAGGTCCGGATAATTTGGCGGTTCTCGCATGGATGGGAGTTGACCTTTTCGACTTGGGGCGAACTCGCCAATCTCTTTCAATAGGTGCAATGCTCACTTCGGAAGGCCCAAGAATGCCCGAGGGAAGTCTAGGCGAAGTAGCGAGTTGGGAAAGTGCAATTGCCGCATGGACCAATGAATTTTCCAGCGTTAGACGTGCAATTAGAGATGGCAACCTTCGGGAATTGGTCGAAAAAAGAGCACCTAATTCACCTCGCCTTGTAGAGCATTTACGTTATCACGACAAGTTGCTAAAGCATCCCGTAAAATCAATTCTCTCATCAGTTGTTCCTGCAGAAACAAGACTGCGATGTCATACTTTTTCTTCCCGCGAGGACCCGATTGTCAGTGATTGGTATAACCTAATTAGCCAAACTTATGAGGCACCAAAAAATATGCGAGAGGTCCTAATATTACTACCCTGTTCAGCAAAGAAACCCTACCGCTTCTCAAAATCTCACAAGGCTTTCATGCGTTCTATTGGAAATACATCTGCTCACCATGTGATGGTTACTTCGCCTCTTGGTCTAGTCCCTCGTGATTTGGAACGAATTTGGCCAGCAGCCCATTATGATGTGCCAGTAACTGGTGATTGGGATGCAGATGAAATACTGAGAATTAGAACTCTTGTCAAGGGTTATGTTGCAAAGCAAGGATACAAGGTTATAATCAACCATTCTGGAGTTGAACTCCCTGACCTTGGAATCCCGTGTCATGACACAAGGCAAGGTGATGGTGGAACTAGTTATGTTGCCTTAGACCGCCTTTCGGCCAAAGTCAAAGAAGTAATGTCGGAATTAGGGCTCAAAGGAATACGTGGCCACAAATTGTTAATGGCCGAATTCGCCTCAATTTCTCGCCACCATGGACTAAATGATCATTGGTTGGATGGTGCAGTGGTTTCGGGTAAACCACCGAGATTTAAAATAATGCTTGAGAATAAGCAATTAGCTCAGTGGAACCCCATCCGGGCAAGTTTATCAGTATCCAAAGCAGCTTTGCCAATAATGTATGAAAAGGGCTCTCTTCCGGTTGTAGAAATATCCATGGAGGGTAGTTGGAATGGAGATATTTTTGGTGCCATGGTAGTTTCTTATCCAGATAACATTAGAGTTGGTGCTGAATTCCTTGTTGTCAAGGATGGAGACCTCATTGGAAGTGCTAGAGCGGTGGCTCCCGGCTTTGAATGGCCATCTACTCCCGGTAGGTTGGCAAAAGCCCAACACCGTTTGAAAAAGAGATGAGGGTAAACAACTTAGCTCATTTTGACATTGTGGCTCAGTCAGTCGTTTTTTGGTGCAAGTTTGAACCCCTTCTTGGAGATAATAGAAACTTTTTGTTCCTGCTCGCGGATAATATACAGGCGGATTTCTTCAATATCGTTGCTTGAAGATACGGAAGCGGTTATGAAGGGGAAGTTGGTCGGCGGGTCGCTTAAGGTGTGATATATGGCACGAATGTATGCAAAGCGCAGAGGAAAGAGCGGCTCTACTAAGCCCCACGGTCAAGACTTGCCTGAGTGGTCCAACACGGATAAATCTGCAGTTGAGGAGATCGTACTTGAACTACATTCGGCAGGACATAGCACTGCCATGATTGGAACTATCCTACGTGACCAACATTCAGTACCTGATGCTCGCCGAGTTCTCGGCCAACGCATCGGCCAATTCATCGCTTCATCCGGCAAGCCAGGAACTTATCCTGAAGATATGATGAACCTTATGCGCAAGGTTGTTCGCTTGATTGAACACCTTGGAATAAACCGTAAGGATTTGCATAATAATCGTGCACTCGTTCTCACAGAGGCCAAGATACGCCGTCTCGCAAAATACTATGTCAGCGAAGGAACTATTCCTGCTGGTTGGCAATACAAGCGCGACCAAGTCCGTTTGATGGTTGAGTGAATAAGGCCCGCCCTATTCGCCACTTCTTTCTTGATTGAAGTAGTGAGCCCTTGAATAAACAATAGTCACCTCTTTCAAAGACTTCCTCTTCAGGTAAAGCAAAGGGGGTCTGAAATATACGCGATATTTGTGAATTGGAATTATTTTCTGAGGTAAAATCTTCCTTAAAAGAAGCTGCGGGAACCATTTCATCAATTCTCACTCCTGTTCGTCTTGTAACGAGAGCAACTTTGGTTGGAGTTTTATCGCTCGCGCAAATTGAAGCGAGTTTCCTCGACCAAAAAATTCCTTATCAAAGAACAATTGTTGAGGGCCCTATTGTTCCGAATTCAATTTCAGGTCCGGCAATAATAATTTCATCAGGAGTAGAATCTAAATGGACTGTTGAGACAAAAATATTGCTTATCTCCCCAACTACAATTAATGTTACAATGGGAAATAAAAATAAAATTATAACAGGTGTTCTTGGAACCGTTGCTCAATCAGCAGCCCTTGCCGCAATACTATCTCCTTCTGGCATTAGAACGAGGCGGCAAAGAGGGATGAGTTGCTCAGGCCAATGGTTACGCGATAGTTTGGATTCGGTATATGATCCAGTTTGGACAATTATTCGCGACCATTTGCAAATAGAAGGGACAGTGCAAGTATTACCAATAACAGAAATTGCAAGCATTGAAGAATTAACCTTGCCCAATTTGCCAGCAAGAACTTTCAAGCGACTAAAGCGTGTCTGGGGGTCTTTTGATGCTGAGGAAAGAGCGGGTGCATTAAGTGAATTGGTGCTGCCTATGGTTGAAGGAGAAAATATTAGCGCAGCACGATTAGAGGAATTAGTCTGGCATCGGGTAATCGGTACAGATTGGCCAATGGACCTTGCATCATTGCTATATCATGCACAAAATGAGTGGCCTGATGAGGGTGAAGTGCTTCATGCAGGTAGAGTAATGGATAAACTAATCAGCACAGGTTTACCTGTTTAGAAATTAATCGACAATTTTTAGAACAACCCCACAACCACCACAGGGTAGTTTGAGAGGGCGTATTTCTGAGACAACTGGATTTATTGTTGCGCATTTAGGGCAAGAAATAGTTGGTCTTTCAGGAAGAGAGTTACCTCGGCGTAGTGATTCAAGATTGCGTGGGGAAACAAATGCGGTAATAGTCCAAATCGCTGCAGTCACAATTGCGAGAACTCCAACCGTTTCCAATGAGTAGGCGAAGATATACGCAAGTAGTGAAAACGTCGCTAAGGGGTATTCAAGATACAAGGCAACCTTATTTTTTTGACGTCCAATTTTGAGACTAAGAATAACACCGACGAGTAGAATTGCAAAAATTCCGGAAAACATTACAAGTGGGCTATAGAGTTGATTTGAAGTAGGTTGTAAAGAGATGCTGAAAATATCTCCTTGGGAAAAGCCGCCCGAACTGATACTAAGTTTTTCAGAAGTGAATAGGCGCATATGTGAACTATCAATAACTACATCATCACTTTCGATTTCAACTCTAGCCAAAGATGTACCTGGGCTAGTCTTGAATTCAATATCTATAGTAACATCTTTCCAGTATGTGAGAGGTTGGGATTTCAAAAAGGTCCTAACCATTGTATGCCTGTCAGCATCAACGAGAACTTGGGTAGTACTAATACGGATTGAAACAGGAGCATTGGATATTTTGCTATCGCCCAAGGTGTCAACTACGACTTCCACAGTTTGGAAATCCGAAAAGCGCCCACCAAGTAATTCATCTGATTCCAAGAATAAGCCTGAATCGATAAAAGTCATCAAGCGACCAGATTGCAATTGGCTTCCCAATTCCCTACTTTCCTCGGGATCAACGACTTTATTGTCACGCATTTCTTGTGAGATACCACCTGCCAAAAACATAGCCCATGTTGAAGTTGAAGGTAGAGTTGAATTACCTAAATTATTCATGCCCCATCGTAGCCAAAGTGCTTGAGTGCCCTCAATATGTAAATTTGTAGTCCGGCTAAGGAGTAAATCAATTCCGTCTTTGGAGAGGTCTGCATTAACATGAATCCTTAGGTTACTTCCGGAACCATCTGTCTGCAGAGGCTCTTCTGGTGGATAATAAGAACCTCCACCTTCACCACCGCCAATTCCAAAGTTTATTTCCCACGAGGCTTCACCTTGAAGATAATCATCTTGATTTCCAGATTGTATGTCAAGGCTAATGTTTGCGCTATACCAACCGTCTGAAAGAGAATCACTTGCCTGCCATGTCCAAGTTGCCTTCACATCAGGGCCATCCATTTCTAAGACAGGGTTAGTGGAAAGAACATTTCCTCCCATTGTAAAAGTAACGACAGATGAACCAATAATTCTAGTGTCATATCCAGATTTGAATATGACTGCTATGTGTACAGAACGACCATCAACTATTGGTGGAGCCATGGCCATGCCAACTAGTGGCAAATCTACATGTATACTTCCTCGGTAATCTTCAGTCCCCCACTTGAATTCAATTTTCGCATCAGTGCCAGGGATGCTAAACACAAGGGTTTGAATTTCTAGAGTGATTTTTATTTCATCAGTAGCACTTAGGCTTCCGGCGTCAATCTCTATTGGGATTTCCAATTGATTCCCTTCGCCAGCAGGTAAGTATGTTGTACCAGGGGGGGAATATCCTTCATATGTTAGAGATCCAATTTTGACGATAACTGTGGCATTGACTTGAACCCCTGCGGCATTTTCAACAACATAGGGGATTGTAAAATCCCATGTTGATGAATCGTATTGTCCACCCCACCCTGGGGTGTGAGACCAAGTTTGGATTGCCGTTGCCTGTGCAATTGATGTTTCAACAACAACACTTTCTTCCTCCCCGAGGTCACTATCAAAAGGCGTCAAAGTGGGGTTTCCTCCACTGCCTATGAACAAGTAATCAAATTCCGATGAGTCGCAACATACCGTGAGACTTTCACCATCATCTGCTGAAGCAGGAGATATCAATGGACTGGCGATGGTAATAAGCAAGACAAGACACAATATAATGCCGCCAGTTCGCACTCGCATAGTTAACTCCAACCTTCGCCCACCGCAACTTCACTTGAATGCGCCGGCTTAGCGAGTGTGAAATAGCAGTTTACAACATTAATTAAAGTGCCCGGTCGAGCACATTGCCAAGTTCCTTTTCAAACAAAGATACGAGCGCATTGCCCACTTCGCCTTGTAATTCATCTGGCAGTAGGGCGATACCAAGACGCGCAGCAGCATGGCTTGCCTTCAATTCTGCATAGAGTGTTTTTGCTTTAGCATTGAAATAATAACTAATTGCTTCTTTGATATCTGCCTTTAATTCGGGATTATCATCAATGCGTGAGCGGATATAATTCTTTAATTCATCCTTCACTAAATCCCGCATTGCTTCAAGTATCAAATCTTCGGTTTGAATCAAGTCTTTTACTTGGTCGCGAATGGAGCCTGTGAGTAGTCTTTCAATGGCCATGATGAGGGGAGGGGGCATTCTCCTTTGAATATGACCTTTTTTGGCATTCATTCATATGCCTCACCTCTAATGGAGGTAACATGTCTGATGTGCGCATCTCCGACCTTGTCTTGACTGATGAACATTCCACAATTAATTTAGAGGATACACTAGTTAGTGCTGCAGAGGCAATAATCGCTTTACCAAGAGGTGTTCTAATTGTTCTTGATGATGGAAAAGCCAAGGGTGTTATTACTAGCGTACAACTCCTTCAAGCGGTTGCTAATGGGAATAATATGTCTGAATCAACTGCTGCAGATATTATGAACATGGACCTAATGAAAGTTCCTCTCGATGGGCTTTTGCATGACCTTGTTCCGGAAATGGCGGAACGACGACCTCATGCAATTGTTGCTGTTGATACTGACGGCAATTTCGCGGGCTATTTCTCTCCAAATGATTATCGTGAAGCAATAAAGCGATCTTCTGCTTGATGCCAATTTCACAAAGTTTCATCTTTACTTTCTTAATTAATCATGCGTATAGATTAACTTACCATCTTTTTCAATTCGGGCATAACCAACTCTTTCAAGTTGAACAATTGTGCCAATAGGGTAATCATGATTTTCAAGCAACCCTTCAATCGTGTGCAATTTCTTCCCTTCGGGGCGCATCAATGTTGCGGCGCTCGCTCCCCCTTTTGCAACCCAGTGTATTTTGGCTAGTTTTGCTTCAGGTTCAAGTGAGGTCATTTGAGATAATCCTTCACTAATAGGGCCAATGTCACACCAGTCCTTTAAGCGCATTCCAATATCTGCATTAGCAGTTGTATCATCATTTTCAATATAGATATCTGTTCCTTGTTTATTCCAGTCAAAAGAAATCTTACGTATTCCAATGTTTTCCTTAGGATGAGATTTGACTAAAATTGACGACATACGTTCATCAGCATCAATACCAACACAAATTGCTACTGGATTTCTTACAAAAGATAATCGAGGAGCAGTTGCATCAATCTTCTTTGTATTGTGAGCAAATAGACTTGAAAGGGGAACTGCGATGTCCTTTTGAGTAAGCCCTAATTCAATCCAAAAATCCCTAAAAGCAATTGGGTCAATACCGCGACGCCGTAATGTTGCCATGGTTGGTAAACAAGGGTCATCCCATCCACTCCAAATTCCTGCTTCGATATCTTTACGCATCTCAGATGTGGAAAAGCCACCAAACTCGTGAACCTTCACACGGCCCCAATAGATTGTCTCGGGGTATTCCCAGCCAAAGTGCTCGTAAAGCAATACTTGCTTACGAGTTGAATCCATTAAGTCCTTTCCGCGAATAATATGTGTTACTCCTTGTAGATGGTCCTCAACAGCAGATTGGAAATCTAATAACGGCCATACCCTGTACTTAGATCCAATTTCCTTTCGCGGGTGGGGGTTGGTGATGGTATCCTGCATTCTGAATGCAGGCCAGTCTCTTAAGGCAGGGTTTTTATTTGACATATCAGTTTTCACTCGAACGACGGCATCTCCGGGTGAATAGGTGCCATCAAGCATTTTTTCCCATCCTTGCATATTTTCCTTTTCGGAATTATCTCTACAAGGGCAATTTGATTTTGCAACACGGAATTGTTTAAATTCATCACCACTACAAGTACAAACATAGCCTGCTCCCATCTCCAACATTTTTACAGCGTGCTCATAATAGACCTCAATTCGGTCGCTCGCCATTATTGTAAGGTGTGGTTTAAAACCGGCTAACCACTCTATTTCTTCGGGTATTTGTTCGTAGGCCAAAGGTAGAGGTGGTTTCTTTGAAGTGTCTGTATCATCGAACCTCAGAATTAATTTTCCATCATATGATTCAGCATATTGTGAATTGATTACAACTCCTCTCCCATGACCAAATGACAGAGGGCCATTTGGGTTCGGGGCAAAGCGCAAAATGACCTTTCCCTTTTCAGCATTAGGGAGTTCAGGTAAACCTTCTCTTCTTTCTTTAACCCTCTTCTCCAACAAATGAGGCGCTTCTTTTTCGAGAATTGAAATTAGGAAGTCGCTTCCCTTGTCAAGGGCAAGTGCATTTGCTTGGGCAACTGCCTTAGCAGCGATAGGAGACACAAATTTTCCGAATTGTCGCAGATCGGCCTTTTCCCCCATTAATCTGCCGATGACAGAACCAGCTTGGCCCTTACCATCATACTCAATTGCATTTTGAATAGCATAGTGACGGATAATGTCGGCGGTTTCCGCGTCGGGTGTCCAATCCATGTGACTCAACCCCGCGTACATGCTCTCCTTCTTCAAATCCCCCGAAAAATTGAACACACTGTGCCTACTACACATATTCAATTTGTGTGAAAAATATTTTCCTCTCAAGAAAATAACTCGGGTGGTAATTAGGTTGCCTAGAACAAAGTTCGCTGTGCAGGCACAGGCCCTTTCTCAACCGAATTTGCTCGAATTGGAGTTTCACCCTTACCCAATTTCTCCCATGCTTTTTTGACCGTCGCCCATCTCCACCGCAGGCATTCATGTGGTGTTTTTTCTTGCAACAGTAAGGGTAGTGCGGCTTTTGTTTTTGGGTCGGATGGATATCCAGACCCAATGTCAATACCCAATTTTTCTTTCAATTCCTCAATCGCCAAATCACGGCTTTCCTTTGCCAAAATACTGGCGGCAGCAGTTGCTAAAAAAAATGCATCAGCACCATGGCGACTATCAATTGCCCATCCTTTCTTTGGCCAATCATGCAGCTTTGCAGCAACATTTTGGCCAAATCTAATCGCGTTTGTATCACAAGCATCCAATTGAAGTTGCCCTCCTTCATCAGCCAAGTCAATTTTGTTCAATATGTGTGCGAAAAGATCAACTTCATGGTAGTTTAGATTGCTTAATTGCATTGCTAAATCAATCGCTGCTGGGGATGAATGATGAATAATAAATTGCCATCCACGCGCTTCAGATCGTGATTTAATCCAAGAAAAAAGAGCCTTGCGTTTTGCTGAACTAAGTAGCTTTGAGTCCTTTACACCCATCTCCTCCAACATTTTTAAATCAGATTCAGGGATTGCAAATGCTGCAACAACGAGCGGCCCAAGAGTAGGACCTCTACCTGCTTCATCGACACCAACAAACCACATTATTATCACAAATCCAAGTCATTCATTATTGAATCGGCATAAGATTCAGAATTTTCTTTGGTTGATTCAGAATGAGAATCGGTGTGTTCGGTTGGTAGTTCAACATTTTTTGCCTTTGCTTGGTCGGAAGAGTCAATTCGGTTAGTACGTGTTGTAATGTGTTCTTTTTCGGGAAGTAGTGAAGTTTCCCCAACAAGGGTCGATGAGATTAATTTGGCTGTGGATAAATCGCTTGAAATACGAGATATTTGGCCCTTCATCTGCTTTTCATCATGGTGCTCAAGAACTGAAGAAGCAGCATTGACCAAGTCCGAATCCACCGGCTCAGCAGGTGGTTGTGCGATACCACTTTTGTTGACAAAAGATGCAGCAAAAGCCTCCTTATTCATTTGTGGGCTAACTGCTAATTCAGGCGCAGCACCGCCATTTGTTTCTGAAAACTTCTCCATCCAGTCATCCTCCACTTTGTCCTTTGGGATAAGTCCTGCTCCCTGGTCCATTAGTTTCTGCTTTTCATTTATTAGTATTCTCCGCTTAATAGAATAATTAATTGCAAAGGCAGAAACCACCACTGCTATCAAGGCATAGCCAAACATATTCCAAGCATTCTTTGTGTGAATCATTACTTTACCCCAGTCAATCAGCGGTTCATTTGTTGGTGCTGCCTCCTGCCAAGGAATTCCAAGGAATGAAATATTTGCGGAGTGGGTGAATTCCACATCATTGTCAAGGAAACTATGGATGGTCATGTTAAGCCACATTGTGCCGTTATATGGCTCTGCATCCGGAATATCTGCCCATGCGCGGAATCTAAAAACTTCTCCTACTGGCACCTCGCGGATATCAAAAGATCTAATTCCAATGTCATCTCCCTCCCAAGTAGCATTATCTGGTGGAACAATAGCCTGTTCAGTACCAAAATTTACATTCATGGTTACGCTAAGCCCATCGGGGCCATTTCCGGTATTAACGAGTGAGTAGGCTACGCTAAGCCGGCCATTGTTTATTTCTGCCGAGGTTTCTTCAATTATCCAATTAGCCGAAGGTGCAACGCCAATTTCTGTAATAAATTCACTTACAATAACAGTGCTATTGATTAGGCGTAGTGTCCAGCTGATATTGCCTGATGTAAATGCAGTAGTACCATTATTTACGATTATTTGGGTAGGTGCCAATATCTTTGAATCACCCAAAGGGATGTAAATCACCTGACTACTTACTAATCCAGACACCCAAGAGGGTGAATTATTTACTTCTAGGACAAAATTATCGGCAAAATTACCTAAGTTAGTAACTTCGAAATTACCGTTACAAGAGTCCAGGGGTAATATTCTGTCACAGTTGAAGCCAGTTGTAGAAATAGATGCATTACGTTGCCAAAGGATGGATGCAGAAATGTCAGTTGAGATGTCAGGCTCACTCCCCCACACACTCTTGATGAATACTCTTACCTCAAGTTCACTTTCAGTTTTATCAGGCGCCAATAATCCTATTTCAAACTCAACCTCTTGCCCAATATCTACCCACGTCAAATCAAATACATCGAATACTGCTGCAGTCCAGCCGTATGCTTCAATACGATTTGAAGACGGATATGAGGGGTCCAGTTGCCCATCCTTAACAATTTGAACTTTAACATCCATTCTTGTTGGAGTATTGCCATTATTACGAATTTTTATTTTTATTCTCCCATCTATATTTGGGTCCAAAGAAAGATTCTCGCCAGTATTCGTGAGAGATACATTGTGGAAGGAACGAACTTCAATTGAAAAATTCCACCAAAACTCTTGCCCATCATCTGAATTTACCCCTTTTAGGCTCCAATGATAGGGAACTCCGGCAAGGGGGACGCTATTTACTACGCGTGGGACATTAATAGTCATTGAAATCCATTCCAAGGATTTTTCAGCAACAGTAATTTGTCCATCATTTATTGAATTACTTAGGTTCCAAGTTGCATTCCAACCACTGGTTGAGTGAAGGCTTAGGTTGACAATATGTGTGCTCGTGTCATTATTTGTCAGATTCATTGCGAGAAAGAGAGGAGTTCCATGGTCAGTCAAAAATGAAGAACCCGAGTTTCCTCCAAAAGTGAAGAAGGCGTTGCCAGTGCTATTTTCCGAACCATTATTCACAGAGTCTCCCGGTCCATCCCATCCTGCTGCCATCCATGGAAATGAATAACCAAAAGTGCCATTGAATACGGTATCATCTGCTGCCTGCTGCAAGGCCAACTTTGTCGTACTGTCAATATTGGTGGCATCAATCTGGCCTGCAGTTGTGTTGCCGTAAATTGTCGAATAAATCACACATGCAGAAAGGTACGAACCAGTTTGCGAGGGGTGCATGCCGTCACCCGAATAAAGATTCCAAAAAATTGAAGTTGAATCTAGTGGAACACCTCCTGAATTAAGTATTCCGTCGTAGATATTTTCATAGGCCAAACCAATAGGTGCAATCCATGTCGTTGACTGCGAATTACTGGTATTATCGCTATAATCTTCATATCCTTGGCGCAAATGTCCTTGCATAGTTTTGTAATCAGGATATCTTGCTGCATTACTAGAGTCTCCTTCTCTGTACCCCCAAGTCATAAAAAGTACACTTTCTCCACCTAAATCATTAACTCTTGTTGTTAAGTCAAACAATCCATTGATACTATTTTGCCAATCCGTGTTACCTCTAGGGAATCCCGGAACTTGGCTTTGGTCCTGAAAAACAACCCAGTCAAGATCATTATTGCTTAGGGTCGTATTCCATTGGTCACCGGGTGTATTCATTCTACTTGCATGTTGATCAAGCCTCATTCCCCCTCCACTAAGTGATGAAACATTTGCTGAGTCAGATGGTGTAATTATTTGGTGTAGGATTGTTTCAAGGTCATTTGCTTGAGTATAGGAATTCCCTACGAGTAATACTTCGGCAGCTTCATCTGGAATTTCTCGGCCTTGGGAAGGTAATATTTCCTCTTTTACATCTTCCACAAATACTTCCACCGGTTCACTGTGGGGTTGAAAAATTGGTTGTATTGAGGTGGATAGCAACAGTAAAAAAACCGCAGTAGGTATGACAATACTGCGGTTCATATCCCTACGCCTCCATTCTTAGACTATAAGATTCACTTATCTTGTGTAGCCCATTTCCCTGCAAATAGTGATTTATTTTTCTGCAATGGTAATCTACCCTGTGCGGGTGTCATTGCAAACCGAATATTTATTGCCTAACGGCATATCAAACTTAGAAATCAGCATTCATACTGAATTAATTATAAGACTGGGTCAGCAATACAATCCATCAACGCAGATACTTCGAATTCCGCGCCATGCATCGGTACTTTCAGCGAAAAACTTTCACTTACCGCTGGGTCCAATTCGCCAATTTCACCAATAACTGTACCGGATACAGAAATGCTTGCAGACCTTCCGGCCAACCATGGGCCATGCCCTTCGGGGAGGGATTGCCAAGAAATTTCATTTGACTCTGCACCAAGGTCTTGCAATAATGCCTGAGCAAACCCTCTTGCTTGAGCAAATCCTGCATCTGTATCTGCAACTAACCAAGAAACCTTAGCGCAATTATTGTGATCACTAACGCAAGTGCCCAATTCGTAAACCATTTGCGGCAGGTCATTATGGCGGTTTGCAGAAATCAATCTAAGTAGGCTTGGTAAAATATGCTGTCTCAGGAGGGTGTGTTCAGTGGTAATAGGGTTGGTAATCCTTGTAGTCTCATGTAATTCTTTCCACCGAGAATGAATAAATTGGTCATTGTCATTTGAAAGGGTTAATGATTGAACTTGTTGGAGACCTAATCCTTGAAGTGAAGACTTTATTCTTCTTCTTAAGATTGCATCGGGGCGGGGAATGCCTGCCATAGAAACCGTGGGGGAGCTTTCGCCGAGGCCATCATACCCATGGCCAATTGCTAGTTCCTCAACCAAGTCAATTGGGTGTAGGATGTCGAACCTCCATCGTGGCATTTGAAAATTGAGTATTTGCTCACCTCTGCCTGCGTCTGCCATTCGCGAAGGACTTTCTGGAGAGTTCTCAGGCGCAGGTGATGTGCCAATATAGCGCCCGCCCATTCTCATTATTGCTGAGGCTAATTCATCCTCTGAGAAATCCCATCCCAAAATATTCTTCACCAATTCAAGGGGTACTTGATGTGCTACTGCTTCACCGTTAGGCGATACAATTGTGTTTGAATTACAATCGTTTATCGTAACACTTTCAATAATTCCTCCTCTTCTTGCAAGTTGTAAGCAAATCAGCAATAAACTGGATTCACAAGACCTTGCGTCCCATCCAGTGACATCAATAAAGAAGTCCCTTGTAGCAGAACTAACAGTAGTATGGTCGCCATTAATAATCGGAGGGAAAGAAAGAACAGCATTATTGGCATCAATGATTATTGGAAATTTATTCATACCATCAAGTAAGTGTGCATAATCAACTCCTTTAGGATGCTTGGTAAGAATCTCATCAATAGTCATTTCCTCATTCATCGCCAATGGAATGAAAGAATAATCTCCTTTTACTGCCTTTACTTGAAACGGTGGTTTCAATTCGGACAAATCATGAACTCCAATAGATGCGCGCCTTCTACCTCTGCCTAATGCGAAGTGAAGTTTCTCTTGGTGGTCCATTAATCCTTTGATGAAATCCTCATTATCATTGCCTTCACCAGTCTCAACTCCACGAACAATTGCTGCTAAAATTACAGGGCGAACATCCTTTAGTTCAGCCTCAACTTCCATAGTAATGTTACCGGAGATAACATCCAATTCCGGCTTGGGCTTTGAGTTATGAAGGAAGGGTCCCATTGCGTGAGCTAAAGTCTCAGCTGAAAGCAAATCCGGCCGGTCAGGAAATATTTCAATCTCCAAATCCTCTTTATCACATAAATCAATATCTGTGCCGAGAAGGGGCAGTTTGTCTGCGAGAGAATCAATGTCATGTGTGATTCCATCTCTTGCTAATAATCTTGCAAGAAGTGATTGTTTTACTTTTATTGTTGGCAAATAATTCACCTCAAGATGCAAACCAATGCGGGAGTGGGCGTTCATAGCCAGTCAAGCGAAGTCCGCTAATCGATGCAGTTTCGCTGTCTAATGCTCGCAAATTATTGCGGGCCAACTTTTCTATTGAATCAGTACCTATTCTTGCCATATGGTTATTCATTTCACTCTGCAAGCCTCTTAGCCACTTCACAAGTTTAGCCGGAGTCTGCATATCATTTGGCGGAGTTGCGATTAGAAATTCAGCTCCTGAACAACGTGAAATAACTAAATCTGTGCCTGTGCAATTCCAAATAACATTAAATCCAGTACTAATTCCACGCTCAGTTAATTTTGCTGAAGCTGCTGAACGGCCAGTTTTTGGCAAACTTGCAGCAGCAGGGGTCCCGCTGGCGTCATCAAGAGTTACTATTGCTCCATCTACTTGTGCTCCTGCCGCGGATAGATGCAATCTTTCAACGGCACTAATGTTACCCATGATCATGAAAGGTGCGCCCTCTCCAATCATACTACGAAGGGCAGTAAGAATACCGTCGAGAGCTGGAGCGGTTAATGGAGGGAAGTCTCCTAAATTTAATATTACTCCATCGGCATTAGAAAGGTCGATTTGGCTGGTGGAAATGTTTTCGGAATCAATCAACATCATGTCAATATCGCGGGGATTTGTTCTAACCAAAAAGGGGTGCGAGGCTAAATCCTTTGATTTCAAATCTTTTCCGGAGTCACGGAATGGCAATAGGGGTAAATGTAATCCGACTGGGTCCGGCTCAAAAGAGGGGTCAACTCCAGATCTTTCGCCGATTAACACCATTGTGTCAATAGTTGAATGCCTTTGTAGGTGAGGAGTATTCATATCGCTTGGAACAAGTCCAATATTAGTCCAATCTGTTTTACAAGAATTTGTTCCTAGGGCCGAAGGAATGGCCTTTTTCCCATTCGGAATAAGACAAACTGCATCTGAAGGAATTACAAGTGATGAATCTTCAATTTTCTTGTTTAGTTCAATTAAATCTTCACTGCTTAATGTAGAAAACTCAACTCCATCCCCGGGATTTGGGCAACGACCATTGATTATTATTTTTCCACCGGTCATTCCAACCCCTGGTTCTGAGCCAACATCGCCATGAATTACGATGGTGCCACCAGACATTCCTCCGCCAACTCTAGTACCAACATCTCCGCGAACTACTAGTAAACCTCCGGTCATCTGTGCACCGACATCATCTCCGGCGCCATCTCGGGCAACCAAGCGTCCGCCGCTCATTGCAAAGCCCAGTGAATTTCCAACACGGCGTTCAATTACAAGTGAGGTCCCCTGATTCCAAGCACCAAACCAATCTCCTGCTGAACCAACAAGAGTGAAAGACCCTCCAGTGCCCATTATTGCAACAGCATCTCCCAATTCTCCGAGTATCCTTACGCGACCACCCTTGGGTAGTGCAGGGCAAATACCCATTTCTCCAACTTTAGGAATTTCATCGCCGTCTCTATTCCAGCCAATCTTAATTGCACGGTCAACTTTAACTGCTTGTTCAAGCAATTTTTTGATGTCGCGATTGAGTTTCAAACTTCTCCGAACATCCTCACGCATTCCGTGCACCGAATCGGCGACGGCTTATCACCCATAAACAAAACCCGCAAATATTTCCCTTTAGTGGCGTTATCATTACCTCATAATACACACCGAGCCCTCTGCCTCAATTAAGTAAGGAATTGTGAATGGATTGCGTGGGGTGAGGTGTAGGTGCAAATTCTGCAGGGGATGGGTGGGCAAGCGATGAGTATATTCATAGGCGTATTACATAGCCCAAGAACAACGAGGGTGGTGTGCATGGTCATCAAAGTAGCAATCAACGGATATGGGACAATCGGCAAACGTGTTGCAGATGCAGTTGCTGCACAAACCGATATGGAAATCATCGGAGTCACCAAAACCCGTCCTTCATTTGGTTGTGACCTCGCAGTTCGCAAAGGCTATCCGCTATATTGTACATATGATTCCGAAGAAAAAATTTCTGCTTTTACCGATGCCGGATATGTCTGCCATGGGGGCCTTTCCGGACTCTTGGAACTCGCCGATGTAGTAATTGATTGTAGTCCTGGAAAAGTTGGTGCAGACAATAAGAAAAAGTATCAACAAGCAGGTGTAAAGTGGATTTTTCAAGGTGGTGAAAAGCACGCAATGACTGGATTGTCATACACCTCATGTGCTAATCATCATGAAAACATGAATGCCGAGGGAACTCGTGTAGTTTCATGTAATACTACGGGATTGTCAAGAACATTAATGCCGTTATACAACCATTGTGGTTCGCTCAAAGTTGAGTGTACAATGATTCGTCGCGCCGCCGACCCAGGTGATTCAAAGAAAGGGCCGATCAATGCAATAAAGCCCGTGTTGAAGGTGCCAAGTCATCATGGCCCCGATGTGAAAACCGTAAAGCCAGAAATAGAAATCAATAGTATGGCGGTTGCAGTGCCAACTACAATAATGCATGTTCACGTGGTTATTGCCACTCTACCCGAAGGACATGGGCTTACGACCGAATCAATTCTTTCAATGTGGAGGGAGACTCCAAGAGTTGTTCTTATGAATGGAGCCGAAACTGGAATTACCACTACTGCAGAAGTAATGGAATTTGGCAGAGATATAGGCCGAACTTGGGGAGATTTGCATGAGATATTTGTATGGGATGATGGAGTAAAGCTTGAAGGAAACACCCTTTATTATTTCCAAGCAATTCATCAAGAGTCAGATGTTATTCCTGAAAATGTCGATGCAATTCGCGCGCTTATGGGTACTGAGCAAGATTGGCGCAAAAGTGTTGCGAAAACTGACGCCAGCATAGCCGCAAGCCTCGGTTTATGAGATTAATGGCGATGAATCAAGTTTCAAACATGCTTGGTGAAATATGAAATGCTTTTGCCGTACGGGCCGACCTATGGTCGGCAAGGTAAAGAACCAAATCATAAGTATCTTTTTGCTTGGATTACTTTGCTTGATGAGTGCATCTCCAGTACTCGCACTCGGAAATAATTCGATTGAAAACCCAGCCATTTCTTCTCCAACTTCAATGGTGGACTCTATTGACTCAATTACCTCCCAAGCATTTCCTCTCGCCGATTGGCAACCACTTCATGAACCAACATTAATTTCTACACCTCTTGAAGATGGAAGTGGTCTGCTCCACTCGCGATTTGGTAGTTTTGACCCAGTGTGGAATGAATTCCCTTCATCAAATACTTCTCTTGATTTTTCTCGTGCCAATATTGATGGCCTTTGGATAGTTCAGTTGATTCGTCCTGATGCAAGGGTTTTGGAAAAATTGTGTGCTGATTTTGGTTGTGAAATTATTGATTATGTACCAGATAGTGCGTGGTTAGTTAGAGGTAGTTCTGCAGCATTAGAACAAATTGAAGAATCATCAGCCGTAAGGTGGATTGGTGGAGAACCGGCATCATGGCGCCTAGGGGAATCACTAATCTCAAATTGGTTCAACCTCCCTTTGAGTTTGGACCTTGTACTTCAACCCGCATCTGATTTGGATGAAGATGACATCGCAATATTACTGAAAGATCTCCTTCGATTAAATGTGGGTGAAGTTAGTTGTGATGTGATACTTTGCCGATTGACTGCACTAAGAGCATCAAATATGCAAGGTCAACAAGCACAACTTTCAACTATTGCCATGGACGGGAGAATTATTTTCTCTGAACCGCTCCTTGAATTACGTACTTTCAATGCACAGGCAGCCGTCGATATTGGCCTTACATCAGTAATTGCAAACCACAATTCTGGATTGAATGGTTCGGGTGAAACTATTGCAATTCTTGATACCGGCCTCGACCACGATCATATTGACTTTGGAAATAGTGTTCTCTCTGTAAGGACCTCATTTTCCTATGATCAATCGGGTGACGATACCAATTCCGGACACGGAACTCATGTTGCTGGGACTCTTATTGGAGATGGCACTGGTGATTCTAGCGCTGCTGGACTTATTCCAGGTGCATTGCTGCATATGTATGCTCTTGAGTATGATATTTCGGGTTCAATTGCAAAAACCGGTTCAACCTACGACATTTTGCGTGATTCAAGAATACAAGGTGCTCGTATTGGTGTAAATGCTTGGGGTACTTCAAGTGACCTTGGGCAATATAATTTGGAAAGCCGTTCTTTGGATGTTTTTGCAAATGATTATCCCGATTATATTCCTGTATTCGCAGTTGGGGACGACCCTATGCAAGGTTCCAGTGCTGTTTCACCACCTTCAACTGCAAAAAATGTATTTTCCTTTGGTGCCAGTGATGGTTCTGCAGTTGCAAACTTTAGTGCCTTTGGCCCTGTTCTTGATGGACGAATCAAGCCAGATTTAGTCGCCCCAGGTGTAAATATTTGTAGTACGCGTGCTGAAGAAGCTCGATATCCAGCAGGTAATGCTTGTGCGACTGGCATTCATTCGAATGGTGACCCGCTTTACATGAGTATCAGTGGAACAAGTCCGGCTGCAGCAGTAGGTGCAGCAGGTGCGGCACTAATGCGACAATTCCTACGTGAGGAGGCAGGTATTGTGGGGCCATCGGCTGATTTGGTAAAGGCTGCATTAATCAATGGGGCACAAGACCTCGGTGCAGCAGATATTCCTAACCCGTCAGAAGGTTGGGGGCAAATTGATTTGGACCGTTCAATGTATCCCGCCGATGGTGCTCTTTCCACTTGGTATGATAATACTAAGGAATTGGACCCAGGGTATGGATTCCTCTACAATTACGATTTAGATATGTCGCAAGGCATTGACATTACTTTAGTTTGGACCGATGCAGCAGGTTCATCTACTGCACCTCAATCACAATCTCGCATTGTCAACAATCTCAACTTACAATTAATATCGCCAGATGGTACCGTGACATATCGCGGTAATAATTTTGTTTTAGGTGCATCTGTTTCAGGTGGTTCGGCGGACACAGTAAACAATGTTGAAAGAATCCACATACCTTCTGGTGTAGGGACCATAAATGGGCAATGGACCGTAAAAATCAGTCATTTAGGTGGCTCAACTCAGAAATTTGCAATAGTTGTCACCGGTAATGGAACTTCAACTCCGGGTACGGATTTGGCAGTAATAGCAGAAAGTATTTGGCTTTCTCAATCAGTTCCGTTGGTAAATGATGAAATTACATTGCGCCTCTCTTGGGTCAACCAAGCACCGGTTAGTGCATCCAGTTACCGTGTTTTATTGGAAGATGTGACAACTTCTGATGTACTACTCAGCCAAACAAAGACCGAAGGTCTTGATGGTGGGAAAATTGAATCCGTTTCTATTTATCATACCTTTTCCCAAACCGGTGAGCATCATTTGAGGTTAACACTTGATGCTGATGATGATATCAGTGAAATAAATGATGCTAATTCAGGTGTCAATAACAATATTGGCGACCTAATTGTAAATGTTAGCGCCATGGGTTTGAGAATTATTCCGCTGATGAGTGATGGCTCTGAGCCTTCAACTCCGAGTGAAAATTCCCAAGCATCTCAAATTGATTTCAATGCTTCTGCGATTGAATCGATTGCCATTCCGTTTAAATTACGCCATGAGGGTACTTCGCAAGAAAATGTATCACTATCTGTATCATCTATTCAGGAAATAGACCCCACTAATCCATTTAGGTTACTTTCACCCGAAGATTCTTGGTCACGTTCACTAAATGTTTCCTCCACAATTTCCATGCCTGCTGCTGGAGAGGTGGGTGATAATGAATTGATTACATTAACAGTTACTGATGATGATTCTGATTTAAGTGGCTCTCAGCCAAGATTTGCTCGCGAGGGTAGATTCGTAGTTGATATTACTGCGAGGTATCAAATTCAGCCATCGGTCAGCCACTCATTGCGATATACAATTGATGTCGGCCGAGTTGACAATGTATTGGTAGTTTCAGCAGGAATTGGGAATTTGGTTGCTGAGCCAGGTCAAGTTGCATTTTATTCCATTTCTGTAATGAATATTGGCAATGCTGTTGCACAATACAACATTGCATGCCAAAGCACTAATGGATGGCCAGTTGAAGTTGGACCTTCCAACTCTGCGAGTATTGAGTTTGAGCCCTTGGATATTTTGGAGTATCTGCCCATGCAAGTGCGACTTCTAGTGCCCCCTGTGGTAAGTGGTTTGCCAGCGTCCGGAACAACTGATGAAGTGTCCTGTACTGTGACCAGTGCCACAGATGTATTTTTCTCTCATGTAGAAACTGCCATAATTACTGTTGCGGAATTAAAATCATTTAATACCCAATTATTTGATTTAGGTGGCAATCCAATTGGGCCACAAGCTACGGCTAATCCCTTGATGGTCAATAGTGGGGATTACTCAAATCTAAGTTTAGAAATTTCAAATGATGGTAACATTGCGATACCACTCAATGTAAAGCTACAAGCAGCAGACCCCACTTGGCCAATGGAAGTCAGTTATGACGGCACTTCGCATGCACAAACCATTGACATTACTATTGAAGCCGGAGAAACTGCGAGTGTAAAGTTGGCTGCAGGAATACCTCTAACTGCACCAGATGGCGCAGAGAATAATTTCACTCTAACCACCAAACTCAATTTACAGGGAACTAATGTGTTCATAACAAATGGAAGTATGTTCAGAGTTGGAAAATTGTTGGCTCTTGAATTGAATCAAATCAATGATGAGAATGATGCTGTGCAAGTGATATTAGGTGGATGGTCTAATCATATGTTAAATATTGAAAATAGGGGGAATGCCCCCCTTTCTCTTGAATGGGCCATTGCCGAAGGGCCAGATGGATGGGATGTAGGGCTTGATTCTCCTCCATTATCTCTCGAGCAATTGGGATCTTCTTCAGTGAATATAGGTGTTTTTGCACCCAATGGTACAGAAGCAGGTATGTTTCCAGAGACACTAAAAATCAGGGTTAATGGAACATATGGTTCGGAATATGTTGAAGCGACAATTGATCTACAATTATTCATCAAACAAACCGCTGCATTTACCTTAACTACTTCTGACACTTCAGGACTTCAAGATATGGTGCGTGAAGAATCGAGTACAATTGAAATATCGGTACATAATGTTGGTAATACAATTGGCTCAGGTACTGTTTTTGCTCAGATTGTTGATGGTTCTGGTAAAGTTGATTCTAGTTGGGTGGTAACTGCTTCAAATGATTTCTCTGATTTAGCAAGTGGCGATGTAACTTCAATGGATTTTGTCATCAAGGCCAAGGATGATTCCGGCACAGGAATTCGTTACTTGCACCTGAGCATTGTTGCTGATGATGCCCCAGTTTCGGAAGAATGGGTTTCTGAAACGCTTGAAATTGGCATCACTGCTGAAACTGGAAAACAAAGCGGTGGGCTTTTTGGAGGTTTGCCTACTTGGGTTGTCGGCATTATTGTTGGAGTAGTAACAATTTGTGGAATTATAGCAGTCCTCAAATTGCGCTCAAGTGTTGAAATACTGAATGTGGGTGAAACGCTTGTTGCCCCCGGTGTACACACTAGCCAAGATAATATTTCTCAACGCCGTTCAGAGGCCTTAATGGAAGATGTGCATGATGAGAAGGACTTAGTTTCAGGCGAGGTAAGTTATGAAGAAATTCAAGCCGCCTTGGTGAAAAGCATGAGCGATTCAATCGCCGCGCCAAATCCTGCTGGACTTCCACCACCTGCCGGCCTCCCTCCGCTACCTGGTGCCTTGCCCAAAGGTTTGCCGCCCCTCCCTAGTGCCTTGCCCTCAGGTTTACCGCCCCTCCCTTCACCGCTACCTGCGCCGTCACCTCACCTTGCATCACCTCAAGCACCTGCGCCAACTGCGGCCCCTTCCTCGGCTTCATTCACCCAACCAAATGCCGTACCCTCTGTAGGTTTGCCCATTGCCGGCCCACCTTTGCCCCCCGAAGGTTTACCTGTTGGTTGGACACAAGAACAATGGGTTCATTACGGTGCTGAATGGCTAAAAAGCAGAGACTAATCTCCAGCACTCTATTTCCACTACAGGTAAATAATTCACTGGAATGTGGAAATCTATTGGCTATAGTTTCAAGAAATACGCCCGTTAGGTTCAATGCCTTCATACTGCACGCGAGTAATATGAGCAGTATTGTTCTATTCGGCCCGCCTGGTGCGGGAAAGGGAACGCAAGCAACAGCGATTACCAATTTAACTGGCTTACCTCAAGTAAGTACAGGCGATATGCTGCGTGCCGCACTAGCAGCAGGAACTGATTTGGGCCTTAAGGCAAAGGCTTTCATGGATGCTGGGCAACTAGTGCCGGATGAAGTGATTATTGGCTTAGTAAAAGAAAGGGTCAAGGAAGATGATGCAGTAAATGGAGTTCTCCTTGATGGCTTCCCAAGAACTATTGCTCAAGCAGAGGCTCTAGCAAATTTTGAGGAAATAGATATGGTTATTTCAATTGAAGTTCCTGATGAAAAAATTATTTCTCGAATATGCGGACGTTACTCCTGCTCGGGTTGTGGTGCAGTTTACCATGAGATTTTCAATCCAACCAAAGTTTCTGAGACCTGTGATGGTTGTGGCTCCACTGAAATGAAAATACGAGCCGATGATAATGAAAACACCGTTCGTTCACGCTTAGATGCTTACCACTCTCAAACATCCCCCTTGGCAATATGGTATGGAGAAAAGGGTTTATTATTCCCTGTCAATGGCAACCAAGATATTTCTCTTGTCGGGACGGAAATAATGGAATTAATCAATTCTCGTTGAGGTGTTTTTTTTGGGTGTACCTCGTAGACTGCGTAAGAAAAAAGCGCATCAGCGAAAGCAAAGAGCATTATCTGCACAATCTCGTTTGGGCACAATTCTTGCTCAGCCGCAATTATTTGAGGAGATTCTCATCAAATCAGCATCTCGAGATATTTGGCGTCTAAGTACAAGGCATCAACTCGGCCTACCTAGTGAAATAAAGCACTGGGTTTGCCGTTATTGCAACACCCTCATAAGGCCAGGTGTGAGCGCGAGAATAAGAATTAGAAGTGGAATTAGAATCATTACTTGTGAGTGCGGGAAAGTAAGGCGCTTTCCTCTAAAGTAGTTGAAATAAATAAGGAGGAATTAGTATCGGTAACATACCACAACACATTAATCAATTAGCAAAGGACTCGAATTTCAAACCGAGTATACGCATAGGCAAAGCGGGACTTGGCGAATCACTTTATTCCGAAATAAGAGACCAATTAGCAGCAAAGAACGTCGTCAAAATTAAGATAAATCGCGGATTATTTGAGCGTTCAGACCGGGTAATGATCTGGCAAGAAATTTGCCAACAAACTGATTCAATACTTGTCTTAGCCCGTGGAAATGTTGGAGTTTTGTGGAAAAGTTAGTCGGCTAATAGTGACTTGGGGACAGGTCAATTGTTATTACGCTAGAGGCAGTGTGCAGGAATTTGATTTCTTGTTTATTCAAACTTGAACAGTGCTTTGACTACCTCGCAGAAGATGAACATATACTGGCCCAATATTTTTTGTCCAGATAAGCCGGGGGTTGAAGCCAACTACAAAATCATCGCACCGTTACACTAATTCTCTCCAAACACTCAAGAGATTAACCTGCACCGCATAGTATATGCAACGGGTTAAACTCGGCTTCGGTTCGGCCAAACCAATTGCTTTGACTCTCCTAATGGGTTGCATGGGGCTATTATTTCTCAACCCTTCTTCCGCAAGTGGAGGTGGGGGCGCACTCCTTTCAGTTCAAATTCGTAGTGGTGTCGAAACCCAAGCTGTGATGGTTGGTTTAGGTATATTATTTGCCGTTTATGCATTGATTGTTTTTGAGTGGGTGCATCGAACTCTGGCAGCAGCAATTGGCGGTTTAGTTGCAGTTTTCGCCCTCCACTTATATTCAGTTGACCCAATTAGTTTACCCCAAGTCGCAACAATGGTTGATTGGAATACAATTGGCCTATTATTGGGGATGATGATAATGGTCGGTGTGCTTTCTAGAACCGGTGTGTTTGAGTTGTTAGCAGTCAAGGCTTTTGCTATGTCTAAGGGGAACGTGTGGGGCTTAACTGTTATTCTTTGTACAGTTACAGCAGTACTCTCGGCTTTCTTGGATAATGTCACAACGATGCTATTACTGACTCCAGTCACCATTCAATTAGCAAGGGTTTTGGATATCAAACCCATTCCACTCCTTATTGCCGAAGTAATGTTTTCCAATATTGGTGGTACTGCGACATTAATTGGTGATCCTCCAAATATCATTATCGGAAACCAAATGTCAGAGGCAAGCCTCGCCACAAATTATCCAGAGTTGGCCAGTCAGGCAGTTGGTTTCAATGATTTTATTATCAATTTGGCACCTGGTGTTCTTCTTACCGTTGTTCCTACTTTCATGCTTTTGCGTTGGTTATATAGCGAAGAATTGGGTGGTAGGAGAGACCGAGATATCAAGGATTTGGAAGAGCAATATGCAATTAAGGATTTTAGTTTACTAAAGCGCAGCGGTGCAGTATTGGGATTAGTAATTATTGGTTTTTTTAGTCATGCAGTCACTCATATCAATGTCTCTTGGATAGCTCTTGGCGGAGCAGTATTGATGCTATTAGTCACTTCAAGGCACGAATTAGAAGATGCACTTGAAAAAGTTGAATGGTCCACTTTACTTTTCTTCGCCGGATTGTTCGTATTGGTCCATTCTCTTGATTACATGGGGGTGATTTCCTATATCGGTGACAAAGTTGCAAGTACAATTGCGATGATTCCAGCCGGCGATGATGGCACATTGCGACTTGCAGGTGCACTGATACTCATACTTTGGGTTAGCGCAGTAGTCTCGGCATTTATTGACAATATTCCATATACTGCCACCATGGTTCCAGTAATTGCAAGTTTAGCCTTGGATGCAGATCTCGGATTGGAATTAGGGCCCCTTATTTGGGCATTGGCATTTGGTGCATGTCTCGGAGGAAATGGAACTTTAATCGGTGCATCGGCAAATGTGGTAACTGCAGGTCTTTCTGAGGAGGCTGGATATCCAATTTCATTCAATGAATTTTTCATAGCCGGTTTTCCCGTTATGATTCTTACAACCGCAATTGTCTCCATCTATGTCATCTTAGTTTACGTGATGGAATTTGAAATTTGGATGATTTTAATTGCAACCATCATCATGATTGCTGCTGAAATAATGTGGGAGAGAAGACCCGGTGTAAACCGTTGGTTCCCAGACGAAGACTTGGCTAATTCAAATATTGAATCTGAGTGATGCTATAGCACCTCATTTCCGCCATAATTTTCTGTAGTTATTATTGCACGCACAACCGAATGGGTGATATGTGTGGCCTTTGCCTCATGGGTTGAGTTCAATGCAAGAGTGCAGGGTGTGCGGCTTACTTTTCCTCGATAGCGTTAGTTGTCCAGGGTGCGGTAGTAGAAGCAACCTTGTTCTCGATGCTAAAGGAGAGGGTATTCAAAGCGTTTTGAAAAGAGGGGGGATTCCTGGTTTAGATCGCTTTGAAGAGAGCATGGCTGAAATAATCTCTGATGCAGATGATTCCTTTGCTCCTGTTGGTGAAAAAGTTGCGACCTCCTTACCCTTTGGCCTTGGTGGAGTAAGTGCACGGCCTGAGTCAACCCTCCCTTTTGGAATAGGTAGCAATCCACAGATGGGTTTTGAATATGAGCCTTTAGAATTTGAGATTGTTGATGAAACTAATGGCTCACATGCGAATGTTGCCGCCAATAATGAAGATGAAGGCGCTATTTCTGAGCCCTCTCACGAGGAATCATCTAGCACAGATCCGCCTGCTCCATCACCTTCCTCTCCAAGTCCACCAGTAAAGGTTGAGGCTACAATAGTCGCACCTCTATCAAGCGAACCAGCAGCTACTTCACAACCTACAAAGGTAGTGGCAGTTCCACTGCCTCAATCTTCTCCAGATAGCCATGCTACTTCCTCTGCACCAGTAAGTGCAACTCCAGAAGCATTGAATCTTTCCACTCCCGCTGATGAGGAAATAAGTACTCCAATGCATGAAGATTCTGATGTAGTTATTCATGATTTTTCGCAAGATTCCATGTTTACCGAGATGGTCGTCAATTTAGATGATCTCGCCGAGCCAGTATCTGCATCTCAAGTGTTCAACCCTGAAGGAAGTAGTGATGAAGGAGGAGATCCACAAATCTTTCCTTCCCGAGCAATGCTTGTCAATACAGAGGGTAATCCACAACTGTCCGAACTTGTCACACAGGGATTTAATGCAATGAATGAAGCAAATTGGCAAGTAGCAACAAAGTCATTTCAAACGATTGTAAAATCAATGCCGCAAAATCCTGCAGCAATGAATAACTATGGTGTTGCAATGCTACAAAGGGCAGTTGCAACTGTAAATGATCAGGACCCATTTGGAATACTTTCTGGAGTTGATTCTCATTTTGAGGGGGCTATCATGGCTCTACGCCAGGCAGCAAAGATAGATTCTACTGAAACAGATGTGCTTTTCAACCTTGCGAGTGCTCTATGTTCCTCGGGTCGGTATGATAAAGCAGTACGAATATTTGACGTATATCTTGATCGTTCGGGTGAAATGGCTGATGGCTATAATGGCAAGGCAGTTGCACTAATCGGCTTAGGTCAGCATAATGAAGCATTAATTGCACTGCGCAAGGCCCAGAGTATTGAGCCAGATAATTCAATAATCAACGCAAATCTTTCTCGTGTTAGTGCATGAGTTGGCCGATATTTATTGTCATAATAATCTTTCAACTGCCCAATTATTCGCTCTCGGCGGAGCAAGGGTTACCGGAAAAGCAATTATTACAAGGGCAATATTTCCCGCAGATTTTTGTGAAGAAGAAATCACCATTTAAATAATGAAAAGACTATTTTTGAGTCGCTAATTCCGCAAATTTAAATTGAAAACCAACGCTAAATTGGAAAAAACGCATTACTGAAATGCAAAACACCCTTTTGCACAATTTGCAAGTACAAATAGTGAAGGCTGAACTGTGGTTCCAAATAGGGCAAATTTTCGGCCCAATAACATATCATTAACCGCGTATTGAGTCCCTATCAAGAAGTAAAACAATTCTGCTCTATGCGGTGCGATTATATAGAGGAGGTATGTCGGCGGGATGCTCAAGTGCACTCGGTCATACGGATTGACTGGGGAAGTGGTGGAGGAAGAATGCCCCTAGGGGAGGCATTCATCCAGAGAAACCGTAGAGGTTAGCCTGGACACCAGAGGTTGCACGCCAGGGAGCGTGCGGGGCAATGTTGATGCTACAACCTATCTAGAGGATGGCTCGGCTCGAGTGCCGAAGAAGGTCGTGACAAGCTGCGATAAGCTACGGCGAGACGCATGAATGTCTGAGAACCGTAGATGGCCGAATGGGACCTCCTGACTCTTCGGAGTCATTCGCATTAGCGAAAGGGAACCCCCCGAATTGAAGCATCTTAGTAGGGGGAGGAAAAGAAATCAAAGAGATTCCGTTAGTAGTGGCGAACGAACACGGATCAGAGCAAACCGAATCCTGACTAGAAATTGAAGGAGATGTGGTTGTCAGTCTATCGTCTAAGTCAAAGAAGGTGAAGTTACCTGGAACGGTACAGCCAAAGAGGGTGAAAGTCCCGTAACCGCATTTGATATGACCACGTGACTGTCAAAGAGTAGTGTGCGTCGGATATCGCGCATGAATATGGGAGGCATAAACTTCCAACTCTAAATACAACTCGAGACCGATAGTTTACAAGTAGCGTGAGCGAAAGCTGAAAAGTATCCTTAGCGGGATGTGAAAAGAACCTGAAACTAGATAGGTACAGGCTGATAGGGCGTGAAAGCGAAGATATGAGCAGCGTCCTATCGTGCGTTTAGAAAAATGCCCCTGGGAGTCTTGATCATTGGCGAGGTTAAGGAGTTGATCTCCGAAGCCGAAGGGAAACCGACAAGTCCGCAGTCGTAAGACGAGGGACGGGGTGTGCTCGCCCGAAGTCAATGGTGGAGAACCTGAAGCCCACCGATCTATGCCTGGCCAGATTGAAGCCCGACGAAAGTTGGGTGGAGGATCGAACCGTTGCTGATCTGCAAATCGCTCGGATGAGCTGGGTATAGGGGTGAAAGTCCAATCGAGGTGGGCAATAGCAGGTTCCGCGCGAAACTACTCGTAGGTAGACGTCCGTGGAGGTTGAATGCGTTGTAGAGCACTGATTGTGTGTTTAGGGGGAGCGATTCCTCGGCATGCCGCCAAACTCCGAATATGCATTCGCCGTAGATACGGGCAGTGAGTGACGGTGGGTAAGCTACCGTTACATAAGGTGAACAAACCAGCCTAACGTTAAGGTCCCAAAATTCCGATCAAGTGTCACAGACAAACCGTGTCCGTGGTCGAAAACAACTAGAAGGTGGGCTTAGAAGCAGCCATCCTTGAAAGAGTTCGTAACAGATCACTAGTCTAGCTTGCGGGCCGGGAAAAGGGACGGGGCTCAAATCGGATACCGAGACGTTAGTCCATTGAAAAATGATGAGGTAGCGCGGCGACGTGTATGGGTGGAAGCAAGGTTTTGAGATCTTGTGGACCGTATACGTATGAGAATCTAGGGAAGAGTAGCAGCACAGAGTGGTGAGAATCCGCTCCGCCGAAGGGGCCAGGGTTCCTCGGCACTGTTTATCAGCCGAGGGTTAGCCGATCCTAAGGTCATTCTTAACCGAGATGATCGAAAGGGAATTGCGTTAATATTCGTAAGCCATCCAACAATAATGGTGACAGCTTGGGCTAGTCTATCGCGTCATATGTCAGGCGCGCGAAGCGTCTATAATCAACCGGAGAACTGTTACAGTGAGAAAGTTGAGAAGTCGTGAGTGAAATATTAGACGAGGCCCGGGTTCCATGAAAAGCCGTTGGAATGATCGTACCAAGAACCGAAACAGGTGCCCCTGGGTGAGTAACCTAAGGTGTATCGGGTAAAAATATCGCGAGGGAACTCGGCAAAATAGCTCCGTAACTTCGGGAGAAGGAGTGCCAGCTTTGAGAGAAGCTGGTCGCAGTGACAAGGGAGCTCCGACTGTTTAATAAAAACATAGCCGACTGCCAGTTCGAAAGGATGTGTATAGTCGGTGAATCCTGCTCAGTGCTGGTATCTGAAATTGGGGTTCAACCCAACGAAGGACCAGTAAACAGCGGGGGTAACTATGACCCTCTTAAGGTAACGTAATACCTTGCCGCTTAATTGGCGGCTTGCATGAATGGTCCAACGAGGGCTCCACTGTCCCCGCGATATGTCCGGCGAAATTGACTTTACTGGCGCACAGTCCAGTACCTTCAACCCGCAAGCGAAGACCCCGTAGAGCTTTACTGCAGCCTGTCGTTG
>LWDU01000014.1_pt1 | contig 127637 bp, 116 predicted proteins | sample 727161 | NCBI WGS metagenome assembly LWDU01 (sample SAMN04566230, study PRJNA314399) | hydrothermal vent metagenome | isolation source: deep sea hydrothermal plume seawater | place: Mexico: Gulf of California, Guaymas Basin | collected 2004-07-11
AGCTGACCTACGTTCGCAATAAGGTTACCAGCTAAAGGGTTAAGGCAATCAAATTCGCGTCAAAGAAATAGTGTTGGCTGAATTGATACTGCAGCTATTGGTTGTGCTATAGCTACCACTCAGTTGTTTTGATGTACCTATCAGTGTAAAGGTGGGATTATCAGTAGTAGTGGTTAGAACTGCTGTTGCTACTGCACCCTCGCCACCGCTGAAAGTACTAAGCACGGCTAGACCGTCCGCGCCAAATCCACCGCCCGTGTCAGTGATTGTAACGTCAGGTACCTTGGTGTAACCGCTCCCGGCTCTCGTGACTGTAAAGGCCGTGAGCTTTCCGTCGAGGATCGTTGCCTTGGCCTTTGCTTGAATACCGGTAGAGATATCAGGTGATGNNNNCGATTGATGATACACCTTGAGTATCTTGATCGACAACCGTGACGCTCGGTATTTCTAGATAACCATAACCGTTCTCCGTAACAACAAATCCAACTATGATTCCAGCAGCAATAGTAGCTGTCGCTGTAGCTTGTACCCCATTACTGAGATCAGGTGGTTCAATTACTACATCGGTATCTTGGGTATAGCCGGTGCCGCCCGCTGTCACTGTGATTGAAGAAACACTGTTTCCTAGGCCGTGAGTCGAGACAGTCAGACTCACGGATCCGTTGTTACTGTTTTCCTGGTCACCAGTGAGTGGATTGTCGCCCGTGGTATTCGCAGAATCTTGCACCGCAGTACCTGTAACACTGCCACTCGAGAGACAACTGTGTCCATTTAGAGTCAAGGTGCCGGTGATTGAGCCGGCATTGTCTGACAATGTCGCGTTGATCGTATCTGTGCTTCCATCGGCATCACTGATAGTTCCTGACCACTGACCCGATACATTGAATGTCTGGTTGTAAATGCCCCCGCTGGAACTGCCCCCACAACTTGCCAGCAGACCTGCAAAGGCCAGGAGTGTACAGATAAAGAGTGTTTTTTTTACTTGGACGGGCAGTACTGTAACGTAAGTGCCTGGAATTAACCATGAAATTGATGTGAGTAGTACCCAGTGGTACAGACGTATCTTGCGTTCAGACGGCATTAAGGCGAGAGTTTTCTGGACAGAATTTCATTCACCGCTTTCGGGTTGGCTTTGCCACCTGTTTCCTTCATGACCTGGCCTACTAGAAAACCCAGAACTTTTTCTTGCCCCTGTCTTACCTGGTCGGCCTGTTCACTGAACTTTGATAGTATCTTTTCGACAATCTGTTCCAACTCGACACTGTCGGACATCTGTTTCAGGCCACGTGCTTCTATGATTTGGTCTACATCGCCACCGTTATCCCATAAGTCGGAAAATATGCCCTTTGCAATTTTTCCTGATATGGACTGATCATTGATTCTGCAGATCAGCTTGCCGAGTGAGATCGGAGATACCCGACTCTGTTCGATCGGAAGGCTATCTCGATTCAACGCGGCCATCAGGTCTCCAGTAACCCAGTTAGTGGCGATTTTGCTGTTACCCCCGGCCTCTCTGACCGTCTCCTCAAAGTAATCAGCAATCCCACGATCAGCGGTCAGTTGTTGAGCATCTGATTTTCGCAACTGGTAAGTGTCAATAAAGCGGTCACATCGGGCATCTGGAAGTTCCGGTAGTGATGCTCTGAGGTACTCCACTTCGGCATCTTCGATCACCAAAGGTGGTAGGTCCGGGTCAGGGAAATAACGGTAATCATGCGCTTCCTCTTTTCCCCGCATAGGTCGGGTTTGATCCCTATCCGAATCATAAAGCCTGGTCTCCTGAACAACTTGCCCCCCATCCTCGATAAGATCGATCTGGCGCTGAATTTCATGGTTGAGAGCCCGCTCTATAAAGCGGAATGAGTTGAGGTTCTTTAATTCAGTCCGGATACCGAGTTCTGAATCACCTTCAACTCTGATGGAGATGTTTGCGTCGCAGCGGAATGAGCCCTCCTGCATGTTGCCGTCACAAATTTTGAGATAGCGAACAAGTGAGTGAATTTTTCTCAGATAGGCGATAGCCTCGGCTGGTGAGCGCATGTCGGGTTCGGAGACAACTTCGAGCAGGGGCGTGCCTGCCCTGTTGAGATCGATACCTGACATCTTCCCCAAACCATCGTGCAGTGACTTTCCCGCATCCTCTTCAAGATGTGCTCGCGTAATCCGGATCTGTCTTAGTGTGTCACCTTCACCGATATTGATTTGGCCACCAGATACGATAGGTATTTCATACTGGCTGATTTGGTAACCTTTGGGTAGGTCTGGATAGAAATAGTTTTTTCGGGCAAATACTGATCGATGATTGATTGTTGCACCGGTTGCCAGGCCAAATGTTGCCGCCATCTGAACTGCAGTACGATTCATCACTGGGAGGATGCCCGGCAGGGCGATGTCAACAGCACAGGCCTGGGTATTGGGCTCGGCGCCGTAGTGAGTGGAGGCGCCTGAAAAAATCTTGCTTTGAGTCTGAAGCTGGACGTGCACCTCCAGGCCAATGACGCTTTCCCAGCGTGTCACTCGTAATCTCCCGGAATGCGTTGATGCCAGTCAGTTACCTTCTGATAGGCGTGTGCCGCAGAAAGGATATTGGCCTCCTTGAGGTATGGCCCGATCAGTTGTAAACCGATTGGAAGTCCTGATTGATCGAATCCCGCTGGTAGAGAAATTGCGGGCAGCCCGGCCAGGTTAACCGGCACAGTAAACACGTCGTTAAGGTACATCGAGACCGGGTCGTCAAGATTCTTGCCCAAGGGGAAAGCAGTTGAGGGTGTCGTTGGCCCTGCAATGAGGTCACACTGTTTGAACGCTTGACTAAAATCATTGGCAATGATTCGGCGGACTTTCTGGGCTTTGAGATAATAGGCATCGTAATAGCCAGCTGACAGCGCGTAAGTGCCTATAAGAATTCTGCGTTTAACCTCATCGCCAAAGCCCTCTGCACGGCTTTTTTCGTACATATCAAGTAAATCACTAAACTCCGAGGCTCGATGTCCGTAGCGCACACCGTCAAATTTAGACAGGTTCGACGAAGCTTCCGCGGGTGCAATGACGTAATACGCAGCAATACCGGCGCCACTGTTGGGTAACTCGATATCAACCAGCTTTGCGCCCAGTTTTTCGAATTCTTGTAGGGCTGTTTCTATGGCGGACAGCACCTCGGGATCGATCGAGGGATCAAGAAACTCTTTGGGAATCCCCAGCCTAACGTTTTCGAGGCCAGTGTTCAGTGCCGAAAGATAATCTGGGACAGCGGTGTCCAGGGAGGTTGAATCCCGGCTGTCGAAACCGGCCATAGTCTGTAGCAACAGGGCTGCGTCCTCGGCTGACTGGGTAATCGGTCCGGCCTGATCCAGTGATGAAGCATAGGCCACCATGCCATAACGGGAAATTCGTCCGTACGACGGTTTAAGCCCTGTCAGGCCGCAGAATGCGGCTGGCTGCCGAATTGATCCTCCGGTGTCTGTACCGATGGCGGCTGGTGCCAGTCTGGCAGACACTGCTGCTGCCGAGCCGCCCGAACTACCGCCAGGCACTCGCGCTGTATTCCAAGGGTTGAGTACCGGTCCGAAATACGACGACTCATTGGAAGAACCCATGGCGAATTCGTCCATATTGGTTTTTCCGAGCACGAAAAAGCCGTCTTTATCGAGACGCTCAACGACGGTTGCATCGTAGGGTGATACGAAATTGGACAATATTCTGGATCCACAACTTGTGAGCAGATCTTGGGTACAAAAGATATCTTTCAGGGCGATAGGAAGACCTTTGAGGTTTAAGTTACGCTCATTTCGCCTTGAGTGATCAGCTTGTTGAGCTCGTGCCAGGGTCTGTTCCCGATCAACACTCACGAACGCATTCAGCTGCTGGTTCTTTTCTATCCGGTCCAGAAAGTGAGTGGTGATCTCCGTACTGCTGATTCCACCAGTTGCCAACATTCTGTTCAGGGCGCTCAGGCTTTGCCGGTGCGGCATCGTTAATGGTTTCCTGAGAACTGCGAATTCTGAACGAGATGACCCAAAGCCTTGGCGTACCAGCGCTAATCGATTACTTTTGGCACTAGGTATAGACCCTGATTCACGGCTGGTGCAATGGCCTGAAACTGGTCCCGTTTATTTACTTCTTTCACTTCATCGTCCCGAAGTCGCAATGTGATGTCCTGAGGGTGGGCCATTGGCTGGATCCCTTCAGTATCGATCTTGTTCATCTGTTCCACCAGGGTCAAGATGTTGGATAGATCGATGCTGTAGCGTTCAGCCTCATGCGGTTCGATACCGATACGGGCGAGCCGCGCGACACGTTCTACGTCTGATTTGGAGATAGACACGACCAGGGGAGGGACATTCGTTGTCAGAGGTCGATTATACCCTGCTCTGGTTGAACCGGAAGGGGTACCCTGTGCTACAGTACGTGGCTTAATCTCGCTTCACATTTTTTTCGTTTACTCGGCAGGCATATGTTATTCAAGCGTTTTTTTGGTCTATTTTCCAATGACCTGGCAATCGACCTAGGGACGGCCAATACGCTTGTGTATGTGCGGGAGCGTGGTGTAATCCTCAATGAACCTTCGGTGGTTGCGATACGAACCGGTTCTATAGCACCAGAAAAGACGATACTGGCTGTTGGGCAGGAGGCAAAACTGATGTTGGGCCGAACGCCCGGCAATATTCAGGCGATACGGCCCTTAAAAGACGGAGTCATCGCAGATTTCACGATCACAGAGATCATGCTGAAATATTTTATCAGAAAGGTTCAGCAGAACCGTTTTTTCTCCAGTCCCCGAATTGTGATCTGTGTGCCCGGTGGGTCTAATCAGGTTGAACGTCGCGCCATCCGAGAGTCCGCGGTGACAGCCGGTGCTAGGGAGGTGTATCTGATTGAAGAACCGATGGCAATGGCTATAGGTGCTGCGTTGCCCGTTGCCGAGCCGACTGGTTCTTTGGTACTCGATATTGGAGGTGGAACCACTGAAGTTGCCGTGTTGTCACTTGGCGGGATCGTTTATGCCACTTCTCTACGTGTTGCTGGTGACACTTTTGATGATGCGATTATCAACTATGTCCGCCGTAGGCATGGATTGCTGATTGGTGAAGCAACGGCGGAGCGGGTGAAGAAGGCGATTGGAACGGCTTGGATCGACTCTGATCACCGTGAAATGGAAATCAAGGGACGTGATGTGACTGAAGGAATGTCGCGTGGTCTGTTGATTGGCAGTGACGAGGTTTACGATGCAATGAGTGATGCCTTGAGTCAGATCATCGGTGTAATTCGGGAAACGCTCGAGAATACACCACCTGAACTGGCTGCCGACATTGGTGAACGGGGTATGGTGATTGCCGGTGGTGGTGCGCTGATCAGGGATATGGATCGGCGGCTGATGCAGGAAACCGGTTTACCGGTGGTTGTTGCTGACGACCCATTGACCTGTGTCGCAAGAGGCTGTGGTCGCGCACTTGAAGACATGGCAGTGTTGGGAGATGTTTTCACGCGGGAGTAGCGTTGATGGCTGCTTTTAATCACTGTGATAGGGTGAGAACTGATGGCAGGAGCTACCAAATAAGGGCTCGCCGGTAGCCCGTCGAGTGAAACTTCACCGCTACGAATCTGTACACGCGTTGTTGTTTTTTGTGCTGTTGTCTATCGTTCTGATGGCAGGTCACTTCTATAGTGAGAACGTTCGCCAGATTGCGCGGGCGCTTTCTGTTCTCAGTGCGCCCGTTCATCTAATCGCAGCATCTCCTTCGGCTGTATATCGATGGTTCGAGGGAAGTCTGGACTCAGAGGATGAACTTGAACTGGAATTGGCTGAACTGAGTCGGAAGCAGCTCGTACTTCAAACACGTCTTCAGCAATTCAAGGCACTCGAGTCTGAAAATGAACGGCTGAGAAATCTGCTGCATGCAGGCGCCCAGCTCGCAAGCAAGATTCAACTTGCCCAACTGGTCAAGGTTAACCTGTATGGTCACTCACACTCCGTGCTCATCAACCGAGGGGCAGCTGACGGGGTGATCATCGGTTTGCCGGTGATAGACGAGGACGGCCTAGTCGGTCAAGTAACGCGGGTGGGCTCGTTTCGTAGCGTTGTGGCGCTGGTCACAGACCCAGCACAAGGTGTTCCGGTTCAGAGTGTACGCACGGGCTTGCGGGCAATAGCCTTCGGAGTAGGGGGGGTGGGGGAACTGCGGTTGCTCTATGTCGATCGTAATGCAGATATTCGTATTGGTGACTTGCTGGTGACGTCCGGGCTGGGCGGTATCTATCCTTCTAGGTACCCTGTCGCGCGTGTCAGCAAAATCAAGCGTCACGTTGATGAGGCGTTCATGGCTGTTCACGCAATGCCCAGTGCGCGCCTCAACAAAGGCCATCAGGTCGTGCTAGTCTGGCATGATAGCGCTGAATCATCCGCTGAATTGGATCCAGCGCTCCCGGTAGCTGCGGACAGCGCAGATGACTAGCCTGTTTGCGAACCGCCGAAGGGTTTGGGTTATTCCGGCAACATTCTTGGTGTCGTATGTGCTTATTTCGTTTCCCGTTGGTCCTCAGTGGCGTGGTTATGTGCCTGATTGGGTTACCCTAGTTCTAATTTACTGGTGCATGGCAGCACCAAAAAGAGTTGGGGTGGGTGCTGCTTGGCTGGTTGGGCTAGGGCTCGACTTCCTGACTTTCGGTCTGGTTGGCAGTCATGCGTTGACCAAGACAGTGATTGCGTTCCTGGTGGGCCGCGTGGCGCTAAGGCTCAGAGCCTATCCTGTCTGGCAGCAGGCCGCCTTTATACTAATTTTGCTTGTGGTCGAAACTGCCATATTGGTCGGCATTGAGTATCTGGTGGACGGACAGTTGGGGGGTATGGTCAGTTGGCCAGCACTGGCAGTTGGCGTTGCTGTTTGGCCGTTGCTGTTCTGGATCCTTCGCCGCTGTCGCCGCTGGGGTCGATTGCCATGATCCAGAAACACACTGTTAACAATCGCGACCAGGATGTGCGAACAGTCAAGACTCGACTGATCATCTCTGCTGTCTTGATGGTTGTGCTAGCCATTGCCTTGCTGGGTCGTTTTGTTGTCTTGCAGGTTACACATCACGAACGGTATCGCACGATGTCTCTGGATAACCAGATTGATTTGCGTCCCTTACCGCCAGTTAGAGGGATGATCATTGATCGCTATGGCATGGTTCTCGCAGAAAACCATTCCGTCTATGAGTTGGAAGTAATACCTGAAAATGTTAAGGATATCGATCGCATGCTCAGTCAGATCGGTATGCTGGTCGAGTTAACTGACCAAGAAATTCGGCGGTTCCGAAAGAATGTTAAACAAAGACCTAGATTTGAGAGACAAATTCTCAAATCCCGTCTTACCGATAGCGAGGCTGCTCGTTTTTCTGTTCGACAGCATCAATTTCCAGGAGTGACACTCAGCGCGAGCCTACGCAGGGTTTATCCTCAGAACGACTTGACTGGACACGTTGTTGGCTATGTGGGCAGGGTCAGTGATCAGGATCTTAAGAAGATTGATACTCGAGCGTACGAAGGAACAAGTTACATCGGTAAGATCGGTATCGAATCCTTTTATGAAACAGAACTGCTTGGTCAAGTTGGTGTTCAGCAAGTAGAGACCGATGCGTATGGACGGGTAGTCAGAAAAGTCAGCCATGTGGCCGCCAGAGCCGGAGCAAATGTCCACTTAACACTGGATGCACAGCTTCAGAAAGTCGCAATTGAAGCACTGGGAGGGCATCGTGGTGCAGTGGTGGCTCTGGAACCGTCCAGTGGAGACATTTTGGCTTTTGTGAGTACGCCAACCTATGACCCAAACCTTTTCTCACAAGGTATCAGTCATGAGGCTTATGGAAAGTTACGTGAGTCGGTCGATAAACCCCTCGTGAATCGGGCCTTGTATGGTCGTTACGCGCCAGGATCAACGATCAAGCCCCTGTTGGCACTGGCTGGCCTGGAGAACGGGCTGAAGTCTCAAGAGAATATATTGTGTTCGGGTCGATTTTCATTGCCTGGGAGCAGTCATGCGTATCGTTGTTGGCGACGTAAAGGCCATGGATACGTAAATCTCCATGATGCGATTGAGCAGTCGTGCGACGTATTTTTTTACCGGCTAGCACAGTCGATCGGCATCAGAAAAATGGCAGACTATTTCGGCAGATTCGGATTTGGACAGCGTACAGGGATTGATCTTCTAGATGAACCCAGTGGTCTGCTTCCGACCCCTGAATGGAAGAAGAAAAATCGGCAGGAGTCCTGGTATCCAGGGGAGACTATTATTACTGGTATTGGTCAGGGTTATCTGCTGGTTACACCGCTGCAGCTGGCCTATGCCACTGCGTCGCTGGCCAATCGAGGGCAGGCGATCAGGCCTCAGTTGCTCCGCGGACTTGAAGACCCTGGTTCCGGAGTCATTACACATCCAACGCAGCGGCGGGGATTAAACATTAAAACCAACAATTCGAGCTCCTGGGATCAGATCATTGCAGGGATGGAATCGGTACTTCACAGTTCAAGAGGTACCGCGAGGGCCAGTGGCAGGAACAGTCCTTACCGAATCGCCGGCAAGACCGGCACTGCACAAGTCGTCGGGATTTCTCAAGACGGGAAGAATCGCAGCAACGAACTACCTGAAGAGTTACGGGATCACGCTCTGTTTATTGCCTTTGCACCGATTGAGCAACCGCGAATTGCCATTGCCGTGGTGGTTGAAAACGGAGGAAGTGGGAGCCGTGCAGCGGCACCCATTGCGCGCAAAATCATGGACTACTATTTCATCCATAGACTAAGACGAGCCTCCCTTCGGGGTAGAGCGCATGTATTCGGGTAGGAAAATGCATGTGGATGGCCCACTCCTGATGGGTGTGCTCGCCCTTTGTGTTTTAGGGTTGGTACTTATTTTCAGCGCCAGTGGCGAAAACTGGAATCTGATGTGGCGACAAGGGATCAGGTTGTTGCTTTCGCTAGGAGTGATGTTGGCTGCAGCACAGATTCCACCGGAAGTTGTTCGACGTCTGTCTCCACACATATTTATAGGCGGATTACTTATTTTGGGACTGGTCCTGGTGGCAGGTTATGTAGGTAAAGGTGCCCAGCGGTGGTTGGATCTGGGACTATTTCGATTTCAACCCTCCGAATTGATGAAGCTCGGTGTGCCGATGGCAGTGGCATGGCTCTTAACACGGCGTGCTATACCACCCCGGTTTCTTGATGTGCTCGGCGCAATACTGATCATTGCATTGCCTGCATTACTCGTTGTCGTTCAACCTGACCTCGGTACTGCCATAATGCTAGTCGTGTCGGGTTTGCTTGTTCTTTTTCTAGGTGGAATCCGATGGCAGCATTTACTGATGTTGATCGGGGCGGCAGTCGCCGCGGCACCGTACCTCTGGGCTCAATTACAAAACTATCAGCAACAACGCATTCTGACTATGTTCGATCCTTGGTCGGACCCTCTTGGAAGCGGATACCACGCTATCCAATCCATGATTGCGATTGGTTCAGCTGGCTTGGCTGGAAAGGGATGGCTTGCTGGGAGTCAATCGCATTTGGAATTTATTCCGGAGAGAAGTACTGACTTTATATTCGCTGTTTTCGCAGAAGAGTTCGGTTTGGTAGGGGTCGTTGCCCTAGTTACACTATATGTGTTTCTAGTAGGACGCTGTTTGGTCATGGCCTATCATGTCAGAGAGGTATTCTCACGTTTGCTGATCGGTGGCCTGGCACTGACATTTTTCTTTTACTTCTTTGTAAACGCTGCAATGGTTGCAGGTATGTTGCCGGTAGTTGGCGTTCCCTTGCCGCTGGTTAGTTATGGCGGCACTTCAATGCTCACATTGATGGCGGCCTTTGGGATTATGATGGGGGCCTATACGCGTCGAGGATTAATGACATGAAGACACACCACATGTGTTGGAGTGAGGTTGCCTCCAAAACAGTATGTTTTTGCCTGAGTAGTCTCGTTGTACTCCTGCTGAGTCTGGCACCAGGGTCTACTGCCCGGGCCGTGTCGCTTGAAAAATATCCCCAATTAATTGAACTTGCCGACCGGTTGGTCCAGGAACACGATTTAGATCGAACTCAACTCCTGGAATGGTTCGAACAGGCTCAGATCAAGGAAAAGATAATCAAAGCGATGAACCGACCGGCTGAACGGTTGTCGTGGCACCGTTACCGCGGACTGTTTGTGAACGAGAGATCTGTAGGGAACGGTGTTAAGTTTGCGAAGCGGCATCGGGTCCTGTTAGACCGTGCTGAAGCCAGGTTTGGTATCCCGATCGAAGTGATTGTTGCCATTATTGGAATAGAAACCCGCTATGGCAAAGTTACTGGGAATCTAAGGGTTTTAGACAGTCTCGCCACACTGGCACTGGAGTACCCACGCAGGAGTAAGTTCTTTTCGTCCGAATTGGAACACTATATGCTGTTGGTGCGCGACAACAAACTTGATCCATTGGTCGTTAAAGGATCTTATGCTGGGGCGATGGGTATTTCTCAGTTCATGCCCAGCAGTTACCGGCGGTACGCGATAGATTTTGATGGCGATGAACGAAGCGATCTCCTAAACAGTGTTGCTGATGCCATTGGCAGTGTTGCCAATTATCTGGCTGTTCACCGATGGCGAAAGGGCGAACCCATCGCACTGCGGATACCTGTTGAGCAAGCTGTTCAACTTGAGCCCTTTGTAACCCGGGGCCTAAAACCCAATACGCCGCTGGCCACACTGGTCCAGGCCGGCATGAAACCTATTCCCGGCGTTGACCTTAATTGGAATGTCGGCGTTATGCAGTTTGATCAAGAGAACGAGGTTGAATACCGGCTTGGCTACCACAACTTCTTTGTCATCACGCGTTACAACAGGAGCCAGAATTACGCGATGTCCGCATTTGAACTTGCGGAACAGATCGCGGCCAGGATTAAGGATTAATTTTCGGTGGTGTTACGGCTTTCGGTGGTGGCGATGATTGCCCTTTGTTTGACTGGCTGCAGTTTCTGGGGTGACAAGCCCCGCGGTGGCGCATATTTTGAAGATGATGGACCACCGGCCGACGCTGGACCCGATCCTTCTTCTGTGCCAGATGCAGTTCCTAGGATAGAGCCATTGAGTAAAACCGGAAATGCGCCCTATCGGGTGTTTGGTGTGCGCTATGTGCCGATGAAGAGTGCACAAGGTTACCAAGTAAAAGGCACAGCTTCCTGGTATGGCAAAAAGTTTCACGGTCGCCGAACGTCCAGTGGTGAAACCTATGATATGTATGCGATGACGGCTGCACATAAATCGCTGCCACTGCCGACTTATGTACAGGTGAAGAATCTCGATAATGGGGTCAAGGTGGTTCTGCGGGTTAATGATCGAGGCCCGTTTCTGGGGGGGCGCTTGATTGATCTGTCATATATGGCTGCGCGCAAACTGGGTGTGACGACATCCGGTACAGCCCGTGTAGAGGTAACCGCGATAAAAGATCATTCAGCATCTGCTCCAGTTGCCAATGTTTCTATAACTCAGCGCAATAACAGACTGGTGTACGCTCAAGCCGGCAGTTTTAGGCTTATAGGAAATGCGCATACTTTGCGTGAAAGACTCACTCACCAGGGTATCGCTCGAGTGAGCGTTTCTCCCACGCGCATCGATAACACGCTGTATTATCGAGTTTGGGTGGGTCCTTTGGAATCTGACTTGAAGTTGGGTGAGATAATTGACCAAATTACCCGTATTACGGGTGTTGAACCACATATTGTTGAGAACAACTGACGAGGTACATCATGGGTTATAGATTACGCTCGATTTATTTTCTGATCCCGCTTATTGTGCTTCTGTTTGTTCCGACAGTGTTGCCTGCTTATGAATCCGGTCTCGCGGAGAATGCCCGTTCTCCCATACCGCCGCCCAGTCTTAAAGTGTCATCCTGGCTGCTCATGGATTCTAGAACAGGAACAGTCATTGCCTCTGAGAATCAAAACAAACGGGTTGAGCCCGCAAGTCTGAGTAAGCTGATGACAGCTTACGTGGTATTTCAGGAGATCCAGAGGGGTATCCTTGGGCTGGATGAAGAGGTCACTGTCAGCGAGAGGGCATGGAAAACAGTAGGATCCCGGATGTTTATCGAACCGGGTGATCGCGTCAGGGTCGAGGACTTGTTGTTGGGGCTGATCGTCCAGTCCGGAAATGATGCGGCAGTCGCCCTTGCCGAGCATGTTGCCGGGAGTGAAGCGGGATTCGCGGACTTGATGAATCAGGCAGCTGTGAAGATGGGTTTGAAGAACACTCATTTCGTTAATTCGACCGGGCTTCCCCATCCTGACCACTTTAGTACGGCTTACGATATTAGTGAAATCACACGTACGATCATTCAGGAGCAGCCCGAGCACTACGGTTTCTATGCCATTCCGGAATTTACCTGGAATGAGATAACGCAGAAGAACCGCAATCCGCTGTTGGCCCGTGATGACACGGTAGACGGCGTTAAGACGGGCCACACAAAGTCTGCCGGGTACTGTCTGGTGGGCTCCGCTGAGCGGAACAACATGCGATTGATCGCCTCGGTGATCGGCGCTGACGATGAGCGCAGTCGAGCTAATTCTGTTTATTCGTTGTTGAAATACGGTTTTGCTGCCTATGAATTTCATCACCTATATGGAAATCAGGCGCCGATTTTGCGGGCCGATGTATTAAAGAGCACCGTTGAGTCTATCCCTGTGGGAATTAGTCAGGGTATCGATCTTCTATTGTCCAAAGATTCAGGAACATCACTAGAAGCAAAGGTCCGGCTGTCAGAGTCTTTGGTTGCGCCGTTAGAGATTGGACAGGAAGTTGGTACACTGACAGTACTGCTTAACGGTGCCGTCCTGGTTACCCGGCAGTTGGTCGCGCTCAGTCCAGCGCCTTCTGCATCCTGGCTTGGTGGATTGACCGACTCACTTCGACTCTGGTTTCGCTGAATGGGAGATCGACATGCCGATCATGTCGGTCAAGGGCTGGATCTGCTGGAATTTCCCTGCCGGTATGAGATCAAGGCCATGGGTCGATGTGATGCGCTGTTTGAAACACGAGTTCACAACATTGTTGGCCGACACCTAGGTGGTGTTCCCATTGTCCAGACGGTTGCTCGGGAAAGCACTGGAGGTCGTTACGTATCGGTGACATGCACTATTGAAGCTATCAGTCGTGAGCAACTTGATTCAATCTATCTGGACCTACACAGCGAAGTGGATGTGTTGGTCACCCTCTAACTGAGCCGGGTACTTTTCAGGTGATGGAAAAGCCCATGGACTTTATTGTTGTTCGTGATTTTGGATTGAAGCCGTATCACTCTGTGCTCGACGACATGCAGCGGTTTACCCAGATGCGTACTCAAGGCACAGCTGATCAAATCTGGTATGTACAGCACCCCGCAGTTTATACGCGCGGAGTGAGTTGTCATGATTTACCCCGGGGCGAAGGTCGGGATCTGGAACTGGTTGATAGTGACCGTGGTGGGCAGATAACCTACCACGGTCCTGGCCAACTGATTGCATATCTGTTGCTTGACCTGCGACGATGTGGTCTGGGTGTTAGGGGATTAGTCGCTCGAGTTGAGCAGGTGATTGTTCAACTGCTGGCTAATCATGAACTGAGCGGCGATATTCGGCCTGGTGCACCGGGTGTTTATATCGATGGTAAAAAAATTGCTGCTTTGGGTCTTAGAATCCGAAATGGATGCACATACCATGGTTTGAGCCTCAATGTAGATATGGACCTATCGCCCTTCGGCTTCATCGATCCATGTGGTTATCAGGATCTCGCGGTAACCCAGCTTAAGTCATATGGTATTTCTGTTCCGCTCTCAATCATTCAGGACGAGCTGACTGATCTGTTTGTGTCGAGTCTTGGTTATGGTTCCACAGTTGCAGGTCCATCAATGAAAAAGGATTAGGTAAAGTGGATTTGATAAAGCGACTGCGGATCCAGCTGAACTCCATCTATCCGTCATGCGGTAAGGCGAGTCAACGTGAGTAATTTTGTCGGATGGCGAGCCGCCTAGCTTCAGACAATCGATCAGCTGTACCCACATCTATCCACTTGCCGGGAAAATATTGGCCCGACAGCTGATTCCCGTCTGCGGCCTGCCTTAAAAGGTCTGCGAGTGGAAACCGGCCTTGGGGGCTGTCATTAAACAGGCTGTGACGATAGATACCGATGCCTGAAAATGTCAGGCTTACCGAGTTGCCCACCGACTGATTCAGTACTTTTTGTCCGAATAGGTGAAAGTCTCCCACCGGATTGTGGACAGGGTTGTCGACTAGTAGTAAATGCCCTTGGCCGTCGATGCCGTCAGGAAGTGAGTCAAGCTGCAGATCGGTCCAGATGTCACCGTTAAGAACAACGAAAGGATCGGCTGTGATCAGCCTTAGCGCTTGTCGTATCCCACCACCGGTGTCCAGGGCGCCTTCGGGCTCGTGAGAATAGACCACTGACAACCCGTAGCGTGTTCCATCTCCGATATGAGATTCAATCATGTCACCGAGGTGGGCGAGGTTGATCACCACTTGATCGACTCCAGCCTGAGCCAGGGCGACTAGATGATGCTCGATCAGGCAGCGGTCACCGATCTTGATAAGCGGCTTGGGTAGGTGATCAGTAAGCGGTCTGAGACGTTCTCCGCGACCTGCAGCCAGAATCATTGCATGAGGGTATTTCCAGGGCATCGGGTAGCCTGCTACTCAGAAAGCATGTGATTTCGGTCTGATCCAGGTGTTCCCTATAATAACGTACGTAGAGGCATTGATTGCTTCACAAGGCTAAGTTGTTTCATACGAGATCGAATCGGATGTCCAGGCAGCTCAAACCCATGGAATCACATCACAGCAGACGATTTAAATATTGTGTTCCACGAACGGGATTACAGGTCGTTACTGTGGCCTTTTTACTGCTGGCATCACTGACCACAAGAGCGGATTTGTCGGTGTCGTTCGCTGACGAGGCTATCTGCCCGGTTGATGTGATCTGGCTACCACCCGCTGTACTGCCCTATGTTGGTCGCGATCCAACCAGTCTCCAGGTGGAGTTCGAGTCCGACCAGATCGATATGCCCGAACCGCATGTGCTGATATTGACCGGTGGGGTTTCGGTGACACAGGGCGCACAGTCGATTTATGCCGAGAACATCGTTTTTGACAAGAATATGTTTACCCTCGAAACCGGTGAAGCAGTGGTGCAGACCCACGAGGGAGACCGACTGGTGGTTGATTCTTTGGAACTGCAACTCGAGACGCGAATTGGTCGCGCTGATAATGTTCAGTTTCAGATCGCCAGACGCGGCGTGATCGCCAAAGGCAAAGTGGTTGATCCCGATGGCGTCACCCATGACACTTCTGGATTCACCTACGCGGTTGCCGGTCGGATTGGAAGTGTGAAAGGGCCACGATCTTATACCCCACCGGATGTGATCACCCTCCCCAGTGGCAAGGTGATCAGCGTCGGTAAGGAGGATTGGACGTCAGCTCAAACCGATACGGGGTCGGATGCACAAGAGCGAGTCCAAGTAACGGCACGTTCCCGGGGCCGAGCCGACTCGCTCTATTTCGAGGGACACGATCGCGAGCGTTTGGAAAACGTTGTGTATTCTAGTTGTGTGGCGGGTGACGATACGGTACTGATGGAAGCAAGTGAGATTATTCTCGATCATGCAACCGGGATTGGTATTGGCAAGCACCTGAAAGTACGTTTTTTTGGTGTGCCAATTTTGTATTTCCCTACAGTCAGTTTTCCATTGACCGACGAGCGGAAAACTGGTTTTCTTTTTCCGACGTTGGGCTACGGGCAAGACTGGGGATTTAACTTCCGACTACCTTTGTATTGGAACATCGCACCCGACCAGGATGCGACTTTCGAGTGGCGCGTGATGGCCAACCGCGGTGTACAGACTGCGGGAGAGTACCGCTACCTCGGCACAACTGCTGGCGGTGATTACAGCGGTGTACTGCGTGCTGAATACCTGCCCGAGGATCGCAAATATGGCAGCAGCCGCTATGGCTGGAGTTATGACCATCACCTGAACACCCAACGCTGGGATACCGATTTTATACTGGATGTTGATTTGGGCTATGTGTCTGACCCATCGTACTTGGATGATTTAGCAGACAATCTTCAGGTTAGCAGTGCGTCGCATATTCCGCAGACAGTCAATCTGGAAGTGGATCCGTACGATATTTTCGTTGAAGAGGAAAACCTGCGGGCTAATCTTGATTTGTCGGCCTACCAGAGTGTTGATGCTGAGTTGACTGACGACGAAGAGCCTTATGCGAGATTACCTGGTCTCAAGGTGACATGGGACAAGACCTACGATCTCAGCGCGGAAGACCGGAGTGATAATTATCTGCGCGATGACAGCACACATTTTAGCTTACGGCCAGAAGTGGATTCGGAACTGGTGAATTTCTATCATGGTTCCAGTGATAAGGTTGAAGGTCTGCGCCTGGACATTCAGCCGGCTGTTTCGCTTCGCATGGAGCGGCAGTACGGTGCTATCACACCGAAGCTGACCCATGCCTATACGGCCTACAGTGTGTCTGGGCAACCGATTGGAAAGCCGTCAAGCCCAACCAGAAGCATCTTCTTGTTCGAAGTGGCATCCGAACTATTCCTTGAGCGGGATATTAATTGGGGGGGTGTCGACTATGTTCAGACACTGGTCCCTCGGCTGGCTTATCACTATGTGCCCTATAAGGACCAGTCCAACTTACCCGTGTTTGATAGCGGATCGGTAGGTTTTAACAATATTGCCGATGCCTATCTGAGCGACGGGTTCTGGGGGGCAGACCGGATTCAGAATTTTCAGGGCTTCACTCTTGGGCTGGAAAGCGATACCTATGCTAGTGAATCTGGGGACCGTATGATGAAGTGGACCCTGGCACAGCAGATTTATCTCGCAGATCGAGAGGTGACCCTGAATACGGGTGATGCGTCGGCAACGAGCAGTTACTCACCGCTGCTTGGGGAGCTCGATTTCAATATCACACAACAGTGGAACGCGAGCGGCTTCGCCAGCTGGAACTGGGACGACAGTGAGATCGAGGAATGGCGCGTGGGTTCGGCGTATACCCCGGGGTCACGGAAGCAGGTCAATTTTAATTATCAGAGCGGGGGAGATGACAACCGCAACGTAGAAGTTGGACTGAATTGGCCGTTAGCACCCCGCTGGCAGTTGGGGGCAGGCGGGTTGTTCGGGGAGAGTGAAGACGACGGACAATATACCCGAATCAGCCTGGGTTATGACGCCTGTTGCTGGGCGATACGGGTGGAGTTAGAAGACCGCCCTATTGTGGAGGATGATGATTCAGAAGAAAGTGGCGGTAGTCGCATTATGTTCACACTCAGACTCAAAGGGCTGGGCACGATTTCTTCAGGTGAGGTGCTGGGATTGAGTAGAGGATTCTCCACCTCCGCGCTTGCATTATAAACCGATGGCCACATCGCCTAAACGAGTCGAATTCGTGCAGTTGGCGCTGCCTTCGCAGAACGACAAGCCAAAGCTGCTTGTTGCTATTGTGCTGTGTTTGCTTGTCGCCGTGTCTGATCTTGGGATAAGCAGTGACAGCATCGACCGTGTTGTTGCCGTGGTAAACCAGGGCATCATTACTGAATCGGAACTGCGCCAGGAGGTGGTGCAAACCCAGAGAGAACTGCGTGCTAAAGGCCAGGAAATACCGCCGCTAGCAGACCTTAAGGTAAACCTCCTTGAATCAATGATTGTGCACCTGATTCAGATTCAGCGGATCGAATTCCTTAACATTAAGGTCGCGGATGACATGGTCATGACTGTGGTCAATGACATTGCGCGAAACAACCAACTCTCTCTAACGCAGCTGCAGATAGAAATCGAACGTGGCGGACTGAGTTTTGAGGAATATGTTGAGGATATCCGCGACCAGATTGCCATCCGCCGTCTGGTCAATCAGGAGGTGGCCCGACAAATTACTGTGACGGATCAAGAAATCGACGAGTTTCTGACCCAGAATCCCAATGCCCTACCCAAGCGGCCTATAGAACTCGATCTGGCCCACATTTTGATAGCTGTGCCGACCGACGCAATCGAAGAAGACATCGCAATAAGAGAAAACAGGATTCGTGGAATCCAGGACGAGATATCTGATGGTCTGCCCTTCAGCGATGCCGCAATACTTTACTCTGACAGTCCAGATGGACCTGAAGGTGGTCGGTTGGGATGGCGACTGAACGCTGATTTACCGGCTCTGTTTGTTAAGGCCGTGTCTGAACTTGAAGTTGGTATGGTGTCCAGCGTGATCCGAAGTCCACGTGGGTTTCACATTGTCCAGCTGTTGAATCGCCGAGGTGGGGAGGTAAACTTGGTCGAGCAGTCTCGGGTCCGACACATACTTCTGGTACCGAACGTGGTTTCGGGAGAAGCCCAGATACGTCAGCGACTCGAGCGTATCCGCCAGAGGATACTCGCGGGTGCCCCATTTTCACAGATGGCTAAGCTCCATTCCCAGGACCAACAGAGCCGTGCGAAGGGGGGTGATCTCGGATGGTTGAGTCCAGGTGATAGCAACGGTGAATTTGAAAAGGTCGCGAGCGAACTGGCAGTGGGTGAGATCAGTACAGTGGTTCAAACTGGTGCCGGTTTTCATCTCGTACAGTTAGATGCGCGACGGACCAGGAATATGAGTGGTCGAATAAAACGCAGTCACGCCCGGCAGCAGGTTCGCACGCGAAAGGTCAACGAGAAATATGAAGAATGGCTCGGCCAAATCCGAGATATAGCCTACATTGAGTATCGTGTCGCACAGGATGACCTGTAACCCACCAAACATTTCGTTCGAAATGCCCAGTGGATCGCAGACAGCTCTGGTCTTCGATTAGCGGTTACCAGTAAATTCGGGGTAGGCTTCGAGGCCGCATTCACTGACATCCACGCCACGGTACTCGTCATCTTCACTCACTCGTAGACCGGCCAAGGTTCGAATCACGCCCCACGTCAAGAGGCTGGCCAGGAATACAAATGCGAATATCACACCAATTCCAATCAGCTGGGCACTTAAGTTGATGTCCGAGTTGGTCAATGGTACGGCCAGCAGCCCCCAGATGCCGACGGTGCCGTGAACCGAGATCGCGCCCACTGGGTCATCAATCCTGAGACGGTCCAGGCCAAGAACGGAGAAGATGACGATAATGCCGCCAACGGCGCCAATCAGTGTCGCCAGCAGCGGAGAAGGGGTGAGGGGTTCAGCAGTTATCGCGACCAGACCCGCGAGTGCGCCGTTGAGTACCATCGTCAAGTCGGCTCGGCCAAGAACAAGACGTGCGGTGATCAGCGCAGCGATCACGCCGCCGGCTGCAGCTGCATTGGTATTGACAAAAATTGCGGCCACTGCGTTAGCTTCACCGGCATTGGAGATGATCAGTTCAGAGCCGCCATTGAAGCCGAACCAACCCAGCCACAGGATGAAGGTGCCGAGTGTGGCCAGCGGCAGGTTGGCGCCGGGCAGAGCATTTATCTTGCCGTCCTTGCTGTATTTGCCTTTACGGGCACCAACAAGGATGACACCAGCAAGTGCGGCCGTTGCTCCTGTGAGGTGAACCACGCCAGAACCGGCAAAGTCGCTGAAGCCAAGTGCGTCTAGAAAGCCGCCACCCCACTTCCAGTAGCCCTGCAGGGGGTAGATAAAACCCGTCAAGATTACGCAGAAAGCCAAGAATGGCCACAGTTTCATTCGTTCAGCGACCGCACCCGAGACGATAGACATGGCTGTGGCTACAAAAACCACCTGAAAGAAAAAATCAGCCCGACCAGAATAGTAGGCACCATCGTACCAGTCCTCACCTTGGACGGATAACACTGACGCCACCTCGTGATCGCTACCAAGAAGGAACGAAAGGCCAGGCAATACTGAGTTGAAGACTTCGACTGGGTACATGATGTTATAGCCCACGAGCATGTACATGGTGCATGCAATCGCGTAAAGGGCAACGTTCTTGGTCAGAATTTCGGTTGTATTCTTCGCACGCACAAGCCCTGCTTCCAGCATGGCAAATCCAGCCGCCATCCACATGACAAATGCACCCATGACAAGGAAGTAGAAAGTGTCCAGGGCATATCGAAGGTTGATAATATCTTCCATCTAAAGTTCTCCTATAGTGAGTTCTGTACTGAGTCCGTAAATGCCCTAAAGCGCCTCAGGACCTGTTTCACCGGTGCGGATACGAGTCACCTGTTCAATCTCAGAAACAAAAATCTTTCCATCTCCGATCTTGCCGGTCTGTGCTGCTGTTGTTATCGACTCAATCACCCGATCGACTAGATCAGACGGGACAGCAACCTCGAGTTTTATCTTGGGCAGAAAGTCGACGGCATACTCTGCGCCGCGATACAGTTCCGTGTGCCCCTTCTGTCTACCAAAGCCTTTAACTTCCGTAACGGTCATGCCTTTTATTCCGATTTCGGATAAAGCATCCCGGACGTCATCCAGGCGGAAGGGTTTTATAACCGCCATGATCAGTTTCATATCAATCTCCTGTGTTTAACGCCTTAAGTGTGTCGCTGGCGCCGAATGTGCTTTTGTTCACATCTATACCTCAAGCAATTTTCGTGCCAGAGCCGCTACCTCGGCATTTTTAGGATGGATTGGTGTATTTGGCGCGGTGAATTCAGATATCTTAATTTGGACTGGTCCGTCTGGCGGCAGTCCTGCACCGGATCGGTGCGCTGATAAGCGGGGAACTGACTTTGGTACAATGAGAACTGTGATTATTGCTCCTGCCCATTGTCTTGATGTGCGACTGGAGAAGCCCCAGTGATGCCTTTACGGAAAATTGCCGAAGCTATTGTTGATGTACTGCCCAAGGAAATTGCCAAAGATGTTCGCGGCAACACGCGGGTTATGGTGCAATCTGCTCTTGAAAAAATGGATCTGGTCAGTCGTGAAGAACTCGATGTCCAGGAAAAGGTCCTGCAGCGAACACGGGAGAAGCTTGAGGCTCTAGAATCTCGGATTACTGAACTCGAGCAGAAACTGAGTACGCCGTCCGACTAGTCCTCGCCGTATTTTTCACCCTGGCACTGTACCAGTGACGGGAATCTGTGGGGTGTTTTAGGGGTTCGTTGACATCAACGCATCAGCTTATCGGTCAGTACCTGCCATCGTTCACGAAGGGTATCCGCATCGGTGTATCCAGTACTCAGCACTTCCAAGCAATTACCATCAGTCGCGTCCTGTTGATGCCAGATTACTGTCGGGAACCCTGACACCCCGAGTGACCGGACTTGGATCAACTCATCTCTGAAAGTTTGTTGCACAACTGAACTGTCAAGATCTTCCTGAAACTGCACCGGGTCAAGTCCAGTTTCTTTGGCAAGAGCGATTAATGTTTCGTCATCTGACGGATTTCTAGCTTCCAGGAAGTAGGCTCGCTGTAGCGCTTCATAATATTGTTCGCGCGAGCCGTTCAATTGGAGACCGGCAGTGATTACCGCGCGGCATGCAGGATAGGTTGAGCGGCGAGGCTGACACACGGCCCAGAACTGATGATTAAATGTAGCTCCGGTTCGATCGGCGACTGATCGCCAGGCGCTTTGAACATAGGTTTTTGTATTTGTGTCCATGGGCTCATCCGAATCGGGTGCGAGTCCCCCCATCAAAAATTTAATAGTCACCGATGATGGAATCTCGCTGACGAATGACTGCCATGCAGATCGAAAACCCCAGCACCAGCTGCACATCGGATCGACAACGAGGTAGAGTAGTGGCTGCATTACGCTTGAGAGCTGAATTCAGCGGAAGGAAAATCTGGTGACAATTTATCTCTCCTGGTGTCGTCCGGGAGATGATTGATGGTGTATTAGTCCGGAATCTTGGTCGACTGCCATGCGACCATCTGCCAACTGCCGTTCAGCCTGCAGTAAACGTCGAGAAATCGCACTTGAAACTTAAGATCTCGGTCACTGGCCGTGACATGCAATCTAGCGTGTCCTGTCACTACTGCTGTATCTCCGTAGTCTCGAATGTTTACATCATCTCGTTCAAAGGATACATACCGAGTCCGACCTGAGGTTACATTGCCGATAAACTCAGCTTTAGTTTCAACCCGAGCAGTCGAATGGGTATAGATCAAATCATCAGCCAGGACCGCGTCTAGCGTAGCCTCATCGCCCGCAATCATTGCCGCTATACGTTGGTTTTCTAGTTCGATAATTTCATCCATTGTTGATTTCTCCGTTAAGCAGAAGTTGGTTCACCATTCGATACGTTCGGGTCTGAGACAAGTGTGACATAAATCGGTATACCACACGTACGACTCAGAGTGGCACAGGGCTGGCTCATAATGTACGGCTAGGTCGTGGGTAGTGGTAGATGACGTGCATTTTTGGCTAATTCTGCGACTGCATCAGCAACAGGTGCCCAGTGCGGGGCAAGCAGGCAGTGCCCCATATCCTCAATGATCATCAGTCGGGCATTCGGTATCGCAGCCGCTGTGGCTTGGCCGGAGCTGACGGGTATGAGCGGGTCTGCAGCACCATGGATGATCAGGGAGGGTAGCGTGAGCCGTGACAGGCCGGATAGCCGATCGCCACTGGCGCGCGCGGCTGCCATCTGAAAGGACCATCCGGCCGGATGGTAGCAGCGGTTGAAGCTGCACTGGAGAATCTGTCTGATATAGGCATCATCAAAATGAGGGCCGCTGGTCGCTCGGTAACCTTCAACCTGAAGGTCGACGTAGGTTTCCGGGTTATTAAGATCTAGGGTGAGAGATTTACTAACCGCCTCAGCTGATATGTCGTCATCAGAGATGGCCATCCGTGGGCTCGGGGCAGACATAATGGAAACCAGGGAGCGTACGCGTTGTGGAAATTCGATAGCCAGGGTTTGGGCGATCATCCCGCCCAGTGACACGCCCATCATGTGGGCTGTCTCGATCTCTAGGGCATCTAGGATGCCGATCGTATCTGCTGCCATATCCGACAGGGAATAGGGAGCGTTAACCCCTTCGGATCGTAGAATTTCTGATACAGGTTGGGCGTGTCCAGACGTTTTTGAGCTCAAACCAACGTCCCGGTTATCAAATCTCACAACCTGGAAATGTCGGTCAACAAACACCTGGCACAGTTCATCGGTCCAGTAGACCAATTGGCTGCCAAGACCAGAGATCAGTAGCAGGGTCTCATGTGCCGGGTTGCCGAGAACTTCATAATAGATGTTGGTGCCCGCGTTATAGGCTGTTCCTACTTTGATGTTCATGTGTCTACTGGCTTTTCAGGTAACGCCAAAGCTTGATGGCAGAAGCATTGTTGATCAGATGTTACGGTCAGCATCTTCCCAGAAGGGCTCTCTCAGCTTGCGCTTGAAAATCTTGCCGCTGTCTTCACGCGGCAGATTGTGCCGAAATTCGATAACACGGGGTAATTTGTATCCAGCCAGATTCTCTTTTAGGTAAGCACGCAGTGTCGATTCTTCACAGACCTGGCCGTCAGCAGGTTCAATAAGTGCAAGGACCTGTTCACCATACTCGTCGTCGGGAATACCCAAAACCGCACAATCCTGAACACCAGGGAAAGCCAGTAGGACTGACTCGATTTCTGCGGGATAAATGTTGACCCCACCAGAGATGATCATGTCGCGGACACGATCGCACAGGTAGAGGTAGCCGTCCTCATCGAGGTAGCCCAGATCGCCATTGGTGATCAATCCATCTCGTTCAATTGAATTGCGTTTTTCAGGATCGCCGTGATAGGTAAATTCCGGATAGTCATGGCGTCGCATAAATATCTCGCCGACTTCATGAGTCGCCGCTTCAGTACCATCGGATTTCAGAATCCGCAACGTGGTGTTTCCCACCGCTCGGCCAACACTGCCAGGATGACTCAGCCATTGTGCGCTGTTGCAGTGGGTGATAACGCCACTTTCAGTGCTGCCGTAAAATTCGTGGATTACAGGACCCCACCAGTCGATCATGGCGCGTTTTATGGAGGGCGGACACACTGCACCTGCGTGGATAACGTGTTCGAGGCTCGACATATCGTACTGAAGTCGCTGTGATTCAGGCAATTTCAACAATCTGACAAACATGATTGGTGCCAGGAACATGCCAGTGATGCTGTGACGCTGAATTAGTTGGAGCAATTCCAGTGCGTCGAATCGAGGTTGAAGCACCATAAGCGTTCCGGTATCCAGAGCAACCCGCGCAAAATGAATTGGCGCCGCGTGATAGAGAGGCCCGCAGATAACCACGCGCATACCGGGACGGTTGCCTAGAACCTGTGGTTCGACGCTACGCAGTTGATTAGCCTGTTCAGGACTGGCCGCTTCCCGTCGCACTCCTTTGGGTCGGCCCGTTGTTCCAGAGGTGTACATCATTGCAGTCGGTACAGAATCGAACTGTAGATTTCTTGGCGGATAGTTCGAGAGCCAGTTTGACCAGGATTGCATGTCGTTTGGCACTTGGCAGAGAATCGGGTCGATTGCATAGGCGGCCTGGATGGCGGGTGGCGTCTCGATTACCAGCACCAGTAGTTCTTTGGGCAGTTGATCTTGTATCGCCTGGAGCAGATCTGCATGCACCACCAGTGCTTTGGCATTGCTGTCTCGCAGCACATGGAGTACCTCGTCAGGTGTGAAGTGCCAGTTGATCGGTACGCTGTAGGCTCCCAGCCGTTGTGCGGCCGTGGTGACCTCAAAGAAAGGAGGATCGTTTCGCAACAGTAGTGCAATCGAATCATTTCTGTTGACACCGAACTCAGACAGGCCGGTTGCTGCTCGCGCACCCCGGTCGACTATGTCGATCCAGGGGTAACTGGTATCGCCCAGTATGAGAGTGGTGTGTGCAGACAAAACAGGATCGGAACGGTTAATCGCCTAGCGGCCACCATCGCACAGGAGCAACTGGCCAGTAATGTAGTTCGATTCAGGGATACATAACAGGTAAACCGCACCAGCGGCCTCCTCAGCTGTACCACCGCGACCGAGAGACATTCTAGAACCGGCGGCCTCCAGTACTGCCCGCTGCACACCGACCGGAATTTGGTGCCCCTCGATGTCAATGCTGGCGGCATCTGCATCAAGTGCCTGAGTAAGACGGGTATGCACAAGACCAAAGGCAACGGCATTGACATTGACTTTGTAGCGCCCCCACTCCCGCGACATCGCCCGGGTCAAACCCACGATTGCAGCCTTGGCAGATGAGTAGTTGGCCTGGCCAGCGTTACCGAAAACACCTGACGTGGATGAGATATTCACAATCTTTCTGAAAATCTCGCGATCCTCGGCTTTTTCGCGTTTGGCGGCTTCCCGAATGGGTCCGGCTGCGGCACGCAGAATCCTGAACGGGGCCGTCAGGTGAACATCGAGGACGGCCTGGAACTGTTCGTCCGTCATTTTCTGAATGACATTGTCCCACGTGTACCCAGCGTTGTTGATGATGATGTCTGGTACGCCCCAGGTGTCCATGGCCGTCGCGATGAAGCGCTCAGCAAAACCGGGTTCAACGACACTGCCGGTGCAACTCACGGCTTCAGCGCCAGAGGAGCGCAGCAGTTCAAGTGTTTCCTCAGCCGGTTCTTCATCCAGATCGTTCACCACGACCCGCGCGCCTTCGCTCGCGAGTTTCAAAGCGATGCAGCGGCCGATGCCACGACCGGATCCTGAAACCAGTGCGACTTTTCCATCTAATTTGTTCATGGTGTCTCCAGTTACTTCAGTTCGTTAATGTACATTTTCCATTCCGGATAACGGTTACATTCCGCTCAGCAACCCGGCACTCGAACGACACAATATGATCATCTCGCCAAATATTCGTGATGATAGTCTCACCGGGATAGACAGGAGCCGAAAAGCGGACGTCAAAACCTGTGATCAATGTGTGATCGTAATTACAGATGGTTTTGAGTATCGCCAGGCACGCCGTACCGTAGGTACACAAACCGTGGAGTATCGGCACCGGGAAGCCGACGTTGTTGGCCAGTTCCGGATCAGCATGCAGTGGATTTCGGTCGCCGTTCAACCGGTAAAGCAGAGCCTGGTCGTCTCGTGTTTTGATGGTACAGGTTGTATCAGGTCTACGGTCAGGTATCACATGAGGTTGAGGTGACGATGCAGTTGAACCACCAAATCCGCCATCTCCACGAGCAAATATACTGCTGGTCACGGTAAAGAGTGGCGAGCCGTCAGACTTCGAACGGGCCGTGGTTTCGGTATAGATCAGAGCTCCTTTGGCCTTGCCTTTGTCAAAAGCCTCAATCACCCGGGCATCTGCGATTAATTCCGATTCTGCTGGCAATGGCTGATGAAGTCGCAGATGCTGTTCGGCATGCAAGACCTTTGTATAGTCAAAGCCGCAATTCATCAGCAACGGGACTCGGGCAAGCACTGAAGCCATTGTCGGTATTGTTTTCAATGAATTTTTCTCAAACACAAAATCGAGTTCGGTGGTATTCAATGGATCGCGACCCATGCCGACAGACAGGGCGTAGAGCATGGCCTCACGGTCTCCGTATCGGACTACGTTACCAGTCGATTCCAGTGCCATCAGGTGGTTGTAATCAATTGCCATGTTTAGCTTCTCCTAATGTGCAGCAATAAATTCTTTAATTTTGTGTTGTCCAGTAACAAAATTTGGGTGATGCGTATAGCGAACGCAGCATACCGGAGGCGTCGACAGTACTCGCTCAAGTTAGATATATCATCTGACGGGTATTATCTGAAGCGAAATACGCAGAAATAAGGAGTGTTTCGAATTTCAACACAACTTGGTTGCTGACCATACACCGACAGGCTATGCTCTTTGTGTTGGTAATATGGGTTTGTACCTTTTTTTGTAGGATTATTCACGGAGGATAACAAAATGTTTAGAACAAAGTCTCGCCACATAATCGGCGCAATCATGGTTGCGGCTATGGCGTTTGGCAGCGTTGGTGTTGCCTACAGTGCCGACAAGGTAGTTTGGAATTTTAATGTCTGGGGCGGTCAACGCGCCTTCACAAAGGGCATCGAAATAATCAAGGAAAAGCTCGAGGCCGCTGGGAATGGCAGTTTCGAACTGAAAATCAACTATGGAGATGCGCTTGGCCCTAAGAAGCAGAATCCAGAAAATATCAAAGTCGCCGCATTCGAGGCAGGTCAGATTTGTGTTGGTTATTATCCCGGAAAATATCCATTGCTTTCAGTTATGGAGTTGCCTTTCCTGTTACCGCGGGATATCAACGCGCGAGCGAAAGTAGAGATGGCTGTTCTTTCACACCCGGACATCGTGGCAGAGCTATCAGATCGCTGGAATTCCAAATTTTTCGGCCCCGCGTTTCTGCCGGCATATGAGTTTATGGGTAATAAAAGGATTGAAACCACTGACGACATGAAGGGCGTGAAGATGCGGATTTCAGGCCTCAACGCCATGGCATTGCAGGTCTTTGGTGCAGTTCCCACGATGGTAACAGCCACTGAAGGCTATAACGCGCTTCAACGTGGGACGATCGATAGCTTTGGTTTCCCGTATACGTATGCGTTTGGATCTTACAAGCTATACGAAGTTTCCAAATACGTGACCGAAGGATTAGCCATGAGTGGGTTTATGTGTCTGCAGACCGTCAACATTGACGCGTGGAACAAGACACCTGAGGCTGTGAGGAACGCGTTGCCTGCAGCTCAGGAAGCTGCAATTGCCGGGATGATAGAAGCCTATGCGGCAGCTGATAAGAAATGGCGTCCAATCTTCAGGGACAAATTAGAAGTTGTTGCAGTTGACCCCAAAACGCGGGCTAAACTGGCCGCGGGTGCAGGTAAGATCTGGGCTGAATGGACGAAGAAACATGACGCTAAAGGTCGTCCCGCCAGCAAAATTCTCAAGTTCGTCCAGGAGCAGGTTAGCAAAGCGTCTGGGGGCTAAAGCACAATTTCTATGAATAACACTGTCTAGAGTAGTTCCTCGTTGCAGGAACTCCTACTTATATTCTGCATTATCCTTGCGGTCGGGGCTGTAATCACAGCCCTGGCCGTCAAGGCCGCCGCTCTATTGTTTTTGATCGAGCGATATCTGACGTATGTATCGGCGGCGATAATTATTGGCGTTATGTGTTTTGTCGGTGCGGAAGTTTTCATGCGATATGCCCTTAATTCTCCGATCCCAGGTCATCTGGAAGGCTCCGAATTGCTGGTATGTATCATCGTATTCTTCGCCGTTGCTTATACGCAGTCTCTTAAGGGACATGTGGGAATGACCCTCATTATTGATTCGCTTCCCGATAAGACCAAAAATATTTTAGAGATTATTACGCTGCTGCTTTCCGTCGCCACATGTGCGGTCCTTGGTTATTTCAGTTTCAAGTACGCCTATAACTGTTGGGTCATCGGTGATGTCACCATGACGCCTCCCTATTTTCCTGTTTGGCCATCCGCCTTGGCAGTCCCGATTGGATATATATTACTTTCGATGCGTATGTATCTTCAGGCGTTGCATTTGCTTGTGCCTAATTACTACCCCGCGGAAGAAGTTGTGAATGAATCGGCACTTTTCAAAGACGAAGTAACTAATTAAGTAACTTCAGAATCTAGGTATTGTTAGTGGATCCTATCTCGCTTGGTTTGGTTGCGCTGGTTGCGTTAACCGTTATGCTTTTTTCGGGTATGCGAATAGCGTTCGCAACAGCAATTTGTGGGTTTGTTGGTTTGTGGGCTTTGCGGGGCTATGTGCCTGCTGCTAGCCTGGCTTCGACTGTAGCTCACGGTCATTTGACGAGTTATTCGCTGTTGGTGCTTCCATTGTTCATCATGATGGGATTTTTTGCGTTCTTTGCCGGTATTACGCGTGACTTGTACTGGGCTGCACGGCAGTGGTTTGGTCACCTGCCCGGAGGGCTTGCTATTGCCACGGTATTTGGTTCAGCCGGTTTTGCCGCGGCTTGCGGTGCGTCGACTGCTTCAGCGGCAGTGATGGGCAGGATCGCATTGCCAGAACTGAAGAAGTTTGGGTATGACGACAAGGTCGCTACCGGCGCTGTCGCCGCTGGCGGGACAATGGCTACCATGATCCCGCCGTCAGTTCTTATGGTTATTTATGGCTTTATAGCAGAAGAGTCAATCGGAGCACTGCTTCTCGCGGGGATTCTTCCCGGTCTGATGGAAGCTGTTAGTTACGGATTGATGCTCTGGGTTCGTTTCAAAATAAATCCGGAACTTGGTCCTCCGATTAGAGGCATTACCTGGTCTCAACGCTTTAGATCTTTGAAGGGTGTTTGGGGGATGGTTGTTTTGATCATCCTCGTGATGGGCAGCATATATACCGGTTTGGCTACTCCGACAGAATCTGCTGCAGTCGGAGCTATCGGTGCATTCTTAATGGCCTTGCCTCGACTGAACTGGAGATCCTTCAAGGATACGATGTTAGAGACAGCCAAGACATCGGGAATGATATTCGCCATTGTTGCGGGCGTTCTTATTTTTGTACATTTCCTGGGCTTTACCGGTATGCCGGGAGTTATTGCCGAAAGCATTATAACTTTGGATATATCGCCGACCCTCGTATTGATTCTTATCCTATTGCTTTATCTTTTCTTAGGCATGTTCTTGGACGGTATTGGCATGCTTTTACTGACTGTACCGCTGGTACTGCCCACAATACACCATCTCCATGAGACAACCGGAAACGAGTTGTTTAATCCAATTGTTTTCGGCGTACTGGTGATCAGAATGATCGAGATTGGACTAATCACCCCACCTGTAGGTCTGAACGTTTACGTGTTGAAAGGTGTGGCACCTAAAGTCAAAATGGGTGATATTTTCAAGGGCTGTGGTTGGTTTGTGGTGGTAGATTTAATAAATGTTGCCATTCTGATAAGTTTTCCAGCAATCATCTTACTAATTCCCACAACGATGATCAGATAACACCGCGTAAAAGACTCACTAATATCCGTTTTGTTACAGATGTCGCGGTTGTTGCTCTATTTATTCGCTTTCCAGAATTGTGACCATTCTTCGGGACCTGATGCTCAGGGAGTTCTAGTCGTTTTAGTTTAAGCATTGATTCCGGTTCGAAATCTGGCTGTGAACTGGTTTACAGATTCGACAGGAGAACCGGATATAGAGTCAAGTATCCTGGGTTCACGGATTCGGCAGAATGTCCTTAGCGATTGTACGTACACGCGCCAGCAGTGGTCTCGCGGCGCCTGCTGTTACTGTGGAGGTACATCTGTCCAACGGGTTGCCCTCATTTTCAATTGTGGGTCTCCCTGAAACTGTGGTGAGAGAGAGTCGAGAGCGGGTGCGTAGTGCACTGCTCACCTCTGGGTATAACTTTCCGGCTCGACGGATCACGGTGAATCTTGCACCCGCCGACCTGCCGAAAGAGGGCGGACGATTTGATTTGCCAATTGCACTGGGTATTCTGGAAGCGTCTGACCAGATTCCGGTTCGGTGCTTGAACACACTGGAGTGTGTCGGGGAGTTGGGCCTTGGTGGCGAGTTAAGACCGATTCGGGGTGCACTGGTCTTCAGTCGAGCAGTCTCGCAGGAGGAGCGAACTGTGGTTCTTCCGGCTGCTAATGTCGAGGAAGCACTGCTGGTGCCTGGTGCCAAGGTGCTGTCGGTTAGCCACCTGACTGAGCTCACGGCTCATCTGTCCGGACGTCGTGTTTTGCCATACACACGCCCGGAACCATCCAGAACGTTCAGCGTCACCGGGCCCGATATGGCAGACGTTCGCGGTCAGTACCTGGGGCGACGTGCACTTGAACTGGCTGCAGCCGGTGGACACCACCTGCTGCTGGTCGGCCCACCAGGATGCGGTAAGACAATGCTTGCACAACGTTTGCCCGGTCTGTTGCCATTGATGACAGAGGAGGAGGCACTGGAGAGTGCCGCCACCTTTGCATCATCTACGGGAGGCGTTAATCTAGACCTCTGGCAGAATAGGCCCTTTCGTTCTCCGCACCATGGGATCTCTTCTGTGGCTTTGGTGGGCGGCGGTGCTAAAGCTTTACCCGGCGAAGTATCTCTTGCGCACCATGGAATTCTTTTCCTGGACGAATTCTGCGAGTTTGATAAGCGGGTACTGGACCAGTTGCGAGAACCACTGGAACAGGGCTCTATCACGATTTCGCGAGCACGCCGGACGGTCCGCTATCCCAGCCGTTTCCAGTTGGTGGCGGCGATGAACCCCTGCCCGTGTGGTTATTATGGCGACCCTTCAGGTCGTTGTCGTTGTACTGCACAGCGGGTGACGCGTTACATGGATCGAATCTCCGGGCCATTAATTGACAGGATAGACTTACAGATCTATCTCGGGCCGGTAGATTCTGCCGCGCTTAACCCTAAGTTTCCCTGCGGTGAGTCGAGTTCGACTGTTCGCTGTCGCGTTAAGCATGCCAGGGCAGCACAGTACACCCGGTTTGGAGAGATTAATGCCAGGGTGGATATCGATGTGTTTGAAAAGAAATGTCAGCTCAATCCAGATGCACATCAGTTTCTAATTGAATCGATGCGTACGTTACAATTTTCTGCCAGAGCGTACCATCGCATCTTACGCCTCGCGCGGACCATAGCCGATTTGTCGGCGTCTGATCGTATTGAACCTCAGCACATTAGCGAGTCTATTCACTATCGATATCTGGATCGGGTATCGGTGTGATGGAGATGGTTGTTGCCAAAATCGGTAATTATCAGAACTGACATCGGGATGCGGTACTACATTTTGTAAACAATCTCTGTTACCGTGCTTGTAACACCTAAATACTGTGAAGCATTGCCACTTGGATAACACAAACATTTCAGCGCTCAAGGTGACTGATCTGCACAAGCAGTTTGGTACTGAGTTGGTGCTAAAAGGGGTTCACCTGGAGGCAGCAGTGGGTGACGTGATTTCCATGTTGGGTTCATCGGGCTCTGGCAAGAGCACGTTTCTACGCTGTATCAACTTGCTGGAGATTCCTGATGCCGGTACGGTGACCATACACGGGGAGACCATAGGTATGACCCGTGATAAGTCAAATAACCCGATCCCCGAAGATATGCAGCAGGTTATCCGACTGCGTTCCCGATTGGGAATGGTCTTCCAGAGTTTTAACCTCTGGGCGCATATGACGGTTCTGGAAAATGTGTCAGAAGCCCTGATCTATGTACTGAAAATGTCCAGGTCTGAGGCCCATGAGCAGGCCGAAGCCACTTTGAACAAGGTGGGGATGTATGACCGAAAGGACTACTATCCTGCACACATTTCCGGTGGGCAGCAGCAGCGAACAGCGATTGCGCGCGCACTCGCGATGGAACCCGAAGTGATGCTGTTTGACGAGCCAACTTCGGCACTCGATCCAGAACTGGTCGGTGAAGTGCTCCGGGTAATGCGTTCATTGGCAGATGAAGGGCGAACAATGATCGTTGTGACGCACGAAGTTGGGTTTGCCCGGGATGTCTCAAACAAGGTGATTTTTCTCCACGAAGGATTGATTGAAATAGAAGGCCCCCCACAAGAAATGTTCGGCAATCCTGATTCGGAGCGATTCAGACAGTTCCTGTCGAATGCGCTGCACTAAGCGGTTGTCGCAAGAAATAATCCCTATAGAATGTATAGGGACAAACCACCACGAGAAATAGGAGATTAAGGTAATGCAACTAAGAAGGTTAATTCACGTTTTTGTCGCAGGAACGCTCTTGCTGGTCGGGGGCACTGTACAGGCTGGCGATGCACTTCGGGTCGGTGTTGAGGGTGCGTATCCGCCATTTTCCTGGAAAGAGTCTGATGGCACGCTTAAAGGTTTTGATATCGACATTGCGCATGAGGTCTGTAAACGTCTGGGAAGAGAGTGTGTACTGGTAGAACAGGAATGGGATGGCATGATCCCTGCGTTGCTGGCGAAAAAATTTGATACCATCATTGCGTCCATGTCAATAACTGAAGAACGCAAGAAAAAGATCGACTTTAGCGTCAAGTACTACAACACACCTGCGAAGCTGGTCGCTAAAAAGAACCCGGGATTTGAAGGCACAGCTGCGGGACTCAACGGTAAACGTCTGGGCGTACAGCGGGCCACAACACACCAGTGTTCTGCCGAAAAACTCTACCCCGGTGCTGAACTGGTTCTCTATGGAACCCAGGAAGAAGTGTGGCAAGACCTTGCATCCGGCCGACTCGACGCCCAGTTGTCTGATTCACTGCAGGCATATGAGGGTTTTCTAGCTCTTGATGCAGGTAAGGGTTTTGATTTTCTAGGCGGCGCGCTTGACGATGTCGAATGTCAAGGCGTAGGTGCTGGCTTTGCGGTTCGTAAGGAAGACTCGGCACTGCGCGATGCGCTCAGTAAAACTATCCAAGACATACGGGCAGACGGTACCTACAAGGTTATGAACGATAAGTACTTCGCAGTCGATATCTACGGCGCCGACTAAATCAATTGAGCTGACGATAGTCTGGACGGGCCCCTTGATGGGCCCGTCCCATTTTTCTAAATCATATTATGGAGTCGGTCTGGGAGTACCGGGCACTACTGTTGTCGGGTACGTTGGTGACAGTCCAGCTGGCGATCGGTTCCCTGCTGATATCGGTGTTGTTGGGTCTTGCCGGGGCCTCGGCTAAGCTGGCACGAAACCCTGTATCGCAACGCCTGGCAAATGCTTACACCACCCTGGTCCGCGGTGTCCCTGATCTTGTTCTGATGATGTTGCTGTTCTACGGTGGACAGCAGATTTTCAACGACCTAGGTTCGGTAACAGGGCTCTGGGACTACATTGAGATTAACCAGTTTACAGCCGGTGTCGGATCGATAGGATTTGTATTTGGCGCCTATATGACTGAGACGTTCCGCGGCGCAATCCTCGCTATTCCAAGGGGTCAGATAGAGGCGGGTATTTCCTGCGGCATGACACCGCTCACTATCTTCCGTCGTATCACCTGGCCCCAAATGGTCCGTCACGCTCTGCCCAGTTTTACCAACAATTGGCTGGTGTTGATCAAGGCTACCGCCCTGGTCTCTGTGATTGGCTTACATGATCTGGTGTGGAACGCATCCACCGCTGGCCGTTCCGTGCGTGAACCGTTCTCATTCATGCTTGCCGTTCTGGTTATCTATCTGGTGCTCACTGCCTTTTCAGAGATTGGCCTGCGTTGGTTGGATAGGCGCTACAGTGCCGGCGTGCGACAGGATTAATCTCATGGCCGAGCCCGAGCGAACGTTTGTAGAGTATTTGGTTTATGTCAGCGAGAATTATTCGCCGCTGGATTTCATGCTCGTCGCTGATCACATCGATAAGTTTTTTTATGGCTCGTTGCTCACGCTTCAAATCACAGTCCTTTCCTTGCTGATTGGCGGAGTGATGGCGGTACCGCTGGCAGTCGCCCGGGCCTACCGTTTGCGTTGGTTCAATGGACCAATCTGGGCGTTCACCTATTTTTTTCGAGGTACGCCGCTGCTGGTACAGACCTATCTCGTCTACTACGGTCTTGCTCAGTTTGAATTTGTGCGTGATAGTTTTTTGTGGCGGCCAATTCTTTCCAGTGCCTGGTGGTGCGCTTTGATCACCTTCAGTCTCAATACGGCTGGCTATACCACCGAATTTCTTCGTGGCGCAATTGAGAACACACCCCATGGGGAGGTTGAAGCTGGTCGGGCATGTGGCATGTCGCCATTAAAGTTAATGTGGCGCATCGTTCTGCCCAGCGCTTTCCGACGGGCCCTGCCGGCATATTCGAATGAAGTGATTTTTATGCTGCACAGTTCCGTGGTGCTCAGCACGATCACGCTGCAGGACATTTTGGGTGTGGGCCGCTGGCTGAACGGGCGCTATTATCTGGCCTACGAAGGCTTCATCACCGCAATGTTGTTCTATATGGTGCTGGTGTTTCTCATCAGTCGCGGCTTTCGGGTCTGGGAGAAATACTGGTTGGGTCACCTGCGTCCTCGAGAAGAATAATTCAAAATATCGAGCCGGTTTTGACTGACAAATAACGGTATACCGTGATCTGCTTAGCTCCATGTGGTGTCGTAGTCACGGCCGAGCATATCGGTCTGCGAGCCATCACTGTTATAGAAGCGATTGGGTTTTAAGAAGATTCCAAGTATCAGTGCACCGTCTGGCGCGTAGGCCGAGTGGCGGCTTCCAGAGGGACGCCAGACAAAATTTCCGGACGTGACCTCACCATCTTCATCTACCAGACGCCCGGAAAGGATATAGCTCTGTTCGATTTCTACGTGTTCGTGGTCGGGCAGGATAGCACCTGGTGCCATCCGCACCAGAGCGGTGAGGATGCCGGTGTCCGGATCAATCAGCAGCGTTTTGAATTCAACGCCGTCGAATTTAGACGGCTGCCATGCCAAAGCCTCGACATCGACAAAGCGAGACGCGAATTGGCTTAGATCCTGGTGTGCGGCGATGTTTGGAGTCAGTGCGGTCATGGGTTTCCTTCAGTTCGAAGTTGAGCGATTGTTTTGGGAAGGTTGAAAGCGATCGAGAATATGTCCCGGGCCGTTGGTGTGCTCGACGTAATCCTTACCGTCAAATACTTCAACTCCATTCACGAAAACGCTGTGTAATCCTATGGGTCGGCGGATGGTCCGTGGACCGCCGCCAGGCAGATCATAAACTCTTTCGGCAGGCGTAACCCCCACCTTTTCGGGATCAAACAACATCATATCGGCATGCGCACCGAGCTGAATTCGTCCTCGGTCGATCAGACCGTAGAGGTCTGCAGGATGACTGGTCAGTCGCTGAATTCCCTGGGCCAACGAGAACTCACCTCGTTCACGAACCCATTTGCCCAGAAAGTGCAGTCCAAATCCGGCATCACACATAAATACCAGATGGGCACCCGCGTCACTGAGTGACACGACGCCTGATTCGTGCTGCAGTAACTCGGCGACACCGTCATCGCCAACATTTAGAAACTGGCCGATAAAGGTCGTCTTGAGGTCCTCTTCGAGACTCAAGTCCATGATCAAATCCAGGGGGTCAATACCCTGATTGCGGGCAATCGACTCAATGGTTTGATTCGCAAGGTGGGCATTCTTCTCTAAGGCTGGTACCGCAACTGTGACCCGATTCCAGTTGCCCTGGAATATCATCCCCGGTCGAGGATTTTGCAGACTGCTGCGGAAACGGTCACGAAAATCGTTATCAGAAAAAATCTTCTTCAATTCATCTGGAGGGCAGGCTTTTATTGCCCCGAAGGCATCGTGACTGTAAAACGGATAGGCGTTGGCCATCGTGAAATCGAACGACAACGGCTGGCAGGGAATCTGGACGTAAACCTGTTGCCCTCTTGAATTGGCAGCTTTACAGGCTTCGAAGATCTTAATCGCTCGATCGGGCTCCTGTTCGTTGAACATAGCCATTCCTGTAGACTGGAACACAGCTCTATTGTGATTGACGGACAGTTCCGTCAGTTCATCCACAGTCCGTATGCCAGAAGCCAGTTGAACAATGCCGTGGTCATGCTGAGACATCGTACCAACCAGCGTATCGAACTCAGACCACGGGGTAATGGTTGAGGGCATAGGAACGCCAGCATAGCCGGAATGGTTCAGAGAATAGGAACTCGCGAAACCCACGGCCCCTTGGTCCATAGCCTCTCTAACCATCGAACACATGGTCGAAAGTTCTTCTGTTGTCGCCACATTTCGACTAGAGGCATCTTCACCCATCACCGCTGTGCGAATCACAGAATGTCCAGCCAGTACAGCGACGTTGATGTAAGGCGAGATCGAGCGCAGGGCATCCATGTAGCTGGCGAAACTCTCAAATGCCCAGTTGACGCCGCTACGAAGAGAATCCAGATCCATACCTTCCACAACGGAGAGGTTTCTCAGAATAAGGTCGCGCACCGCCGGTGGGGAAGGCACGATCCCGAACCCGCAGTTACCGATGACCGCACTGGTTACGCCCAGTGATGGTGACGGGGATAGAGTTGCGTCCCAGGTGATCTGAGCATCGTAATGGGTGTGCAGGTCTACAATACCCGGCGCCAGTGTGAGCCCTGCCGCATCGACTGCCCGTGCTGTTTCACCCACGATCTGTCCAATCGCTGTGAACCGTCCATTGCTGACTGCAACATCAGCAGCAACAGGATCGTTACCGAGTCCATCCACGACCTTCGCGTTTCGAATCACCAGGTCATGCATGTGCAGGGTTCTCCTTCATGATCTTTTTTAAACTGAGTGCCTACAACGGTGGGATCATCCGTGCTTCTGCCATTTCAGTCAGTATTCGAGAAAACATGTGTTCGTTGTCCTCAAATGATTCAAATCCATGCTGCCGGGCCTTGGTGGTGCTGGCCATGATATCCCAGTCACAATTAAATATGTAATCGCCAAAGGACCAGTTGACGGCCTTTTCAATATCGGGTGTCGCCAGACTGTCATCATCCATGTCATCGGGTTTCAGTATTTCAGCTAAACCATCCTATACTGCCTCGATCACACTGGCACAGTATAGCTCCAGCCGATTTGTGTAACGATCAGGGTATACCGTGTTATCACTTGTCACTGGATGTGGCCGGGATAGAAATGACAGAACCAGTTTGTTTGAGCAGCACGCTTGAACTCGATGCATCCCAGATCGAGATTCTGAACAGCGTACGGGCGGTCGTTGGTCAGTTTGACGACGACTACTGGTTGCGCCTGGATCGTGATGGTGAGTTTCCCCACGCGTTTTACGACGAGATGGCCAAAGGGGGTTGGCTCGGTATCGCCATGCCTGAACAAGTGGGTGGCGCCGACCTTGGTATTTTTGAAGCAGCGTTGATGATGTATACGGTTGCCAATTCACCCGGTGGAATGTCGGCAGCATCTGCAATTCACATCAACATATTTGGGCCGCATCCCATTGTGCTTCATGGTACCGAGGAGCAGAAACAGGCATGGTTACCGGATCTTATTCAAGGTCGGAGCAAATGCTGTTTTGGTGTCACTGAACCTGATTCCGGGTTAGAGACCGGTAATATCCAGACTTTTGCCCGGCCCGACGGCGATGGCTACATCATTACTGGTCAGAAAATATGGACATCTACGGCGCAGCATGCCGATAAGATCATGCTGCTGGTACGGACGACGCCGAAAGAACTGTGTCAGCGTACGACAGAGGGCCTGTCTCTTTTTTTTACAGACCTCGATAAACGTTTCGTGGAGGTCAGGGAGATTCCGAAGATGGGACGCTCAGCGGTGGATTCCAACCTGGTGTTTATCGACGAATTACCTGTGCCGAGGAAAGATCTGATCGGAGAAGAAGGTCGGGGTTTTGAGTACATTCTTAATGGCCTTAATCCAGAGCGTATCCTGGTCGGTGCAGAAGCTTTGGGTATCGGGGTGCAGACATTGAACCGGGCTGTGGACTATGCTCGTAATCGAATCGTTTTTGGTCGACCCATTGGGCAGAACCAGGCAATCCAGCATCCATTGGCTGAGAACTGGATGGATCTGCAGTCCGCGTTTCTGGTCTGTATGGAGGCAGCGCGTCAGTATGATGCGGGAAAGCCTGCAGGTGCGCTTGCAAATGCTGCCAAATATCTGGGTGCAGAAGCAGGGTACCGTGCCGCAACGCAATCGGTTATGACCCATGGCGGTATGGGCTATGCCAAGGAATATCATGTTGAACGGCTACTCCGAGAGGCTATGATTCCGAGACTGGCACCAGTCAGTGCACAGTTGATCTTGTGCTATATCGCTGAGCGTGTACTGGACCTGCCCCGGTCATACTGACGGTACCTGAGTACTGCACATAACTCACAACTATTCGGTTTCATGGTAGGTAATTTGATGCTGCCACTGACAGATCTACGTGTTCTTGATTTGACTACGGTTATTTTTGGACCGTACACGACGCAGATGCTGGGTGATTTTGGTGCTGATGTCATCAAGATCGAACCCCCCGAGGGTGATCTGACCCGACATCTGGGGCCAGGCCGAAGTCCGGGCATGTCTTCACTTTACCTGGGCTGCAACCGGAATAAGCGCAGTGTGGTTTTGAACCTCAAGCGTGAACCGGCAAAGCGTGCATTGTGGCGACTGATCGAGAGCGCAGATGCAATCGTTCATAATGTCAGGCCACAGAAAATGGCTGCTTTGGGGTTTGCGCCAGATCCCGTCATGGCCCGAAATCCAAAGATTGTCTATGGCGGCTTGCACGGTTACTGGGAAGATGGACCTTATGGGGGACGGCCTGCTTTTGATGATGTGATACAGGGCGAATCTGGCGTTGCGGGTACTTTCATGGCTCGAGGTGGTGAACCAGAACTGATGCCGACCATCGTTGCGGACAAAACAGCAGCACTACTTGCCAGTACCGGGTTGATCGCAGCGTTGCTTCAACGGTTTCGCACGGATAAGGGGGTTTATCTGGAAACTTCGATGTTTGAGGGTATGGTGGCCTATACACTGCTCGAGCATCAGCATGGCACAATCTTCGACCCAAAGGTAACGGATACAGGTTACCCACGGGCCTTGTCACCCTCACGGCGGCCTCATACCACGTCAGATGGTTATATCTGTATGCTCGCCTATACCGACGACCAGTGGCAACGCTTCTGGTCTCTTGTCGACAAGGCCGAATTGGTGACAGATCCCCGATTCGATTCTCTGTCAAGCCGTTCAAACAACATCGACGCGCTTTACAGCCTGGCCGGAGAGGTACTCAGTACTCGTAGTACGCAGGAGTGGCTGGATGTGCTGGGAGACGCCGACATCCCGGCTGGACCGGTTAACCGACTGGATGACTTGAGAGATGATCCTCATCTTAAAGCCACTGGATTCTTTAGATCCTATGAACACCCCAGCGAAGGACGACTGGAGGTGCTCGACACGGCTTTTCGATTGAACCGACAAGCGCTACCGGTTCGACAGCATCATCCAAGACTGGGTGAACACAGCCGACAAGTTCTGGCTGAGGCGGGGTTTTCTGACTCAGAGATGGACGAGATTCTCGCCCGCTAACCTACCGATCTAGCTCTAGGAGTTTAACCAGCCGGGTTCGCGTTTCTCGATGAAGGCATCGATGCCTTCGCCCGCATCTTCAAACATCATGTTGCAGGCCATGATCTCACCCGCATCGCGATAGGCCTGCTCGAGGGAATGTTCTAGCTGCCGGTAGAACAAAGACTTTCCCAGCCGAAGCGTTTCCGCCGGTTTTCGTGCGATGTTTTGCGCAAGCGCCATCACGGTTTTGTCCAGGATCTCAGGGGCTACAACGCGATTGACCAGCCCATATTCAAGCGCGGTCGGCGCATCGATGAATTCTCCGGTCATCAGCATTTCATAGGCCCGTTTCCTGGACAAGTTACGGCTCAGCGCAACACCGGGTGTTGAACAGAACAGCCCAAGATTAACTCCTGAGACGGCGAATTGTGCAGCGCTCGAGGCAACGGCGAGGTCACTGTTTGCAACCAACTGGCAGCCGGCGGCGGTCGCAGTACCATGAACCCGGGTGATGACCGTTTGCGGCATTCGGACCATAGTCATCATCATGTGGCTGCAGCGTCTGAAAAGGTCCTGGTAGTAGTCCTTGTTCGGTGTCGCGCGCATTTCTTTAAGGTCATGACCGCTACAGAACGCGTCCCCTGTACTTGCAATAATAACTACCTTGATGTCATGCCTTTCGCTTAGCTGATCGAGTAACAACTGCATGTCGGCCAACACCTGTTCTGACAGGGCGTTATACTGGTTTGGACGATTGAGCGTAACTGTAGTGATGCCATCACCATTCTCAGTCAACAATACGACATCGGTCTGTTTAGAAATATCAGGTGATTGTTTCATCTGGCTTACGCGCTTTTGTTGCGGCAATATACGTTACTCTCAAAAAGGTTTGAAGTAAACCGAAATGGCCGATATCACCGTTCAAGAAATAGAATTGCTGACGCTGGAATCGCTACCATTCGCTGTTGATTATGGCTTCAGAGTCGATTCATTGGGATCGGGCACTTCGACCGTACGCGCTCCCTATCAAGAATCATTCCTTAGACCTGGCGGAACGATTTCTGGACCAGTGATTATGGGTCTGGCTGATTATGCATTGTTCGTCGCTATTCTGACTAAGATTGGTCTTGTCGAACTCGCGGTCACTACTAACTTTAATATTAATTTTCTACAACGCCCTGAACCGGGTGATCTCCTCGCGGTAGCCAGTGTGATCAAGATCGGAAAACGGCTTGCGGTCGGGGAAATTGAGGTCTACTTGGATGGGGAAGAGAATATGATTGCTCATGCTACTTCAACTTATTCGATACCTCCGAAAACATAAACTGATAACTTCTGCATGGCAACAATTCAATTGGAACACTATCATTTTTTGACCGCACACCTTAAGTGTCACTGAGGTAGCGGTAACTCTGTCGTGTCTTTGATCTGTTCCATTACAAATCCGGCCGTAACATTCGATAACGGTAGACGATCGATGAGTCGTATATAGAAGTCGTTATAGGATGTAATGTCGGGAACCATAACTTTCATCATATAGTCCACGTCCCCTGCCAGTCGGTAGAACCCCAGAACTTCCGGCATTGCGTCCACGGTGGCCGCAAACTGAGTGAACCACTCTTGGGTGTGTTCATTGGTTTTAATGGATACAAAAACCATAATGCCGCCGCCAATCTTTTCGTAATCCAGTAGCGCAACCTTTTTTTTGATAACTCCTTCATCCTCTAAGCGGCGTATTCGTTTCCAGCAGGGTGTGGATGACAGGTTCACCTGACTGGCAATCTCATTGATCGAGAGACTGGCGTCGTGCTGAAGTAGGGAGAGAATTTTTCGATCTATATTATCCATAGAATTTTATTCTATTAAAATCGTGTCTACCAGATTATTTAGTATTAAGTTTTACAGTCTACCATATATTTAGCATTATTTATCTGTTTGATCTTGTGCTCACGGAGTCAAGAAGTTAGTCTTCCGGCTCTAAATATGTTTTGTTTCCACTATTTACAGGTCGAATTGATGGGAAAAAGCAACTCCCAAATATGCGTAGCACCCCGGGTAACCTCAGAGCCGATTTCTATCGGTGCGAGACAGGCCTGGTCCCTGATGCAGGCTGAAACATCAGCCAAACTGATCGATACCCGGTCAACCATGGAATTTGTCATGATTGGCCACCCGCAAGGGGCTGTTCACATACCTTGGCAGGATGATCCTGATTGGGCGTGCAATCCCAGTTTTACGGAAGACATCAAATCTTTGATTGTAGATGACGAAGACAAGACAGATGGCGGGCACTCGCCGCCGATCCTCTTGATCTGTCGCTGTGGGGAACGCTCTCTCGAAGCAGGGAAGCGTTTGATGGCAGATGGGCTTGAGAACGTTTACAACGTTGAGTTCGGGTTTGAAGGGCCACTTGATGATAAGCGGCGAAGAAGCTCTGTTTCCGGCTGGCGGTTCGATGGTCTTCCCTGGCAACAGTTCTGATGGGCACTACGTTCGGTTTAACTTGCGGGTGGGAGCGCTTTTGTTTCTAAGCGTTATCCCAGATGCTCAATACAAAGGTCAAGTTTCAGCGCCTCCCCGTAGTCTCCTTCAAACAGATGTACTGGACGGGTACCCAGTGAAAGATGTTGTAGCCATTGTTCGGGCTCCGGTCAGCGGATAGCCACAATTTCAGTATCGATCGCGTGCTTGTAGGTGTGCCGTTAGGGTGCGGCTGCTTCATCGAGTTTTCGTTTTTTTTCACGTGTGCGGATCATACTCTGGTGTCTGGCTGTGCACACACTGCAGGCGGCATTCTCTTCTAGCCGGGCAGGGCGCCATATGTCAGGAGGAATAAAGCCACCCCGCCACAGGCCAAGGTTGTTCCGTTGTGCTAGACGCTCGTTCGCGTGATAGATACTCTCGGTATCGTCGACGGTCAAGGCCCAACCGGTTTCAACCAGCCAGCGATTCAGATTTTGATCACCGATCCAGCATTCCGCAGTCAGCGTAGTACCCCCTGAGGAGCCCAGCAGCGGCAGATAGATACAGTCGAGCTTGCTGTTTAAGAGGTGTTGGTCAAGGGCCTGCCAGGCGATAGCCCCACAGGGCCACGGGGCTTCACCGTCTTCACACATCTGACTTGGTTTGGGAAGGCTAACGCCATATAACGAGATCAGCTGATCACCAATACGGAGCAGGCCGTTGTCGGGAAGTGTATGGGCGGGCTCAGCCGCTTGGCCTGTTCCAGTCATCAGTGCGGCGAGAACAATTGCTGCCAATCTTGTCCATTGGAACGCAGGCAATCGAGACATCAGTACTTTTGCCATTTAACAAACTGAACTGTGATATCTTGGGGCGATGCGGTCGAGACCACATTCTCCCAGGTGGATATTACTCGGTAGTTCAATTTCGGGGCAGCACCACCACAGCATCGGGAGACCAGGTCAGCCAGACCGGTTGATTTGGACGAGAAATACCGCCAAGTGAACGTTCCAGATTTTGCAGTGCTACCAGGACTGGCTCGTCTCGATGATCGATATGGACATAAAAATGACTACGGTCACCAAGGTAAGCCGACGGTCCCATTCGACCCTCAAGATAGCCGGCCTGATTTTCAGGGCTTTCAAATTGGGGCTGAAGTTTCTCCGGTCGGATTGCAATCCAAACGGGTGTGCCGCTAGAAAATTCTTGCTCGACCTCTGAGGCGACAATCGTACCGAGAAGCTCACTTGTGACGGTGGTATTCCTGGCTTTAGAGTCAACCACCTCTCCCTCAAAGAAATTCATACTGCCGATAAAGTCAGCGACGAACCGGGAACTCGGTGACTCGTACAACTCTGCCGGTGTCGCAATTTCGATGACCTCGCCATCAGACATAACAGCGATACGGTCCGACAGTGTCAGAGCCTCTTCCTGATCATGAGTGACAAAAAGAAAGGTAATGCCGAGTTGCTGCTGCAGCTGCCGCAATTCGATCTGCATTTGTTCCCGTAGTTTCTTATCGAGTGCGCCGAGCGGCTCATCAAGTAGCAGAACTTTGGGTTGCTTAATCAGCGCGCGAGCCAGAGCAACACGTTGTCTTTGACCGCCGGACAATTCATTAGAGCCACGTGAACCGTACCCCGGCAACTTGATCAATTCCAGTACTTCGTCAATCCGTTTGTTCAGATCTGTTTTGGACAGTCCTGACTTGCGCATGCCGAACGCAATGTTCCCGCGGACATCGAGATGAGGGAAGATTGCATAATTCTGGAACACCATATTAACCGGCCGTTTGTTAGGTGGTGTTGCCGACATTGGTTGGCCATCTATCAGGATTTCGCCTTCAGTTGGCGTTTCAAAACCGGCAACTATTCTGAGTAGTGTGGTCTTGCCGCAGCCCGAAGGACCCAATAAAGAAAAAAACTCGCCCCGGGAGATATCGAAGCTGGCTTGATCTACAGCAGTGACGGTACCAAAACGCTTACTGACCTTGCTGAATGAAATTATGGATTTGTCCATATCATATTCCTGATGTGCTTTCCAGTTTTACTCCACGACGTCGTAACCATTCAGCAAAGGAGACGACGAAAAATGATATGACAAATATACTTGACCCTAGTGCTAACACCGCTGGTATCTTGGTGGGGAAGCGTAGTGAACTCCATATATAGATTGGAAGAGTGGCGTCGGTGCTCGATAGAAAAAATGCGAGGACAAATTCGTCAAATGAAATCGTGAAGGTCAGCAAAAGACTAGCGACGATACCTGGCAGAACGATTGGGAAGGTTACGCGCCAGAACGTCATCCAACCGTTTTCTCCAAGATCCAAAGCCGCTTCTTCAAGACTATTGTCAAATCCCTCCATTCGTGAAATCAGGACGAGCATCGCGAATGGTGTGCATAGCAGCGAGTGTGAGAAACCAACTGTCCACAGTGACAAGGGAATGTCGAGTTGACTGATGAGAATCAGCAGTGAAATTGCCAAAATAATCTCGGGGATTACGAGAGGTATCATGATGAAACTAATGACGGATCCGCGCCCTGGTAATCGGTAGCGGGTGAGCGCTTTAGCTGCCAGTAAACCGAGAATGGTGCTGACGATAGCAACAATCAGACCCACCTTTACACTATTGAGTAGAGCTTCCAGCATACTGGGGCTGTTCACCATCTGGTGATACCATTTGAGGGTAAAGCTTTTCAGTGGAAAAGCGATGTACTTTGAACTGTTGAAGGAGAATAACGGCAGGAACAATACTGGGAGGTAGATAAATGTCAGGTAGATAATGGCGTAAAGTAAAAAGCCGTCTGGACGCCACCAGGGCCGTTGGTCATTCATGCGACTTTCCTTCGGAAATTTTGTGTTCCCCAGAGAAATAGACTAATCATTAGGGCGACTGTCAGCATCGATATGACTGATATAGCCGCCCCTAAAGGCCAGTTCAGGGCTTTACCAAACATCGACTGGATAATGTTGCCGATCATGATGCCGCTTGGTCCACCGACAAGAGAAGGTGTTACATAGTCACCGACAGTTGGTATGAATACGAGCAGACTTGCCGCAATTACACCGGGTAGAGATAGGGGCAACGTAACACGAACAAAAGTTATGAACGCGTTCTCGCCCAAATCCCGGGCAGCCTCAAGAAGAGAGCGATCTATTTTCTCCAGTGATACATAGATTGGCAGGATGGCGAAAGCGGCCCAGGCATGAGCCAATGTAATCATAACAGCCGCGGGGTTATACAGTAGAAACTCAAGAGGCTCAGAAATAAATCCTAGGGTCTTCAGTCCCGAGTTGATCACGCCGTTGTAGCCCAGCATCAGTTTCCATGCGAATACCCGGAGAAGATAACTGGTCCAAAATGGTACTGTGATCAGAATTAGCCAGATCAGTTTGTTGTGCTGAATTCTAAAGGCAATAAAGTAGGCCATCGGGTAGGCCAGTAGCACAGTAGCTAATGTGACTAGTCCCGACATGCGAATGGACTTAATCAGGATCTTTCCGTAGATGGGTTTCTGGAAGAAGTCTATATAGTTCTTCAGTGAAAAAGTTCGAATGAAATCCAGATAGTCCTGGATCCAGAAACTCAGTGTAAACAATACTGCCAGTGGCATCGCCAGTCCCAGCAATAACGCAAGTAGTGTGGGCGACAACAGGGTGTAACCACGAACTGCCTCGCTGGTTTGAAAAAGCCGAGCTAGGCTGATTCCGGAATTGTGATGGGGCGCAGTTGTGCTCGAGGTCTTCATACTCTAGTCGAGGTGCGGTCGCTATCACACACGGAATAGACGCCGCCTTTCTAGATCGATGGATTCCGCATTGAATTGCAAAAATACGGACAGGGACAATAGGTTGTCCCTGTCCGTCACTATGGTTACTTAGAGGCCAGCTTTGACCTCTTCGAACATGGCCTGTAGAGCAGGTTCGTTACCCATTGGGGCTTGGAAGATGCCCGCATCTAGGGTCTCGTTTACATCAGTGGAGTAGCCTAGTTCCTTGAGCAGGCCAGGTTGATCTTTCTCGACTTGCGCGAATGCCTTCATGTTGCCGTGGCCATAGCCGTATTCGGTGAGTGCAAATACACCTGATTCAACGCTAGCGTAGGCATCGACGTACTCATAAATTTTGTCCAATTTGGCCGGATCATGGTCAGTCATTAGGCAGAAGCCACAGACCCAAGTCATTGCGCCTTCCTTCGGACTGGTATAACGCACGTCTAAACCCTCTTTTTTGAGTGCCGCGTAAGATGAATTCCACGCAGATGCTGCGATCAATTCGCCGGAGGCTAATGCCTGTTCGATGTCGGCAGGACTGGTCCAGTAATAACGCATCAATGGCAGCTGTTCTTTGAGTGAAGCACGGGTTTTTTCCATTTCAGCATCGGTCATGTTGAAAGGGTCTTTCGCACCGATATAGATTGCAGCGACCATGACACCATCAATCAGACTGTCCGCCATTGACAGGCGGCCCTTGTATTTGGGATCCCAAAGCATGCCCCACGTCTCATTACCGACATATTCTGGTGCAAGGTCAGCCCTATATAGGACTGACGTAAGCCCCCAGTCAGTTGGAATAAAGTATTGTTTGTCGCCGTCGAAGGTGCCAGGGATTGTTTTCAGAGCTGGAATAATGTCGGACCAATTCGAAAGACGGCTGGGATCCATGGGCTGAAGAATGCCTGCATCTTTCCAGATTGGAACTTTGTATGAGCATGGCTGCGTAAGGTCAACCTTAAATCCGGCCCGCATCTTGGCGAAGGCCTCTTCTTCGTCACCGAAGATGGCAAAGTTGGGAGATTGACCGTGTTTTTCGATATACGGTTGATGCAACTCAGGTACTTCCCAGCCTTCCCAAGTAAACACAGTCGGGTGATCGTCGCTGCCGGCGTTAGCCATTTTCGAGCCCAAAGGTATGGTTACCATCGTGGCGCCGAGTGCAATAAGTTTTTGGTTGAACTGCCGTCGGCTCATTCTGCCAGTCGCAAGTTCTTCGATAATCTGATCTTTTTGCATTCTGTGTTCCTCCATCTAAGAAAGCTTTGGTTAAAAAATTGTGATTTAGTTGGTTATTGCGTTATAGGTCTCATCAAGTCCTTGAACTACCTTCGATATCATTTCGTCGATTTCCGACTCTGACATGATCAGTGGTGGTGAGATGATCATGGTATCACCGACGGCCCGCAACACCAATCCAAGCCGCAGGCAGGTATCACGACAGCGTGTTCCAGCTTCAACCACAGGATCATAGCGTGCGCGGGTAGTTTTGTCCTGTACCAGTTCAAGCGCGCCAAGAAAACCAAGGCCTCTGCTTTCCCCAACCAGTGGGTGATCAGCCAGTGTTTTCCATTTTTCCTGCAGGTAGGGACCTGTTACTGTGTCCACACGGTCAATAATTTTCTCGTCGCGAAGAATTCGCACGTTCGCGCAGGCAACTGCACAAGCAGCTGGGTGACCGGAATAGGTCATGCCGTGGAAGAATTCACCACCTTCTTCGATCAGAACCCGGGACACATGGTCGGCCACCATCACGGCTGCAATGGGCAGATACCCGGAAGACAGCCCCTTGGCAATGGGCATTAGGTCCGGCTGGATGTTGTAGTAGTCGCTGCCAAACCATTTTCCGGTTCTGCCAAACCCGCAGATGACTTCATCAGCCACCAGCAAAATCTGATAGCGACGGCAGATATCACTGATTTCCGGCCAGTAGGTATCCGGTGGTATGACGACACCGCCGGCGCCCTGAATGGGTTCAGCTATAAAAGCAGCAACACGGTGTTCCCCAAGCTCATTGATTTTTTGTTCCAGCTCTTGGGCCATTTTAAGGCCGTGTCCTTCTGGGGAATCAGCACCGCCATCTTGGTACCAGTAAGGCTGACCGATATGCGTGATATCCGGGATCGGCAGGCCGCCTTGGGCATGCATCGCCGACATGCCGCCCAGACTTGCACCGGCCATCGTGCTGCCATGATAAGCATTCTTTCGGCTGATGATGACCTGCTTATCGGGTTGTCCCAGTGAGGCCCAGTAATGTCGGGCCATACGGACCACAGTATCGTTTGCTTCGGAGCCTGAATTGGTGAAGAAAGCATGGTTGAGATTCGCCGGTGTAACTTCAGACAGGAGTTGAGACAGCTCGATTACTGGTGGCGTGGCTGTTTGAAAAAAAGTGTTGTAGTACGGTAGGGTCTCCATTTGTTGCCTGGCCGCGTCGACCAGTTCCTGACGGCCATAACCCACATTGACACACCACAATCCGGCCATCGCATCGAGAATCTTGTTGCCATCTGAATCCCAGAGATAGACGCCATCGGCCTTTTCAATGATCCGGGCGCCCTTGGCGTGCATCTGTTTGTGATTTGTAAACCTGCCAGTCGGCAGTTGATTGCTGGGTTTGGGTCACTTTAGAGCTCCTATCGATAGTTAGTCTTTGGTTATAAGTAGAAATTGCTACAGTGGCAAGTTAGTTGTTGAAGCGATGTCGAACAACTCACAGTGTGGGCCGTCAGAGCTAAGCTCGCTTCACCGAAACACAGTCAGACGTTCAGCAGCAGGTGTTCTCTTTCCCAGGAGCTGATCACCTGAAGGAATGTGCCGTGTTCGTTTTCTTTTACTGCATTAAAGGCTCTGACGAAACGTTCTCCGAGAATCTCCCGCAGTGGTGTGCAATCCCGCAGCGCTCGTAGTGCCTGCTCCAGAGTTCGTGGCAGGTCATACGGCATATTGTAAGCATTGCCGGTGACAGGTTCCGATGGCTCGAGCTGGTCCATCATTCCGAGCAGACCACAGGCAAGGCTGGCGGCAACGACCAGATAGGGATTAGCGTCTGCTCCGGGTACGCGGTTTTCGACGCGCCGTGACTCGGGTGATGAATCGGGTACTCTCAGACCAACAGTACGGTTGTCGTAGCCCCAATGTGCGTTGATTGGTGCAGCATGGTCGCGAATCAAACGGCGGTAAGAGTTGACATTCGGTGCAAGCAGAGACATTGCAGCCGGAAGGTAGCGCTGGAGTCCTGCAATATGGGCAAAAAATAGTGGACTGGCCTGCCCGCTATCGTCGCTGAATATGTTTTTACCTGTATGGGTGTCGACAATGCTTTGATGAATGTGCATGGCACTGCCAGGTTCTTTTTCCATTGGCTTCGCCATGAATGTGGCATACATGTTGTGCCGCAATGCGGTTTCGCGTGTGGCTCGTTTGAAAAGAAATGCCTGGTCCGAGATCTTGACCGGATCACCATGCACCAGGTTGATCTCCATCTGGGCCGCACCTGCTTCGTGATTGAGTGTCTCAAGCGCGATATCGAGGACTTCGCAGTGGTCGTATAGATCCTCAAACATGGGGTCGAATTCGTTTACCGCATCAATACTGAACGACTGACGACCGGGTTCTGCACGGCCAGACCGCCCGACCGGTGGTTCCAGAGGGTAGTCCGCATCATGATTCGGTTTAACCAGGTAGAACTCGAGTTCAGGAGCCACGATGGGTGTCCAGCCAAATTCATGATAAGCCTGCACGACTTTCTGCAAAACATAGCGCGGTGACATCTCCACTGGGCTGCCATCGGCGTAAAAACAATCGTGAATAATGAGCGCAGTCGGATCGTGGGCCCAGGGCACCTGTCTGAAACTTTCAATGTCCGGCTTTAGGAAGATGTCACCGTCCGACGGATCAACTGCACTTTGATCTTCGGGATAGTCACCTGTTACGGTCTGAAGGAAGATCCCCTCAGGCATACGCAGGCCAACCTCTTCACTGTATTTCTTTGCCGGAATCAGTTTGCCGCGGGCAATTCCGGTCATATCAGGGATAACGGCTTCTATCTCATCGATATCGTGATCCCGGATCCACTGCCGGATTGAACGGAGCGGGCTTTCGTTCGGAGTTGGGTCGATTCTTGGTTTTGAGGTCATTTGCGCGACGCTATTGGTAACACGAAACAGGCTCACTTACGCGATGGTCAGATGAGCCGATATAAGTACTGCATATATTGTAGAAATCGAGTTAGGTTTCACATCGGTAGCGGAAGGTACAGCAGGAGGCACCACCCATAATGGTCTGGTCTCTTTGTAATGTGATGCGGTCATCGAATCCCTGACAGAAAGTGCCGTCGCGATGGCAGGAGAGCAGGTGGCCGATGTGCCCCAGATCCATGTCCTGGTACATCTCTGCATAACGGCAACGAGTCACATTGAAATCGAACTGGTCGTCGGATTCATGCAAAACATCGACCTCCAGTGCGCCACCTGCCTTCCACTGTTCGAATAGATCGATAAAGTTGCGAAGGGGTGACTGGTCCGGTGAACTGTGAGTGGCTGCAAGGTGCTGACCTTCGGCAATCGCTGCGTTCTGGATAGCCACACGCAGAATATCTTCGGCTTTCTGTTGCCCCAGTTGAGCTGACATTTCGTCGAATACCGGGCCCATGACCTCTGCCTGTAGTCGGCGTTTGAAGATGATCGGTATATTGTCCATTGTGAGTCTCCAGGTGGTATCTAAGATTAAGCGCTTTCCAGGGCCACACCTTCTAGCGTGACTCGGTGCATCAACCTTCGCTCGCCGTGGTAGTCATTCAGGGCGTGGTGCCAGGTGGCTCGGTTATCCCACATTGCAATCGAGTTCTCGCTCCAGCGAAAGCGGCAGGTGAATTCGGGTTGACTGCCGTGTTGGTAAAGATAGTCAAGAAGGGGCCTGGATTCTTCTTTTGTCCAGCCGTCGAAACGCAGGGTGAATTGCGGATTGACATAAAGCGCCGGACGGCCTGACAGTGGGTGTCGAATGACAACAGGGTGATTCGCGTCTTGACTGGCCGCAGCCGCGTTCCCGAGCCGATCACCGATATCCGATTCGTCACGCCAGCCCTGATAGGCTTGGGGGCCAAATACATGGCGGCTGGAATGAATCGCACGAAGGGAGCTCAGCATCTGCTTGAGACCCTCTGAGAGACTGTCGTAGGCCGCATACATGCTGGCGAACACCGTATCCCCGCCTGAGTCGGGAACTTCCCGAGCGTAGAGGATTGAACCTGTTGCCGGAATTTGATCGTAAGAATGGTCGGAGTGCCATCGGCCACCGATGTTTGAGGTTTGGTCGGGCTCCTTGCGCACTTCGGCGATCAGCGGATAGGAAGGTACGGGCTTGAAAAATCGGTTCACATTAATCTTTCCCCAGCGCCGGGCAAAGTCAATGTGTTGCTCGGGGGTAAGATCTTGATTGCGGAAAAAGATCACACCGAAATCAGAAAAAGCGTGCTGAACCTCTTCGAATACGACAGTAGAAAGTCCGTTGGCGATATCCACACCATGGATCTCAGCACCGACCGCACCACTCAACGGATGGATCTCTATGTGTCTATAGCCTAAGTCGTGAGTGAACAGGTTAGTCATCAGTCAAGTGTTTTTAGCGTTGTGTCCAGACTAATCGCCAGTCGGTCGACGATGTCAGAGAGCTGATTTTCGGACACGGTATAAGGTGGTGCAAGCAGCACATGGCTGCCCTGCCTGCCGTCCACAGTGCCTCCCATGGGATAGCAAATCAGGCCGTTGTCCATTGCCGCGGATTTGAGTCGACGGTGCACCTCAAGCGTTGGATCGAATGGAGACTTGGTGCTTTTATCGGCTACAAATTCAAGACCTACGAACAGACCCCGCCCGCGGATGTCTCCCACATGGGGATGCTCTCCAAATTGTGCGACCAGCGACTCCATCAGTAATGCGCCCATCGTCTGTACACGTTCCAGCAGGTTCTCTTGTTCAATAACGTGCTGTACTGCCAGTGCCGCGGCACATGCAACCGCATGGCCCAGATAAGTATGGCCATGCTGGAAGAAGCCGGTGCCTTGATGAATCGTCTGATAGATCTGTTCATTGACCATGACGGCGCCCACTGGCTGATAACCGCCACCCAGCCCTTTGGCAATGGCGATTAGGTCGCCGCAGATACCGTCCTGTTCACAGGCAAACAGTGTGCCGGTCCGGCCCATTCCACACATCACTTCGTCGAGTATCAAAAGAATTCCGTGTCGATCACAGATTTCCCGAATGCGCCGAAAATAACCGGGTTCCGGTGGTACTGCGCCCAGCGTGGCACCAACGACGGGTTCAGCGACAAATCCAATGACGTTTTCTGCGCCGAGTTCTAGGATTTTTTCTTCAAGTTCATCGGCAGCCCGCAGTGCATAGGTCTTTGCGGTCTCGTCAGTACGTTGTTCTCGGTAGGCATAGCAGGGGGCAATGTGATGAGCCTGCATGAGTAGCGGATCATAAGGTTGGCGCCGCCACAGATTCCCGCCGGTGGCCAGGGCGCCTAGAGTGTTGCCGTGGTAGCTCTGACGACGGGCGATGTACAGTCGCTTCGATGGTTCATCACGTTCTAGAAAATACTGTCGTCCCATCTTCAGGGCGGCTTCCATGGCTTCAGAGCCTCCACTGACCACATACACTTTATCGAGCGGGTCGGGCGCCCGGGTAGCGAGATGAGTCGCTAGTTGTTCCAGCGGTTCGTTGGTGAAAAATGCCGTGTGGGCAAAGGGAATGGCATCCAGTTGATCTTTTATAGCGCGAATGACATCCGGGTGACTGTGGCCCAGGCACGACACAGCGGCACCGCCAGAGGCATCGAGGTAGGTTTTGCCTGTCTGATCGACGATGTAGGCGCCGTCACCTGAGACCGCAAACGGCAGATTACTGTGCGGATAGCGGTGGAAAACGTGAGTCATCGTTTCGGTTGATTGCAGTAAGCATAAGTCGAGTTATCATGCTTTGACAGTATAGCGATATCAGTCGGAAGATCACGGTTTCGTTATTCGAAGAGCGGAGAAGGTGTGTCATGCATGATCTCGACTTTGTTGTTGTGAAGAGTAATGGTATCCGGTTGAAACTTGCTATGGCCGGAGACGGACCTCTTGTGATTTTCTCTCACGGCTGGCCGGAGAGCTGGTACAGCTGGAGACATCAGATTCCTGTTATTGCCGGCGCTGGCTATCGGGCGGTGGCTTATGATGTCAGGGGTTACGGAGAATCAGAAAATCCCTACCCCATTGAAGCGTACACAATCAAACAACTGGCAGCAGATGTTACCGGAATTATTGATGCACTGGGATATGATGAGGCCATTCTTTTCGGACACGACTGGGGTGGTCCGATCGCGTTAAGCACCGCCGCACTGTATCCCCATCGGATCAGCGCAGTGGGCAGCCTTTCAGTTCCGCACACCGGTCGTGGACCCAGACCAGTACTGGATCACTGGCGGTCAGTGTATCGGGAGCAGTTTTTCTATCAGCTCTACTTTCTCAAGCAGGGCCTAGCGGAGCAGGAATTCGAACAGAATTTACAGCGCTCACTCTATCTCACGTACTGCAATTTTGATGGACGGGGTGTTACGGCAAATTCAAGTCACAGGAGCCTTGATCTAGAATCGGTCAAACGGTCGGATGCGCGCTTTCTCGCCGGCATGTACGAGCCCGAGACTTACCCAGACTGGTTGACCCCAGATGATCTGGCCTATCTGGTCGGTCAGTTTGAAAACAGTGGTCTGCGTGGCCCATTTAACCGCTACCGTGCCCAGAACATAGATTGGTACCAGTTGCCACAGCTTAGCCAGCCACTCGAGCAGCCAGCCTGTTTTATTACTGGAGCGCTCGATCCCGTGAACGCGTTCCTTTTTCACGGCACCCCGACCCGTGCGCGGATCGAAAAACACTATCACGACCTCGTGTTGTTTGAATTGCTGGAGGATGTTGGACACTGGACCCAGCAGGAAGCGCCGACCGCGGTCAACGCGTTGCTATTGAAGTTTCTGGAGTCGGTCGGTGCTAAATAATGGTTATGGCGCTAGCGCCATGTTTTTTCGTTGTCCCAGACCTCCTTGGGCATAGGCAATCCCCTGAAGTCAACTGTATCAAGGGGTTGATCCGGTTTTATGCCGATAGATTTCAGGGTCAGCATCAGCTGGCGGGTATGTTGACCTGAATGCCAGGCTGTTCGTTCGAGTACTTCATGCAGTGTGACCTCACCATAATAGACCTTGCCGGGTTGCGTGAAATCAGTTGCCTCTCCGGTTTGTGTCCACCACAAATTTATCCGATCAGTCACAGCGTGTGCGAACTCCAAAAGGTCCTGACGCGTTGCCAATGCCTCGGGTAAGTGACTGACCAGCGCCTCGTAAGTGTACGGTGTGTCATGCTCGACACGATCTAGAAACACTTTGGGAATCTGGAAAATGTGGTAAGCAAGTTGCCGATAAGAACGCGGCCGATCTGGTAGCATGGAATCCAGCTGGTTCTCTGGAATCTGGCCCAGAAAACGCTGGGCCGCAGTCAGGATTGTATTGAGGCGATCGATCAGGGTCGCCGGGTCTAACAGAGCGTGCGGCTGCCAGTCAAATCCTGCGACACGAGCCACATCTCGGAAGACTGCGCCATTGGCCCAGTCTGGGCCGCGTGCGACTATCGGTACGAGCCTCAGGCCCAGAGTTTCAAGTTCTTTAAAACCATCGGGGTCTTCAAGTACGTTGATGGACTCAAACGTCACCCCGTGGTCAAGCAGAAATTCCTTGGTCTTCAGGCAGCTGGAACAGCCTGGCTGCCAGTAAACTTTAAGCGGTAATGCGTTTTGGGTGCGGATCATGAATGGGTCTCGATTGGATTCAGTTGACGATGCCTGTACCGGATTATTATTGTTTCGGGGTCAAACGGCCACTGACGGTGTTCAGAGTATGTTGATAATTTTCGGTGTTCGGGTGTCTCTTGGATACAATGTCGTTCAGCCGGATTGTGACGGCTTTCAACGAACAAGGATAATGTAACCGGAATTAATGGCAAGGAAAGGGAAAAATACGCGAAAACGCCGCCCATCCGTGCGTGCCCTGATGAGCAGGAACCCAAAGAAAGAACGGAATATTCCGTATCTGGAGGAGCTGCAACTGGCCTTAAGTCATCAGGCGGCGGGTCATCTTGGTCAAGCTGAAGAAATTCTGCAGCGTGTTTTAGCACATAAGTCTAATCATGCAATGGCCCTTAAATTACTCGGTCGCCTGTATTGTGACAGTGGCCGGGTGGAGCAGGGCATCCAGTGTCTCGAACGGTGTGTCCAGTGCGAGCCGGGTGAGTTGTCGAACTACATTGAACTCGGCCACGTATTACGGGTCACAGGTCGACGGCTCAAAGGGATTGGCCTCAAATCGAATGATCCCCAGGCCCATTATGAACTGGGGTGCCTTTACCATGACCAGACAAAACTCGAACTGGCGAGTGCTGAACTGAATCTGGCGCTCAAACTGAACCCGGATCACATTGCTGCCCGGCAAAGATTAGGAGAAGTTCATCAAGCTCTGGGGCAGAGCAGCGAAGCGGAAGCGTGTTTTCGCCGGGTGATCACAAAATCACCACATGATCCTGAGGCGCACCGAGGGTTGGCCTATCTGAAGCGATTCACTGAATACTCGCCTGATATTCAGTCGATGGAGGCGAGTTACGAAAAATCCTCCGAACAGGGAATGGATCGCGTTGTGCTTGCATTTTCCCTCGGTAAGGTATTTGAGGATCTTGAGCGCTACGATGAGGCGTTCGCCCACTATGAAGAAGCCAATCGGCTTCACCGCAGCCTTTATCAGTTTTCGATAGATCAGGAAGCGGCCTACTTTGAGACTTACCGCAAAGCTTTTACATCCGACTGGCTAACGGATACAACCAAGCACGCTATTGAAGATGCAACGCCGATTTTCGTGATCGGTATGCCGCGTTCCGGCACCAGTTTGGTCGAACAGATTCTGGCGTCTCACTCGAGTGTTTTCGGTGCAGGTGAGGTGTATCATTCGTCGGTGTTTGACAACCAAGTCGCACAGACAACCGGTCGACCGTTCCCACAGTCGATTAGTAGTGTTCCCGCCGAGGTCCTCACTCAATCAGCGAAGATCTATGTCGAGAATTTGTGTGCAGATGCCGACCAGAGCGCGCGGATCACCGATAAACTGCCGCACAACTTTCTGCGTGTTGGTTTGCTGACCGCAGTGATGCCTCAAGCAAGAATCATCCACTGCGTCCGTGATCCGATGGATACGTGTCTGTCGATCTTTACGCATTTTTTCTCATCAGCTCACGGTTATGCGTCAGACCTTACGGAGTTGGGGCAGTACTACAGTCTTTATGAGCGGCTCATGCAGGATTGGGAAGCGAGGTTTCCGGGCTGTATGTATAGAATTTCCTATGAGGACCTTGTTGCTAATCATGAGCGTGAGATCAAACAGCTGCTCGAGTATTGTGGGTTGCCATTCGAGTCGGGGTGTTTGCGGTTCCACGAGACGATGAGGGCAGTCAATACGCCCAGTGCGGTTCAGGTAAGACAGCCCTTGTACCAAAGCGCGGTGTCGCGCTGGAAGCGGTACGAAACGCACCTCCAGCCCCTGCGTGCGGCGTTAACCGGCGGGGATGAAATACTCACTGATACCGATTAGTTCAGCTGGAAACTGATCTGAAAAGTACAAAAGAAAAGGGCGCCAGATGGCGCCCTTTTCAGACCGGATAAACCGGGTCCTATTTACAGGATCAATACCTGTTTACAGGCTGTACATCCACTGTACGAAGACATTTGTTTCAGAACCTTCGTTGTCGACAACACCCAGTCGCATGGTTGCGCCACCGAGGTCGACGTCGTAGTTGGCTGACAGATCAGCATCACCACCAGTTTCGTCGTACTGCAACTTAAGACCGGAGATATTCGCGAAGAGCGAGTTGCCATCTGCGCCAACGTCTTGGCTACTAAAACCAGCAGCTAAGGTCATACCCGCAACGGTGGTTGATGCAGCAACTTCAGTAGCGGCGTTGGAGTCTGTATCACGGTAGGCAGCCTGGATGTTGATGGAACCCAGATCAATACCCGTGCCAATTGCCCAGGCGGCGAGGTCAGAGCCGTCGGCTTCGAACTGCGCAGATATGGCTAGCGGGCCAATGGACGGACCGGTAATGACCAGAGAATCAGCAACACGACCCTGGTAGCCAACGTGACCGGCGCAGGACGAACCTGAGTTCACACAGGTGACCCAGTCAGGACCCGTCATAACGGACCACTGAGAGCCCATGGTGGCTGAACCCCAGTCTCCGCCAAATGAAACGGTGGTGACACGTGAGGTGTTGCCTGTATTGATATGGCCGTCTGACATGTCGAGACCCAACTCAACCTTGCCAGATACTGTGTTGCCATTGCCCATGTCCGTACTGGACTTCCAACCAATGCGCGATGCACCGTCTGAGAACTTAATGTTCGAATCTGAGACGTTGATGCGTGGCTTAAGTGCGCCGTAAAAGCTTGCGTCAGCAGCAACGACGCCGGGGACGGCGACGGCACTGGCAATAGCTGCGGCTAGTAATTTTTTGTTCATAAAATGTGTTCCTCTATACGTATAAGGTTAAACAACGTTTGCTCGTACAAGCGACGCTAGTGTGTGGCAAATTTGGTGAAAACACAAGGCTTGTGGACTAAAAGCGACAAGGAGGTGTTGTAATTACACAACAATTAAATCTGGATCTTTCAATGGAGCACAGTATAGTGGCTGGGAGAGTGTTTGTCGTACCACAGAATCTTAAACAAAAACAATGCAGTTTTAGACTTTGCTAACCCTGTCGCTCTCCAAATACACTCTCTTATTATCTTAATTCTTGCTGAATGGGGCGTTGGACCATGGGCTCGGACTCAAAGACTGTTAGAACGTGCTGCCTTAGCCAATATCCCCAGACTTCTTCGATGTGTCTTTACTACTGCGGTATGCAGCCGATACCTCAAGTCCTGAATCCGAAAAGTACTGCCGTAGGTGTTTCGCACGGCAGTTTGGTTGTAGTACGCGGTCGTAGAGCTGAAGAGATCGATGCGCGACCTGAGAGCCTGCGATACAATTGATTTTGACCATTTGCTGCAACTGCAGTCGGCCACCGAGGACTTGTTCTAGGGAAACCCCAACAGCAACCCCAAAACGGTCTTCACACAACTGATGGGTTGTTTTTACATGAGTTCCTAAAATGACTAAGTGTTTCCATATTATTGTTGCTTTAGCTTTTGTGTTGACCGGTTGTGCGTCGGTCCTGCCAGGAAAGGATAAAGCGCATACCCAGGCGATAAAAAACAAGGTGCCTCCAGGTTATGTTAAGGCCCCACGGGGTGAGCCACATTATCGCTTGCGATCGATTAAATTATTTGGTTCGGGTGACTCCGGTGACTCTACTAAACCGTCCGGTCCTCAGGTGTATGACCCGGATTATGCCGAGTACCTCGAATGGAAGCGCTGGCAGGAATTCAAAGCTTACCAGGCATGGAAGGCAAAAAAGGAATCTCAGGCTCAGGGCTCCTGAACTTTACGATTGCCAGGGTATCGAGGCTATTATTTGAGGCGGTCAAACAGTAGTGAAAGAACGTGATCGCTGTTATCCGCAGGATCTCCTTTCAAGGTGAGGACCTCAATCACTGTGTTTTCACCTGCGGTGACTAAGCGAACCTGTACCGTTTCGGTCTGTTGCTGCTTGTCCTTTTTCCACAACCGCAGTTTCTGTAGCACGTTTTTCTTTTTCGGGTCTTCAACGGTGTCATAGCGTACCTGAAACGTATGATTCTCGATTGACTTATCGACGATGGTAAATCCGGCATCACTCAGCGCGCGGTCAACGCTTGGCCAGAGACCTTGAGCGGTGCCCGCAACCGTTAATTGAAGTCGACCGTCGGCAGCTTGCTGCAGCGACAGCGCTCCCGAGGTTGAATGACTTTCTTTTAAGAGTTGGTACTTGCTTGCGAAAGTGAGTAGCTGAACCCCCAGCCGTTCCATAACAGCATTTGCGGCATCTGAGGCAATCGGCAGTTGATCGTCGTCAAATAGTGTAGCCCTCACCGTGTCGTCTTCAGCGGTCACCCATAGGGTATAGATCAACGGATCATTCATCCACAACAGCCGTTTAAGGAAACTGCCCGGGTTTTTCGTTTGTGGTTCGATGTCGTGGAACACTCTAAAATAACCAGTATTGCGGTTACCTTCGATAATTCGAAGACCGATGTTTCTGACAGCTGTCTCTATACGGTTCCAGCTGTTATCGAAAGTGTCAGCAATCAGGATAATGCGTTCCTCGCTATTACCGGTAACCACCAAAACGCCTTTATCTATAAGGCGAGCTTTCAGAAGAACTGACTGCGCGGAGCGAAAGTCAGTGATATTGAGTTCTTCACCACCACTTTGGTCTTTTCGCCATTGCAGAAACTCCTCATACTCCGCCATCCGCTGGAACTGCTGGTACTGTTGATACTGGGCTTTTTCTTCCTTGCTCGCCTTTTGAAGGGTGGTTGAAAATAACGAGGCGTTAGTCGTCTGTTGGGGTGTCGTCAGGTCCGGGGGCACCTCCAGTGACTGAATAGAACTCGATGGACTTGATCGAGAAATTATGTTCTCAGTGACGCTGCAACCCGTGACCACAACGATGCAAGACAACCAGATCAGGGTGTTTTTGAGCATTCCGCAGGTCTGGGTCAACGCGATCGACTCTCGTGGGCTGATAGGTCTGTTCATTACAACAGGTTCTGTCGAATTTATTTTCGACGATAATAGGGATTGTACCCCACAGAACATCCGTAGCATCTAGGATTGACAATGAAACTGCACATCGATGAGGTCACTGGATTGGTGCTTGCTGGTGGGCGGGCTCGCCGGATGGCGGGCCGAGATAAGGGCCTGATCGAGCTTGCCGGACGACCCATGGCACACTGGGTGGTTCAGCGGCTGGCACCGCAGACCGCTTCAGTACTGATCAGTGCTAATCGGAGTATCGAGCGCTACGCCGATTTTGGATTTGAGGTGATCCGCGATGTCGATGACGGTTTTCTTGGGCCTTTGGCCGGCATCTCCGCGGGTTTGACCCAGGCCGCAACGCCTTGGCTGATTACGGTGCCGTGCGACTCACCTTTGCTTGCAGATAATCTGGTTGTCCGGTTGTCTGCAGCAGTACCAGAGAAGGGCGTTGGTATCGCAGTCGCTCATGACGGCAATCGTCTACAGCCGGTGTTCAGCCTGATTCACCGGGATCTGGCTCCAGACCTGGTAGATTTTCTGCACTCTGGCGGCCGGAAGATCGACCTTTGGCTGGATCGGCATGACTGGGCACGGGTAGATTTCTCAGATCACCCGGAAATGTTCCTGAATATCAATACGCCCGAAGAACTGGCAGAACTTGAGCAACGACTGTAGCTTTAGCGTGTTATTGCTGAAATAGACTGTCTAATTTTGCCTCGCCGAGGCATTTGCGGTTTAATGGCCTCACGGCTCTCATGCCGAATCTAGCGTTGAACCCTGTGATTCGGCAACGCACCACAGCACCAGTTTCCCCGGTTGTGCGGGCGCTGGTTCCCGTCGCTTAACCCTACTGTCGAAATGACCCGAGATTATTTTTGTTTAAGAAAGTTTTAATCGCCAATCGTGGAGAGATTGCCTGCCGCATTGTCAGATCACTGCGCCAACTGGGTGTCGGTAGCGTAGCGGTGTTCTCTGATGCCGACCGGGATGCGATGCATACGGTTTATGCCGATGAGGCAGTTGCCATCGGTCCAGCGCCTTCTGCGCAGAGTTACCTTTCAATCGATCGACTGGTCGACGCCTGCCTTCAAACCAGGGCCGATGCCGTGCACCCGGGATACGGGTTTCTATCCGAGAACAGCAGCTTCTTGAAAGCCCTATCCGCTGCGGGCATTGCATTTATTGGGCCGGGTCAGCGGGCGATCGAGGTAATGGGCGATAAGATAGCTGCTAAGGCGCTCGCTCGAAAGGCAGGCATCAGTGTCATACCCGGTTATGACGAAGCGTTGGAAGGTGTTGACGATGCACTCGAAAAGGCGAGCGCAATCGGCTATCCCGTTATGCTGAAAGCGAGTGCCGGTGGCGGTGGTAAAGGGATGCGCGTTGCATTCAATTCGACCGAGTGCCGCGAGGGTTTCGACCGAGCACAGAACGAGGCACAGACCAGCTTCGGCGACAATCGCATTTTTATAGAAAAGTATATCGAAAGGCCCCGTCACATCGAAATACAGGTTCTGGGAGATCATCACGGCAACTGTGTGTACCTCCACGAACGGGAGTGTTCGATCCAGCGTCGGCACCAGAAGGTTATAGAAGAAGCGCCCTCGACTTTCATTGATTCCGCTACGCGGGCAGCAATGGGCCAACAGGCAGTCGATCTGGCAAAGGCAGTTGATTATTATTCTGCGGGCACGGTTGAATTTATTGTTGACCAGGCCCGAAACTTCTATTTTCTGGAGATGAATACGCGCCTGCAGGTCGAACATCCGGTCACTGAAATGATCACTGGCCTGGATCTGGTGGAATTGATGTTGCGCATAGCCGCAGGTGAAGAATTGCCGTTCACCCAGTCAGATGTTCCAATGAACGGCTGGGCCATTGAGTCAAGGATTTATGCCGAGAATCCCGCGCGAGGCTTTGTACCCGCTACCGGGCGATTGATCCACTATCGTCAGCCACCACAAAGTGGCAGCGTTCGAGTCGACAGTGGCGTCAGCGAAGGCAGTGAGATCAGTATTCACTATGACCCGATGGTGGCAAAACTGATTTGTCATGGATCAGATCGGAATGCCGCCATAGCACTGATGCGTGAGAGTCTGGATCAATTTCACATCCAGGGCGTGGTGACGAATGTGCCATTCCTGGCATCGCTTCTGGCACACAAGCGATTTTTGACAGGGGAGACCACCACTGCATTTATTGATGAAGAGTATCCCGAGGGATTTGTATCCCAGACGCCGTCGGAGCCCCTACTGTCGAACATCATTGCACTTATAGCGGTTGTCCATCAGCGTAGCCTAGTATTCCAGTGGTGTGATAACCCGCCGTCATCGAACCCCAGAAAAATTCATGTGGTGCGTACTGCGGGCGCTTCGTATCGGTGCAGCGTTGAATCCGAAGATGGAAGCTATTCGGTTAGAGTTAACGGTTACGTGCTGAAGTTGACCACGGCCTGGACAGACGCGGAAAAGGTGACTGCGTTTTCTGTTGATGGTGAGCGTTACTATGCCCAAGTTGAGCGTACTGATATTAGCTATAGCGTAGTACACGCTGGTTTCTTAGTTTCAGCACTGATTCTGGAGTCGCATACGAGTGAACTCTATGACTTTATGCCCCTCAGGACCCCAAAGGACCAGAGTCACCTGCTGCTGTCACCGATGCCCGGATTACTGATTTCAATTGACGTCGAGGCAGGCGACACCGTGCAGGCGGGTCAGGCGCTGGCTGTCATCGAAGCGATGAAAATGGAAAATGTCCTGAAGGCGGAACGCGATTGTGTTATCGAAACGATCCATGCTGCCGTCGGTGATACGCTCGAACCTGATCAGCCGATTATTGAGTTTCAGGTACAGACGCAATGACAGACGCCGAGTTAAACAAATTAAAAGACGGTATACGCGCGGGTGAACGCCGTGCACTGGCTCGTTCGATCACGCTCCTGGAATCAACCCGTTCGTCCCACCGCGACCAGGCTGAATCGCTGTTAACTGCCTTGTTACCTGATGTCGGTAAGTCGTTTCGAATCGGTATCACTGGGGTACCGGGAGTCGGAAAGTCGACTTTTATCGAAACGCTTGGGCTTAAGGCGATTGAAACAGGGCATCGGGTTGCCGTACTGACCGTGGACCCCACATCAGTGGTGAGCGGCGGGTCCATATTGGGCGATAAAACTCGAATGGAGAAACTATCAAGCCATGCCAATGCTTTTGTCCGACCATCTCCCTCCGGCGGTACTCCAGGCGGCGTTGCCCGTCGTACTCGAGAGAGTATCTATTTGTGTGAGGCCGCAGGATATGACTATGTTATTGTTGAAACTGTGGGTGTTGGTCAGTCCGAACTTCGTGTTGCTCAGATGACAGATTTCTTTCTGCTGCTCATCCTGCCGGCATCTGGTGATGAACTACAAGGTATCAAGCGTGGCGTGATGGAACTGGCGGACCTCATACTGGTCAATAAGGCAGATGATGATCTGCAGAATGCAGCCCGGCGTACCCTCAGTAGTTACACTCAGGCCATTCGACTGATGCAGCCACGTGTTGGTGGTTGGCAAGTGCCTGTGCTGGCCGTGTCTGCATTGAGGGATCAGGGGATTTCCGAGACACTGGACATTCTGGACAAATTTCAGATCCAATACATGGAACCCGGTTTGACTGAAGAATATCGTGCCGAGCAGTCACGGCACTGGTTACGCCAGGAGGTTCGCGACGGGCTGATCGATCTATGTCAGCAGGATCCGGTGATCGCGGCTCGATTGAAGACTCTGGAAAACGACGTGGAAGCCGGCAGAGTGGTGGCTACAGTCGCCGCCAGACAACTCGTAGATGAAATCGCCCAGCGTAGGGCCGGTACTCAGTCATGATCGGCAAGCTCAATCATGTTGCCATTGTCGTGCCGGATCTTCAAAAAGGAGCCGATCTCTACCGGGATGTGCTTGGTGCCCAAGTATCTGAGCCGATGCCATTGCCCGAGCACGGAGTCACTACGGTATTTGTAGAGCTCGAAAACACCAAGATTGAACTCCTGCATCCGTTGGGGGGAGCGTCGCCCGTAAGCCGATATCTAGAGCGCCATCCCCAAGGGGGCATCCATCATATCTGTTACGAGGTTGCAGATATCACGGTTGCCCGAGATCAGCTGTGCCAGACTGGTGCACGGGTACTGGGCGAAGGTGAACCGAGCATCGGGGCACACGGAAAGCCGGTACTGTTTTTACACCCAGCCGACTTTTGTGGAACGTTGATCGAACTCGAACAAGCCTGAACTGTTGCAGTCGCTTGCGCTGTTATCTGATGCAGGCGCCGGTTCAATTTTTCCGAGGTAGATAGAGATCGGTGATGGTGCCGTCAAATGCCTCTGCCGCAAGAGCCAGCGTCTCAGATAGAGTGGGATGTGGGTGGATGGTTAGAGCGATATCCTGTGCTTCACACTGCATCTCGATGGCAAGACAAGCTTCGGCGATCAGGTCACCGGCATTAACCCCAACAATACCGGCGCCTAGGAGTCTTCGAGTACCTGGCTCAAAAAGAAGTTTGGTCAGCCCTTCGGTTCGAGCCAATCCGAGTGCTCGTCCGCTGGCCGCCCAGGGGAAGATACTTTTTTCGTATTTGATTCCCTGAGAATTAGCATCCGATTCGCTCAATCCGACCCACGCAATTTCGGGATCAGTATAGGCAACAGAAGGAATTGATCGAGCATCGAATGCACTGGGCAGGCCGGCAGCAACTTCTGCTGCGACCTTGCCTTCATGGGTCGCCTTGTGGGCCAGCATCGGCGGGCCGACGATGTCACCACAGGCAAAGATATGATCGATATTTGTTTTTTGTTTTCGGTCAACCGGGATGAAACCCGAGTCATCGACGGTGATGCCGGCATTTTCTGCACCAATCAGGCGGCCGTTGGGCTGACGGCCAACCGCGACAAGCACCTGGTCGAACTGTTCTGTAAGGGTGGTGCCTTCGCGTTCGAAGGTGACGTCGAGCCCAGCGTCTGCTACGTTGATACGGCTAACCCGGGTATTTAGTAAGAGATTCTGGCAGCGTCGTTTGAGCCGCAGATTCAGTGGCCGCAAAAGATCAGCATCGACTCCGGGCATCAACTGATCCGCCATCTCCGCAATCGTGACGAGGCTACCCAGCGCCTGATAAACGGTCGCCATCTCCAGCCCAATGATGCCACCACCGATGATCAGCAGGCGATCCGGTATTTGCTCCAGTGCCAATGCACCCGTTGAGTCGATAATCCGGGGGTCGTCCGGCAGGTCCGGCAGTTGTATAGGTTCGGAGCCGGCGGCGATGATCGCCTGCTCGAATGCGATGTCGGTTTTGCCGTTTTCGCCGGTAACACAAACATGGTTGGCTGCAGTGAAACTGCCGTGCCCGTTTATTACGGTCACTTTTCGTTTCTGAGAAAGTGTGTTGAGGCCATCAGTCAGTTTTTCTACAACACTGTCTTTCCAGGCAACCAGTTTTTCGCGGTCAATGATGGGTGGCCCGAATTCGAGGCCAGCCGTCTGCATCTCAGCCGTTTCTTCGATCACGCGAGCGGCGTGCAGCAGCGCTTTGGATGGTATGCAACCCACGTTGAGGCAAACGCCTCCAAGTGTGGACGAGGAGTCGACCAGAACAGTGTCGATTCCAAGATCAGCCGCACGAAATGCGGCGGTATAACCCCCTGGACCGGCGCCCAGAACCACCAGTTGTGTACGAATTTCAGCTTCGCTGGAAAAGACGCGCACGGTAGCGGGTTCAGGGTCCGGTGTGACTGAACGATCCTCGTCAACAGTTTTAGTTGGTACGCTGTCGGTCGGCCCTGTGGATTTTCCCGGGCCATGAATACGCACGATCGGTGTATCCGTAGAGACGCTGTCTCCCACGGCAACCAGCACTTCGGTCACGGTGCCGGCAATCGGAGAGGGGATATCCATCGTTGCTTTGTCGCTCTCCAGCGTCAGCAGCGGTGCTTCTATATCTAGTTGATCGCCAGGGGCGACCAGAATTTCGATCACCTGGATATCGATGATATCTCCGATATCGGGTACCTTCACAACTTGATCTTGCTGCATGCTATTTACACTCGGGATCTGCTTAAAGGAGCAGTCGCCGAGTGTCCGCGAGCAGTTCGCGGATCAACACTGTGAAGCGTGCGGCTTCGGCACCGTCGATAACCCGGTGGTCATATGACAACGACAAGGGCAGCATCAGACGGGGTCTGAAGTCCTGTCCATCCCAGACGGGGGTCATCCGGGCTCGAGCAACCCCCAGTATGGCTACTTCTGGAGAATTGATGATAGGGGTAAAAGCGACACCACCGATACTTCCCAGATTGGACACAGTGATACATCCAGCCTGCAAGTCTTCAGGCGCCAATGCGCCCGACCGTGCCTTCCTGCTCAGTTCTTTCATCTCAGTCGCCAACTGAATCAATCCTTTGACTGGGACGTCCCGGATCACAGGAACGATCAGACCGTCGGCTGTGTCTACGGCAATACCGATATTGCAGTACTTTCGGAAGACCAGGTGCTCACCATCTTCAGCCAGCGATGAATTGAACTTTGGAAACTGTCGGACCGCCCCGGCCAGAGCTTTCAGTGTAAACGCCAGCGGTGTAATAGATGCCGTTGGTTCTCGTGTGTCCGCATTGAGTGATTGACGAAACGCCTCAAGCTCTGTGATATCGGCATCATCAAAGTGTGTGACATGCGGAATATTCAGCCAGGCCCGATGCAGGTGCGGGCCGGAGCGTTTCTGGATTCGGGACAACGGTTGTACGTCGATCTCACCCCAACGGCTGTAGTCAATCTGCAGGGCGGCTGGGATACCAGACGTTGGCGCGCTATTTGCGGTTTGAGCGGGGGTGCCCGACAAAGCGTTTTTGACATGGTTCTGAATGTCTTGTTTGAGAATTCGACCCTTGGGTCCTGAGCCGCGTACCGTGCGCAGGTCCGCACCCAGTTCGCGTGCAAATCGACGAGCAGCAGGACTCGCATGAGGTAAGGCGTCACCACTGCGTTCGACTGGCGGCGGCAGGGACGGTGGGGATCGATGGGCAGCTTGTACCGTCTGGGGATCCGTCGAATCGGTAGCGATCCGATCTGGGGCTGGTGTTTGTGCGGAGATCGGTTGTTCCGGTGTGGCTGCCGCGCTACCGGATTCGGCATCTACCAGTGCGATAACAGTGCCTTGGGCCACTTTGTCGCCAACCTTAACTGTAACTTCTCTGATGACCCCCCCGAATGGGGCGGGTACATCCATGGTGGCTTTGTCGCTTTCGAGCGTGATCAGCGGGTCTTCCGCTTTGATCTCATCACCAGGGGCGACCAGAATCTCTATGACATCGACAGACTCGAAATCGCCGATATCAGGGAGGCCAATTTCTTTTGGATCAGTCATGTGTTGCTGTAAGGATTTTGGAGCGGTGTCATGAATGGAAGGGATCAGGTTTGTTGCTGTTTATGCCATATCGTGACAGGGCGTCGGATACCGTAGATGAGGGTACTGCGTTTTCATCAGCGAGCGCCTTGACCGCTGCAACAGCGATGTAGTGACGATCGACTTCAAAAAATTCACGCAACTGGACTCGTGTGCCGCTTCGACCGAAACCATCTGTACCTAGGGCCACATAGTGTTGAGGGACAAATGCCCGGATCTGCTCAGCATAGTTGGCGACATAGTCGGTGGCAGCGATGACTGGGCCTTTTTCTTCCTTCAGGCACTGCGTTACGTAGCTGGTTTTCTGTATTTCCTCCGGATGGAGCGTGTTCCAGCGTGCCGTGGCTCGACCTTCTCGACTGAGTTCATTGAAACTGGTCACACTCCACACATCGGCTTGTATGTCAAAGTCTTCCTCCAGAAGATCTGCCGCGGCCAGCGATTCTCCTAGAATGGCGCCACTGCCCAACAGCTGAACTCTAGGCGATGCCTTACGACTGCGTCGTGCACTACGTAAGCGGTACATGCCTTTCAATATGCCAGCCTGCGCTTCATCGGGTAGTGCGGGTTGGGGATAGTTTTCGTTCATGACAGTGATGTAGTAGTAGATATTCTCCTTGTTGACGAACATGCGTTGCAGACCGTCCTGGATTATGACGGCAAGTTCATAACCGTATGCCGGGTCGTAAGCGATACAGTTAGGGATGGTAGAGGCGTGCAGCAGGCTGTGACCATCCTGGTGTTGCAGACCTTCACCGGCCAGGGTCGTCCGCCCGGCAGTGCCACCAATCAGAAAGCCACGGGCCTGAATGTCTCCTGCGGCCCAGGCCAGATCGCCGATTCGCTGCATTCCGAACATGGAGTAGAAAATATAAAAGGGAATCAGAGCTGTGCCGTGATTGGCGTAAGCCGTCGCCGCCGCGATCCATGATGACATCGCTCCCGCTTCGGTGATCCCTTCCTGTAGCACCTGGCCTTGCTGGTCTTCGCGGTAGTACATCAACTGATCGACATCTTCGGGTTCATACAGTTGCCCTTTGACTGAGTAAATACCCAATTGGCGAAACATACCTTCCATACCAAAGGTTCGGGACTCGTCAGGCACGATGGGTACTACCTTGCCGCCAATGCCGGGATCACGTACCAGTGTTGACAAAATACGTACAAATGCCATGGTGGTTGAAATTTCCCGATCGCCCGAGCCGTCTAGTTGGTTCTGGAATGCCGTCAATTGCGGAATTGGGAGTGGCTCCGCCTGGTCCTGTCGGGCCGGTAGGTAGCCGCCCAGTGCTTCCCGGCGAGCTTTCAGATACTGAATCTCTGGGCTGTCATCACCCGGGTGATAAAAAGGCGCCTGGATTACTTCTTCATCCGTCAGTGGTATCCGAAACCGGTCTCGGAATGCGATCAGCGATTCGTCAGCCATTTTCTTCTGCTGGTGGGTCGTATTCTGACCTTCCCCGGCTTCACCCATACCATAACCCTTCACTGTTTTCGCAAGAATTACAGTAGGCTGGCCGTTGTGCGCAACGGCAGCAGCGTATGCGGCATATACCTTGTGTGGATCGTGTCCACCTCGATTGAGCCGCCATATGTCTTCATCGGTCATGTTGGCAACCATCGCGGCGAGTTCGGGGTACTTGCCAAAGAATCGTTCGCGGACAAACGCACCGTCTTTCGCCTTAAATGCCTGATATTCACCGTCAACCGCTTCTTCCATCCGCTGTTTTAATAATCCTTTGGTATCCCGCATCAAAAGCGGGTCCCAGTACGAACCCCAGATCAGCTTGATGACATTCCAGCCGGCACCGCGAAATTCTCCTTCAAGCTCCTGGATGATTTTGGAATTGCCCCGCACCGGCCCGTCGAGTCTTTGCAGGTTGCAGTTGACCACAAAAATCAGATTGTCCAGTTGGTCACGACCGGCGACACCGATGGCCCCCATTGATTCCGGCTCGTCCATCTCGCCATCACCGATAAAAGCCCACACCTTGCGGTCCTGTGTCGGTATAACTTCGCGGTGCTGCAGGTATCGCATGAATCGTGCCTGATAGATTGCCTGGATTGGTCCCAGGCCCATGGAAACTGTTGGGAACTGCCAGAAGTCGGGCATCAACCAGGGATGCGGATAGGAGGACAGTCCCTGACCGTCAACTTCCTGCCGGAATCTTTTGATCTGCGCTTCGGTGATGCGACCTTCCAGAAAAGCTCGTGCATAGATTCCGGGCGCCGAGTGACCCTGAAAGAAGATGAGATCTCCACCATGCTGTTCAGTGGGTGCACGCCAGAAGTGGTTGAAACCTACATCGTATAGCGTGGCTGATGACGCGAAAGTTGCGATATGTCCGCCGAGTTCGGGACTTTCACGATTGGCATTTACGACCATAGCCAGCGCATTCCATCGGATCAGCGATCTGACCCGCCATTCAATCGAAGCGTCTCCAGGGCTGCGATCTTCCTGAGCGGCAGAGATCGTGTTGAGGTAGGCGGTAGTCGATCTATAGGGTAGGTACACACCTGATCGACGCGCCAGGTCGATCAGTTCTTCGAGCAGATAGTGCGCACGGACCTCCCCTTCGCGCTCTAGAACTGAAGTCAGGGCATCACGCCATTCTTCAGTTTCTCGGGCGTCGATGTCTTCGTGGCGCGTGTTGTCTACCATGAGAAAAGATGGGATGTCAGGCGTGGCAAGAGATCAGAGGGTTGTTCTCCCGGCCTTATGATAAGTGGATTTGGTAGGTCGAAGTACCACGGAAATCTCCTTATCATCAATTATTTAAATCATAGCACATCCGAATTCCCGATCATTTTCTGCGCTGAAACTGGTATGACCCGGGTCTGGACATTCATCACAGTCCAGGTGGTTAATCAGCTTGTAATGGCCGCTTTCCCAGTGGGTCCCTTCGAAAACAGTCGCGGGGATCAGGCGATCAACCTTTTTTCGAGTGCATCAGGTTGCAGAACCTTGGCCAGAAAACGTCCGGTATAGGAATCCTTTACCCCGGCCACTGTTTCCGGTGTGCCGCAGGCCACCAGTTGACCGCCGCGATGACCCCCTTCAGGGCCGAGGTCGATAATCCAGTCGGCTGTCTTAACAACGTCCAGATTGTGTTCAATTACGATCACGGTATTCCCGCCATCCCGGAGTCGGTGCAGTACCTGCAGCAACTGGCGAATATCGTGAAAGTGGAGTCCAGTTGTGGGTTCATCCAGTATATACAGTGTGCGACCAGTATCTCGTTTTGAGAGTTCACGAGCGAGCTTGATACGCTGAGCTTCACCGCCTGAAAGAGTAGTCGCACTCTGGCCCAGGGAGACATAGCTCAGGCCAACGTCCATCAGTGTGTCGAGTTTGCGCTTGATGACCGGTACAGCCGAGAAAAAATCACAGGCCTCGGCGATAGTCATTGCAAGTACTTCACTGATGGTTTTACCTTTGTATCGAATGTCGAGTGTTTCCCTGTTGTACCGCCCCCCTTTACATAGATCACAAGGCACATAGATGTCGGGTAGAAAATGCATCTCTACTTTGATCAGCCCATCGCCCTGACAGGCTTCACATCGCCCGCCGCGGACATTGAACGAGAAGCGTCCAAGCTTGTAACCTCGCGCACGTGATTCTGGCACCGCAGCATAAAGTTCTCGGATTGGCGTAAACAGTCCGGTATAGGTCGCAGGATTAGAACGCGGCGTCCTGCCTATAGGACTCTGGTCGATGTCGATGACTTTGTCGAAATTCTCAAGCCCTTTGATACTGCGGTGTGGTGCTGCCTGATGGCGTCCGTGGTAAAGCTCGCTAGCCAGCGCCGGATAAAGCGTGTTGTTGATCAGTGTCGATTTACCGGATCCTGAGACACCCGTCACACAAGTGAAAAGGCCAACGGGTATTTCTACATCAATGGTCTGCAGGTTATTCCCTTGAGCTCCATTGATTTTCAATGTTTTTTGAGGATCTATTGGAACACGTTTTCCAGGTACCTCGATCTGTAGGTCACCGGAGAGGTAGCGTCCGGTCAGCGAAGCCGGGTTGGCGATGATCTCCTCAGGTTTTCCTTCGGCGACAATTTCTCCGCCGTGAATGCCAGCGCCGGGACCCAGGTCGACGACATGATCCGCACTGCGAATGGCCTCTTCGTCATGTTCGACAACAATAATAGTGTTTCCCAGGTCACGCAGCCGGTAAAGGGTTTCGAGAAGCCGTCCGTTGTCGCGCTGATGGAGGCCAATTGAGGGTTCATCCAGGATGTAAGTCACGCCGACAAGCCCAGATCCGATCTGAGACGCAAGCCGAATCCGCTGAGCTTCTCCGCCGGACAGTGTTTCAGCTGTCCGGTCAAGCGTTAGATATTCAAGGCCGACATTAAAAAGGAAGCGCAGCCGTTCCAGGATCTCTCTGATGATGCGTGCCGCGATGTCTCCGTGGCGTCCCGGCAGTTTGAGCTGTTTAAAAAATTCCAGCGATTGCTCAACCGGTAGAGCTGTAATCTGATGTATCGCATGTTCTCCAACGAAAACATGCCGGGCGCTTTCTCGCAATCTGCAACCGCCACAGGTCTTGCAGGACTGGGTGTTCATGTAGCGACTGAGTTCTTCCCGGATCAGGTTGGATTCCGAATCTTTGAAACGCCGCTCCATGTTTGGCAGAACGCCTTCGAATGCATGATTGCGTCGCCGTGGCCGGCGGCCGTGAGCTCGAAGATAGGTGAACGGAATTTTTTCAGAGCCACTGCCATACAAAAGTACATCGCGTATTCTTTTGGGTAGCTTTGAATACGGTGTTTCAGTATCAAAACCATAGTGGCCTGCCAGGCAACTGATCAGGTTGAAATAAAATGCATTACGCCGGTCCCAACCTGCAATTGCGCCTGCCGCAAGACTGAGGGACTTATCGTGCACTACCCGGTCAGGGTCGAAGAACTGGCGAACACCCAGGCCATCACAATCGGGACAGGCACCAGCTGGATTGTTGAAAGAAAATAATCGGGGTTCGAGTTCACTTAGGCTGTAGCCGCAATGAGGGCAGGCAAAAAGGGCAGAGAAAAGATGCGACTCCCCTTCGGTATGTTCGTCATCGGGTAGTACCTGTACCAGAGCCAGCCCATCGGTCAGGGCCAGAGCGGTTTCGAATGATTCCGCAAGACGCTGTGCCGACTGCGGCCCGACAATAACGCGATCGACCACAACCTCAATGGTGTGTTTGCGTTTCTTGTCCAGTGATGGAATCTCATCCATTTCATACACAACACCATCGATCCTGACGCGCACAAATCCCTGGCTCTGGAGCGTGTTGAAAAGTTGCTGGTTTTCGCCCTTGCGATCCTGTATCACTGGGGCCATCAGTAGGAGTCGTGTACCGGTATTTAGAGACATCACACGGTCGACCATCTCACTGACCGTACTCGCATTGAGTACGGTGTTGTGTTCTGGACAGTAAGGTATCCCGACCCGGGCAAAAAGCAGGCGCAGATAGTCGTAGATCTCGGTGACGGTACCTACCGTAGAGCGTGGATTGTGGGAAGAGGATTTCTGTTCAATACTGATTGTCGGTGACAGTCCCTCAATCAGATCGACATCAGGTTTTTCCATCAGTGATAGGAACTGCCGAGCATAGGCTGACAGTGACTCCACGTAACGCCGCTGCCCTTCGGCATACAACGTATCAAATGCGAGAGAGGATTTTCCCGACCCGGACAGTCCAGTGAAAACGATCAGTTGGTCTCTGGGTAGAGTCAGATCGATATTTCTGAGATTGTGTGTTCGGGCACCCCGAATCTGGATTGCTCGCATGCTGAGGACCGGTGAAAAGCCAAACTGTTAATATTACGACTCGTAGGCCGTGAGATTCAAAGCTTTTTCCAGTATTTCTGTTTTCTACTCAGTTGACCGGGTAAATCGCAAAAAGCTGTTCGTAATCTGAGCCAGGTACACAGCGCTTGTGCCTGCAAAATGGTGGCCTGGGCTTAAACCACTTGAACAAAATTGGGAGATTGATCTCTGAAGCGAGATAAAAGTACCGCGATGAATGCGTTGGAAAGGCGTTCGGTAGTAACGCTTTCCTCGCTTATGGGCTTGAGGATGTTTGGATTATTCCTGATCCTGCCGGTATTTGTGCTTTACGCCCCGCGACTTGAGGGTGCGACGCCATTAACGGTGGGTATTGCATTGGGTGCCTATGGATTGACGCAGGCCGTGCTGCAGGTGCCGTTCGGGATGCTGTCTGACCGCTATGGGCGAAAGCGGATGCTAAGTATAGGGTTGCTGCTATTTCTGTTCGGCAGTGTTGTCGCGGCGCTGTCGAGCAGTATCGAGGGCATAATCCTGGGTCGTGCGATTCAGGGCGCCGGCGCGATATCAGCCGTTGTGTTGGCCACGCTGTCGGATCTGACCAGAGAACAAACACGGACCAAGGCGATGGCCGTAGTCGGTGTAAGTATCGGATTCTCATTTCTACTCGCGCTGATGTTGGGCCCCTTGCTGGGTCAGTGGCAAGGACTTTCTGGACTGTTCTGGATCACCGCCTGTCTTGCCGGCGTGGCCCTGTTGGTTGTATGGCTCACGGTACCGACTGCGACTCGTGTGTTGGCATCTGTAGAGATTCTACCTGCTCGCAGTCAGATTAAAACTGTGTTGTTTAACCGCCAGCTGCAGGGTTTAAATCTGGGAATATTTGTTTTACATATGACGCTGACGGCACTTTTCATTGCTGTGCCCGTTGGCTTGCGTGACACCCTAGATCTGGTTTCAGCGAGTCACTGGCAGTTTTATGTGCCAGTCTTGGTGTGTTCGGTGCTCGGCATGGTGCCGTTACTCATTTATGGGATGCGACGGCACAGAACATTTGTTGTGTTCCGTCTCGCAATAGCACTGCTGCTCGCCGCACAGCTGATCCTGATCATCGGGACGGATCAGACTGCATTTCTCATCACCGGCGTTTGGTTGTTCTTTGTGGGCTTTAACTTGCTCGAGGCCATGTTGCCGTCACTGATGTCACGGCTTGCCCCGGCGGCAGGTAAAGGGACTGCACTGGGTATCTACAACACGTTTCAGTTTTCGGGGGTATTTGTAGGCGGTATTGTAGGTGGACTTATTTATGGCGTGTGGGGTGCGGCCGGTGTTTATGGGTTTGCGGCGTGTGCTGTGTTCGTATGGTTGGTGTTGGCTTTAAGTACTTCGGCCCCAGCATTGCTGGAAAGTCTAACGCTACGTCTGGTCAATACTGTTGAGCAGGAACAAAAAGATGTCCTGCAGCGATTGAGCCAGGCACCAGGGGTGTGCGAAGTCGTGACCCTCCCGGGACGGGATCTGGTCTATCTGAAGGTCGACCCGGCAGTGGTTGACGAGGATGCCCTTCGAGAAATAGATGGCGTAGTGGCCGTTGACTAGTTAACGAAGTTAAAGCGGGGGCCGTTTGGCTGCATTTTCAAACCATCGCCCGGCTGCTTCCTCAAATGCCATACCGGCCCTGAACACGTCCTTGTCACAGTACGTTCTGCCGACAACCTGAATACTAGTGGGAACACCGTTTGAGGCTCTACCGGTTGGTAAGGTCAGGACCGGACAGCGACTCATAGTATTAAATGGTGATGTCATCACCCAGCCAAGCATAGGGTTAACTTGTTTACCATTGATGAATACTGAATCCTGTGACTGGTCAAAATCGGCAGGTACTGCAGGCAGGGCAGTGGTTGGACAGATAAGCACGTTGTGTTTTTCTAGGAGAGGTCCCAGGGTGGCATACATAGTGTTCGCGACTTCCAGTGTGTGTACAAAATCAACCGCTTTGGAGTCCCGGCCCTTTTCGGCAAATGCACGGGCATAGGTCGTCAACTGATCGCCGTGAGTCTCTAGTAGTACCGACAGAGATGCACCAAATAGATGTTCTAAATAGGTAAGACCGGCATCGAGTGCAGCGTGGGTCCAGCCGAGATCCACTTCTTCTACAGTTGCACCCAGGCTGCGGAAGATGTCCAGCGCAGCCAATGTGTTTTGCTGGATTTCCGGATCTACTTCAAAGAAGCCGAGATCCATAGAAAAGGCGATTTTCCAATTTTTAATCGGTGGGTATTTCTGTGGAAGTTTCAGTTTTGGTCGTAGTGTGGAGATGTCCTTGGGGTGTGGCCCACAAAGCACGTTCTGAAGCAAAATTGCATCGGATACCGTTCGGGCGAGCGGTCCGGTGTGGCAGTAAAAATCGAGATTGAACGGTGAGTCGTCACTGTTTCTCCCGTATGGAGGCTTGTACCCGACCAGGCCGCAGGTAGCGGCCGGAATTCGGATTGAGCCACCAATGTCGGACCCTGTAGCAATGGAACTGGTACCTGCTGCGAGAGAGGCAGCCGACCCGCCAGATGAGCCACCAGGTGTTAGTTGTGGATTCCACGGGTTGCGCGTCACACCCCAGAGTCGGGAGTGGGTGTATCCGGCACAGGAAAATTCTGGTGTTGCCGTACGGGCATGGACCAAAGCACCTGCGCGAAGGATTCGCTGGTTGTTTACAGAAGTGGTGTCGGCTACAAAGTCTTTGTTGATCAAGGAACCGTTCGAGGTCGGTTTGCCCTTAATATAATTTTCATCCTTGATCCCGACAGGCAAGCCTTCCAGAGCACCTGTGCGTTTGCCAACAGCATATTTGCTCTCAGCTTTCTTAGCTCGGTCGCGGGCTTCATCAAAGTGTTTGAACGTGAGCGCATTGATGACAGGTTCTGTTTCTTCGATCCGTTGCAGCATAGCGTCAAGCAGTTCGACCGGTGAAAGCGATTTTGATTTAAAACGCTGGAGCGCTTCGGTTGCCGGCAGGTAACAGAGTTCCAGATCAGCCATTGTCATTCTACTTTCAGTCGGTCTGTGATGGCATCAATGGCAGCGAGATCATCCAGTTTACGCTCCAGTGAGACAAACTCAGGCCAGCTGGCAAGTCGAGTTACAACCAAATCGTTGTCCATATCGACATAGATGAGTTGCCCAAACACGCCTATTGCCATAATAACCTGACGGCAGACATCGCGAATCCAGAATTGATTACGATAGGCGCCGTTCTCAAGGTAATCGTTGTAGGGTTCGCCGAACAGTGATGGATTTGCTGAAAACGTGTCGCTGATCCACTCCGCTGGAACGATTTGCCGCCCATTAGCAACACCTCTGTTGCACAGCATCTGGCCGAAGCGAGCATAGTCACGCAGGGTCGCGTTGAATCCTCCATCTGCAAGAGGGTAGCCAATACCATCTACCGTAAAACAAGCACTCTCCTCGGCACCCAGCGGTTGCCAGAGCTCGCAACTGATCAACTCAGCAAGGCGAGTACCGGTGACTCGTTCCATGCAGTGCGCAATCACATCTGTTTCAATCGATCGGTATTCAAATCGCTCGCCGTGAGGCCGAGTCGTCTGTTTAAGACTGATGATCTGATCCCAAATACACGCGAAGATGGGTATGCCCTGCTGAGGTGTTCGCCAGCCCGAGGCGATGTCAGTAACTGCGATATCGGAGTCCAGTGCTTCGTAATCTTCGATGTACCGTACACCGGACGCCATATCGAGTGCGTGTCTGAGTGTGGCACCGTTCCAGGCAGTCTCCTTAAGTTCAGGTAGATAAGCGGTGATCCTTTCTTCGGGGTCGAGCAGACCGCGTCCAACCAGGATGCCAGCCACAGCGGAAGTTACCGACTTGGCCATTGACTGCGACAAATGCAGCGTCCTCTGGGTCATCCGATTGAAGTAGCGCTCATACACCAGCGTTCCCCGGTGCACAACGGCGATGCCATCCGCGTAGTTGTCTGTGAGCCACTCTAATAGGGTGGTCGACTGGTTTTTCGGGTTAACGAATTCAAGTTCGTCGAGATTATTTTCGGCTTCCGGCAGTATCCAGGAGGACCCTGTACCACGCCAAACCTCAGTCGTCGGCAGAATCTCCCGGATATGTTGGAATGACCACCGGTTCCAGGGAGCTCGATCCCACAGATTTCGAGGGATACGGTTATCTTTGGACATAGGAAAACCCCTCATAGGGTGCAGGTCATCCATAGTGAGTTTCCTGGATTGTCAGACCGAAATATCGCTGGTACAAAGAGCTAACACTGTACTCGAATTTACGGAGGCTGTAATCTGTGTGTTGACGCACTTTAATCAACGGGGATCAGCGTTATACTCAGATTTTGAGGGTCGCACTAGGGTCAGGGGTTTCGGGCCGGAAAAATGACCAGGAAGTACTGAGTTCAACCGAAGTTCGAAGCTGGAGAGCGCTATGGCCAGAGGAGTAAATAAAGCAATTATCGTGGGCAACCTGGGTCAGGATCCGGAAGTCCGATACACAGCCAGCGGTACTGCCGTTACAAACGTTAGTGTTGCCACTACAGATAGCTGGAAAGACCGGCAGTCCGGTGAGCAAAAGGAGCGAACGGAGTGGCACCGCGTGGTATTTTTTAGTCGCCTGGCAGAAATTGCTGCTGAATACCTTAAAAAGGGTTCGCAGGTGTATATCGAAGGTCAGATCCAGACAGAAAAGTGGCAGGATAAGGATGGCAATGATCGTTGGACGACCAAAATTGTAGCAAGAGATATGAAAATGCTCGGTTCCCGCGGTGGCGGTGATATACAAGGTGGCCCCGCACCGGACTCGGGTAGCACACCCGAATCCTCTGGGGGAGGTTCATCGGGATTCAGCGACTCGGAATTTGATGACGATATTCCGTTTTAGGGATTCAACGGTATTAATCCAGAATCAAATTTGAGCCTTTTGCGGAGGGAGTAAAAGCCTAATTTCTAATATATTAAGGACGTTGCTATAGGCGCGACAAATTACAATAAAGTTAGCGAGGAATAGAATTTTCTCCGCAAGTGACAAGACGCGTTGCAAATTTTGTGACTCAGTGTTTATAGTGGGTCCGGACTGGATAAGATTCAGGCGAAAATTGACGCCTGAAACTTATTTCAAAGAATACTAAAACTGCCAGAGGAGGCCAAACAGTCGACTGTAATTTAGACAGTCGCTGTGTTCTGCGTGAAACCCAAATATATGAAAACCATAGAACGACATGGTTAGTGTTGCCTATTCTTCGGCCGAGACGTTCCCACGCTGCCTGCTGGATCAAGCCCAGCGTAATGGTGAAAAGCCAGCGATACGCGAGAAGTACCTCGGTATCTGGCAGACATGGACCTGGCGCGAGGTCAGTGACGAAGTGCGTTTGCTTGCGTGTGGCTTGGCAGCAAAGGGATTCAAGCGAGGTGACAAGCTTGCGCTGATTGGTGACAACCGGCCACGGCTTTACTGGTCAATGAGCGCGGCCCAGTGCCTAGGTGGGATCCCGGTGCCCATGTACCAGGATTCTGTGGCTGATGAATTACAGTTTGTGGTTGAGCATGCCGAAGTGCGTTTTGCGGTTGCAGAAAACCAAGAACAGGTCGACAAGCTGCTCGAGATTAAGGATCGATGCCCGAATCTGGAGTTCATCATTTACTGTGATCCACGAGGTATGCGGACCTATTCGCAGGAATTTCTGATTGCACTTGAATCGCTACAACAAAGTGGTCGAGATTTCGAGACCAAGAATACGGCGTTCTTTCTGGACGAAATAAACAAAGTCCAGAGCAGTGATGTCGCCTGTATTCTCTACACCTCCGGCACAACTGGAGATCCCAAAGGGGTTGTTCTGAGTCATGGCAGCCTGATCAAGACCGCGACCAATGCGGCGAACTGGGATCAGCTCACGGCGGACGGCAATGTGCTGGCCTATCTGCCAATGGCCTGGGTCGGGGATAACCTTTTCTCTTACAGCGAGTCGTACATTGTTGGCTTTTGTGTCAACTGCCCCGAAAGTGGTGAAACGGTGCTCAACGACATGCGCGAAATCGGCCCGAGTTACTTTTTTGCGCCACCCCGAATTTTTGAGAACTTACTCACTACGGTCATGATTCGGATGGAGGATGCGGGTACGCTTAAACGCAGAATGTTCCACTACTTTATGGCGGTGGCTAAGCGTACAGGGACGCGAATTCTGGATGGCGAAAGCGTATCGGTAGGCAATAGACTGCTCTACGCACTTGGTCGGTTGCTGATTTATGGTCCTTTGAAGGACGCGCTGGGATTTACCCGGATTCGAATGGCTTATACCGCGGGGGAGTCTATCAGCCCCGAACTGTTTGATTTCTATCGGTCACTTGGTATAAATCTCAAGCAGTTGTATGGCCAAACTGAAGCGTCAGTCCTGGTGACGATCCAACCCGATGGTGAAGTACGTTCAGATTCAGTTGGCGTACCAGCGCCCGATGTAGAGATCGAGATCAGTGACGAGGGAGAAGTTCTATATCGTAGCCCCGGTGTTTTCATAGAGTACTACAAGAATCCCGAGGCAACTGCAGAAACTAAGACCGCTGATGGCTGGGTGCACACCGGTGATGCCGGTTACTTTGATAAGGAAGGGTATCTGAAGATCATCGACCGGGCTGTAGACGTGGGTAAGCTCAATGATGGCTCAATATACGCGCCCAAATTCCTGGAAAATAAACTTAAGTTTTTCCCACAGATTCGAGAAGCAGTAACCTTCGGTGACCAGCAAGACTTTGTGTCTGCGTTTATCAATGTCGATCTTGAAGCTATTAGCAACTGGGCAGAGAAAAACGGTGTCACCTACGCTAGCTACCATGAATTGTCTGCCAATGAGCAAGTGTCCAATTTAATCCAGGACTGTGTGGCGTCTGTGAACCGGGAACTGGCGAATGAGCCACAGTTCAGTGCTTCCCAGATTCGGCGTTTCATTGTGTTGCACAAAGAGCTGGATGCCGACGATGGCGAACTCACTCGAACCCGAAAAGTGCGTCGTAAGTTTGTGTCTGAGAAATATTCGACACTGATCGATGCGCTGTATTCAAATCAAGATAATGTGCATGTGAAAACCGAGGTAACATTTGAAGATGGCCGCAAGGGCTCAGTCGAAGCTGATCTTCGAATCTGGGATATGGGCAGTGATGATTCTTCAAACTCAGTCGTTGTGGGGACGGGTGCCTAATGGCTGCAGTGATGGAAGAACGTGCAATCGGTGACGTTGTTCTGAAAGCGGATGAAGTCACCGTGACCTTTGGTGCGGTGAAGGCATTAACCGGCGTTAGTTTTGAAGTTGGAGAGCGAGAGATTCTGGCTATCATCGGACCTAACGGCGCCGGCAAGACAACGATGCTTAATGTGATCAATGGTTTTTACCACCCGGATAGCGGTTCGATCACATTTAAGGGACAAACAAGGCGTCGAATGCGACCTCATGTCGCTGCGGCCCAAGGTATTGCACGAACCTTTCAGAATGTGGCCCTGTTCAAGGGTATGAGTACGTTGGACAACATCATGACGGGTCGCAATCTCAGGATGAGTCGCTGGGCGACAAACATTGTTTCGGCTGCGATCTACTATGGGCCGACGCAAAAGGAAGAGATTGCCCATCGTGAGCACGCTGAACGTGTCATCGATTTTTTAGAGATTCCGTCAATCCGAAAGACGCCGGTGGGTCGATTGCCTTATGGGCTTCAAAAACGTGTGGAATTGGGTCGGGCACTTGCAGCCGAACCTGATTTGTTGTTATTAGACGAACCTATGGCTGGTATGAATCTTGAGGAAAAGCAGGATATGTGTCGGTTTATCCTCGACGTGAACGATGAATTTGGTACGACAATATGTTTGATCGAACATGATATGGGTGTGGTGATGGATATTTCTGATCGGGTGGTGGTGCTGGATTACGGTAAGAAGATCGGTGAAGGGACGCCAGACGAGATCAAGAGCAATCAGACAGTGATAGATGCCTACTTGGGTGTTTCGAACGATTAAGTATCAGATAAGTGCAGCGAATAAAGGAATGAAGAAATGGACATTTTGATAGCCGTCTTCGTTGCGCCGTTTCTTGACATGGCTGACTCACCCGCATTCTTTTTTGAAGTGGTGATTGGTGGATTAATGACTGGCGTTATGTATTCGCTGGTAGCGTTGGGATTTGTACTGATCTTTAAAGCGTCGTCTGTGTTTAATTTTGCGCAGGGCGTATTTGCGCTGTTTGCTGCTATGACACTCGTTGGCCTTATGACTGGCACAGTACCTTTTGCACTGGATAAGGCTTTGCCAGGAATGCCCGCATTCGTCGCAATTATCCTCACGGGTGTCGTTATGGTGGGCCTGGCTTTTGTGGTTGAGCGGGTTGTGCTCCGACCGATGGTCAATCAGGATCACATTATCATGTTCATGTCGACCATTGGTATTGCCTTCGTATTGGAAGGATTCGGTGATTTGATGTGGGGCAGTGACGTGAAGCTATTAGATGTCGGAATCCCGACAGGGAGCTTCTTTTTTCTAGATATGATGATCCAGGTGTTTGATCTATGGGCTGCCGCAATAGCTGGCATACTGGTACTTAGTCTGGCTGTATTTTTTCAGAAGACAAGAACTGGTCGGGCCCTGAGAGCTGTCGCAGATGACCACCAGGCGGCGCTGTCAGTAGGCATACCCTTAAAAACTATTTGGGTCGTTGTCTGGTCGGTGGCAGGGATTGTCGCTCTGGTCGCAGGGGTTATGTGGGGGTCGAAATCCGGTGTGCAGTTCAGTCTCTCTTTGATTGCATTGCGTGCGTTACCTGTTTTAATTCTAGGTGGCTTCACATCCGTGCCGGGGGCGATTGTCGGCGGCTTGATCATTGGTGTGGGTGAGAAAGTGGCGGAAGTCTATTGGGGCCCGTTGGTCAATGGTGCCATCGAGACTTGGTTCGCTTATGTGCTTGCGTTGATATTCCTACTTTTCAGGCCGCAGGGATTATTTGGCGAGAAGATTATTGAACGGGTATAGATCATGATTTACCGCGAGACAGGACAGTTTAAACCCACGTACCGATCAGATTCTGCGGTGTTTCCTATTCCTCAGGATCGCTGGGTCGTGATTGCCTTTGTAGTGTTTCTGGCTGTTGTTGTGCCATTAATTGGAACAGAGTATGTGTTCCAGGCAATTTTGGTGCCCGTGCTGATTTATTCAATTGCGGCGATTGGTCTGAATCTGCTTACCGGTTACTGTGGTCAATTGTCATTGGGTACGGGCGGCTTTATGGCAGTCGGTGCAGTGGCTTGTTATAAACTCTCAACCGGGTTTCCCGAAATGAACCTGCTTGTGGTGCTACTGTTTTCGGGAGTGATCACCGCGGGGGTAGGGCTGGTTTTTGGTATACCGTCTTTGCGTATCAAGGGGTTTTACCTGGCTGTGGCAACGCTCGCGGCTCAGTTTTTTCTCAACTGGCTGTTTAATAAAATCGCCTGGTTCCAGAATTACACACCCTCGGGCACGCTCACGATGCCGCCGAGGGAGTTTTTTGGTGTATTAATCACGGGTGCTGCGGCAGAGCCGCATCATCGTTATCTATTCTGTCTTGGTGTTGTTGTCGTATTGGCTTTGGCAGCCACCAATATAGTCCGTGGCCCGGTTGGCCGAGCGTGGATGGCCATTCGGGATATGGATATTGCTGCTGAATTGATCGGGTTCCGACCGTTCCAGACGAAGCTGCTTGCGTTCTCAGTCAGTTCGTTTTATGTAGGTATCGCCGGTGCGTTGGCACTGGCTTTATGGCTGGGCAGTGTCGAAACAGCTGAAGCTTTCGATATTAACCAATCGTTCCAAATTTTATTCATGATTATCATTGGCGGACTCGGTAGTATGTTAGGGTCGTTTATCGGTGCCGCATTTATCGTTTTGATGCCCATCGTCTTGACGAATGTCATGGTCTATGGTTTTGGTTTCGCGGCCGTGACCGCCAAGCATTTTGAGTTTATATTCTTTGGCGGGCTGATTATTTTCTTTTTAATTGTGGAGCCTCATGGTATAGCGCGACTTTGGCAGATAGCAAAAGAGAAGTTAAGACTGTGGCCGTTCCCACATTGAGGCAAAATGGTGTTACCGATGGTTGGAGATGATGTTTTGGTGTATGTGGTGGTAGGTAGAAGTCATAGGTGATAAGTGGAGGTAATAGTAGAAGTTATCAGTTACTAAACTTGATGGAGGTTGATATGAGTATGAAAAAACTAGTGGTTAGTGGACTTTTAGCGGCTCTTGTAGCGAGCCCATTTGTTGTGAACACCGCGTCTGCGGCAGATGATCATATCTATATGGCGGGCCTGTCTTATAGGACGGGACCCTATGCGCCTAACGGTGTGCCGTTTGGTAATGGTTTTGCAGATTATCTCACTCTGTTGAATGAGCGCGATGGTGGAGTGGGTGGTGTGCCTATCGTGTACGAAGAGTGTGAAATGGGCTACAACACCAAAATCGCTGTGGAGTGCTATGAGAAATTAAAAGGCAAGCACCCACAGGTCATAATCCCGAACTCAACGGGCGTGACCTACCAACTGATTCCCAAGGTCGCGGTTGACAAGATTCCACTTTTCACGATGGGGTATGGACGGACTTCCGCCGCGGTGGGTTCGGTTTTCCCTTGGGTGTTTAATTTTCCAGCAACCTACTGGTCACAGGCCACAGCAGTGATTAGCTATATTGGCGCTGAAATGGGTGGAATGGATCAGTTGAAAGGAAAGAGAATCGCCCACGTTTTTCACAATTCGGCTTATGGGAAGGAAGCTAACCCAACACTACAAGTTTTGTCGGAAAAATTCGGATTTGACTTGATGTTGCTAGCGGTCGATCACCCGGGCCAGGAACAAAAAGCCACGTGGCTGCAGATTCGTAAAAAACGGCCTGACTATGTGTTCATGTCGGGATGGGGCATCATGAATTCCACCGCAATCAAGGAAGCTGCGGCTATCAACTATCCGATGGATCGGTTTATCGGTAACTGGTGGTCGGGTTCCGAAAATGACGTTCTGCCGGCTGGCGCAGCGGCAAACGGTTATCGATCAGCAACATTTCATGCATCGGGTACCGAAACCCCTTTACACAAAGAGATCAAAAAATATGTGTATGACAAAGGTAAAGGTATGGGTGACGTTGATCGTATCTACGAGGTTCTTTACATCCGAGGATTGCTAAACCATGTTTTTGCTATGGAAGCGGTCCGCAATGCACAGACGCATTTTGGTGTGAGGGTGCCCAGTGGAGAACAGACCCGTTGGGGTCTTGAAAACATGCATATGGCAGCCGCCGATTGGGAACGTGTTGGGTTACCAGGATTTCCGGAGATTAAGGTGTCTTGTAATGATCATGAAGGTGGCCATCCCGTACTATTCCAACAGTGGGATGCCAGTGCCAAGACGTGGTCGGTGGTTAGCGACTGGATACCGACGATGCGGGATGTTGTTCGGCCAATGATGGAAGCCGACGCAGCGAAGTACGCAGCGGAAAACAACATCACACCGCGTGACTGCGGTTGATAGCTACTTGTAACTAAGGTAACTGTTGTGAGTGGCAATGCAAGTTTTTTGAGTGTGAACAATATTGAGGTGATCTATGATCACGTCATATTGGTGCTCAAAGGTGTTTCACTCGAAGTTCCCGAGGAGGGTATTGTTGCCCTCCTCGGGGCCAACGGCGCTGGTAAGACAACCACACTGAAGTCTATTTCAAACCTGCTGGCCAGTGAACGCGGCGTCGTCACCAAAGGGGCTATTGATTATCAAGGGGACAGGATAGATGCGCTCACGCCCAACGTATTGGTGAAACGAGGTGTTATCCAGGTGATGGAAGGCCGACACTGTTTTGAGCATCTGACGGTCGAAGAAAACCTGTTGACCGGGGCGTATACCCGTGGCCGTGACCGCAAAGGTGTGGCTGATGATTTGGAACTCGTCTACAACTATTTTCCACGCTTGAAAGAGCGCTTTAAATCCCTTGCGGGCTACATATCCGGCGGCGAGCAGCAGATGGTCGCGATTGGTCGTGCGCTGATGGCAAGACCAAAACTAATGTTACTGGATGAGCCGTCAATGGGATTGGCACCGCAACTGGTCGAAGAAATATTCGAGATCGTCAAGCGGTTGAACGAAGATGAAAAGGTTACTTTCCTACTGGCAGAACAGAATGCCAATATGGCGCTGCGCTACAGTCGATATGGCTATATCCTGGAGAACGGTCGGGTGGTGATGGATGGTGACGCACAAACGCTGTTGGATAATGAAGATATCAAAGAGTTCTATCTTGGATCCAGTGGTGGTGACCAGCACAATTTCCGGAATATGAAACAATATCGTCGACGTAAGCGTTGGCTCTCCTGATCGGTGATATCAAATAATTTGTTACCAATTTAATGTGTAATAAAGGCTCGTTTGAAGGTGCCTATCCTGCCTGTACTTGCGTAACTCGACTGAATCTTGGTCGGTGTTGCGATTGCAACAATCGAGTAAGTGAGCGCAATGCCTAAATTTTACGATGCTCTAGAGACCCGTGATTCGGCACTTCGGGAAGAGCAGCAGTTTGATGAGCTAAAAAAGCAGTTGCACAACGCCCGGGACCATGCGCCGGCCTATGCCGCAATACTGGCCGACGTCGATATTGCATCTGTCAATGACAGAACCACCCTGGCTGCAATTCCCCTCACTCGAAAGTCAGATATTGCTAAACGTCAGAGTGAGTTGCCGCCACTGGGTGGGTACGCTGCAGCTCCGATGGACAGCTTTTATAACGTGTTTGCATCACCGGGTGGAATATTCGAACCCGGTGCTGCCCGGGACGATTACTGGAATTTTGCCCGCGGGTTATACGCTGCCGGCATACGGGCCGGTGACTTGATTCACAACACATTCTCATATCACTTTACCCCGGCCGGTTTGATGGTCGACAGTGCGGCACGAGCGCTTGGCTGTCCTGTGTTTCCGGGAGGAATTGGTCAGACTGAACTGCAGGTTCAGGTAATGGCACGATTAAAACCGCGGGCTTATTGCGGGACACCGTCTTTCTTGAAAATCATCCTGGACAAAGCTGCGGAGCTGAAAATCTCGGTGGACACGTTGTCGTTGGGACTCGTGGGCGGGGAGGCACTGCCGGGCAGCCTGCGCACCGAACTCAGTAATTCTGGCGTCGACGTGGTCCAGTTTTATGGCACCGCAGATCTTGGGATGGTCGCATACGAATCTTCGGCAAAAGAGGGGATGATCCTTGAGGAAAAAGTGATTGTGGAAATTGTACGGCCGGGTACTGGCGAGCCGGCAGCGGAAGGTGAAGTGGGTGAAATTGTCGTGACGACACTGTCTCCGGAATATCCACTGATCCGGTTTGCTACCGGCGACTTGTCTGCCTTTATGTCGGGTAACAGCCCGTGCGGACGAACGAACCGGCGGATCAAGGGCTGGATGGGCCGAGCTGACCAGACCGCGAAGGTTCGGGGGATGTTTGTTCACCCATCTCAGGTGGCATCGGTGGTCTCTCGCCATGACGAATTGCTTCGGGCTCGTTTGGTGATTGGGCGTGTCGATAATCAGGATGTAATGACCCTGAAGTGCGAGATCGAGAATCATCAGGAATCGATCGAACAGTTAGTCGAACAGAGTGTTCGGGAGATCTGTAAGTTACGCGCCGATATCGAGTTATGCCCGGCTGGTGCATTGCCAAATGACGGTGTCGTAATTGAGGACGCCAGGCCTCTGGACTGAGTGACTTTCGGCCCATCAGTCGAATTTCTATAGTACTGACGAAATCCATCACATTGTGTCGCTGTTTCCGCTCAATCAGGGTGCCGGTCCTTCTGGATTCGGCTATCGTTCAACTGCCGAGGCAGTGACCCACGGCCTCGATCTCTCCGGCAAAACCTATCTTGTAACGGGTTGTTCCACAGGACTCGGTAGAGAGACGCTTCGCGTATTAACCTTAAGAGGCGCCTGCGTGATTGCGTTGGCGCGAACGCTTGAGAACGCTCGTAAGGTCTGTGCACAGGTAGCGGGGGATACCGTTCCACTGGCCTGTGAACTGTCGGATCCAGGTAGCATCAATCGTGCAATTGATGAGGTCAGGTCGGGTGATCACAAGCTCGATGGCATTATCGCCAATGCCGGAATCATGGCACTGCCGAAACTGCAGCAGAAATTCGACCTGGAACTTCAATTTTTGACCAATCATGTTGGACACTTCATTCTGGTTACAGGTCTGATTGATCAGCTGACGGATCATGGTCGCGTCGTGATGCTGTCCAGTGTCGCCCATAAACGCACTTATCACGATGGCATTCAGTTTAACAATCTCTCCGGGGAAAAAAATTACGTGCCATGGCACGCTTATGGACAGTCGAAGTTGTGCAATCTTTTGTTTGCACGGCACCTATCGACCCGGTTATCTGGGTCACGGCAGACCGCAAATGCCGTACATCCGGGTGTCATTGCGACACGGTTGACGCGACATATGAACCCGCTATTGCGCGTCAGTGCGCGTGTGGTCTCTCCGTTGTGCCTGAAGAACGTGGCTCAAGGCGCTGCGACCCAGTGCTATGTTGCGACCCATCCGGCGGTCGCAGGTATGACTGGTTGTTATTTTGCCGACAGCAATGAAGCCATCCCCAGTCGTTTCGGTCAGGATGATGCACTCGCGTCGATTTTGTGGGCGCGTACTGTGGACATTGTCAGTTATCTCGATTGATTCAGTTCTGTTGAAGCCCCTTGTTCAAGGTGCATGTGTGGGCCCCATGGGTTCGAGTCGCACGCCGGAGCGCAAATTTTTATAGTCGAGTGCCGTTAATCGACACGGATGCTCACCGGGGGATTCGACAATAATGGTTCGCGTAGCGATGGGGTCATAATCAGCGCGAAAGTGCACGGTACTCTTAACCACAAGAATGTGCTGATTTTCGGGTTCGATACCGAGGTGGGTAAAACAAGCACGGTCAAGGTTCTGAAACCGTAGGCTTGAGACGATCACGCGCACATCGCAACCTTCAAGTTCTACCCTTAGCAGCGCGGTTCGTCCGAGGTCTGTTTTCACACCCCTGGCCATCTCACCGGTGCACTCGAATACACCATCGCCGAGTGTCTCAATGCGAAAACGACCGTGAAACGGTGGCAGTTCGGACCGACCCATTTTTTCACCCAGGTCAGTTTCTAGGACATCTCCTACCGATAGGGCATGGGCCATATCAGCGACTTCCGGGTCATTGATAAAGGCGACCACTGCCCCTTGTGCTCTGTGACGAACCAGAGCATTGAGAATACCTACAGTGTCCGAAGTTCCACCCGCTCCCGGGTTGTCCTGCGCATCAGCAAGCACAACCGGCCCAGCATTTTCATCCATCGCTGCACAGACAGCGTCATCGGCGGACAGTAGATTATTGTCAAACAGAGGTTCGGCCTGCATGAAAGCATCAAAGACGTCCGCAGCAGCGTTTTCGGCTATTTCTGCGTCAGCGTCATACGCCACGACCGCGGCACCACATTCCTGGATGTCAGCCGGTGGAAAACCCAATGCGAGATCGATGCTGACAACGCTATCGTCGTATCCCTCGATCTGCTCGTAAAGTTCACGATTAGGCGTCGCACCGGTCCATTGGGCTGAAAGGGGTACCAGAAATGGCAGCTTGCGAAAGACCTTGCTCAGTTGGCCACCAGCCATCAAGTGGCTGAGCAGGTGATAAGCCCGTTCTCCCGTAGCAGCCATATCGATGTGTGGATAGGTACGGAAAATGGTTATGGCTGACGATTCCGCAACCATACGTTCGGTAATATTAGCGTGTAGGTCGAGGCTGATGACAACCGGAATATTATCGCCGACCACCTTCCGTATGCGGGCCAGCAATTCTCCTTCACCATCTTCAGCGTGTTCGGCCACCATTGCGCCGTGAAGATCTAGGTAGATACCATCCAGTGAATGATAGTGTCGGAGGTCTTCAAGTAGCATGCTGGTGATTCTTTCGTAAGCGTCCTCGGTGACGTGAGCCGATGGTTCGGCGGCACACCACAGGAGTGGGCGCAGCTGATGTCCATCCGACTTCGCAGTGTCGATAAATCCAGTGATTGGCAGGTTAATGCCGGCCACCGCGTCGAACAGGTCCTGCCCGCGGGTCAGTCCCGGCCATGCGTCGTGCATCTCAAAATCGCTGAATCCGGCACCAATCGATGCAAATGTGTTGGTTTCGTGCTGAAACCCACCAATCGCAATTTGTCCCATACTTAGAGATCTCCAATGAAGCGGTGTGTGATTCCGTAATTACGAACCAGCATATCAATTAAGTCATTAATATTAAAACACTATTATGATCATTTCGCCCACTAATCAGAGCCTATAGGCTTGTTTTGATAATTATGTCATTAATAAGAATAACTTATGGTTTAAATAAACATGTTTGACTGGTTAAGTACATTAGTATATTCTGGACATCCTTTCCTACCTAGAGGGGTACTTAGTAAATGCACTGGATTAATTCTGTTCGCGGTTGGGTCGGGTCATTAGCGGAACTTGGTATTTCCATAATCGCCCTCGGCGTGGTACTCGGCATCTTGTTTGACGATATACCATTCCTTCCTGTCGATGTAACAGGCAATGTGATTGCATTTGTTAACGCTCTTGGAAGCCAGGGCCTTGTTGGTTTAGTCGCACTGGGTATTATCTGGTGGGCCTTCTCCAGACGAGCATGACCTGACATCCAATAATCTTTGGTGGATAAGGGGGCTTTCGAGCCCCCTTTTTCATTCACCTGTTCAATTGATGACAGAATTTGCCGAACGCCTTGTCTAAAGCTATATCCTAGAAGCAGTTCGCTTTAAACTTCTAACACCCTAAACTTGTTTTCCACGGTAGGCACTACCGCGGTTCAAATATTCTGGATCTTCGCTATGAACCTTGCCCGTTTCCCCCGACTTCGGTTCGGACATTTGCCGACACCGCTTGAACTGCTGGAAAACTTAACCCGTGAGCTCGGCGGACCGGAAATTTGGATCAAACGTGATGACTGTACCGGGATGTCTACGGGTGGCAATAAAACCCGAAAGCTTGAGTTCCTGATGGCACAGGCTCAAGCAGAAGGTGCAGACATTGTTCTGACCCAGGGTGCAACTCAATCAAATCATGCCCGGCAGACCGCGGCATTTGCTGCTCGCATGGGAATCGACTGTCACATTCTGCTGGAGGATAGAACCGGAATTCAGGATCCGAACTATCAGCACAACGGCAACGTCTTTCTGGATTTGCTCCACGGTGCGAGCCTGGAACATCATCCAGGCGGTACCGATATGGAGGCGGTCATGGCAGCTTCAGCTGAGAGCTTTCGAGCCCAGGGGAAGCACCCCTACACGATACCTGGAGGTGGTTCGAATCCAACAGGTGCTCTGGGCTATGTCAACGCTGCTCTTGAACTGGTGACGCAGGCGAATGACCAGAATCTCAGAATTGACGAGGTGATACATGCAACGGGCAGTACGGGCACCCAGGCGGGGCTGGTGGCAGGACTGGCTGGAATAAGTAGCGGGGTCCCAGTATTGGGTATCAGTGTTCGTGCTGACCGAAAGAACCAGGAAGAGAATGTTTTTCGACTTATGGTAGCGACAGCAGAGCTGGCAGGTTGTTCGATGGCGATTACCCGCGAACATGTTGTTGCGAACGCTGACTATGTGGGAGAGGGCTACGGTATACCGACGCAAGGCACGATCGAAGCCATTCGAATGCTGGCCCGGCTTGAGGGTATCCTCCTAGATCCTGTGTATTCTGGGAAGGGCATGGCGGGGTTGATCGACCTGATTCGAAAAGGAGTGTATCGGCGCGGTCAGAATGTAGTGTTTGTGCATACGGGCGGTTCAGCTGGTCTTTTCGGCTACACCACACGTTTCCAAACGGCAGCAGGTGATGCCGCTGCCTGACGCTTAGTCCGATGTCAGTTAACGATCATCCGGTGGTGGGGATCATCGGCGGTATGGGCCCTGATGCGACCGTCGACCTGATGCAACGCGTTATTTGTGCGACACCGGCAAAAGATGATGCTGACCATATCCACCTTCTAGTGGATAATAACCCCAAGGTGCCCTCTCGAATTGCCGCGCTGGTCGAGGGGCATGGTGAGAGTCCGGCGCCGGTGCTGGTGCAGATGGCACAAAATTTAGAGCGCGCTGGCGCAGACCTGCTGGCCATTCCCTGTAACACGGCCCACGCCTACCTTGACCCTATTCGAAGTGCAGTTGCGATACCAGTTTTAGATATGATTCAGATGACTGCTGACCGGCTGGCTGAACTGTCATCACAACCAGAAACAGTAGGCATTATTGCATCGAGTGCCGTACTAAAAGCGGAGTTGTACGGGAAGGCGCTTGAGGTGCATGGGCTCCACGTTGTATTACCAACGGTGGCAGATCAGGACGCTGTGATGGCTTTGATCAAAAAAGTAAAAAGCAGACAAGTGTCAATGGCGGATCACCAACGATTCAGCGACATCGCAAACTGTCTGGTTGAAAGTGGTGCACAAGCGATCGCAGTGGCCTGTACTGACCTTTCGGTAATGGGTCAGGATGGACTGATTAGTGACGTGCCGTTGATCGATGCGCTGGATGTACTGACAGAAGCAATCGTGACGGGCGTAGAACAGTTAGTGCAATCCCCCGTGCGTGATTCGATTCAGGGTGTTCAGTGAATCACCCGGCGACCGTTTCAACATAAGCAAGAATTCTCTGTGCAGCAGTGCGCAGGGTGCCTTCATCCAGACACAGACCGATACGGAGCAAGCCCTGACCGCTGCTGCCGAATCCATCACAGGGCAGCAGACTGACTTTCTGCTCGTTCAATAGACCCCAGGCAAATTCAGAGGACGATCGGCCCAGCGGGCGGACATCCAGGACAGCAAACATTCCGCCACCTTCTGCATACAGGTGGGCACCGTGCATGTGGGACAAGACTTCTTTAACAACCTCCCGATTCCGCATCAGTTTGTCGCGAACGACGATGGCGGTATGTTCATTTTGTTCCAGTGCGTACGCTGTGGCGTCCTGAACAAAAGCGGGTAGGCCGTACGCCATACACATGTTCAGATTGTAGAACTGATCGTTTAAAGTTTCCGGAGACACGGTCCAACCGCATCGCCAGCCTGTCATACGGTGTGATTTTGAAACACTTGAAATAGTTACCGTGATGTCGTCAGCGCCTTCCAGGCTGCTGACACTAACAAAATCTTGTGGGGCGATCTCAGCGTACACTTCATCGCTGATGATCCAGATTCTATTTTTCCGGCATAACTCGACAATCTGCATAAGCAGTTTGCGACTATAGACAGCACCTGTTGGATTGTTGGGGGAATTGAGGAGTATGACTCGGGTCCTCGGGGTGATGGCTTTCTCCAGGGCATCAATATCGATCTGAAACCCATTGGAGACATCTGTCGGCAGTGGGATCATTGTTGCACCACTGAGTTTTACTGAAGCGGGATAGGTCGCGTAATACAATTCTGGAACAATGACTTCAGTGCCGTGCTCTAGTAGGCATAAAGACGTGGCAAAAAGAGCATTCTGAGCACCAGAGAATACGCTGACATTATCGGCACTGACCTGCTGGCCGGTGCGTGACTGGTGTCTTACTGCAATGTTCTGTCTGAGGCGATCGTCACCCAGCACCGAGGTGTAATGGTGGCGGCCGGACTCAATTGACTCGATACCGGCCCGCTGGATCTCGCTGGGTGTGTATTCGTCTGATTCTTCACCCACGCTGAGTATGATGACGTCATCATCATGCTGTTGTCTGGTCTTGGCTTCATAATGAATGTCCCAGACATCTGTACTCTTGCCACCAATTCGGTGGATAAGTGAAGAAAATGGTAGATCTAGATTTAGGGACACGGTTGATACCTGAATTATTGGGTTTAGGTCGAATGTATGATCAGTGGTCAGAGCGGTAGTCGGTTATCCGCATCCGTACAAGATAGCCTGACAGGGAATTTCCATCAACGTTTCCAGCACAGTCTGGTTGTTGTGCGGTGCAGAATCTTCAGACGGATGGGGTATTTTTCCATGGTGCCGGCGCCATAACATACCAGTTCTGTGATGCATTGTGTGTTACCGGACCGCCATATTATTGTTTATCATGCTGTGACCAAAACCAGGAGTTCATGCAATGGTAGATGAATCGGCAGACAGATCGCTGCAGAGTTTAGCGGACAAATTAGATCAAGGGACACGCCCGGTTCATGATTGGCATCCTTCACACGTTGCCAATATCGACCTGCGAATTTCGCGAGACGGTACGTGGTACTACCAGGGTTCGCCGATCCATCGAGTGCGTTTGGTCAAGCTGTTCGCGTCCGTGATGCGCCGCGATGCCGATGATTATTATCTGGTGACACCTGTCGAAAAACTCAAAATTCAAGTGGATGACGCACCATTTGTGGCGGTTGAGATCGAGCGAGAAGGGGGGGGTGAATCACAGCGTCTGCTGTTTCGTACCAATGTCGACGATGTGGTCGAAGCAAGTTCCCAGTACCCCATACGGGTCGTGATTGATCCATTGACCGGGGAACCGTCGCCTTACATTCTGGTTAGGGATCGACTCGAGGCGTTGATCTCACGGCCCGTATTTTACCAGATGGCCGACCTGGCGCTGATGGAGAGCGACGCCAGTTCCACCGAGTTCGGCGTCTGGAGTTGTGGGCACTTCTTTACTCTAGGCGATGCGACCTAATTAAAGATCAGGCACTGGGAGCATGAGACAGCTGACTCTCGATCAGAGCCCGGGGTCAGGCCTGCGCCAGTCCCTGCTCGAGGTCCTCAATGATGTCGTCGGCATCTTCGATTCCGACCGACAGTCGGACCAGGCCGTCCGTCAAGCCCCGTTTTCGTCGATCCTCATCAGGAACGTCGGCGTGGGTCATCGTCGCCGGGTGTGTGATCATGGTTTCCACACTGCCCAAACTTTCAGCCAGTCCACACAGATTCAGCGCATTCATCAATCGCCGCCCTGCTTCAGCACCATCTTTGAGTTCGAAAGCAATCATCCCACTGAATCCGGACATCTGGGCCTTGGCAATATCATGCTGGGGGTGGGACGGCAATCCGGGAAATAATACCCAGGCGACTTTCTGGTGAGATTCGAGAAAGCCGGCAATACGCATAGCCGATTCCTCATGGCGCTTCATGCGCAGGTGCAGTGTTTTGAGTCCGCTTAGATTCAGCCAGCAGTCGAAAGGACTCGATACAGCGCCGATGGTCTTCTGAATATATTTCATCTCATCAAAGATATCTTTTCGATTTGTAGCCAGCACGCCACCGATAATCTGGTTGTGACCAGAGAGATACTTGGTTGTACTGTGCATCACGATATCGACGCCAAACTCAAGCGGGCGCAGAAATACTGGCGTTGCAAAAGTTGAATCAACCGCCAGGAGAATATCGTGTTCCTTTGCAATTCTCACCATGGCTTCCAGGTCAGTAATGCGCAACAGGGGATTCGTTGGTGTTTCAATCCATATCATTTTGGTTGCCGGTTTGATAGCACTGCTGACGGCATCCGCATCAACTGAATTGACATAGGTTGTTGACAGGCCGTACCGGTTTAGGACGTTGTCCAGATGCCGCGTTACACCACCGTACACGTCATCACCACAGATGACATGATCACCTGAGCTGAGCAGTTTGAAAGTAGCATCCACGGCAGACATTCCACTGGCGAAACTGATCGCGTACTCTGCGTTTTCTATCGCCGCAAGGTTTGCTTCCAGTACCTGTCGGGTAGGATTAGAAGAGCGGGTGTAGTCGAAACCTTTGTCTTTACCAACTTCTTCGAGCACGTAGGTGGCGGTTTCATATATTGGCGGCAGGATAGAACCAGTTGTAGGGTCGGGTGCAATGCCTGCGCGAACAACTTTAGTATCAAATTTCAACAGTGCGTCTCCGGTTGGTGGTGAGGTGCGGGTGACTCAAGCGGCCTCTTTGGTTTTCTGGGTATAGAATTCAAGCAGGTCGATTTTATTGACCACGCCGACGACCCGGCCGTCGTCAACGACGATTGCGACGTTGTTTTCTTCAAATATCTGTTGGATCTGGTCCAGGGTCTGTGAAGGTTCAACCTGACCTTCAAGAGGTCGGGCGATATCGCGTGCAACATCCTCTAACGAGTACTCACCACCCGCTACTGCCCGCAGAATGTCCAGTTCTTCGATCATTCTGAGGTCCCCCTGGCCGACGGTCATGGGCATCTGCGAAATCCCAAGTGTAGCCATCTGATTTATGATTGACTGAAGGGTTTCGTTTGGATCAGCCAGAACCACCTGCTGCTTTTTGAATTCGAGGATGTCTTGCACCGTACCGAGTTTTCGCGGTGGCGCAAAATACCCCATATCCCGCATCCACTCGTCGTTAAATGTTTTGCTGATGTAGCGGTCGCCTGAATCGCAGACAATAGCAACGACAATTTTTCCAGGGCCAAGATTGCGTGCTTCCTGAAGTGCCCCATGAAATACGGTCCCTGTAGAGCCGCCAGCAAATATACCTTCGTGCCTGGCGAGACTGCGTGCCATAAAGAAAGAGTCCCGGTCACTGACATTCACCACCTCGTCGATGACAGAAAAATCCAGTGTGCCAACCATGAAATCATGACCGATCCCTTCAACACGGTACATCCCCGGGTCTTCCCATTCCCCTTTGTAGAAAGCATCATGGTAGATACTGCCGTAGGGATCTGGTCCAACTACCCGGACTTCCCGTCCGGCCGCCTTGGCTTTCTCCTTGAGGTACTTGCCGGCACCTGAGATCGTACCGCCGGTACCCAGGCCTGTGACGAAAGAATCGATCAGTCCGTCTGTCGCCGCCCAGATTTCTGGCCCTGTGGTCAAATAATGAGCTTCTGGATTCGACATGTTGTTGTACTGGTCTGTGTAAAGGGCGTTCGGTGTTTGCTCGGCAACCCGTTTGGCAACTTCCACGTAACTGTCGGGATGATGATGATCTAGCTCTGTCGGTGTGACAATGACTTCTGCGCCATAGGCCTTGAGCATGTCGATCTTTTCCTGACTCATTTTATCCGGTATCGTAAAAATGCAGCGATAGCCTTTTGCGGCAGCTGCCATCGCAAGACCCAAGCCCGTATTGCCCGAGGTGCTTTCTACGAGCGTACCGCCGGGTTTCAGCAAACCTTCCTCTTCGGCTCGTTTGACCATATTAATGGCCATTCGATCTTTGACCGAACCCGTCGGGTTCAAGGTTTCCATCTTGGCAAGGACGGTTGCCATGCCGGGTTCAACGATATTGTTGAGTCTGACCAGCGGTGTGTCACCGACTAGATCGAGAACGCTCTCACAAAAATTCATGTCGCTGACCTCCACCTACATTTTCAGAAGTTTTCACCGTAAGCACTTGGCTTTGCCGTTCTTTAATCCAATTTTATAGTGTCGCTAATTCCGATACACCTTTGATTGCTTGTTCAATGTCTTCATCATCGGTGAAATAACCAGGTGCGATTCGCACAGTGCCGTTACGCTCCAGTGTGCCCTGATCACGGTGAATCACAGGGGCACAATGAAGTCCGGCACGTACACAAAGCCCATAATCGGCGTCTAGCATGGTCCCGACCTGCTCCGCGGGCAGATCGCCAATATTGATCGAAAGCGTCGCGACCCTGGGCTGCTTCTCTGCGGGTCCGTAAATCATAACACCGGGTATGTCCTGGAACGCCTCAATCAGCCGATGAGTTGTCTGATTTTCCAGCGAATGGATATGCTGCTGCGCAGCATCGCAGGCTGCTTTGTGTGACGATATGTCGGTGCTGTTTCCCGTAGTGCTTCGACCGAGCTCAGCAAACCATTTCTGGGCAGCATTAAGCCCCGCAATGCCAGGAATCGACGGTGTGCCCACCTCGACTCGATGAGGGTATTCGTCTGGATGGAAATCCGAGACCGAATTGACTCCCGTGCCGCCGGTTTTGACAGGTCGAATATCAACATCCTCGCGTACGATCATTCCACCAATGCCCATGGGGCCAAAGAGTCCCTTGTGACCTGTGAACACCAGAATGTCGATTTCCCAAGCGTCCATATCTATGGCGACAACGCCGGCTGTCTGGCAGGTGTCTACGATGAAAATCGCCTGAGTGTCTTTAATTGCTTTGCCGATTGCTTCGATGTTCTGTAAAGACCCGATGACGTTGGATGCATGGTTAGCGACCACAACGCGGGTCTTCGGTGTAATTGCCTTGCGGACATCTTCTGGGTCGATATAGCCTTGGCCGTCGGCAGCGATGCGGCTAACGTTCACACCGCCGTCGCGTTCGAGGTGATTGGCAGGTCGCAGTACAGCGTTATGCTCGACTCGTGTGATGATCATATGATCCCCAGAGTTAAGGAGTCCGAGCAACGCAAGGTTCATTGAGTCTGTGGCGTTGAGAGAAAAAGTCACTCGGTTCGAATCGCCACCAAACCCGAAGAATTCGCCCAGCATACGCCGAGTCTGAATGATCATGGTTTCGGCTTCGATCGCAAGTTCGTGACCAGACCGGCCAGGGTTGACCCCATGGCTTCTGAAGAACTTGTCCATAAACTGGTAAACAGATTCTGGCTTGGGCAGCGTTGTTGCTGCGTTGTCAAAGTAGTAGTTGTCTTTCATCAGTGAACCAGTAGTGTTTGTTGAGTTGGCTTGCACCCCGGGAGAAATCCACGGCTGAAGCCGTTAAAACCCTGGGGGGATCTAATCCGCACTGTCTTAAGTGTGTGCAACAAAATAGCTTAATTTTCCAATAGACAGCCGATGCGGCATATTTTGCCTAAATTTTGGCCTCATGACTAGAAAATAAAACTCTGAAAAGGCGCAAATATTGAAATAATATTCTATCGCTCGACTTTGGATTTGAGACGCTCGATGACTTTGTGCTTTAAGGTTTGTCGGTTGGGTACTTGCCCTGAACACGGTTGCCCAGTCGAAGCGCTGCCCCAGCAGGAGGGTCGTAATGTTGCCCGGGAAGCATTGAACCGGGAAAAACATCGCGCCTGAAATTAGAAAGTCTCTATAGTCGCGTTTCCCGACAGACAACGGCAGGTCGATGATGTTATTGACTTCTTATACTGAGCGTACGCAGGGCAACGTGATGGCTGTACTTGCCATGCTGTTATGGTCAACCAGTTTTCCGATCTCTGAAGAGCTGCTTACGCGCTGGGATGCGTTGTCGCTTGCTGCGGTTCGACTGGGCGGTGGTGCGCTGATGCTTACGCTCATGGGATGGGGGATCAGGAAAAGGTATGCCTGGACCAACTGGCCAGTTCGCAGCGCTTTGGTGGTTGGGGCGGTCGGGATCGGAATTGGAACTCTAGCGCTGAATCTCGGGATCAAATATTCGAACCCTATCAACGTGAGTGTCATTGCAACAACGATACCGCTGTTTTCTGTGATGCTGGGGGTGATTAAACATGAAGAGACATTGTCCCTCAAGATTATGGTGTCCATTGGTCTGGCAATCTGTGGTGGGGTACTCGTTTCCTGGTCCAGCACCCAGACTCAGGCTGGCTTCCAGGGCGGTGAACTATTGATGTTGGGTGCCGTAATTCTGTGGACGTGGTATTCGAGGGTGGCGGTAACACGCTTACTGGTCATTCCAGCTTATCCCCGCACTGTGTTGACCATGCTCGGTGGTGCGTTATGCCTGATTCCAGTGGCGCTCGTTCTCGAAGGAAGTGGCTGGGTCGATCTGAGTGCGCCGTGGTCGGGGTTTGATTTTGTCCTGATAGGAGGTCTGTGCGTATTCGGTGTGGGCCTGTCGATGGTCTGCTGGATGATCAGTGCAGAGAAAATCGGGGTCACTATCGCCGCGTTGCACATCAACGCACTGCCGTTTTATGTATTGTTGTTAGGGTTGATGTTTGGTGGCACTTTGCTAATGAGCCAGGTGATAGGCGCGGTGCTCGTCGCCACGGGTGCAGTTCTGGCCCAGATTCCCCCGCAGCGGTCAGGAGCAAGGTCAACCTAAAGGTGCTATTTCACGTCGTCTGGTCGATACAAATTGGCCAGACTGAGTTAAGATGATCGCTCTGATTCCACAAGCCACCTGCGTGCCGAAGCTTGCGACAAAATGTGTATCTTGCGGTAATTCGCGCTCGCAGTTGCTGTGTTCCAGTAAGGGGAAGCCATGAGTGACCATAACCACCATACCGAACCGCCATCTGAATTCGAACTGAAAGTCAAAGCCCTTGAATCCCTGTTGGTAGAGAAAGGTTTGGTTGACTCTGCCGCCCTGGATGCTCTGATTGACACCTACGAAAATCGGGTCGGACCCAAAAACGGTGCCCAGGTCGTGGCCCGGGCCTGGACTGAACCGGAATTCAAAGACTGGTTGCTTAAGGATGCCACAGCGGCGATTGGGTCTATTGGATTTACCGGACGGCAGGGGGAGCACATGAAAGTGATTGAGAACACACCCACGGTTCACAACCTGGTGGTGTGTACGTTGTGCTCCTGTTATCCCTGGACGGTGCTCGGGCTCCCGCCGGTCTGGTACAAGTCGGCTCCTTACCGTGCCCGTGCAGTGATTGATCCCCGAGGCGTATTGGCGGAATTCGGCACCGAGATCGGACCAGACGTCGAGATTAAGGTTTGGGATTCGACATCCGAGATGCGGTATATGGTACTGCCGGAGCGACCTGCCGGAACGGCCGACTGGACCCAGGATGCACTGATGCCTCTGGTCAGCCGTAATTCCATGATCGGTGTGGAAACAGCCCACCCACCAAAGGACAACTGAACGATGAACGGTGGACATGACCTGGGTGGTATGCACGGGCTCGGACCCATAGATCCAGAGCCCGAGCAGGGTGAACCCATATTTCATGGTGAGTGGGAGCGGCGGGTATTTGCCCTGAGCTTGGCTACGGGGTTTCTTCGCCACTGGAATCTTGATGAGTCGCGCCATGCCAGAGAACGTCAGCATCCGGCGGACTATATGCGCAACAGTTATTATGAGAACTGGTTCAATGGCCTGATTACCTTGCTTGTGGAAAAAGGGTTGGTCACCCAGTTAGAGTTGGACAGTGGAACCGTAAATCTCTCAGAGCCACTCTCAACCGCTGCAGTTTTACAGGCTGCCGATGTCGAAACAGCGATGCTTAAGGGGGGGCCGGTGAACATGGAGGTCGACCAGGCACCCCGGTTTTTGGTTGGCGATTCTGTACAGGTCCTGAATATGAATCCCGAGGGGCATACCCGCTTACCGCGATATGCACGGGGTAAGCAGGGTGTCGTGGACGATCACCACGGTGCGCATGTGTACCCGGACAGTCAGGCGTTGGGGGTGCGTGAAGGACGGCACCTCTACAGCGTGAGTTTTTCGGCAGCAGAGTTGTGGGGTCAAGGCGACAAGAACGAGTTTCGGGTGAGCATCGATTTGTGGGAACCTTACCTCGACTCAGTATGAATACTTCGGTTTCCATGGGGCTAGAAGATTCTAGGGGCGGTGATCAGGCGCCGGTATTTGCAGAACCGTGGGAAGCGCAGGCGTTTGCTCTTGTGCTGCGGTTGTCAGAACAAGGTTTGTTCCAATGGTCAGAATGGACCGCGGCGCTGGCTGCCCAGATCAGCCAGGCCAGAGAAAGCGGCGATCAGGATCTGGGAGATACCTATTATCACTACTGGCTCGCTGCACTCGAGGAGCTATTGCTTGAGAAATCTGTGTTGGACAGTAAAGCTGTGAAGTCGCGAGTGGAACAGTGGCGTCGTGCTTACCTCAATACGCCACATGGTCAGCCGATCGAACTCTCGGCGGGTCGAGAGCCAGCAGATATATGAACGTGATTGAGAAATGCTGGTGCCCGTGGGAGCTAGACGGTGGCTGCTGATGATATTGATATCACATTTGATGCACGACTGCGTGGGTACTGTCAGCAGAACTTGCATGCATTCGATCGACTGGGGATTGATGACCAGACGCTGCGCTTAGCAGCTGTTGCTGTGGTCGTGGTCAAACATCCTGTCACTGACGATGCTTGCTTCTTGTTGACTCGCAGGACAAGCCGCTTAGCTCGACATAGCGGGCAGTACGCACTGCCTGGTGGTCGGCTGGATGACGGTGAAGACGTTCAGACTGCAGCACTCAGAGAACTCGAAGAGGAACTGGGGTTAACTGCCCGTGAGGAAAACGTCATCGGACAGTTGGATGATTTTGCAACCCGATCCGGCTTTCGAATCACGCCTGTTGTGATTTGGCTCGAGCACTCGGGAGAGATGAGGTCAGACCCTCACGAGGTCGCGGCGGTCTTTTATGTGCCGGTCAGCGACCTTCTGCAGCCCGGCGTACCGCGGTTGCACCAAATTCCAGAAAGTGAAAGCCCGGTTTTGTCTATTCTTTTTAAGTCACTGCAGGATGAAGTATTCACACCAACCGCAGCGATTGTCTTTCAGTTTGGAGAGGTTGCACTTCGCGGACGAACGACCCGGGTATCACATTACGAACAGCCCGTCTTTGCCTGGCGCTGAAGAGGTCGGGCCCTTCTACATTGGGATTTATTACAGGTGTATCCACAGTTGTCAGAACAGTCAGTGGCGCTGCCGGTAGTGTCTGGGGGAGGCCGCGATAAATGAGATACCAGCGATCGTAAAACTCGCCATCGCGAAGAAGAACGCATAGCGATAGTTGCCAAATATGTCATGCAGGTAACCACCGAGTGAGGGTCCAATGGCGCCGCCAAAGCCCAGGCCCGCGAGAATGATTCCGTTTATGGTGCCGAAATGGCGACCGTGGAAAATATCGGCGGCACCGATAAATATTGTCGGGGAGTACAGACCCGCACCAAATCCAAAAGTAATGGCATACACATAGAGCCTCCATGGGCTTGTGTTATCTGTCACACTGCTTAACAGGGCGATGGCAAAGACCACGAGCACGGTCGAAACTAACACGGTGAGTTCCCGCCCCACGATATCTGACACAGCCGAGCTGACCTGGCCAATGACCATGGAAATGCCAAATATCGCGAAAACGGAAGTTGCCAGGATTCCAGAGTAGCCCATGTCCATGGCGAACTTGATCTGGTGTGCCAGGACCAGGTAACAGCCGCTGCCCCAAAAGCACATGTTCGAGATAACCAGTAGCCACAGCCGGTAACTGGCGAGCGCCTTTCGCAGGGTCCAGTTGGGCCGTTCACTCTGGCCGTGCCCGGGTCGGTTTTGTGGGCGTTTCCGGGTTGAACGCGACCGGAAGGGCAACGTTCCTTTATGCGCGGGGTGGAATTGGTAGAAGGCGAGGACCAGCGGCAACAGAACTGCGATAACAGTTACGCCCATTAATATGTAGGCGAGTCGCCAGTCGAGAAGTTCGATGGTGTACTCGACCAGCACAACATAGACATAACTCAAACCACCACCAAGTTGGGCCAGGCCGAGTGCCAGAGCCCGCCGGTCTTCAAACCAGTTAGCGATAGTGGGGTTCATCACCGGGGACCCGCAGCAGGCCAATCCTAGCGGTGTCATCATTCCGAATAGGAGATAGAAGTGCCAGAGCTCAGAACCCAGGCTGCATAAAGCGGCAGCAGCGCCGATGATCGTTACACCCATCAGCATCAGGCGTTTTGGCTTCCAGCGGTCGGCAAGATGACCGACGATTGGGGCAAACAGGCCATAACTGAGCAGATGCAGTGAGAGCATCAGTGCGGTATCACCGCGTCCCCAGCCAAACTCATTCAGAATCGAATGAAAAAACGCCGAAAATGAGTGGCGGACACCGTAACACAGAATACCGACAACACAACAGACAACAACAATCTGCCAGCCCGGATGCAGTGATCGGGTAGCGTTCGTTTGGTTCAGAGTATTAGCTCGCTTAAGAATCAGAGCGTCGGCATTCTATCGGAGATAGATGGCATATGGTGTAATAATCTCTTATAAGTAAGAGTAACGACGTAAATGCACCAGGTTCACCGGGTCTGACCGGACTGTTGAAGGATGGCAGTTAATGGTCAGCAACCGGGGAGAGGGTTGTTGGAAACTTTGTCTATGGGTCAAATTTTATTTGAAGCAAAAAATTATTTGCAGGTAAAATCCTCGACTGGGAATACCGTCTTCTACCTTGATGGCCGAAGGTGCCGATAACGTGACTGGTGAACTGTGATGACCGATATTGACGATCTTCGAAGAATCCTCAATCAGAACACGGCAATTGCCGTGGTCGGTCTGTCAGCAAATTGGTGGAGACCCAGTTTTTTTGCTGCCAAGTATCTGCAGGATCATGGCTATCGGATCATACCGGTTAATCCGAACTATGAAGAGATACTGGGACAGAAATGCTACCCAGCACTGGAAGATATTCCGGACCCTGTTGATGTCGTCGATGTTTTCCAGCGACCCGATGTTACTCCGCCACTGGCCACAAGTGCTGTCGCGATTGGTGCCAAGGTATTCTGGCTTCAGTTGGGTGTTGTGAACGAAGAAGCTGCATCTATTGCCAGAGACGGCGGCCTGGAAGTGGTCATGGACCGGTGCATGAAGATAGAGCATGCTCGCCTGATGGGTGGGCTCAATCTTTTTGGCATCAAGACGGGCATTGTGTCTAGCAAGCGTCCGCGTTGGCTGGTGTACTGAGGCAAAGCAATGGCTGATCGCGAATTTGGGTTTGAGACGCTGTGCCTACATGCGGGCCAGTTGCCGGATTCCGCGACAGGTTCAAGAGCGGTGCCTATTTACCAGACGACGTCGTATGTTTTTGACGATACCGATCATGCTGCAAGCCTGTTCAATCTTCAGACATTCGGCAATGTTTATTCTCGGATGATGAACCCAACCAGCGCCGTACTCGAGGAGCGCCTGGCTACACTCGAAGGCGGCCGCGCCGGTGTGGTCGTAGGATCAGGTATGGCTGCTCAGATGGTAGCGTTGTTGACCCTGCTCGAGGCCGGGGACGAACTGGTGTCAGCCAGTACCCTGTACGGGGGCACGTACTCTCAGTTTGACTATACGTTTCGCCGGATGGGTATTAATACGCATTTTGTTGACCCCGACGATCCGCAGAATTTTGCGAAGGCCATTACCTCCAAGACTAAGGCAGTTTATGCCGAGACTATTGGAAATCCGCTAAACAATGTACTCGATATCAGTGCCGTGGCTGCTATCGCGCACGAAGCGGGGTTACCGCTGGTTATCGATAGCACTTTTGCCACGCCTTACTTGTGTCGACCGATCGAACACGGCGCAGATATCGTAGTGCACTCCGTGACTAAGTGGATTGGTGGCCATGGTACATCTATCGGCGGGGCCCTAATTGAATCCGGAAAATTCCCATGGGATAACGGTAACTTTCCAGGAATGACAGAGCCTTCCAAGGGCTATCATGGTATCCGGTTCTATGAAACCTTCGGTGATTTTGGCTTTACCATGAAAGCAAGAATGGAAACATTGCGTACCATGGGCCCAACACTGAGTCCGTTTAATTCTTTCTTGTTTCTACAAGGGCTCGAAACCCTGCCTTTGCGGATGGACCGGCATTGTGCCAATGCGCTGGCAGTAGCAGATTATCTGCAGAGTCATTCGGCTGTTGCCTGGGTAAAGTATGCTGGCCTGAAAGACAGTCCCTATCACGAACTTGCAAAGACTTATCTGCCTAAAGGGCCCGGCGGTTTGCTTGCCTTTGGTATCCACGGGGGGCAGGAGGCAGGGGTAAAGTTCATCGAAGGGGTACAGTTTCTGAGTCACTTGGCCAATGTAGGTGATGCGAAAACGCTGGTGATTCATCCCGCATCCACCACCCATCGTCAGTTGACCGAAGAGGAGCAGATTACAGCAGGCGTGAGCCCCGACATGATTCGACTGTCGGTTGGTCTGGAGACGCTTGACGATATCTTGTGGGATATAGACCAGGCCTTAATAAAATCCCAAAACTGAAACGACTCGCCTAAATGTTTCTGGACTCGGATTGATAGAGGGATTACAGACCGTCAAGCAAGCCATGGTCTGCTGTGGAATTTATATGACAGGGCATTCTGTTTATAGACTACGTCGGATTGCGGGCTTGTTGTGACAACATGCGACCCAGTCGGATACCGCCCACCAGATGCATGTGCAGATGCAGAACTTCCTGGTTGGCATGCTCACCACAGTTGACCAGCAAGCGGTAGCCATCGTCGGCGATACCCTCGCTCCGGGCGAGGTCTCTGGCAACGATAAACATATGTCCCAGTGTTGCTTCATCAGCTTCGGTGACATCGTTAACAGTCGGTATGATCTTGTTTGGAATGATCAGGATGTGTGTGGGCGCCTGCGGATTGATGTCCCGAAAAGCGGTTACACGGTCATCCTGAAAAACGATGTCAGCGGGTAGTTCCCCTTGCACAATTCGGCTGAAAAGAGTGTCTTCGGTCATGACTTGTAGATTCCTCGACGCGGTCGATGCTGTCAAAAAAGAATGAATGCCGGTTTATGGTCTGAACTGATGCGGTTACACCCGTGTTCGAAAACGTATTCGATCCCAGTTAAACTTCGAGCCAGACAAAGTGGGAAACAGCGGAGAATTCTATGCCCTTTGAGGCGTTCAGGATACACCAACAAGGAAAAGACGTTCGGGCTGGCTTCGAACAACTCGAGGTGGACGACCTGACTGAAGGTGATGTGGTCATTAAGGTTCATTATTCAGATATCAATTACAAAGATGCGCTCGCGGCCACCGGAACAGCCCGAATACTGCGGGTAGACTCTCTCAACGGGGGCATCGATCTAGCCGGAGTCGTGACGTATTCTGAAAGCGATCGTTTCAGTGTGGGCGACCAAGTGCTGGTGTGCGGAGCCCTGTTGTCAGAAACAGTCGATGGAGGTTATTCAGAGTATGCCCGTATATCCTCGGACAGTATCGTCCCGCTTCCAGAAGGGCTGACACTTCATGAATCGATGGCCCTGGGGACAGCAGGATTTACGGCAGCGCTGGCTATGATCCGACTTGAAGAAAATGGACAGAACCCTGCTAATGGGCCCATGATTGTGACCGGTGCTACCGGAGGTGTGGGCAGTATTGCTATTGAAATGCTGGCCAGCAAAGGATATGACGTGGTTGCCATGACCGGAAAATCTGACCAGCACGATTATTTGCGAGAGCTTGGTGCCAGTGATTTTGTCGACCGTGGCTCACTGAATATGGGGAGCCGACCACTGGAAAAAGCTCTGTGGGGAGGAGCAATTGATAATGTCGGAGGTGCGGTTTTGGGTTGGTTGACGCGGACGGTGAGGTCATGGGGAAGTATTGCTTCGATCGGTAATGCCGGAGGAGTCAAACTGGAGACAACTGTATTTCCTTTGATTCTTCGAGGTGTATCTCTACTGGGCATCAATTCAATCGAAATGTCGAACGAATTACGCGATCGGGCATGGAGTCGGTTGGCTACCGACCTCAAGCCGGCACATCTTGACATGATCGCGGGCCGGACCATCGATTTCGACAAGCTACCAGACGCGTTCAGCGCCTACATCGATGGCAGCGTAACGGGTCGAACAGTGGTGCGAATCGGCGACTAGACGGTCCCGAACTGTTTGCTCGGGGACAGACAAGGACATTGACAGCACTTCAACGGTAGTCCTGCTCCCATCGGGGTGCGGGTTTGTCGAAACAATGGTTTCAGTAAGGAGATAGGCAGTGGTGCAGATCAAAGGGCACATGAGCCCAACGGCGTTTAAGGCATGGTCTTCCAAGGCCATCACATTGTTGGGGATGTCGGGGTCGGGAAAAACCACACTCGCCAGTAAACTGCCTCGCGATACCTGGTTCCATTATTCAGGAGATTACCGAATTGGTACCCGTTATCTGGATGAACCGATTCTGGATAACATCAAGCGAGAGGCGATGAAAGTGCCGTTTCTGGCAGACTTGCTGCGATCGGATTCGATGTACATCTGCCACAACATTACGATCAGTAACCTCACGCCGATCGCTAGCTTTCTCGGTATGATCGGTGATCCAGAATTGGGGGGACTGTCTGTGGTCGAGTTTAAGCGACGTCAGGCGCTCCACCGGTCGGCGGAAATTGTGGCGATGTACGATGTCCGTGACTTCATCCAAAAGTCATCTCAGACCTATGGTTATCCCAATTTCATCAACGATGCTGGCGGTAGCCTATGCGAACTCGGTGAGCCTGATGTAGTCCGACAATTGGCTGAAGATACGTTGATCTTGTATCTAAAGCCCTCTGAGGCATTACTCAATCAAATCATTGAGCGGTCGCTGGTGGCTCCCAAGCCGATGTATTACCAGGAAAGCTTTTTGGATCAGGTCCTGCCGTTGTACCTGGCTGAAAACAGTCTCGATGGCCCGGAACAGATTGACCCCGGGGATTATTTTCGCTGGATGTTCCCGCTGCTTGTAGAGCATCGCCTGCCGCTATACGAGGCCATTGCCCAAGAATACGGTGTAGTAGTCGAGGCGGATCGGGTTGATGATATCAAGGGTGAGGATGATTTTCTCGAACTCGTTGCCGCGGGCCTAGGTTGAATAATGCCATTAGTTGCAAATACACAACTGCCCAGTTTTAGCCGATACCGCGCCGAAGGCGGAGAGGTGCTGACGCCGCGTCGAGCTCAGGACCAGTCGATACGCGAGTTGCACATCGGCCTTTTCAACATGATGCCAGACGCTGCTCTGGAACCGACAGAACGGCAGTTTCTTCGACTTGTAGGCGGTTGTAACCGCATTGCCCAGTTTTATGTTTACCCGTTTACCGCTCGCAAGATTCCCCGTGGAGACAAAGCCAGGCGCCACATCGATCAGTACTATTTTCAGACAGAAGATATCGAAGCGTTAGGTTTGGATGCGCTGATTCTCAGTGGTGCAAATCCAGTCCATCCCAGGCTGGTTGACGAGGCATTTTGGGAGCCACTGTGTAGTCTGCTCGAATGGGCCAAAATAAATGTCACGTCCACACTCTGTGCCTGCCTGGCAACTCATGCAGCACTGTTACATTTTCACGGGATTGAGCGTCAGCCGTTGTCGGCAAAACGGTGGGGCGTATACAGTCACGAAACAAAATCTGGTCATCCTCTAGTACAGGGAGCCAATACCCGCTTCGATGTGCCCCACTCACGTTGGAACGAAATTTATGCGGAGCAGATGAACTCGGCCAACCTCAATATCCTGATGGAAAGTGACGAAGCCGGTGTCCATCTGGCAACCAGTGAAGACGGTTTCAGGTTTGTCTATTTCCAGGGGCATCCAGAATATGACCATAACAGCTTGCTCAAGGAGTATAAGCGCGAAATTGTTCGTTATCTGGACGGTCAAATCAAAGATTACCCACCTTACCCTAATGGTTATTTTCTGGGAGGCGCAAAAAAAATTCTACAAGAATTCCAAGACAAAGCAATGAAATCCTCCGACAGACCGAGTTTAGTAGATCAATTTCCTGAGAGAGAGATCCAGGTGCATAACACTTGGGGGGACACGGGGAAGGTGGTTGTTAATAACTGGCTGGGAACTATTTACCAGATCACTCACCAGGATCGAGGGAAACCATTTATGGATGGTGTCGATCCAGCCAATCCGCTGGCTTACCTGACTGGCGACAAATAACCTGAAGAAATTGACACACCGCGGTGCTGGCGTTAGCCTCGTTGATGTGCGGCGCCAATTTGACAGTCAGCTTGCGGGCGCTCAATAAATCCGCTAAAGCGCTCTCACAAACCCGCTCTAGCAACAGCTGGCGCGGGCTTTTTTTATGTTCAGTACGTGCGTTAACGACAAAGGTATCAATGCATGCCCCAGATCCAAGAACTTCTTCAGCAGCGAGACTGGTTGCTCGCCGATGGCGCAACCGGAACCAATTACTTCGATATGGGGCTTCAGGCTGGAGACGCGCCAGAGTTGTGGAACACAGACCACGTCGACCGAGTTGCGGATCTACATCGTCGGTTTATCAGTGCCGGGGCTGACATTGTTTTAACAAATACTTTTGGTGGTACCCGTTATCGTCTCCAACTGCACGGTGCACAAGATCGTGTCACTGAACTGAATGATGCCGCCGCAGCGATTGCACGCGAGGAAGCAGACCGGGCAGACCATCCGGTTGTGGTCGCCGGTTCGATCGGACCTACTGGTGAGATTATGCAACCGGTCGGCAATCTTTCGCTCCAGGATGCGACCGAAGCATTTTCAGAGCAGGCACAAGCGCTGTCATCCGCGGGTGTCGATGTGCTTTGGCTTGAGACGCTGTCCTCCAAAGAGGAAATGCGTGCCGCCGGACAGGCAGCAGCAGCGACGGGACTTCCGGTTGTAGCAACCATGACCTTCGATACCAATGGCAGCACTATGATGGGAGTTTCGCCGATGGAACTTGTTGGTCTTTATCGCGAAATGGTGCCCCGACTGGTAGCGTTTGGCGCAAATTGCGGTATAGGGGCTGCCGATCTGTTGGGTGCATTACTGGCTATGGTAAGACAGATCGATGACAGTGATATCCTGGTGGCGAAGTCAAACTGCGGTATCCCGGCATACGTTGATGGTCGAATCCAGTACAGCGGAACCCCTGAGTTGATGGCTGAATATGCACGCTTGGCGTTGAACGCAGGCGCGCGAATTATTGGCGGCTGTTGCGGTACAACACCGAATCACCTGAAGGCCATGCGACTCGCGCTTGAAAGCCATCAGAAAAGCGAGGTGCCGCATATCGATACTGTGGTGGGGGAGCTTGGGCCTATAACCGAGGGCACACGAGCGCGTTGTTTAGATATGCACGACAGTCCCGAGCCGGAGCGGGTACGTAAAGGAAGACGCCGCCGGGGCCGCTAGCCGATCGACAGTTAAAGCGGTTAAGCTTGCCTTATGAAGCATGCTTTTATTATGGATCCGCTCGATAAGGTCAAGGCCCACAAGGACACCAGCTACTTCTTGATGCTCGCAGCGTGCGAGCAGGGACATCAGGTCTACTATCTTGACGCTGGTGACTTGTATGTAAAAGATTCATCAGTGATGGCGACAGCGCAGCGAGTCAATGTGCAGGACGACCCACAGGCTCCTTTCGAACCTGAATCAGAGGAGTCTGTCCTGATGGCCGACATGGATGCTGTGTGGATCCGTACCGATCCACCAGTGGACCGTGCCTACTTTTATATGACGATGTTGCTGGATCTGTTGCCTGCATCTGTCAAGGTAATCAATCGACCGTCGACCATACGTGACTGGAACGAAAAACTTGCTGCACTGCAATATCCGCAGTTCGCACCGGTAACCATGGTTGCCAGGCACTCGGCGCAGATTGTTGATTTTGTACACCAGCACGGTCGCACTACTCTAAAACCGATTGATGGTCATGGCGGTGCGGGTATCCTTTTTGTGAATTCTGAACAGCCTGATCTCGAATCTCAGATCAGACTCGCAACCCATGGTGGTTCTCACTGGGTGATTGTTCAGCAGTATCTTGATGCAGCGAAGGAGGGAGATAAGCGAATTCTGCTGCTGAACGGTGAGCCCCTGGGAGCCATTCTTCGCCTGCACGCTGAGGGTGTGGAGCTGAATAATCTGGATCAGGGTGGCGAGGCACTGGCCAGTGAACTCGTTGACCGTGACTGGGAGATTTGTGCTGGGCTAAAGACGGATCTTGTCTCGCGGGGAGTAGTTTTTGCGGGTATTGATGTGATCGGCGGTATGCTGATCGAAATCAATATCACCAGTCCGACCGGACTTCAGGAGATGAGTCGATATGACAATCGAAGTTACCACAAAGAAATAATTTCAAGTCTGGAATAAACCTGCGGTCAGATTGAATCGAATTCAAAAACTGCCTACTGTTACAGTGGTTTGGTACCAGTCATGGGCGCCGTGGGAGTACGACCACGATGCTCTTGGATAGCCGATCATGCCAAGCTCGATTTTGTGGGTCGAGGGCAATCCAGAAAAACCCAAGCCCCAGTATCAGCCAGGACAACAGTGCACTCAAGAAACGGACAACTGCAGTTGACCATGCCAGGTTTTGACCGTTTATGCCACACAGTTGAAGTCGCCAGGCTCGCATGCCAAGTGTCTGTCCACCGTGCGTCCAGAACCAGCCGAAAAAAAGAAAACAGACCAAGACCAGGTAAATCTGAATTAGAGCCCGTACCCAGGCAGAAGCATCTGCCGCCGACTGAAAAAAGGGCAGTGGAATAGCCGCAACAATCATAACGCCTGCAAGCAGGAGCCCATCGTACAGCATGGCACCAAGACGCCTGAGCAGACCGGCGTGACGTCTGCAATCAGAATTCACAGGTTGCTCACAGGCTTATACACAAGTTTCCCACAGGTTGAACAGGCTTGAGTGGCGCCCCCGGCAAGATTCGAACTTGCGACCTATCGCTTCTTACCACTACAATTTTCATTGCCAGTCACTCACTGTTTGTGGTCTGGACTTTATCTTCACCGTTAGGCCAAAGGCCCTTAGGTGCTGCCCGTTAAGTCTCTACACCTTCCCACTCAGTGTGGGCTTGGCTCGGTATTGCCACCACCCGAAGTGCTGAGGGTTCACCGAGTTTGAGCAGATTCACGCAGGGCGTTTCCGACCCTGGTGCCCAGGATCGACTCAGGAGGCGATTGCTCTATCCTAGCTGAGCTACGGGGGCGAATTGTCATCAAATTATACCAAGCCTCTGGAACTTGGTCATGCGAATGAGCCTGGGCAAGAAAGCTTTGAAGATGGCGCGAATTATAGGGGTATCCCGATCCATGCCGGGACACCCCTGATTCGAAGAAGCGTTAGCGTGAGATCAAGATTCCTGTTCGTCGGGAAGAACTAAATTGAGAACTACCGCAATCACGGCTGCTGGTAATAGGCCAGAGGTCATCAACATTGGCAAAGTGGTCCCTCCGATGTGTTGCAGAGACTCCGGTACCATTTTTAGCCCCAGGCCAATAGATACTGAAATTGCCATGATAAACATGCTGCGTCTATTCCAGTTAACCGCACTGAGCATATTTATACCAGCGCTGATAACCATGCCAAACATCAGAATTACACCGCCACCCAGAACCGAAATCGGCATTGAAGAAACGATCGCGCCTACCTTTGGAACCAATCCGCAGATAATCAGAAAGATCGCCCCGATGGTAACGACAGATCGACTCATCACGCCGGTTAATGAGACCAAGCCGACGTTCTGACTGAAAGACGTGTTAGGCAGGCCACCGAATACGCCAGCAACGGCTGTGCCTAGGCCATCCGCAAGCGTTCCCCCGCTTAGTTCCTTGTCTGTTGCTTCTCGTCCCGCGCCACCTTTGGTAATGCCAGAAATATCTCCAACGGTTTCGATGGCGCTGATAATGCACATCAAGCACATGGCAAGAATGGCAGTAATGTTGAATTCGAAGCCATAGCTCAGTGGTTGAGGTAGGGCGAACCAAGCAGCATTGGCGATCCCGGAGAAATTTACTGATCCCATGGGGATGCTGACAACGTATCCAACGATCAGGCCAACCAGGATGGCGGCACTCGAGAGAATGCCCTTGCTATAGAACTTCACACCCAGAGCCACAAGCATAACAATCAAGGCTTGGATCCAATGGCTAGCTGAACCCCAATCGGGTTTTCCCTTGTTGAAGTCTCCCGCACCCCCTGCAGCATATTCAATACCAACAGGAATCAGCATCAAGCCGATGATCACAATCACCAGACCTGTGACCAGAGGTGGAAACCAATGTCGAATACGACTGATAACTGTACCCAGGAGTGTGTGGAAAATACCGGCAACAATGATGCTGCCGAACAGTGCACCCATACTGGCGGTTTTAACGATAGTAATCATGACTGGGACAAAGGCGAAACTGGTGCCCTGCATTACCGGTAATCGTGCACCTACCGGACCAAATCCGATGGTTTGAAACAGCGTCGCGATGCCTGCAAAGAGCATGGACATCTGGATCAGAAAGACTGCATCGGAACTTCCAAACGCAAAACCAGCCGCACCACCTATAATGATCGCCGGGGTGAAGTTGCTGACGAACATTGCCAGCACGTGCTGAAGTCCAAGTGGAATTGCCTCTGACATAGCAGGTGTGTAGTCAGGGTTTGTGTTGACAGAATCAGTCATAGTGCAATCTCCTTTTACGGTTGAGATCTGTATGATTTCCTAGAGTGCTCTAGGCACACAAAGTCTATGACTAATACTGACATATCACAATCAATTTTCGCTCTCAACAGAGCAGAAGTTAGAAGCGCGCAACGTTCTGACGCCACTCACTGAGGTGGTAGATGGGATTCGAAATGACGCAGTACAACATTGAAAGAGATAGAGATTCGAACAGCCTGGGCCAGCCAGTGTGTCGCTGTTATTGAATCGGCCACGAGTTAGGTACACTTTGGTTCAGTATCAAACTTGAAACTGTCAATGAGCCCCTGGTATTGCAGGTTCTTTTTGGCTAGAGGTAAGTACTATGGCAGAAACTCTGCCTGAGCAGGCGCAGGTCGTAATTGTCGGTGGCGGGGCAGTTGGCTGCTCCATCGCCTATCACCTGACCAAGATCGGAATCACTGATGTACTTTTGCTCGAGCGAAAACAGCTGACGTGCGGGACCACGTGGCATGCCGCAGGTTTGGTCGGTCAACTTCGAGCAACTGCAAACATGACAAAAATCGCCCAGTACACCGCGGAACTTTTTCTCGAGCTGGAGGAAGAAACGGGCCAGGCCACAGGAATGAAACAGAATGGTTCGATTTCTGTGGCCACTGATATTGAACGGTTAGAAGAACTGCAGCGGGGCGCATCGATGGCGCGCGTATTCGGACTCGAGGTCGAAGAAGTCTCCGCCGAGTGGATTGCGCAAAAGTATCCCGTCATGCACACCGATGATATCGTCGGGGGCGTTTTTCTGCCTCGTGATGGACAGACCAATCCCATCGATGTCACCCAGGCAATGGCCAAGGGTGCACGCAACGGCGGCGCAACGATTCTAGAAAATACCCCCGTTACCGGAGCGACGATTAATAATGGTCGAGTCAGTGCCGTACAGACGGCCTCTGGAGAGATCGCTTGTGAGTACCTGGTGATTGCCGGTGGAATGTGGTCACGTGATTTCGGCCGGCAGATTGGTGTCAATATTCCTCTACACGCGGCTGAGCACTTTTATATTGTGACCGAACCGATCGATGATCTGCCCAGTGAGCTGCCGGTACTGCGTGAGCCATCGGCCTGCTTTTATGCCAAGGAAGACGCCGGTAAATTGCTGGTGGGTGCCTTCGAACCCGAAGCCAAGCCCTGGGGCGGTGCCGGTATCCCAGCTGATTTCAGTTTCGATGCATTGCCCGATGACTTCGATCATTTTGAACCGATGCTCGAACAAGCGATGCACCGCATACCGGTACTTAAAACAGCGGGGATTCAGACATTTTTCAATGGTCCGGAGAGTTTTACGCCGGACAATCGTTACTATCTGGGTGAAGCGCCAGAAGTTCGGGGTGTGTTTGTGGCTACAGGATTTAATTCAACCGGTATTCAGTCATCCGGTGGTGCGGGTAAGGTCCTGGCAGAATGGATCAGGGACGGACACCCTTCACTTGACTTGTGGGACGTGGATATCCGCAGAACCCTGTCATTTCAGTCCAACATGCGTTATTTGCACGATCGGACAACCGAATCCCTTGGCCTGTTGTACGCGATGCACTGGCCATTTCGTCAGCCCGAGACCGCACGTGCTATCCGGCGTACACCGCTGCATGAGCATCTGTCTAAAGCGAATGCTTGTTTCGGGGAAGCCGGCGGCTGGGAGCGGCCCAACTGGTTTGCGCCTGAGGGGGTGATACCGGAGTACGATCATACTTATGGTAAACCGGTTTGGTTGATTTACTCTGGGAATGAACACCGGGCTGTTCGAGACAATGTCGGTCTGTTGGACATCTCTACGTTCTCCAAGTTTCTCCTTCAAGGGAGAGATGCCGAACGGATTATCAATTACGTCTCTACAAACAACATGGCCGTTGCGCCTGGACGGATTGTCTATACCCAATGGTTAAATGAACAGGGTGGAATATCAGCCGACCTCACCGTGACCCGATTAGCCGAAGATGCCTATCTTGTGATGACGGCATTCTCCAGCCACACCCGGGACTATAACTGGCTTCAGCGACATATCCCGCAAGATGCCCATGCCGTGCTGACTGATGTCACACCCAGCTACGCAGGGATTAATGTCCAGGGGCCGAATTCACGGGCGCTGCTTCAGCAAGTGAGTCCGGATGATTTTTCAAATAGCGCATTTCCGTTTGGAACGTCGAAGGAGATTCAATTGGGTTACGCGACCATTCGGGCGTCGCGCATCTCTTATGTTGGGGAACTGGGCTGGGAGTTGCTGATTCCGAGTGATATGGCTGCACATGTCTACGAGACGTTGGTTGAGGCCGGCCAGGATTTGGAACTTACCAACGTGGGCATGCATGCAATGAATTCTCTTCGTATCGAAAAGGCCTACCGCCACTGGGGCCATGATATGGCTGATGAGGATACACCCATAGAGGCCGGGCTGGAATTTGCAGTACGTTTTGATAAGCCAGGTGGGTTTATTGGCCGTGAAGCTTTGCTCAAACAAAAAGAGTGCGGCCTTGTTGCAAAACGGATGGTGCAGTTTTTGATGGAGGATCCTGAGGTGATGCTGTACCACAACGAACCCATCATCCGTGACGGTACAATCTGCGGCTACATTACCAGTGGCATGTACGGACATACGCTTGGGGGGAGTGTGGGTATGGGCTACCTCAATAATCCATTAGAGCGAGGTGGAGTCGACTCTGAATTTGTGAACAGTGGCAGTTATGAGATAGAAGTGGCGTGTAAGCGGTACCCTGCTCGAGCATCACTGGAGCCGCTATACGACCCCGGTAACGAGCGCATCAAGTCGTAGCGTTACCGACTTCGAACATCTGTTTAGCCCGGACGAGATTTATGAGGTGGATGTCCCCGGGCTGACATCACTAAATCTCGCTTCGTTCGGCTGGCAATACCTACCGCGACCGGTCTTTCCTCTGAACAAAGAAGCAGCGTGGTCTGTAGATCAGACATAATCTTTAGATCAGACATAATCTTTCAAAAAGTTAACGGTTTAGGGTAAAACTTTGTTTTCAAAGTTGTCTCTAAATCGTGATACATTGATGGGGTTGTTTTATTAACGACAAACCCCAATCGAGGGTTAAAGGAGGAAAACTATGCGTAAGATCACTCATGTCGGAATTGCGGCACTCACAGCATTCGTTGTTTCAACCAGTGCCATGGCTGAAACGGTAACCATCGGCCTCCGTTCAGAACCATCGTCGATGGATCCCTATTTCCACAACTTAGGCCCTAACAACGCAATGCTGGCGCAGATTTTCGGTAAATTGATTGACTGGGGTCCGGCAATGGACAAGTTGATCCCGCGGCTCGCGACTTCGTGGAAGGCGGTCAACGACACGACTTGGGAGTTCAAGTTGCGCCAGGATGTGAAATTTCACGATGGCAGCGACTTTACTGCCGATGACTTCATCTTCTCGTTTAATCGAGCCGATGGCTATACCGGCGGTAACTCGTCATTCCGTACTTACACCAAGGGCAAGACGGTCAAGAAGATCGACGATTACACCATCCACATTATGACTCCTGGGCCGTACCCGTTGATGCCGAACGAGATGACATCGATCCTCGTCATGTCTAGTGAGGCAAAAGGGTCCGGAGGTGAAGAGAATTTTGGCCTCAAGGCCAAGGACTTCAACAAGGGAATAGCCACGATCGGGACTGGCCCGTACAAGTTCGTTGAGTGGAAAAAGGGCGACCGGCTGATAGTCGAGAAATATGACGGTTACAAAGGTCCGCTGGGACGGCCTTGGGACAAAATGGTGTTCAGGTTCATCAAGTCTGAGCCCGCGCGTACCGCAGCGCTGCTCGCTGGTGACGTCGATATGATTGACAACGTACCGCTTACCGATATCGCCACTCTGAAGAGCAATCCCAATGTATCTCTCAGTTCGGGAGTATCGAACCGTGTGATCTACATTCACATGGACCAGTTCAGGGACCAGTCGCCGTTCGTCACAGACAAAAATGGCGATCCAATGGACAAAAATCCGCTAAAAGACGCCCGCGTGCGTAAGGCGCTTTCCATGATGATCGATCGTGACGAAATGGTCGAGAAGGTGATGGAAGGGGTCGCGCTGAAGGCAGGGCAGCTACTGCCGGAAGGATTCTTTGCTCGTTCACCGAACTTGAAGCCGGAGCCGTATGATCCTGAAGGAGCCAAGAAACTTCTTGCCGAGGCGGGTTGGGGTGACGGTTTCGGACTGACCATTCATGGTCCAAACGACCGCTATATCAACGATGCCAAGATCTGTGAAGCGGTCGCCCAGATGTTGACGCGGAACGGTATACCGACCAAGGTCGAGACCATGCCCAAAAATGTCTACTTCAAGCGGGCATCCAAGGGGGGAGCAGACAAGTCGCCTGAATTCAGCTTTTTCCTCGTCGGATGGGGTTCTGGTACCGGTGAGCCCTCTTCGCCAATCAAATCGCTGCTCACAACCCACGATAAGTCCAAAGGCCATGGGGCGTCGAACCGCGGGCGTCATTCCAACCCGAAGATGGACGCGTTGCTAGTTAAGGCGCTATCTACAGTTGACGATGCCGCTCGGGCCAAACTTCTGGCTCGGGCGACCGAAATCGGGATTGGTGAGGACCAGGGGATCATTCCACTGCACTACCAGGTTAACACTTGGGCGACCCGTAAGGGTCTGAAGTACAACGCCCGGGCCGACGAAAGCACGCGCGGTCTCGACCTGATAAAGGATAACTAACCATTGATAAGATAAAGCGGCCCGCTACGGCGGGCCGCTATTTACCTATCGCCTGACGACATCGGAGCAGCCGATGACGGTTTTCATTATTCGACGGCTGATGCAGGCGGGGGTCGTTGTCGTCCTGATGTCGTTTATCGTCTTTTCGGGCGTTTTCCTTGTTGGTGATCCGGTCGATATCTTGATCAGCGATGAAGCTGACGAGGAAGACCGAGAGCGTGCGATTGCGGGACTTGGTCTAGATAAACCGTTTCACATCCAGTATCTGCTGTTTCTCCGCAACGCGGTCCAGGGAAACCTCGGCGATTCTTTTATCTTTGAAGAACCGGCGTTGCTACTGATTTTGGAGCGCATGCCGGCGACGTTTGAGCTTGCGCTTTTTGCGCTACTGCTCGCGGTGGTTGTTGGAATCCCGCTCGGGATGCTGGCGGGTCTACGGCCAAACTCGGTTACCTCAAGATCGATCATGACTGCCTCCATTTTGGGTTTCAGCCTGCCTACTTTCTGGGTGGGAATTATGATGATGATGCTTTTTGCGGTTATTTTGGGCTGGTTGCCATCGACTGGCAGGGGACCGACGACGACCTTCCTGGGTATGGAGGTCAGCTTTACATCCTGGCAGGGCATTCGTCACTTGTTGATGCCTGCAATCAATCTGTCTCTTTTTAAACTGGCGCTGGTTATTCGCCTGACTCGTGCGGGCACCCGTGAAGTGATACATCAGGATTACATCAAGTTCGCTCGGGCTAAGGGCCTCAGTAGTTCACGCATCATCCTGGTTCACTTACTGAAAAATATCCTTATCCCAGTGGTGACGGTGCTTGGCCTTGAGTTTGGGGGGCTGGTGGCATTTTCGGTTGTGACTGAGACAGTGTTTGCGTGGCCGGGTATGGGCAAACTGTTGATCGATTCGATCGGCATGCTTGATCGACCGGTCATCGTGGCTTATCTGATGATGATTGTATTTTTGTTTGTTGTGATTAACCTCGTGGTGGATATTCTCTATTCGATTCTGGATCCGCGGGTTCGTTTACAGGAAATGAAGGCATGACTAGTGGTGAGGTAACCGACACACCACTGGCGAACGCCGAGTCTGTTGGCGAAAGCGTACAGACGCCGTATCGACGTTTTTTGGAAGATTTCTGCGAAAATAAAATTGCAGTAGTCAGTTTCGTCGTCGTTGTCACAGTCGTCGTGATCGCGCTGCTTGCACCATTTATTGCACCGACTGATCCGTACGACCTGGCGATAGTGACCGTTGCAGATAAGGCCCTGTCTCCGGGTATGACTATGTTGTCCGGTCAAGTTGCCTATCTTGGTACCGATGGTTCGGGCCGTGACCTGCTTAGTAGTATCTTCTATGGACTGCGCGTTAGCCTGACTGTCGGCATTGGCAGTGGGGTCATCGCTCTGGCGATTGGCGTTGTGGTCGGTCTGAGTGCCGCCTATTTTGGTGGCCGAACTGATGCGTTGATCATGCGATTGGTCGACATGCAACTCAGCTTTCCGGCGATTCTTATAGCATTGGTGCTGCTGGTTACCCTGGGCAAGGGCATGGACAAGACTCTTATTGCCTTGATCGTAGTCCAGTGGGCCTATTACGCAAGGACGGTTCGTGGTTCAGCGCTGGTTGAGCGAAACAAGGAGTACATAGAATCGGCTCAGTGTCTGGCCTTGTCTAAGCCTCGGATCCTGTTCCGTCACCTGTTTCCCAATGTGCTTGCACCGATTATTGTGGTGGGAACCATGCAGACCGCACATGCAATTGCGCTTGAGGCGACTCTTTCTTTCCTGGGACTTGGCATGGAACAGACTGAACCATCGCTTGGCAGTCTGATTGCCAATGGATTTGATTACATCCATTCGGGCCATTACTGGATAACTATGTATCCGGGTGTGGCATTGCTGGTCACTATCGTCTCGATCAATTTGGTTGGTGACCAACTCCGTGATGTGCTCAACCCACGACTGCAACGATAGGCTGGAAAACGTATGAATGCTGCCGGTTCCCGACCGACACTTCAGGTCAGCCACCTGCAGACGTCTTTCATGACTAAGGCGGGTGAGGTTAAGGCGGTCGATGACATCAGCTTTTCGGTACACCCAGGCCGAGTATTGGGCCTTGTCGGAGAATCAGGGTCCGGCAAGACTGTGACAGGGTTTTCAATCATGGGCTTGGTGGATCATCCGGGCCGTATTGTCGGTGGCCAGATCCGATTTCGAGGAGAAGATGTGGTCGACGCAACCGAGCGACGCTGGCAACAATTGCGCGGGAACCAGATTGCAATGGTCTTTCAGGACCCAATGATGACGCTTAACCCGGTGCTACGCATTGATACCCAGATGATTGAAGCGATTCGGGCACACGAATCCGTCAGTCGCAAAGAGGCGCGCCAGCGCGCGCGCGATGCCCTCGGTCAGGTCGGTATTCCATCGCCGGACGAGCGGCTGAAGGCTTACCCGCACCAGTTCTCTGGAGGCATGCGCCAGCGGGTTTCCATTGCTATCGCTCTATTAAATAAGCCAGATCTGATTATTGCCGATGAACCTACAACAGCTCTGGACGTTACGATCCAGGCTCAGATTCTGTACGAGGCACAGAAACTTTGTCAGGAAACCGGGACAGCGCTGATTTGGATTACACACGATCTCTCGGTTATAGCCGGTCTTGCTGACGATGTAGCGGTGATGTATGCCGGTCGGATCGTTGAATACGGCGAGGTCGACAACGTGTTGGATCGCCCGTTGCATCCTTACACTTACGGGCTGATTGGCTCAGTACCATCCCGTAACCGGCGAGGTGTGCCCCTTCATCAAATTCCGGGAATGACACCATCGCTTCTGAACTTGCCGCCGGGTTGTGCTTTCAAGGGTCGTTGCTCACACGCAACCGACCTTTGCACAACAGCACCCGAAGTCAGCGAACCGCGAGGTAGTAGTAGGCTGATACGATGTCATTTTCCAATGTCGCCTGCTGGATCAATCACTGAGTCATTCGGAATTTCCGCCCCATGACTGATGCACGTCTGAACCACAAAGTGCCAATCGTCGAGTTACGAGATATTTCAAAACGCTTTGTTAAACGGCTTGACCTTGCCGGAAGGCTGGCACAGAAGCTCGGTGCCAGTGTTCAGGAGGAGGTGGTGCATGCCGTAGACAGTGTGTCACTGTCGATCTTCGATGGTGAGGTGGTTGGGCTCGTCGGTGAATCCGGATGTGGAAAGTCGACACTGGGCCGCATCGTTGCGGGGGTATACCAGCCGTCGGACGGACAGGTGTATTTTCGTGGCAACCTTATGCGCGAGATATCCGGCTCGGCTGCCCGTGATATTGCACTTCGTATACAGATGATCTTCCAGGATCCGATGAGTTCGCTTAATCCGCGTCTGCGCGTCATCGATATTATTGGTGAAGCGCCCGTAGTTCATGGGGTTGTTGACCGACGCGATGTTGAGGCACATGTCAGTCAGGCCATGTTGCGGGTAGGGTTGGATCCAGACTTCATTCGCCGGTATCCACACCAGTTTTCAGGCGGTCAGCGGCAGCGGATTGGTATTGCTCGAGCCCTCGCAGTGAATCCGGAGTTCCTTGTCTGTGACGAATCGGTTGCAGCACTAGATGTATCGATTCAAGCCCAGGTCTTAAATCTATTTATGAATCTTCGCAAGGAACTTAACCTGACCTATCTTTTTATCAGTCATGATCTCGGTGTGGTCGAGCACCTGAGTGATCGTGTTGTGATCATGTATCTTGGACGGGTAGTCGAGGTAGCAACGACCGAGGCGTTATTTGCATCACCAAAACATCCTTACACACAAGCGCTACTTGCCGAGGTCCCCAGGGTAGATTCACGACGTCGTCGCTTCAAGCCTGTCGAGGGTGAGATTCCCTCTCCGCTGGATCCGCCCACGGGCTGTCATTTCCATCCACGCTGCCCACATGCAATTGAAACTTGTGTCAGACAACAGCCGGAGCTGCGCGAGATTGTGGGTGGCCGCCTGGTTGCCTGTCACCTGGCTGAACCTATATCAGCACACTGAATAGGTCGAGCAATAGATCTTGGTTGTAATAACTGCGGTCTATTGTGCAGTCAGTCGTTCGGCGTAATTGGCTGCGCCAGTCGAACAGCGGTTTTACCTGGGTATAGTCGCCTCGTCGGCATAATCAGGACAGTCGGTTCAAACGGCGCAATAATCGCGCGTGGTCCATCGTGCCCAATCAGCGTACCTTTGGCCAAGTGTTCGAAACCGGTCCACTGCTGCTCGAATACGAAAGCGTTGGTTTTGATTGTCACAACCTCATCAACCCGATAGAAATTCTGATCTTGAGGGCTTGGATAGCTTTTTAGTGTCTCTGCACCAAAATCAGGAGCCATGATAGCTGTGGCGTGGAGGAAACGGACCATCACCGATTTCGCCATTTCCGTTGAAGTTGCTTCCCAGTGCTGACCACACTCAATGAGGAGCGCATTGCGTGGGCTGTTAGGGTCACGGAATGCATTGTAGTCACGCATGCGCATGCCTTCATTGTGTCCTTTGTCGGTAACCACCGTTGCGGGTAGGCCTACCTTTGCTGCCAGCTCCAGTCCCTTGGCTACCATTCCAGCCATCATCAGTGGAAGGCAGGGTTGTTGCATTGAATGAATGTCAAGCAGCAGGTCAACGTTGTCTAGGAATGGTCGGATTTCACGGGCCCGTTGTACTTCACTGGTCACTTTCCGGTCGGGATCATCCAGTACACCGGGTCCCCACAAGCGGTTGAAATCCTCGTCTACCCAACGTGAGCGGTTTGGGTGTTCGGGATCGTAACTGAGGTATGCGGCGACGTTCATGAACCCAATACTCAGTCGGCCGGCTATAGGCATAACCTTCTGCTGGAGTAGCCAATCAGCTGCGATAGCACCGCAGAGCTCGTTACCGTGCACTACTGCCGATATAAGCACATGCGGTCCTGGTTGGCCTGAATCGAGGGTGTGTAAATAATCGATTCCGGTATTCCCGGATTTGTAGGCTGTGATATCAACGGGATCGAGGTCGACCGGCAGGTCATTTTCATAGTCTAGAAGCGGATCAGTCATGATGGGGGTTTCCTTCTGTTTACTGGGGTTCAGTGGCGCAGATTACGCAGTAGCCGAAACAATGCGGGTCCGGCAGCAGCGATCATCGTAATACGAAAAATATGCAGTGTCGCAATGAATGCGGTGTCGCTATCTATCGAGATCGCAATCAGGCTCATCTCGGCTAGACCACCGGGTGCCAGTGCGAGCAGTAGCGCTTCTTCACTGATGTTCAGAATAGGTGCCGACAACTGTGCCAGTCCTGCTGCTATTGCCAGCATGATTGTTGTTGCAACAATTGCGGCTATGGCAGGACGAAACATGCTACGTGGGCGCATACCCCGAAACTGCGCCCCAATGGCAGAGCCGATGACTACTTGGGCGATAGTGACTACAGGAGTTGGTAGTGGTGTATCTACTAGGCCAAAGTTGTAGACAATTCCGGATAGGATCATGGGGATGAGAATTCGGCCAAATGCGAGGTCAAGCCGGCTCGCTAGCCAGAAGCCAGCCAAACCGCAACCCGAGAGGATGATGATTTCTTTAAGGTCCGGATACGACGTTTCTGGAGTGGGCAACCCAGACATACTGGGGACATCTACACCGACGACAGTAACGAAGTACAGCGGAATTGAAAAGACTACCAGGAATACCCGTGTCGCGTGGGCGATTGGAATCAGCTGACTGTCTGCGCCGGCTTGCTCCCCCGCGATAACCATGATTCCCAGACCACCTGGTGTGCTTGAGAAGTAGGCAGTTGTGGCATCCATATAGCCGAGTCCGCGAAATATAAAGACAGCAACGCTGGTGGTCACGATAACGTATACCAGCATCACTAGTAATGCACCGCCCCAGGTAGATAGGTTATCCAAGACTCCGGCAGTGAAAAAACTGCCCAGAAGAATACCCAGGACAACAACCATGATATTTCGGAGCGGCATAGAGCGTCGAACTGGCACACCGGACAATGCACAGGCGGATACAAAGATCATGCTCCCCAGCATCCAGGGAAGCGGAAGTTTCCAGTAGTAAAATAATGCACCCCCTGTTGTGCCGATGACCAGGCTAAGGAGGACGGCGACTGTGGGTCTGGTTTCAGCCACCGTTACGGGGGCTATTGCGGCCAATATTCAGACAGCGAGTGGGGCGATTGGGTGAGTTTTTCAGCAAGTTGGCATAGGACAACTGTCCAGTGATCATCTAAAGATCATCCAGTCGTCGTATCAACACTGGGTTGATACTGCACTGTCCTACACGCCCAGACGCTTTTGAAGCGCAGAACTGGTTGTGGTGTATTGAAGTTTATGCTTTGTGTCGGGGTCAAGATATTGTTGTATTGCGAAGGCGGCAAGGGCTCCTTCGTGGAAACCACTCAGGATAAGTTTCTTCTTACCCGGGTAGGTGTTGATGTCACCGATAGCGTAGATTCCGGGTTTGTTGGTCTGAAACGTTTCTAGACTAACGCTGATGTGCTTTCGTTCGATGTCCAGTCCCCAGTCAGCGATAGGACCAAGGTCCGGCGATAGACCATAGAACACTAGAAGTTCATCCAGTTCAATTCGTTGTGGTTCACCTTCTCCAAAAGGTGCAACGTCGATGGCAGTGATCTTGCCCTGGTCTGACTGATAACTTGGTATGCGACCAATCAGGCAGTCGACGGGTTGATTCGGATCGTCGATTAGTTCCTGCATTTTGGCAATCGAAGCGGGGGCTGCCCGGAATTCATCTCGGCGGTGGACGATATGCACGTGCTTTGCTACAACTGCCAACTCCAGTACCCAGTCCAGGGCTGAATCGCCTCCGCCTAGAATGACTACTTTCTTGTCTTTAAAATGGAGCTTATCTGCCACATGATAGTGGAGATTGGTTTGTTCGAATTGATCAATACCACCAAGGCGTAAAGGCCTGGGTTTGAATGCACCAAGACCAGCAGCGATGACCACAGCTCGGGTCTGAAAGCAGATGTTCCCCTCAGTGTGTAATTCGAAAGAATTGTCTTCCAGGCGCGTCAATCGAGTCACGCGGTGGCCCAGATGAAAAGTAGGATCAAAAGGTTTGAGCTGCTCGGCCAGGCGGTCGATTAATTCCTGGGCTCCAACAATTGGTAGGCCCGGAATGTCATAGATCGCCTTATCGGGATAGAGCATACTGCACTGCCCACCGATAACAGGAAGCGAGTCGACGATGTGAGCATCAATGCCCAGCAACCCCAGTTCAAAGCACTGAAAAAGCCCACTGGGACCTGCGCCGATAATGACGACGTCTGTTTTGAATTCCATGACGGTCAAGTATAACCCTGCGTGTGTTGGTTGAGCTTCACGAGATCTCCCGAGCTTCTGGCTGGTGATGGTTTCATCAACGGGTGATAATCGGAGATCACCGGTAGCGTCTTAGATAATTGACTAATATGCTTGTGTTAAGCAGTGAGCAAAACTTGATTGGCTTGCAGTAGATCAGTGGAGACAAACTATGCAGCTTGATAAGCTATCCAGTAGCAATGATCCACTGCTACAGCCTTTTAAACTCAAACATTTGACACTGAAAAATCGCATCATGAGCACCAGCCATGCGTGTGGGCTGGATGAGAATGGTTTGACTGGGAACAAATACCAGGCCTATCACGAAGAAAAAGCTCGTGGTGGTCTTGCATTGACGATGTTCGGTGGATCAGCATCGGTAGCACCAGATTCGCTCTGGCCCTCTGGTCAGGTTGACGTGAGCACCGATGCGATTATTCCTTTGTTTGAACAGTTCACCGCCAAAGTCCATCATCATGGTTGTGCGCTCATGTGTCAGATCAGTCACCTGGGTCGACGAGCGGAATGCTATGCCGGTGATTGGCTGCCGGCGATTGGCCCATCGCCGATCCGTGAGACGCTACATCGCAGTTTTCCCAAGACGATGGATCGGTATGACATTGACCGGGTGATCAAGGCCTATGGCGCGGCTGCCCGTCGCTGTCGGGATGGTGGTCTCGATGGTATTGAGACCCTGGGTTCAGGACATCTTATCGGTCAGTTTTTGTCTCCCTATACCAATCATCGTACGGATGAATTCGGTGGTTCTCTGGAGAACCGCTGTCGTTTCGGGTTGATGGTATATGAAGAAATTCGTCGACAGGTTGGAAATGATTTTATCGTCGGGTTCCGATTTGTCGTCGATGAGAAAGGTGGAGATCACCTCAATTTTGAAGACTGCCTTAGGATAGCGTATCTGTTCGAATCGAGCGGATTGATTGATTTTTTTAATGGAATTTACGGTAATGTTGATACGGAGATCGCTCTTGCGGTCGACAACATGCCGGGAATGTCTTCACCTAGCGCACCCTGGTTAAAGCGAGTCGGTGAATTTAAACAACACGTGGGCCTGCCGGTGTTTCACGCGGCTCGAATCACCGATATTGCCACTGCTCGCTATGCGATCGCCGAGAACCTGCTGGACATGGTCGCTATGACACGGGCGCACATTGCCGACCCTCAGATCGTAAACAAACTCGTGGCTGGGCAGGAAGATCGCATACGCCCGTGTGTCGGTGCGACCCATTGTATGTCTGCCAATCGACCGACATGCCTGCACAACCCGGCAACGGGTCGAGAACTTAAGCTACCGCAGGTGATCACGCCCTCTGAACACCGGAACCGCCGTGTTGTTGTGGTCGGTGCAGGGCCAGCCGGTCTTGAAGCTGCGCGAGTGTCTGCGGAACGCGGCCACCAGGTCATCCTTTTCGAGGCCTCAACCCAGCCCGGTGGCCAGGTTATCATCGCGTCCGGCGGCAGTTGGCGTCGTGAACTTGCCGGTGTAATTGATTGGCGGGTCAGTGAAATCGCTCGTTTGGGAGTAGGTCTTCGGCTGAATACTCTGGCAGGTGTTAAAGAGGTAATGGCAGAGAGACCGGATGTGGTCATCATTGCAACCGGGGGTATCCCAGATATAGATTTCCTCGAAGGTGGTGAATTGTGCACCACCAGCTGGGATTTGCTCACAGGACAAGTTCCGATTGAGAACGATGTCATTGTTTATGATGGAACCGGGCGGCACGTCGGCCCTTTATGTGCAGAGAAGGTCACATCGGCGGGCTATGTCGCTACGTTGGTGGGAATTGACGGGTTACTGGCGCCGGAATTGGTCTACTCGGAACGCGTGGTGTGGCGCCGGCAAATTTTCGAATCTGGTGTAGACACACTTTTCGACCATCGACTGACTTCAGTATCGCGGGAAGATGAAGGCCTGCGAGCTTGTTTTACCTGTGAGCTCAATGGGAGTGAAACTGTACGCTACACAGAACAGATGATTGTGGAAGTTGGCACACAACCTGTCGATGAGCTTTACCAACAATTGCGGTCAGACTCGATTAATGACGGGGTCACAGATATTGATGCACTTTTGTCGGGATCGTCACAGGTTGGAAGTACAACGGCAGATGATACGTTCGAACTGCACCGCATTGGTGATGCAGTGACGAGTCGAAACATCGCTGCTGCGACCCTGGATGCGTTGCGACTGTGTTCAGTGATGTAAGAGAAATAAATGGAATCTATGTTTAACTTAACTGGCAGGATTGCACTGGTCACTGGGAGTGCCCAAGGACTGGGATTTGAAATGGCTAAAGGGCTCAGCGAGGCAGGGGCTCATGTTCTAGTAAACGGCCGGGACAAAGACCATGTCGCAAACGCCGTGTCACTGATCAAGTCTTCGGGTGGCAGTGCGCAGGAGCTGGTGTTTGATGTGTCGG